>Ga0160454_100001_pt1 | contig 780029 bp, 608 predicted proteins | sample HID1971M_E6MG_FD_108218 | JGI IMG/M metagenome (GOLD analysis project Ga0160454, IMG submission 108218) | Enriched millipede-associated microbial communities from UW Madison campus, WI, USA - HID1971M_E6 MG | ecosystem: Host-associated > Arthropoda: Insects > Digestive system > Unclassified ...
TGTATTTTTAATGTCTTGGAGTCTGTGTCTTTCAACAGACTCTTTTAGTAGCGGGAATCAGACTCGAACTGATGACCTTCGGGTTATGAGCCCGACGAGCTACCAACTGCTCCATCCCGCAATATATTTTTAGTTTAATCGTCCTTTTTGTGTTAAAAAGCAAGATATCTTTACCTCCGAATTGGAGCACAAAGATATATTTTGTTTCTTTGTAATCCTAATTAAATTAAAAAAAATGTCGCATAAAGCAGGATTCGTAAGCATCATCGGTAAACCTAATGCAGGTAAGTCTACGCTAATGAACGCTTTAGTGGGTGAAAAGATGTCTATCATCACTCCTAAAGCTCAAACAACAAGACACCGCATTATTGGAATAGTCAATGATGAGGAGCACCAAATTGTCTTTTCAGACACACCTGGTATCATCAAACCAAACTATTCGTTACAAGAATCAATGATGAATTTTGTCCAAGGATCGCTGATCGATGCGGACATTATTTTACTTGTTACAGATATCAATGAAAAATATGATGAAAATGATGTTATTGAGAAATTAAAAAAAACAAGTTCTCCAGTAGCTGTTCTTATCAATAAAATTGATAAGTCTAACGAAGCTGAAGTGATGGCTAAAGTAGAGTTCTGGAAAGAAACGATCAACCCAGAAGTTATTTTTGCGGTATCAGCACTTCTTAATCATAATATCACTGGAGTAATGGACTATATCAAGGAAAAACTTCCTGTACATGCTCCTTACTATGAAAAAGATGAATTAACAGACAAATCAATGCGTTTCTTTGTTTCGGAAATGATTCGCGAAAAAATATTCAAACTGTATGACAAGGAAATTCCTTACAGTACTGAAGTAGTTGTTACATCTTATAAAGAAGAACCTAAGATCACTCGTATCGCTGCAGAAATCATTGTGGAACGTGATTCACAAAAGAATATCATCATCGGTACCGGTGGATCAATGATTAAAAAAGTCGGCACGTACGCTCGCCAAGATATTGAGGCATTTATTGACAAAAAAGTCTTTCTTGAGGTTTTCGTAAAAGTAATTCCAGATTGGAGAAGTAAGAAAAATTACTTAAAAAGATTTGGTTATGACGACTAATGCTAGAAAATAGTTTTAAGTACAAATGTTAACCAGCATACAAAAGCCCCATTAGTGATCAACTTATTGGGGCTTTTCTCTTAATAAAAAATGCCAGACAAACGCGCTTAATTTCGCTTAAAATATGTTAAAAGTGCCTGTAGCTGTTTTAAGTTCAACACTTTTCTCAACTCTTCTTCTGGAGCCTCTTTAATTTTCTTAACAGATTTAAAGGTAGTCAGTAATTTCTCTACCGTAGTCTTACCTATGCCAGGAATATCTTCGAGTTCAGATACAAAAGTTTTTCGGCTACGTTGATTTCTGTGAAAAGTAATTCCGAACCGATGGGCTTCATCCCGCAAGTGTTGGATGATTTTAAGGGTTTCCGATTTTTTATCCAAATAAAGAGGATATTGATCACCCGGATAATACAGCTCCTCCAGCCGCTTGGCAATACCAATTACTGTAACTTGTTTCTCTATCCCTAATAATCGCAAGCTTTTCAAAGCGGCCCCTAATTGTCCCTTACCCCCATCAATAATGATCAACTGAGGCAAATCACCATCTTCTTCCAAAACCCGCTTATATCGCCTATATACAGCCTCCTCCATCGTGGCAAAATCATTTGGACCTACTACTGTTTTAACATTGAAGTGTCGGTAATCCTTTTTTGAAGGCTTACCATCTTTAAAGACTACAATAGCAGATACAGGATAACTACCTTGAATATTAGAGTTATCAAAACATTCAATATGCTGAGGCAGGACATTTAACCGCAAATCTTTCTTCATCTGCGTTAAAATACGATCTACACGTACATCTGGATTCAATTTCTCATAATGTAGCAATCGTTCTTTTTTAAAGAACGCTACATTCTTCAACGATAGATCCAATAATTTTCTCTTTTCCCCTAGTTTTGGAACCGTAAATTTGATCTGATCATTTTCCTGAATATCCAGTTCAAATGGAACGATAATTTCTCGTGATAAGCTTTTAAACCGATCCCGGATCTCAGGAATCGCTAAAGCAAGAAGTTCCTGTTCAGTCTCATCCAGTCGCCGCTTCATTTCAACAGTCTGCGTTTGAATGATTACCCCATTCATCACTTTTAAATAATTAACAAAGGCATAACTTTCATCCGATGCAATACTGAAAACATCAACATTCGTGATAGATGAATTAACAACCGTAGACTTACTCTGATACAGATCCAGTTTATCTAATTTCATCTTAAAGGAATGCGCCTTTTCGAAATTCATTTCCGATACTGCAGCAGACATCTGCTCTTTAATCCGATTCGTAACAACAGAAATTTTGCCATTCAAAATATCTTTAATATCACTCAGATTCTGATCATAATCTTCTTCAGATTGATAACCTTCACATGGACCTTTACAATTACCAATTTGATATTCAAGGCAAATTTTGAATTTACCCCTAGCAATATTCTCCTGAGTGAGTGCCAAATTACAGGTCCTAAGCGGAAACAGATCCCGGATTACGTCCAATACAATGTGCATCATCCCTACAGAGGCATAAGGACCATAATAACGAGAGCCATCTTTAATATATTTACGTGTCCAAAAAACTCGGGGAAAGCGTTCATTTTTAATGACAATCCAAGGATAAGTTTTATCATCTTTTAATAATACATTATACTTGGGCTTATGTTTCTTAATCAATGAATTTTCCAGCAACCATGCATCAATTTCCGTATCTACAATTGTAAAAGAAATACGGTTGATCTGACGAACTAATACACGCGTCTTACCGTTATGTTGCGTTTCATTCACAAAATAAGAACCAACCCGATTCCTGAGATCTTTAGCTTTACCGATATAAATCAGGACATCCTGTTTATCAAAATACTGATAAACCCCAGGCTTATGTGGAATTCTTTTAAGCTCCTCTTTATAATCAAACACCCTCATATATAACAAATAAGCCAGATAACAAATTTCGAAAAACTCAATTATCTGGCTTTATATCTTTATTTAATAAAATTTAAAAACCTAATCGATCATCATTTAAGTTTGATTCCGAACCCGTGCTATCTGCTCCGGAGCTTCCGCCTCCTCCCCAGTACTTAGAACAGTCAACTACTCGCGTTAGCCCACCTTCAGGAAGTTCAAAATCTCCCTTCGTATACTTGAGGTTTTTATCTGCATACACCTTCTGCATATAAAGTGCAAATACAGGCATTGCTGCTGCAGCTCCCTGCCCGTCTTGCATATTCGCAAAACTAATACTACGATCTTCAGCTCCTGTCCAGACACCCGACACCAGTTCAGGAGTGATCCCGATAAACCAAGCATCAGCATTATCATTGGTTGTACCCGTCTTTCCTCCGATTGGATTCGTCAAATGATATTTCCATTGAATTCGTCTTCCTGTACCTTTCGAGACAACAGATTTTAACATATCGACAATAATATAAGCAGACTCACTGTTCAGAGCCTTAACAACTTTAGGTGCCTTTTCATAAATAGGAGTTCCATTCTTATCTTCGATCCTCAAGATCGCATTAGGTTCGATCCAAGTACCATGATTTACAAATGCCGAATAAGCACCAACCATATCAAATACAGAAGCTTCATATGCTCCAAGTGAAATGGATGGATAGTTCGGGACATCACTGGTAATACCCATACGTTTCGTCAATGCAGCAACTGCCTCCGGTGTAACTTGATTCACCAAATAGGCAGTCGCATAATTCTGAGACAAGGCCAATGCATTAGCTAAAGTAATCGGATTCCCACCTTCAGCTGTACCCCTTGGTGTCCAATTTCCATAAGTCTGTTGATAATTTGGAATACTGTAACATGGAGAGTAGCCATTATCAACTGCGACAGCATAAGTAAATGGCTTGGCAGTTGAACCGACCTGTCTCGTCCCCATTTTTACTTGATCATACTTGAAATGCTCAAAATTTATTCCACCGACCCAAGCCTTGATATGTCCAGTTTTTGGTTCCATCGACATCATTGCATTACGTAACATCAATTTATTGTATTTGATAGAATCAATCGGAGCCATAACAGTATCCACAGAACCCTTCCAAGTGAAAATAGACATCGGAACTTTTACCTGAAATGCTTTCTTGATCTCATCTTCAGAAAGTCCATTCTCCTTCAAAACACGGTAGCGTTCAGAACGTCGCATACCTGTCGTCAGTAACTTGGCTTTATCTCCTTTAAAAGGATCCTTATTCTTCCATTGTACAGCAAACTTACCCTGTAAAGATTTCATCCATTCTTTCTGGGCATCTTCAGCATATTGCTGCATGGACATATTAATTGTTGTATAAATTTTCAACCCATCACGATCCAGATCATAAGGTGTACCATCCGATTTGGTAATCGATAATTTGGAAAATTCTTTCTTGATTTCTTCTTTTAATACCGCACGAAAATAAGGTGCTAAACCTTCCCCATAATTGGCGATTTTCAATTGTAATCCCAATGGTTTAGCTTGTGCACTAGCCTCTTCCTCTGTAGAAATGAAATTTGCCTTATTCATATTGTCTAAGACTGTATTTCTGCGCGCTAATGCGTTTTGCGGATACCTGACAGGAGAATAAACGCCCGGACCTTTCAGCATACCCACTAATAAAGCAGCTTGGTCTGCAGTAAGTTTATCAGGAGTTGTATTGAAATAAGTACGTGCGGCTGATTTAATACCATAGGTATTATATGCTCCAAAGTCCACTGTATTGAAATACATGGTGATAATCTCTTCTTTGGTATAATTACGCTCTAAACGAACAGCAGTTATCCATTCCTGAAACTTTTGAATGATACGCTTAGGAGCACTTTTAGCACGACCGTCTGAAAATAAATTAAGAGCTAATTGCTGCGTAATCGTACTCCCTCCTTGTTTATTTCCGGTTAAAGTGTGGAAAATAACCGTAAAAGTACGTGTGTAATCAATACCGGAGTGATCGTAAAAACGCTTATCCTCTGTTGAGATCAAGGCATGTATCAAGTAAGGTGACAACTCACTATACTTCACATTTGACCTATTTTGAATATAATAAGTACCTAAAACCTTATTATCTTCCGTTATAACTTCCGAAGCTAAATTACTCTTAGGATTTTCTAAATCACTAAAAGACGGTAACTTTCCAAATAACCCCAGGCGAACACTAAATATAAATAGAAACCCAAAAGCTATTATTCCAATAATAAATTTCCAGAAATTACGTGTGTACCGCTTAATATCTTCTGGTTGCAGTTGGTTTTTTTTTGATTCTCTCTTCATTGAACCTTATTCTTTCTCGATTTGATCATTATAAAATATGATGACATATGCCTCCGCTACAATATCAGATAATGTGCCAAAGATTATGTGCATGACAACAAAGATATTACAAATATTTTGAGGAATCTTCATTCGATACAACATCCGTTAAAAAAACACTGAAAAAGAATCAATTACTACAAAAAAGAAACTTTAAACCAATCGCACATTTCAGTCTTTAAAACCATTTTCTAAATAAAACAGATCGCCTTTGATTGGTTCAAAAACAATCCTTAGGGTATGATCCTAATTTTTCAATATCGCTAAAGCTTGGTATTTCAGAAATTTAGTTTAGATTTAAAAACAAATCAATTGTCTGTCATTCGTGACAGGCAAAAACATATAGATTATTAAAATAAATGATAAAGCTATAGGCCAGTAAATCGTTTAAAAGCCTATCTAAAAAATAAAAAACAGTAAAATATGCAAGTCAACACTTCAAAAAGTCTATTTTTCATTTTTTTAACCGTACTAATTGACGTCATTGGTTTAGGTATTATTATACCTGTAATGCCTAAATTAATTGAAGAATTGATTGGCGGCACATTAAGTGATGCGTCGCGATATGGTGGTTTGCTCATGTTTTGTTATGCATTAACTCAATTCTTCTTTGCATCTGTGTTAGGTAATCTCAGTGACCGATTTGGTAGAAGACCCATCCTGTTAATATCACTCTTAGGCTTTTCTATCAACTATTTACTCATGGGGTTAGCTCCAACCATCCTGTGGTTATTCATCGGTAGGTTTATAGCAGGTATTACAGGAGCCAGCTACACAGTAGCTGCTGCATTTATAGCAGATATCAGTTCGCACGAGAAAAAAGCTCAGAATTTCGGATTATTGGGAGCTGCATTTGGCTTAGGTTTTATTGTAGGCCCATTGTTAGGTGGGTTATTAGGGCATTATGGTGCCAGAATACCTTTTTTCGCCGCAGCATTATTAAGTTTTTTAAATTTCTTATATGGTTATTTTTTCATTCCAGAATCATTAAAAAAAGAAAACAGAAGACCTTTCAGATGGAAAAATGCAAATCCGGTAGGTGCTTTCAAGCAACTTGCGAAATACCCGCATCTAAAACAATTATTTTTTTGCATCTTTCTGATAAACATCTCTTCTCATGCCGTACAAAGTACTTGGTCATATTACACCATGGAAAGATATCAATGGGATGAAAGAATGGTTGGTATCTCTTTGGGTTTTATAGGTATGTTGTTGGCTATAGTTCAAGCCGGATTGATTCGAATTATTATTCCAAAATTGGGATTAGAAAAAAGTATTTTAATCGGATCTGGACTCTACGTGATATCGATGCCCTTAATGGGGATGGCATACGCTCCATGGTTAATTTTCCTAGCCGTAATACCATATGTATTTGCGGGAATCGCAGGTCCAGCTATCCAGAGCCTTGTATCCAACGAAACGCCATCGAATGAGCAGGGACAGATACAAGGTGGATTAACAAGTATTATTAGCTTAACAGCCATTATAGGCCCTCCCGTCATGAGCTGGTTGTTTGCTCACTTTACAGATAAAAAAGAAGCTCTCTATTTACCAGGAGCTCCTTTCTATCTAGGATTCGTACTTACAGCAATCAGTTTTATTGTTGCCTGCTTCTTTTTTAAAAAGAAACAGAAAGTTTAAGCTTTTTCGATCAAACAAACAGCATATGCTACTACCCCCTCTTGTCTTCCGACAAATCCCATGGATTCATTGGTCGTTGCTTTGATCGAAATATCATCAACGTCCAAACCTGAGGCCTCCGATATTTTAGCCTTCATCTGTCCGATATACGGTTTAATTTTAGGAGCTTCCAGGCATAACATAGCATCAATGTTGCCTATGGTATACCCCTTATCTCCAATTAGCTTAACACAATGTTTCAGTAAAACAAGACTGCTAATACCTCTCCATTGCTCATCTGTATTTGGGAAATGATAACCAATATCCTCTAAATTTGCGGCCCCCAGGAGCGCATCACAAATGGCATGAGCCAAAACATCCGCATCCGAATGGCCGAATGCACCAGCATGATGATCCAATTCCACTCCACCTACTATAAATGGATGCCCCTCTTCTAATTGATGGACATCAAAGCCAAAACCAACTTTAATTTTCATAATAAAGCTAAGGTAACATTTTAAATTATCATCCTGCCATTAAATCACCGCAAGACCTATTTGTTAACTATCAGATTTTAATCTAATATAGAAGAAGCCCTCACTGATGATATATCACAAAAAAAGCGTCTAATTTCTTAGACGCTTTTTAAATACGTTTAATTTCTACATTAAACCGTTGTTTCTTCTTCTACAGGAGCAAATTGATCAAAAAGATCATTGAAAGCTTCATAATCTTCATCACCATTAGGTTCAAAGACCTGAATTCCTTTTTCTTTTGCATATGCTAAAATTTCTGGATTAACACCCTCCTCAGCTACAACCGCTACATCGGTGAAGTCCAAAGCACCTTTATAGATGTTGACATAACTACCGTCACCATAACTAGCAACATCATCTTTTGTCAATGCACCTTCAGGGGCAATTTCTCTGTATTTATCGCCTAAAGTTCCGGAGAACTCTTCGTTATACAACGAATACATCACTTTGGCACCTTTAAAAGTAGGATCATCTTTATATGTCGTCTTTAAATAAGCCGGCACTAATGCTGAAAACCAACCGTGGCAATGTACCACATCTGGTGACCAACCTAACTTCTTAACCGTTTCCAGTGCTCCTTTACAGAAGAACACAGAGCGCTCATTGTTATCATTAAAAAATTCTCCATTCTCGTCACGAAAAACTTTTTTCCGCTGAAAATAGTCTTCATTATCCAAGAAGTAAACCTGCATGCGTGCCGCAGGCAATGAAGCTACCTTAATGATTAGCGGATTGTCATTGTTATCCACCACAATGTTTAAGCCTGACAGACGAATTACCTCATGCAATCTATTTCTACGCTCATTAATATTACCAAAACGAGGCATAAGAATACGGATTTCAAATCCTTTCTCTTGCATAGCCTGCGGTAATTGACGCGTGATTTCAGAAATTTTAGTTAATTCGAGGAAAGGCGACATCTCGTGGGTTATAAACAATATCTTCGTTTTTGCCATCTCCAGTTTTTATTTATTTTATTTTTATTAGAACAGTAAAATCGGTCTACAAAGATACAAAAAATATCTCGACAATACAATTCCTTACAAATCATCGTTTTATATTCACAAATATATTCCCCACTTTTGCTCTGTATTAAAATTTCTAAAAGTGAGAATTTTCGAGACTAAAAAAGAGCTCCAAGATTACCTGGAAACAGCACGAATCAACAAACAAAAAATAGCTCTTATCCCAACAATGGGTGCACTGCATGAAGGACATATCTCTTTACTGAATTATGCAAAACCTTTATCAGATGTCACCGTTTGCAGTATTTTTGTCAACCCGACACAATTTAACGATCCAAAAGATTTAGAAAAGTATCCAAGGCCGATCGAGCATGATATCGCATTATTAGAAGCTGCTCATTGTGATGCCTTATTCTTACCTACCGTAGAGGAGATGTACCCTGATCCAAATGAAAAATGGCACATCGATCTAAACGGATTAGATGCAATATGGGAAGGGAAAATGAGACCGGGGCACTTTCAAGGTGTAACGCAAGTCGTTTATAAATTATTCGCCTTAGTGCAACCAGATATTGCATGCTTTGGACAGAAAGACTTCCAACAGGTCATGGTTATTGAACATATGATCAAAGTAAAGCAATTACCGATCACCATTGCATTATGCCCAATCATCCGAGATGAAAATGGTCTTGCTTTAAGTTCAAGAAACATGCGCCTCTCATCAAATGGTAAAATACAAGCGTTAGCTTTGTCCAAAACACTTCTGTATATCAAAAATAACTTTGGAAAGATACCTTTACTTCAATTAAATAAACAGGCAACAGAACTATTGAACTCCAGCGAAGGTATTACCTTAGAATATCTCGCTATTTGCGAAACAACGACATTGAAAGAAATCAAAACAATTGAACAAGATAAACAATATGTAGCACTTGTCACTGCGCGGGTCGAAGATGTACGTCTTATTGATAACATGATTTTGAATTAAATGTCACATTATACTTATTAACTTTACATTTTTACAAGAAAAATCTAACTTTGCCACATGTTTATAGAGGTAATGAAATCTAAAATCCACCGTGTTCGGGTTACACAGGCCGAGCTTAATTACGTTGGTAGTATCACAATTGATGAGGATTTAATGGATGCAGCAAATATTATTGCAAACGAAAAAGTTCAAATCGTTAACAATAACAATGGCGCTCGTTTAGAAACATATGTTATTCCTGGAAAAAGAGCTTCCGGTACCATCTGCTTAAATGGCGCTGCAGCAAGATTAGTTCAAGTGGGTGATATTGTGATCATCATATCGTATGCACAAATGGAAATGGAGCAAGCTAAAAAACATATTCCTAGCTTGGTTTTTCCAGATGACAACAATCAACTGATAAAATAATATTTAAATAATACACTTTCAATAGAAAGCTACGTTTATTTTCAATAATTTAGCACTCGTATTAAGCGGGTGCTTTTTTATTACCTACATGTCAAAGAATATACATATCAGAAAAATCTTAGCATCAATGCAATTGGCATTGATCAGCTTGATCATTATTTCTGGTGTTATTTTCATGCACAAAGAGGTAAAATCAAACGGAGAGATTGTCATGCACAATCACCCTTACGATTTTACAAACGATCAGCCCAGACCGCAAGAATCCGACGATCAAATTGATTTCCTCAATGTCGTCTACAATCAAAACTTTGTTCAAAGTGAATTTATCGTTTTTGAACAGCCCATTCGAACTGTCGTTCATATCTACAGTTATCAAGTCTACACACCAGTTGTCACCAATCGTGTCGTCGATCACGCTTTCTTAAGGGGTCCCCCAGATTTTGCTTAAAATAAAATTAGTTATTGCATTCATCCTTATTATCAAGACGAATGCTATTCGCCGTGCGATAGCAAATCGCATTGCGTCGTGCTGTAATTTATTAATTATTTCAAGCAAATAATGTAACCATAGTGGGCATAGCTAGTATGAAAATATTCATGGAGCAGGCATTCGCCTTGCTTCGTACTGATATTTTACACCTCCCATGATAGGTTCATTACAATTAAAAGGACAAATACACTCCAATGAGAAATATCAATCTACTGATCATCATGATGATGATCAGTATGCATACATATGCGCAACATACATTAAAAGGTAAAATCAGTAACAATGACGGTAAAGGTATAGTTGGAGCAACTATCAACATCGAAAATGGTCTTCACTCGACCGTTTCTGATACCGCAGGTTATTTTGAATTTCAAAAACTAACTAAACAAAAACAAAATATACAGATTACCGCTGTTGGCTATCAAACCCTCAAACAGCTGATATTGCTGACAGATTCCACCGTACACTTTAAATTAAATACAGACAACCTGCATTTGAATGAAGTCGTTGTAAGCGCAACCCGATATGGTGTCAGTAAAAAGGAAGCACCAGTTATTGTGCAGGTATTAGGCCCTAAACTTTTTCAGGCTACACAATCTGTAGCTATGTCCGAAACACTAAACTATCAACCAGGAGTAAGGGTAGAGAACAACTGTCAAAACTGCGGTTTTTCACAAGTCCGCCTTAACGGTTTAGAAGGTGCCTATTCACAGATCTTGATCAACAGCAGATCCGTATTCAGCGCACTAAACAGTGTATATGGTTTAGACCAACTTCCAACCAGTATGATCGACCGCATCGAAGTCGTTCGAAGTGGAGGTTCTGCCCTATTTGGAGCAAATGCAATTGCCGGTACCATTAATATCATTACTAAAGATCCTGTCGAAAATGATTGGCAGATTAAATCTACCAACTCGTTAATCGGCGGTAGCAGTTGGGATAATACGGTAGACTTCAACACCTCTTACGTAGATGAAGACCTTAAAACAGGTGTTACCTTTTATGGTATGCATCGGAATCGTCAACCATTTGATAAAAATAAGGACGGATTTTCGGAGATAACAGAACTTAACAATACCACATTCGGAACAAAAGCATTTTTCAAACCTTCCGAGGTCAATAAAATAACAGTAGATTTCAGTACCATACAGGAATTTAGAAGAGGAGGAGACCAATTTAACAAATCACCCCATTTTACAGCCATCACAGAACAACTGGAAACCAATTCACTGATTGGTGGTATCACTTACGATCATTATTTAGCAGACTATAAACAAAAAATCTCCGTGTATGCTTCCGGCCAAAAAACAAAACGTAAAAGTTTTTACGGGGGACTGGGCGAAGCGCCCACTGCAACAGATAGTTTAAGAGCCGCAAATTCTTATGGAGACACAGATGATTTGTCTTTTGTTACAGGAACACAGTACACAAACAATTTTGAGGATGATGTCTTTACCAGCGGTATTGAGTTCAACTACAACAAAACAAATGATCAGATTCCCGGATATCAACGTATCATCGATCAAAAAACAAAAGGAATAGGAACTTATGCCCAATACGAATGGAAGCCAGTATCCTCTTTCAAAGCATTAATAGGAATGCGATACGACTACATCTTCGTCGACGGAAATTATCAGCTCCAACAAGTGGAACGTAGCAGTCAGAAGAATTTTGGATCTTGGAACCCACGATTAACCATCTTATACGATATCAATAGTAATATTCAATTTCGTGGCGGCTATGCACGCGGCTTCCGTGCCCCACAAGCTTTCAATGAAGATATGCATGTGACTTCCATCGGAGGAAAACAGGTTTTTGTATTAATTGGAGAAGACCTAAAAACAGAATATTCAAATGCTTATACCGGATCGTTCAATTTCAGCAGAAATTTTGGCAATACGCAAACAAGCCTTTTAGTGGAGGGCTTCTATACACAGTTGAATAATCCATTTACGACAGTCTTGAAATCAGAATCCAATGACATTATGATTGAAGAAATGCGTAACGGTACAGATGCCTATGTATACGGAACAAACCTAGAACTTAATGTAGCCCCTTCAAGTATATTTAGTCTACAAGCTGGTGGTACGATACAACGCTCGCGATACCAATCGGCACAACTGATAGCTGAAGCTAAAACAGGTCAAGAAGCCATTTTGTCCAAAGATTTCTTACGTACGCCAAATGTCTATGGCTACTTAAATGCCAATTGGAAAGCAACTAAGAAATTCGCAGTTGACCTAACAGGAGTTTACACCGGAAAAATGAAGATCTCGCATATACAAGAAGAAATCATGAGCCTCAAAAAAACGAGGGATTTTATGGAGCTGAATGCACGGTTAGGATACACTTTTGCTGTTCACAAAGATTTTAACCTTGAATTATTTGCAGGTGTACAAAATATGTTCAACGCATTCCAAAAAGATTTCGATAAAGGCGCTAATCGTGATTCAAATTATATTTACGGTCCGACAAAACCACGCACAATAACCTTTGGAGTAAAAATTGGCCATTTTCATTAATCCCATTTATTAAAGAAAGATGAAGCATACGCACAAATTTGTTTTATTAATGACCATTATCCTTTATCCGCTCAGCCATTATGGTCAAGAGCGGATAATTTGGACCTCTTTTCAACAATTAGACTCTTTATTAAGCATAGCACCAAAAGAAACAATCATCTTCATTCATACCGACTGGTGCAGCTACTGCAGAAAAATGGATAAAGAAGTCTTTTCAAAAAAAGAAATCTATGACCGCTTAAACAAAGATTTTTATCTAGTTGAATTAGATGCGGAGACGGTTGAGGACATCACTTTCGATCAGCAAGTATGGAAATCAAAAACTCCAAAAAAAAATACCGGACAATATCATCCCTTAGCATTACTCTTATTAACCAACCAAAAGATGGTTTTCCCGAGTCTCCTGCGTTATGATCAAACATTTAAATTAAAAAGTATTAAGCAAAAATATCTAAGCCCAAAAGAGTTAGCGAATTTTTTAAGATAATTTAACATCTCGCTGTAGCGAAACCGAAAAACACAACGTTTAAGTGGTAATATAAGATACAATTTAAAAAATTATGAAAAAATTTACGAAATTTTTAATGGCATTTTTATGCATGGGGATAGTTTTTGCTTCCTGTAACAAAAATGATTTCGATTATGAGAAAGCTGAAAGAGAGCAAATTGAAAAAGCAAGATTAGAAAAAGTACGCAGAGATTCATTAAAAAGAATACAAGCTCCTTTATTAGAGCAATATGCAAAAACCAAATGGGGAGATAAAGCTAAATATTCCGATTCAACTGGAATCTGGTATAAAGTAGAGTTAGCGGCTGGAAATGAAACACCATATGTATACAAGGGTACTGTTAACGGTTATGGACAAGCTGGGTTAACTCCTTGGGCAGCAACCTTAAATTTCAAAGGAGAATTGATGAATGGAACTGTATTTGACAAAAATACAGATGGTGTTCCTAAAGTCTACGATAATATCGCTACAGCAATTAACATTTATGGACAAGCATGGATTCAAGCATTTGTACCAACTATTGTTAATATCCAAGGCAAGGATGTAAGATTTGAGGGATTATTACCAAAAGGTTTGCAAAAAAATGATAAAATTAGTTTTATTTCACCATCTTATTTTACTTTTGACCAAGTAGAATATACAAAAGGTAGCGAAAAAGTAACTGTTCCTAAAAATACTCCAGTTGTTTACACAATTGAGTTGAAAACTATTGGCAATACTGGTTCGTAATTAATACAAATCAATAATAGCATAAAAAAATGGTCCTTTACATGATGTAAAGGACCATTTTTTTATATAAAATTTCCAAAAGAAAACTATTATTAAAGAACAAAGTGACAAGACCTTTCCAAATAAAAAGTTCCCATATACTTTACTTGCTTTAAAATTCTTTTGTACCTTGTAGCACATCCAAACAATTGAACGTTTTAACCGGTATAATAACAGTAATTAGTAAAGAAATTTATGAAAAATTTTACAAAAATCTTTTTTGGAATGTTGGCAATGATTATTGCTTTAGCATCTTGCAGTAAATCAGACGATTTTTCGAAATTAGCGGAAGAACAAAGAATTAAAGATTCTATCGAAAATGCGAGAATCCAAAATTTACTAAAAGAACAGGCTCCTCAGTTGAAATCATTTGCTATCAAAAACTTCACGAATCCCAAATTAGATACAGCAACAGGTATATGGTATGATTTAATTGCTGAAGGCGAAGAGGCTTCATACACTTATCAATTCTATTCCAATGGAACACTTATATTTCCAACAGTAGTAACCAAATATAAAGTAAATTTGCTTAATGGGGCAGATAAAGGTGTACTTGTTGATGAATCTAAAGAGGACAGTCCAGCAACATTTACATTAAATGGTGTAATTTCCGCATGGAAAATTGCCTTCTTTCCAAAGAAAATGTCATTTCAAGGAAGAGAAGCAAATATTGGGGGCTTAACAGCAAAAGGATTAAAAAAGGGCGGAAAAATCAAATTTGTCGCGCCGTCTCCATTCGGATATGATCAAGTTGCAAAAGATAAAGTTCCAGCAAACTCACCGTTATATTCTGAAATTGAAGTAGTTTCAATTAGCAATTAAATGGCGTTTGGGAGATTTATTTCTTCTAAAATTTTAAACGAATACACGAAGCAGGATCTTTACTTACGTAAAGATCCTGTTTGTTTTTAATTCACTATCAAAAAATAAAAAAACAATAGTATCAAAAAGTAGTCTAAAAAACTTCTTATCTTGCTCTTCATATCAGTATACCATTCAAAAACAAAGACGCAAAAATGAAAATAGCTTTAGCCCAGTTAAATTATCATATCGGCAACTTCAGTTCCAACACTGCAAAAATTATTACTGCTATTGAAAATGCAAGAGCACAGCAAGCTGAAATTATTGTTTTTTCTGAATTAGCAATTGGCGGCTACCCACCAAAGGATCTTTTGCAAAATGCAACATTCTTAAAACAGTGTAACGAATCTATCACCACCATTGCATCACATTGCCAAGATATTTTATGCATTATCGGAGCGCCTGTCCCCAATACAGACCCAGAAGGTAAAGCACTGTACAATGCAGCAGTTTGTTTAGAAAATGGAAAGATTACACACATTAGTAAAAAAGGACTACTTCCTAACTATGATGTTTTTGATGAATATCGTTACTTTGAACCTAATAGAAAATTCGCATGTTTCACCTATAAAAAAACAAAAATAGCATTGACCATTTGTGAAGATTTATGGGATGACGATCACGGAAATAATTCCTATGTTGGTGACCCCATGAGCGAATTACTTCAAGAAAACCCAGATTTGCTGATCAATATTGCAGCTTCGCCTTTTTCTTATGTCCATTATCAAGATCGTGTTGCTGTTTTGAAAGCACAAGTGGCAAAAGCAAAACGTCCGCTCATCTATGTCAACCAAGTTGGCGCACATATGGATATAATTTTTGACGGAAGATCATTGGCTATTGATGAAAATGGAGCAATTTGCTGTGAATTAAAAAAATTCGAAGAAGATTTACAGATTATAGAATATAGAGATCAAACCATAAAAGCGACAACAGCATTTACGGTACCCCAAGATCAGCAAATAGAACTGATTCACGATGCCCTGCTATTAGGTTTACGTGATTATTTTCACAAATCTGGTTTCAAAAAAGCAGTCTTAGGCCTTTCCGGTGGATTAGATTCAGCACTAGTTGCCGCATTAGCCTGTGAAGCATTAGGTTCAGAAAATGTACTTGCAATATTGCTTCCTTCTATTTATTCATCCGACCATTCCATTCAAGATGCATTAGATCTCGTAAAAAACACCAATTGCGCACATCATATCATTCCAATAAAAGATATTACAAAGGCCTACGAAACAACATTAGCTCCCTTTTTTGAAGGGCAACAAGCTGGTGTGGCCGAAGAAAATATCCAGGCACGTACCAGAGGTACATTATTAATGGCAATTTCCAACAAATTTGGTCATATCGTTTTAAACACTTCAAATAAAAGTGAAGCAGCGGTAGGTTATGGCACCTTATATGGAGATATGGCAGGATCGATTTCAGTAATAGGAGACGTATATAAATCAAAGGCCTATGATCTCGCCCGATACATTAACCGAAATAAGGAAATTATCCCATCTAATACAATTGAAAAAGCACCTTCTGCAGAATTAAGACCCGATCAAAAGGATTCAGATTCCTTACCACCATATGATTTACTGGATGAAATATTATTCCTATATATCGAAAAACAAAAATCAAAAGAGGAAATTTTAGCTCAAGGTTATGATCTTAATATTGTTGAAAAAATTATAAAACTAGTTAATAATGCCGAATTTAAAAGATTTCAGGCTCCTCCAATACTGCGCATTAGTCCAAAAGCTTTTGGTCCAGGCCGTTCGATGCCATTAGTTGCCTTTTATCAATAATTTTTTTTACTGATATAATTAAACTTTTAACATTTACATTTGTCTAACACTAAGAAAATAATATAAATCCTATTGGTCATGAAAAAAATAATTTATTTCTTATTTGCAAGTCTAATTCTTGCATCTTGTGCCTCATATCAATATAATACGATGCGTGACGAAAAAGTAGATTTTTCGCAATATCGTACTTATGGCTGGTTGCCACCAGTCGATTCGTTATCAAAATCATATTTTGACAATGATATTGCAAGAACAAATATATTAGACGCGAGCAACAGTGAATTACAAGCAAGGGGCTTATCTTACAGTAAGGATAATCCAGATTTGTTATTCCGTTATATAACAATTGTCAATAACAAAAGTCGTTTAGTATATGGATCCTCATATGCTTATGGAGGTCCATGGGGTTGGTACAGACCGTGGTTTTCTCCTTATTATGGTTATTATTCAACATATCCTGTAGCCAAAGAACGTTACCGCTACGCGCACTTAATCATAGAAGCTGTAGATCGTAAAACAAATAAAGTTGTTTGGCAAGCACGTGGATCTGGCGAAGTTAATAGTCCAGAAAAAGCGGCAACTAATGTTGCTAAGGTTGTTAAAGGAGTATTTAAACAATATCCTCTAACCCTAAAAAAATAACACTGTAATCGTGATCAAAAGTATTAAAGCCATGAGTTTTCTCATGGCTTTTTTCATAATATAATATATGCTTTTATATAGAAGCTCGAATCTTGATATTAAATGGGACTTCAAGCCGATCTTTGGAGTTATTTTTAATGAGATTTGCCGCCATCCTACCCATTGTTTCAAAATCAGTTGATATGGTTGTAATTCCATTCAAAATAAATTTCTTTAACGGCGTTTCATTATATGAAATAACACCAATATCTTTACCTATCACCAGATTTTTTTGTTGGATCTTATTCAGTAGTTTTACTAGATCATCTTCGATAACATTGATATAACAAGTCCCTATTACTACTTTTTCTTTATTCAATTCCGATACCAGCTCATGATCAAAAGCATACTGCTGACAAAATTTATAAAAACCCTTTATAATTGCTTTTGGAAAATCACTATGATCGGGAAAAACCAATTTTATCATTTTATATTTACTTAAAACTTCGCTCGCTTTTTCCAACGCTAAGTAAATATCCTGTTCATAATTCTCATAAACAGCTGGAAAATCACCCGGTACATCATCCACAAATCGTCCTAATAACATTAATTTATCGCTTGGTATTCTACGAATAATATCCGGCGCTTTATCTCGTCCCTCCCTAAAATGTGGAAATAGTACATAATAGTCATATGTTTTGGTCAGATTCGATAATAGGTTCTTGAGATAGGAAAGGTCTGAATTATAGACAAATAAATCCAGATCAGCAAAATCGCCTAACTCCTTAGCAAATGAATCATACACTATTTTTTTGTGAACACTCAATTTATTCAGAAACAATGCAATTTTACATTTGGATTGAATATCTGTTTTATTGACATAGTATCCCTTGCCTGGATTAGATGCAATAATTTCATGCTTTTTTAAATAGCGATAAGCCTTTTCAACCGTGTCTCTAGATATTTCAAGATAAGCACTGGATTCATTAATTGAAGGAAGCATTTCACTCTTCTTAAGCCTCTCATTTTTTACTGCATCAATGATAGTATTCGCCAATTGGAGATATTTGGGAGTTGCTGAAAAATCACTAATCTCCAGTGTCATTAGAAACTGAGCAGTCGAATTGGTCATTTTAAAATTTAGATTAATCACTAAAATAACAATTAATTAGCATAAAATTTTAAAAAAGTTAAACTCAAAGACCATTCATATTTTTAATATTTCACTTTTTTTAAATATTTGTTACTCTGCACCATAACAGTATAGGATCAAAATTATGGTCGATCGTCTTAAACGTATTCTAGTAAAAAATCTGTTACCCTATTAATGATGAGTTAAAAACCTGCAAGCTCGTTTACTTAATCATTTTTAAAAGGCTTTTCACGCTCTCCTTTTAGAAACCCTTTATGTTTAAGAAAATGGGCAAGTGACTACACTCGCCCATTTTTATTCACAGCTCAGATCTTAAACAATTAAAATTTCATTTATTTCTAAAATACCGCAATGCAATAAGGTAATTCGGTATCGCCAGTTCATTCCAATGGTCATGGATAGCTAGCGCTGCGCCCAATGCTGTTGCCTGAGCCATTGAGGCACCAAAAACTTCGACTTCAGGAAATTCTTTTGCCAGAAGACTCATATAAATATGGTTCTTACTAAACCCACCATCTACAAATATTCTAGAGATCTTATTAGCATCTAAAACTAGTTTTGTTGATTCCACTTGGGCTTTGATGAGGTGTAAAATTAAGCTATGGTAAGCTTCTTCATAATTATGGAAACGATCAAGCTCAATCGTCGAAAATGCTACTAAATCCACAACTATAGGCTCTTTCATTAATTTTTCTATGATCCGTCGATTAAGCTGAAGATTACGAAACTTTGCTGTAGTAACATGAAAGAAATCAGCAATTCGCTTAGATTGCAGTTCATGCTCGTAGCCTGCAAATAACCTCGAAGCCTTCACTGGCTTTCCCAAATAAGATTGATAAAACAAACAATCCTTTTTTAATTCACAAGAAGTTAGAGCACTATTGTTAAATGGATTAAACGAAATACACCAAGTTCCAGTAGATATCAATACAAATGGTTCATCAAAATTGAATAAATAAGGAATTAACGCCGAAGAACTATCATGAAGCCCTGCCCCTACTCTAAAAGAACTACCCGGAAAAGCACCATCAAAAACTTCATCTCCTTCAACAATTGGAGCTAAAACCTTTGTAATACCCTCATCTTGAACCCATTTATGATACTCATTTTTTTCAAAATCCCATAAAGCAGTATGACACCCGATACTGGTCATATCTGAGTAGAATTTTCCAGAAACCAGAAAACTTAAATATTGAGGCAAATGCAAAGCAAAATTGACATGTTTATAAATTTCTGGATGTTCCTTTTTTAATCGAAGAATTTGGAAACCTGAATTTAAACTACCTAAAGTTGGCGATGAAGTCGTTAAAGAAAAATGTTCCTCTCCTCCATACTTATTATGCAACTCCTGTTGAATAGTAACAGGAAATTCTTTTAGATAATTATATAAAGGAGTCAAGGGTCTACCATTTTCGTCAAGATATACAACGCTAGCCCCGTATGATGTAAAATTAATCGCTTTAATTTCAAATTCATTTTTTCTAAAGACCTCATGAAGTGAATCAAAAACCGATAATCTAAGACTTTCAAGATTTTCACACGGATCCCCGTCCTCATCCTTTGTTTCTAAAAATCTTGCTGAACGTTCAAATACAATTTGGTAATTAGAATCAAATAGAAAAAGCTTTTTGTTGGTTTTACCAACATCGAAAATAGCAACTACAGGAATTTTATCGTTATTCATTCTTAAAACTTTATAACCCTGTTGCAATAGTTCGTAAACCTCTCTCTGCGATCAACTTATCACGTAATTTTTCCTCCTCAAATAATAATACTGGATTTAAAGCTGCACCACTCCTCAACCTAGATTCAGCAACCAATGGCCTTACATCGGTACGAAATGCATCTTGAAGAATTTCTTGTGATTTTACAACATCATTCGCTTGTTGAGCTGCCTTGAGTGCAACACGATCGATAAGTAATGCTTGTGCATAAGCAATTTTAATGGCTTCAACAGATTGCAATAAGTCCACTAAAGGATCTTTAAGATTATGTGACGCATCAATCATCCAGCCTAAGCCAGTAGCGTGTTCCATTCCATTCAGATCCATGCCATCAATTAATTCATTAAAAATAAGAAAAAGCTGATATGGCTTAATACTCCCCGCTGTTAAATCATCATCGGCATATTTACTATCATTAAAATGAAAACCGCCCAGCTTTCCCTCCATTAACAACAATGATACAATCTGTTCAATATTAGCATTTGGTAAATGGTGTCCCAAATCCACTAATGTATATGCTTTAGGACCCAGCTTATTTGCCAATAGTAGAGACTGCCCCCAATCTCCAATGGTCATCGAATAAAAATAAGGTTCGAAAGCTTTATACTCGATAAACAATTTCCAATCCTCGGGTAAGTGTTTATAGATTTCCTGCAAGCTGGATAACGTATTCTGAAAAGCCTCACGGAAATTTAATTGACCGGGAAAAGATGAACCATCAGCTAACCAAACGGTCAAAGCCTTTGAACCGAGAGCTTTTCCATAATTGATAACCTCTATATTATGATCAATAGCCTGCTTGCGAACCTTAGGATCGACATGATGCAAAGATCCATACTTATAACTATGTTCCTGCTGTGGTTGATCTTGAAAAGTATTGGAATTAACAGCATCGAACGTGATATTTAAAGAACGTGCCAATTCTTTCATTCTTGCGGTGTCTTCTGGAATATCCCAAGGTATATGTAAGGAAATAGCTCCGCTAGATTTATTAAGAGCATGTAGCAGACCAACATCTTCAAACTTTTGCTCCAAACTCCCTGGCTCGCCAGGGCCAGAAAAACGTCCGAAGCGTGTACCACCTGTCCCTAGTGCCCAACTTGGTATCCCGATCTGAAATTTCTGAAGTTTAGCAATAAGCTCCTCAACATCATCAATATCTTGGGAAATAAATTCAAATGCTCGATTATGTTTTTTTTCTAATTTATTATTGTGCTTTTCTATCAATTGTTGATCTAAAATCATATTAAAAATGGTTATTGGTTAAAATTTACTTAGATACAGCATGTACTTTCTTTTCATCACCTAAAAACTAAGATATAAAACCTACCTTAAAAAAGCCATTGCCACTCCCCCATCAACGTTTAAAATATTACCTGTAGATTTGTTTAGTAAGCCACCAACATGTGCAAAACAAGCATTTGCAATGTCTTCTGGTAGAATAATCTCATTTAACAAAGTACGCTTTGCATAGTACGCCGGTAACTCCTCGATCTTTATACCGTATGCCTTAGCACGACCTGCGGCCCATCCACCTGCCCAAATATTACTATCAGAAATTACAGCATCCGGATTCACTACATTTACTCGAATTTTTGCTGCCCCTAATTCAGCGGCACTTAAACGGCTCATGTGCAATTGAGCCCCCTTTGCACTACCGTAACCAATATTATTTGGACCACTTACTAAAGCATTTTTACTTACAATATTGACGATATCACCACCGATATTTTGTGCTTTTAAAATAGCTGTTGATGCCTGAGTTACCAGAAACTGGCCTTTAACTAAAACATCATATAAAAGATCCCAATCTTCTTGCGTATGGTCCTCGATCGTTTTAGAAATGGATAACCCCGCATTATTAACGACAATGTCAATCCCACCAAAAGCTAGTACAGCATCATTGAGCGCATGTTTTATCTGTTCCTCATTAGTGACATCGAGCAATGTCGTCATAACCGCATCTCTACCAAACGCTTCTACAAATTCTTCCTCGCATGATGCAAGCCGATCAGCATTGATATCATTTAACACAACAACAGCACCTTCTTGCGCCATCTTCCTTGCAATCGCCTTTCCAATCCCACCACCACTACCCGTTACGAGTACAATCTTACCTGATAATGCTTTTGATTTTGGCATACGTTGTAATTTTGCCTCTTCCAATAGCCAGTATTCAATATCAAAAGCTTCCTGACGTGGCAAAGCAGTATATTCACTTACCGCTTCAGCACCTTTCATTACATTAATTGCATTAATATAAAATTCAGCAGCCACACGAGCAGTTTGTTTATCCTTTGCAAACGAGAACAATCCAACACCGGGATATAAAACAATAACGGGGTTTTTATCCCGAATAGCAGGGCTATTTTCATGTTTACAACGGTCATAATACTGTTCATACATCTCTCGATATCCTGCAAACAAAGGCTCCAATTTTCTTTTAACCTCCGCTACATTATCTAAACATTCAGATTTATCTAAATTTAGTACTAAGGGCTGGATTTTAGTTCTTAAAAAATGATCCGGACAGCTTGTCCCTAATGGTGCTAATCGGTCCAGATCGTTTGAATTGATAAATTCTAAAACACGTTCATCGTCTGTAAAATGTCCGATCATATGGCGTTCACTTGAGCAAAATCCCCGCAAAATAGGAGCTAATTTTACGACTTGCGCATTTCTTTCTGCTTTACTAAGACTTACCATTTTCTGGCTGCCAAACACGTTATTCTTCTTACCATAACTTTGTTCAAGGTAGGTGGCACAAGTCTCAATAACATCCAAAGAATTAATATAACAATCGTAAGCAGTGTCTCCCCAAGTAAACAAGCCATGAGATCCCAACATAATACCCTTGATACCAGGATTTGCTTCTAAACAGGCTTTTAATTGTAAACCTAAATCAAAACCAGGACGTTGCCAATCAACCCAACCGATCGATCCTTTGAACAATTCAGCAGTGATACTTTTCCCATCTTTAGAAGCTGCAATTGCAATTGCGGCATCTGGATGTAAATGGTCAATATGCTTAAATGGTAAAAATCCATGCAAGGGCGTATCAATAGAAGGCGCCTTAGAGCTTAAATCAAAAATACAATGATTAAATAGTGCGACCATTTCATCCTCATATTCGATTCCTCTATACACATTTTCAAGATTACGTAAGCGCTGAAGATATAATGCTGCAAGCCCTGACTTCTTCAGCGTGCCGATATCTCCGCCAGACCCCTTTATCCACATGACTTCAACACTTTCATCAGTAAGTGGATCTTTCTCCAAAACTTTACAAGAAGTATTCCCACCTCCATAATTAGTAATTCTTAGATCGGCGCCTAGAATATTTGAACGATATAATAATAAAGCAACTTCATCACCTTGCAATGATTGCGCTATTTTATCGTCCCACAAATAATTTACATGTTTGTATGTTTTCACTGCTATATATATTAAATTAATTTTCTAAAGTTCTTGCAAACCCTACGACACAAATAGAAATTATGATTGTCGCTATGCCTGCAATTATAGATCGATATGCCATTCTATTCACGCCCTTCCACTCATTTAATATAATTCCCCAAGCATTTGAAATTAAAATAATGAACGCCATGTGAAGAATCCAAGAACTGGCACCATTACCCAATCGACTCTCACCCATACCATAAAAAAAGAACTGTAAATACCACATTGTACCTGCCAAAGCACAAAAAAGTAAATTCTTTACTTTTGGTACATTGGATTTAGTATAGTCTGAAAAAGTTCTATTTTTAATTAGGAGATAGACGCACCATATAAAATTTGTAGTAAAACCTCCCCAAAGGATAATGATATAAGTCACATTATTTTGATAAAGAAATTCTCCACTGTTCGAATTACTATTTTTCCATATGGAATTTGCAACATTAGCAAGCGGTTTACCTGCTTCGATACCAAAATTGAAACAAGCACTAAGTACACCAGAAATGATCGCAACGATAATACCCAGAGTAAAATTGTAATCAGTCCTTGCGTCCTTAGAAAGAGTCGCAAGACTTTTCTCTTTTGAAACACCTGCCCGACCGCACAGCACAACACCCATAAGACAAATTAATAAACCTATCAATATGCAAGTTCCTGATTGAGTCGTAAAAAAATAGTTGACTCCATGCTTATCCACTGTGGGGTAAAAAAAATAATAAAGACTTGGCATCAGCGAACCAAAGACCATACTTAAGCCCAAAATAATACTGCTGCCTAAGGAAACACCAAGATAACGTATCCCTAGACCATAGGTAAGTCCACCTATACCCCATAACAATCCAAATAAAAAAGTATAATATAAAGTAGCTGCCTGGGCATTGCTGATAATCTCCCAAAAATTAGGAATAGTTAACCATGCTGCAAATGGTGGTACAATAATCCAAGAAAATAGACCACCTAGGATCCACATGGATTCCCATGACCATCCTTCAACTTTCTTATAAGGCACATAAAAACTTCCTGACGCAAAACCGCCTATGAAATGAAATAAAACTCCGAAAACAGCATTCATATTTATCTTTTTAGGTATTGTACATAAACTAAATTACAAGATTAAAATAGGTAAACTGTTATGGACTGTTATGCATAAATACAGAGATTATAGCCAACAGATATTTCATGATTTAGAAGCAAAAGGTCAATTTTCAATGTGTGGAAAATTGACCTTTTGCATATTATTATTAAAATAATAAAACTAGATTATTTATATCCTAAATTTTGTTTAAGTCCTTCCCCTTCTTTGTTATTTAATTGAATTTCACTCAATGGGATTGGAAGCAAAATATTATAATCTTGGAAACCACTGGTTATTTTATTTGCCGGTCCCTGATCACCATTTAAAGCAATACGTTCTTTGAGTTTATTTGTTCTCACCAAAGTCATTCTACGATTTTCTTCTGAAATCAACTCACGGGCACGTTCATCAAGAATAAAATCGATGGTCATATTTGATGCGAGAACCTTTCCTAAAGTTGTGTTTCCAGATTGAATACGCGTATCTTTAAAAGAACGATCTCTCAACTTATTGATATCTTCAGCTGCTCCGCCGAGATTATTTTGTCGAAGACGTGCCTCTGCCCTTAATAGATAAGTTTCTCCAAACCTCATTACTGGCCAATCTTTGATCAATGCATAGCCAAAATCATCCAGCGGATCATATCCCCCCCATTTTGTTGGAAAAGGATACCAGACTTCCAAACTATCGGCACGAAATGGAATAACCCGATCTCCTGTTTTTATAGTAATATCTTTGACCCCCGCTCCCTTAGCAACACGATAACCATCTGCATCTACACCGATTTCTGTACTCCATGGTGTTACTACAGCATTATTGACGGTCATATTAGGCCGATTATAATTTGTGGTACGACGGATATTATAATTGCTATTCCGAATATCACCCTGAAGTCCTTTCCAGACCGTATATTTCATAAAATTGCTTAATCTCAATCGTCCGTTACCTCTTCCTCCAAGAGAATCAGCATTCACCATGCCATCCCATTTATGGTATGAAGGTTGCCATATTCTACGATGCTGAGGATTATCGATGGTTCCACCGTTAACTTCACGATTCAATTCAACTTCGAAAGTCCATATTGCTTCTGTATTTCCTTGAGCACGGCGCATATTACCCTGTCTAAACAGATCACGAAAAGCATCACCACCTTGATTTAAATATTTACCATATCGCGTATCAATCAATTTATAACTACCGCTCTCTATGATCGCCGTTGCCATGGCTTCTGCTTTAGCAAAATAAGCAGGATCTCTCATTCCAATTCGTAGGAAGGCTTCAGCAGCCAACTGCCTAGCCATATCTTTATTGATCCTGCTCGGAGCAGCGGCTTGTCCGACAGCTGCCAATTCTTTCACCGCATATTCAAGATCATCTGAAATAACCTGATCCACCTCTACTGTAGAATTTCGGACATAATTGAACGTTGGAATTTTAACAGATGTTGTCAATAATGGAACATCACCCCATAGTGTTACCAACATGTTATAAGCATAAGCTCTGAAAAATCTTGCCTCTGCGGCAGCCTTTGGATTAGTGTCCCCAACCGCCTCGATGATACTATTTGCATTGTTTATAAATTCATAGCAGCGTTGCCATAAATAGCCCACACCGCCATTTTCTGGATTTAGATCAGCATATTGATAAAAAGGATTCTCTACTCCTTCAGTAGAACCAGCACTTGCAATATCAGTACCGATCTGCCAACACGATAAAAAACCTTGACGGCCACTATATCCCCATAATTGTCCAAAAGTTGCATGTAAACCTAAAACTCTATTTTCGATCGTCGAGGGATCACTATTTCCAGCTTCATAACTAGAATAAGGCTTTTCATCGAGAAAATTCTTACTACAAGATGCCGATCCTAATAAAAAGACTGCAACTACAGGTAATAACTTATTTTGAATATTCATTGTTTTTTTCATCAGTATATATTATTTATTAGCGATGATGAAGCTATCATGAGCAGTATTCATCTTTCTTTGTGCACATTTACTCATGATGGTTTCATGATTTCATTAAAAGGTTAAATTAAATCCAAGTACATAAGTGCGAACCATCGGATAATTCAGGTTATCATTTGCAGATCCACGGGTGATATCTCGAGCTTCAGGATCCCAACCGATCCAATTGGTCCACGTATATAGGTTTCGACCGCTTACATAAATCGTAGCACCATTAATACCTAATTTATTGAATGTATGCTGCGGCATGTTATAACTTATCGTCACATCTTTCAACCGCGTAAAACTTGCATTTGATGGAAATCCATAACCATATACATTGGAACGGTTACTCAAGGAACGCCACTCGTTACTTTTATTTTCAGGAGTCCAATAGCCCAATTCTGCTGGTGTACTTTTTCGTCCCATTTCATCTGCTGCCGAACCGATCTGTGGATTATTGCGTAGTGCACCTTGAACCGTGTTTATAAAAACATTTAAAGTAAACGCTTTATATCCGAACGTATTGGTAAGTCCAGCGGTCCATTTCGGAGCAGTTTGTCCCAATACCGAGCGGTCGTCTTCGTTGATTAAACCATCGCCATTCAGATCCGCTAATTTTACACTTCCAGCTTCAGCCCGTTCATCCCATCCCTTATTCGCTCCAGCCTTTATTTCATCTTCCTGCCAGATACCCACTTTAGTAAAATCATAGATCACACCAAGCGGATGCCCAATGAACCATCTATTGCCTAAATCCTCCTTACCATCGCCATAAACTTCTACAATCTTATTTTTGTTACGGGAGTAGACCAATGTAGTAGACCAATTAAAATCATTTTTAACGATATTTTTAGTGTTCAATGTAAGATCTATACCTGTATTAGACACTTTCCCAAGATTGGAGAAGACCTCTGCAAAACCAGTAAGCCTTGGAAGGCGTTGTAATAATAGCATATCATAAGAATTGGTTTTATACACATCGATACTTCCACTTAGCCTATTTTTGAATAATCCAAAGTCAATACCTGTATTCAATCCCTTCGTTTTTTCCCACTCCAAATTATCATTCCCCATTCTCGTACGAATATTTAAAGCGGTGTTCGATAAGCCATTCAGTGCGATGGTACTTGCATCCATCAAGGAAAGCGTTTGATATATACCAATAGCTTCATTTCCTGATATACCATAAGATATTCTCCATTTCAAATTATCCACCACATCTTTGACACCACTCATGAACGACTCATTGTGTATGTTCCAAGCCGCGGCGAAAGATGGAAATACGCCATACTTACTATTTTTACTAAAAACAGATGCGCCATCACGACGTACAGTCGCTGTAAATAAATAACGGCTATCATAAGAGTAGTTTATTCTACCCATCTGAGAGATGGAACGATACAGATCCGCCTGAGAAGATACTTTTTGAGTAGTCGCTGCACCAAGATTTCCCCATTCCAAAGCATCATTAGGAAATACTTCTCCAGTAGCAATAGCTTGTTGCCAATACTTACTTTTTGAGGCATACAATCCTGTGAAATCAATATGATGCTTACCAAAATCCTTCGTGTATGTTAATATATTCTCCAATGTATAGGACTGCGATTCACTGTTGGTGATACGGCCCATGCCTGCAAAATTATAAACACTCTCACCTTCATATTCATTATTACGAACAGGAACGTAAGAATATCCGGCGTTGAGTTTATATTTTAAACCTGCCAGCGGTTTGTAAAGCTCTCCAAAATTAAGATCTGCATAACCATTTAAGGAGATATTAAATTGACGACGTTCTGGATTTAAAGTCGTTGGCAAAAGTGGATTGGTCCAAAGCTGTTCCGAATACATCGGAAACTGAGTTAGCGAACCATCATCATTATACATCTTAGCATAAGGGCTCATTGCTGCTGCTTGTAATAAACTCGCACGACCACCGTCTTTATTATGTGCAACGATAAAAGAAGATGTACCTACCGATAAATATTTTGTCGGTTTAAAATCAGTATTGGTCCGAAACGAATAACGCTTATAATTATAACCTAAAAGTACACCCTTTTGATCCAGATAATCTCCAGAAACAAAGTATTTTGCATTCTCACTTCCACCTGACAAACTGACATTGTGATTCTGGATCACACCTGTTTGCATCACTGCATCCAACCAATCAGTAGTCACGCCATTGGTATAGTTATCAAACTCAAACTGATTGCGCACTGGGCCACCATTATATAGCGTACCATTATTAATGCGGGCATATTCAGCATAACGTTTTAAAAGCTCTTCGCCAGACACCGGTTTAAGGATATGCGCGACATTCTCGACTCCGCCATATCCACTATAACGAATGCGGGGAGTTCCAGATGTACCACGTTTTGTAGTGATCAAAATAACACCATTAGAACCGTTCACACCATAAATCGCAACAGCTGATGGATCTTTTAATATTTCGACCGACTCAATATCATTGGGATTGATATCATTAATAGAGCCATCAGTCCTTGATAAAGGAATGCCATCAACAACAAGATAAGGCTCTGATGTTGCAGTGATCGAATTTTTACCACGAACTTGAACAGATGGTGCGTCTCCAGGAATAGAAGATGCCTGTGAAACAGTCACATTTGATACTGCTCCTTGTATGGCCTGCATAACATTTGTTACCGGAATTTTTGATAATCGATCTTTTGGCACTGATGCCACAGAACCCGTAACATCCGATCTCTTTTGTGTTCCGTATCCGACAACAACTAATTCGTCAAGTACATTTTCAAATGGAACAAGCGTAACATCAACAACTCCCCCCTGAGGTACAATAACCTCCTTTTCCTGATATCCGACCGAGGAAATGATCAAAGTATTTCCGGGATTAGCTTGAATGGTAAAGCTACCGACGGTATTTGTTTGTGTACTGACCGAACTTCCTTTTACTTTAATGGTAATGTTGCTTATGGTTTTTCCTGTAGAAGAGTCTCGAATAGTTCCCTTTATGGAAGTTGCTTGACCATAAGTAGTCATCGCTATTAAAAATAAACTGTTTAATAGCAAGGTGCTTTTTGCGTATTTATTGCAATAGTGGGTTAACATAATTTACAATTGGTTTTTAGATTAGAATTACTATTTTATTCCATTTATTATAGGACCATACCTTTATCCTATAATCCCCCTAAAGGTTGATTTCAACTTGATCCCATCATCGTATAGTTTATATTTTTGTTTATAATTGGTACTTAGCAAACTCAAGAAGATCGTTCGCTAAAATTCCATTGGTTAGGAAGAGAAGCACTCTTGTTGCGCTATTTTACAATTCCCTCTAGGTCAAAATTATAGCGGATTCGCTTATAAACGGTTTGAAATCGATTCAATAAGGTTGAAAATCTATTCAGGAGTCATAATAATTCACTAAAACTCAATAAAAAGCAAAAACCATTTTATTTAAGAGATGCCTTGGGGACATTTTAAATAAAATGGTTTTAAAAATTTTGTTGCGATATATACTAGCTCTTGCGCAGTAGCACTATCTCTTTTCTCTAAATACTCAAAATAGATTCTTAACCATAACTACCTTCAATATAGATCATTATATTCGCCATTACACTTTTCACTTGCAAAATATTGATCAAAGGTTATTATTGTTGATCCGTGGATATCAAATTCAAGGCTTGATAACGACCATTTTTCCTACTAATTCCTACTTGATTCAGCTTTTGGTTCAATTTTTTTATTGGGAATAATTCATCATTAGTCCATTTTTCTCCCGATTTTTTCCATAACATAAGTGTCGTAAACAATTGCTTTTGATTTGCAATTGTGTTTGCTTTTAAATTCAGGACTTTACTCGTTTCAGAAACTGGGTTTAAACCTGCTGCACTTACTATCTCCACCTCTTCCCAGCCCTCAACAGGAACAACAGCTAACTGATACTGCCCATTGTCAATAATACTTGCTGTCCATTTTTTATATTTAATTTGATGCTCAACAATTGCTCTATCTTCATATTGTGGCAATGCGTAGTGTCCCAACCGTAGCGCAATAGATTTTTGACTATATACCTGATCCACACGCAAGATTCCGTTAGGAAGTACAATATCTGCAAGTTGCAAGCTGATGGTAGAATCCGAAGCTAATACAGCGTCCCTATGATAAATATCATCCTGATAGCCTATGAATTTATAACGGCGAAGTGACTCCCATTTATTCCCACCAATTTGAAACATATAGTTCATTGATACCTCACCGTTCTTTCCATCCGCTTGCCAAGGAAATGCACTATTATAAGCCAGTTTATTATAATTCTCCGTTCCCTGATAATAGCCGATAGTTTTACTATCACACCAAGCCCTGATCTCTGATGCCCCAATTCCAGCATAATCAGTAATCAAAATTTCAGCACCAGGAGCAAGCTTATTCAACACCTTCGCTTTTGGTATCTCGCTCTCCCAAGCACCTAAATTTTCATTTGCTGTCCAAAATATATTATCGTCAGGAATGAGCAATCCTAAAAATATTTTACCTAACCAAAAAGCACTTCCCCTACAGCTGTATTCCTGCACGGCAGGTTCAAATGCACCATAAAAACCAAGTGTGGGAATACCTTCAGATAAAAAATCAGGCTGTTTCAGAAATTGTAGCAGTGTTCCTGATGCAATTCTTCGCATCCATCCATAATTGATACTTTGATCCTCAAGAAATCCCATCAGTGGAAAAGGAACAGCAGCTCCCATGCGATAGGCAATACTTCTCCCCCACATAATCATTTCGCCATCCTTACTGAACATATAAGGATAATGACCGACCATTTCTCTTAAATGAGTTCTGAACTTCTTCGCATAATCTGGATACAGCTGATCGCCATAATAGGTAGCCCATAAAGTTCCGTACATCTGATATCCCCACATACTATAATAATCATAATAAGGCTGATCATTATACCAACCATTCCCCTTATAATCAGATAAACATTTCTCCAATAATTCCTTTAAATAATCTTCACGTATCGAGTAACCTTTACTCTTAAAAAAGCTTAAAATCATGACATTAAAAAAACGCCAATTCATATCAATAGTAGGTCCGTTACCATAACTTAAGAGTGTATGCGCTAAAGTATCTTTTTTCTCCTGTGATAGCGGATCCCATAAAATTTCGGGAGCGGCCATAAGAGATACGGCCAAACCACCAAATTCAACAAGCTTTTGACTTGGTCCTCCTTTTTTGGGTAAAGGTGGAATGAAACTCGTCGAATTTGGATTCACTAATTGCGTGATCTGATGCCGGTAATAATCGGCAATCTTTAGACCACCAATTTCATAGTCGGGATTTCCCTTCATCAAAGGCAAAGCAATAAACAGAGTCCTACAAAGTCCTTCCAACCGTTCTGTTTCTGTATGAACGCCATCTCTAGGATAACTACGCCCTGGTTGTTTAGGAAACTCCATCGGACTATCCAGATTACTGACGTAACTAAAGGCACCCTTTAAAAGATATTCGGCTGCATCTAACCAATGTTGACGATTCATACCGGTATAGGGACTGAGATTCAGATCTGGATTTTTGACTTTAAAAACAGCATCTCTTGTCCCTTGTCCGAACATATCCATGGGATAGGATACAATGAATATGAAGCAGGACATAAACCCAAACATGTATTTTTTCATAATTAATGTTTGATTATATTTTTTATTGCCTCGAGACTAGGCGTCCATTCAATAACCCTGACCTTACTTGGACCAGATTCTAAAAGTCCTTCTCCATCCTTTTGATCAGTAGCTTGAACAAATAGTGATAATCGCCCCTTGTTTCGCCACATCTCAGTATCATAACTAGGTTCCCATGCTCCTAATGATTCGTTATTCAAATCAAATAGTTGATAATCGTTATCCGTCACCTTATTTAAGTTCAAGACAGAAGCTCGATCTAATCTTTCCTTATCCCGGAACAAGAGCATGATAGCAACCCTGTCTCCTTTCCCTTTAACCATTAATTGTGGTCTCGCTATAGGTATTTCTTTTGTTCCATGTCCACTCAAACTGAAAGACATTTTTCTAAAATCAAAAGAACGGACTTCCCAAGCACCTTTCCTATAATAAATAAGTTTATATTGAGGAATTGTAGAACTTGCATCCCGCCAATAAGTCGCAATAAATGGATTCCCATCATCATCTGCAGCCATCGATGTTTGATTGATCAGTTCACTGTTTTGAGGAATACGCACCGCATATTCCGCTGTTGATTCCTGTATAGGTAATGTATATTGAGCTCCAGTAGTAGACTCCCAAGTGAGCCCTCCATCCTTAGAACAAGCATATGCCATATCATGATTACTGGCTACATCAGGACTTTCTCGCCATACCCAAGACAAATGTATCGTTCCTTGGTTGTCGACATATGCCTGCCAATAAGCATTTCGTTTCCCTTCTCCATCGATTAAATTACGATGCAATCTAGTCCATTTTTTATTCTTGGGATCATAATTATTCATAACAAGATTTCCTGATCCAGAACCGCCATCACGATAAAGAAATAATAATGAACCATCTGGCATTTTAAAAAATTCAGGATAAGTCACATACTGTTCATCCTTCCCGATCATAGACTGCTCAGGTCCTAAGTCAAGTGTATGCGGCTGTTTTGTCCGAGCATATCGCAACTGACCATTATGATGATCCCAACAAACATGTAAATATCCATCTCCATCAATCATGATACTGATAATATTATGTGCATCCTGAGCTCTGCCCGAATATTCGGTAACCTGTAGCCGCCAGCTCTTATCATTTAATTTCCTCTTTCCCAATACCACCTGTCCTTTGTCGTTATAGTAGGCTATGTATTGAAACTGGGCGTCACTAACGAGAGAATTTTTTCGAAAAACAGCTGTATTGACCGTATTCTTAGCCCAACCGTCTCCGACTTCCATGACCTGAAGCTGCTTGCTTTGCGAAAAACAGAAATTTAAGGAAAGGATAAGATAAAAATGAATTACTCCAACTGTACAAAATGTTATTAATCTCATGACTCTTATCTATTATTGAATAACCTTACTTTGATCTTTTTTCCAATCCTGTCCAGACCAAATACGCTTCGAACTCCATTCTTCTTCTTTGGAAGTCCAAAAACTATCCGTTTCAGAAAGTCCAAGAGGTAAAAAAATAGTACTGCATAAATATGGACTTCCTTGATTGTTATAAAAATCCCCTAATCCGGGCTGATCTCCATATAAACCAATCGTTAACCAGTTTTGATGGTAAGTTGATGGGCTTTCAAATGTTTTCTTCATAACGGCAGATAAAGCGGCGCGAACTTGTCCTTCCGTTAACTCTTTGGGTAATCTTTTTTTCAATGCCATGTCTGCCAGATGATGAAATGCTGCTCCACGATAAATTACTGACCGACCCGATGGTGGAAAAGTCCCATCTGTATTAATCAACCTTTCCAATATAGTGGCATATCGTTGGTTTCGTAATTTAATTTTTGCAAACATGCCATCATAATTTTTAGTCTTTTGCTCGATGACATCCATAATTCCTGATAAAAAAGGATGAATGACATAACTATTATAATAATCATATGCGTAATGAGGACCATCCATATACATCCCATCTCCAACATACCATTGTTCCAGTTGTTGTAAAGCATAATCGACTCGCATAACATCCCAACCTGTACTGTACTGAGCTAAAAAAGCTTCATTCATAGCAGAAAAAAGTAACCAATTGGAAAACACCGGTCTGAATTGACGTGTCGTTTTGATAGCCTCAATCAAATGACCTTGGGTTACAGGATCCAGATGATCCCATAACCAAGGACAACGCAAAAAAGCAACTGAAATAAATGAGGCATCCACTAATTGCTGCCCACCTAGATCAAAACGCATAAAATCATTTGCATTACTATCCAAGGCATTTTTTAAGGCTTGAATAGTCCAATTGCGATATTGTTTTCTCAATGCTTGCTCTTCTTCCGAACCATCATTCAAAGCCAACCAAGGCGATATTCCGCTTAAAACTCGACCTAATACCTCTACATATTGTACTTGAATGCGATGTTCTTTATTGTCAACTGCAACAGAAGTAATTTGAGGCATATTGATCTTTAAACTGTCATGAGCCAGACTACGCATAATCGGTCTTGCCATACGATCCATCTCCTTTAGCCAAAAGGCTCTTGAAGTTTCTTTCCATGCCATAGGATTTCTCTTCTGTCCATATGTAACAGCGACGAAGCATATGAATATCCATAATGTCCATACATTTTTCATCATTACTCGCTTAAATATCTATACATTTCAACACCTGCCAATAAAAATGCTCCGACACCGAATGGCGATGTTGAATGGGCATCAACCACTTGACCCGGTATGGCCTTTTCTCCTATAGGCTGAATATAACCTACTTTTCCATCACGCTGTAAAGCAATAGTACTTAAATAATACCATCCTTTTTTTGCAGCACCCTCAAATTCGTTTTTGTTCAGAATACCATTATTAATGCCCCAAAGAAGTCCATAAGTAAAGAATGCCGTTCCACTGGATTCTTGACCTGGTGCATGTTCTGGATCCAGCATACTTCTCGTCCAGAAACCCTCCTTCTGTTGACACGCTACAATAGCATCGGCCATATCTTGAAAACGTTTTACATAATGTTTATAATGAGCATTGTCTTTGGGTAGATCTTGTAGCACTTTTGCTAATCCTGCAAATACCCAACCATCACCTCTTGCCCAAAAGTCTTTTTTTCCATGGGCAGTCTTATGTTTTGGATAAACGTATTTCGCATCCCTATAATACAATTTTTCATCCTTATCATACATAATACCATCTGCATAGTCCAAATATTCATGAAGTTTTTCTAAATAGAGCGGGTTTTTAGTTAAATTGTACATCTTAGTCATCACGGGCATAACCATGTACAGTCCATCTGCCCACCACCAGTAATCATGATGTTTGGAATGAATTTGGTAATTCATCACTTCTTGCGCTCGAGCTATCTTGTAAGCTTTAGGAGCGATATGATAAAGATCAATATACGTTTGAAAACAGATCTGCCAATCGCCAAATAACACATAGTCATCGGTCTCCCCATAGCTATATTTCCAATTCGCTTTATCAGTTGATTTTGCACCCTTCCATTCATTAAAATCTGCCCAATCTTCGGTATATTTTAAGAAGTTTTTATTTTTAAACTCTTTATAAAACTCCATATTACCACTGTGATAAGCGGCTTGATCCCAAAATGCCCAAACTTGAGGCTTATGATGGGTCTGCCAATATTGATTCGCAACATTCAATTGGGCCAAAACATCACTCTTTTTAAAGTCTTGTCCAAAGACAGAATAAGTAATCAGAAGAAAATAAACAAGAACGTATTTGTGCATATCTTAAAATTTTAAGGTTTAAAAAATCCAATCAACAGGGTTTAGCAGATGTAAATATGATTGAAGATTGGTTATCCAAATCTAGATAAAATCAATACAGTCGATGTTTAATTTTAGTTTATTCAACATACAAAATGGGATCATTTTATGATTATAGCCATTGATTACATGTTTCTTTTGACTAAAAACGCATTTTTAAGGAGCTTTTGATAAAAAAGAGACACAAACAAGAAAGTAATCAATTTCTAAAATAAATGTTTATATTACATTTATTTTAAATAACATTCTATATCTTTAAAGAAGATACCAATTTGAATCTGACTTTTTGAACCATTTAGATGCTCAAGTAAGACGGAAAAAATGAGCTATTTAAAGCTAACCATTATTGATTAAGGAATTAAATTAAGTTTCCCTTTTTTCTTGTGTTATTTAATTCATTGGCTCTTTAGACAAAAAGATATAAGTGAAGAACAAATTGTCGATCTGATTAGATTAAACCAATTGATTATGAAAAATACATATCAAACCTTCTTCTTCATTATATATTTACTTTTCCATATCCAAGTTAGTGGTCAACAAATGGGATTGAATCCCATTACCAAAAATAATGAATTACCCTCATTGACAATCAATCAAACTTGTCAGGATAAGGATGGGTATATCTGGTTTGCTTCTACACAGGGATTAAGTAGATATGACGCCTATAATATTTTAAATTTCAAATTGAAGACCAATGATGGTAAAACGGCTACCAACCAGAACATTAAAACACTAGTAGAGTATCATAATTACCTCATTCTAGGTACAGAAAAAGGATTATATACATTAGAAAAAGAAAGCTATGTGATCAAACCCTTCAAAAATAACCTCCAATCTGCAACACGTATTACAACATTACTGATTGATAAAAAAAACAGATTATGGGTAGGATCAGACAATGGTATTGTGATATATAACAAAGACTTATCCATTATCCAAAACTATCAAGATGATCAAAATTCCATTTACAAAATACCACCGGGGACTGTTAATACCATATTTGAAGATAAAAAAGGCAATATTTGGGTAGCAATTTGGGAACAAGGGTTATTTAAATTAGATATACAAACAAATCAATTCGTTGCGTACCCAAAACTTGGAACACGTAACAATCCTTTTAAATTATTTGAAGATCATAATAAACAACTCTGGGTATGTACCTGGGGGGATGGGATTTATTTATTTAATCCAGACAATAGAAAGAATTTATATCAAGAAATAGAAATCAAAAACAAGCGTCGAAATATTGGAAAGGAAGATTTATTCTATAACATCGTTCAAGATCGGCATCGCAATTATATTTGGATACTTTCATTTTCTGGTATCTCTACTTTTCAATATATAGATGGTTCACTTCAAGAAGTAAATATGGCTCCCCATTTTGATCATACAACCAATATCTTCAATGATATTTATCAAGATAGATCAGGAACATTATGGTTGTCTATCGGTGGGAAAGGAATATCTACGATTAGTTTTGATAAACCTCTCATTCAAAATTACACCTTTAAAGAAATTAAAAGTCGATATAGCATTGCGCCCAATGTAAATATGTTATATCGAGATAAAAAGGGTATCTTTTGGTTTAATCTAGAGCGTTTTGGCTTTGGAAGTTTAAACCCTAAAGATGGTTTATTAAATACCTATAGTAACGCCAATTTACGCGAATTAATATCCATTAGAGCTGCCAGCTGCGCCATTGATGTACAGCATGAACTGTGGGTCGGTTCTGCTTATGAAGCAACTATAAACGTTTTCAAAAAACAGCATAACAATATCAATTTAGACTATAAGATTGATCTAAAACGTGAAGCCAATCACTCCGGGGTCCCCATGTTCTTTTTTCAAGATAGTCAATCGAGAACTTGGATAGCGACTAACCAAGGTGTATTATATAGTGATCCAAAAAGCAAAAAAATAAAACTCATCACAAAAATAAAAGATCAAGCGGTTAGCATTGCTGAAGATAAAAAATCAAATATCTGGATTGCTACTAAAGGAAGCGGCATTTATTACATCAATAAAAATAATCCTGAACAGATCATCCAACATATTGGTCAATCAACAGCAGTTCTCAAAACAAATCAAATTGAATCCTTAGATGTTGATAAAAATGATAATCTATGGATTGGAACCAAAGATAATCGCTTACTCTATTATCAAAGAGATTTAAAGAAAATGGAGGAATTGGCAAATTCGGCTTTATTTGGAAAGAACCAACTATTGGATATCGTCTGCCTAAATAATACGGTATGGCTTTCCAGCACCCGAAATATATTTAAAATAAATGCACTCAATAAAGATATTTTGGAATTTACATCGACTGACAGCCTGCAAGTCAATATGTTTTCCAAAAGAGCATTTACGATTGATAAAAAATCAAACTCGGTCTACTTTGGAGGATATAACGGAATGGTTAGATTGGACGATAATAGCAATATCCCAAATTATAAAGCTAAAGTGCAAGTAACAGATATCAAGATTAATAATAAATCCATTGTCCTTGAATCCAATCAGAAAAAATTTAATTTTAATCAACAGATACTAACATTAGAACCCGAAGACCAAAATATAGAATTTTCCTTTTCATCCCTTGGCTATACCCAGGATAATAAACTTCGATATGCCTATAAGTTAGAAGGTATTGATCAGGATTGGATCAATGCATCCCGAGATCGGATTTTTGCAGCATATAATAATTTAGGAAAAGGATCTTATCGTTTTTTAATAAAATCTACTGATTTAAATAATAAATGGAATACGACGATTACTAAAATTAATATTTACAAAAAGGCTGCATTTTATGAGAGTAACTTAGCCTATTTCTTATATGCGTGTCTACTGATTGGTATATTTTACTATTTCATAAATTTTACTTTACACCGTTTAAAATTAAGAAATGATCTAAAAATAGCCCAAATAGAAAAAGAAAATGCACATGCACTGGCACAGTCCAAACTCAGCTATTTTACAAGTATTTCTCATGACTTGTTAACACCACTAACCATTATTTCTTGTTTAGTAGACGATGTTCAAATGACCACAAAGCATCATTTAAGTCAGTTTGAAAAAATGAGATTGAATCTAGATCGCCTAAAACGCTTATTGCAACAAATTTTGGATTTCCGAAGAATAGAAAATAATTTGATGGAATTGAAAGTTAGTCAAGAATATCTGCCCACATTTATAAATCAATTGAGCCATGTGTTTTTTAACCCGTTAGCCATTCGAAAAAATATTGAATTTGAAATCAATCATGGAGAGTGTACAACAGATATCTACTATGACGCAGATAAAATGGATAAGATTCTTTTCAATTTACTCTCGAATGCCTTTAAATACACACCTAGAGGTGGTAAAATCACCTTGTCATACTATATTAAAGAAGATAAAAAACAAAAACTGCTCTATCTTTTTGTACGTGATAATGGCATTGGAATCGATAAAGATGAGTTAGATAAAATATTTAAACCATTTTATAACAATAAGTCATTTGTAAATCAAGAAAGCAATGGGATTGGTCTCTCGGTAACAAAGGAGTTAGTTGATATTCATTTTGGTAAAATTACTGTTGAAAGTGTTCCTGATCAAGGAACCTGCTTCCAAATCATATTACCAGTTGATCAGGAATTTTATGTCAAAAATGGTATTCAGATATGGAACGAATCTTTTGCTAAAAAAGACGAAATTACTTACGAAGCAGACAAATTCACAACAGCTATCATTGAAGATACGAATGAAAATTCAAAACAACTACATATTCTATTAGTAGAAGACAATGAAGATCTTCAACAAACCATGTTTAGCATTTTATCAAAAAAATATCATGTTCACGTTGCCTCTGACGGTAAGCAAGGACTCGATCTTTTAAATAAAAATGAAATTGATATCATTGTTAGTGATATCATGATGCCTGAAATGGATGGGCTTTCTCTGTGCAGAGCTGTCAAACAAAATATGGAAATCAATCATATTCCAATATTGTTGCTAACTGCCAAAAATAGTATGGAAGATCGTATAGAATGCTATCAAGCTGGAGCTGAAGGTTACATCAGTAAACCTTTTGACATTCAAGTTTTAGAAGCCAAAATACAGAGTTTTATCATCAATAAACGGACGAAGCAAATCAACTTCAACAACAACACACAAATTAATATCGCTACTTTGGATTATACGCCTGTTGATGAACAGTTTTTACAACGGATGATCAAAGTTGTTGAAGAAAATTTAAGTGATGATCAATTTGATATTATCAAGCTCGGTGAGATTCTGGCACTATCCAAATCAACTTTGTATCGTAAAACCAAAGTTTTGCTAGATTTATCTCCAAGTGAATTTATAAAGAATATTCGCCTTAAGCATGCATGTCAAATGATGGAAAAAGATAAATCAATTACAGTTAGTGAAGTGGCATTCGCGACAGGTTTCTCTGACCCAAGATACTTTGCAACTTGCTTCAAGGCATCATTTGGGATAACTCCTACTGAGTTTCAAAAAAATACAACTGCACAACATATTTGATCAAACTGTCTTTTTCATCTTTTAACTATCCATATCATCGATAATTTACTTATTTTTAATAATAAATAGCAAAATACTTTTTGAAAAAATACATATTATTTCTTGATACAGAAACCTCAGGTTTACCCGAAAAATGGGATAAAAAATATAACAATACACAAAATTGGCCCCGTGTACTTCAAGTTGCATGGATAATATATGATTCAGATTTTAATGAAATTACACGCACAAACAAATATATTTATGAACCCTTTATTTTTATCAGCCGAGAATCTGAGAAAATTCATGGTATAACACCACAGTTTTTAAGAGAAAATGGTGTCAACAAAAAAGATGTATTACGTAAATTAGCTTATGATTTAAAAAAATACAATCCCTTAATTGTTGGACACTTTTTATCATTCGATTTACAAGTCCTTGCTGCTGAATTTGTCAGAACTAAACTCAACATGCCATTTAACCATTTAATTTATTTCTGCACACTATGGCATAGTAAAAAGTATGTCAGAAATCCCCATAGAGTTCACCTGAATCTTTCACTGCTCCATGAGATATTATTCTCGACCATACCTCAGTCTTTACATAATGCAGTAACGGACGCCGAAATAACTGCAAAATGTTATTTTGAGATGGCTAACAGAAATGAACTGACGTCCGAAGATATTGAAAATCAACAGGCCCGTTTCTTTAATTTATTTCAAATCTAATTTTGAACCTATGCATAATTCTGAAATTATTTTATCCCTATTAAAAACTACAGCCCCTTTCCATGTACTGCAAGAATCTGTACAAAAAAGTTTAGTGGATCTGATGACAAAATGCACATTTTCAAAGGAAGAACTTATTTACCGACAAGGAATAACAGATATAGATGGAGTAGATCTCATTTACAAGGGACAGTACGAAACATTCTTTCTCGATAACATGGAGAATAAACGATCAATCGAAATCCACGAAAATCCTTATTGTTTTGGCGGAATTTCAGTGCTTTTAAATCGCAAAAAAGCATTAAAATCAGTAATGGTAAAAAAGGGGACAATCATATATCGATTGCCTCGTAAAGATTTTTTTGAACTTTGCAACGCCAATGAGGAGTTCTTTCATTTCTTCACAAATGCTTTTGGCCGTAAAATGCTGGAAGAAGAATTTTCACATTTTGTAAAATCCCCTGCATCATTTGAAGAAAGTTATTACGCAGCAGATCAACTCTACTCCCGTAAGATTGATAATATCATTTATAAAGATATCGTCTCAACAGACTACAATACACCCATTTATGAAGCAGCAAAAATAATGTCATCCAATAAAGTGAGTTGCATTTTTATTATGGAGAAAGATAAAATTGTTGGGTATGCAACAGATATAACACTCCGAGATAACGTTATTGCAAAACAAATCCAGGCTGATAAAGCTATTGGAACCGTTATGGATAATCCTATCGTTAGTATTTCTAACCAGGCAATTCTATACGAAGCGGTATTGATGATGTTTAGAACAAAAACGAAGTATTTATTAGTTGAAAAAGATGGAGAGTACGTTGGCTTCTTGAGCCGTAACCGCTTATTAAGCGAACAGGGACAATCACCTTTAGTTTTTATACAATCCGTAAAGCTCGCGGAGTCTTTAACCGAGCTTAAGGATAAGTGGGATAATGTACCGAAAATCATCAACCAATTACTCGGCCGAGGTGTCAATGCCGCTGTTGCAAATCAGGTTATTACAATGATTGCTGATACCATTGCAATAAAAGTGATTGAGAAAACGATTCACAATATGGGACCTCCCCCAGCTAAGTTCGTATTTATGGTAACAGGAAGTGAGGGCAGAAAAGAGCAGACCTTAAAAACCGATCAGGACAACGCCATTATTTATGAAGATAAAGCCAATGAGCAACGTGAGTATGTGAGAGACTACTTCCTCAAATTCGCCAACCAAGTTTCAGATGACTTAAATAAAATTGGATTTGTCTACTGTACAGGAGGATATATGGCCAGTAATCCCGCATGGACACATTCATTATCACACTGGAAAAATAATTACAAAAGTTGGATCGAAGATACCATACCAGAAAATGCTATTAAATTTTCCACCTTCTTTGATTGTAGAAGACTGTATGGTGACCAGGGAATCATTGATGAACTTAAATCTTTTCTCAACCACGAATTACAAAAACCCAACGAACGTTTTTTTTCTTTTATAGCGAAAAATGCTTTGCAATATGAACCACCGCTAACCTTCTTCAATGCCATCAAAACACAGACTATTGGCACTTCAGAATTTCTAAATATCAAAAAAGCAATGAATCCGATTGTAGATCTCGTACGGGTATATGCATTAAAAAACCGAATCTATGAAGAAAATACCGGAGTTAGACTTAAGAAGTTAGTAGAAATAGGAGTTTTCACACAATCCCAATATGAAGAACTTAGTCAATCCTATTATTATTTAATGGCTCTTAGATTAAAAAATCAAGCAAATCAAATTATAACAATAAAATCAAATCCCGATAATTACATCCGAATTGACAGTCTAACGAAAATAGAAAAAGCAACATTAAAAGAAATTTTTAAAACTATTAGTAATTTTCAATTAGGTATAAAATTTAAATTCACAAACAACCTTTTAGGATAATTCCGATCGCATTAGACTAAAAGATCTCTTTAATTTATTATAAACAGACCACATGAATATGCAATTTATAATAAATTTAAAATTTAAAGCCTCAAATCTTAACTTTTTAGTATATATTAGAAGCAATCATTACTTTTGTAAAAATCTGTAACATCAATTTATATATGCATATTTTAAAATCATTAATTATCACTGTATCTCTTCTATGTGCGCAACAGCAATTCGCATCGGCTCAAGCTCCAGTAGCTCAACCAACAACAGCGAGTGCTAATAAGTTTGGCCCAGAAGGTTTGAGTAAAGGTAGTCTTGCAAATCAGTTTGACCATTTGAACTACATATCAAAAAATAATTATGATTTCAAGATGGTGCGCAAAACAAATCTTGAAATTATCAAAAAAAATGTAGTAGATACTGTAAGTAAACTTCAGAAAGAAATTAACACCTTAAAGTCTGCTAGTTCTAATTATGGATCAACAACAAAAGGTTTACAAGATAGTGTTCAAATTTTAAAAGATCAATTAGCACAAGAGCAAGAAAAAGTAGATAGTTTTTCATTTTTAGGTATCAATACGACAAAGTCAGCTTATAGCAGTATCGTGTGGATAATTATTGCTGTACTTTTAATCAGTACCGTTACATTTTTATTCTCTTACCGCAAGGCTAAGGTGAATACTGATGAATATCAAAAAACAGCAGATCAAGCACAAGAAGAGCTTGCGTTATTCCGTAAAAAAGCACTTGAAAAAGAACAAGCTCTAAAACGTCAACTTCAAGACGAGTTAAATAAGAAATCATAAGATTCTAAGATAGATAAATAGGGGCAATTCACATGATGTGAATTGCCCCTATTTTATTGGATGATAGATCAAAACGATTATAGAAATAAAAAATACAAGGAGGTTTTTTCTCCCAATCATCTACTTTCGAAAATTAAAATCACCTGATTAACAATAATTATGATCATATCAGCTATCATGAATTGTTAAAAATAAAGATTTCTTGATCTCCTCAGGCTGTATAGCTAAAAATAAAACATCCAGAAAAAATGCCATTAAGAAGCATAGACACGTATTATGGAGCCAAAGATGATTTTTTCAGCGAACCCAGTCAATTAGAATGAATAACAAATTGACATATTTAAATAAAAAAGAATTTAATTGAAATTTCTATTTGTTTTTCAGCGACAATAAGCTTATTTTTGCTGACCAAAAAGAGGCGGTTTTTATTGCCTTTATAAAATTGATTAATAAATATTTAGTCCCTATAATATGCCCAATATTGGTAAAATAGCGCAGATTATCGGCCCAGTGGTTGACGTCAACTTCGCCGACAATGAAAATCTACCTAGAATTTACGATGCCTTGATTATCGAAAGAGAAAATGGTCAGCGTGTCGTTTTAGAGGTTCAACAACACTTAGGTGAGGAACGTGTTCGTACAATTTCTATGGATGCAACCGAAGGTTTGGTTCGTGGAATGAAAGTTGTCGACACAGGTGCTCCAATCAAAATGCCTATTGGTGAAGAAATTAAAGGTCGTGTATTCAACGTTGTGGGTGATGCCATTGACGGGATCAAAAATTTAGATAAAACAAATGGTCGTTCGATCCATAATGTTCCACCTAAATTTGAAGATTTATCGACTGAAACTGAAGTACTTTTTACAGGTATTAAAGTAATCGATTTATTAGAGCCTTATTCTAAAGGTGGTAAAATTGGATTATTTGGTGGTGCCGGTGTAGGTAAAACTGTATTAATCCAAGAATTAATCAATAATATCGCAAAAGGACACGGTGGTTTATCTGTATTTGCTGGTGTTGGAGAACGTACACGTGAAGGTAATGACTTACTACGTGAGATGTTGGAATCAGGCATTATCAAATACGGTGAGCATTTCATGGAAGAGATGGAAAAAGGTCAATGGCCTTTAGATGCTATCGATACTGAATTAATGAAAGAATCAAAATGTACTTTCGTATTCGGTCAAATGAATGAGCCTCCAGGTGCGCGTGCACGTGTTGCTTTATCAGGTTTAACAATCGCTGAATATTTCCGTGATGGTGAAGAAGATGGTAAAGGTAAAGACGTATTATTCTTTATTGATAATATCTTCCGTTTTACACAAGCTGGTTCTGAAGTATCTGCTTTATTAGGCCGTATGCCTTCTGCAGTAGGTTACCAACCAACTTTGGCAACAGAGATGGGTTTAATGCAAGAGCGTATCACATCTACTAAAAATGGATCAATTACATCAGTTCAAGCGGTATATGTACCTGCCGATGATTTAACTGACCCTGCACCAGCGACAACATTCGCTCACTTAGATGCAACAACAGTATTGTCTCGTAAAATTGCTGAGTTAGGTATTTACCCTGCGGTAGATCCATTAGATTCGACATCTCGTATCTTAAGCCCTGCAGTTTTAGGTAACGAGCATTACGATACAGCACAGCGTGTTAAAGAAATCTTACAACGTTATAAAGAATTACAAGATATCATCGCTATCTTAGGTATGGATGAGTTATCTGAAGAAGATAAATTAACAGTACAGCGCGCACGTCGTGTTCAACGTTTCTTATCTCAACCTTTCCACGTTGCGGAGCAATTTACAGGTTTAAAAGGTGTATTAGTAGACATCAAAGATACAATCAAAGGATTCAACATGATTCTTGATGGTGCAGTTGATGAATATCCTGAAGCAGCTTTCAACTTAGTAGGTAGCATCGAAGAAGCAATCGAAAAAGGTAAAAAATTATTAGCTGAAGCAGTTTAATTAGATATTAGACATTAGATATGAGGTAATGCAGACGCTATTATCTCATATCTATTTGAAGACCTCAAGTTCTCAAATTTCAAATCTCAAATCTTATATCTAAAAATAATGAAATTATCTATAATCACTCCAGACAAAATAGTATTTGAAGGTGATGCAACTGCGGTAACTGTTCCAGGAACTTCAGGATCTTTTCAAATATTGAAAGATCACGCGGCTATCATTTCGACTTTGGAAGACGGAAAAGTAATTGTTCAGCAAGGTAAAGACGAGCAGATCTTAAACATCAAAGGTGGTGTTGTAGAAGCTAAGAATAATGTCGTTACCATTTTGGCCGAAGGAATTATTGAAGCATAATCATCATACGATGATCTCAAAAGCCTCTTATTAAAAAATAAGAGGCTTTTATTTTTTCAACACATTCTAAACAAATTGTTGAAAAAATAATATAAAACCTGAAAATGATTTCCCTCTTAACATATCAATAGAATAGTCACATATCCTCCAACCTAAAATAAACATCATTTGTCCACAATGTGGATAAGTTGACAAAATAGTGCATATGCATCAAGATTAGTTTTTCTCCTTATACTAAGACAAGAAAATCATCTCATACAAACACTTTAGAAGACTCTTAAATTCCATCATAATAAGAACGTGCTGCCCCATTCTTGACATTTCCCTACACAGATCCACAAGACACATCAATCTAGCACCAAGCAATCTAAAAGCTAGCAACAATTTGTTTAAAAACTAGGTAACTTATCGGTTCCCATTTCCCCAGTTTTTACAACCTCTCCCCCATCATCCCATTTAAAATTTTTCCCACATATTGTTCATTAACAATAGTCTCATGAATCAAAAAAAACGGAGGATCACTTCAAAGAAATAATACTCAAAAAAATAAAAAGAATAAGGAATTATCAATTTTTAAGAAGAATTTGAGGTCAAAATGAAAAAAAAAGTTTTTGAGCCAAGTAGACCGATTTTAAATACGGTCTACTTACTGCATTCTAAAATATCAATAATATTGAAAATATAAAAATTTAATTTTGCAAAAAACAAATAATCAAAATTATATACTTAATCAAAAAAGTTAGATAAGGCTATTGCCAATTATTTTTATTCGGAGTAACTTAAAGAAATAATTTCAGCAGTAAAGTTTACGCTTAAATTACATTTACCCAAGGGAAACAAAAACAGGTCATTTTCTAATTATTACTAATAGGGAGGGTAGATAACAAGGTTATGAAATATTACGACGAGAACACATTAATTTACTTAGACGGATCGTACGTTAAAGCTTTTGCTACAGGTCTTGACCTGTATACTCAAGCTTTGCATTATGGATATGGTGCGTTTGAGGGTCTTAGGGCATATAACACCCACAATGGACCTCGTATTTTTAAAGCACTGGAACACTTTGAGCGTCTAGAGAAGTCATGTGATGCAATCAATATACCATATACATGGGATAATAGGGAGTTGATTGACCGTGCTTATGAATTATTATCCATCAACAATCTACGTTCAGCCTACATTCGTCCATTGGTATTCTCTGGATCCAACATGCACCTCACTTCATCAACTGAAGCTCGGATCATGATGGCTGCATGGGAATGGGGACCTTATTTAGGACAAAATCTATTAAAGGTTGAAATATCGGATATTCAGCGACCAAGTTCAAAAGCATTTCCGATTTCCTCAAAAATATCAGGCCAATACATCAACTCCATTTTAGCAAGCAGTAAAGCAATAAAAAATGGATATGACGAAGCACTGTTGTTAGATCAGGATGGTTATGTAGCACAAGCATCAAGTGAAAACTTATTTATTGAAAAAGATTTCAAACTGTATACACCGCCTATCCAGAATATTTTTCCTGGCATAACCCGAAAAAACGTCATTCTGATCTGTAAAAAATTAGGAATTGAATTAATTGAGAAAAGGTTGACAGTCCAAGATATCCACGAAGCAGATTCAGCTTTTCTATCAGGAACGGCAGCAGAAATAATAGGAATAAAACAAGTCGATCACATTATTTATAAAGAAGATTGGGAGCATACAATAGGTGCTTCTATACAAAGACGATATAAAAATTTAGTATTAGAGAACGAGAACTATGAAGTCATCATCTGATAAAGAACAAATCTTGAATAAATACAGCCGTACATTCACACAAGACGAAACACAACCCGCAGCAAAAGCAATGCTATATGGTATTGGTCTTACAGATGCGGACATGGAAAAAGCTCAAGTAGGTATTGCGAGTATGGGTTATGATGGAAATACCTGTAACATGCATTTAAATGATCTTGCGCAAGTTGTTAAAAAGGGCGTATGGGCAAGTGATTTAGTTGGTTTAACCTTCGGAACAATTGGGGTCAGTGATGGTATGAGTAATGGTACTGAAGGTATGCGTTATTCATTAGTCAGTAGAGATGTCATAGCAGATAGCATTGAGACAATCTGTGGCGGGCAATATTATGATGGATTGATTGCAATACCTGGATGTGATAAAAATATGCCTGGTGCTGTAATCGCAATGGGCCGTTTAGATCGTCCTGCAATAATGGTTTACGGTGGAACAATAGCACCCGGTCATTATAAAGGAGAAGATCTAAATATTGTTTCCGCATTTGAAGCTTTAGGGCAAAAAATATGTGGTAATATTTCCGACGAAGATTACGATGGTGTAATCCGTAATACATGTCCCGGAGCAGGTGCCTGCGGAGGAATGTACACAGCCAATACAATGGCCGCTGCCATCGAAGCTTTAGGAATGAGCTTACCTTATTCATCATCCAATCCTGCCGTATCACAAGATAAAAAAGATGAATGTTTAGAAGCTGGTAAATATATCCGCATCTTATTAGAAAAAGATATTAAACCTTCAGATATCATGACACGCAAAGCATTTGAAAATGCCATCCGTGCGATCATCATACTGGGAGGAAGTACAAATGCCGTATTGCACTTTATTGCAATTGGTAAATCAGTAGGTGTAGATATCACACAGGATGATTTCCAACGTATGTCGGATGAAACACCGGTTTTAGCTGATTTTAAACCATCAGGTAAATACTTAATGCAAGATTTACATCAGTACGGTGGAATCCCTGCAGTTTTAAAATATTTATTAAACGAGGGATTACTACATGGTGACTGTTTGACTGTAACAGGAAAAACATTAGCTGAGAATTTAGCAGATGTGAAATCCGTAATAGATTATGATCAAAAGATCATTCATAAACTAGCCGATCCTATTAAAGCAAATGGCCATTTACAGATTCTATATGGAAACTTAGCCGAGAAAGGTTCTGTCGCAAAAATTTCAGGAAAAGAAGGAGAGAAATTTGTCGGGCCCGCACGTGTATTTGATGGAGAGCAAGATTTAATCGCAGGGATTTCTTCAGGTCGTGTCAAAAAAGGAGATGTAGTGGTGATCAAAAACGAGGGACCAGTTGGAGCACCAGGAATGCCAGAGATGCTAAAACCTACTTCAGCTATTATTGGTGCAGGATTAGGAAAATCTGTAGCATTAATCACAGACGGAAGATTCTCTGGAGGTACGCATGGTTTTGTCGTGGGACACATTACCCCTGAAGCGTATAAAGGAGGTTTGATCGGATTAGTAGAAGATGAAGATATCATTGAAATCGACTCGGTCAACAATACACTAAACTTAAAAGTCGACGAAGCAACAATTGCTGCTAGACGTGCAAGATGGAAACAACCAGCATTGAAAGTAACAAAAGGAGTCCTTTACAAATATGCCAAAACTGTTGCTGACGCTTCAGAAGGCTGCGTAACAGACCTATAAAAGCAAGACCGAATAATCAACACAAACAAAAGAATTACAAATCGAATAAATTGAAAATAATGAGTACGCTGGAAAAAACTGAAAGCAAGGAATGTACAAAGCAACCTCAACCCGTTAGTCAATTAACAGGTTCGCAGGCGGTATTAGAAGCCTTACTATGTGAAGGTGTTGATACCGTATTTGGATATCCTGGAGGAGCGATCATGCCGATCTATGATGCATTATATGATTATAATGAAAAATTAACTCATATTTTGGTCCGTCACGAGCAAGGTGGTATCCATGCTGCACAAGGGTATGCAAGAACCTCTGGCCGCCCTGGTGTTGTATTTGCAACTTCTGGTCCTGGAGCAACAAATTTAGTTACTGGTTTAGCCGATGCTATGATCGATAGCAACCCTATCGTCTGCGTCACTGGACAGGTATTCGCAAGTTTATTGGGTACAGACGCCTTTCAAGAAACAGACGTTATTAATATTACCGCTCCTGTCACAAAATGGAGTTACCAAGTAACAGAAGCATCCGAAATTCCGATGGCATTAGCAAAAGCATTTCATATCGCTAGTACAGGTCGACCTGGCCCCGTATTGATCGATATTACGAAAAATGCACAAATGGAATTATTCGATTATCAAGGTTATGAAAAATGTACGCACATCCGCTCGTACCGCCCATCTCCTATTGTAAGAAAAGAGTATGTACAGGAAGCTGCTGCTCTAATCAATAGTGCACAAAAACCATTTATCTTATTTGGTCAAGGTATTATTTTAGGTAAAGCTGAGCAAGAGTTTAAAGATTTCTTAGAAAAATCAGGCATTCCTGCTGCAGCCACAGTAATGGGTCTTAGTGCACTCGAAACAGATCATCCACAACATGTTGGTATGCTTGGAATGCATGGTAACTATGCACCTAATGTGATGACTAACGAATGTGATGTTTTAATCGCTATAGGTATGCGTTTTGATGACCGTGTAACAGGACGTCTTGACAAATATGCAAAACAGGCAAAAGTAGTACATTTAGATATTGACCCTGCCGAAATTGACAAAAATGTTCAAACAACAGTTCCTGTTTGGGGAGATTGTAAAGAAACTTTACCGCAACTGACTGAATTGATCGACAAAAAAGAACATACCGATTGGTTAGAACAGTTCAGAACCTTAGAAAAAGAAGAAATTAAAGAGGTCATCCAAAATGAGCTTCATCCAACAGGTGATGTACTAACAATGGGCGAAGTGATCAATCTTTTAAATGAACTGACTGAGGGAAATGCGATTATCACGACCGATGTTGGACAACATCAAATGGTAGCCTGCCGTTATGCAAAATTCAATCAATCAAAATCTAATGTTACTTCAGGAGGATTAGGGACCATGGGATTTGGTCTACCTGCAGCAATAGGTGCCTGGTATGGCGCACCACATCGCGATGTTATTGCTATTATTGGCGATGGGGGATTCCAGATGACACTCCAAGAATTGGGTACTATCATGCAATTTGGTGCTAAAGTAAAAATCCTGATTCTAAACAATCAATTCTTAGGAATGGTTCGCCAATGGCAACAGCTTTTCAATGAAAGACGCTATTCTTTCGTGAATATTACTAGTCCAGATTTTGTTGCTTTAGCAAAATCATACTATATAGAGGGACAAAAAGTTTCAGAAAGAGATCAGTTGAAAACAGCTTTGAAAACCATGTTGGAGCACGATAGCGCCTACCTTTTAGAAGTAATGGTTGGAAAAGAAAACAATGTGTTCCCAATGGTTGCACAGGGAACTAGTGTTTCAGAAATTAGATTGAAGTAAAATGGAAAAACAAGAATATACAATCACGATTTATACAGAAAATTCTATCGGCATGATCGGTAGAATATCAACCATATTCTCAAGAAGAAAAATTAATATCGAAAGTTTAAACACTTCTCCTTCCGAAGTAGAAGGGATTCATCGCTTTACGATTTTAATTACTGAAATAGAAGAAGTAGTACGCAAATTATGCCGTCAAATCGAAAAACAGGTAGAGGTACTCAAAGCATACTACAATACTAACGATGAAGTAATCTGGCAAGAACAGGCTTTATACAAAGTTCCAACAGAAGTCATTACAGAAAAGGTGTACGTAGAAAGACTGTTACGTCAATATGGCGCATCTGCAGTTGTTATCCGCAAAGACTACACCGTCTTCGAAACCGCTGGTCATCGTGAGGAAATTGATAAGTTAACAGAAGAGTTGACCAAGTATAATTTAATCGAATTTGTACGTGGTGCACGTATCGCTATCATTAAAGAAAGTGCTGGATTTCATGCTAAATTAAAAGAATTTGAACGCAGAGAACCTTCTGAAGATGTCGTTGAAAACGAATATCTCGAAAAAGGAGATGATGTTTTCACCATGTAATGGCAACATTTCTTAACTTTCAAAAATGAGGCAATGCCTTATAAAATCATTGCCTCATTAAAAATTTCGATTAAAAAAGTAAAAAATGACACAACACATATTTGAATTTATTATCAGTAGCCGTAAAGGATTTATAAGATTACTAGATGATTTGACATTAGACGAATTAAATCTTATACCGGAAGGATTCAATAACAATATCTTCTGGAATTTTGCGCATATCGTCGTTTCAACACAAACGTTGAGTTATGTTCGCACGGGTATCTTAGCAGATACGTCATCAGTAAAGTACAATGAAGACTATAAAAAAGATACTAAACCGACACGTAACGTGACACAGGAAGAAGTAGATGAATTGAAAACATTAGCGCTAACAACCATCGGTCAGATTCAAAGCGACTATGAGAAAGGTATTTTTACGACTATCACTCCTTACGCTACAGCAACCTATGGTGCTGAGATGAAAACAATCGAAGAAGTACTAATCGCAACCCTGTCTCACGACAATTTGCATTGGGGATATGCCTTAGCACAACGCAAAGCAATTAGAAACAGTAAATAAAATAATCAACAAACCATCAATAAAGAAATTAACAACAACAATGGCAAATTATTTCAACACACTACCACTTAGAGATCAATTACATCAATTAGGTCAAGCAGATTTTATGGACAACAGTCAATTCGCTGACGGTGTAGATGCTTTAAAGGGTAAAAAAATCGTAATCGTAGGCTGTGGTGCACAAGGTTTAAACCAAGGTCTAAATTTGAGAGATAGTGGTTTAGACGTATCATATACTTTACGTAAAGAAGCTATTGAGCAAAAAAGAGATTCTTGGAAAAATGCTACAGATAACAATTTTACAGTAGGAACTTATGAAGAATTAATTCCTACTGCAGATCTAGTAATTAACTTAACACCAGATAAACAACATACTGCTGTGATCAATGCTGTAATGCCTTTAATGAAAGAAGGTGCTACATTGTCCTATTCACACGGTTTCAACATCGTAGAAGAAGGCATGCAAATCCGTAAAGACATTACTGTTATCATGGTAGCACCTAAATGTCCAGGATCTGAAGTACGTGCTGAATATGTACGTGGTTTTGGTGTTCCTACTTTAATTGCTGTTCACCCAGAAAACGATCCACAAGGAAAAGGATGGGCTGAAGCAAAAGCATATTGTGTAGGTACAGGTGGTCACAGAGCTGGTGTATTGAAATCATCATTTGTTGCTGAAGTAAAATCTGATTTAATGGGCGAGCAAACCATCCTATGTGGTTTATTGCAAACAGGTTCTATTTTATCGTTCGATAAAATGGTTGAACAAGGAATTGACGCTGGATATGCATCTAAACTAGTTCAATATGGTGTGGAAGTTATTACTGAAGCATTAAAGCACGGTGGTGTAAGTGGTATGATGGATCGTTTAAGCAATCCTGCTAAAATCAAAGCTTTTGAATTATCAGAAGAATTGAAAGATATCATGCGTCCACTATTCCAAAAACACCAAGATGACATTATCTCTGGCGAATTCAGTAAAACGATGATGGAAGACTGGGCTAACGGTGATGCAAATCTATTAAAATGGAGAGCTGAAACTGGTGAGACAGCATTTGAAAAAACTCCTGCAGGTGATGTGAAAATTGCAGAGCAAGAGTACTTTGACAACTATACTTTGATGGTTGCTTTCATCAGAGCTGGTGTTGAATTAGCTTTCGAAACTATGGTTGAAGCAGGAATTAAACCAGAATCAGCTTACTACGAATCATTGCACGAAACTCCTTTAATCGCGAATACAATCGCTCGTAAAAAATTATTTGAAATGAACCGTGTTATTTCAGATACAGCAGAATATGGCTGTTATTTATTTGATCAAGCTTGTAAACCATTATTAGCTGATTTCATGAAAACAGTACAAACTGATTTAGTAGGTAAAAACTATAATGCTGGTAAAGACGCATCAGTAGATAACGCTCAGTTAGTGGAAATTAATGATATTTTACGTAATCATGAAGTCGAAATTGTAGGTCGTAAATTACGTCAAGCAATGACTGCAATGAAAGCTATAAAAACTGTTTAAATTTTCGTAATTTAGACTGCAAAAATTCGGTTGTTTTTAGGAAGTTCCAAAAAAACAACCGAATTAAATTGAAAAATTAACATTAGAGAAGAAAATGTCAAAAACATTAGTAGAAAAAATTTGGGATGCGCATGTCGTCAAACGTGAAGAAGGATTTCCAGATATTATTTATATAGACACCCACCTTATCCATGAGGTAACTTCCCCACAAGCATTCGATGGTCTGCGCAAAAGAGGTTTACCGGTATTTCGTCCCAACCAAACTGTTGCCACGGCAGATCATAATGTCCCCACTTTAAATCAGCACCTTCCCATCAAAGAAGAATTATCACGCTACCAAGTTGATATGTTGACTAAAAACTGTGCTGAATTCGGTATTAACCTATATGGTTTAGGTCACCCCTACCAAGGTATTGTACACGTGATTGGGCCAGAATTAGGGATTACATTACCAGGTAAAACTATGGTATGTGGAGATAGTCATACCTCAACACACGGTGCATTTGGTGCTATTGCTTTTGGAATAGGCACTTCTCAAGTGGAACAAGTTTTTGCAACACAATGCTTACTGCAACAAAAACCAAAAACGATGAAAATCGAAGTAAATGGTGATTTGCAAAAAGGAGTAGGCGCAAAAGATATTATCTTATACATCATTGCAAAAATCTCTGCAGCAGGTGGTACAGGCTATTTTATTGAATACGCTGGTTCGGCAATCCGTTCATTAAGTATGGAAGCTAGAATGACCATTTGTAATATGAGTATTGAAATGGGAGCTCGTGGAGGCTTAATTGCTCCCGATCAAACTACTTTCGATTATGTAAAAGGACGTGAATTCGCTCCTAAAGGAGAAGAATGGGATAAAGCATTAGCATATTGGAAAACATTATATTCTGATGATGACGCACAATTTGATGCTGTATTAGAATTTGATGCAGCAGATATCGCACCGATGATCACCTATGGTACTAATCCAGGAATGGGCATGGGCATTACAGAAAGTATTCCAGCTACACAGTCACAACCTGAATCAGAACAGCCATCTTATCAAAAAGCACTCAACTATATGGGCTTTGCTGATGATGCTCCAATTTTAGGAAAACCAGTAGATTATGTCTTTATTGGAAGCTGTACAAACTCCCGTATCGAAGATTTACGTGAAGTTGCTGCATTTGTTCAAGGAAAACAAAAAGCAGAACAAGTAGAAGTTTGGATCGTTCCCGGCTCAAAACAAGTTGAAAAACAGGCAATCGAAGAAGGATTAGATAAAATTTTCGAAGCGGCAGGATTTCAATTACGTGAACCAGGCTGTTCAGCATGTCTAGGCATGAATGAAGATAAAATTCCTGCAGGAAAATACTGTGTTTCGACATCAAATAGAAATTTTGAAGGACGTCAAGGACCTGATGCCCGCACGATGCTGGTATCACCTTTAACTGCTGCAGCGGCAGCTGTAACAGGTAAAATTACCGATGTTAGGGAGTTGATATAATCTAATTGCTAATAGTAGCTGTTCTTAAATAACTTTTACAAATGTGCCAAATTTGTCAGACAGTCGCAGTCACCGAAAATAAAGTGATTCAACGTGAAGAGCAAAGTGCAAACGCAATCTTTAATCAAAGAACGTTGGAAAAAGATTATCATACATTGAAATCTGCTCTAAAACCAGGATTAAGAGTTTTGGATATCGGTTGTGGAACAGGTGCGATCACAAAAGATATCGCAGCCATAGTCGGCCCATCAGGTGCTGTTGTTGGAATTGATAATACAGAGTCTTTTATTACGGAAGGAAAAAATCTATTTGGTAGTATCCAGAATCTAGAATTGATTCATTGTGATTTACTAGATTTTGACAGCATCGAAAAATTTGACCTGATCGTTTCAGCACGTACTTTTCAATGGATTTCAACACTAGATAAAGCGATTGATAAATTGAAAACGTTATTAAAACCCAATGGGCAAGTATCGATATTAGATTATAATCATGAAGCCATCGATTGGACTCCAAAAATACCCAGAAGTATGGCACATTATTATCACATGTTTTTGATGTGGCGAAATGACGCTGGTATGAACAATAGGATCGGATACGATCTGGATGACATTTTTGAAGAACATGGTTTTGGTCAAATCGAAGTCTTTAACGCCGATGAACATTATGAGCGCAACAACCCATTACACCTAGACAAATTAAAAATATGGTCGCAGGTAGCCAACTCAAAACAAATGGTAGAAGAAGGATATGTGAACGATCAAGAACGTTTAGATGCTATTAAAGATTACAACAATTGGGCTGATAATTTAGCCGTCAGCATGACTATGAAGCTTAGAGAAGTTAGAGCAGTTTTAAAATAAAACATTGCACTGACAGCAACATAACACGAAAAATATCAAGAGCTTGAAACAGCTCACATATAAAGTGAAACGAGTTCATTGATACAGTTAAAAACAGACACTCGTAAATAATTATTTAGATGAAACCATCATGAGGCAAAAGTGGCTCAAAAAAGAGATAGATACTCTTCTCATGATAGCTTCATCACCATTAAATAACAAATTATTTAGATGAAAAAATTTGAAACAATAACAACAACGGTAGTTCCTTTACCGATTGAAAATATAGATACCGATCAGATTATCCCAGCACGCTTTTTAAAAGCGACTACACGGGATGGATTTGGTGACAATTTATTCCGCGACTGGCGTTATGATAGCGACAATCAACCCAAGTCTGATTTTGTAATGAACAACCCTACTTATGCAGGAAAAGTTCTTGTAGCAGGTAAAAACTTTGGCTGTGGTTCCAGTCGTGAGCATGCTGCTTGGGCTATCCAGGATTATGGCTTTGATGTTGTGATCAGTAGTTTCTTCGCAGATATCTTCAAAGGCAATGCCTTGAATAATGGCGTATTGCCGATTCAGGTAACAGACGAGTTTTTAGAAACTATTTTTGATACCGTATTTAAAAACCCGAACACAGAAATTATCGTTGATCTAGAAAATCAAACCGTTACATTATCTGAAACAGGTGCACAACAATCTTTTGAAATTAATCCTTACAAAAAATCATGTCTTATTAACGGATATGATGATATTGATTTCATCCTAAACAACAAAAGTGCAATCGAAACTTTCGAACAAACAAGATAATGATAGAACCTGTCGTCCATATTGCCAATTTAACTGTCCAGCACCAATATCATGTGGTACTGCAGGACTTGAATTGGCAAATTGAACCAGGTCAGCACTGGTTAATCGGTGGTAGAAGCGGTACGGGAAAGACTACTTTGGCACAAGCAATTGCAGGCCATATTCCATACAGTGGACTTTTAAAAATTAACTTTAACAGCAGCTCTCCTCTTCCTGCAGAAGTTTTATATGTTTCCAATTGGTATCAATTCACCAATTTAGAAGGCGATAAAAACTTCTATTACCAGCAACGTTACAACAAACATCAAACCAACGATACGTTAACAGTACAGGCCGAATTTCTACATTTTGCAAAAGAAAAACATTTGCAATTTGAAGAGGTAAAACCATACTTTCAAACTTTTGGGTTTGAAGATGTTCAAAACACACAGCTTATAGAATTATCCAGTGGTGAACATAAAAAACTGCAGTTAATTAAAGCGTTATGGCTAAAGCCACAAGTATTGATTATTGACCAACCCTATACAGGTCTGGATCGTCAATCTCGCCAAGAACTTAATCAAGCGTTCGATGATTTAGCACACGCTGGATTGACTTTGATATTAATCAGTAATGATCAAACAGTGCCAACCTGTATCAATCATTTTGCAGAAATACAGGAAGGTCAGTTACTTGAGGTTTCTTCACAAGCAGCATTCTCACGAGAAAAAGAGCGCGCAAGAAAACCACTTCCACATTTTTTACAGAAATCTCCACGTATTACTTCCCAAACCATGGTAAAAATGTCCAATGTGGATGTAAGGTATGGTGAAAAAGAGGTACTAAAAAAAATTAGTTGGGAAGTAAAAGCAGGTGAGAAATGGTTATTGCAGGGGCATAATGGATCTGGAAAGTCTACGTTATTAAGTTTAATCAATGGAGATCACCCTCAGGCCTATGCCAATGATATTGTTCTTTTCGGTAAACAAAGAGGATCTGGAGAAAGTATATGGGACATCAAAGCTCATTTAGGAATTATTTCACCTGAAATGCATTGGTATTTTGATCAGTCAGCGAAAGTTTGGCAAAGTGTTGCTTCAGGTTTTTTTGATTCCGTTGGACTATTCCGTAATCTCAGCTTTGAAAACCAACAATTCCTCGATCAAGTATTGGATTTCTTTGATTTGAAAGAAGATAAAAATAAATTATTAAATACACTACCCTTAGGCAAACAACGTTTAGCTTTGCTAGCAAGAACAGTGATTAAGAATCCTGAATTATTAATTTTGGACGAACCCTGCCAGGGTCTTGATTACGAACAAACACAACATTTCAATGCAGTTGTAGATGAACTATGCACCTATGGAAAAACATTAATTTATGTTGGCCATTTTGAGACACAGCTACCGACATGCCTTGAAAAGAAAATCATATTAGAAAAAGGAATGGTTAAAACCATTGAAGATATTTTACAGTACGCATAACAGGAAACTATCATGCCCACGCTACTCCCAACATACAGTAGATATGCGCATGATAGTTTCATCATAAAACATAAAAACGAGTGAAATGGTGTCGATTATCCAATTGAAAACATACACTCAAAATAATTAATCTGATGAAAAAAAATATACTCGTTATTCCTGGTGACGGAATAGGACAAGAAGTAACTATTTGGGGTAAAAAAGTTCTGGAAAAAATCGGACAAAAATATGGTCATGAATTCAGTTTTGATGAAGCGATCATGGGGCACGTTGCTATTGAAGCTACCGGAAACCCATTGCCAGATGAAACCTTAGAAAAAGCAAAATCAAGTGATGCAATCCTATTCGGTGCCATTGGACATGCTAAATACGATAATGATCCATCTGCTAAAGTACGTCCGGAACAAGGATTATTAAAAATCCGTAAAGAATTAGGTCTTTATGCAAACTTACGTCCCATCTTGTTATTTGATGAACTATTAGACGCATCTAGCCTGAAACCAGAAGTATTAAAAGGAACAGATATCCTTTTCTTCCGCGAGTTAACAGGAGACGTATACTTCGGTGAGAAAAATCGTTCAGAAGATAATAATTTCGCTTCAGATCTAATGAATTATAACCGCTATGAAGTAGAACGTATAGCACGTAAAGCTTATGAAGCTGCCCGTACACGTTCTAAGAAATTATGTTCAGTAGATAAAGCAAACGTATTAGAAACATCCCGTCTTTGGAGAGAAGTCGTGCAAGAGATTGCAACAGAATATCCAGATGTCGAAACTGAGCATATGTTTATTGACAATGCTGCGATGCAATTAGTAAAAAATCCAAAGAAATTTGATGTGGTACTAACCGCCAACTTATTTGGTGACATTTTAACAGACGAAGCTTCACAGATTGCTGGTTCTATGGGCATGCTAGCTTCTGCATCTATTGGTGACGGTACAGGGTTTTTTGAACCTATCCATGGTTCAGCGCACGATATTGCAGGACAGAATAAAGCCAATCCATTGGCATCGATTTTATCTGTTGCATTAATGTTAGATATTAGTTTTGGTTTACAAGCAGAAGCTAAAGAAGTAACAGAAGCAGTTGCAGCAACATTAAAAGCTGGTTGGAGAACAGGTGATATTGCAAATGTAAATACACCTGCAGACAAAATATTAGGCACACAAGAAATGGGTGCTAAAGTATTAGAATTTATTAAATAGACTGAACAGAGTTTCTAAATTATAAACATAAAGCTATGTTACACGATCCAAATCATCTATACATCTTCGATACCACTCTTCGCGATGGCGAACAGGTACCAGGATGTCAATTAACTACTCCTGAAAAAATCGACATTGCAAAAGATTTGGAGAAACTGGGTGTCGATGTTATTGAGGCTGGTTTCCCAGTTTCTAGTCCCGGAGATTTTCAATCGGTTGTTGAATTATCCAAGGCCGTAAATGATGTTATTATCTGTGCTTTGACACGTGCCAATGAAAATGATATTAAAGTTGCTGCAGAAGCCTTAAAATATGCAAAAAGACCACGTATACATACGGGTATCGGAGCTTCTGATATGCATATCAAGTATAAATTCAACTCCACACGCGAAGAAATATTAGATCGCGCTGTTGCGGCAGTAAAATATGCAAAATCACATGTTGAAGATGTAGAGTTTTACGCAGAAGATGCCGGCCGCGCTGATTTAGTTTACTTAGCGCAAATGGTCGAAGCAGTTATTGCCGCAGGTGCTACTGTTGTCAACATTCCAGATACGAACGGTTACTGTTTACCTGATCAATATGGCGCTAAAATAAAGTTTTTGAAAGAAAATGTTAAAAACATTGATCAAGCGATTATTTCTGCACATTGCCATAATGATTTAGGATTAGCAACAGCCAATTCCATTGCTGCAATCCAAAATGGTGCGCGTCAGGTAGAATGTACCATCAATGGTATCGGCGAACGTGCTGGAAATACCTCTTTGGAAGAAGTGGCTATGATTCTAAAAGTTCATAATCAGTCTTTCGGTAACCTAACTTCAAATATTGACAGCAAGATGTTCACTTACCTTTCACGTAAAGTAAGTGAAATGATGAATATGCCAGTACAACCTAATAAAGCAATTGTTGGGCGTAATGCCTTCGCGCACAGCTCCGGTATTCATCAAGATGGTTTCTTAAAACACCGTGAGACTTATGAAATTATTCGTCCCGAAGATGTGGGATTAGAAGAAGCAGGTATTATCTTAACCGCTCGTTCCGGTCGTCATGCTTTAAAGCATCACTTAGAACGTCTCGGTTACACCTTAGAAAAAGAAGCCCTTGCAGAAACATATGAGCGCTTCCTAATTCTAGCAGATGCCAAAAAAGATATTTGCGACGATGATCTCAGAAGTTTATTCGCAGAAAGCGTTTAATAACACAAAAACTTATTAAAACGTCATTTTGACAAAGAATAAATTTGCAAGTAAAAAGTCAAAAAACTTATTTACTTTTATTCTAAGTCGAAATGACGTTTTTTTATTTGAATAAAAAAAACAATCACCTAATCATAATAGAACAAAATGAGTTTAGATTTTTCTAATTTACAAATCGACTCAGAAAGCACTTACCATCGTATCAAGGACGTCGTCAATCGCACAGCTTTGCAATACAACACTTATCTTTCTGAGAAATATGGCGCAGATGTCTATCTGAAACGAGAAGACCTGCAAATCGTTAGATCATACAAATTAAGAGGAGCATATAATAAAATAATTTCACTGAGCCAAGAAGAGCAGCAGCGTGGTGTCGTTTGTGCAAGTGCTGGCAATCATGCACAGGGAGTTGCCTTCTCTTGTAAAAAGCTCGATATTAAAGGTGTTATTTTTATGCCCGGCCCAACACCAAAACAAAAAATAACACAAACAGAAATGTGGGGCAATGGCAATATCGAAATTATATTGACCGGAGATACTTTTGATGACTGTCAGAAAGCGGCTCGCATTTATACTCAAGAAAATAACATGACCTTCATTCCTCCTTTTGATGATCCAAAGGTTATTGAAGGACAGGGAACAGTAGCCGTAGAAATCTTACAAGACTTACCAGATGTTAATGCTGTTTTTATTCCAATCGGTGGCGGTGGACTTTCTGCAGGAACGAGCTACTATTTAAAAAACAAAAATCCCAATATCAAATGCTATGGTGTAGAGCCACAAGGAGCAGCTTCTATGCAGGCAGCATTTACAGCGGGAAAACCTGTCGAACTCGAGAAGATCAATAAATTTGTCGATGGTGCTGCTGTTCAAAAAGTTGGAGACCTTACATTCGAGATCAGCCGCGAATATTTAGATGATATCCGATCGATCCCAGAAGGAAAAATCTGTACCTGCATATTAGAGCTATATAATAAAGATGCAATCGTCGTAGAACCTGCCGGAGCGCTTTCGGTAGCGGCATTAGAGTTTCATAAAGATGAAATAAAAGGAAAAAAAGTTGTCTGTATTATTTCAGGAGGCAATAATGATATCAACCGTATGAGTGAAATCCAAGAATTATCACTCTTATATGAAGGATATAAACATTACTTTATTGTACGTTTCCCAAATCGCCCAGGAGCTTTAAAACTATTCGTATCCGAGGTATTAAGCCCCAAAGATGATATTACCCGTTTCGAATTTATCAAAAAAACCGAACGCGAGCGTGGTCCAGCCTTGATTGGTATCGAACTAAACAACCCGGCAGATTACCAATCGTTGTTACAAAGAATGACGGAAAACAAATTTGAATATATCGAATTAAATAAAGATCAAACCCTATTTGAATACCTCGTTTAAGTGCTTAATGAGAAAAAATAAAAGGGGAATATGCAAAACACATATTCCCCTTTTTGTATTAAAATTTATTAATAGCCTTCTCCAAATACAACTATTCCTCATTTATACTAAAACTTTACCATACGATCTACCTATGGATCAACAAAACTAAAATTGTGGCATCGATATCTCTAAATACAAGAAATTACTTTAAAAAGCTTACTATCAATTTTTTACTTTAAATTTTTATGTATATTTAATTAAAAAATATTATGAAAACAACAGCTATCTTATTTATGTTAACGATCATGTGTACCACTGTATTTGGACAAACTGATAAAACCAAGAGACCTAGCCCACCTGATAGTGTTAAAGTCACTACTAGTGATGGTGTAAACATTGATGTAAACTACAGCCGTCCATCTTTAAAAGGTAGACAAATTGGTGTTGATATTGTCAAAGTTGGAGAAATATGGCGTACGGGTGCAAATGAAGCAACAACAGTAGCATTTGATAAAGACGTCCTTATTGAAGGTAAAAAATTAACAAAAGGAAAATATAGCTTATATACTATTCCCGGTGAACAAGAAACAATTGTTATTTTCAATAAAACATGGAATCAATGGGGAACAAAATATGATCAAGCACAAGATGCATTACGCGTAAATGTTAGAAATTCAACAAGCACTACACCACAGGAACAATTTAAAATTGATGTGGATAAATCTGGTAAAATTGCATTAATATGGGGCGATCATTTACTACCAGTACAAGTCAAAGCGGCACGCTAATTAAGAATTTCAAAAGAGATCAAACTGTAAAATAACATTTGACATGCGTTAAAAACGCATAAGTATTAAAAAAGCCAGATAATTTCTATCTGGCTTTTTACTAAGGGTTATTTGTTTTTTAAATATTTTTCTAAAAACTTATCCTGTTCCCACAATAGGTGGAAAATATTCTCCTTTGCAACATAACCATGTGCCTCACGCGGTAAAATAACCATACGAACAGGAGCTCCAAGATTTTTCAATGCTTGGAAATAACGCTCCGTCTGTAATGTAAAGGTACCCGGATTATTATCTGCCCCCCCATGTACAAGTAATAAAGGAGTTTTCATCTTATCAGCACTTACAAATGGAGACATGGTCATATACAGTTGTGGGTCATCCCAAAAGTTACGTTGTTCGCTTTGAAATCCAAAAGGAGTTAACGTACGATTATAAGCACCAGATCTTGCTATTCCGGCAGCAAATAAATTTGAATTAGATAAAAGATGTGCGGTCATAAAAGCACCGTAAGAATGTCCTCCAACAGCCACTTTCTTTCTATCAATATAGCCTAAACTATCGACCGCATCGATTGCCGCTGCACCATTCGCAACGAGCTGTTCAATAAAAGTATCATTTGGTTCCTGAGTACCCTCGCCAACAATTGGGAATGCGGCATTATCCAATACGGCATACCCTTTAGACACCCAATAAATAAATGATCCATAACTCGGATAGGTAAATTCTTTCGGGTTTGCAGTACTCTGGCCAGCTGTATTTTTATCTTTATATTCTCTTGGATAAGCCCAGATCAACAAAGGAAGTTTTTCTTTATGCTTAAAATCATAACCTGCAGGCAGGTATAACGTACCTGAAAGATCAACACCATCTTTACGTTTATAATTCAAGATCTCTTTGTGTACTTTTTCTAAATTCGTAAATGGATTTTCCAACTGTGTCAATGCCTTTTGTTTTCCTGTTTTAATATTCTTTTTGAAATAATTTGGGAACATCGAAGCAGATTGCAGAGAAACCATCATGTCTCCCGTTTTCGGATCAATAAGCTGAATAATACGTTCTTGAAGATCTGATTTTTTAGCTGTGTAAAGTCTTTTTTTCTTTAAACTCTTTAGATCCAGCTCATCCACAAAAGGAAATTCCCCTTCCTTTGTAAATCCCTTCCCTATTAAAAACACTTTATCATTTTGAATTGACATCGGATTCGTTCCAAAGTTATTACGTGCCTTAAACACATCCCCAGGATCATTGTAGATATCTTGGCTATTGCGGTCATTAATCAATTTTGACGCTCCAGAACTTGGATTAATCAAAAATGTTTTCACATTACGGGTATCATACCATTGCGAACTGACCATTGCATATTCATCATTTCCCCAGATGACACCAGCAAAGCGATCTTTGGTTTTGGTGATCAATTTAGGGGATGAGGTAAAAGGAAAGTCCAATGTATATAAAGCATCACGGAATTCAACATTCTTCCCAGGATCACCACCGTCTAAAGCCTCAACATAGGCTAAAGTTGCCGGTTTATCATCTCTCCAATGCAAATTCCGACGGCCTGTACGTGTAGCAGAAAAACCCTTAGGCATAACTTCTATCAAAGGAACATCATTCACCTTCGTAATTAATTTCCCTGTCAGGTCGTAAATAGCTGTTTCCTGGGGAAATCTAGAATAAGGTACAATATAAGAATAAGGCTTTTTAATCGTATTCACTAAAATATATTCGCCATTTGGAGAAAAAGAGGTCCCGGCAAAAATTGCTTTATCACTAAACTTTTGAACTGCACCTTCTAGATCTACAATTTGTAATTCAGACTGAACCAACGTTTCAAAATTAGTCTCATCCTGTGGATTTTTCAGCAAATCCTGATATGTTCTTAATTGCGACACCTGTCCATCACTTGTCGAAACAACTGGTCCGGTCGGCAAATCTTTTGTTTGGTCAATTAATTTTATTCTATTTACTGGTAGTGTTGAAATCAACAAACGTTCAGAATTACGGAACCATTTATAAGGTGCATCTAATAACGTATTCAACACATATGATGTCAATTGTTTAACCTGCAATGATTTTAAATCTAATATAAATAAAGCCGTACCGGTAGTATTTGTATTGGTAAAAGCTAATTTCGTATTATCTGGTGAAAACGTTAAATTTGCTAATGAAGGATTAGCAGGCATGCCTCTAAAATCTGTAATCTCCTTATCATCAGCAATTTTCTTTAAAGAAAATTTATTAAAGAAGGTTTCTGCACTTTCAACATTTGTTGAGGGATTGATACGAAGACCGGCCAGCTTCATCTCTTCCTGCCCCAATTCTGCCAAAGACTTATAAGTAGGTCGATATAAAAATAAGATCCAATTATGATCATTTGATATTCGTATCTGTGGAGGGCGTATAAAATCAGCTAAGGCTAAAATTTCGGAAGAAGGTTTTTGGAAAGTGACATTCTCTTGAGCAGAGGCTTCCAGAGATAATAAAAATAGTAAACCGCAAAGTAATTTTTTCATATATATATTTTAATATAATAAGCTGTCAAAATATAGTAAATAATTAGATTAAACCAAGAAAGTGTAGTCACTTTATGACATAAATATTAGACTAAAAAAACATTCTTAAAATACTGATATTTTCTATCTTCTAAAGTTATCAACATTAAATTAATATTGATAACCAAGCGAATACAAATATTCCGCATGCGCAAAGCCCTATATCGATCATTTTTTTCCACCAATGTGGAAAAGTCAAATTACAGCTTCAAATTAAATTTATGATATTTGTTAGAGTTGGGAAATTAGGCTTCTCAAACTTGTTAAAATCATTCAACTCAACTCGCCTTCTTTTAGGAAGCGCGATTTTTAAATTTAAGTATAATCATGGCAAGAATCATCAAATTCGAGAAAAACGATTGTGCACCTTGTGCGCAAGTATCTGCATATCTAGATCAAAAAGGTATCAAATATGAGTCTATCAACCCATTTGACCAACCAGATTTAGCTGCAAAATTTAAAGTTCGCACAGTTCCGACCGTAATCGTTTTGGAAAATGACGAAATTCAACACCGTATCATTGGATTTAAGCCTGAAGAATTAGGAGCGATCGCATTATAATAATAATCTGGTATCAAATTTTTATAATCCATGATACATATTTATTACGATAGCAAAACTGGAAATGTGCAACGTTTTATGGACAAGCTTACCCAAATCACAGGCTGGCATGCTCATAAAATAACCGCAGATCTTATTGCTGAAGAATCGGGGCATCTCGTAACGTTCACAACTAATTTCGGACAAATGCCCGAAACGACCCGCATATTTATGACAGCAAACGCGTCTAAAATATATTCGGTCACTTCGAGCGGGAACCGCAACTGGGGACAGAACTTTGGACTTGCCGCTGATAAAATTTCAGCTGACTTTGACATCCCATTGGCTTTCAAATTTGAATTGTCTGGTACAATGGAGGATATTAACCAATTTATTGACATCATAAAGAACAACTGCGATGGTAGCAAACGAGGTAGCAAAAAACTGGATATTGCTTAACAACGAAATCATGATTAAGCATGATGACGAGTTTAGCTTACATAAAGATAAAGAGGCCGTACGTGCCTATTTTTTAGAGTATGTAAATAAGAACACGGTGTTCTTTTATACTTTAAAAGAAAAAATCGATTACTTAATTGAGCAAAATTACTATATCAATTTCTACGAATGGTTTACATACGAAGAAATGGAAACGGTCTATAATTTTGTTTTCGCAAAAAAATTCCGCTTTGCCTCTTTCATGGCTGCGTTTAAATTTTTCCAGAGCTATGCGTTAAGAGACGATTCTGGAGAAAAGTTCTTAGAACGTTATGAAGACCGTGTCGTAGCAGTAGCTTTATTTTTAGCGCGTCACGAAGGTGTAGAAAAAGCAATTGCTTATGCCGAATTATTCATCAATCAAGAATATCAACCAGCAACACCAACATTCTTAAATGCAGGTAAAAAACGTTCTGGAGAATTGGTTTCTTGTTTCTTAGATGAAATTGGTGACAATTTAAATGGTATCGGCTATGCGGTTGATTCAGCAATGAAATTATCTTCCATCGGAGGCGGAGTTTCATTCAATATCTCGAAAATTCGTGCTCGTGGCGAAGCCATCAAAGGAGTTGAAGGTCGCGCAGGAGGTGTTCTTCCAATCATGAAAATCATGGAAGATACTTTCTCATATGCCAACCAACTGGGGCAGCGTCCTGGTGCTGGAGCTGTATACTTAAACATTTTTCATGCTGACATTGAAGAGTTCTTAGACTGTAAAAAAATCAATGTGGATGAGAAAGTACGTATCAAATCCCTTTCTATAGGTATCATTATTCCTGATAAATTCATGGAGTTGGCTGAAAAAGATGAAGCCTGTTACTTAATATATCCACATACTGTGATGCTGGAATACGGCATTCCATTGGATGAAATGGATATGGACAAGATGTACGAAGAGTTGATTACCAATCCGAATATCAAGAAAAAGAAAATCAACGCCCGTCACATGTTAGTAAAGGTTGCACAGACACAAAAAGAGTCCGGCTATCCTTATATCTTCTACAAAGAAAACACCAACCGTGCTCATGCATTGAATGGCATTGGTAAAGTAAAATTCTCAAACTTATGTACTGAGATCATGCAGGTGTCTGAAGTTTCAGAAATAAATATCTACGGAGAAGAAGATCAAATCAAATATGGTATCTCGTGTAACTTAGGTTCCTTGAATATTGCTACCGTAATGGATAATAAGCGTGTTAAAGAATCTGTTAAATTAGCAATGCGTGCTTTAACAATGGTATCTGATGTAACAGATATCAAAATGGTTCCTTCTATCGCCAAAGCAAATAAAGAATTACATTCAGTAGGACTTGGAGCTATGAATCTACATGGTTATTTAGCGAAAAGCTTTATTATGTACGAATCGGAGGAAGCATTAGACTTTGCCAATGCATTCTTTATGATGATGAACTTCTACTCTTTGGAAGCATCGATGGAAATCGCACGTGAACGTCAAAGAACATTTGTAGGATTTGAAAAGTCAGCTTATGCAGATGGATCATATTTCAACACATATACAGAACGCGATTATTTGCCAAAAACAGATAAGGTTAAAGAATTATTTGAAGGAGTACATATTCCAACAATTGAAGATTGGGAAAAATTGAAAGCAGACGTTCAAGAGCACGGTATTTATCATGCTTATCGTTTGGCTATTGCACCGAACCAATCTACATCTTATATCATGAACGCAACCGCTTCTGTTATGCCGATTGTGGATATCATCGAAGTTCGCGAATATGGAGATAGTACAACCTATTACCCAATGCCTTATTTGACAAATGATAATTACTTCTACTTCAAATCGGCATACGACATGGATCAATTCAAGGTACTTAAATTAGTATCTGTAATCCAACGTCACATTGATCAAGGAGTAAGTACTATTTTACATACAAATTCTAAAGATAATACACGTGATCTATCTAGATACTACATTTATGCACATAAATTAGGGTTAAAATCATTGTATTATACGCGTACACGTAAGTCATCTATTGAAGATTGTGTTTCTTGTTCAGCATAAACTTCATTTAAAATAAAACCCATAAGCTATTCAAAAGTTATTAAAACTTTTGAATAGCGCTATTAACATATACATTCAATAATTCTCGCTGTAAAATAATGAGTAAACAATATACTGCTGTAAACTGGAATACGCCAGATAATGATTATGCCTTGATGTTTTGGGAGCAAAATATTAGACAATTCTGGATTGATACCGAATATATCCCTTCAAAAGATATTGATAGTTGGAAAGGATTAAGCTGGGAAATGAAAGAATGCTACAAAAAAGCATTGGGCGGATTGACTTTGTTAGATACTTTACAGAGCCATACAGGAATGCCAAAAATCATCGAACATACAGAATCGTTACAAAATAAGGCTGTATTATCGTATATGTGTATGATGGAGGCGATCCACGCAAAATCATATTCGACTATTTTTACAACGGTATCTACTACAAACGAAATCAATGATATTTTTGGTTGGGTTGAACAAAATAAATTTTTGCAGTTCAAAGCATCCACCATTGACTCTTATTACCATGTATTAGACAAAAAGAATCCAACAAATGAAGAATTATTTATGACACTGGCAGCTTCGGTGCTTCTTGAGTCATTTCTATTTTATTCAGGTTTCTTCTTACCATTGTGGTTATGTGGTCAAGGACAAATGGTTGCTTCAGCAGATATCATCAAAAAAATTATTGCCGATGAGTCTATCCACGGTGTTTTCGTTGGATTAATGGCACAAGAAGTCTTCAAAAAACTAAAAAATCAAGAAGAAGTGAAACAGAAATTCATCAATTTATTGAACGAATTGTTCGATAACGAGATGAAATATACAGAAGAAATCTATACCGAAGTTGGTTTAACAGCAGAGGTAAAAGAATATGTTCGTTACAACGGTAATAAGGCATTAATGAATCTTGGATTTGATCCAATCTTTGAAGTGAAGCAGGTGAACCCAATTGTTTTAAATGGCCTAAATACAGAAACAACGCAACATGACTTCTTCTCGAAGAAATCAACAAACTACGAAAAATCAATGGAAATCGTACACTTGAAAGATGACGATTTTAAAATGGATGCTACGGTCAACGTATAACTATCTAAATTCCATTATAGCGATTCCCTTTACAGATTATGTAAAGGGAATTTTTATTTTAAACTAATTGAATCCGTCGTAGTCATACAGGTAGATAACCTAAACCTGACGATTATGACCACATTGCAAAAACAGCCTTCAGGCACGCTTGTATTTCTAAGCTTTTTAATTATATACTTATGTTGCACCCATCTGTGCCAAGCCCAATTAAAAAAAATTATTCTGCTTGATGCTGATATAATCAGCCTATTTTTTTATTAGTATCCAAGTTTTGCCAGTCGCGCATACATCTCTACAAATGCACACTGATCTAGCAACCCTTTCGTTTCCTTCCTATCTTTAAGTGTCCAGTCCGTATAGAACAAACCTTTTTCATCCCGCATATAGTTCCAGGCATATTGCAGATTATTAGCAAAAACTGCCAAATACTTAGGATTATGATCTTGTTCAAATAGACTGATAAATCCCCGCATCATCACAGCATGAAACCATAGATTGCTGTTTTTTAACAATTTAAATTCTTGTCCTGTGACATCTTGAAAAAAATAAGAATAACAGGCTTCTCCGAGCTTTTGAGCATCCATCAAATATTGCTTCTCCTGAGTCAACCGGTACAATAAAGCCGCTGCTTGCAACATCTGACCCGAATTATAAGAGTATTTTGCTTTATCTATATGTCCATTTAAGCTCATATTATCCCAAAAAAGGCCATCATTAGGATCTTCTAATTTTTCTTTGGTCCAATGGTAAAGTCTCCTGCCCTCTTCCAAATAGTGGTTATCCTTCGTTGCTTCATACATCTTAAGCGCAAATACACTCGCAGGAGCATTAGAACATGCATTTTTAGATTCTTTTTTTTGTTCACACCAGTAGATACCACCACCAAGTAGGTCGTCTTCACCACTCATCACAAACGCCCACACTTCCTTCGCTTTAGTAAGATAATCTTGTTTTTTCGTCGACAAATAACTATCCGTAAAATCAATACCGAGCCAGATATTATCATCATAAAAGCGATCGGAAACAGGAGCGTTATTTAAGTATGATGCATATCCCACAGGAAGACGTTTTTGATCACGGTACCCAGCAAGGCCGACCAATACTTTTTGATCGAGTATATTCTGAAATTCTCTTTTTTTCTTCGGCAACTCCATCAAAGCATTAACAGCTGAAAAACTACCCGAAAAAGGCCATAGATAAGCATATTTCTTTTGCTGCGATGCTTGTTCGGTGTTATTCAAATAATCGGCTTTAAAACCCTCATCAAAAGGAAACCTTTCCAATAGAAGCTGGTTTTCAACATTTCCAAATAAATGATAAATCTGTTTCATAGTCTGCGTGGCTGCAACATCAAAGTGTACTTTTTCCTGTGCCTGTAAACCATTCGCCAAAAGTGTAATACTAAAAAGTAGGTAAAAACTAAATATTCTCATAATTAGATCCTTAAAAAAGGCTGTCCAATTTGATTGGACAGCCTCATTATGCTATTTATAACCTTCGTTTTGCGTTAGTTTATTATTTCTTTGAATTTCATCCGGTGATATAGGCCACAAAAGATCAGACTCTTTAAATACTGCACCTGATGCATTTTTAGCACCAATAAGGGGTACAAAATCTATTTTACCAGCATCAGTAGTTGAGATAACAGGAAACATCTTCGTCCTTACAATATCATCCCACATCTTGAACTCTAATGGAAATTCTCTCAAGCGTTCAATCCAACATTCTTTCACAAAAAGATCAACAGATAAACCTTGTAAATCAGAAGTAAATTGAGCAACAGTTTTACCTTCTGTATTTGCACGAGCTTTAACCTGCGCTAAGTAGCCCGCGGCTTCAGCAGTCACACTACCACTTTTAGCAATTGCTTCAGCGGCAATCAACAAAGCTTCAGGGTAACGATAAAAGTTCCAATCTTTTGTTGCTTTACCAGTAGTTAATAACGCTTGTTCATCAAAATAATACCAAATACCTGCATCAGTAGATTCCCAAACTTTACCATTAATTGGATTTGTATATTTCCAGTGAAAAAATTGATTGGGTTGAATACGAAGATCTTTTGTATCATACACATTCAAAAATTGTTTTGTTGGACCAAAAACACGTTCAAAGATCGAATATTTATCAAATACCGATACAGCAGAAGAATTAAAAGCATAAGTTGGCCACCAGCTACCACTACTGATATTAGCATCATATTCTTGTGCGTAAATCACTTCATCCAAATCATCTGTAGTACGTAAGCGATTATAAGCACTACTCATGCCTAGATCAGTATTTACAGTCATGCTATGGCCTGAATTAACAACAATTTTAGCTGCTGTAGCAGCATCTGCAAATTTTCCTTGCTGTAAATATACATTCGCCAAAGTCATTGCTGCAACATACTTAGTGATCCTATGACCATTTTGAGCAAATTTAGCCGCAGGTAATACCTCAACAGCTTCTTTAAGATCCGCTTCAATTAATTCATACACTTTCGCCGCTGGTGTGCGTTCCAAATAAAGATCATCCTTTAAAGTTTCATTAGGAGTTGTAGGTAAAGGTATTGCTCCAAATGTTTTTACTAAATAAAAATAATTAAAGGCTCTAAAAAATTTAGCTTCTCCAATCAGACGATTTTTTGCTGCGTCTGCCATGTTAATATTAGGAATATACTTTAGACCCGCATTAGCAATATTAATAGCCTTATAACTATCATCCCATATCGTATTCATGGTACCAGAAATTAAGTTTGTATTATTTTGACGAGTCAATTCCCTCGAAAATAAACAAATTCGTTCTTGGCCTTCATAACTATTGGTAAAATATCCTGTTAACATTGTGCTGACAGATGCTGTAGGTCCAATATAAGCACTACTAGCAAAAGAAATACGCTGTTGAGCTCCACGACGATAAAGAGAATTTATTGTTCCCTCGGCCTGTCCAGCATTTTGATAATAATATTCTAACGATAGATTTGATTTTGGATCTTCTTCCAAAAATTTATTACATGAAGTTGTTAATGTCACACCCGCCAATAACAACATTACTAATTTATTTTTCATTTTGATAAGTTCTACGATTTAAAAAGTTACATTCACACCTAAAGAAAAAGTTTTCGCTCTCGGATAAGCAAAGAATGTCATATTCTGACCAAAATTCCCTGTTCCTTGAGAAGTACTTTCTGGATCATATCCTTTGAAATCACTCGATGTAAATAAAAATGGATTATTTGCATTTGCATAAATCCTTAAATTAGACATACCCACTCGCTTCAATACATCCGGATTAAAAGTATAACCCAATTGAATTAAATTAACTCTGATATAGGAACCATCTGCTACCCATGAATCATCCACATTTGTATCTTGACCGGCATGTCCTCCATTCGTTAAGTAGATTGCTTGTTGCATCGTATTTGGATTTGTACCATTATACGCATCTGTCAAGATCTCTTTTAAACCATTGGTAATTCCAAAACGATCATAAGTAGAGTGATAAAATTGTTGCATTACTTCCACACCTTTCACAAACTGAAGATCTAACGTAAAATCAAAGTTTTTATACCTTAAATTATTGATGAAACTACCTGTCCAATCTGGGATTCCTTTTCCAATAATTTCTTTCTCAGTTGTACGTTTCGCTCTTCCAACCTGGCTTAAAGTCGCATTACCCGCATCCACATCTTCTTGTGTATAAACACCCAATCTACGGTAACCGTAAAAACTATTTAAATTTTCTCCAACACGAATTACACTATTAGCGCCACCAACCCAGTTATTCATTAAAATATCAGCATTATTTTCACCTAATTTTAACACTTTATTTTTATTGTAATTCATGTTTAAAGATGATTTCCAGCTGAAGTTTTCACTATTTACAACTGTCCCTGTAATCATCATATCTAAACCTTGATTTTGTACAGAACCAATGTTTTTCATGACCGTGCTAAATCCTGAAGCAGTTGGTACAGGTGCATCTAACAATAAATCCGTTGTTTTCTTATGGTAAAAAGATACATCAAAATTCAAACGATTTTGAAATAACCCCAACTCAACCCCAACATCATATTGCGCTGTCCTTTCCCATTTTAAATCAGGGTTGGCAATTGCATTTACAAAAGAATATGGAGCTCTGTTACCATTCAATAAAATTGTTCCAGCCTCTACAATAGCTAAAGATTTATAAGGATCTATCTCAGAGTTACCTGTTAAGCCATAACTTGTATGAAATTTCAAGTTGCTAATCGATTCATTCCCCTTCAAGAAATCTTCATTAGAGACATTCCAGGCTAAACCAGCTGATGGGAAAAAAGCATATTTATTATTTTTTCCAAATTTAGATGATCCATCATAACGACTTGTAATAGTCGCAGAATAACGATTATCGTAAGAATAAGAAGCTCTAAGAAAATAAGAATTCATTGCCCATTTGTTCCAATTCGATCCTGGAGCTGCTGGTAAAATTCCGATTCCCATGTTATTTGATTCGTAAAAGTCATCAAAGAAACCTTCTGTTCTCGAGTTATCATAATCATAGGTACGCGCCTGCCATGATAATCCGGCCATCGCATTAATGCGGTGCTTATCAAACTGCTTATTATACGTTAAGTACGTTTCCTCTTGCCAATATAAAGTATTGGTATGATCTCTCTCAGCCCAACCATTCGGTCTGGAAATATTATTTAATGTTATAGATGAGTAACCTTTATATCTTTTTTGGTGATTATCGATACCAAATTGTGTTTTCAAATCTAGTCCATCGGCTAGGTGAAATGTTAAAGCAGCATTACCGAAAATCTGTGTATTATAGCGCTCCCGCTTTTGCAATTCTAAAATAGAAACAGGGTTGGCCATACCTTCAAAACCCAAAACATCAGAAATTTTAGAAGAAGCCGAATTCGTATACACACCCAATTTATCTCGTACAGGATACCACGGTAACATTTCAATCATAGTACGGCGAGCATCTTGACCACCACCATCTTCAGGCGTATATTGTCCCCAAGTATGATTCACACTTAAATTAACGGCAGTGGACAACCAAGAAGTCGGTTTCGAATCATAGGCTAACTTTCCATTCAAACGCTTACTATAAGTACTATTGACGATACCCTGTTGGTCCGTGTAGTTTAAAAATGCTCCTACTGAAGATTTTTCATCTCCTTGCTGCAAATTCAGCTGATGATTTTGCGATATAGCAGTACGCGTTGCTTCTTTTTGCCAATCGGTATCATATAGTGGTTTACCTGCAGCGTCAAAGTAATCCGGATCATTAAACCATTTTGAACGATCCAAATCCCAAGTTTTTCCCTGATATTTATTTTCATTTTCTAAACCGATCATAAATGCATCTGTCCATTCCTGCGCATTCAAAAGGTCCATGTAACGCTGTGGAGTACTTATCCCTACCGAACCTTGGTAACTGATGGTACGTCTTCCATCTTTATTGCCACGTTTGGTAGTTACTAAAATAACCCCATTTGCACCACGTGCACCGTAAATTGCGGCAGAAGACGCATCCTTTAATACTTCAATACTTTCAATATCATTGGGATTCAATAATTGAAAATCTTCCATCACCACGCCGTCCACTACGTATAATGGATTTGATGAAGAGTTAATCGTAGCCATACCACGGATGATCACTTTATTGCCATAGGCACCAGGTTGACTGGAATTGGAGAAAATATTCACCCCAGATGCTTTCCCTCTTAAATTGTCCAATGGACTAAAGTTTTGATCTTTAATCATATCAGCACCTTTCACCATTGCAATAGATCCTGTCACATCCGATTTACGCATAGTACCATAACCGACTACCACGACTTCATCCAGCACATCTGCGGCAGATTCCAATCGAATGGTTAAACCTGAGGTACTACTTACTCTTGTCTCCGCGGTCTTAAATCCAACTGAAGATATGACCAGCATATCCCCTACTTTCGCATTAATACTAAAGCTACCGGTCTCAGAAGTCTGGGTACCTACAGAAGTTCCTTTAACAGAAACCGTTACACCCGAAACTGGGTTTCCGCTACTGTCCACAATTTTACCACTAACCTGTCCTTGCTTAGCAACAAGTTCTTTTGCTTTTGATACATGCGCATACCCCGACAAAGTAGCGGACGAGGCATTTACCTGTTGCATAGATCCAGCAATAACAGCTAAAGAAAAAAACAATTTAGAATTTTTCTTCAACTGCAAAAATGTTCTTGCGTCAAATTTGTTCATAATTTTTAAAGTGATTTTAGATTTATTTATTTGTTTCAACCGTTTAAAAGAAGAAACATGTTTGTTTATTGGTTTTTAATTATACAACGTATATAGCCAGTACATCTAAAATTTCAAGCATAGGTATCCTTAGCTTAATAATAGTTTAATCGTTTTAGCTATTTAGAGTAAAAAATTATTGTACTAGAATTCCCTTTCAAAGACACTCAGACAAAATTATTACTTCAGTTTGTTAATTATAATGGATAAAAGGGTATTCAGTTTTTCATTTTAGTATCGAACATAAATTGGTCATCATTTCATAATTTGTTTAATCGTTTTAGCAAATAAATTGTAAATATCATTCCTTAAGCCGTATCATAAACCGGATGTGAAGATATTTGGTTTGGTTTATCTTAATTTGTGATAATTAAGATTGGTTTAAATTAGTGCTTTAATTTTAAAGATTAAGTTTTTTTTTCAAAAAACTTAATCTTTAAAATTTTTTATATATTTCCTTTTTTCATCTCATTTACAGCATAATCCACCGCACGGGCCGAAAAAGCCATATATGTTAGAGAAGGATTTTGTGTAGAAGTTGAAGTCATCGCTGCACCGTCTGTAACAAATACATTGGGTACAGAATGAACTTGATTCCATTTATTCAGCATCGATGTTTTAGGATCCAATCCCATTCGTGCTCCACCCATCTCATGAATATCAAGACCTGGAGCCTGGCTACCGTCATCACGTCGGATATTTGTAAACCCAGCAGTCTGGAACATATCCTCCATTGTATCGAGATAATCCTTCTTCATCTTTGCATCGTTATCATCGTAATCGACAGCAATATGGAGTAGAGGAATTCCCCAATCATCCATTTTCTTTGTATCCAAGGTTACCTGTCCCGACTCTTTTGGTATAGTTTCGCCCATCATGTGAGAGCCAACCTGCCAATTTCCAAGCTTTGGATTCAGTAAGTTATTTTTTAACGATTCACCTGCTCCGCTTCGGTCACTGTCTTTACCCCGATATGCTCCAAAACCTGCGGCATATCCGCGGAGATAATCTGTTTCCTGCTTATGCAAGTTTCTAAACCGTGGAATATAACCACCGCCCGCAGGATTTCGTCCTTCCGTTGTATAGTCCTGCAATCCTTCATACTCCGCATAAATCCGGGCACTATAATTATGGAAAGCAACATATTTGCCCAATACACCAGAGTCATTACCCAATCCATTCGGGAAACGATTTGATTTAGAATTCAATAAAATCAAATTTGTATTAATTGCTGCCGCATTAACAAAAATAACGCGCGCATAGAAATCGATTTCTTCCTTCGTATTGGTGTCTATAACACGAACGCCAACAGCTTTCCCTTTTTGCTCATCATATAAAATAGAATGTACAACTGAAAAAGGACGCAAGGTCATATTACCCGTTTTTGCTGCCCATGGCAATGTCACCGCGTTGGAGCTAAAGTAGCCTCCAAAAGGACAGCCACGCTGACATAATGTACGGTTTTGGCACTGCACACGTCCCTGATCAAAATGAATCTGATTAGGCTTCGAAAGATGTGCACAACGTGCCGAAATTACCTTCCGTTCAGGATATTTGGATGCAACGGATTGTTTGAAATATTTTTCAACCATATTAAGCGGATAGCCGGGTAAAAATTCGCCATCAGGCAATTCCGGCAAACCATCCTTATCTCCTGCAATCCCAGCAAATTTCTCAACATAATCGTACCATGGCTTTAAATCGGCATATCGAATCGGCCAATCAACAGCAAAACCATCGCGGGCTGGGCCTTCAAAATCAAAGTCTGACCAACGCTGTGTCTGTCTTGCCCATAACAACGATTTGCCACCTACCTGGTAACCACGAATCCAATCAAAAGGTTTGTCCTGCACATAAGGATGCTCTTTATCTTTTACAAAAAAATGAGCAGCATCTTCATGAAAAGCATAACATTTACTAACGATCGGATTCTCCTGCTTGATCGCATAAGGCATCTCATTACGATGTTCAAATTCCCAGGGATTCATATTGGTTGTCGGATAATCTTTGATATGCTTGACATCACGGCCACGCTCCAATACCAAAGTTTTTAATCCCTTTTCACACAATTCTTTCGCAGACCAACCACCGCTAATCCCCGATCCAATCACAATTGCATCGTAGGTTCTATCTTTTTGACTGTCTATATTAATATTTGCCATTTACGCTTTCAATTTTACCGCAGCTTGATAAGGCCCAGGAATCAATTTGTATATCAACTTGTTTTTCATCACGTATTCAGAATTTAAATATCCTTGAATAGCCCGATTTTTGAATATCTTAAAAAAAGCAACTTCATCTCCCTCCTTTTGACCCTCCAAAGTTGTTATCGAGGTTAAAAGCTCCTCTGGAGTCTGCGATTCGGAATTGTCCTTTAATGCCTGCATGCCCTTTACAAATACCTGTTGGTTTTCTGGACTTTCACAATCATCAACCATTTTCATTACAAACAGATGTAGGTTCAGCTCTAATCCACCAGGAGAGTCTGTCTTAGGGATCAGTATTTCAGCTAATTTTGCTAGGAAATCTTCATCTGTTGCAGATAACTTAATATTTTGGAGCACAATAGATGCCCCTCCTTGTTCACGAAGGCAAGATGGCAATAGAGCAATTCCTCCCGCAATAATAAACAATTGCTTAACAAGGGTTCTTCGATTCATCATAATAAGGTGTTCTTACTGCTGTAATATTAAAGATAATATTAAAAATAACAAAGCTAAAACGATTAATTTTTTGTAACAAAAATGCAAAAAGCTACCTCAGGATAGCATTAACCTCTTTTAAGTCTGAAAAAAGATAGGTTGCAAAATCCAGACGATCACGCTCAGCTTTTTGTTTGGTGACAGCAATGCACTTCAATCCGGCATCGATTGCCGCTCTCGCGCCTGTTGCAGTATCTTCTATAGCAACGACCTCTTCCTTACTAAAGCCCGACAACTGTAATGCTTTTTCATAACAAGATGGATTAGGTTTTGGAATAACAACATCCTCCCGAGTTACAAACCAGGAAAAATGCTCATGTAAATCATAATGTGTCAACATGCGATCTACAGTTGGCCTAAAATTAGAAGTCACTAATCCAATCTGAATATCCTGTTCAACCAAAAAATGAATCAGTTCTCTTGCATGGGGCATTAAGGGTATACTCAGCATATCTTGTTGCGCATAATTTTCCCTGGTGGTTTTCCACATAAATTCTTCTTTTACCTCTACGTCCCAGAGCTCTTTCATCGTCAATAGATTACGCGCTAAAGTATGTCCTGCAAAATGTTGAATCCAAGTTTCAAAATCTAAATCAATTGAAAAATGATACTTAAGAATTGGCTTCCATGCTTCAAAATAAAAACGCTCAGAATCCACCAAGGTCCCATCAAAATCAAAAAATACGGCTTTTAAATCTTTCATGTTTTAAAAATAGTCAAACCAAAGAGCAATTCCTACTCAACTATACCGCAATACACCGAATCGGAAAGTAAATCATTAAAAGAATCCCAAATTCCAAAATATATATGAATCGGCGCCCCATTTTCAGCGTGGCTGTTCAATGTTACTGTGCAGGCTCCCCGATGGACTTCCGTTGCTCCAATTTCAAGTTGCAATAAACCATCCAAGTTAAAAAGGCCAAAATTCATTTTATAAAAATTAGTGTTATACTCAGGCATAACTGTCCACTTCAAATATAGTGTATTTCCTTTCCTAGAAACGGAGCAACCTGTTGGAGAAGACAGAGGTCCTCTAAAAATAAATACTTTTTCTACATTGACATAATATTTACAATCGGCATCTAATTCCATGGCGTCTTTTAAGATATGGCGCTGTGCCATTTGAAAGGCACCTATTCGACTTCCTTTGGGAGAAAGATTGCGGTATCCATATTTCAGCAATTCAACCATTTCTTTAGCAAATGTGCTAGCCACTTTCATCTTCTGCCAGTTCATTAACATTGCTTCGCTAGGAGGTTTATTACTTTTTCTTCGTGAACCTCTAATAATATTTTTTCCATTGAGTTCATAAGCATAGATAGAACCCACTTTGCCTTTAAAAAGTCCATTAGGACCGTTCTCTTGAATTGCCATTGGTTTTATTTATAGATAACTTGGTTTTCCAATCACACCTATCCAACTCAATACCAAATATATACAATATTCAGTATTAATTTAGATATTGTTTAACTTTTAGTGAGTATTTATAGGGGGTTAATAGAGATATAACTCTACTAACCCTCTCTTAACCCCCTCTTAACCCTCTGTTATACCTATATTAAGTTTGAATAAAGTATGTATCTGGTCCGAATCAATTTGAATTACTTTCTACATTTGCTAAGTTTGTATATTCCGCACCATCAACGCATATATTCAGGTGCTTTACTTTAAGAAAGATCAAGATGAAAGTCATTGCTATAGGCCGTAACTATGTAGACCACGCTAAAGAACTGAACAACCCTATCCCACAAGAGCCCGTTGTATTCATGAAACCCGACACCGCTTTATTGAAGGATAACAAAGACTTTTATTATCCAGAGTTTTCGAACGATATTCACTACGAAGCGGAAATCGTATTACGCATCTGTAAAGAAGGAAAACATGTAAGCCAAAAATTCGCAAACACATATTTTGATGCCATCGGACTCGGTATTGACTTCACAGCGCGAGACATACAACAAAAACACAAAGAGAAGGGTCTTCCCTGGGAGTTAGCAAAATCTTTTGATGGCTCAGCTGTCATCAGCCCGTTGATTCCAAAGGAAGAGATTGATGATCTTAAAAATCTTGATTTCTCCTTGCTAAAGAACAAAGAGACCGTACAGCAGGGAAATACAAAAGATATGATTTTTTCTTATGACGATTTGATCGTTTATATCTCCAAGTTCATTACTTTAAGAAAGGGAGATCTTATTTACACAGGTACTCCTGCAGGAGTTGGTACCGTTGTAATCGGTGATACTTTAGTTGGTTTTATTGGTGAGAAACAAATGTTTAGTTGCACCATAAAGTAAGGTCTATGAAAAAATTAATAGCAATAATCGGGATGTTTGCGCTTGTTTCCAACACACTCCATGCACAGGATATCATCAAACATCGTCAATACCCTCAAAATTATTTTAGACCGCCTATGGATATTGCTCCGCAAGCCTCGGGTTCATTCGGAGAATTGAGAGCAACACATTTCCATGGCGGTGATGACTATCGGACGCAACAAAAAATAAACATACCTGTATATGCCGTTGCAGACGGTTTTGTTTCGCGTATTCGTGTACAGATCGGTGGTGGAGGAAATTCCGTTTACCTCGATCATCCAAATGGCTATACTTCTGTGTACCTACATTTAGAAAGCTTCAATAATGAGCTCAATGCTTTTATAAAAGCAGAGCAGTATAAACAAAAACGTTTTGACGTCGACCTATTTCTAAAACCTGGTCAGTTCAATTTGAAGAAAGGACAACTTCTGGCAAACTCAGGAAATACAGGAGGATCTGCAGGTCCACATCTTCATTTTGAAATTCGCGATACAAAACAGCAGCTCCCTTTCAACACACAACTTTTTGGACTTACATTTCCAGATGGTATTAAGCCTATAATACGAGGTGTAACACTATATGATCTGGACAATCCTATTTTTGATGAAAATACACCCCGAAGACATCAGACTGTAAAAGCATTGGCCAATGGAAATTATAGTCTTGCCGGTAGCTCACCGATTCCTGTTAATGGTAAATTTGGTTTAGGGATCAATACCGTAGATAGGCGTAAAGGAATCTCCTTTACTTACGGTGTATATTCAATAGAATTATTTTTAGATAATAAAAATATCAGTACAGTACTCTTCGAAGCCATTCCTTTTGATAAGACCCGTGCTATCCATTCCTATATCGATTATCCTTATTGGAAAAAATCAAATGTACGTATACAAAAGAGTTTTAAGCAACCCGGAAATCCAATCGATATCTATGCACAATTGGACAACAGCGGTGTTATGGAACTTAAAGATGATAAAGTACATCAGGTTCGGTATGTTGTCAAAGATGTTCAGGGCAATGCCACAGAAATAAATTTCGAAGTGCAACGAAATGCAAACTATGTAGTCAAAAACAATCCGTCAAACGCTGGTAAATACTTCAACTTCCTACTGGACAACGTTTACCAAGCAGACAATGTTAAAGTAAGCATACCCAAAAATACGCTTTATGACAATTTAAACTTTACTTATAGTGAAGGTCAAAAACCAGCCAACGGTTATTCTCAATTACATCGCGTCCATAATAAATTTACGCCTGTATTTGGCTCTTACACATTAAGTATTAGGCCAACTGCCGACCTGACGAAAGAACTGTACAGTAAGGCTCTTCTTGTTTCAACAGATGGTGGTGCACAGGGTGGAAAATATGAAAATGGTTTAGTAACAGCGTCGGTACGCAGTTTTGGCGACTTCTATGTAGCCGTTGATACGATAGCTCCAAACATCACAGCCCGTAATCTCGTTAACAATAAAAATGTCAGTGCACAAAAGCAAATTGACTTTACCATTTCTGATAATCTATCGGGTATACAGTCATTCAATGCTTACATTGATGGCGAGTGGGTGCTGATGAAATATGACCCAAAAAATCGTCATATCTGGCATAACTTCGAATCCACTTTAGGATCCGGAAAACATAGCTTTAAGCTCGAGGTAAAAGACTGGAAAGATAATGTCAGAGTTTATGAAGCAAGTTTCACCAGATAATCAGTATCTTGTTCATTAGATTAATTAATAACACATATGGCTACATTAGAAATAGGACAGAAAGCGCCTGCAATAACGGCTAAGAACCAAAATGGAGAAAATATTTCTTTGTCAGATTTTATTGGAACGAAGGTGATTTTATATTTCTACCCAAAAGATAATACACCAGGTTGCACAACAGAGGCTTGCAATTTTAGAGATAATTATCAGTCTTTAAAGAAAGATGGATTTGAAATTATCGGGGTAAGTATCGATGGAGAAGCTTCTCATCAAAAGTTCATCAACAAACATGAACTTCCCTTTCAATTACTGGTTGATGAAGATCAGAAAATTGTCAATGATTATGGTGTTTGGGTAGAAAAAAACATGTACGGTAAAAAGTATATGGGAACTGCACGCACAACATTTGTTATTGATGAACAAGGAAATATTGCTCACATCATTAAAAAGGTGGACAATAAGAATGCGTCTCAACAAATTCGCGATCTTATAAAATAATACTTAACAGTACTAGAATCATGATAAAAGAGTTAGCGGACTTGCATTTATATACATGGCCTGCACACGATTATCATTATCTAAGTACGACTATCTAAAATCTAAATACTAATATTTATATTTGCTACTTATGAGCAAACAAACAGACGACTTCTTTAAAAGTATAGTATCCCACTCAAAGGAATATGGTTTTGTATTCCAATCAAGTGAAATATATGATGGCTTAAGTGCTGTCTATGATTACGGTCAATTAGGTTCTGAATTAAAAAATAATTTAAAGACCTATTGGTGGAAATCCATGGTGCAATTGCATGAAAACATTGTCGGTATCGATGCTGCGATCTTTATGCACCCAACGACTTGGAAAGCTTCAGGCCACGTGGACGGGTTTAATGATCCCATGATCGACAACAAAGATTCTAAGAAACGTTACCGTGCCGATCAATTGATCGAAGATAAAATAGCGCGTTACGAAGCAGATGGTAAAACTGATAAAGCGGCTGCGCTATTAGAAGCATTGAACGTTGCCTTAAATGCTGATGATCTTGCTGGTTTAAAAACTATTATTGAAGATCACAATATCGTTTGTCCTGTTTCTGGAACTAAAAACTGGACTGATGTACGTCAGTTCAACTTGATGTTTGCTACCCAAATGGGTGCTATGGCAGATGGTGCTGAACAAGTATACTTACGTCCCGAAACTGCTCAAGGTATTTTTGTTAACTTCTTAAATGTTCAAAAAACTGGCCGCATGAAAATTCCTTTCGGAATTGCTCAAATTGGTAAAGCATTCCGTAACGAAGTTATTGCTCGTCAATTCATTATGCGTATGCGTGAATTTGAACAAATGGAATTACAATTTTTTGTTCGCCCAGGTACAGAAATGGAATGGTACAATAAATGGAAAGAAACTCGTCTTAAATGGCATTTAGCTTTAGGTTTCAACCCTGATAACTACCGTTACCACAATCACGATAAATTAGCTCATTATGCGAATGCGGCAGTAGATATTGAATTCAATTTCCCATTTGGATTTAAAGAGGTTGAAGGTATCCACTCCAGAACTGATTTTGATTTAAAACAACACCAAGAATTCTCTGGTAAAAAAATGCAATATTTTGATACAGAGATCAATCAGAACTATATCCCTTACGTAGTCGAAACTTCTATCGGTTTAGATCGTCTGTTCTTAACAGTTCTATGTAATTCATTGGTTCAAGAAGATCTTTCAACACCTGAAAAGCAAGATTCACGTGTCGTATTGAAATTCCCTCCTGCAATTGCACCTGTTAAAGCGGCCATCTTACCTTTAACAAAAAAAGATGGTCTTCCAGAAAAAGCACGTGAGATTATGGCTGTATTAAAATTGGATTACAATGTACAGTATGATGAAAAAGATTCAATTGGTAAACGATACCGTCGTCAAGATGCAATCGGTACGCCAATCTGTATCACAGTAGACCATCAGTCATTAGAAGACAATATGGTTACGATCCGTCACCGTGACTCCATGCAACAAGAACGTGTAGCAATTGCAGACTTAGAGAAATTTGTTGCCGATCTAGTTGGTTGGAACACACTTTTGAAAAAAGTATTGTAATCTCTTAAATAAACAAAAAAAGAGCTTGCTGTTGAACGGCAAGCTCTTTTTTTTGCTTCGAAATTTAATTAAATAACGTAGGTTGTCGATGTTTAACTTTAAAAATCAACATCGACGTTTCCATCCCATTTTTCATTCTTCCGTATTATAAATCCTTGTCCAGGATTGATTTCTTCTAATAATAAGCCCTTAAAAAGAACCTGCATATTATTCTTAACTTCACTTTTTAATTCAAATGATCGAATAACAGATCCCTTTTCGTAAACGGTGAGTTCATACTTGATCGTTTTATTTGTATCATGAAACCCCATAAATTGATTAAAAAAGAAACTTTTATTATTCTCTGTAAAATTGGGTTCGATCTTCAAGAAAGTCGCATCCAACTGACTGTTGCTGCTGTTACTAAAGGGATAATAATAAAAGCTGGGATGCTTTTGCTGTATTTGGATACTATCAATATGACTTAAATCAACTATATCGGTAAACTCTACTTTCACCTCACTGTATAAACGTTTTAATAGCAATGTCCTTTCTATAGACTGTTTAACCTCAAAGGTATCTCGAACGGCATAAATCTCGGCTTCCTTCTCCATAAATGAATTACTGATATAAAATCCATTGCGATTGGTACTATTAGCAAACACGATAGGACTATTGGAATTTTTTGTCAGTACACTCAAATAATATGTCCCCAATGGCAGATCAACCGCAAAAGTTTCCGCTGCTGAGATACCGCCCTGTTTGACCAGTTCATTACCTGAAGCATTATAAATATGATAATATAATTTGTTTTGTAATGCTGTATCGTTCACAACTCCAGTAATCAAAACATTATCAAGTTTAAATGTACTGCTGGTCGGATTATAAATGCTTCCAGGCGGGCGTTTACCGGAATACAAACGTATACGTATCCAAACGGCCTCTTTACCCATAACCGGTATCGCATTCAGAGATTGAGAGATTGGGAGCTTTGATATACCGGTGCTTGTTAAATCCAGTGGATAGTGAATCGTATCCGACAATTTCGAAAAGTTTGAACCCTTATCGGTCGAATAATCGATCAATAAGGCACGTGGACCTGTCCCAGAACTATTCACATCTAGACTCAGATTACTGAGCAATTCGATCTGCTGTACGGGAAGTTTAAAAAAGATTGACTCCACCCCTCTAAAACTAATTGATTTGCCTGTAGTAGGCCATCCTGCGGTAAAACCGTAATCAACTTTCCCATTATTATAATCAATAACAGGTAACGGATTAAATGCAATAATAGGATCTGCATTTCCTAGATCGAAGTCCCATTTAAATAAAGTTTCTTCCTTAGAATTAACAGAAGCTTTTGAAGAAACTAATTTCCTAGCGCCATTTGCCTTTTGAAGCGGCGATACAATACTTTCAAAATCTTTAATTTTGAACTTTACTGAGAACACATTTTCGTCTAATTCATCTGAAATTTTCTTGTTCTTTTGACATGATGAAGCAACGGCTAATAAAAAGATGAATACGAGAGAAAATATGTTAAAATTAAATTTAACATTCTTTTTCATAAAATATCTATGGTTTATAATATATAAATAACCTTAAAGATACCTACTTAAGTAAAGTATTAAAACTTTGAAATTAAAATCTCTAACTTTTCACTACGGCACGTTGTTGTTTTATTAACTTTTAGCACATATATTTTTGAATTTGAATTCGATTTATTTAAGAGTAATTCATTGTTATTTCCTTTTGGAGAAACATATTCGCCATTAAACTCATCCCATTCATATAATAATGTACCATTTTCGTTACACCACAAGTAATTGTAACGATCATCAATCTTTTCGTTCAAAGTAACACGAATTTTATTCAACTTCTTATCGAATCGTACTTTCGCACCTTTTGGCTTTTCAACTTTATCAAAAACTTTAACTAATATTCTCTTTTTTTCAGATTTTTTGCCCTGCCACATACCTTCCACGAAATAAACAGTAGATTCATGGATATTATTGACACTCACATTCGATCCAGTAGCGAAAGGAACTGTTAATTGATGTTCGCTATACCAATTGTAAGTCAATCCACGACTTGCATGTTTTATGGATAGTACCTGTCCGCCATTATAACAGGTCTCGAGCGTATCGCCCCAGTTTGAAAGTGGCATTGCAAGTGTGCGGTCCATTTTATTGTTAATAGACCATACCGTTTCATAAACATGCTGTTGATGAGAATGGATACGAACTAATGAAGTTGTATCTTTCACAATCGCTTTTAATACATTTACCCCCACTTCAAGCATACCCATATTCAAATAAATAGAGTCAATATTTTGATCAATTAACCGATTATTAAGATACCATTTCACTTCAAGTGTATTGGGGGATGGTTTTAACAATTTTAAAGAGAAAACAGACATGCTATCTGCATCTAGGGGTTTACTCGCGACTGGCAGGGTAGCTAGAATTGGATTTGTCTTATGATGTATGGTCTCTACAAAAACTTCTTGACAAACAGCACAAAAAGGAGCCACCAAGTATTGCATTTTACAAAATTCATGTGGTCTAAACCAAGTCGACTTTGATCCTGATCCTCCGTAAGAATATACACCAACACCTTGTGTCCCGACCCAATGCTTCCATGGAACCTTTGTCGGATCAGACTCCTGACTACGATTAGGACCTTCAATTGCATATTGATTACCTGCCCAATATTCGTCGGCTAAAATAGAGAAAGAATGACCGATCTCATGAACAGCAATATCATTACTCATAAAGTTAACGGTTGCTGTCGCATACTTACCACCTGAACCACCGTAAAAGGGAGAATTTACCAAAATCACAACTTGTGTATAATTGGGAATATGCTCCTTTAATACCTGCTCTATAATTTGATACTTTTGTGGTACCACCAGCCGGTGCAGTCCTCCGTTATCGAAACTGCTTCCAAAGATGGTATTAGGTGATGCAATAGGAACTGGATATTTTTTTGTAAACTTATTAAAGCGGGCTGGATATTGACTCAAATCCGTATTGCCGTGTACACAGTCACTGGCAGTACAAGCATGTACAGCTCCAGATTCTAAAGACGGTGTTTTAATCGCAAATACATTAAAGTAATTACTGTACTGACGAAAGGGCTCTGTTTGAAAAAAGTAATCAGTGAAACGTTTAGCATCTTCTTCAAAATCCAGCAACTGCGCCTGTGTGTAACCGTCGCCCAGGATCACAAGATTAACAACCTTTTGATCAGTACCTTGATATTGCAACGTATCGATCGCATAACGCTGTGCAAAACAATTGGGAAACAGGAGAAATAAAAATATAAAACTAAAAAGGAAATGCTGTAATCTGATATTCATTACGATAGGTATTGATTAGGTATTAGTTCATGTCTTTAATTTTGTGCTGCATCAGGTATTCACTGGGAGATACCTTCGTGATTTTTTTAAATACACGATTAAAATTCACCACATTATTAAAGCCGGTTTTAAAAGCGATATCCGATACATTCTCAGAAAGACCATGTATCAGCATTTTACAAGCTTGCTCAATGCGAATTTCATTGAGGAAAGTAATATAAGTTTTTCGGGTGTGTTTTTTAAAGTATTTACAGAAAGCATGCGGTGTCATGTGGGCAATTGCCGCGATATCTTCCAAGGCTATCTTTTTCTCAAAATGCTTAAATGTATACTGAAAAATATCATTAATGCGAATCCCTTCTGCGTCAGAATACTTTTTTTGAGGAATCCCTGTATAAAGTGAAGTCCATAGATCTACTTTTTCAGCTAAATAATCGACAAGCCCCATAAATGCCGTTAAACGATCTAACCCATCCGTCTCATTAATCTGTAAAAACTTACGTTTGATCCCTGGATTTGAAGCAGCGTCCAGTTTTTTACTTACATTGATATTTTCTAGAAATGAACGGACTTCTGTCAATTCCGGCAATTGTAAGAAATCTTTAAACCGGGCGTAATCAAAGAATATATGAATCGCATGGATCTGCTCTTTTAAATCAGGATCAGGAACTAGCTCAGATCGTTGAAACATATGCGGTTCATCGGCATCTACAATATAAATTTCATCTTGTTTGAATTGATGTGTAAAATTGCCAATCAAAAAAGTACCTTCCCCCTTTAGAATGTATGTCAGTTGGATTTCTTTATGTCGATGATAGTTGCTGTAAAATTCAACCAACAGATCTTCTTGTACACAAACGGAACCTTGATTGGGAACAGGAACGGTAAACTGAACAATTTTCATTCTTACAAATAGCTACAAAAAAACAGATATTGTTTAATTATTCAAATTTAAACATTATAGCGGACAATAAACGTAAATTGTATTATAATTTATTCTTGACATTTTTAATAAAATCTGGTAACGTTGGATCCGCACCTGCCAGTTCAATAACAGTTCTTGATTTTGGATCCAGCCATAAGTACCTTGGGGTTCCAATAACATTATAGCTATTTTCGATAAAATCACGATCGGTTACGTTTAACAAATAGCTGTTCATTCCTAATCCGATTTGTCGATTGCTTGCCCTTCAACGTTCATAATCTTCATCATCGGTCAAATACACAACTTCAACACCCATTTTTTTCAATTCGGCTTCTTTGCGTACTAAAACCGGTAAATCCATTTTTGAATTTTTGCCTTTACTTGACCAAACCGCAACAATTATCATTTTCTTATCTACTAGCTGGTCAAACTTCAAAGAATCACCTTTTAGATTACGAGGAGTAATAGCCGGAAAAACAGGCATATTATCATAATAATTCTTGACTTCATCTACTTTTGCAACAGCTGCTTTAACAAGTGGGTGTTTCTGAATCGCAGGATCTAAATGTGCTAAAATTTGATCATAATCGTTATAATTCTCCTTATTCAGGCTGATGTACTTAAAGGAATAGGGAATCAGAAATGATGCTTTTTGTTTGCTATTCAAAACATATTCTTCGTAAAATCTTTTATCATCTTTGCTGGCCCGAATTTCATTCGACTGTTTTGTTATTTCTTCAAGTCTATCTATGGTTTGATTATAGATAGACTCTTGTCCTCTGCTAAAGGTCATGAGTTTAGCATTCAAAGCAGCAGTTTCGTCGCTGTATTTGGCAAGCTGTTCATCTAATTCGTGCTGTACTTTTTCTTTGTTTTTATTGAATGCTATCAGTTCATTTGTCGTCAATGAATTTGTTTTTACCTCAAGACTAAAATGATCGCCTTTTTCCTTGATAGCAACATCATAATCAGCATCAGCTTCCACATAAAGGGGCGTGCTATAATTAAAGGATTTCACAGCTCCCGAATCGGACCTGATGATCAGATCATAAAATGCATCAATGACCAACTCGCCTTCTAAAACGAACTTGCCTTGTTCTACTTTAGCTCGACGAAACTGCTGCATGGAATTATCGTGATCTTGCAAATAAACGGTACCATTTACTTCGGGATTTAAAGACCCCGTAATTTTATAGACAATTGGTGTTCCTTTTTTCTCCTGCTTTTTTTCTGGATTGGACTGACATGAACTTATAAAAAAGACGAAACATATCAGACAATAGTAAAGTGGTTGGTTCATAAAAAAATTGGTTGTAAACTCATCATGAATTTACAACCAATTTACAGAATTTTATTTATAAATTATTTTATTTTATAATTTTCGTATGTCGATCCATTTAATACTTTAACAACAGTTTTATTTGGTCCCGTTATTTTATAATCGGTGATCTGTCCATTCTTCCAAGTCATATCAACCGTATAATTTCCTCTAGCTTTCAATCCTTTTACGGCGCCATCTTTCCATGCTTTTGGCAATGCCGGCAGTAGGTGAATAAATCCGGAATGGCTTTGAAGAAGCATTTCCGCAATTCCCGCAGAACCGCCAAAATTACCATCTATCTGAAATGGCGGATGTGCACAGAATAGATTAGGGTAAGTACCTGCTCCGACTCCTTGGTAGGTCGTTTCATTCACAAAAGCTGGTTTGAGCAATTGTCTTAAAATTTCTAAAGAATGGTCACCATCTTGCAACCTTGCCCAGAAAAGAATCTTCCATGCCCGAGACCAGCCTGTACCCTCATCTCCCCTTACTTCTAATGTTTTACGCGCGGCCTCTGCCCACTCTTTATTTTGTTGTGGTGAAATGAAATGAGCCGGATATAATCCATATAAATGTGAAACGTGTCTATGTTTTGGTTCTATTTCAGTATAATCTTCCAACCATTCTTGCACACGGCCGCTTTTACTTACCACTACTGCTGGAGGAATCTGTGTCAACTTATCTTTTAACTTTTGAATAAAAGGATCGTTTAATTGCAGAAGACTATCCGCCTGAATCAAGTTCCCATAAAGTTCTCTAACAATTTGGTTATCAATTGTAGGTCCCATCACTACTGAAGCGACTTCACCATTTGGAAGACGAAATCCATTTTCTGGAGAAACTGAAGGTGAAGTAACCAACCAGCCTGTCTTAGGATCCTTAACTAAAATATAATCGTAAAACTCTGCTGCTCCTTTTAATACAGGATAAACTTCTTTTAAATAGGCTTTATCCTGAGTAAATTGATAATGCTCCCACAGGTGATTACATAACCATCCTGAAGCTGTACTCGACCCCCAAGATGCATTTTCTCCGGGTGCTGAGAAACCCCAAACATTTGTCATCATATAAACGACCCATCCTGGCGCATTGTAATAAGCTTTAGCCGTTTTTTCACCTGTCTTTGCAATACGCTTGATCAGGGCAATAAAAGGGGTATGGTATTCAGATAGATTACTTACTTCCACTCCCCAGTGATTCATTTGTGCATTGATGTTTAAGTGATAATCCCCATTCCAAGGTGTTTGAATCTGATGTGCCCATAATCCCTGCAAATTTGGAGGTAATGCATTCTTGTGTTCGGGAGCTGTGCTTGAAATACTCAAGTAGCGGCCAAATTGAAAATATAATGCGGCCAATCCATTATCTAAGGCTGGATTTTCAAAAAATTGCTGTAAACGTTTTCCAGTCGGAATATTCACCTTAGTCTGATCATCTGCGATGGTTAAAGCAACACGATCAAATTTGTTTGCAAATGCTTTTTTATGATTGCTATAGAGCTTTTCTTGTGCTATTTTTTCAGCAGTAGCGATATTCTGGCTGATCACCTGTTGTGGATCAGTTCCATAGTAATTCGTACTCGCTGCAAAAAGAACAGTAGCTTCGTCGGCACCTGTCAAGATCAATTGCTTACCATCATCCGTTAGTTTTCCGCCCTTAAATCTAATCTTCACTTTACTCGCAAACTGTAAGTTTTTGCCACCTTTACCGTCTGGCAAAGAACCCTGCAAAATAATCTCCCCATTTTTAACTTGATAAGAATCAATATTTTCAGCTCTTTCTAAGGCAATAGCAAAACTGATATTTTTTTTCTTTGAAGCAGTTAAGTGTACAACACCTACATTTTGATCAAAAGAAGTATAATAAGTCCTCTTATAATCCACTCCTCCTACAGTAAAGGAAGTCTGCGCGGTTGCATTGCCAATATTTAAGGATCTTTCATAATTTGAAACACCTTCAGCACTTAGTTTAAAATTGAATTTTAGAAATCCAAAATTCTGATAACAACCAAAAGGTGCATTGGCTCCGGTTCCGAAAGCAGATCCTTGGCCATTACAGACAAAATTCTTATTGACCAGTTCTTCTGCTTCTTTGTTCTTTCCAGCGATCAATAACTTCTGAATTTCACTGACACTCTTATATGCGTTATAATTATTAGGGTCTTCGGCAGAACCCGACCACATGGAAATTTCATTTAATACCAATGATTCAGACTGAATACCCCCATCAGGCATCATTCCGATTAACCCATTGCCTAAAGGAAGCGTTTCTTCCCAGCGGTTGGCAGGTTTGTCATACCACATGGTTAAAGCGTCTCTTTTTTGCGCTTGCGCCTGCAAGCAAGTGATGGCTGCAAGCGCAAATAATGTTGATTTTGTTATACCTTTCATTTCTTACTTAGAATATAATTCAAAGGATGCTACTGTGAATACATTTTTGGTTAACGTTTCCGTTGGAACAAATTTGATGTATTTTACTTTTACAACATCGTCAAAAATGATTTGTTGTAAAATCGGATTTGCTTTGATATTTGAAAATTCACCTTCTTTCAAAAGTTCCCATTGCTGTTTATTTTGACTGCTGTAAATTTTGTACTTCGTAGCTGTACCGATTGTTTTACCATCTTGACGAGGTAAGTATCCAAACCCGTTAATCGCTTCTTTCAATTCAAAAACAAATCCTTTTTCATAAGCAGTGACTGTTGCAAAAGTTTCCGCATTATTATCTATTGCTTTTGCCGATTCCGTAAAAGCTGCTGCCGTAAACTGCCTTGCACTTAATTTTTTGAATCCAGTATCCTCAAATTCAAAAGGTTCATCAAATTCTTTAAATAAACCAAAATCACTTACTGTAATCGCTACGGGTGCGAATAATTGAATTCGTAGTTCATCCGTTGTAATGGGCTTCGCCAGTTTCATTAATCGATTTGCTCCGATACTGGTAGCTTTAGTGAGCAAGGTCCATTGCCCATTCACTTTCTGCTCAACTAAAACACTATCCAGACGTTGTCCTAATTTAATATTTTCTCTGATCTGGATAATATCAAATGTTTGCGCTGATTTCAATTTAATTTCCAGAGCAGCTTGATGCTCATCATCATTGGTTGCCCAATAGCTATAGCGGTCATTATCGATAATATATTTCGTCCCGTATTCTCCAGTTTCATGATCGCGAGTATTTGTTGCCGTAATCTGCGCATCTTTTGCTAAATTATTTTCAAACGTTTTTTTCACCTTTCTTCCAAAAGCTTCAAGTGATTTCACATCATTTTCATGCAGTTGTCCTGATGGCATCGGTGCCAATCCAAGATTCATATTTGCACCACGACCTACAGATTTCAGATAGATCTCAAACAGTTCAGTTGGTGTTTTTACTTTCGCATTCTGCTCGGCATGATAAAACCACCCTGGTCGTTGTGGTACATCACATTCTGCAGGAATCCAGTATTTCCCATTTCTGACTCCTGAAGTCAGTGTTTTTTCATTTACCAATCCAGGAACTGCTTTTTTCCCATCTAGGCCTTCCGGCGTAAAAGTAGCCCATGAGGTTTCTCCCGCAAATCCACTTTCATTTCCTACCCAACGCATATCTGGACCGACATCACTAAAAATCATGGCCATCGGTTGAAGTTTACGAACGATTGGCCAAGTTTTCTCCTCCCACGCATAATAGGTATTGCGGTCGATCGTCCTTTTCTCTTTTAAACCACCATAATAACCATCTCCACCATTGGCGCCATCATGCCAAGAAGTAAACAATTCACCATAATTGGACATTAACTCGGTCAATTGTGCCCGGTATGCATCTGCATAGGCAGCTGTCCCGTATCTGGTATCGTTTCGATCCCAGGCAGAAAGATAAACACCAAATTTCATGTTGTTTGCATGCGTCGCAGTCATGAAATCTTTAACCATATCCCCTTTTCCTTGTTTCCAAGGAGATGTCGCTACACTATATGTTGTCGTTGCCGTAGGCCATAAACAAAAGCCATCATGATGTTTTGCAACAGAGATGAGCCCTTTAAAGCCCCCAGAAGCCGCTGCCTTAGCAATTTGATTGGCATCAAAATTCGAAGGATTAAAGATGGCAGGATCTGCATCACCATATCCCCACTCCTTATTTTGGAAGGTAGTTGGTGTATAATGTATTAAACAATACATATCCATTTCATGCCATTTCAACTGCCGTTCGGAAGGAAGTGCTCCATAAGGTTTTGGTGGATTTACCGGTTCAGATAGCAAAAAACTACCATTTACCCAGAGAAGACTAGAGAATAGAAAAGTAAACATATAATTAGATAAAGGTTTTAAGTTTTAAATATAGTTTAATTTTAGGGTATTAAAAATCTAACAAAATCATTTTCCTCAAGCAATCGATTGATTATATTTATATTACATATACAAAATAGTCATCACTAATCTTGATAAGGCATCAAGATTATCAATAAGATAAGCTCATTCATTTCATTTAAATTTGTTGTAGAACAATAGGGGAAAACTCATAAATTTTTAAAAATGGAAGACAATAGAAACAAAAAAATTACAACAGCATCGGGTGCTCCTGTTGTAAACTACGAAGATACGATGACAATTGGCCCAAGAGGTCCGGTGCTATTACAAGATTATTTCCTCCATGAAAAACTGGCTCATTTCAACCGAGAACGTATTCCGGAACGTATTGTACATGCTAAGGGTTCTGGCGCCTATGGTACTTTCACCGTAACCAATGATATTTCGAAATACACAAGAGCAAAACTCTTTAACGGCATTGGAAAGCAAACAAAATTATTCATTCGCTTTTCAACCGTCGGAGGAGAAAGAGGTTCGGCAGATTCCGAACGTGATCCACGTGGGTTTGCTGTTAAATTTTATACCGAAGATGGAAACTACGACTTGGTCGGTAATAACACGCCAGTCTTTTTTATCAAGGATGCTAAAAAATTTCCTGATTTTATTCACACTCAAAAGAGAGATCCTCATACAAACTGTAAATCGCCAACCATGGTCTGGGACTTCTGGTCACTCAATCCCGAATCGTTGCACCAAGTAACGACTTTGATGTCCGATCGTGGAACGCCATTTGGATTCAGACATATGCACGGTTATGGAAGTCATACGTACTCTATGATCAACGCGCAAAATGAACGTGTCTATATCAAATACCACTTCAGAACACAACAAGGAATAAAAAATTTGACAGGTGCAGAAGCTGATGAAATGCGCGCTAAAGATATGGATTATGCACAACGTGATTTACATACAGCAATTGCGAATGGTGATTTTCCGAAATGGAAGCTTTATATCCAAGTCATGACAGAATCGGAGACTAAAACATTCCGTTGGAATCCATTTGACTTAACAAAAGTATGGTCACAGAAAGAATATCCTCTCATCGAGGTTGGTGAAATGGAATTAAATCAAAACCCAGATAATTACTTCGCTCATGTAGAACAAGTGGCCTTTGCTCCGGCACATATTGTAGATGGAATTGGATTCTCACCAGATAAAATGCTACAGGGACGTATATTATCTTACCCCGATGCCCAACGTTATCGTCTAGGGGGAAATTATGAACAGATTCCTGTGAACAGATGTCCTTTTATGACTAATAATTATCAACGTGATGGTCAGATGACTGTCAATGGGAATCAAGGGGCAGCACCAAATTATTATCCAAATAGTTTTGATGGTCATTACGAAGATCAATCCTACAAGGAACCTGCATTGCAAGTAGATAGTCTAGTGGCTGATAATTATGACCGCAACGCTCCTGGTGAGGATGATCATTATACACAACCTGGTGATTTATACCGTTTATTGGATGCTGAACAGAAAGAACATCTCATTCAAAATATAGTAGGTGCTATGTCTGGAATTGAAGGACCAAAACGAGATGAAATTGTTATGCGTCAATTGTGCCATTGGTTTAGAGCCGACATGAATTTAGGACTAGGAGTTGCTAAAGGATTAGGATTCTCTATGGATGAAATGGCGAAACATATGCCTCAAAAATAAAAAATCATTCGGCAATAATAAAAAGAGCGGAAATGTACCCATACACTTCCGCTCTTTTAGACCTTCATAATACATCATAAACTATGATAATTATCAAAATTTAAAGCTTCACATCTACCTATACCACACTTATCCTAGCTTTTTAATAGTACTTATTTAAGATTCAATAAATATTGACAAAAGTGAATGAATAGCGTTGCAACCGATTTAACTGTATGATAGGCTGTTATTTGAGATTGAAATCCTATAAATTTACAAAACCTAAGTTGTTCTACTGATTATTTTTTACGCAAAATTATTTGATAAAATATAAAAAATAAAATTTACAACTTGTACCTTTACCTCATCATGAACAAAGATCAATCTAAAATCATCCGCGAACAAGCCGATCGTTCTGCAACACGTGAGCATTCGGTGCCCCTATATCTTACTTCTAGTTTTATCTTTGATAGCGCAGAACAGGGAAGAGCTATTTTTGCTGATGAAGAGCAAGGAATGATATACTCCCGCTATGCCAATCCAAATACTTCAGAGCTTATTAACAAAGTTTGTATCCTAGAGGAAGCAGAAGCTGGGCTGTCCTTCTCTTCGGGTATGGCAGCAGTCTTTGCCTCTTTTGCAGGTATTGTTGAAAGTGGTGACCATATCGTTTCGTCACGCGCTATTTTTGGTTCAACTCACCAACTATTTACGCAACTATTCCCTCGTTGGGGAGTAACAACAACGTATGTTGATGCGGTCGATCCCGAAGAATGGGAAAAAGCCATTCAGCCGAATACAAAAATTATTTTCCTTGAATCACCTTCTAACCCTGGCCTAGAATTAGTAGATCTGGAATGGTTAGGTTCTTTAAAGAAAAAATATCCAAATATTATTTTAGCCATTGACAACTGCTTTGCAACACCTTATCTTCAAAAACCATTAAAGTATGGTTTTGATTTGTCAATTCATTCTGCTACAAAATATATGGACGGTCAGGGTCGTGTCCTTGGTGGATTAGTTGTAGGGAAACAGGAATTGATTGACAAATTAATGTTTTTCATTCGCCATACTGGTCCTTCCTTATCTCCTTTTAATGCTTGGGTCATCTCTAAAAGCTTAGATACACTGGGCTTACGTATGGATAGACATTGCAGCAACGCATTAGCATTAGCAACAGTTTTGGAAACAAACGAAGAAATTGAAGATGTTAAATATCCATTTCTTCCTTCCCATCCGCAATATGAGCTAGCAAAAAAACAGATGAAGGCCGGTGGTGGTATTGTCACTTTTGTTGTTAAAGGTGGAAAAGAGCGAGCTTTCCGTTTCTTAGACGAATTAAATATGATTTTATATACTTCTAATTTAGGGGATGCAAGATCAATCGCTACCCATCCTGCTTCTACAACGCATTCGAAATTAACAGAAGATGAACGTCTAAACCTTGGTATTCAACCGGGTAGTGTGCGTCTATCGGTTGGTTTAGAAGATCAGGAAGATATTATCCAGGATATCTTACAGGCATTGGAAAAAACTAAATAAAAAAAATAGAGCCATCTCCAAGAAGATGGCTCTATTCTTTATTTATGATCTGCTTATTTCAAAGATGCCAATGCAGCTTCGTAATTTGGCTCTTCTGTCACTTCCGCAACTTGCTCTTCATATAAAACTTTACCGTTTTCATCCAATGTAATGACTACACGGCTCAATAAACCCGCTAAAGGGCCATCGGAAAAACGCAATTGATATGCATCTGAAAAATTACTGTCTTTATATTCCGACAATGTAACCACATTATTCAAACCTTCCGCTGCACAAAAACGTCCTTGAGCAAATGGTAAATCTTTGGAAATACATAACACCACTGTATTTTCTAATCCTGACGCTGCTTTATTGAAAGCACGAACAGATGCTGCACAGGTACCTGTATCTACACTTGGGAAAATATTTAAAACTACTTTCTTTCCTTTATAATCTGCTAATGATTTATCAGATAAATCACCTGCTGTCAATTTAAAATCTGGAGCTTGATTTCCTACTGCTGGTAAATTTCCAACCGTATTAACTGCTCCACCTTTGAATGCTACTGTTGCCATAATTATTTTTTTTAGCAATTTAATGATTTCCTGTTAATCTTACTACAAAAATCACATTTATTAATACACATTCTTTCAAAATAAATATTTATCAATTTTCGCCAAAATAGTATCGAAAAGCCACAAAAATTTACTATGTTAGCATTGTAATTCAAACACAAACGATAAACCAAATTTGATGTATATGAAGAAGTTACTAATTACCTTGCTTTGTGTATCGCCGTCTTTACTTTTAGCACAGGGATCTCAAGTCAATCTTCAGAGTCCAAAATCTGTCGGTATGGGTGGTGCAGGTTCTGCCTACTTTATAGATGAATCTTCCATCTTTTATAGCCCAGGAGCACTTTCAAAAATGAGCCACAATGCGGTTTCTGTAAACGGAAATGGTGTTATGTTTAAATCTGCTTTTCAAGCAACAGGAAGTTCTGTGGTGGATCATACTAAAAATCAGATAACGCCACCTTTTTCTGTTTTTGCCACAGTAGGACCTAAAAATACGTGGTGGAAAGCGGGTATAGGAATATATACACCTTATGGAGGTGCAGTAGACTGGGGCACTGAATGGACAGGTAAATACAGTTTAGTTAGTTTGTCGTTACGCGCTATATACATCCAACCTACCGTCAGTGTCAAATTAACGGACAACTTCAGTATCGGTGGGGGTTTTGTGTATAACATTGGTTCTGTGGATTTACAAAGTGCTGTTCCCGTTTATTTCCAAGATGGGTCATCAGGGTTGGCTGAATTAAAAGGAACCGGTACTGGAACAGGATATAATGTCGGTGTTCACTACAACTTAAATGAAGAATTTGCCATTTCCATGAGCTACCGATCTAAAGTTGTTACGAAATTAAAAGATGGAGATGCTAAATTCACAGTACCTGAAGCGGCGCAAGGAACATTTCCACCAGATAGTAAATTTAGCGCCGAACTTCCTCTCCCATCTACTTTTGCTGTTGGTGTAACATTCCCGATCAGTGACAAAGTAAAAATGGCTGTGGATGGAACGGTGATCAATTACGATATTTATAAAGAACTAAACTTTGATTATAGTGGTGCAAATACTCCTGACACGCATTCCCCTAAGAATTATACAAAAGCAGGTTCTATTAAAGCGGGTATCGAATACTTGCCATCAGAGAAATTGCAACTCCGTATCGGTGGTGGTTATATCGCAACACCTGTGAGTAAAGATTATGTCTATCCAGAAACTCCAGATAACAACCGTGTACTGATTGCTGGCGGTTTCACATACAAAATGAATCAGAAGTTTGATCTAACAGGCTCTTTTGCATACCAGAGAATATTACCTCGCGAAGCAAATAATGTAGACAGCCATTTATCAGGAACGTATACGACGAATATTTACGCACCAGGTATTGGATTGACGTACAAATTTTAAGCATTTATATTAAAAATGTTATTATCATGAACAGAAGAAATTTATATATAGGAGTTGCATTGGCGATACTGAGTATCACAGCATGTAAACCATCTCTCGACGAATTCACACCTTCAGCAGGAACAAAAGCTGACTTTAGTAAATATATTGCCATTGGAAATTCTCTTTCTGCAGGATTCGCTGATGGGGGACTATATCTTGATGGTCAAAAAGTAGCTTTTCCATTGCTCATCTCAGAACAACTTCAAAAAGTAGGCGGAGGCGAGTTCAAATCTCCATTTTTTAGCGAGGAGCAGTCCAATGGATCGGGCTATATTCGTCTTAAAGCATTGGTCAATGGTCAACCAGTAACAGAACAGGTTACAGACAAATTAGCTTACCGCTCAGCTAGTCCAAAATTATTAACGAAATTTACTGATCCGATCAATAATTTAGGGGTACCGGGTATGCGTATGGATATGGCTTTTGCACCTGGCATAGGAACAGCAGCTGGAAATATGTACTTCGAACGTCTATTACCAGAAGGCACTCCACCAACAATGAATTATTTCACTTATTCTACGTCACAAAATCATACGTTCTTTACATTTTCATTGGGAAATAATGATGTATTGGGGTATGCAACCAATGGAGCTGTTAATGAAGGTCCAACGACAACATTAACCTCTACGGCACTGTTCAATACACTATTGAATAATTATGTAACAACATTAACAGCAAAAGGGCAAAAAGGTGTGTTAGCAACGATCCCTGATGTAACATCCGTGCCTTATTTTACAACAGTAACACGTCAAGCGCTTCTAGCAGCAGTAAATGCGGCAAGTACAACCAAAGTAACTGATATTTACATCGCAACTAAGATGGGCCCGCGAGCTGCTACGGATCAGGATTTCTTTGTCCTCCCTTTTTCATCGGCAGGTTTATTGGGTGTTCCAAATGCAAACAAAATACCTTACGGATTACATCCGCTCAATCCTGTTGAGGACAAATATGTTTTAGATACAAAAGAAGCGGCAGAAGTGGTAGCGCGTGTCAATGATTTCAATAAATCAATTAAATCGATCGCCGCGTCTAAAGGTTTGGCTGTCGCAGACGTCAATGCATTTTTAACAGCCGTTAAAAATGGCATCCGCATCGATGGTCTATCGGTAAGTGCGAAATATATCACCGGAAATGGGTTTTCATTGGACGGAATACATTTGACGCCTATTGGAAATGCATTAATGGCAAATGTATTTATTGAAGCCATCAATAAAACGTACGGTGCTCAAGTTCCTAGATTAAATATATCGGATTATAGAGGCGTAAAACTTCCATAAAAATATTAATAAATGGTTTGGTAAAAGGGTGTATCATAATTATGATCACCCTTTTTATATTTATCCTCAATTAGATGTGTTTAGGGTAATAAGTATATCTTATTATGTATATAACCGCTTTGTAAGAAAAAAGTAATAACAAGTCATGTTATTTACGTGTCAGCGCAATTATATTGTTAATGAAAGCAAATTTCATTAAATTTGTATATACAAGGAGATTCAATCATGAAAGTAACACTAAATCGTCAAAATAAAGCAGTTCACTTTGAAGCAGCAAGTGAACTATCCAATGTAAAAGTAAATATTGATGGTTCAGAAGCTATTGGTGGTGAAGGTAAGGGAGTTCGCCCGATGGAATTAGTCTTAATGGCGCTAGGCTCATGTAGTGTATTTGATCTTTCTTCTATTTTGACGAAACAGCGTCAGGAAATTGAAGATATACAAGTTGAGGTTGAGGGAAAACGCCGCGAGGAAATTCCAAATATCTTTACAGATATCCACATTAGCTTTTATCTAAAAGGTGCTATTGATGAAATTAAAGCTCAAAAGGCAGCAGAATTGGCGGTTAAAAAATACTGTTCGGTACATGATATGCTTGCCGCAGGTGGTATCAATATAACCTATTCACTCAAAATCAATTAATAATAGTGGAATGCTTAGCTCATAATCTGAACTTACGCATTGTAAAATAAAAACATACAAAACCAGATAACTATTGATATCTGGTTTTTTTGTACTTGGGGAGATTCCCCTTTTTTTTAATAAAGGGCGCTTTATACTTAAATCTTATAATCTTCCTTGCTCTTCCGTCTTTTTAGGCATACTGGAATTATTCTTTATCTTTTGATTGCCAAAATGATAGCGTAATGTTATATTGACTTTGCGTGTATCTCGATAATCGTTATAGTAATTATTTTGGTCCGCATATTTTGAAGATACCCTTTGTCTTTCCGATTTAAAAATATCCATAAAAGAAAGATTGACTTCAAACCGTTTACGAAAAAACTTACGGCTCGTGATCAGATAGGTACTAGAATAACCTGTGATCTTAAAAGGTCCCTGTATGGTAGGCGACTCAAAGGTGTTTCCAAGCTCAAGGTTCCAGTCGCTTTCTTTATTCAGCACGAAAATTGAACTAAAATTTCCATTGGCCATCCACACTCGATTACGATACAATTGCATATCGTTACCTTGATAATTATTGACATTGTACATCCCTTCCAGTTGTGCGTTTAAACTCCAATTTTTCAATAATTGAAAACTTTTACCCAAATCTACACCTGCTCCCTGCCCATTTCGAATATTCGTGTAATGATAGATCAATTGATGATTTATATTATCTTGAATAGCAATCTCCATGGACGGCCATTGCTCATATCGATAAAATAAATCTACATTCCAATCTTTTTTCGTTAACGTAATATTGAGATTATGAATAATTGTAGCCTTCAACCGCGGATCTCCCTGAAAATACGAAAAAAGATTATAATAGGACTTCGCCGGGTTTAACCACGAATAAGCAGGTCTGCTAATACGCTTACCGTAAGAAAACCCCCATTGGTATTCCTGATCTGTTTGGTACTGAGCATAGAAGGTTGGAAAGAGTACCCAATAATTTTGATTATTCCGGTCTTCCGGTTCTGAGACGACTCCTTCCAATGCCGTATTTTCAAGACGCAAACCTCCTTTCCAGCTCCATTTTCGCCATTTATATGCTATTGATCCATATACAGCTGCCTGCTGTTCATCGTAATCAAAAATATTACTCTTATCTGATCGAGGCTCAAAACTTCCTGAAGCATCATCTGAAAACATTAAGGTACTTTTCGTTTTCACAGCACTAAACTTACCTCCAAACTCAATGGCAATATTATTCATATTTACAGAAAGATCGAGCTGTGTTGTGAATAATTGGTTCTGTGAAGCATTGTCACTCAAAAAGCGCGTACTTTTAGGATCTTGATTCTTAAATTGTAGATCTGTCCATACATCCTGTAGATTAGATTTACGATTTGTTGTAAAATAGGAAGACCAATTTGCATTCCAGTTGGAATTTATTTTTTTATTGACCTGCAGATAAAAATTATTGGTTTTACGCGATTCTATATGATCGTTCTTCGTCAAATAATAGGACTCCATTAACCCTTCCTTATTGTAAATGGAGGTCGGCACTTCATATAATCCAGTTGATTTTGGTCCATAATACCCATTCGAGCCTATGGCGATATTCCAGGTTGTATCGGGCGTATAGTCAAAGGAAAACACGTAACTGTTTTGGCTATTATTTTTATCGATACGGGTCATAACACTTTCCCAGGAAGTTTGATCGTTCGGATAGTAGACAAAATCGGTTCCATAGCGCGCATATGTCCCTCTTCCAAAATTATAAGTGGCGCGAACATTAACTTTTTCATTTTTATAATATTGGGTCAGTCCAAATAGTTGCTTACCATAATTACTTTGCTCTGCCAATGCCAGTAGCGTACCTCTGTACCCAAATAGTTGCGATTTATTGAGTTTTATATTAATAATAGTACTTCCCTCCGCTTCATATTTTGCAGGTGGACTTGTAATGACCTCAATAGATTGAACATCCGATCCTGCTGTATTTTCGAGTAACGTTTTTAGTTCTTCCCCGCTCATCATCAGTTTTCTTTCATTAATCATGACAACTACTTTTTTGTCTCCACGTACAGCTATACTACTTCCACTTACCATAACCATAGGTGTCCGTTTCAAAATATCCCAACTGTTCAATCCGGATAGGTTACTTCCTTGCACATTAAACTCTAAACGATCAATTTTTCGAGTAACCCTTGGTCTTTTACCGGTTACTTGTGCTTCTTCCAGTTTCGACTCATTAGGACTTAACTTTATTAATAATGGAACTTGTAAGGTATCTGATCGAAAATTCAATTCTCGGCTCTGATAATTTAAATGGGATATTGCCATACGGTATAGCCAGTTGTCTTCTATTACAAAATCAAACCTACCGGCAGTGTCGAGTCTTAATGTGTGGATGGGTTTACTTATACTGTCCAATAAAATGACAGTTGCTCCTTTCAAAGGAATTTCGTTTTGATCGCAGACACCACCGGATAAACGCTTCCCTTGAGCCTGTCCAAGAAAAGGTAATAATAATAATAGAATAATTAGATACTTCATACTTGATTAAATTGCTGCTACAAAGTTGCCTCAAGTAGTGGAGAGCGATGGTTAATAAAGAGTTAATGGTAGGTTAAGGTTCTATTTATTCAAAATCGCAACCTATATTTGTATATGGAACTTAAGTCTAAAAACTATATTTATTTTTTCACAATCCTCTTTGTTATCCTTATTGGCATTCAATCCTATTTGCTCTTGAATTCTTTTCAATTGAAGAAAAGGGAGATATATTCGCTAACAAAAGAGAAACTAGGAAAAATAGATGAGACTGACGCTCTATTCGACAATGATCTCCTTAATAATCAAGACGCAACTTCTTACTACATACAACTAGCTCAGAAAAAAATTACGCTTGCAACGCTGGAAAGCAGTTATGCTGATAAAGTAAATAAAACTGAGAAAGCGTTGACACATTATGTAGATAGTCTTTTTTCCCCATTAGGTTTTCAGGTAAGATTACAAAAAGAGATTCTACAAATCACCTTTCAAAACGCTCAAGAAAAACTGATCAAAAAGCCAATAATTGTCTATAAAACAAGTGGTGAAATGACGCATCCATTGGAGTTATCTTCTGGAACCTGGTCTACTGAAAAAACTGTTAAACAGTTAACGAAAGAACAGTCAACAATCACTGCTGAGCAGGAAGATAATCAGTACAGTTTTCTTGTTCTTCGAAGATCAACGTTTGAGGTGGTCAATATCAACTGGATTGTTTTTAAGGAGTTAGCACTCCTACTCTTCAATTCAACATTGATTCTATTGGCTTTATTATTCTTATTTTATCGAACATATCAGAATTTAAAACAGCAACAGAAAAAGATTAGTCAGTTGCATGATGCCGTTGACAATATTTCGCATGAACTAAAAACGCCCATTGCAACGCTTAAAGTAGCTTTAAAAACAATTCAAAAGCAACCTGATCCTACCATTCTAGCCGTTATGGAACGTCAAGTAGAACGTCTGGAAAACACTTTACAACCCTTGCATGAAAGTGACAAAACAGGTGCAGACATCCCCATTACCTTTGATCAAGTGAAGATGATACTTGCTGATTTTAAACTTGCTCATCCTCATATAAAATTTGATATAAATGAGTTTTCAACAATCGAAATACCAATTAACGAATCCGATTTTACGACCATTATTGTCAATCTTATGAATAACAGCATCAAGTATGGTGCTACTCATCTGAGTGTATCAATTTCCACGAACAAGAATTTATTTGAAATTCAAGTACGTGATAATGGGATAGGAATGGCTTTAAAAGAAATTCCTCATATCTTTGAGAAATTCTACCGCATACAAAAAAATAATATCCATGATAGCAAGGGTTTAGGACTAGGATTATATCTTGTCAATACGATTGTAGGGCGTCATCAAGGCAAAATAGACGTTACTAGCAAAATCAATATAGGAACTACTTTTAATATTATAATTCCCCATGAATAAACTTTTGTTAATTGAAGACGATGCTGATTTCGGATTTATGTTGCAACATTATTTACAGCTTTCTGGATATGATGTACACTGGATGCAAAGCCCAGAGGAATTACTGCTTGCTGAAAATATACTTCCTTACGATCTGTTAATTTTGGATGTAATGTTACCTGTTAAAAGCGGTTTCACATTAGCGCAGGAGATCAAAGAATACTATCCTGAAGTCCCTTTTATTTTCCTAACCGCCAAAGAACAAAAAATAGATAAAATAACAGGTTTAAAAATTGGCGCTGACGATTACCTTACAAAACCCTGTGATCCAGAGGAATTAGTATTACGAATCCAAAATATCCTAAAGCGTAATAAAAAAACTGATCAGATCACATCAATTACACTTGGTAGTTATCAATTTTTCCCTCAGCGATTACTCCTCACTCATCCACTGGAACAATTTAAACTAACAGAAAGAGAAGCGAAGCTCTTACAGTTTCTATGTCAACGCAATGGTTCTCTTGTGACAAGGGAAGAAATCTTACAGCAAGTCTGGGGTAACAGTGACTTTTTTAATGGCCGCAGCATGGATGTTTTCATTACGAGATTACGCAAGTACCTCAAACATGATTTAAATCTACACATTACTTCTTCAAGAGGTGTAGGCTTTAACATTTCCTTTTAATATGCGCGCTTGGTACTTATATCGTGATATTAGGTATCTAAACTATCTTCTCTTTTTTGCCATAATTTTTCTGCCCAACGACCAACAAACCAGAATGATACTGCCAAAATAAGAAAAAAGATTGCACGATTGATATTATCCCAAAGGTATTCTACATATCTTGTGTAGACATTCAATACAAAAAATACAAAACCAATTTCTCTTGTAGTATTGTCTTTCATCTTTAGTCCATAGATAACGAGACCTGCGGCTACTGCTGTCGACAACAGCCCCCAATAAAAGATGTGGTACTGTCTTACTAAAGTCCATTCATAGAAATCTGAATAATTACCAAAAATAGAAAGAGACCACAATGAAATCATTAAGTATAGTAAGCCAATGAGGTAGCTTAGCGGTTGAAATTCTACTAGTTTTTTGAACCGTGGCTGCACATAAATAGCAATTAATGTCAGCATTAATCCAAAAATAGTAAAACGTAGTGGGTAATTCATTCCCCAGAACTTAAATCCCCAATCACTATGATATGCTGTTTCGGTCGCAAACCAGATTCCTAATGCAACAAGCATAAATACCCATATGAGCTTAGATTTTAAGCGGTTCGCGAGATATCCGTATATGAGGACTGATAATAGAAACAGTAAAGAATAGTGCATACTATTCTTATCCAATACCTTTCCTAAAAATCCGATGCATGCTGCTGTCGAAAAAACACCTATCAACATCATGGTTTCAATAGAAAGATTTTTATTAGGAAATTTTGTTTTGTAACGAAAGCCGAGGGTATAAAACAATACAGCTAAAGCACCAAAAAAGAGACAGAATAAAATATTGGGCGCTTCGTACAGTGTATCTACAAATTTGAGAAATGCAGTATCAGTCATTAAAGAAAAAACTGCAAATACCAAAGATGCTAAGGCAACCCAAAATGCATACCGTGCTAGGCGCTTCCAATCAAAGCTTTTGACATCAATGCTATCGACCATAGCTTTTGCTGTCGATGTATCAATTACATTTTCCTTCTCCCAAAATTGTATTGCTTCTTCTAAGGATTCTTTTTCTTGTTTGGTAACGTCTAATTTCTTCATATAACTTTTGTGGTGGCAAAATACAAATTATACCTTTTACTTAGGGTATAGATTTGCAATAGCGTGACAATAATAAAGAGATGAGCACTCTTAAAGTTCATTAAAAATAAGTAATTTTGCATGTTTGCAGAAATTCATCTGCGTTTGGAAGAAAACAGCGGTTACATGACAAAGAAAATCACACCTGATTTAGGTGAACAAAGTGAAGTTCAAGTATTTGGAGCACGTGTACATAACCTCAAAAATATTGACATTTCATTTCCTCGAAACGAATTGGTTGTTATTACAGGATTAAGTGGCAGTGGTAAATCGTCATTAGCTTTTGACACCATATACGCGGAAGGCCAAAGACGTTACATGGAAACATTTAGCGCATATAGCCGTCAGTTTTTAGGTGGTATGGAACGACCGGATGTAGATAAAATTTCTGGTTTGAGTCCTGTGATTTCTATTGAACAAAAAACAACAAGCAAAAATCCGCGTTCTACTGTCGGCACGATCACTGAGGTGTATGATTTTATGCGTTTGCTATTTGCTCGCGCAAGTGAAGCATTTTCTTATGTTACAGGCAATCGCATGCAACGCATGTCTGACGACCAGATTGTTGATCGTATTTTAACCGATTTTGATGGACAGGCTTTGAATATTTTAGCTCCCGTGATCAAAGGGCGTAAAGGTCATTACCGTGAGTTGTTTGAGCAAATCCGTAAACAGGGTTATGTTAAAGTCCGTGTAGATGGAGAAATCGTAGATTTAACGCCTAAAATGCAGGTAGACCGCTATAAAATACACGATATTGAAATTGTGATCGACCGCCTAAAGGTTACTGCCGATGATAAAAAAAGGTTGCAAACATCTGTTATGCAAGCGATGAAGACAGCAAAAGGAATTATTAAGGTAGCCAATCAAGAAAATGTCGAGCAATTTTTCAGCCGCTATCTCATGGATGCCGAATCAGGTATTTCTTACGATGAACCGCAGCCTAATACCTTTTCATTTAACTCCCCATACGGTGCCTGTCCAAAATGTGATGGCCTAGGATATATTTTTGAAATTGACAAAAACACAGTTATCCCTGATGGAAAATTAAGCATTCAAAAAGGAGGCTTAGCTCCCTTAGGACCTGCAAAGGAGACCTGGAACTTCCAAGTGTTGAAAGCTGTGGCTAAAAAACTTGATTTTTCTTTGACAACACCGCTAGAGAAGTTGACAGAAGAGCAAATCGACACGTTACTATTTGGTGCTGAGGAGCCTATTTCAGTCGCTGTTTCCTACGGCAGTTACGATGTACGTGATTACCGTATTGAGTTTTCTGGCATTTTCAAAATGCTAGAGGAGCAGTCTGGTAAATCTAGTGATGATATGTCTTCTTTAGATGATTTCAGATCAAAGATTGTATGTCCAACTTGTGAAGGCGCCAGGCTTAAAAAGGAATCACTACATTTTAAATTTGCCGGTAAAAACATTTATGAACTGGCACATATGGATATTAAATCGCTATATGAATGGTTCTCAAATGTAAACGCTTCTTTAGATGAACGTCAACAGATCATTGCTACCGAAATATTAAAAGAAATACAATCGCGTTTAGGTTTCCTACTGGATGTAGGCTTAAATTACCTGACTATAGATCGTTCTTCTAAATCGCTATCTGGTGGTGAAGCGCAACGTATTCGACTTGCGACACAAATAGGTTCCCAACTTGTCAATGTTCTATACATCTTGGATGAGCCGAGCATCGGGCTCCACCAGAGAGATAATGAGCGTCTGATCAATTCTTTAAAAAATTTACGTGATATCGGCAATTCAGTGCTGGTTGTTGAACATGATAAAGACATGATCTTAAATGCAGACTATGTTATTGATATGGGACCTGCCGCGGGTGTCAATGGTGGTCAAGTGGTTGCTGAAGGGAAGCCGAAAGATATCCTGAAATCAAAATCACTAACTGCAGCTTATTTAAATGGGAAAAAAGAGGTTGCTATTCCTTCAGAACGAAGAGCTGGAAACGGAAAAACATTATCTTTAAAAGGTGCAACAGGAAATAACTTAAAAAATGTTTCTGTTGATTTTCCACTTGGAAAATTAATTCTTGTCTCGGGTGTTTCGGGTTCTGGTAAATCAAGTTTGATTACCGGTACGTTATATCCGATTCTAAATAAACATTTTTTCCGTGCAAAAGGTATTCCACTTCCTTACAAAAGTATCGAAGGTCTGGAGCATGTCGATAAGGTCATTGAAATAGACCAAAGTCCGATCGGTCGTACGCCAAGATCAAACCCTTCTACTTATACGGGTGTATTTTCAGATATCAGAACTTTATTTGTCCAACTTCCTGAAGCGAAAATAAGGGGTTATAAACCGGGACGTTTTTCATTTAATGTGAAAGGCGGTCGTTGTGAAACTTGTCAAGGTGGTGGAATGAAGGTTGTGGAAATGAATTTCCTTCCTGATGTCCAGGTTCCTTGTGAAACATGTCATGGAAAACGTTATAACAGAGAAACTTTGGAGGTTCGCTTCAGAAGTAAATCCATCTCAGATATCCTGGATATGAGTGTTGATGAGGCAGTCGTTTTCTTTGAAAATATTCCTTCCATCTATCGTAAGATTAAAACATTACAGGATGTTGGCTTGGGTTATATTACATTGGGACAGTCTTCAACAACATTATCGGGCGGGGAAGCACAACGGATTAAATTGGCGACAGAGCTTTCCAAGAAAGACACCGGAAATACATTTTATATCTTAGATGAACCGACAACGGGTTTGCATTTTGAGGATGTTAATGTATTGATGGGCGTAATCAACCGATTAGTTGACCGTGGTAACACGATCTTAATCATCGAACATAACCTCGATGTTATTAAATGTGCTGATTGGGTGATTGACATTGGCCCTGAAGGTGGTAAAGAAGGCGGTAATGTCTTATTTGCAGGTGTACCTGAAGAGTTAATCAAAAATAAAAAGAGCGAAACGGCTCGATTCCTTAAACTGGAAATGCAATAACGAACAGTTAGATTTGATACGTAAGTATTACGTATCAAATCTAACTCATGAAAGTTAATAAGTAATGTAATTTATACGACAACTTTCTAACGGAATTAAAAGCATTCCTCATTAATTTCGTAACTTCGCGTCATATGTCGGATATTATTCAATTATTACCAGATAATGTTGCCAATCAAATTGCAGCGGGTGAAGTCGTACAAAGACCTGCCGCGGCGATCAAAGAATTGATTGAAAATGCTATTGATGCTGGGGCTGACAAGATACAATTGATCATCAAAGATGCTGGAAAATCATTAATTCAAGTGATTGATAATGGTTGTGGAATGAGCGTGACGGATGCACGTCTTTGTTTTGAACGACATGCTACTTCCAAAATTCGTAAAGCAGAAGATTTGTTTGCCATTCGTACAATGGGATTTCGAGGTGAAGCAATGGCTTCAATCGCTGCCATTGCACATGTGACTTTAAAAACACGTCGTTTTGAGGATGAATTGGGTACTGTCGTAGAGATAGAGGGCTCTAAAATCATCAATCAAGCACCAGAAGCTGTCGCTGCTGGCACCAATATTTCCATTAAAAATCTATTTTACAATATACCTGCACGCCGAAACTTTTTAAAAAGCAATTCGGTCGAGATGCGTCATATTATTGAAGAGTTCCAACGGATAGCATTAGCTAATCCCGAAATCTTTTTGACGTTACATAGTGATGGTAATGAAATGTTTCATTTACCTGCGGAAACATTGAAACAACGTATTGTTCATCTATTTGGCAACACGTATAATCAGCGATTAGTACCTGTAGAAGAAGATACCACGATCATAAAAGTAAATGGTTTTGTAGGAAAGCCTCAGTTTGCTAAAAAAACAAGAGGGGAACAATTCTTCTTTGTTAATAAGCGATTTATCAGAGACCATTACTTGAATCATGCTGTGATGAATGCTTTTGAAGAAATTCTGCCAGCAGAAACATTTCCTTTATATGTACTTTTCATTGACATCGATCCTTCAAAGATTGATATCAATGTACACCCAACGAAAACGGAAATTAAATACGAAGATGAAAAGGCAATTTACGCGATCATCCGATCTGCTGTTAAAAGGTCTTTGGGACGATATAATATCGCGCCTTCTTTGGATTTTGAACAAGAAACAGGTTTCTCAAACATGATCACGCCAAAACCTTTGGACGAGATCATTGTACCTACGGTAAATTTTAATCCTGATTTTAATCCGTTTGAACCTGATCAGATTACAAAGACGACATTTTCGCGATCAGATAATTATCTCGCAGGTTTTGAAAAGAAAACGGCCATTCCTCAAAATTGGGATACTTTATATCAAATTACTGAACAGGATGAATCGATGCAACTGCCTTTAGAGCACGAACAACAAGACCGTCCAATTCATCAGATACATGGTATAAAAAGTCAAGCGACAACGAAACAATTTTTTCAGATCCACAATCGCTTCATTGTTTCACAAATTCATTCTGGTGTGATGCTGATCGATCAACAAGCTGCTCATGAACGCATCTTATTTGAACAGTTCAAATCACAGCTTGATCAACATAAAGGTTTGAGTCAACAGAGTCTGTTTCCGCAAAGTATTGATTTAAATCCTTCAGATAATGAATTGATGCAAGATTTATTGGAAGATATTCAAAGTTTAGGGTTTCAAATTCGTTCATTTGGAAAAAACAGCTATATCATTGACGGAATACCTGCAGATTTAGGTACCGGAATTGACGAACGTAAAATTATTGAACAAATCTTAGAAGATTATAAGAACAATCTTAATGATTTCAAAATTGAGAAACGTGAGAATTTAGCAAAAAGCTTAGCGCGCAATGCGGCAATAAAACCAGGTACTTTTCTGGATAATAATGCGATATCAGAACTTATTGATCAGCTTTTCGCTTGTGAGTCTCCAAATATCTCTATTTTTGGGAAACCAATCGTTATTACCATTACCTTACAGGAACTATTAGAAAAGTTTAGTAAAAACTAATTTAAATTTATGAATAACGCTAATCCGCTATCAAATTTACCAACAGTAACCAAAAACTTACTAATTATCAATGTAGTTTGTTTTATCGGTTCAATGATATTTACAAACTCCACCCGAATGTTTGGCGTGTTCTACCCGGACTCTCCTTTTTTTAGGATTTGGCAAATCATCACCTATATGTTTATGCATGGAGGGTTTACACACATATTTTTCAATATGTTCTCTTTATTTATGTTTGGTCCTATCGTGGAGCAGGTATTAGGAGCTAAACGTTTTCTGAATTTTTATTTGTTTACAGGAATTGGCGCCCTGATCCTTCAGTTTGGTGTTCAAGCATTCGAAGTTTATCAAATTGCAGGTACGATCAGCCCTAGTAGCAGTTTAACATTTGATATGCTTGCCGGCACAGTTTATACCAATAATCCTTTGGTATCTCAGGCTGGATTAGGTACTTTGGTTTCTATCTATAATACACCTTTAGTTGGTGCTTCTGGTGCTATTTATGGTTTACTACTAGCATTTGGTTATTTATTCCCTAACTTAAAGCTAGCCCTTATCTTTATACCTGTACCTATAAAAGCTAAATTCTTTATTCCAATCCTGATCTTGATTGAAATTTATTTAGGTTTTTCTAATTCAGGTGGATCAATTGCACACTTAGCTCATGTCGGTGGAGCTTTATTTGGTTATATACTATTAAAGGTCTGGGGTATTAAAAAAGGAATATATTAATTATCTTTATAAGATGAGGGAAAACTCGTTCAAAAACTTTATCAGGACAACCTTCGGTTCAGGCTCTCCCATTCCATTTATTATTGGTGGACAGGTTTTCCTATTTATTCTGATTTATTTTTTTGATCTCCTTTTTGAGCTGAAGATTATTTCTTTCCCTCTTTTTCAATGGAGCGTAGATAAACTAAGTTTACCAACAAATTTTCAGGCATTCATCCAGCAACCGTGGTCTCTAATTACGTATAACTTTCTATATACAGGCCTTTTCAACGTTGCTTTTGATTGTTTATGGCTATATTGGTTAGGTACTATTTTCTTTAATTTTTTAAATAGGAAACAGTTTCTTTTCATTTACATTGTCTCCGCTATCATGTCGGGACTGATCTTTTTAGTCTTCTCACACCTTGCTCTTTTCTCCAATACGATTAATCCTCCATTGAGCACTGGAGCATTTGGATTAGCTGCAATTTTAGCTGCTACAGCTACCTTAGTTCCAAAATATGAACTTAGACTATTGCTGTTTGGGAATGTTAAATTAAAGACTATCGCTATCATTTATTTTGCAATCCAGTTTTTGTTCTTTATTCTTACGAATAGACCTGCGGCCATCAGTTATTTTTGTTCCATTCTCTTTGGAATGGGATTTATTTATGCACTGCAATCGGGCATGGACTGGTCTAAAGTATTTAAAAGAAAACAGAAAAGATCCACAAAAATGAAAGTTGTCGTAGGTAATGGTGCACAACAATCAAAGCATCATCGTTATGATTTACCGAATCAGGATCAGATCGATCAAATTTTGGATAAGATATCCTTAACAGGCTATGATAGTCTAAGTTCACACGAAAAAGAAATTCTTTTCAAAGCAAGCAATAATAATAAGATCGATGGTTAAGCGTGTATTGTTAAAAAAAAAATTGGGCTATTTAAGCAGGACCGTTTTCATTTTTAACATTCTTGCTATTGTTGCTTTATTGATTAGCTATTCTGCTTCTTTCATCAATCCTAAGACAGTTTGGCCTATTGCATTTTTTGGTTTAGGTTATTTACCGATATTACTTGTCAATATTGGTTTTATCGCTTATTGGTTGTTAAGAAAACCTAAAATGATTGTATTTTCTTTAGCAACGATCTTACTTGGCTGGCCACTGCTAACAAAACATTGGAATTTACGTTCGAGCTCTCCAATAACTCAAAAAGCATCTGATCAGATCCGCGTACTTAGCTTCAATGCCCATCTTTTTAAAGATATCAACGACTCAAAGAAAAACTTCAAAAATGATGCGATAAAGATATTGGACAGTATTAAACCAGATATTGTCTGTTTCCAAGAATATTACAGTAAAATAAAAGGGAAATATGTCATCTCTAATGAGTTTAAGAGCAAACTAGGCTATGACTATCATTATTTTGCAGAAAGTGCCAAAAATGATTATGAGGCTTATGGAATGACCATATTCTCCAAATATCCGATTATAAATTCTGGCAATATCTTAGATAATGACTATGGTATCAACCGCATTTCGTACGCAGATATTGAAAAAAATGATAGTACTATCCGCGTCTACAATGTTCATCTCAGATCTTTTGCTCTTCAAAATGATGAAAAGGAATTTTTTCAAAATCCATCATCCAAAAAGGAGACTGATAATGCCGCTACACGTCGCATTGGACGAAAACTTAAAAATGCTTTTGAATTTAGAAGTGAACAGGCGAGTTCTTTAAAAAAACATATGGACGCTTGTCCTTTCCCTTTTATCGTAATGGGTGACTTTAATGATACTCCTATGAGCTATTCAGTAAATCGGGTGAGTAAGGGTCTCCACAATGCATTTAAAGAAAAAGGATCGGGTTGGGGAGTGACGCATTATGAATTATTGCCGATCTTTCAAATTGATTATATTTTTGCCAGTTCCAATTTTGATATCTTAAATTATCATGTGGTTAAAAGAAAATTATCAGACCACTACCCTATCTGGAGCGATTTGAAATTGAAGCACCTTTAGTGCATCTGAATTCCCAATGCACGAAATGCTCCTGCAACAAAATGATCTTTTCTATTTTTTATCTTAAAGTAAGCTTCTCTACCAAAATAATAACGTCCTACTAGTGCCTCAATATCTGACTGAATAATTTGATGCAGACGATCTGCTTCAAGTTTGTTCACAGCTATTCCTTTTTTTAATAAAAAGGAAATGAAATCATTAAACTCGGAGTCAGGCAAATTGTAACCACTCAAGAAATTTTCTATGGAATAAGCTGGCAATTTTTTTGTAAACCTATCATAAACAAATTCTTGTATACTATTGGAATGATATATCTCTCTATATTTAGCACTGATTTCATTGGAATCTATTGGAATGAGAACGTCGGGCTGAATTCCACCTCCCCCAAATAGCATTTTCCCCTTACTGGTTGTATATAAATCATGCGGATTAAATTCGGTATCCAACGTCCATAGGTCAAATGTGGTCATATACTTAGACTGATCGTAATTTGCGCGCGTATATTTGCGCTGAATACATCTGCCCAAAGGGGTGTAATAACGTGCTACTGTCAGGTTAACGGCAGAGCCATCGGCAAAGTCAAATTGTTCTTGAACTAATCCTTTGCCATAGGAACGACGACCGACTACTGTACCTCTATCTAAATCCTGTAGCGCACCTGTCACGATCTCGCTTGCGGAAGCTGAATCTTCATTAATAAGTATTACGATGCGACCTTCACTAAAATCACCGGCTTCTTTTGAGAAATAATCCCTTCGCAATTCATTGGCTCCTTCAGTATACATCAGTAAACGCTTATCTTTAAAAAACATACTGGCTATTTCAATAGCTGTATGTACATAACCGCCGCCATTGCCTCTCAAATCTAAAATTAAATCTTGCGCTCCACTTTTTCGAAGATCGCGCAATTTGATTTTAAAATCTTCAGAAGTCTGATGCCCAAAACGTCTTATTTTTACGTAAGCTACTTTAGGAGCTATCATATAGGATGCATCCAATGTACTCACAGATACTTGATCGCGAACAACTTTGAGCGGAGTTGTCAAAATTTCGTTATTTCGTTTCACAATGATGTCTACTGTAGATCCTTTTTTACCACGAATCAACTTGTCTACTTCATTTTCAGTCACACGTACGCCAGCTATATTTCGATTCGCAATTTTGACCAATCGATCTCCAATCTTCATTCCAGACTTTTCCGCAGGACCAGCTGAGATCATGCCGACAACAAGCAAGGTATCGTTAAGATTAAAGTACTCAACACCAATACCATCAAAAGTTCCTTCCAGAGCCTCTGCTTGTGCTAAACGTTCATTGGGTTTTAAATAGGTTGAAAAAGGATCTAATCGGGTAATGATATGCTGAATGGCTTCATCCTGAATCGTATCTAAACTTACTTTATCAACGTAATTGTCCGATATTAAATTAACCAGATATTGAACTTTTTCAGAATTACCGGTCAGTCCCCCTGCTAGAATAGAAGTTGATTGTTTATTACCTTGTTCATCGGCATATTTTTGCCCAAGCAATAGCCCCACGAGTAAAACTCCTGCGTATGTTGCTGCCACAAAAATATTCCGTTTTATACTTCCTTGCATATGAAAAGATGCTTCAAAAATACTAAGTTTTATCCATTAAAACCACAATATATGAGTTGATTTTTGGATTAAAACAAAAGTCGTTAAAAGTGGTTAATATGTGAAAGTTTTCTCAACTTTGTGTTTGTAACAATCAAATAATCTGCCAAAATGCACGAAATTGAACCTTTTTACAATTGGAGACATGATTATATCGCATCGGAAGATGAACAGTCTCCTTTTTACGGAACGATATATAATGAATTTGAATACGACAAACAGATTTATAATTTCCTTTTACACCCCCAGTGGGACGACTTTGGTTCACATACTTTATATTTGAAAGTCCTATTTGTAGACTATGACAAGCAATTTTGCATCATCGAACTGATCGGCGAATGGAATGATGCCATTGATAATGACATTATGATCCTGAAGCGTGAAGTGATTGATCTGATGATCGCTTCGGGTATTAATCATTTTATATTAATTGGTGAAAATATTCTTAATTTTCATGCTTCAGATGATACTTATTATGAAGAATGGTTTCAGGATATTGATGATGGTTGGATAGCTGCTGTTAATTTTAGGACACATGTCATCACAGAATTTATGCAAAATAATATTGATTATTATATCAATTTTGGAGGAAACCTCAATGATCTTTCTTGGCGTACCTTAAAACCAATTCAAGTTTTCCATCATATCAATGAACAATTAACCAAACGATTGAATGGTTAACAACATTTGAAGATACTATGACATTCAAATTTTACTAAGATGAAGTGTTTGAATGCCTGTTCTCTATATTTTTACTTAACTTTGTTATATTAAAAAAATCAAACGCTATGTCATTTAGAATAGAAAAAGATACCATGGGTGAAGTTCAAGTACCTGCAGATAAATACTGGGGTGCTCAAACAGAACGTTCACGCAATAATTTCAAAATTGGTCCTGCTGCATCTATGCCACATGAAATTATCGAAGGTTTTGCTTACTTGAAAAAAGCTGCTGCTTATGCAAATGCTGAATTAGGTGTATTACCTATTGAGAAACGTGATGCTATTGCTGCAGTTTGTGATGAGATCTTAGCTGGTAAATTGGACGATCAATTTCCATTGGTAATCTGGCAAACAGGTTCGGGAACTCAATCTAACATGAATTTAAATGAAGTAATTGCAAACCGTGCTCAGGTATTAGCTGGTTTCAAAATTGGAGAAGGTGAACCTGTATTAAAAGCGAATGATGATGTGAACAAATCACAATCTTCGAATGACACCTACCCTACTGGAATGCACATAGCGGCCTATAAAGCAGTTGTTGAAGTAACTATTCCTGGTGTTGAAAAACTACGTGATACATTAGCAAAAAAATCTGCTGAATTCATGAATGTTGTTAAAATTGGCCGTACTCACTTAATGGATGCAACTCCTTTAACATTGGGTCAAGAATTATCAGGCTATGTAGCACAGTTGAATTATGGTATCAAAGCTGTTAAAAATACTTTAGCGCATTTGGCAGAAGTAGCATTAGGTGGTACTGCAGTTGGTACGGGATTAAATACACCTGCTGGATATGATGTTCTGGTAGCAAAATATATCGCTGAATTTACTGGTCATCCTTTCATTACTGCTGAGAATAAATTCGAAGCTTTAGCTGCGCATGATGCCATTGTTGAATCACACGGATCATTAAAACAATTAGCAGTTTCGTTAAATAAAATTGCTAACGATATCCGCATGTTGGCTTCTGGTCCTCGCTCTGGTATTGGTGAAATTATTATTCCTGAAAATGAACCTGGTTCTTCGATCATGCCTGGAAAAGTTAACCCTACTCAATGTGAGGCTTTAACAATGGTTGCAGCTCAGGTAATGGGTAATGATGTTGCTATTACTATCGGTGGTACTCAAGGTCACTATGAATTGAATGTATTCAAACCTTTAATGGCGTCTAACTTTTTACAATCAGCTCGATTAATCGGAGATGCTTGTGTATCATTTGAAGAGCACTGTGCAAGTGGTATTGAACCAAATTATGCTCGTATTAAAGAATTAGTTGATAACTCTTTGATGTTGGTAACGGCTTTGAATACTAAAATAGGCTACTACAAATCGGCAGAAATTGCACAGACAGCACATAAAAATAACTCGACATTAAAAGAAACGGCTATTGCATTAGGATATGTAACTGCTGCAGAATTTGACGAGTGGGTAAAACCTGAAGAAATGGTAGGTAGCTTAAAATAAGGCTATGATTCCATTTTTAAATAAATTAAAAAATATCAAAGCATACCTATTTTTAGCAATGGGTATGCTTTTGCTATTTGGAAGTTGCAAATTCAATTCGGAAATGCAATCTGAGGGTGCTGGTTATTTGCAAGGGGAATGGAAACAAGACAGTATTGCCGACCAAGATCAAATGTTGCAATATACGCTCACAGATTTCCGTTTTACCTGTGACTCCATTTATGCACGCATGTATGTCCATGCTAAAACAAAGCAGATATCAGATAGCTGTTACAATAATGGGTCTTGGATCGAATATGCTAAAGGTATTTATGTTGTACGTGGTGACAGTGTCATTGTCGATGGTATATACGTCAAAGAAAATGGCAAACAAAAAGTATCTGGGTGCTATCGCCAAGGTCAATATTTACCAAGGTTTAAAGTTGCTTTCCACTCTAAAGATTCTCTAGTATTAGAAAATAAATATGATCAGCGTCCTATCATATTACGTAAAACAAAGGATGTAATTTGTGTCCCGCAGAAACGCTGGCAATAAAAAAGAATAAACGTGTAGCCATTTAATTTTTTAAATGGCTTTTTCTATCATTAACGACACGCTCGTCACTATCTGAGCAAAAAAATATGAATAAAGGAATTATTGCATTGGCATTTGGAGGTCTCGCTATAGGAATGACAGAATTTTCTATGATGGGAATCTTACCAGACATCGCAAAAGACTTAAATATCGATATTCCAACAGCTGCCCATTTAATAGCACTTTATGCTATCGGTGTTGTTGTTGGTGCCCCTACATTAGTACTATTATCTGGAAAATACCCTCCTAAAAACGTTTTACTTTTTTTAATGGTTCTATTTTTCATTTTTAATGGGTTATTTGCTATATCTCCTACCCATTTTACCATGCAACTTTCCAGATTTATGTCCGGTTTGCCACATGGAGCTTTCTTTGGTGTAGGTTCTGTTGTTGCAGCTAGATTAGCTCCTAAAGGTAAAGAGGCGCAGGCAATATCCATTATGTTTACAGGTATGACGATTGCTAATTTAGCAGGTGTGCCTTTAGGAACATATATCGGACATCATTACTCTTGGCGCATTACCTATGGTGTCATCAGTGTACTAGGCCTTCTGACATTTTTAATGATTTATCTTTGGTTACCAAAAATTGAATCTTCTAAACAAAACAATATTATAGCACAGGTAAGTTTTTTCAAAAAGCAAGAAGCATGGCTACTGATGGCAATTATTGCAATCGGAACTGGAGGTCTTTTTGCCTGGATCAGCTATATTGCTCCATTGGTTACAAATGTATCTGGACTTGACCCTAATCGTGTGCCTATTATTATGATTTTAATCGGTATAGGTATGTTTTTTGGAAATTTATTGGGTGGAAAAATGGCTGATACCATCTCTCCGACAAAAGCGGCCATTGCTAGTTTTAGTGCTATGGCGATATGTTTAGTCTTTGTTTATTTTGTTTCACCATTTCAATGGTCAGCATACATTATGGCCTTTATTACGGGTTTGGTTTCTTTTACAATAGGTCCACCTACACAGATGATGTTGATCCGGACTGCTAAAGGTGCTGAAACTTTGGCTGCAGCGGGTGGTCAGGCAGCATTCAACTTGGGTAATACTTTAGGAGCTTATTTAGGAGGTATACCCATTACATATGGCTTAATGTATAATACTCCTTCTTTAGTAGGTGTTGGAATGGCCACTATAGGCGCTTTACTTGCTTGTGTATTCTTGGTTCAATTTGTACAAAAGAACAGAATCCCAAGTGCAGACTAACAGATAATATGACCGAAAAACTCAGCTATATCAGTGTCCTTCGAATTATTGCTACCATTGCAGTCATCGCGATACACGCATCTTCTGGTTACTTAAATAGTACTGATATAGCTGGGTTTGACTGGAAATATGCAAATCTGATAAATAGTTTCACTCGATTCTCTGTCCCCATATTTGTGATGCTTTCTGGGGCTCTCCTGCTGACGAAAGAAGAATATACAGGACAGTTTTATAAAAAAAGACTCCTTAAGATTTTTTATCCCTTTCTTTTTTGGACTATTATTTACTTTTTTTATAACACGAATGTGCTGGAATTAAATATAGACCAATTGATCTCTACATTGGTCTATAGACTCAAAAACGGTGCGAACGCACATCTTTGGTATCTCTATATGATCATGGGTCTATACCTTGCTATTCCTTTTCTTCAAAAGATCGTAAAGCATTCATCTATGAGAGAACTGGAGATTTTTTTAGTTTTATGGTTTATAACGCTGTTTATATTCAACAAAAACTTTTCAACCTATCTACCAAAATTCGATCTTACATTTTTTTCGAGTTATACAGGGTACTTGATCTTAGGCTATTATTTGAAGGTGAAAGATTTTAGGGGGATAAAATGGTGGTGTTTGTTTTTATTTATCATGGCTGCATTGGGAACAGCTTATTTTACTTATGAAATGAGTTTAAGCGCACATGAATTTCGTCCACTTTTATACGGTTATTTGTCACCGAATACAGTCCTGATTGCTACCGGTATATTTATATTCATCAAAACAATATCGCGTGATCTAAAACTTCCCCAGTGGGCATTATGGATCGATCAATATAGTTTTGGAATATATCTCTGCCATATCCTGATTTTAAATTATGTACATCCGATATTACCCGTGGGCACATTTTTGAAGATTCCTTTAGCAACTTTTGTTACACTTGCCATCAGTATTATGCTTATATACGGTATTCGTAAAATTCCTTTTGGCAAATACATTTCTGGTTAATAAAAAAGCTTCAATAAGCGCAGGGCGAATTGAAGCTTTTTTATATTTGAGATTCGCGTAAGACTAGAAAGGTAAATCGTCGTCGTCATTTGATCCTGATAAATCAACTGGAGCTGGCATTTCAGCATAACCTGGAGCAGGAGCTGAAGCAGCAGTATTTGCTAATTTAGTAACTCTCCAAGCAACTAATGAATTGAAGTATGTTGTTACACCTTCTTTATTTGTCCAAGGACGACCACGTAAATTGAAAGAAACTTCAATTTCTTCACCTACAGTCAAACCATCAAAAATTGATGTTCTGTCTTGAGTAGCTTCAAAGCGAATATATTCAACAAACTGCGGATTTTCAGCGTAAGCCACGATTATATCACGCTTCTTAAATGACTCTGTTACTTGTTGCGTAGCACCTATTTCGTGTACTTTTCCTCTAATTTCCATAATCAAAAATATTAAACCGTAAAAATAAGCATTTTTTGAGTAAGAGATTAACTAACTTTGTACAAATATTATGGAAGTTTTCAACACCCCCAATAAAATCATCATCACTTGCAATAAGCGACTTTCTCCTTATTTGCAACAAGAAGTCGAAGAACTTGGCTTCGAGATCAAACGTTCTTTCTCTACTGGTGTAGAATTATTTAACACCTTGAATGAAACGATTAAGTTAAATTTGAATTTGCGCACTGCTTCTCAGATTCTTTATTCGATAAAAGAATTTAAAGCGTCCAACCCTCAGGAACTATACGATGAACTGAAAGACATCGCATGGGAAGAGCTTATTGCTTTTGACGGCTATTTTTCTGTGACTTCAAATGTCGATAACGAAACAATCACGACACCTTTATTTGCGAATTTGAAAGTTAAGGATGCCATAGTTGATCGTATCAAAGAAAAAAAGGACATTCGCCCAAATTCGGGTTCTGATGCAAACAAAGCTGTTATACATCTGTATTGGAAAGATGATCGCGCAGAAGTTTTTATCGATTCTTCCGGTGAGACGCTAGCAAAACACGGTTATCGTAAACACCCTGGAAAGGCACCAATGTTAGAAGCGCTTGCTGCTGGTACTATTCTTGCAACGAAATGGGATGGTCTATCATCTTTTGTCAACCCAATGTGCGGTTCTGGTACTTTAGCTATTGAAGCAGCATTGATCGCGACCAACCGTCGTCCTGGCCTTTACCGCATGAACTATTCGTTTATGCATTTCATTGGTTACGATGAAGAAGTCTTTTTTCAAGAAAGAAGAAATCTTAAAGAACAGGTCAATAAGAAAGCAAATCCGAAGATAATTGCTTCAGATCTTTCGCAACAGGCGGTAGATATTGCGATCATGAATGCCAAGACTGCTGGTGTAGATCAGCTTATTGATTTTCAAGTTTGTGATTTTGCTGACACAACTGTACCACAAGAAGAAAAAGGAATTGCTATATTTAACCCGGAATATGGTGAACGCCTTGGTAATCATAGTCAATTGGAATTAACATATAAACGTGTAGGTGACTTTCTAAAACAAAACTGCAAGGGTTATAAAGGTTACATTTTTACTGGAAATCCGGATCTTGCCAAAAAGATAGGCTTACGGGCTTCTAGAAAAGTTGAATTTTATAACGGTAAATTAGATTGTCGTTTATTAGAATACGAATTATACGAGGGAACTCGCGAAAAACCAAAAGTAATTTATGAATAAGATTATTGAAAGTACGGTTGCATTTGTACAGGACAGATTAAAATTTGCTGAATCTGGTCATGATTGGTCTCATATCCAACGTGTATGGAACAACACAAAATTAATTCTTCAAACGGAAGAGGCGGATTACCAAACTTGCGAACTAGCCGCTTTATTACATGATATTGCTGATAGCAAATTTCACGATGGAGATGAAACGATAGGCCCTCGTGTTGCTGGTGAATTTTTAACCTCTATAGGCGTTGATAAAGACGTAATTGAACATGTTGAAAAAATTATTTTAAACATGTCTTTTAAGGCAAGTCTTGGCGAAATCGTTTTTCATTCTAAGGAACTTGAGATTGTTCAGGATGCTGATCGTTTGGATGCAATAGGTGCAATTGGTGTTGCTCGAGCATTCAACTATGGCGGTCATAAAAACAGAGAAATGTATAATCCGAATGTCCCTGTTCAAGAATATCAGGACAAGGAAAGCTACAAACATTCTGAAGCACCGACAATTAATCATTTTCACGAAAAGCTTTTATTGCTTAAAGATAAAATGAATACCAAAGCAGCTCAAGCTATCGCTGAAAAAAGACATGAATTTATGCTTTCTTTTTTAGATGAATTTTATGCTGAGTGGGAAGGTAAACGATAACAATAATAAAACTTAATATTTCCTTAACTCGGAAATTACACAAAAATGGTACTTTCGATAATTATCGAGGTACCATTTTTTTTGTTTAAATTTAGTCTGTAAAACTAAGCCCGTAATAAATTGCAATCTATGGGAACAGGTTATGATCGCTTATTTTTTATATTTAAAACAAAAAGAGCTCGTAGACTCCTAAGTAAAACAAAGTATTCTTCTATACCAGAAAACATGAATACTACTTTATATTTATATCCGATGAAAAAAACAGTTTTTGTAATCCTTGCCACTATGGCCGTTATGGGAATCACTGAATTAAATGCTCAAACCAAAATCATTGCTCACCGTGGAGCTTTTAAAAACACGAAAGTTCCGGAAAATTCAATTGCTTCGTTAAAAGCCGCTAAGGATTTAAATCTTTGGGGTTCGGAATATGATGTACATCTTACAAAGGATAATGTACTTGTTGTCAATCATGATAATGATTTTTACGGAATAGATATTGCGACCGCTACTTACCAGGAGTTATTGGCCAAAAGCCATCCAAATGGTGAGAAAATTCCTACTTTAGAGGAATATATCAAAGCAGGGTTAAAGCTTAAAGGTTTAAAATTAATTCTTGAATTGAAGACTAATAAACTAGGACTGGAACGTACCTTGGAGGCTACTGAAAAAGCTGTCGCTTTAGTAAAAGAATTAAAAGCTGAAAAAGTAACTGAATATATTGCTTTCAGTTATGATGCTTGTAAAAAGATCCATGAACTTGATCCTAAAGCTAAGGTCGCCTATTTAAATGGCGATATTGCTCCTGATAAAATTAAAAAAGATGGTTTAACGGGTATTGATTATCATCTTAGTGTTTTCACGAAAAACCCAACCTGGTTACAAGAATCAAAAGCATTAAAGCTGACGACAAATGCTTGGACAGTTAATAAAGAAGATGATATGAAATCTCTGATCAGTCAAAAGATTGATTACATTACAACGAATGAACCTGAGCTTTTAAAGACTTTACTCAAAAAATAATTAACCTTGTATAGCAGTTCATAGATATGAACAACACATTTATAAAAAAATAAGTTAATGAAAAAAATTATTCTTGCTTTCTCTATTTTACTTGTGGGTTTAGGAAGTGCTCTTGCACAGCAAATGCGAGTGGCCACCTACAATATAAGACAGAAAAATGATCATGATATTGGTAATATGTGGAATGAACGCAGAGATGCTGTAGCCAATTTGATTAAATTCCATAATTTCGAAATTTTCGGTATACAGGAAGCATTTATTGACCAAGTGAAAGATCTTCAAGAACGTCTTCCTGATTTTAAATCGATAGGTGTTGGTCGAGACGATGGTGCAGAAAAAGGAGAACATTCTTCAATTTTTTATAACAAGAACCGTTTTGACGCTATTAAAAGCGGAACTTTCTGGTTGTCTGCGACAGATACAAAACAACCCAATAAAGGCTGGGATGCTGCACTGCCACGAATCTGCACATGGGCAGTTTTAAAGGATAAAAAAAGTGGAAAATCATTTATTTTTATGAATACGCACTTTGACCATGTTGGTGTTGAAGCGAGAAAAGAAAGTGCTAAATTGATCTTAACTAAGGCAAAGGAATTAGCCGGTAATCTTCCTTTAATCTTAACAGGTGATTTCAATGTTGATGAACATAATGAAGCATATTTTACTTTAGCAAATAGCAAAACTGTGGTCGATAGTTATACCGTTAGTCCTCGAATCTATGAACCAAGCTCTTCTTTTAATGGCTGGGGTAAAAGTATTAAACAGAAAGAAAGGATAGATCATATTTTTGTTGTTCCTAAAACAAAAGTAAGTAACTATGCAATATTGACTGATACGTATCAGGGAAAATTTCCGTCAGATCATTTTCCAGTTATTGTAGATTTATCGCTATAAAACAGAATTATATTGTGCCGGTCTAAAGCCGGCGCAATTAAACTACCTTTTCCCTTGATTTATCAAGAGTTAGACGATCATTTGGGAATCCACTCACCCTTCTAAATACGGTAAATATTCGTACTCTTCGTTAAACTTTAGATTCCTTTTGCGTTCTAATTTGTAGTTTTACAAAAAAAAAGACATGAAAAGTATCTTATCATACGCTCTTATTGCATCAGGATTATTCTTTGCAACTCAATCTCAAGCTCAGTCCAAAGGGCTTTCTAAGTTAAAGGATATCTTAAATTCTACATCTGCTCAAAATAAAACAAATAGCGATACTACTACGAGTAAAGTTGTTCCCTCTAATCAGGCTGTCGTAAAAAATATTACAAAGAAAGAAGCTACTTCGGGTATAAAAGAAGCTTTAGCTAAAGGATTGACTAACAGTGTTAATATTCTTTCTGTAAAAGATGGATTTTTAGGAGATGCCGCAGTCAAAATTTTAATGCCTGCTGAAGCTCAAAAAGTAGAAAAAGCACTTCGCGCAGTAGGTATGGGTTCTTTGTGTGATCAGTTTATCAGCAGTATGAATAGAGCTGCGGAAACAGCTGTTAGTGAAGCAGGGACTGTTTTTGTCAACTCTTTATCGAAAATGACGATTACAGATGCTTACAATATTTTATTAAGTGGTAATCAAAATGCCGCAACGACTTTCTTTAAAACAAATACTTCGACCGAACTGACTTCAAAATTTTCTCCTGTTATAGACAAGGCAATGGGGGCTAATAATGTATCGGGTTACTGGAATCAATTAACGACTGCTTATAACAATTTACCATTTTCAAAAAAGGTAGAAACCAATTTAACAGGTTACGTTACGCAAAAAGCTATCGATGGATTATTTTTAAAAGTAGCAGATCAAGAGTTAAAGATCAGAGAAAATATTGGTGGATCGCGAAACACGGATTTACTATCAAAAGTATTCGGCTGGGCTGATAATCAAAAATAAGGTATTGGACAGAATTTTTAATTCTGTCTACACCTTTACGTTTCTTTTGTTAATATGGCTAAAATATAGCCTGGACCAATTTTTATACTGGTATATAGTAGCAAGTCCAATCAATAATAAGATAGACTTCACAAATAAATTTACTCCAAAATAAGGTGTGATTTGCACATGTTTCGCCATTAGTATTAAAGCGAAAAACATATAATATAACCCACAAATAATCAGATAAATTTGAAATGCTTTTCTTAAGATTCGTTGATTCTTTGTCTTGATTAAAATCCAAAACGGAATTAGAAGGTATATAAATTGACTAATATAGATCAATTGTCTAATAGAATTATCCATACTAAAAAGTAAAAATAACTGAGCGATAAAAAGAAGGAGAAACATTGCTTTTAATAAACGCAACATACTGGAAATCAAATTTTAAGTTTTTTAAATTTACAAAAAAAATATTGTTTTACAAAAAATAAACTATAAAAGTCAAAATTCGCTAATGCTCACATTTTTTGTAATTTTGCAGGGCATAATCACATTAATGATATAAAAAGTATGAGTAAGTTCGAGATCAATAACATCAGTGATTTTTCAGTTTCTGAAAGATTCCAACGTTATGTACAGATAGATACACAGTCGGATGCAAGTTCGCCTACTTGTCCTTCGACAGAAAAGCAAAAAAATTTAGGTAATCTTCTTGTGGAGGAATTACTGGCATTGGGAATTTCTGATGCAGCCATGGATGAAAATGGCTATGTATATGCAACTATCCCTTCCAATAGTACTAAAAAAGTACCTACTATTTGTTTCTGTTCGCATATGGACACGTCACCTGACTCCTCAGGTAAAGATGTTAAACCTTTGGTTCATCATGATTATCAAGGTCAGGATCTGGTATTACCGGATGATAACAGTATTATCATCAAATATTCGGAACATCCTGATCTGGCAAATCAAATCGGTCATAATATTATTACAGCGAGCGGTACAACACTATTGGGCGCCGATGATAAGGCGGGAATTGCAGAAATAATGGATGCAGCTCGATTATTAATGAAACATCCTGAGATCAAGCATGGGGATATAAAAATCTTATTTACGCCAGATGAAGAAATTGGAAGAGGGGTTGACAAAGCTGATCTTAAACGCCTAGCTGCTGATTATGCATACACAATGGATGGTGAAAAAGCGGGCACGATAGAAGATGAAACTTTTTCTGCAGATGGTGCAACATTAACCATACATGGTGTTTCCGTTCATCCTGGATTTGCTAAAGGAAAAATGCAAAGTGCTATCAAAATTGCTAGTGCAATTATAGAGGCTTTACCCCAGGACCGCCTGTCGCCAGAAAGTACAAATAAAAAAGATGGTTTTGTTCATCCGACAAATATCTCGGGCACAGTGGAAAAAGCAGAAATCCATTTTATTATCCGTGATCACCTTACAGCTAATTTAGTAAAGCATGAATCTGAGCTGGAAGCTATTGCAAAATCTATAGTCGCTCAATACCCTAACTGCAGTTATACGTTCGAAGTAAAGGAACAGTACCGCAACATGAAGGAAATTCTGGATCAATATCCTCAAATCATGGAAATTGGAATTGAAGCAATTACAAGGGCTGGCATGAAGGCTGAACGCAGAAGTATTCGCGGTGGTACTGATGGTTCGCGTTTATCTTTTATGGGATTACCTTGTCCTAATATTTTTGCTGGTGGACACGCCTTCCATGGAAAACAGGAATGGGTATCTGAACAAGATATGCAAAAAGCTGTTTTAACAATTTTGCATGTAGCATCTCTTTGGGAAGAAAAATAATCATTAACTTCATACATATTCAACGCGTTTAAGGAAATAACATATATGCAATCTAACGAAGTTTTAAAAGCAATACAGAGCCGAAGATCAGTTTTTCAAGCTAATTTTACGGATCAAGATGTTAATAAAGAAGATATCTTAACGATTTTAGAAGCGGCGAATGCTGCTCCTACTCATAAAAGAACGCAACCTTGGCGTTTTACTATTTTCAAAGGCGAAGGTCTTTTACGTCTAGGCACTGAACTTTCGCGTATTTATAAAGCGGTCACTCCTCCAGAAAAATACTTTGAAAAAACAGAAATCACTATGGGTGAAAAGGCTACGCAATCCAAAGTTGCAATAGCTTTAATTGTCAATTATACTGGTGACGTTCCTGAGTGGGAAGAACTGGCGGCAACATCTTGTGCGATTGAAAATATGTGGTTAGCGGCACATTCTTTAGGATTGGGAGGTTATTGGGCTACTCCAGGATTAATCAATCACTTAAGCAATTTCTTAAATTTAGAAGAGAATCAAAAGTGCATTGGGTTGTTCTATTTAGGACACCATGAAACAGAAGCTAGAGAACCTGTTCGATCTCCTATTGCGGACAAAATCCGTTGGGAGGAATAAAAATATTCTTTAATTAATAAAAAAGGTCGACGCAATATAGTCGACCTTTTTTATTGCAGCTTATTATTAAACTTCTTAATCTCAAATTTTTAAAAATTTATTTTCACAGTCTACGATATATTCGTAAATTAAACCAAAATTGGCCTATGAAAATAATCATATCCTTCTTATTATACATGATCTTTACATTCTCTCCAAGTTTCGCCCAAAGCGTGATTAAAGGTGTTGTATTGGATCGGGAAACTAAGCAACCTATTCACGGAGCTACTGTTTATATCAATAATTCATCATCTGCAACCAGTACTGCAAAGGATGGTAGTTTCCAACTGCACCAAAAAATTATTCAGAATCAAGAACTGGTCATTTCAAATATTGGATATGAGGCCGCATTTGAAACAATTACTACTACTAATTATGAAAAGGTAAAGGTTTATTTAACACGTAAGATTACTACTCTAGAAGAAGTTAGTGTTATCCCGTTTGAAAAAGATGGGTGGGCAAAGTGGGGTAAATATTTTACGGAAAGCTTTATCGGAACAAGTAAGTTTGCTCAAAAAACGAAAATATTAAATCCAGATATACTGCGATTCCGATATAATAAATCATCAAAAATATTAACTGTAATAGCGAACGAGCCAATACAAATAGACAATAAAGAACTGGGTTATATGATCTCATACGATCTCATTACTTTTCGATCGAACTTTTCTGAAAATACAATTCAATTTGAAGGTTTTAGCTATTTTAAAGATTATAAGCGGATTACAAAGAGTATATTGAAGCAAAGAAGAGTGGCCTACCAGCTTTCCATGATGCGCTTTATACGAAGTTTATATGAACATAAATGGCAGGAGGATGGTTATGTAGTCCGCGAGCTTACTAAAAAAGAAAATCTAGAAAGAAAAGATGCCCAGGAAAAACTGAAAACAATAACGTCACTGGTCAATACGAAATATGAAGGTAAATGGAACTCATTTTATATACTGCAATCAGAAATCATCAAAGATAGTGTGACTAAATATCAAAATATCATGCGGCAACCTGAGTTCTATGACGTCTTAGGAAAACAGTTAACTGAATCTGATCTTGAAAAAGGAAGCTTGGGAAATCAATTAAAGGAAATTCACCATCAAAATTACATTCATATCTTAAATAGGAACCAAAAAATAGACCTCGATTATTTCAATTCTAACAATGCTTATGATGAATCATCTCGTTTAAAAATAGATGACGATTCATCCATTGTCATAAATTATCAAGGAAACTATACGCCTGCTATACAATGGTCAATGGAAGGTTTTTTTGCCTGGTATTCTAAAGTTGGCAATATGCTCCCCTTGGATTATACAATACAGGAAAATAATAAATAGTCTTTCTTAATTACTTTTTTCTTCAATTCCAAAACAATGTGTCGGCTTGAAAGCTTGGGTAGGATTTTCTATAGGAAAGCTAATAATTAATTTACCTTTTTTTCCATGCCACTTGGGCCCCTTGTCTATTAATCTTAATATCTCCTTTTTTAGAACTTCATTGGGTGCGTCTTCAAAATTAACATTTATTAATTTTCCATTTTTATCAACTTCAAAATTCAGGATAATTTTACCTCCTAAATCCCGCACCTGTACATTTCTTTGCAGATATTGCTCAAATGCATTCCATCCTTCTATCGGTGAGGCATCTCCACCAGTTAAGAGGGGTTCAATCGCAATCTTATTTTCAGGGGAACTCAGCTCGACTTCTGTCGTTCTACTTTTATTTATATTAAAATTCTTAAAATAAATAAAGGCGATAAGCACGACAAAAATGACTGCTGCTGCTGATCCAACTGCCAATCGTTGCCAAGTATAAAACTGGGCATTACGAGTAGATATCGTTTGCTCCACACGGCGGTTTAAACGCTGTTGCAACAAACTCAATTGTCGTACATCCACTCCTTTTTGCAAACGATAACCTTCAATTGCATCCTGCAAAAAAGGATCTTCCAATGCTTCTTTCTCTAGTTGAAACATTTCCTCTTTATTCATAAGACCACTGATGTAGTTATGAATTCTGGATAATTGATAATTATTTTCCATTTTACTTACTCTCCATACAAATTTTAAGATTTCGCTTCCCATTTTGAATATAGCTTTTCACTTTATTCATTTCTATTCCGGTAAGGGCTACGATATCTTTATAACACTTTTGCTCTAAATAAAATAACCTGATACAACGCTCCTGTTCAGGTTTTAGCGTCAACATGCACATTTCTAATTTTTCAAATTGACTTTCGCTCCATTCTTTGGGATCAGATTCATCTAAATAATCATGACCAACCGCAACTTGTTCATCAATATCAACATACTGCGTTCCCTTTTCTTTCCTCAGCTGCATGAGGCAAAAATTTTTAGAAAATGTGTAAAGCCAGCTTTTAAAATTATCGACCTCGTGGATGCGCAATTTCCGAATCAATTCTTCAAAAATTTGCATGACGGCATCCTGACTCTTTTCGGCATCGTGCAAATATTTAAAACATACACCATAAAGCAATGACATATAGGGAGCATACAATTTACCCAAAAGATCCAGATCTCCTGTACTTCGATATTGTATTAATAATTCCTTTTCTGTCATGCTCGGGATATTACTTTGCTTAATTGATGCTTTAAGATACATAATTCCATAAAACAATCAAGAAAAGATTAATATTATGTTTCACTTTTATATCGAGTTATTGAAATTCTATCGCTTCAAATTGATTGTAGTATCTTCGTACAATCAAAACTTGATAGTCTTTATCAATTATTTGATGACATTTTAAAGAATAATAGATGCTTATGAATGAATATGAATTAATAGCTATTGGCTTATATATGGCCTTAATGATTGGAATTGGAATTTACTCTTGGAGGAAGTCAAACAGTAATTCCGATGATTTTTTGATCGGTGGGCGCAAGATGGGCGCGGCTGTGACTGCTTTATCGGCAGGTGCAGCAGACATGAGCGGCTGGTTACTCATGGGACTTCCCGGTGCGATGTATCTTTCAGGATTATCCAGTGCATGGATTGCAATTGGTCTGACTATTGGCGCATACTTCAATTATGTTATTGTAGCCCCTCGACTTCGGGTATATACAGAAGTTGCCCAAAATGCAATTACACTCCCTGTATTTTTTGAGAATCGTTTTAAAGATAAAACCCAGCTCTTAAAAATTGTCTCTTCAATTTTCATTTTAGTGTTTTTCACTTTATATACTTCTGCAGGTATGGTTTCGGGTGGAAGATTGTTTGAATCGGCTTTTGGTATTGATTACTATACTGGATTGTATGCTACAACTTTTGTTGTTGTACTTTATACTTTCCTAGGTGGATTTTTAGCTGTTAGCTTAACAGATTTTGTGCAGGGAACAATTATGGTCACCGCGCTTGTCATCATTCCAATTGTACTGATTTTCCAACTTGATGGACTGGGTAATACATTGGATATCATACATAATAAAGGTGCTAATTATTTAGATTTACTAAAGGGTACCACCACGGTATCGATCGTATCCTTACTCGCTTGGGGATTAGGTTACTTTGGGCAACCTCATATTTTAGTGCGATTTATGGCTATTGGCGATGTTAAAGATATCCCTAAAGCTAAAAGAATCGGCATTAGCTGGATGATTCTTACTGTTGGTGGAGCATTACTTTTGGGATTATTTGGAATAGCTTATTTATATAAGTTTGATCAAGCTACTATGTTGCAATTTGATCAATCAAAGGAATTGTCAGAAACTATTTTTATCCATCTTTCGAGAGCATTATTTCATCCCTTAATTGGCGGTTTTCTTTTATCCGCAATTTTAGCAGCTGTCATGAGTACCATATCTTCTCAATTATTAGTGACCTCTAGCTCAATGACAGAAGATATTTATAAAGCTTTTTTTAATAAAACAGCTTCTCCTAAACGTATGTTACTTGTAAGTCGACTTTCTGTGCTTATTGTAGCGATAATTGCCTTACTGCTCTCCCTAAACCCTAAAGACAGCATATTAAATCTTGTGGGAAATGCCTGGGCCGGTTTTGGCGCTGCCTTTGGTCCCCTTATCATCTTGTCGTTGCTTTGGAAAAAAACAACCGCCACTGCAGGATTATTGGGAATGTTGGTGGGTGGTGCTACTATACTTTTATGGGTGTATATTCCTCACGATTACAAATCTGTGTATGAAATCATACCTGGTTTCATTTTGAGTTTCTTAACGATTGTTATTGTTTCGTTTTTCAGCAAACCTGTTGCCCCTGTCATTGCGGAGGAATTTGATCAGGTTACGAAAATTCTGAAATAATAAAAAAGGATAACCTAAATCTGGTTATCCTTTTTTATTATTTGAAATGTTGATATTGACGATATATTATCGGTCTTTCTTATCCATCATTGTATTCCTAAGTCTACTGAAATAACAAGAGTGCAATAATTAAGGTCACAATAATATTAAATGTTTGTGCAATTAAAAAGGCATACAATGGCTTTTTATTATCCTGTTGAAACAGGTCTTTAAAATTAGTTTCCAATCCGATTGAGGTAAAGGCCAGGGTAAACCAAAGTCCCTGAATAAATTTCAAACTTCCTTTAACCGCAACATTTGTTTCTGGTGAAATAAAAAATGAGAAAAGTAAAGATGCAAATATAAAACCCAGGACAAACTTTGGAAATCTTTCCCAAATAATTTTCAAAGTTGGTTTCTCTTTCTTTGTTTCATCATCAACTGACTTTGAATAGCTCCAATAAATACTAATTGCAAATGCTGCAATTCCTAATAATACATTTTGTGAAAATTTTACAATTGTACTGATTTTTAAGGCTTCTTCTCCAACTAAACTACCTGAAGCGGCTACAGCACCCGATGTATCTATTGAACCTCCTAGCCATGCTCCTGTTACTTCTTGAGACAGTCCCATTTTATCCGCCAAATAAGGCATAAAAATCATCATCGGAATTGCCGTGATCAATACAAGTGAAATAATGTAAGATAACTTTTTACTATCTCCTTTAATTGCTCCAGATGTTGCAATTGCTGCTGATACCCCACAGATAGATACTGCGCTTGATAGCATCAAAGCCATTTCTTTATCAATCTTTAATTTTTTACAAACCCAAAAAGCAAAATACCATACTGAAATGACAACTACTAATGCTTGGATAAGTCCCAGTGAACCAGCTTTGAGTATATCTCCAAAAATAACTGTTGTTCCTAAAAGAATCAATCCAATTTTGACATACAACTCTGTACTTAATGCACTTTTAAACCAATCAGGAAGATTGAAAAAATTACTGATGACCAAGCCGATCGCCAAACTGAAAATAACAGCTTCTAGATTATAGTCTTTTACGAGTGAATTTCCAGCAAAGATGAGTGCAAGCATGGTTAACACATAGACAGACGGAAAAACTATTAATAAGCTTTTAACCGACTTACCTAATAAGGAGGCTCCGATAATGGCGACAATAAAGACTAGACCAAATTGGGTCGCTATTGCCTGCAGGTTATGAATGGAAAATACTTGGTTTCCTAATTCTGAAAAATTGCTCCAGCTGAAACTTGGTTGAGGAACAATGACCCCAAAAATTGCTAAAAAGACAATTCCTAATCCTAAGATAACAACTACCCAATCCTCAGCTAAGGAGAATGATTTCGAAGATGACATGTAAACAGGTTTTAATTTAGAAACCCCAAATTTAGAAATATTATCCATGCCGGCAACTAGTAAACGAAAAAGTTACCAAATAATAAAGCCGAGATGAAAACATCTCGGCTTCTAAACCTATAATCACTTTTTAAAACCTAAAAACAATATTTATTGGCATCAATCAACTTCTTAGCAATTCGTTGACGCGCATCTTTCACATTAAATGGTTCTGATTTTGTAAAGCGACGTAAACCCACTAACATCATTTTCAACTCATCACCTTCAGCAAAAGAATTTAGGGCTTCTTTTCCTGCAATATTCACTTTATCAATGGTTGAGTAAAGATAAATTTTAGCCATATCTATTGCATCAGCACTTGCTTCTACTCCTTTTGTATGATATAATTTCTCCGCACGAAGTAACGCTGACTCAGCGATGTATACATAACCAATGATATCGGCAATATTCATCAAAATCTCCTGCTCCTTAGATAAAGACATCATCAATTTTTGAACTGCGGCGCCAGCAATTAATAAGCCTGCCTTTTTCAAATTAGCGATAATTTTCTTTTCTGCTGCAAATGGTGTTTCATCTTCTTCTCCAAAATCAGGAATAGCTAATAGTTCTGATGCAACTGCAGTAGCAGGTCCCATCAAATCAATCTCTCCCTTCATGGCACGTTTCAAAAGCATATCTACGACCAACAGTCTATTTACTTCATTAGTACCTTCAAAAATACGATTGATACGTGAGTCTCGATAAGCGCGTTCCATTGGTGCTTCTGCTGAATATCCCATGCCTCCATAAATCTGTACGCCTTCATCCACAACATAATCTAACATTTCCGAACACCACACTTTAATGATCGCACACTCGATAGCGTATTGTTCTACAGATTTCAGTTTTGCTTTAGCTTCATCCATCCCCCCTGCAACTAATGATTCGTACGTGTCATCAATATTCTGACCGGCACGATATGCTGCTGATTCGGTCGCAAATAATCGCGTTGCCATTTCAGCTAATTTGTAACGGATGGCTCCAAATTTGGAAATAGGTAAATTGAACTGCACGCGCTCATTGGCATATTTAATCGCTTGTGTAATCACCATGCGTGATGAACCGATAGTAGCAGCGCCTAATTTTATACGACCAATGTTTAGGATATTAACCGCTATTTTAAATCCATTTTCACGTTCAGAAAGCATATTTTCAACAGGAACTTCACAATCGTTGAAAAATACCTGACGGGTTGAAGATCCTTTGATTCCCAGTTTATGCTCTTCTGGGTTCATGCTGATTCCTCCAAAATCTTTCTCAACAATAAAAGCGGTAAGATTCTTATCATCATCAATTTTTGCAAAAACAATAAAGATATCAGCAAAACCACCATTTGTAATCCACATCTTCTGTCCATTAATGACATAGTGTGTACCTGCGGCATTTAATTTTGCTGCAGTACGACCAGAGTTGGCATCTGATCCTGAATTAGGTTCTGTTAAACAATAAGAAGCTTTCCATTCGCCAGTAGCTAATTTTGGAATGTATTTTGTTTTTTGAGCTGCGTTTCCATAGTATAAAATAGGCAAAGTACCTATGCCTGTATGTGCCGATAATGCCACAGCAAAGGAGAATCCTCCCCCAACCGCATCTGCAACTAACATGGATGTATTGAAGTTTTTACCAAATCCCCCGTATTCTTCTGGTATGGACACACTCAACATTCCTAGTTCTCCTGCTTTATCCATAAGACTTGGCATCAAACCTTCTTCCTGGGAGTCAATACGATCCAATTTGTTTAGAACTTCCGTATCTAGAAAGTCAATACAGGTCTGACGAATCATCTTTGCTTCTTCATCAAATTCTTCAGGAATAAAAATATCTGTATAAGATGTCTCTTTAATTACAAATTCTCCGCCTTTAATTGTGTTGCTCATAATTTTTCTGATTAAAGTGCAAAGGATAAAGACTAAAACCTTATTTCTTTGCTTCTATTGTTAAATATTATTCTATTTTTTAAAACAAATACCTCTCGATAAGTCACCTAACTGATCTTTACGATTAAAAATCAGTTTAGATGGTCCGATTTGCAAAACATGTGAATGAAAAGCTGAAGTCATCCTCAAAATGTGCGATTTGATTTCGATAAAGAACATCTCATATGCCCTGTCGAAGTCTTAAAATTTGCGCTGTCTATAGTAATTCAAAAATACCTGCCGCCCCCTGTCCTGTTCCGACACACATGGTTACCATGCCGTATTTTTTATTTCTACGCTTCAGTTCATTTAATATTTGAACAGTCAATTTGGCTCCAGTACAACCCAATGGATGGCCTAAAGCAATGGCACCGCCATTGACATTAACTTTTTCTTCATCAAGACCCAATTCGCGAATAACGGCTAAAGATTGTGATGCAAAAGCTTCATTCAATTCGAATAAATCGATATCTTCTTTTTTTAATCCTGCCATTTTTAGAGCTTTTGGTATAGCTACAATAGGTCCAATACCCATAATACGTGGCGGAACTCCTGCCACGGCATAACTGACAAGACGTGCTATCGGTTTTAGGTTCAATTCTTTCATTTTTTCTTCTGAAACAATCAAAACAAAAGCTGCTCCATCTGAAGTTTGTGATGAGTTACCTGCTGTGACAACACCATCAGCTGCAAAAACTGGACGCAACTTCGCTAGTGCTTCAAGTGATGAATCTGCTCTTGGTCCTTCGTCTGTGTCAACGACATATTCTCTTGTTTCTAATTTTTTGCCATCCTTTAAGTAGTTTTCCTTTACTGTAATCGGAACAATGCCATCTTTTAAATGGCCATTTTTAATAGCCTCAACAGCTTTTTGATGTGATTTTAAGGAGAATGCATCTTGGTCTTCTCGAGATACGCCGTATTCTTTTGCAACAGCTTCGGCTGTAAGTCCCATTCCCCAATACCAATCTGGATTTTCTTTTGCTACTTCAGGGTTTGGAACAATTTTCCATCCTCCAAAAGGCATTCCTGACATAACCTCTACTCCGCCAGCAATAATACAATCTGCCATTCCGGCTTTTATTTTTGCTACGGCTGTAGCTATTGTCTCCAACCCAGAAGCACAGTAACGATTTACAGTGACTCCTGGTACTTTATCCGTTTGCAAACCCATCAGCGAGATTAAACGTCCTACATTCAATCCTTGCTCTGCTTCTGGCATTGCATTACCGACGATTACATCGTCAATTTCTTCTTTATTTAAGTTGGGTACTGATGCCACCAAATGCTTGATCACATCAGCGGCCAAATCATCCGCACGCATAAAACGAAATCCTCCACGAGGTGCTTTCCCTACTGCTGTACGATATCCTGCTACAATGTATGCTTCCATAATTTTTAGATGTGAGATGTGAGATTTAAGATATCAGATCATTAAAATTCACATATTATTTGTTATCATTTTTTAATTTATTCAAAAATCCAAAAATCATTTTTTGAATTTCTATAATTTGAGAACACAGCTGTTCGGCTTGCTCAACCTTTAACAACTTTAGATTTTGTGCTATAATAATTTGTGTTTGCAATTCGAAAGATGATCCATTTGCAATCCCGAGAAAATAAATAAATTCATTTCCCGAATTTCTACCTGCTCCTTCTGCTATATTTGACGCAATCGATATAACTGATCGTTTGATCTGAGATGATAATCCAAATTTTTCTTCTGAAGGAAAAAGAGATACTACTTCATATACTTTTGTAGCTAATTCAATTGATTTACTCCAAATCTTTAATTCTTTCAGATTATGCATATCTCAAATCTAATGTCTCAAATCTCTAATCTAATTTATATTCTAATTTCTTAACGGTTTTCCTTTTGTTAACATAAATTGGATACGTTCCAAAGTTTTTCGTTCTGCACATAACTCAAGAAAAGCTTTACGTTCTAGATCCAATAAATACTGTTCTGAGACTTCTGTTGGTGCCGATAATTCACCGCCACATAAAACATTTCCCAATTTTTCAGAAATCTTTTTATCATGGTCAGAGATATAATTTCCAGCACGCATTGAACTTGCTCCTACATAGACAATTCCTAATCCTTGTTTTCCCAATACCTTAATATCAGTCCTTTGAACGGGCTGTATATAACCTGCATTAGCTAATTCTAAAGCTTTTTCCTTTGCATCAGCTATAAGTCGAGCTTTATTCATGGTAATAGCATACTTACCTTGCTGCAGGTATCCAAGTTCATAGGCCTCTATAGCTGAGGTTGACACTTTTGCTGTTCCTATTGTCAAAAAACGATCTTTTAAAGTATTTTGAACAATTTGATCGTCTTTATATTCATCTGAAGCACGTAAAGCAAATTCTTTAGTACCTCCGCCACCTGGTATTACACCAACTCCAAATTCAACTAAGCCCATATATGTCTCAGCATGTGCCTGCACAAAATCGGCATGCATTGAAAATTCACAGCCTCCTCCTAATGTCATTTGAAATGGTGCTACTACTACTGGAATGGACGAATAGCGAATCCGCATAGAAGTATTCTGGAAAGCACGAACCGCCATATTTAATTCATCGTAGTCTTGCTCAGCGGCCATCATGAATATCATACCTATATTAGCTCCTGCGGAGAAATTTTTTCCTTCGTTAGAAATTACTAATCCACGATATTCTTTTTCAGCTAAATCAATTGCTTTATTCACGCCTTGAATTACATCTCCACCGATCGTATTCATTTTGGTATGGAATTCACAATTGATAATTCCATCTCCAAGATCAATAATGGAAACTCCGGAATTTTTCCAAATTGTTTTGCTTTCACGGATGTGATCTAAAACAATCAGATCTTCCGTTCCTGGAATAGGTTTGTATGATTTTGATGCAATATCATAATATTGACGAACGCCATTTTCGATTTTATAGAAAGACTCACAACCTGCGTCTAACATATCATGAACCCATTGTGAAACTTCACCACGTTGACCTGGGAGACGTTTCTCTTCGTTCTTAATTTTTTCTATTGTCTCTCGAACACCTAAAGCATCCCAAACCTCGAAAGGACCTATCTCCCAACCGAAGCCAGCACGCATCGCATCATCGATACGGAAAAAATCGTCAGTAATTTCAGGTACACGATTAGATACGTATTCAAACAAAGGATAATGCATGGCACGGAACAATTCTCCTGCTTTATCTTTCCCTTGTTCATATACTTTCATTCGTTTGCGAATATCTTCCACCAATTTTGTAGCTTCCAGGGTAGCAGATTTCACCTTTCCTTGAGGTCCAAATGTTAAAGTTTTCAGATTTAAAGATTGAATTTCTGAACTTCCAGAAGCATCTTTTACTTTTTCGTAAAATCCTTTTTTGGTTTTTTCACCTAGCCACTTATTTTCAACCATTTTAGTTATAAAGGAAGGCAATTGAAATACCCCCTTAGCTTCATCATTGGGTGCATTCTGGGCGAGGCCATTAGCAACGTTTACCAAAGTATCTAAACCAACAACATCAGCTGTCCGGAAAGTTGCCGATTTCGGATGACCCATCGCTGGACCGGTATACTTATCAACTTCTTCCACAGTCAAACCTAGCGGTTCTACGAGATGGGTTAAAGCAAGCATTGAATAAACACCGATTCTATTGCCAATAAATGCTGGTGTATCCTTGCATAAAACAACCGTTTTACCTAAAAACTTGTCACCAAATTCTAACAGAAAATCAACAACTTCTTTTTTTGTATGGGGGGTAGGAATAATTTCCAACAATTGTAAATAACGTGGCGGATTAAAGAAGTGTGTACCACAAAAATGATCTTTAAAATCTTCGGATCTAGCTTCCGTCATAAGATGTATCGGAATACCCGAAGTATTTGAAGTAATCAAAGTGCCTGGTTTTCGGTATTGTTCAACGCGTTCAAACACAGATTTTTTGATATCCAATCGTTCAACGACAACTTCAATGATCCAATCACATGATGCGATATCAGACATATTATCATCAAAATTTCCTGTTGAAATCCTTTTCACAAAAGATTTACTATAAATAGGAGATGGATTAGATTTTACAGCCGTTTCTAAAGACTGGTTGACAATGCGATTGCGAACGAACTTACTATCCAAAGTAAGTCCTTTTGCTGTTTCAGCTGGCAATAGCTCTTTTGGAACGATGTCCAAAAGTAATACTTCCATACCGATGTTAGCAAAATGGCAAGCGATCCTAGAGCCCATTACTCCAGAACCTAATACTGCTACTTTTCTAATGTTTCTACTCATTTATCTAATTGTTTATTATCAATAATTGCTAAGCTTATTATTGATCGATGGTACTATTTTCTTCTTGATATGAAGTCGCCAATTCATTTAATTTGGCTAAAGATTTCATCAATTGATTCCGCTCTTTCTCTGATAAATTTTCCTCGAGATAATGATTAAAATTACGAACGACGTTTTTTGCCATTTCTCTTTTTTCTTTACCCAGCTCTGTTAAATACACTTTAACGGATCGCTTATCAGATGCACTCGCTTCTCTATAAATAAATCCCAACTTCTCTAAATTATTTAACACCCGAGACAAACTAGTTGTTTTCACACCTGTTAAATTGGCGATCTGTGACACGGGGGTTCCCTCTTTATGGATATTAATTAAAATATAACCAGCAGCCTGAGTAAAACCATACTGCGTCGCAATCTGGTTATACTTATTAGCAATAGTCTGCCAACCTGTTTTTAAAAAATAATCGATTGTTTTATTTTGACTCATAATTTGCTTTATTATTTACTATGCAAGCATAACAAATCTAATTTATTTTTTTTGGATTTCAAATAGTTAATATTAAATTTTTAATAAATATTTGACGGAAATGAATAGTACCTTACCAAGGTATTAAAATACCGATTATAATCAACAATATGCCATATTATCAAAATGTGGAAAACTTTTAACAACTACAAACCAACAACTTAAGTAAAACACCCCCACAGTTATTCACATTTGTGTTTTTATATTCAAAATTAAATCGGTTACCTTTGTATAAACAAACATAAACGTATGGCTTTAGTTAATATACCGAGACTTGACTTGTTAAACTTTACTGAGGGGAATTCAGAACAGCGCGGTCAATTTATCCAAGACATTGGAAAAGCTTTTAACGAAACTGGTTTCGTTACTATTGCTAATCATGGTCTATCAAAAGAACTAATAGACGAATTGTATCAAATCGTACCCGCATTCTTCTCATTACCGACAGAAACAAAATTGAAATATGAGTTTCCTGAACTTGCCGGACAAAGAGGGTATACAACAAAAGGTCGCGAAAAAGCAAAAGATTCCACAACTCCAGATTTGAAAGAATTTTGGCAAAGAGGACAAACAATCGTTGGTGAAGAATATAGTAAAACTGATTTTCCTGATAATCCGGAAGTTGCCGAATTACCCCGATTCAGTGAAATCACCGCCGAAGTATATAAAAAGCTAGAAGATACTGGTCGTGAATTATTAAAAGCAATTGCAACTTATTTGGAGCTAGAAGAAGATTATTTCGAAAAATTCGTTATCAACGGTAACTCTATTTTACGTGCAATCCATTACTTTCCGATCCAAAATCCTGATGAATTAGCACCTGATGCTGTTCGTGCCGGAGCCCACGAAGATATCAATTTGATTACTTTATTAATTGGAGCGAGTGCTGACGGTCTTGAGGTTATGACAAAAGACGGTGAATGGTTTCCCATTAAAGCTAAAGGCGAAGATATCGTAATCAATGTTGGTGACATGTTGCAGCGCTTAACAAATAATAAATTAAAATCAACTACACACCGTGTCGTTAATCCACCGCGTGAATTAATGGGTAATTCTCGTTTTTCTATTCCTTTCTTCTTACACCCTAAAGCATCAATGAGCTTAGCTTGTTTAGATTCTTGCATTAGCGAAACTTATCCAAAAGCTTATCCTGATTATACTGCAGGTGAATATTTAGATGAACGTTTGAGAGAGATCGGTTTGAAGATGTAAGTATTTTTTATAAAAAAAGAAGACCAACCTTTCAAACAAACTGTTTATTAGAAAAGAAAAATGGCCTGTTAAAAATTTAACAGGCCATTTTTAATTTTTAACATCATTAAAATCTTGATTTCCCTTTTGACAATGATCAATCAGGAAATCCATATTAATCTGTTTAAAAAGAATAACCAAAACCTACATTGAGGTAAATATTATGCATACTGAAATCGATAGAATTGAAATCTTTTTCTAAAATATTATTGAAGCCATATGTAAGGTCTGTCAGTAATTTAAAATGTTTATTCATTTTCCATTCTGCTCCAAGTTGAGTACCCCATTGAAATTTCCGAACATTGTCCGAAAAATCATATGCAGCTTGACTTCCATCTTCAAACGATATTTTTGTTCCTGTTGGTGTATTTTGTCTTAAATAGCCATCCGATACATATCCATCAAATGTATTGTCAATCAATCTTGAAAAATAGAGACCTCCATATAAATTCCATTTATCCGAAAGTTTATAAACAGCCAAAACAGGTATAGTAAAATATGTATTACTCACATTTGTCTGTACTTTTCCTGTATAGTAACCTCTAACTTTTGAATTATCCTTAACCACTTCTGTTAGGTAGTTCTTGACGCGGGCATTGGTCTTCATTCCTTTTTCTTCAAAACGAAGCCCTAATCGCATTCCCCATTTTCCATTTTCATGTATCCATTTAGTAGCGTTTGCTTCTAAACCAAAACTAAACCCGGGATTAAAACTTTCAATCTTTCTTATTTCACGAGGCATACCTAATGGACTACTGCCCCCTATACTAAATTGCGCTTGCACTGCGTAATCAATATTTGTATTAAAAAAATTTGTGTTACTGTTAACTGTACTGTCTTGCGCCTGGGCATATTGGGTAACCATTAAACAAATAGCTACAACATATAGTATTCTGTTCATTACAATAGTTTTATTATTTATATTCATCATTATTTTTTTTGACCTGTAACAAGCTCTACCTCATCAATAAATAAAGTACTTCCTACAGCACCATTAAAAATATCTCCTTCTTTACTTGAACTGAATACTATGGTATACATATATTCTTTAGCTGGGTCAAAAGATTTACCATTCACAAAAGAAAAAGGAACATTAAATGCTGTCCATTTATCAGTTTCAATTTGTTCTTTTGTTCCAATTCTAGCAACACTCACGATCCGAGAATCTTTAAAGGCATGTGTACCTGTTAAGAAATTTTTATTTAAATCAGCTGATTTTTCAAATAAAATTGCATATCCATCCCACGTATCTTTAGTGAGCTGTGATGGTTTTGTATTATCTACAAATTTTTCACCGGCTTTATATTTAAAGAAACCTTTTAATGCTACCGGAGCAGTATCATTGTTGTAGGAGATACCAAATCGAGTAGAATTAACAGTAGGAAAAGTAAGCCTGAACTCCCCAACAAACAGATTACCCGCAGCCAATGGCGAACCGAACATCCCGCCTAATGGACCGGTATCTTTCGTCATTAATTTAGCAGCATTACCAAGATAACCGTCTGTTACTTGCGAAGTTGGATAGAAAGATGGTATTAAATCTTTATCCTCTCCCACTAATGTACCAGCAAGAATATTATATCCCTCATTTGCTGTTTCCCAAATAATATTTTTCTGACCGTCTGCTGTTAATTCAAAAAACTGATGGTAATGACCTACAGGATTATCTGTATCAACAACTTGTGCATTTTCAAATGCACCATAAAAATTAGCGCCTTCGTCAACTACAAATGAGACTGTATAAGTCTTTGACCATGCACCATCTTGAGAAGTTACTGTATATTTTTGAGGTTGTGAAAAATCAAGTTCGGTACCACTTTTTGGCAAGATAGTCGCTCCTGGTGTCAACACAAACTCAGGCGTATGTACGTAACTACCAGAAAAGCGTTTCAGTTTAAAAATAATCGTATTATTACCTATAGAAGGTGCTGTACTAAGTGCTAAATCTCCATTCAGAATACTTGCCTGTTCAATATCAGCTTCTGTATTCAATGCCTCTTCTTTAATACAGCCATTTAATCCAAAAAACAGCATAATACAAATCATAAACGATAGAATTCGTTTTTGTTCCATAATAAATTAATATTTAATGTAAAATATCGTTAATTGTGAGAATTATTAACGTGGCGCAAAGTTAAGATTGTTGGGGTAACAACTTAAATTTCGTGGAGAAAAAAGACCTTTGTCTCTAAAACTTGACAATTAAAGGAAATTCAACTGTTATTAAAGATTTTCTTTTATCTTTTTAGGCAATGATGCAAACACAAGATCATAACTATGATCAATTAATTCCAATAACTTTTGGTCTGTTAATTCACGATTTGCATGAACTGTGTTCCAATGTTTCTTATTCATATGATAACCTGGAAAAACTGTCTGCAGAAATTCCTGTCTCAAACTAATAGCGTACTCTGGATCACACTTGACATTAAAAGATAGTCCCTCCAATTGATCTAAGCCAACTAATAGAAAAACTTTAGAAGCAACTTTAAAAACCAGTGTATCAGGACCAAATGGAAGTTCTTCAGTTACTGCATTTTTTGCTATGCAATAATCGCGTAATTCTTCGATATTCATGTTTGGTTTTTTTCTGAAAGTTAAGAAATAATTATTATTTTACCCAATGTACAGCTTGCTGATTAAGATTATAAAAAAACAAAAAATGTTAATTATTGTAAATAATGCTCTGTTTTTATAACATTCTGATTACACAAATATTAAGAACCGGTTAATATTCTATATTTGACACATAACTTCACCTAAATAGCATTATGAACAGGATATTTTTCCTCCTATTATTTTTTTGCACATCATTAAGTTACGCACAAACTTCTATTAAGGGTAAGGTTATAGATCGAGGCGAAAACAAGCCCCTTTTCAATGCTTCAGTAATCTTACTTACGGCACAAGATTCTATTTTGAAAGTATTTACACGCACAAACGAGGAAGGTAATTTCAATATCCAACCCCCAGAAAAAGGTGCTTATCGTGTACTTGTGACTTATCCAAAATTTGAACTATACAGTGACATCATAAATGTAGAAGATAGCAAGATTGATTTACATGATATTAAGATAAGTTCACGAGCCAATGTTCTTGAAGAGGTTGTTATTACGCAAAAACTACCAATAAAAATTAAAGGTGACACAATAGAATATAATGCCGGTAGTTTTGAAACTGAAAAAAATGCAAAATTGGAAGACCTTCTCCGAAGGTTACCCGGTATGACTGTATCTTCGGACGGAACTATTACTGCTCAGGGGAAAACAGTTTCAAAGGTATTGATAGATGGTGAAGAATTTTTTGGTTATGATCCTAAAATTGCGATTCGCAATGTTAGAGCAGATGCTATTGACAAAGTACAGGTATACGAGAAAAAATCTGATGAAGCTGAATTAACGGGAGTGGATGATGGCGTACGTATCAAAACGGTTAATGTAGTGCTTAAAGAAGAAGCTAGGAAAGGTATTTTCGGAAATGCGAATGCTACAATTGGTACTAAACATTTATTTGATGCGGGTTTATTTGCCGCTAAATTCAATCGTTCTGAACGCATAGGACTAACCGGAAACTGGAACAATATGGGAGGGGGAAATGATTCAAGGATCCGGTCCAATGCCAGCATTCAAGGTAAACCTGAATATAAAAATATTGGCGTAAATTATGACAATGTCTTTCTAAAGAAAAGGTTATCGTTAAATTCCAGTTATAATTTCAACAACAACAGCGCTACTAATGAACGAACTTCTAACGTTAAGGAATTATTTGAAGACAAAACACAAGAAACAATAGGAAGTAACAGCTCCGATAACGATACAAAAAATAACAATGTCAGAACACAGGTACGATTCAAAATCGATTCTATCCAAAATCTAGACGTTCAATTGAATGCAGGCAAATCAGACACCTATACTAAAAGTACGTCGAACCGTAGGATCACCATTAATGACACTACACTAACGAACACTTTTGATGAAAATAACAGCTCAAAGGGAAATAATGATAATGCCGATTTCCGTATTAATTATAGAAGAAGACTAAACAATAATGGACGGTCTATTAATGTTCAGTTTAATTCGCAATTATCACAAAGTGAATCTATTGGTCAAACAAAATCGATTACAAACTATTATAAAAACAACGCGCTTAACAGAGCTGATACTATAGATCAAAAACGTGTAAACGAAGCGACAAACAATCGAATCGGTGCTTCTCTAAATTTAAATGAGAAATTACTTCAAGACTTGTACCTAACTGTAGGATATACGATGAACAGTAGCGTTTCAAAAAGTCTAAATAGATCATTAAATGCCGATGGACTGGGTGAATATACGTTGTTAGATTCATTATATTCTAAAAATGAAGAAAACAAAAATTTCAATCAGGGTGCAAATATTCAGTTAAACTACAACATTAAAGACAAACTCAATATTAACCTATCAAATACGATGAGCTATAGGAATCAAAAATTAATTGACAGCTATCGTGATATTAATCTCAATCGCAACTTTTGGGATAATAACCTGAATATGAATGTTAATTACAAATTGTCTTTAAACAAAAATTTGATGCTTAGCTACGGTACATCGAACAGAATTCCGACGTTCGGACAATTGATAGCCTTACAACCACAGACAAATCCATTATTTGTACAATTAGGAAACCCCGATTTAAAGAAATCAACTGAAAACTCTTATAATTTCAATTTTAATACCTTTAGCATTTTAAGAAGTTCGAGCTTCAATATCAATGCGGGTATTACAACAACACATAATCCGATTGCAAATAAGAGAATCCTTGATTCTGAAGGGGTGACAACCAGTAATTATGAAAACATACGAGATAAAATAAACTGGTCCGCTAGAGTATACTCTGGTTATAGTAAACCTTTATTTAATAATTTACTTCAGTTCAATCCAAATGCGAATGTAAGCTATGGAAATAGTTACGACTTTCTGAATGGTGTATTGAACAATTCCAAGAACTACAATGCAAGTGCAGGTTTTGGATTAAATAAACAAAATTCTAAGGTTATTGACTTCAACTTCTTTACGAATATAGGTGTTGATCGTGTGGAGACACTTTTACAACCTGATTTAAACAGTAATAGTCTGAGAGCAAATATCAATACGGATATCAAATACTTCCTACCCTTTAAATTTGATCTGGTGCAGGTTATTAATTATGGATATACGGGTAAGAACAAAGTATACACTAAAGCTATCAATCAATTTTATATGAATATGGAATTAAATAAGAAATTGATGAGCAATAACTTACAATTAAGCTTAAAAGCATTTGATATTTTTAAAACATTCAATACTACCAATCGCTCATTTGACAGCAGTAAATTTTCGGAATCACAACAACAGATGCTTACTCAATATTTCATGCTTGGATTGAAATGGGATTTTAACAAAAACTTAGGAAAGAAAAATGACTAAATTATTAATAGGTTTCATTCTTTTGCTATTTGGCACAGATGCATTTGCGCAACATGCTTACTTTGCAACAAAAGGAACCATCAATTTTGAGAAAGTAGTGTATACGAAAGCGAGAATGCGGGAATTGATGGCAAAGCATAGCGGCAATCGAGGCGGTATGATGTATATGGGAAATATTGATGAAATGCCAGAAAGTTCTACATCCAATTTTGTTCTGAAGTTTGATGAGAACCAGACATTGATGGAGTCCAATGCAGAAGATACGCCAACAAAGCCCAATACCTCACCTGCAAATACAAGAGTTGGAAGAGGTTCAGGAGGAGGGCGAGGGAATGCAGGAGCAAATCAACGAACAGGCACAAATGGAGGTGGCGGTATGCGTGGCATGGGCAGAGGAAACAACAGAATGGGCGATAAAACTTATTTTCAGAACCTTAAAGCTAAGCTTTCTGAAGTACAGCTTCAAATTGACGAAAAAATTATTATAAAAGATAGTCTTCAGGATGTCACATGGCGATTCACAGATGAGTTTAGAACAATTGCAGGGTATGAATGTAGACGTGTAAATGGGGCGACAAAAGATTCACTTTATCTAATCGCTTTTTATTCAGAAGAGATTCCTGTCTCAGGAGGGCCGGTATTAACAGGAGGATTGCCCGGAATGATCTTGGGACTTGTTATTCCTGAAATGCATATCAATTATTGGGCGACTGAGGTAAAATTCACCACTGATCAGGTATCAAGTTCGTGGAAAGATAAAAAAGCAAAAGAGATGTCATCCAACGAATTTTTTAAATTGCTTTCAGGCAGTATGTTTAGGGGAAGAGGTAACAGTGATGCACAACAAAGAAGACAAATATTAGAGCAGATTCTTTATTAAAGAATCTGCTCTAATCGGTTATCGACTAAGTATGTCAACTAATTCCTCCTGTATGGCAACTCCTTTATCTTGATTATACCATTTTTGAATCTCTTCTTTAATGTCATTAAATTCAGCTCCTTTACCTTTCATCATAACAAATAGATCTGTACAGCCCTGAGGGCGCGGTCCCCATACAGCCAAGTCATCACCTTGCTCATTACGAATCACTAATTTAGGAATAGACTTTCCGCCATTGGTCAAATATTGGTTAATTGTATAAGGTTCCGAATCACGTAACTGTATATCCAGAACAAGCAATGGATTACTCTTCACCATCTGGTAAATCATGGGGACAGAATGAGCGGCATCACCGCACCATGGTTCTGTTATTAAGATCCAATGTTGCTTGGTTGCAATCCCGTTCATAAATGAAGCTGTTTCAGCATTGGGTTCAAATTTTTTCAACCAGCGATTCATTCTCGACCAATTTAATTTGGTGTAATTAAAAATTTCTTCGTCTTGATAACCTTCATAATTCTCGGGATTTTCTACGATAGCTTTAAAATAGGATACGTATTCTTCGAACTGCATATATTAACTTTTATATTTTGGGATACAATATGACAAAATTTTGCCATTTGCACAATTCAGACGAAATAAAGAAACATAGAAATGACAGTTTGTCACCAATTCTGACGTTTACTTGTCAATTTTATTCATTTTCATCAAAACAAAATGATTGGCACAAGGGTTGATTAGGTAGGTATACAACAAACAGATTAGTAAAAAATAAATATATATAATATGTCTAAAATAATAGGAATCGACTTAGGTACGACCAATTCATGTGTTGCTGTAATGGAAGGTAACGAACCGGTAGTTATTGCTAACAATGAGGGTAAACGTACAACCCCTTCTATCGTTGCTTTTGTTGAAGGTGGAGAGCGTAAGGTAGGTGATCCAGCAAAACGTCAAGCGATCACAAACCCGACTAAAACTATTTACTCTATTAAACGCTTTATGGGTTTATCTTATGATGAGTCTGTAAATGAAGCGCAACATGTACCTTATAATGTAGTAAAAGGCGACAACAATACACCACGTGTAGAAATTGACGACCGTAAATATACACCTCAAGAAATTTCAGCTATGATTCTTCAAAAAATGAAGAAAACTGCAGAAGATTTCTTAGGTCAGGAAGTAACTGAAGCTGTAATTACAGTTCCTGCATACTTCAATGATGCACAACGTCAAGCAACTAAAGAAGCTGGTGAAATCGCTGGTTTAACAGTTAAGCGTATTATCAACGAGCCAACAGCTGCTGCTTTAGCTTATGGTTTAGATAAAGCACACAAAGACATGAAAATTGTTGTTTTTGACTGTGGTGGTGGTACACATGACGTTTCAGTATTGGAATTAGGTGATGGTGTATTTGAAGTTAAATCTACTGACGGTGATACACACTTAGGTGGTGATGACTTTGATAATGTAATCATCAACTGGTTAAATGACGAGTTTAAAAACGAAAACAATGGCTTTGACTTGAAAAAAGATCCAATGGCATTGCAACGTTTGAAAGAAGCTGCTGAGAAAGCTAAAATTGAATTATCAAGCACAACTTCTACTGAAATCAACTTGCCATACATCACTGCTGATGCAACAGGCCCGAAACACTTAGTTCGTCCTTTATCACGTGCTAAATTTGAAAGCTTAGCTGCTGATTTGATCAAACGTACAATTGATCCTTGCCGTTCTGCATTGAAAAATGCTGGATTCAGTACAGGTGATATCGATGAGATCATCTTAGTTGGTGGTTCTACACGTATCCCTGCAATCGTTGATGCAGTAAAAGCATTCTTCGGAAAAGAGCCTTCTAAAGGTGTTAACCCTGATGAAGTTGTAGCATTAGGTGCTGCTATCCAAGGTGGTGTATTAACTGGTGAAGTGAAAGACGTATTATTATTAGACGTTACTCCTTTATCATTAGGTATCGAAACAATGGGTGGTGTGATGACTAAATTAATTGAAGCGAATACAACTATTCCTACTAAAAAGTCTGAAACGTTCTCAACTGCTTCTGATAATCAACCATCTGTTGAAATCCACATCTTACAAGGAGAGCGTCCAATGGCTGCTCAAAACCGTACGATTGGCCGTTTCCACTTAAATGATATTCCTTCTGCTCCTCGTGGTGTTCCTCAAATTGAAGTGACATTCGACATCGATGCAAATGGTATCATTAAAGTTTCTGCTAAAGATAAAGCAACTGGAAAAGAGCAAAATATCCGTATTGAAGCTTCATCTGGTTTATCTGACGAAGAAATCAAAAAAATGAAAGAAGAAGCTGAAGCAAATGCTGAAGCGGATCAAAAAATGAAAGAAGAAGCTGATAAGATCAATGGTGCAGATGCTTTGATTTTCTCAACTGAAAAACAATTAAAAGAATACGGAGATAAAATTTCAGCAGATAAAAAAGCGGCTATCGAAGCTGGTTTAGTAAAATTGAAAGCTGCTTTTGAAGCAAGAAGTTTTGCTGATATCGATTCAGCTTCTGCAGAAGTAAACAATGCTTGGAATGCTGCTTCTGAAGAGATGTATGCTGCTTCACAAGGTGGTTCACAACCTCAAGGTGATGCTGGTCAAGCAAACAATGGTGGTAACCAAGGTGGTGATGACGTAACTGACGTAGAATACGAAGAAGTTAAATAATTACACTCCTTTTAAATAATAAAAAGCTCGAAGATGAATCTTCGAGCTTTTTTATTATTAGGCCAAGTCTGAATCTTCCAATTGGAATAATTCTTCTATACTTTTATCCAATACTCTTGATAACTTAAGTGCCAATACAGTTGAAGGAACATATTTCGCAGCTTCCAAGGCATTGATTGTCTGTCTACTTACTCCGACTTTATTTGCTAACTGTTCTTGTGAATAATCTTTCATCAGTCGATTGATTTTAATATTATTCTTCATGCGCTAACCTCCTATTCATTTTAAAAACCTGGAACCGAAAAATAATAATATAAAGCAATAATATAATATTTGGACTTAAAAATGCCAGGCTTATATACCAACTACCATAAACAAATGCAATTAATAATACATTGAAAATAGCAAAAGAAATAATAGACCAGGACCAAGAATAAAGACGAATAGAATTAATCATTTCATCCTCATACTTATACTTCGTAAATGCAATAAAACTCAACCCTAAAAAGATCGATAAAAGCTGTAATGTTAGTGACATTTCTGTATTAATAATTTCAAAAGGACCATCATTTCCTCCTAAAACTGCAAAAGTAGAAAAAGATAATTCGAAAGGCATGATCTCTACCCCTTTTATTCTTGGATAATTAGTAATTAAAATACTATTTTCTTTTAGCATATATAATGCCGTTGGGATTAAAAACATGAGGACTAATCCTAATCCAATCCACCGGAAGTACCGGGGTAATAAAGGAATTTTTTTCATAATGATTTTAAGTTTTATATTGTTAGTACGACAAATGTAAAACTAATCATACATATTGACAAGTATTTTTTACAAAATGTAAAAAATACTTGTCAATCTATTGTGTATTTTATTGTGATGAATACTGGAGTGCTATTTTTTGTAATGGCTTAATATTCCTTTATCTAATGTTGCCCATATACCCGCTGGCATATTCGCTTTTTTAAGAGCTTCGTTCGTCCAAGTATTGCATGAGTAAAACATGCTGTAAGATCCTTTGGCTTCATAAAAAGCATCCGAATCACCATACTGTGCACTGGTATTAATTACAATTGGTTTATTTTCAGTATCATATTCCAACGATGATTTCACAAAATCAATAAGGGTCTGATATTGTACTGTATCAATCATATACTTGTAACAGAGCTCATTCTCCTCTACAGATTTATGATAGGTAATATGTAGTGCCGTTTCACCAATGCCAGTTGCTGCTACAAATGCTGTCGAAGCTTTTAGATCTTTCCATTCTGGGGTATTTAAATAAAAGCCCTTATCTCCCCATCCTATTCCCATGTAACTGTATGTGGTATCTTTTCCCTTATTATTACTTAATGGAAATAGATGCGTCCAATCCATCAGATTATTTTTAACAGGGAATACTAAATCTGTATGCACACCATTTGACATAATATATACCGTTATATCTTTTGGTAGTACAGAATTTTCTCTATGTGCACTTATTCGCGATAAGACACGTTCTGACAACCAATAAATAAATACAATTAGAATGAGTGTGATAAGAATATATAAGAGCACTTTTAATATTTTTTTCATGTTTATAATGGACTTGATCTTAGAATGATAATACCTTCTAATATTCAAACATAAAAAAAACCCGCAACAAATATTGCGGGTTTAGAAAATACTACGATAATATTTTAAAATAATTTCTCTGGATATGCACCATCTGCAATCAATTTTAGGATTGATGCCTGCACAATTTCCTTATCTTCTTTATAAGTAACACCGAACCATTTTGATGAGGTTGGGATAACTTTAAAATCTGCTTGCTTTGTTTGCACGAAATAATCTGCAACAGAAGGAATGAAGAATTCAGATTTAGGATCTTCCGAATTTTTCTCAACAAAATCTCTAAACATGCCTTCAGCCACTTCAAATACTTTTGGAGTAAAGCCCCAGAAATTCATAGATACACGACTTTCCGGATCCAACTCTGTTATTACATCACCTTCTTCGAAAACTATTTTTTTCTCGCCTTCAATTTCTTTATAGTAGATTTTAGTACGTTCCGTAACACTTTCCATATGTCCTGAAGGACTTACTACACATACCCCTCTAGATACATAACCATAATCAGATAACGTATTACCAACTTGAAATCCCATCAAAGCCATTTGGTTATCTGATACTTCAGTTGTTAAGAACTTAGACATTTTTTCGTAAGAATCCGTACCGTAAAAATCATCTGCATTAATCACACAGAAAGGTCCATCAACGTGATTTTTTGCACTCATTACAGCGTGTGCAGTACCCCAAGGTTTAGCACGCTCTATTTCACGGTCAATACCATACTTCTTTAAATCAAAATCTTGGAAAGCGTAATCTACTTCGATTTTTCCTTTTAACTTTTCGTCAAAGACTTCTTTCATTTTATCTAAAAATTCTTCACGAATTATAAATACTACTTTGCCAAATCCAGCATTAATAGCATCATAGATAGAATAATCAATAATAGTTTCGCCGTGAGGCCCAAAAGCATCAATCTGTTTCAATGATCCGTAACGGCTAGCCATACCTGCTGCCAAAATTAATAAAGTTGGTTTACTCATATCCAATTTCTAGGTCGTTTCTAGTTTAAATTTGTGCAAATATATAAATATTAGATTACTTTTTCTTAAAGAATGCTGTTAACAAACCACTTGCCAGTTTCCCCAACAACTTTACCCCTTCTCTTGCAAGTGTGGTCGTCGCTGTTTTCTGAGCGGCTTCTAGTGGTGTTTGTCTTCTCGAACTGCTCTTAGCAAGCTTAGCCTCTTCTTTTTCTCGATCTTGCTGTATCTGCTGATCATTTGCCACTTTCATTCTTTCATCAACAATCTCAGCTGCAGAGCGATTTTCCTCACGTTGTTGATATTTCAAATACAAATCAGATTGCTTGACAAGCTGATCGTAAGTTGTTGCATCTGCAGGTCCCATGACAGCTCTTGCTGGTACCAGATGTGTGGCAACAACTTCTGTAGGAATTCCTTTATCATTCAGCACTGTAATGAGTGCCTGCCCTGTTCCTAAGGATGTTAATATTTGATCGATTGCATAAAAATCTGATTTAGGATATGTTTTGACAGTTTTTCTTAAATTCTCAGCATCATTCGGAGTAAAAGCACGTAAAGCATGCTGTACGCGATTCCCCAACTGTGCCAACACAGACTCGGGAATATCTGTTGGTGACTGAGTACAAAAGAATACGCCTATACCTTTTGATCGAATCAATCTAACGATCTGCTCTACCTGCGTCAGAAATGCTTTAGAAGCATCTTTAAATAGTAGATGAGCTTCATCAAAGAAAAATACCAACTTTGGTTTATCCAAATCGCCTACTTCTGGTAAATTTTTAAACAACTGGGCTAATATACTTAATAGAAATGTTGAAAATAACACCGGTTGATCCTGAACATCCGAAATATTCAATAAACTAATGACACCTCTGCCATCTACTTTTTGAAATAAATCTTGGATATCAAATTCCTTCTCTCCAAATATATGAGCAACACCCTGTTGTTCTATAGCAACTATCTTACGTAAAATAGTTCCAGAACTCGATGTACTTATTTTACCATAATCATCTTTAATCTCCTCACTTCCTGGACCATCGGCGAGATAACTCAGTAACTTTTTAACATCATTAAAATCAACCAAAGGCATATTATGATCTTGTGCATATTTAAAGATTGCAGCTAACACTCCAGTTTGTGTATCATTCAGTTCTAAAATACGGGACAAAAGAATAGGACCAACATCAGATACTTTGATCCGCATTGTTGTTCCTTTATTACCTGTCAAAGAAAATAATTCGATGGGAAAACTCGCTGGTACAAACGGAACGCCCACAGCATCTCCACGATCTATAAGCGCTTGATTGGTTTGTCCTTCAACAGCTAAGCCCGATAAATCTCCCTTAACATCTAGCATAAACACGGGAACTCCTGCATCAGACAACTGTTCTGCAATTAATTGCAAAGTACGTGTTTTCCCAGTTCCGGTTGCTCCTGCAATTAAGCCATGTCGATTCATCATTTTTAAAGCCAGGTTAACTTTAGCCTCTGATAAAATATTACCGTCCAAAATACCTGCACCTAAATATATATAGGCTCCCTTTGGATTGTATGATGCTTTTACTTTTTCAATAAATAGTGTTTGATCTTCCATTACTTAATTTGCTAATTTTTAAAACCCAAACAGTTAACGCTTGAGAAATCTCTTCACTTTTTACATGTTATATTTCCTCTATTAAAGATAGAACGAAATATTGAGTCTTTGTAATTTTTTTGTCAGCATGGATTTTTTTTCAAAAAGTTCACAATTTTTTAACATGAAAAATGTATTTTTACATACTCTAAATAGGGGACAGATACAGTTTTGAAGAAAAATGTTTAATAAAAAAATTAGAAATATAGCCGCTTTATTATGTGCTTTAATCTTTTTCACAAAGATGAGCATATCAATAACACCTATATTTTCATCTTTATTAGATCAAAATACTATTCTTCAAATTGTGCTTCAATTAGAAATTGAGAACAACAATGGAGCACATAGTGATCATAATGAGTCCGGATCAAAGTTTTTTAATGCCAAAACTGAAGAATCTTACTTTTTAGCGATCATAACTGATAACCACGGAAAACAAAAGCACTACTTGAAAAATGAAAAAAGTATTCGTGCATTCCACCCATCTGTTCCTACGCCGCCTCCTAACTGCTAGGCTTCCTGTACATGCTTTGGCATGACCTCAACTTTGGTCAGATCTGACTAAAGGAAAATCTTATATAAAAAAAACAGGTAAAATTTTAGACAAAAACTAATGTTTGGAACTCGTATGTCTGCTTTTCTGAAACTATCGAAAAGAGACTTAAAATATGATGTACCCGCTAGTGTTGTGGTGTTTTTAGTAGCACTTCCACTATGTTTGGGTATTGCAATGGCTTCTGGTGCGCCATTGTTTGCAGGATTGTTAACTGGAGTAATTGGCGGTGTAGTCGTTTCTTCTATCAGTAAATCACCTTTAAGCGTCAGTGGTCCTGCAGCTGGTCTTACAGTTATCGTTTTGGGAGCCATTCAGAGTCTTGGAGCTTATGAAACGTTTTTATTAGCCGTAGTTATTGCTGGAATACTTCAGTTGATTCTAGGTATTGTAAAGGCGGGAATGATTGGTAATTATTTCCCATCCTCGGTTATTGTTGGAATGCTTGCTGCCATTGGGATTACCATTATATTAAAGCAAATTCCTTTGGCACTTGGTATGTTGGAAACACATGCTTTTGAGCTTGATAACGGCCATGGAATTGGCGCATTTACAGACACTTTGGTATCTTCAATTGGCCCTGGGGCTTTGATTATCTGCATCTTATCACTGATTGTTTTAATTTATTGGCCAAGCATACCGAAATTGAAAAGCATTCCTGCTCCACTAATCGTAGTGGCTTTAGGCATCGGATTATCATTTGCCTTTAATGGAACAGCATTTCAATTAGCAGAGTCACAGTTTGTACTTGTACCGATTGTTAATTCCTTTGCGGAATTTACAGGGCTGTTTACGCTTCCCGATTTCACACAGATCATCAATAAAGAAGTTTGGATTGTCGCTTTCACCATTGCGATCATAGCCAGTTTAGAAACACTATTGAGTATTGAAGCGGTCGATAAAATTGATCCATTTAAAAGAAATACGCCAACCAATCGGGAGCTGATTGCACAAGGAGTTGGTAACATAACAAGTGGTCTATTGGGTGGTTTACCAATGACGTCAGTTATTGTACGTTCATCAGCGAATGTAAATGCTGGAGGAAGAACAAGACAATCTGCCTTACTTCATGGTATGTGGTTATTACTAGCGATTCTGATCATACCTAACGTATTAAATTTTATTCCACTATCTTGTTTAGCTGCTATTTTATTGCAAACTGGCTATAAGCTAGCGAAACCAGCTTTATTTACATCTATGTATAAAAAAGGACTTGACCAGTTTATTCCTTTCTTTGCAACAATTGTGGCAATTGTATTGACAGACTTATTAATGGGTGTAGGTATTGGTCTTGTGGTAGCCACTTTTTATATTTTAAAAGCTAATATGCAGAATGCTTTCAAATTTGATATCGTCAAACAAAATGATTACGACAAAGCTGTAATCACTTTAGCGGAAGAAGTATCTTTTTTAAACAAAGCTCCTATTCAACAAAAGCTTTATAGTCTTCCAAAATCTGTTGGCCTTATTGTTATTAACGGTACAGGTAGTAAATTCATTGATAAAGATGTTATCGAGGTCATTAAAGATTTTGAACAGAATGCCCTGACCAAAGGAAAGCGCATTGAATTGACAGATATTGAATACAAGAAAAAATAATAAAATAAAAACAATTAATTAACGAGATTTGTATCCTATAAGGGATAAAACATACAGCACATGACTGAATGAACTGTATTAATATATATATAAAATGGAAAAAGATTTAGAAATAGGATTTAAAAAAATTTTACAAGGAAATCGTGAGTGGATGGACTTTGTTAAGAATGATACGACTGGTCGTTTTCAACAATTAGCAAAAGGTCAAAATCCAGAAATTTTATGGATTGGTTGCGCTGATAGTCGTGTTCCTGCAAATGAAATTACAGGTACTAAACCTGGGGAAGTATTTGTACACCGTAATATCGCAAACATGTGTGTGCATTCGGACATGAGCATGTTATCAGTGCTCGATTATGCTGTAAATGTATTAAAAGTAAAGCAGATTATTATTGCTGGTCACTATGGCTGTGGTGGTGTAGCGGCATCATTAAGCCGTAATCAATTTGGAATTATTGATAACTGGTTATGTCACATCAAAGATGTTTATCGTTTACATGCAGCAGAAATAGATGCAATTGATGAACATGATAAAAAAGTTGATCGTTTAATTGAGCTAAATGTGCAAGAACAGGTATTTAACTTATGTACAACTTCTATTATCCAAAATGCTTGGAAAGATAGAAACGATCTAGCTGTTCATGGAATGGTCATCAACATTGGAACAGGTGAATTAACAGATCTTGATTGTACGTTCACGAGTAACGAAGATCTTGGTGATGTATTCTCTTATAGATAGCATATAAAAGGATCGGGCAACCGATCCTTTTACTATTAAAAACAGTTCTTTACCCCCTCTCTTCTCTCCGTTACAACTCACTCATTTTTCTTTCGAAACAACTTACTTTAAAATGTAAGAACTACTACGGATAATTCGAAGTAATACTTAACTTTGTATTATGATAAACGAGGAGAAATCATTAAATTTTATTGAAGAAATTATCGAAGCAGATCTTCGTAATGGGACCCATGATGGGCGTGTATTGACACGTTTCCCTCCCGAGCCTAACGGCTATCTTCACATCGGTCATGCAAAATCTATTTGCCTAAACTTCGGTTTAGGGCAAAAATACAATGGCCAGACCAACTTACGTTTTGACGATACTAACCCCGTGACAGAAGATACGGAGTACGTTGAAAGTATTAAAAACGACATTCAATGGCTTGGCTTCAACTGGGCACAGGAATTATATACTTCTGATTATTTTGACACCCTTTATCAATATGCTGTAGACCTCATCAAAAAAGATTTGGCTTATGTAGATGATAGTACTGCCGAAGAAATTGCAGCAGCCAAAGGTACGCCAACTGAACCTGGAGTTCCAACTCCTAATCGCAGTCGTAGCATTGAAGAGAATTTGGTTCTTTTTCAAGAAATGAAAGATGGTAAATATCAAGATGGTGAAAAAGTGTTACGTGCTAAGATAGATCTTGCAAATCCAAATATGCACTTACGTGATCCGTTGTTATACCGCATCAAACACGCTCATCACCACCGAACTGGAAATAAATGGTGTATTTATCCCATGTACGATTTTGCACATGGACAATCCGATTCTATCGAAAAAATCACACATTCTATCTGTACGTTAGAATTTATTCCACATCGTGCATTGTACGACTGGTGTATTGAAAAACTAGAAATCTATCCTTCAAAGCAATATGAATTTGCGCGTTTAAACATGACCTACACCGTTATGAGTAAGCGTAAGCTTTTACAATTGGTAAATGATAAATTTGTAGAAAGTTGGGATGATCCACGTATGCCTACTATTTCAGGTTTACGCAGAAGAGGTTATACTCCAGCAAGTATCCGTACTTTCTGTGATAAGATCGGCGTCGCTAAACGCGAAAATATGATTGATGTGAGTCTGTTGGAATTCTGTATTCGTGAGGATCTGAATAAAACAGCATGGAGAAGAATGGCTGTGCTAGACCCTATTAAATTAGTGATCACAAACCTTCCTTCTGACCACATTGAAGAACTACATGGTGAAAACAACCCAGAAGTTGAGGGTGGTGAAGGTTCTCGTATGATTCCTTTTTCAAATGAATTATGGATTGAACGTGATGACTTTATGGAAGATGCTCCAAAGAAATTTTTCCGTTTAGGTCCTGGCCTTTCTGTGCGTCTAAAAAATGCATATATAGTAACCTGTCATGACTTCGTTAAAGATGCAAATGGTCAAGTAACAGAAGTACACTGTACTTATGTGCCCAATTCAAAATCTGGCGAAGATACTTCAGGAATGAAAGTTAAAGGAACTATTCACTGGGTTTCTGTGCCACATGCTAAAGAAACAGAAATCAGATTGTACGATCGTTTATTTAACGACGAGAATCCTGCTGCTTCAGAAAACTTCAAAGAATCGATTAATCCAGATAGTTTAAAAATCAGCAAAGCATTTATTGAACCTGATTTGTTAAATGCAATCCCTGGAAAAGGTTATCAGTTTATCCGTTTAGGGTATTTCACTTTAGATACATCTTCTAAACCAGATCACTTGGTTTTCAACCGTACGGTCGGACTAAAAGACTCTTGGGCCAAGGAAGTTAAAAAAGGATAATATTAATATTAACAAAAAAGGGAAGCAGCTGCTTCCCTTTTTTTAATATATCATTCTGATAGATACATCTTTTTATATTTATTGCTCAGCTCAGCAATATATGCATATCGGTCCTTTTCTTTTGTATTAGAAAGTATACGTTCATATAGATCGACCGAGTCAAGAGCCATCCTTATATTTTGAACTTCCAACCCGTTTTCAGGTTTGTCAATAGCTAGTTGTTGATAATAATCCATATGCTCTGTTAAAAATTTCATATTACGATCAACCAGCTGGTTTGCAAATTTTATTTCTCCAGTTTTATAAAGCGTATCAATAACATCCCCATAACTCCTCACATCAGACATGCTATATAGTCTTTGGGGTAATTCATTAAATGCTTTTACTGCCACTTGTCTCGCTTTTTCGGTCTCCCCTTTTGCCAACAGGGTTCGCGCTGCTTTCCCGAAAATCTCCTCTGCATACATACCTGCAAAACGGAAGGAATCCGTATCAAGGTAAGTTGCTTGATGTATGTTTCCCCAAGCGTATTTATCAACAATATTTTTATATAATTTATCGACATTAATTAGAGACTCCCCTTTTTCAAGCTTTGCTTCTATAGGCATCAACCGTTTGGCAAACCCTTCATTAACCATGTATTTATCCAATCCCATCAAACTTTCAGCGGGTACCATTCCTGAAAAATAAATTGGTCTTTTCCAATTATTATTCACAAGAACAGACATCAAGCCTAGATCTGCGCGGGTGACGTAATCATTACCAAAAGTCCACTCCATTTGTTTTGGGATCTCACTTTCCCATTCTTGAGGTACGACTTTATTTCTAATGACATCTTCCTTATTCACGGCAAGCTTCAAGCTTTTTGTTGGCAGAAAGTTTTCATATTGTCCGTCTCTCATTTGAAGTTTGTTATCATTACTATCTGATAATAAAAAATCCAACAACAAGTTTATATCTGTAGATCCTGCTAAATTCAGATCATGGTAAGGCAAAGATTCTCGAAGGCCTTTTGCCACCTTTTCATTCGGTATCGTGATCGGCAATCCTGCGGCCTGATAGGTACCATTTTTCACCTGGCGGAAATACCAGTCAGAAGTCAAATAACTGATCACCACTATTCTAACATCCCGCCGAACACCTTCTACTTCTTGTAAATACCATAGCGGAAAAGTATCATGATCACCGTAAGTAAACAGGATCGCATTGGGAGCACAGGTTTCTAAATAATTTTTCGCCATATCCCGAGCTAACGATTTCTCCGATCGATTATGATCATCCCAATTTTGACTAATAAGAATCAATGGGCCAGCTATGAGACATAATGACGTAGCAAGCAGATTTGCATTTCTTTCATTAATATATTTTTTAAAAAATTCAGAAATAGCAAATACACCTAATCCAATCCAGATTGCGAAAGCATAAAATGATCCAGCATAAGCATAATCACGTTCACGTGGTTGCAAAGGTGATTGATTTAAATAGATAACGATGGCCAATCCTGTAAACATAAATAAGAGACTAACAACAGTTGCATCTTTCTTGTTACGTTTAAAATGCCATAGTGCACCTGCGAATCCAATTATTAGCGGAAGGAAAAAATAGGTATTCCGAGATGGATTATGGATCATTTCATCCGATAATTTAGATTGTCCACCTACATGTAAATTGTCGATAGCCTTAATCCCCGATAACCAATTTCCTTCTGTTAAAGAACCGTGCCCCTGCTGATCATTTTGCCTTCCAACAAAGTTCCACAGGAAATAACGTGCATACATATGCCCCACTTGATAGTTAAAGAAGAATTTCAAGTTGTCAGCAAAATTTGCTTTTCTTCCTTCTTCAATACCTAAATAACCTTTATAAAAATATTGATGATAGGGTTTTTGACTGTAAATCCTTGGGAAAATAGTTTCTCTATCAAATTGATAACTTGCTGCTCTTTTTATTGAAGTATACTGGTGTTTGTCTTTTCTATAATCAATACGTTCATTGATACCTATGGGATTTGCATCAAAATATTGTCCTTTTATGAGTGGCTCTGATTCATACTGTTCTCTACTTAAATAACCCAAGAAAGAAAATACGTTTTCAGGATCATTATTATTTAAGGAAGGGTTAGCGTTAGCCCTTAGCAATACCATAGTGAAAGAGCTATATCCTAATAAAATAAAACAAGTTGCCAAAATCGCTGTATTCAAAATAACTTTTCCTTTTCTTATGGAGTAATATATGCCATAAATTAATGCCGATAAGATCATTATGACAAAAACGAATATGCCCGATCCAAATCCTAATCCAAGTGTATTGACAAAGAACAAATCAAACTTGGCAGCAAATTTAATAAGGTACTGGATTATTCCCCACAGAATAATGGCCAATATTCCTAGTCCAATAAACAATGCTTTACTAATTCCCCAAAACGTTGTACGCTCAGTTTTCTTAAAATAAATAATAAGTGCTATCGCTGGAATAACTAATAGATTCAATAAATGAACTCCTATTGAAAGTCCAATAATATAAGCGATGACAATAAGCCAACGATCTGCATACGGTTTATTTGCACGTGCTTCCCATTTTAGAATTGCCCAGAATACGACTGCTGTACATAAGGATGACATCGCATAAACTTCAGATTCTACTGCTGAATACCAGAATGTATCGGAGAAACTGTAAGCTAAAGCTCCCACCATGCCTGCTCCCATTATTTTAATCAGATGATTTTTATCATTGGATTGATGATCAGATTGGATAATTTTTCTTGCTAATGCTGTTATGGTCCAAAACAAAAACATAACTGTCAAACCACTGCATATAGCAGAACCCACATTCATCCAAAATGCAATCTGAGCTAAATTTCCTAAAGCAAAATTTGAAAATATATTCTGCAACATTAGAAACAAAGGTGCCCCAGGCTGATGAACAATCTGAAGTTTATATGCTGATGCAATAAATTCACCAGTATCCCACCAGCTTGTTGTTCGCTCTGCTGTGATAATGAAAACGGATGTTGCTATGATGGCACATAGCCAACCTAACACGTTGTTTACTTTCTTATAATCCATGAATGATTCAGGTTTAATTGATTATTTGATAAATCAAATTAATTTTCAATTAAATATAATAAAAAGAGATTTCATTTGAGGGTGATTAACTTTTTTTAACAAAAATCGAAACGCATAAAAAAGCCTGCTATAATGTTATAGCAGGCTTTTTTATATGATATAAGTCTTAGAATAACTTTTCTACAATACTTTTAGTCGGTCCAGGATTACTCATGGTATAAAAATGTAAAACTGGCGCACCAAAGTCAATTAATTCTTTACATTGTTGTACCAACCACTCTTCTCCGACTTGTCTCACGTCTGCATTATTTTTACATCCGGATACTGCTTCACTCAATTCCTCTGGAATATCCAAATGAAAAATTTTCGGAAGCGTAATCAGTTGTTTTTTTGTTGTCAATGGTTTTAAACCTGGTATAATTGGAATATGAATATCATTTTCCCTGCACTTATTGACAAACTCTTTATATTTTTCAACATTAAAGAACATTTGTGTAACAATAAACTCAGCCCCCATCTCAACCTTCTTTTTTAACCATTTAAAATCGGTATTAAAATTTGGCGCTTCGAAGTGTTTTTCAGGATATCCTGCAACGCCAATACAAAAGTTGGTCTTTTCTGAAATCGCAATATCCTCATGTAAGTACTGTCCTTGGTTCATATCGGCAACCTGCTGTAAAAGATCTGTTGCAAATGCATGACCACCTTCTGTTGGTATGAAATCAGGATCGCCTTTTCTAGCATCACCTCTCAATACGAGCACATTGTCAATACCCAAGAAGTTCAAATCTATCAAAGCATTTTCAGTTTCCTCTTTTGTGAAACCACCACAGATAAGATGTGGTACAGCATCCACTTTATACTTATTCATAATAGCGGCACAAATTGCAACAGTCCCTGGACGTTTACGATAAGCCACACGTTCTAATAAACCGCTCTCGTGCTTCTTATACATGTAGTCTTCTCTATGATAAGTCACATCGATAAAGGGAGGCTTGAATTCCATAAGTGCATCCATTGTTTTAAAAATACTTTGGATACCTTGCCCCTTAGCTGGTGGCAACAGTTCAAAAGAAAACAAAGTTTTTCCTTTGGCATTACTGATATGATCAACGATTTTCATTAATATTTTTTAAAGTGATTTTGGTTGGCTTACATCGAAATGCACAAGTGGACTTGTTTCAACTTATCTTTCCCAGCTCTGAGTTGGGGTAGAATGTAGCACCTTATAAAATAACAGGTTGCTAAGGCTTCATTGGGTCTATTCCCTCGGCCTTTCTCTATAAGCATCGGCTAATATCGGCAATAGAAATTTATAATCAAAATAATATTAAGATCATGCCTAAAAAAATGCCCCAATAAAACGTTTATTAAAATGGATTTCTTTAAATAAAAAAGAGTTACTGCATATAACTACAGTAACTCCTTTTTATTAATCTGTATATCGTGAAGACTTTAAATCTCCTTATATAGCTCAACCAATCCATCTGGTAAATCAACCTCTAAAACTTTATCCTCTGAATCAATTCCTAGCATAAGATCGTCATTTAATGGAAACATCAATTCTTTTCCATTAAAGTCTACTGTTGCTATAAATTGCTGAGGCATTTCCTGTACATGTTTAATCTCTCCTAATTCTCCATGAACTTCATCAATCACCAAGTATCCAATTAAATCCGTATATCTAAAATCATCAGGATCACGCTCTGGCATTTTATCATTTGGAAGGTATATTTTCTTACGCACTAAAGGTTGTGCTTTATCAATATGATCGACGTCTTCTAAATTTAAATAGGCTGTACTATTTGATTGGTATTTGATATTGTCGACAAAGTAAGGCACTAATTTTTTATTCACTTCAGCAAATAAAACATCAAAGTCTAAATCTTGATAATCTTCAAATTCAAAAAAAAGCTGAAGCTCACCTTTTAATCCACGTGTTTTGCTAATATAACCGATGTAAAAACTTTCTTCTATGGTCATGTTCTAATTTGAAAGTGCAAATTTAAAAATATAAATATATAAATACAGTACTTCGTAGGTATAGCAACTACATTCTTAAAAAAAAGCCGGATCAAAATTGAACCGGCTTTCTTGATACTGTATGAAAGAAAAATTAACCTTCAGTTTCTTCTGCAGCAGGAGCTTCAGTTTCTTCAGCAGGAGTTTCTTCTACAACTGGCGCATTTTTAGCGGCAATAGCAGCAGCTTTTTCTTCTTTTTTCTTAGCTTCAGCAGCTAATGCAATTTTCTTAGCTTCAGCTTTAGTAGTTGCTAAACCGTCTTTTTTACCAGCAGTTCTTGCATCATTAGCTTCAGTCCAAGCTACAAATTTAGCTTCAGCAGCTGCTTCATCAAATGCACCTTTTTTAACACCGCCTAATAAGTGTTTTTTGTATAAAACACCTTTATCCGAAAGGATAGTACGAGCTGTGTCAGTAGGTTGTGCACCATTATTCATCCAATCCAAAGCTTTGTCAAAATCCAAAACGATAGTCGCTGGATTTGTGTTTGGGTTGTAAGAACCAATACGTTCGATGAATTTACCATCACGTGGAGCACGTGCATCTGCTACTACTAGGTGGTAAAAAGGACGTCCTTTTTTACCATGTCTTTGCAATCTGATTTTAGTTGCCATGTTTTTGTGTTATTTATGTATTCAACATATCCCCCGTGCTACATGCAAGAGGGGACGCAAAGATACAAAGGATTATTGGAAGTTAAAAACTAAAAATAGAAGTCAACTTCCACAGAATAAGAAAGATGACAAATAAGCGTCATTATATACCATTATGGCCAAATTATTTCATGCACACCGTCTTAGTCTTACAACGAAACAAATCATAGATGCCATCTGGATGATACAAATTTATATAGGGAATTAATTTGTAATTTTGCCTTATTTCTAAAGGTTCCGTACGCATTAGCAATTTTGTCTATTCAAATTAATAAGCGTATTTTCATCCTTCCAAATCAAATTGAATTCATGTCATCGATAGCGCCATTAAAAATATTAAAAGCCTCAGCTGGTTCAGGCAAAACATTCAGCTTAACTGTCCATTACCTGACTTTATTACTTTCAAAAGAAAACAGTTATCGTGAAATATTGGCCGTCACTTTTACTAATAAGGCGACCGCTGAGATGAAGGAAAGGATCTTATCTGTTCTAAAAGGATTAGCACAAGGTGACCAAAGCCGAAAAATCGATGATTATAGACGTTTATTGTTGACCCAATTTCCATATTGGAGTACGACTTCAATTCAAGAAAAAGCACATCGTGTTTATCGTAAAATCTTACATGATTATAGCCATTTTACCATCAGTACCATTGATGGTTTTTCGCAAAAAGTGATTCGAAGCTTTACTTACGAACTCAATTTAGATGCTGCTTACAAGATTGAAATGAATACAAGTAAGGTGCGGCAGGACCTTACTGTCATGTTAAATCAACTTCTGGATCAACGCCCTGATTTATTGGAATGGATTATTGAATATGCGGAAAAGAAAATTTTAAATAATGAAAACTGGAACTATCGTCGTGAATTAACCAATCTGGCGAATGAGATATTTTCTGAAAACTTTAAAGAGTTTGACAAACACCTCCTATCGCAAGATTCGGATAAAGTGTTCAATACCTTAAATAAAGAAATTGAAAACTTTACAAAAATATTCCTAGAAGCAGTTCATGAGGAAATAAAAAGTTTTGCACATACTTTTAAGGCATTAAATATGGATTCTGCTGACTTAAAAGGAAAAAGTAGAAATCCGATTTACTCGCTTTCTAATTCAAAGAACAACGTATTCAAACAAAGTACTTCTAAACTACAGGAGATCATTGGTAAATATGTAGAGCTCCTAGATAAGGAAGATGCATTTTTAGATGGCAAAAAAGAAGTTAATTACGGACTACAGCAGGCACTTTTACCTATCTTAAAAAATTTCAAAATATTACAGGATAAATTAAGTACTTATATCACATATGAGGCATTCCAAAAGAATTTCTACTACCTCCGTCTTTTAAAAGAAATGAGTGATTTGTTAGCGCAATGGCGAAAGGAAAATAATGCACAATTAATTTCCGATGCGCAGATCCAATTGAATAAGCTTGGGCTAGATCAACATGGAGATCCTACTTTTATTTGGGAAAAGATTGGAAATCGCTATCAGTATTTCTTGTTCGATGAGTTTCAGGACACTTCCAGCATTCAGTGGAAAAATTACAGTCCTTTATTGATTAATGCCCTTGGGAATGCATCGGGAGAATTATCCGAGCATTTAATCGTTGGTGATGTTAAACAAAGCATCTACCGTTGGAGAAATGGAGATTGGCGAATACTATTGGAACAGGCTGAAAAACAAGTAGCAGATGCCTTTCATATTTCAAACGAGCAGGAATTACAGGAACTTGTTGAGAATGGCTCGCTGGATGTAAACTATAGAAGTCTTCCAAATATTATTCATTTCAATAATTACCTATTTGAGACAGTACCTGATCATATCCAACAGTTACTTAATGAACATATTGCTACTAATCTTACTACGGAAGGACAAACATGGTGGCAGGAAATGGGATATGACCACATGATTAATAAAGCCTACGATGGTGCGTCACAAAAGGTTCCAGAAGCAAAGGTCTTAGATGAATCACAAAAGGGTTCTATTACCATCAAATATTTTGATGTAGAAAATAACGTGAGAAGAAACTCACAAGTTGAAAGTCTTACTGTATCTTCCTTATGTGAACAGATTGAAGAATGGATTACTTCGGGCAGATACCAAGCTAATCAAATCGGAATCCTTGTACGATCGAATAAACAGGCGCGATTGATTATCCACGAATTAATGAATTATAGAAATGAAAAACAGTTACATTTTGAAGTTATCTCTGGAGACGCACTGGCATTAGAGGCTAACGAAGGTATTCAGCTGTTGATCGAAACATTAAAAGCATTTGTTTTTAATACGGATAAGCACATTTTATATAAAGCTAAAATCACACATCTTTATCATATTATTCAAAAAGAGCAAAATTTCAATGCCGAAGTCTGGTTGAAATTTAAGGAAAATGATGTTCTTAATTTAAATGAGGACCTCCCTAAGGATCTTATTGAAAATTGGGAAAATTGGCAAAAATTACCCTTAGTTCACCTCGTTGAAAAACTTATAGAAGTTTATGGTTTAACCTCATTACACAACCCACATTTGCCTTATATTCTTGCATTCAAAGATATGATCGCTAATTTTTCTGCAAATGGGGAACGCGGAATTAACCAGTTCTTAACCTTTTGGGATGAAGATGGGGTGAAGGCGGTACTTCCTTCTTCGGGCAAAGTGGATGCCATTGAGGTAACCACTGTACATAAATCTAAAGGTTTAGCTTACGATGTCGTTATGATTCCTTTCTGCAGTTGGACACTAGATGGTATGACCAACGGAAACTTCTGGATAGATACGGAAGGTACAGCTCTTGAAATTATTGGAAAGGCGCCCATAAAATATACCTCTTCTTTAGGGCAATCAACACTCTATCAAAAATATTATGAAGAGATGGTTTTCAATTATATGGATGCCCTGAATACATTTTATGTGGCGACAACCCGAGCAATAGAACATCTTTATATATCGGCTCCTGCTTTTAAGCAAATCGTTGACAAAAAAACGGGAGAGATAATGGGAATGGATGTAAAAAATGATTTAATCAGTGATATTGTTTATCAAGTGCTTGACAGCAATAATGGAGCCTTTACACTTACGGACAACGAATTGCACATCGACCATGTTATTCGTAGAGAAAAAAGCACTAAGATTGAAGTTGGCAAAATTGCCTTACAGCAATACCCGATTTCAAAAGAATTGGATAAAGCCTTTGATAAATCATCACAACGCACTATCACCAGTATCCTGCTATTGGATAAAGCGTCCCAATATGGTGTAATGGCTCACGAAATTATGTCCATCATAACTTCTGAAGACGAAATTGATGGTATTATAAATCAATATATTTCTGAAGGAATATTCACACCTTCAGAAAAGTCAGCGATTTTACATGAAGTCAACCAAATTTGGCAACACCAACAGATTAATAAATGGTTAACTGGGAATTTCAAAATTTGGAATGAATCGGCTATTATTACTGCTAAAGGAGAAACATTACGTCCTGATAAAGTTTTCACAAGTGAAGAAGAGACAATCGTATTAGACTTTAAATTTACACAGAGCGAAGCGCTGTCACATCAGAAGCAAGTCAAACAATATGTCAAAACTTTGGAAGAATTGGGGTATAAAAATGTGAAAGGATTTTTATTTTACGCCAAGTCAAATGATTTAGTAGAGGTTATCATACAAGCAAAAAACTAAGAAATGAATCCATTTTTAAAAGACGTCGCTATCGATTTGAAAAATCGTTTTGGAGAAGATCTACACGAAACTGCTATAATATTCAATAATAAGAGACCGATTACGTACCTCAAACAACATCTAGCTGAGGTATATGGTCAAGCAATTTGGTCACCACAATTTTTTACCATTCAAGAATTTTTTCGTCTGTCCACTAACTTGTCTGAGGCTACACCTATTGCACAATTTTTTATTCTCTATCATTTACACAATGAACTCCTCGCCAAGGAAGGTCATGAAGCGGAGACCTTAGAAGAGTTTTACCCAATAGCAGAAACCATATTGAGTGATTTTTCACAGCTGGATTATGATCTTGTTGACATAGACGAAATCTTTATGGAATTGTTTGACAATACCCAAATTGATTTACAGTTTCAACATTTCACTGCAGAACAGCAGGATTTTATCCGTCAATTTTGGCAATCATTTTCCATAGCAGGTCATACTGCTGTACAAGAACGATTTTTAAAGTTATGGCGACGTCTTCCGGTGCTATATCGGTCGTTTAAAGAAGAATTAAAAGTTAAAAAAATGACAAATATGCCGACCATCTACCGTGATATTGTGGATGGAAAAGCAAAAAACCAAACATTCCACCAACAGTATAAACAAATCATTTTTGTCGGCTTCAATGCTTTGAGCAAAGCAGAAGCTACTTTATTCAAAAAGTGGCAAGATGCAGGTTTGGCATTATTCTATTTTGATGCAGATGCTTACTATTTAGATGACAAACAACAAGAGGCAGGATTATTTATTCGTCGTAACATATTTGAAAGCGGATTGAAAAATGCATTAGGTGAAAGTTCAAATGTTATTGGCAATCGGTATTCAGATGTAAACCTTTATTCCGCAACCGGAAATGTATCGCAAACCAAATTATTGCATGATATTTTAGTAAATAATGAAAAGGAAGGCAAATCTTCTGCTATCTTATTGGCAGATGAATCTTTACTAGTATCGCTGTTACAAAGTCTTCCAGATGTGAAACCTAATATTACGACCGGTTTTCCTTTGACTCAATCTCCCATCTATGGCATTATAGAATTGTGGATGGAGGTACAACACCTCATCACACATCAGAAAAAAAATAAAATTCCATACACACTGATTGAGACATTTATCAATCACCCATTGACCAATGTGTCTAAAGAGGAAAAGTTGGACATTCAAAAGCTTATATCAAATAAACAGCTTTTCGAAGTAGAAATCAAAGAGCTTTCCTTCAAAAGTTCAAGTTTAGCACACTTCTTCCACCCCATTGTAAGGATAGAGGAAGCAATTGCTATATTGATTCATATCATTGATAATCTACTGCAAAATCTAGCGCAGGAAGATCGAATAAAACAGATTGACAGCAACTTATTGATTGAAGTAAGAAAGACGTTAAACCAGCTTAATTTAGGCCTAGAATCGCTTCAACCGCTAAGCCTACCATTTCAATTTGGACTGATCAGTAAAGCAATTGCAAATATCAATTCGGCAATCGAGGGTAATCCACTTGAAGGACTGCAGATCATGGGGCTTTTAGAAAGTCGTTGTCTCAATTTTGACCACGTTTATGTTTTAGGTGCAAATGAGGGTATATTGCCTAAAACATCTAGCTCTCCAACATTCATCCCCAATTCACTAAGACAGGCTTATGGATTACCGATTCTGGAGAACCAGGACGCCCTTTCCGCATATTTGTTCTATCGTCATTTTCAATACAGTACCGAGATCCACCTGCTCTATAATGGTATTGTTAGCGACAGTTCATCTGGAGAGGAAAGCCGCTTTATCAAACAGCTGGAGTTTGAAAGCAAGTTCAATTTTTTAAAACATAATCAACAGCAAAATATTACCTTTTTACCTGATCAAGATGAAGTTATCATTGAAAAAAAAGGAAAAGTTTGGGATAAATTGCGCTCGGATTTCATTACTAATAAGAAAAAAATTTCTGCAACCGCGCTCACGACTTATTTACAATCTCCCCTGCAATTTTTCTTGAAATATGTAGCTGAGATCAAAGAACCTCCCAGTATCTCGCAAGAATTTGAAATGAACAATTTGGGTACTGTTATTCACAACGTGATGGAAAAAGTCTATCTACCATTCAAAGGTGCAGCACAATTTGTACCTATAGGAAAATTAGAGCAATCATTACAGACAGTAGATGCTTTAATTATTGCCGAAATAATTGAATTATATCAATTGGAAGGCACGGGACTAAATTCGCTAAATAGTCTTCAGCGGATCATGCATAAGATTTCTTCTGAATATGTCAGATTACTGGTTCAACATGACATCGATCACTTTATTGGCATCAAAATCATTGAATTGGAAAATGATGAAGACTATATCATGGATTTTCCTATCGAGGTTGAAGGGAAAGAGGAAAATGTACGTATATACGGTATTATTGACCGCGTGGACGAAGTGCTATTAAAAGATAAAACAGTCAAAATACGTATTGTTGATTATAAAACAGGCGCGGACGAAGTCAATTTTAAGTCATTGGATAAAGTGTTTATCAAAAACACGGAGAATAAAGCATTGGTGCAAACTTTATTTTATACGTATGTCTATGAGCAGGTAACAGGACGTATCGGAATAGAACCTAATCTGTATGTTGCTCGAAAAATGAGGGAAGAAGGAACTTTATTTTACGCCAAATCAGAAGTGTTAGAAACTGTATATCTTGCAGAAGTGAAAAAAGAATTTATTTCCTTTCTAAAAGCTACATTGGAAGAGATCTTCAATCCAGAAATTCCTTTTAGACATGATCCAAAAGCAAAAATATACGATTCGGATCCTTATACTTTATTTTACAAAAACGCAATCGACGAAGAAGATGAAGAATAAATGCAATATCATAAAAAGAGCTCCACCCTTTTGTGTCGGATGGAGCTCTTTTTATCAATTAAAATATACTATTTTAATTTTTTAATCGCTTTTTGCGCTCGTTTTATTGCCATTTCTATCTTATAATCCAACCATTTCTTTTTAAAGATCCTACGCATAGCATCATCAAAATAACGGGTGATGAACAAATTGCGGGCACCAATTAACTTTTCAGAGAATGTATTTGCTAAAGCCCGAACTGAGATGGAATAACCTTCCGTATCATATTGGATATAATGCCACCAACCTGCCGGCATATATAACGTATCTCCAGGATTTATAACCGCTTCATAGCCTTTTATAAATTGTAATCCAGGATATTCAGCTTCAGTACTGTATTTAGGATTGGCTATACTATGAAAATTATAGGGTAATTTGTACAATAAATCAGATTGATCATTTGGAAATAACCAGATCCGCTTAGATCCTTGAAACTGGGAAATAAACACATGTGACATATCAATATCAAAGTGATTTCTTGTTGACGACCCTTCTCCACCAAAAAATAAGTAAGGTAACCATTGAATCACTTTACCACCGGTCACATCGTTATAAATAACATCCTTTTTTAGTTCTGGTCTAATCTTCAGCAGATTAAAAAGGAACAACCGTAGCTCGGTAGGTTCTGCACTTATTTTATCTAAGTATTCTGCCAAAGTCATTTTCCCAACAGGAGGACTTGCAGCATGATTTTGAGAATTTTCTTCACGCCCATACACATCTACTTGCTCTTGACCTGCAATTTCCTTGAAATAATCGTAACTCCATTTATCCCAACATGCACTATCCTTACTTATAAAGTCTTTAATAATTACAGGCTGACCTTTTTTTAAGTAATCTTTTACAAATTCTTTTGGAGTTATTCCTGAGATACTATCAACTGGTTTTAATTTCACAAGCTATCTGTTTTTACAACTACTACAAACTTAAAAAAAATATTTCTACTTAAACTTATGCCATGATTAAAAACAATCACTCCTGCTAAAGTACTAATTTAGCTCACAAGTTAGTAGAAATATTCTAAATAACTAAATGACACTTGTCATTTAATTTTATATTATCATCTTAATATTACTGAATAAAAACATATAGAGAAGTACAAATAACTTTTCAGTATTCAATCAAACTTCGTCTTAAGCCTTATTTCGATCATCATCTCAAATTGAGATAATGATATTTTTATTTATTTACCATTTTTATATATTCCTCAACCGCCATTGTCATACTAGGTGCCTTAGGTGTTGGTGCAGGAATATCTAAAACTAAGCCATGCTCAAGTAATGCTTGTTGTGTGCTTCCACCAAATGCAGCAATTCTGGTTTGATTTTGTTTAAAATCTGGAAAATTCTCATACAGAGATTGCACACTAGAAGGACTAAAGAATACGATGACATCATAAAAAACATCCTTCAGATCAGATAAATCACTTACCACTGTTTTAAAAAGAACAGCAGGTGTAAATTTATAGCCATTTTCTTTCAACCACTTACTTGTCTCTTCATTTGCGACATCTGAACAAGGAAATAAGAAATTTTCGTCTTTATGCTTCTTAAGAACGTCTTCTAAATCTTTAGCTGTTTGCTTTCCAAAGAAAATTTTACGCTTACGATACTGAATATACTTTTGAAGGTACAAAGCTATCGTTTCAGAAATACAGAAATATTTCAACTCAGAAGACACTTCAAAACGCATTTCTTCACAGACTCTAAAGAAATGATCTACAGCATTTCTGCTTGTAAAAATAACAGCCGTAAAATCAGCAAGATTAACTTTATCTTTTCTTACATCACGTGCTGGAACACCCTCTACGTGGATGAAACCTCTAAAATCAAGTTTTAAATTATACTTCAGTGCTAATGCAGCATATGGTGACTTATCATTTTCAGGCTTTGGCAAGGTTACCAATATACTTTTTACCTTTTTCGCTCTTTCTACGTCGGAAGTTTGCATATTATCATTTAATTAGCTTAGTAGTCGCACCAATATTAAAATAGGTGCTATTTCTAGGCAACAAAGATACAAAATTAAATAAAAAACTGAAAACTGCTGTTGAGAGACAACATTTAGCGCTGTCCGTAAAAAACGATAAGAAAACAGCAGTATACCGATGATTACCGTGAAACTGAAGATATAAGACAGATATTCTAAAGGTACAAGACTTACTACAAGCACTACTGGCAGTAAAAATAACAATGAATTAAAGTAAATTAAATATAAGATTGTAACATATTCTTTCACTAATCGCTGTATTTCAAAAACAAACGCTATAAACCTTATAAATCCTATTTTTAAAGCAAATATTATTGCTATGATCGCTGATATTTTTAAATAATTGGTAAAAGATAAGAAGTCAAATCGTTGTAGGATGTATGCATAAAATATACAGACAAATAAGCTTAGTGCTAAAGAAAACAGTAGGTATAAAAAGATAAACGGCCAAGAGGTTAATATGGTATCTTCTTTACTTACTTGTACAATAATTCGTTCATTAAAATATGCAGATACAATTAATTTTACATCTGAAGAGAAGAAAAACCGAACTATTGCAAATGCTAAAAAAAGAAATAGACTTGTAAATAATACCCACCTTTTCCGTTCATATTTTAATATGCCAACATGTACTTTATCTTTACCTTTTAGATCACTTGTTTTAAAATATTGTGTAACAGCATATGAGTTCAAATTATGAAGAATAATTTCATCGCCAACAATTTCTACGATATGATAGGGCCGTATTAAAGATGGATGGAGCAATTCCTGTCCTTTTGGAACTGGTTTCACAGCCAAAGTATCTGAGATCGCTACAGAATCAATGGAAATCTTGCTTATCGAATCAACAGTCTCCTGTCCTTTTGCATTATGGGCAAAAGATAAAAAAATGAAAAAAATAAACTGAATAATGTAGCTTAACTTCACCTGCATCGCTTTGAAACTCTTTAGAGTTGTAAAGTTATGATAAAAATTGGCTTAGAAAAAAAACATTACAAACGCTTTTCTTAACTTCAACCAAAATTAAAAACGAACAGATGTCAACAACAAGATGTTTATGGTGCGGGAACGACCCGCTGTATATGGAGTATCATGATTTGGAATGGGGTAAACAGGTTAAGAATGACAAAACCCTTTTTGAATTTATGATTTTGGAATCTGCGCAAGCTGGATTAAGCTGGATTACCATATTGAAAAGAAGGCCCCAATACAAGGAGGCATTCGCAGATTTTGATGTACAAGCTGTGGCAAAGTTCACTCCTGAAGATGTAGAGCACATTTTAACAAATACGGGAGTTGTCCGCCATCGTCGGAAAATTGAAACATCAATAACAAACGCCCAAATTTTTATCAAAATTCAAGAGGAGTTTGGTAGCTTCTATGAATATCTCTATCAATTTATGCCCAATCGGGAGCGGATTGAAAACAACATCCTAACACAAAAGGACATCGCAGTTACGTCCTTAGAATCTGATTTAATTTCTAAAGATCTAAAAAAAAGAGGTGTTAAGTTTTTTGGATCTACCATTTGCTATGCCTATATGCAGGCTGTAGGGATGGTCAACGATCACCTTAATTCTTGTACTTTCAGAAACTAAATAACAATATTTTTATAAATATGTGGGATATTTCGTCCCAAACCATTGTAATCCATACCGTAGCCAACAACAAACTCTTTTTCAATCTCAAAGCCTACATACTGAATGTTTTCAAAATCATTTTGTAAACATTCAGGCTTTAACAATAGCGTACATACCACTACACTGGATGGTGACTGCTTTTCGATGGAGGCTATGGTATGCTTTAATGAATTACCTGACTCTACTATATCCTCTACAATAATAACATCCCTTCCTTTAAGATCTATACCCAAACCTATAAGCTCACTCATTTCCCCCTGGCTGGTACCCTGATAAGAAGATAGTTTTACAAAAGACATTTCACAAGGAATTACAACCTGCTTCAAAAGGTCGCTCATAAACATGAAACAGCCATTTAAGACACCAATAAATACTGGATTTTTATCTTCATAACGATGATTAATATCAACGCCAATCAAACGTATCCGTTTTTGAATCTGATTTTCATCAATCATCAATTCAAAGTGCAATTCATCTATCTGTATCTGTTTCATTTATTTTTCTTCTTTATTTCGCCCTAATAATTTATCAAAAAGAGATCGCTTGTGGGCTTCCGTTGTCTCATCTAAGTTTAGAAAATTATCTTCTCCCTCTTCTAGATCCAATGTATCTGTTTGTACTGAATCAACAAATGCAGGTCTTGCCGATCGAAGATGTGGCACCAACTCGACTTGATAAAAACCATAATTAGACACCGTAGAGTCTACTCCAATCTGCTTTGTCTTAACCATGATGTTGCCATAGGTATTAAAATAGCGGATCATATTTGACTTCAGATGGCCTGTCCAGTCAAAAGAATATAAACCCGTCTTAGGTCGAGGTACAATACTAGACAAAAAGATACTTTCACCTAAATTTAAATCTGCAGGTTTTTTACCAAAGTAATAACGAGATGCTTCTGTAATACCATAAACATTATTCCCCCACTCTATGACATTCAAATACACTTCATAAAGTCGTTTCTTACTGACTTGTTTAGAAGACTCCATCAACCAGACTAAAATAATCTCTTCTACCTTTCTTACTACCGTTTTATTACGGTTCAAAAACACGTTTTTTACAAGTTGCATCGAAATTGTACTTGCTCCACGTTTAAATTTTTTCTCCTTTAAATTTGTAGCAATTGATAAACGAAAAGCCTCTTCTTGAAAACCGTTATGAGAAAAAAAGAATGGATCTTCCGTATTGATTAAGGATATCTGCATATACCTTGAAATCTGATCTAAAGGTGTAAAATCTTTATTCTGAGGGCCAAGTACTATCGTTCTCATGGGTTCTCCTTTCTCATAGGCAATGTAGGTAAATGCTGTATTTAATTCTTGAATATTAGCATTACCCCATTTTTCTATTTTTAAATCTTTATCATCCATTTTAGATGTAAAGATCACTTCATTCGGTTTCTTAAAGTTCAATGCAAAATTTAAATCATATTGCATATTTCCGGAAACACGTATACCTTCTAAAGAATGAAATAACCCTTGAGGTATAGCATCAAAAAACTTTTGAGCCTCAATTCGATCGGTATGAATGGCTAGTTCTAATTGTTTATCAGGCTTATGTACATATTTTACATAAGGACTAAATTCAAACTCTTTAACCTTAACCTTACTTTCCTTATCAATTTCAACAGATGTTTTTCCAATATTAAGAATACCACTCATTAAACCTTCAGGAAAAAGAACATCTTTATCTGAAATACGCCAATGATTCAATTTCAAATTCTCAAACCCCCATTCACCAGATAGCGACAATAACTCTTTATTTTTACGATCGACCTTATTTAAACGAAATGTCAACGCATCAAAACTTGCTCTTAAACCAAATTTTCGTCGTAACAATGGTAGCTCTACATCTTTTGCATCAGAAAACAACCGGAGATACATTTCCTTCCCATCAGGATTGACTGTGCCCTCTAGATTCCAAACAGCTTCATGATCATTCAACAGGAATTTTGTTTTAAGATCTCCACCTGAGATTTCTGCCTCAGGAATTGAGATACGCTGTGAAGTGCTATCATCCTGATAGGATATTTCGAAATTCTGTAAATCCATATCCTTTGGAATTTTAAAGAATACGCTCTTTAGCATACGATCGGCCAGTTCTGCAAAATTAGTTTCAGCTTTATCATTAGCTGTGCTATCTCTATTTTTTTTCTTGAATAGGAAATCGTAATTACTTGTCGAATCTTTCTTAATCAAAGTGACCGCACTATTGTTCATTAAGATCTGACCTAATTTGACATCACCGAATAGTAATGGAAATATTCGAATAGATACAGTCAGATCCTGAATATGGGCCAATTGCTCTTTACCTTTAGGTTGCAAAATAATATTCTGAAACTGAACAGCTGATAGGCCTTTAAAAGAATAATATTGGATTTTAAGGTCCAAGTCATACTTGGTCGCAAGTTTTTCTTTTGCCTTGTTGATTGCAGACAACAAGATACCGTCTCTTTTTTGATATGCGAATACACCTCCTGCTACTATAAATATAGAAATAACTCCTAATACAATGTACAAGATTCGCATTTTCTTGGAGCGAAGAAGGGTCTTAAGATTATTGGACATATTATAACAACGTATCACACTCGATTTTGAATACTCAAATGTAAAAATTAAATCTTAATATCATTAAAAACATCTTTATGACAAGTTTTAATTTATCATTCAGTAAATTTGTAGTTTAATATACATGCATCCATATATCAGATGATAACCAAAGAACAAGTACTAGAAGCATTATCATATGTCGAAGAGCCAGATTTGAAAAAAGATTTGGTTACGCTCAATATGATTCAGAATATTGTGATTGAAGATCAAAAAGTATCTTTCGAAGTTGTTTTAACAACTCCAGCATGCCCACTTAAGGATCATATAGAACATGCTTGTCGCAATGCTATTGCGCATTTTATTGACAAGAATATTGCAGTAGATGTTCACATGACCTCACGTGTATTAGGTAAAGAAGGAAATCAACTTTTAGGAATTAAAAACATCATCCTTGTTTCTTCGGGAAAAGGTGGTGTGGGTAAATCGACTGTTGCTGCAAACCTAGCCTTATCATTACATGCTAAAGGTGCAAAAACAGGACTTTTAGATGCCGATATCTATGGCCCTTCCCTTCCAATTATGTTTGGCTTAGAAGGTGAAAAACCTCAATCTGTACAACATGAAGATGGTACTGTTAAAATACAGCCTATAGAAAAGTTTGGTATCAAATTGTTATCGATCGGATTTTTCACAGATCCAAATCAGCCTATTCCATGGAGAGGTCCAATGGCAACATCGGCTATCAAACAATTATTGAATGACACTGATTGGGGTGATTTAGATTATTTAGTGATCGATATGCCACCAGGAACCGGAGATATCCATATCACTGTTGCCCAAAACTATCCTATTGCAGGTGCAGTCATTGTAACGACACCACAGCATGTAGCACTAGCTGATGCTATTAAAGGTATGGGAATGTTTCTAATGGACTCTATCAATATCCCATTGCTGGGTATCGTGGAGAACATGGCGTACTTCACACCAGCAGAATTACCTGAAAACAAATATTACATATTTGGTAAAGGTGGAGGAACAAGGCTAGCAGAAGAATACAAAATACCTTTCTTAGGGGAGATTCCTTTATTAAAGGGGATTTCTGATGCCGGAGATAACGGTTTTCCAATCGCTATTGATGAAGAAGATCCAACAACCAAAGCATTTATAGCAATCGCTGAAAAAGTAGCACAACAGTTGTCTATTATACAAGCTGTTAGATAGCAACGTATATTGTATAAAAAGGAAAGGCCCTAATAAAAAATTAGGGCCTTTCCTTTTGTGTTGTAAATGACGATAAATTTATTCCATCATTAAATATGGAAGCTACTGCTTCGACATAGTATTATTTTAAGTTAAGGACAACTGGACAGTGATCAGAATGTACCGCCTGATTTAATATTGTAGCCGATTCGATTCGATCTGCTAAAGCATTTGATACCATATTGTAGTCAATACGCCAACCTAAATTTCTAGCACGTGCTCCTGCGCGATAACTCCACCAACTGTAGTGATGCGGATCTGGATTTAAGTGACGGAAAGAGTCAATATACCCTGAGTTTATAAAATTTTCCATCCATTCCCTTTCCTCTGGTAAAAAACCTGAAGAGTTAGCATTTGATTTCGGATTGTGAATATCAATCGGACGGTGACAGATATTATAATCACCACATACAATTAAATTAGGCTTTTCCTGTAGTAATTGATTCGAATAATCCTGAAAATCTGCAAGAAACCGATACTTAAAATCTTGTCGGATATCTCCCGTGGTGCCTGATGGAAAATAAGTACTCATGATGGACAAATCATCAAAATCTGCACGAATAATTCGTCCCTCAAAGTCATAATCCTCATGTCCACATCCATACTCAACATGTTTTGGTGTTATTCTAGTAAATATAGCGGTACCGCTATATCCTTTTTTCTGAGCAGGGTACCAATAATGTTCATAACCGAGCTGTTCCAGCAATGCTATTTCAGGAATTTGATCTGGAGTCGCTTTTATCTCCTGCAAACATATAACATCTGCATTTACTTCCTTTACCCAACCTAACCAATCTTTTTTTATGGCCGCTCGTAAACCATTGACGTTATAAGTAACTATTTTCACAGTAATCTTTTTTGAAGCTTAATAATTTTGAGAAGAAAATAAATCTGCAATCTTTGTAAAGAAACCGTTCTGAGGTTTTAAACCCTTTAATTCACGTTCCAAATTAATTGCTTCTCTTTTCGTTAATAATTTAACATACATACGCTCATCTGTTAAAGGACGATCATTTTTATCCGTTTTTACAGCGGCAATCGCGTCGATAACTTCCGTTCCATTGACCAGCTCTCCGAATACCGTATAATTTCCATCCAAATGCGGAGTACCACCCACGGTTGTATAAGTTGTGCGTTGTGCTTCAGTAAATTTTACGCCTTTCATTCGTAAAGTTTCTAAACTATCCAGACCTGCATTCGTAAATTTCTTGCCCTGTACGATGTAAAACTGTGACGCAGAGGAAGCTTTTGCCGGATTATCGTCACGTGCGGCACCAAGAGCACCTTTTTTATGAAATAATCCCGATTGTATTTCTGAAGGAATTGTATAACTTGGGCCACCATCACCTAACAGTTGTCCTGATTTGGCATTTTTTGAATCAGGATCTCCACCTTGAATCATAAAATTCTGTATAACACGATGAAACAATAAACTGTCGAAATAGTTTTCTTTCACCAATTTTATAAAATTATCCCGATGCTTAGGTGTTTCATTATACAATTTTAATACAACTACTCCTTTATCTGTTTGAATACGTACATATTTAAACGCAGGCTTTGCGGCAAATACTACGATCGATAAAGCACAAAAAAATAAACTTAAAACAATTCTTTTCATTACGTTTTATTAAATTACATTTAGCTCTTGAAAATAATCAATGATCAATGATTTTATGATCAACTCTTGTTCAAGCAATGTATAATTAGGAATAGGCTTAATCAATTCCCAATGTGGCCATCCTTGTTCGTCCAACCCCTTAAGCTCATAAAAGCCCATTGCACTAAAAAGTCGGCAATTAGCTATATGCATCAACTCTTCTTTTTCTCTTTTTGAAAAAGTCTGCGGTCCTTTCCCTAATTCCTGGACACCTATCAGAAATAAAAACACTTTTAAATCTGGTAGATCCATATCAAATGACTGTGCAATCTCATGTTGCAAAATCACCCATTTCTTATTTACTTCTGATGCATTCATATAAAGACAATCTTAGATATAAAGACAAACTTAGATAAATTGTAATTTATATACTAATATATAAATGTGAATATGAAACATAGTACATTCAGATTATCAATTTTACCTCAAGTAGATCTCAGCGCGAGATTAGCAAGATGTACCTATCTCCTGAAAATATGGGGTTCTAGACATTTCATGTTATTACTTCCACGCTTTGATTAATTCTTTACAACGAGCTTCGATCATCTTATAAACAGGTTCAAATAAGCTTTCATCAAAATAGGGATCTGGAACAATATCATTAACTAAAAATAAAGCAACTTTATCTTTTTCTTCTTTTGTTGATGCCTGTGCAACGACATCCTTATAATTTTGGTGATCCATTACCAAAATATGATCATAGATTTCAAACAAACGAGGATTAAAATGCATTGCCTTTTGTTGTGAAATATCTACTGCATATTTTTTAGCCACAGCGATAGATCTACGGTCTGGGCTTTGACCAATATGCCAGTCTCCTGTTCCAGCAGATTCAATTGTCCAATCTAAACCTTCTTCCTTTGCCATATGGCTCAGAATACCATGTGCCAATGGTGAGCGACAAATATTTCCTAAACAAACCATTAAAATTTTCATGCCTTAAAAATAATGATAATATTGCTATTATAAGTGGTATATATAAACTAAAAAAAGGTGATTTCGATTCCGAAACCACCTTTCCATAACCAACCTAAAATCTAATTAATATTCAATAGGAACATTAATAATAACAGTACTTCCACGCTCAGGAACTCCTTTTAAGCTTACAATATTACGTTTTGTTTTACCTAATGCCGCTTCAATTTCATCAACATTATTAACTGGAACCCCATTCACCTCTGTTATCACTAATCCTCTTTCTACTCCAAAGTATTCAAATACACCACCTTTATTTATTTGCGTCACTACAACACCTGAGTTAATTCCTAATTCTTTTTTCTTCTCACTAGAAGCAGGCATGAAGCTAGCACCTAACTTATTATAAATTTCGGTAGCACTTTTACTTGATTTATCACCAGCTGCAGCTTTATTAATTTCTTCGCCTTTTAAAGTTACCGTCACCTCTTTCTCTTTTCCATCGCGCTTAAACGTTAATTTAACTTTATCTCCAGGACGTAATCTACCGATTGTTTCTTGTAGAACTGGCGAAGAAGTAATCACTTTACCATTAATTTTCGTAATCAAATCTGCTTTCTGAATTCCTGCAGCTTCAGCAGCTCCACCTTTAACGATATCTTGAACATACAGACCATTCACATCTGTAAATCCTTTTTCTTTCGCTAACTCTGGTGTAATTTCAGTAAAGGTAATACCAATGTATCCACGCTTAACATTTCCAAACTCAATAAAATCGTCAACAATTTTTTTAACTAAATTAACTGGTATTGCAAAACCATATCCAGCATAAACCCCTGTTGGTGATGCTATTGCTGAATTAATACCGATTAACTCACCCTGTGCATTAACCAATGCTCCCCCGCTATTACCTCTATTAATAACGGCATCTGTCTGGATAAAAGACTCAATTGAAGAATTCACAGGAGGTTGGTCCTGATTTCCATATCCTCTTGGTTGTTGTTGACTTTCACCTAAGATCCCAATCTGACGACCTTTAGCACTCACTATACCTGCAGTTACTGTAGACTGTAATCCCAGTGGATATCCTACCGCTAAAACCCATTCTCCGATATTGACATTATCCGAATTCCCTAGCTTCACGACAGGCAAACCTTTACCCGTCACTTTAAGAAGGGCCAAATCCGTATTTGGATCGCGACCTATTACTTTTGCTTCAAAGGAACGTTTATCTGTCAAGACAACCTCAATCTTATCGGCGTCCTCCACAACGTGATTATTTGTTACAATATAACCATCCTCTGTTATTATTACTCCAGAACCTGACGCTTGGACAGGTTGTGCCTGTCTCTGTTGACGACCACGGCCCTGCGGTGTTCCAAAAAACTCTTCAAACATGTCGAAAGGAGAACCCGATCCACCACCTTGAGGCGCTTGTCTCGTATATGTTGTTTTAATATGAACTACCCCCGGAGACACAATAGCAGCAGCTTGTGTAAAATCAGGATTTCCTGTTGAGGACATCACTCCAGTTGGATTGTTCGCAAAATATACTTTCTGTTTGTCCTCGATAGACATTCCTTCAAACTTTTTATTTTCAAAAAGCTTATAACCCCCAAGGGCTACGGCTCCACCGAAGACTGCTGTTAATAAAGTTAAACTTACTTTGTTCATAAACTATAGCTTCTAAATTTTTTATTAAATATGATATACTTCAAATTGATATTTATCCCGAAAATTTATTCTACATAAATATAACAGATACTTTTCAAATCTAGTACCATTTCAATATTCTCTGCAAATTAGACACGTTAAAAAATGTTAATTAAAGCCTATGAAAGACTATTTTAACAAAACTTAACTTTCCCTATGTTATCTGTAACAGAAAAGTTAATTTTGCTAGATACAATCACTCAAATGGAATCAAAAATTAAATTTTCAAAATACCAAGGCGCCGGCAATGATTTTATTCTAATTGATAATAGAAAGCTTCATTTCGACAGTAAGAATGAGGGTTTGATACAAAAGCTTTGTGACCGAAGATTTGGTATCGGTGCAGATGGCCTGATGTTATTGCAAGAAAAAGAAAACTTTGATTTTGAGATGATTTATTACAATTCGGATGGACGAGAAGGAACTATGTGTGGCAATGGGGGCCGGTGTATTGTTGCATTTGCTAGAGATCTCAAATTAATATCTAACAAAACTGACTTTTTGGCAGTAGACGGAAGTCATCATGCCAATTTAGAAAATAATTTGATTGACCTGCAGATGATTGATGTTCAAGAAATAAGCCGTGATGGAGAGGCATACGTGATCAATACAGGCTCCCCTCACTATATTAAGTTTATGCATAATCTGGTTGATTTAGATGTTTTCAAGGCAGGTTATGAGATTCGAAACAATGAGATCTACAAAACAGAGGGTATCAACGTCAATTTTATCGAAAAAGAAGGCGACTCCGGATATTTCTTACGTACATTTGAACGAGGTGTTGAAGATGAAACATTTGCTTGTGGCACCGGAGCAACTGCAGCAGCGATGACTATAGCTCTTCACGAAAATCTAAATGGACAAATAACAATACCTATCCGTGTATTAGGAGGTCAATTGTATATTTCCTTTCTTAAAGACGGAACTTCCTTTACAGAAGTTTACCTGAAGGGCCCTGCCACATTTGTTTTCGAAGGAATGATTTAATTCCCCATCTTTGACTGACCAAAAAATTTATTAAAAAGTCAAATATTACTTGATGAACATAAACAAAATCCACGTTTATGTTCATTGAGCATAAATTTATTAACAAATTTTAGCCACATCATATAGATTAATCTGTATATTAGAAACCTTTTTAGAGGTACGAATATATTAATGCAACAAACAAAGTTATCTTCATCACACCGAATTGTTTATTCAATCTGCGAACATCCTTACTTGGGCTATTTAATAGAACCACATGTGGTTAAGTTAAATCCAAATGGGACATATTCACTTCGATATCAACGCGTATTTAGCAATACAGTCAATGAATATGCGCAAGCGGTCGATGAATTGGATTATAAATTAATCCGATTATTAGATGAAATTGAGCAAACAAGCCTTATTAAAAAGTTCCATAAAAAAGCAATAAGACCCGTAGACTTTTTTTCAAAAGTATTTGATAAAAATCTGTATGAATTATTAAGAACAAAAATTGATCAGGTATTGTTACAATTCTTTGCCCTTGTTGGAGAGAAGCCTATATTCCTCATGAGCAAAGATGGTTATCCTGCAGATCAAAAACTATTGATTGCTCCTCAACCCGCTTCCGTACTTTTCCATTTTAGAAGAAATGAAGAGGAAACCCGCTATTTTCCAACGATTAAATATGAAGACCATCGTATGGAATTCATGTTTAAGAACGCACAAGTCATTGTCAATGAACAAGCTTGGCTACTTTTAAACAATACCCTATTCCACTTCGACCAACAATTAGAGGGGAAAAAACTCAGCCCTTTTTTAAATAAAAGATTCATATCTGTATCCAGAAGTACCGAGAAAAAATATTTTGAAACTTTTGTTTGTAGCTTAATAGAGAAATATAATGTATATGCTGAAGGCTTTGAGATCAAAACCCATCAACATAATGCCAACCCAATATTAAAATTAATCTATCATGAGGAAGGTGATTCGCATGTTGAATTGCAGTTTCAATATGGGCCTTATATCTTTTCGTCTGGAAAAGACAATAAGGTCAATGTTCGTATGGAATATGATGAGGAAAATGATCTGTATACTTTCCATCGTATAAAAAGATCGATTATTTGGGAAGAAAATCAGGCAAAGATCATTACTGAGCTTGGGTTAGAAAAACTATATCCCCACTCTAATGATTTACTGCCAAAAGAAATACTTGGAAAACGGCCTTCTATTTTTGATTGGATAAGTCAAAATGATTTGGTATTGCGGGAAAAAGGGTTTGAAATCATTCAGGATGTAGCCGAAAAGAAATTCTTCATCGGCCAAACTTCCATTGATATATCCATCAATGAGGATAACGACTGGTTTGATATCAAAGCGATCGCAAAATTTGGTCCTTTTGAAATTCCTTTTATTCAATTGCGTCATCATATCCTTCATAACATTAAAGAATTTACTTTACCCAATGGAGAGATCGCGATGATACCTGAAGAGTGGTTTGCACAATACAATCACTTATTTCAATTCTCTAGGGATAAGAATGAATTAAAATTAAATAAAATTCATCTGGGCTTGCTGTATGAAATCAGTGAACATACAGAACTTACCTTTAGTCGAAAATTAAAAAAATTAGCTGATTTCGAAGAAATCGCTGATGCACCATTACCTAAAAATTTTCATGGTCAACTCCGACCTTATCAAAGGGCTGGCTACAATTGGTTCAATTTCTTACAGCAATATAAATTTGGAGGATGCTTGGCAGATGATATGGGTCTTGGTAAAACTATTCAAACATTAGCCCTACTGCAACATCAAAAAGAAATATTAATAGCAGACCATGCTGTCAGAACATCTTTACTAATATTGCCAACCTCATTAATTTACAATTGGCAAAATGAGGCTACTAAATTTGCTCCTGATCTTAAGATTTATCTGCATACGGGAAATAATAGATTAAAAGACCCACAGTTGCTTTCTCCGTATGATCTGGTCATTACTACATATGGTATCACTCGTATTGATGAGGAATTTTTAAATCAGTTTTACTTCAACTATATCATTCTTGATGAAAGTCAAAACATTAAAAATCCAACATCAAAATCATTTAAAGCGATCAAAAGTCTAAAAAGTCAACATAAATTAGCATTAAGCGGAACACCCGTAGAAAATTCAGTTTCTGATTTATGGACACAGATGCATTTTACAAATCCAGGCCTCTTGGGTAGTTATACTTATTTTCAAAAAGAATTTGTTCAACCAATCGAAAAGAAAAAGGATGAAGAAAAAGCAAAAAGACTTCAAACTATAGTTAAACCGTTCATTTTACGCAGAACTAAAGATCAAGTAGCAACGGAATTACCTCCAAAAACGGAACAGGTCCTTTACTGCGAAATGTCAGAGAAACAGCATGAACTGTATGAAAAGGTTAAATCGGAATATCGTAATGCCATTTTAGACAATCAGCTCGCAGGAAAAGCAAAATCAAATCAGATCGCATTATTACAAGGATTGATTAAATTGAGACAACTTGCCAACCACCCGAAAATGGTTGATCAGGAATACACAGGCAATTCGGGTAAATTCGATACTGTCATTGAAACACTTGAAAAAGTACTTCAAAATGGTAATAAAGTATTGATTTTCTCTCAATTCGTCAAGCAGTTGAATATTTTCAGAAGCTATTTTGACAAAAAAAGTATTAATTATGCCTACTTGGATGGAAGCACAAAAAATAGGGACGAAGCTGTTAGTCAATTTAGAGAAGATAAAGACACCAAGCTGTTTTTAATATCCATCAAAGCCGGCGGTGTAGGCCTAAACCTTATTGAAGCGGACTATGTATTTATTTTAGATCCATGGTGGAATCCTGCTGTGGAGCAACAAGCTGTTGATAGATCTCACCGTATTGGACAAACAAAAAATGTTTTTATATACAAATTCATCTCAAAAGATACTGTCGAAGAGAAAATACTTGCAATGCAAAACAGGAAGCGTTCCATTGCTCAAAGTTTAATTACCACTGAAGAAAGTTTTATCAAATCACTCTCTTCAGAAGATATTCAAGAGCTACTGGGTTAGTTGCTCAAAAAAGCCCCCCATACAACGCATGGGGGGCTTATCATATATATCAGTGCTCTTATTCAGCTGTAAAAGCTACTAAAGCTTTATTAACACGAGCTATTACTTCTTCTTGTCCTAATAATGAAACGATTTGAAACACATCTGGACCAAATTTACCTCCCACTAACATAATACGGAAAGGCATCATCAATTCACCCATTTTCATGCCTGACTCCTGAATAGCACCTTTAAAGTACGCTTCCAATGCTGAAGCATCCCAAGACTCAAATTCACCAAATTCGCTATTAACTTTCTGAAAGAAATCCGTTTTCTCAGCAGACCATTTAGGTTTAACAGCAGCTAGGTCATAATTTTCTGGTTGTACAAAGAAGAATGATGCTTGTTCCCAAAAATCCGAAACAAAAGTCAAACGCTCTTTCACTGCACTTAAAACTTCAGTAACAAAATGATCGTCTACCTTTTGCACGTTATGCAATGTTAACAGGGCTTTAATCTGTGGCAATAAGTCCTCGTTAGACGATTTTTTGATCCACTCATGGTTGAACCATTTCGCCTTTTCAAAATCAAATTTTGCTCCAGCTTTACTAATACGCTCTACCGAGAATTTTGCGATCAATTCATCTAAAGAAAACAATTCTTGTTCTGTGCCATCATTCCATCCCAGTACACCTAACATATTGACAAATGCTTCCGGCAAAAATCCCATTTCACGGAATCCTTGCGTTACAGTCTCTGATTGCGCATCTTTCCAATTCATAGCATACACAGGAAAACCTAATCGGTCACCATCACGCTTACTCAATTTACCATTACCATCGGGCTTCAATATTAATGGTAAATGTGCCCATTTTGGCATTTCATTATTCCATCCTAAATATTCCCATAATAAAACATGTACAGGAGCAGAAGGTAACCATTCTTCCCCTCGGAAAACGTGAGAAATCTCCATTGCTTTGTCATCGACGACAACAGCTAAGTGATAAGTAGGCATTCCATCAGCTTTTAACAAAACCTTATCATCAATAAGATTAGTATCAAAACTTACTTGTCCACGAATCATATCATTAAAAGAAACGGTTTCATCTGTTGGTACTTTGATACGAACCGTATGGGGTGTACCTGCGGCTAATAGTTCTGCTGTTTCTTCTTGTGATAAACTTAATGAATTTCTAAGTTTCAATCTATTTTCATGGCTGTAACGGAAATTCGGTTGTTCTTTTCGTTGTTCATCCAATTCAGCCGAAGTATCAAATGCATAATAAGCATAACCTTTTTCTATCAATTGTTCCGCAAATTGGCGATAAGAAGGTTTTCGTTCACTTTGACGATAGGGTCCAAAATCGCCACCTTTAAGAGGGCTTTCATCTGGTGTTAAGCCACACCAAGCTAAACATTCATTAATATATTCTTCTGCACCAGCAACAAATCGTGTCTGATCGGTATCTTCAACACGCAAAATAAAATCTCCTTGATGTTTACGCGCGTACAAATAATTAAATAAAGCTGTACGAACTCCTCCAAGGTGCAATCCACCTGTAGGACTTGGTGCAAAACGCACTCTTACTTTTCTTTCAGAACTCATGACACAAAATTACCACAAAATTTTCATTTCAATGAAACTATAGCACTGATAACCACAATAAAATAATAAAACAGGGAGTTTATGAATAGATAAATGTTGCCGATAAAGGTAAATTTCATTTAATTACTTAATTTGCGGCAACAAGATTCCTGATCACTTATATGAATCCGTATCAATACAACCAACAACGTTGGAAATTTTTCTTGCTTATTTTCGCGGCCATCATCGCGGCGGCTTCGCTTTTGTACACAAATTATCTTGTTCGAAATTTATCAAAGGTAGAGCGAACAAAAGCAGAAGTATGGGCAATGAGTACAAAAAGTATTATGACCATGCCAGATGTTGACGATGAATTTATAACGTTCGTCTACTCGGTAAGAGATAGTCTAGCAGTTCCTGCAATCATTACCGATGAAAAGGATAATATTGTATTCTGGAGGGATTTAGATTCGACCAAAACCAACATTAAAACAACAGCAAAAGATAGCTCGAACCATCATTTGGATTACGATCCACATTACTTTGAGAAGCAACTCAATTTCATGAAGAAAAGCCATGCTCCTATTATTTTAAATTTAGACAATGGAGCAAAATGGATGGTATATTACAAAGACTCCTGGTTTCTACAACAACTTCGTGTGTTTCCTTATATTCAGTTATCATTAATCGCTATCTTTCTAATTATTGGATATACCGTCTTTAATTCTATTCGAAAATCAGAACAGAATTTAGTCTGGGTAGGTTTGACTAAGGAAGCTGCTCATCAGCTCGGCACACCGATTTCTTCATTAATGGGCTGGGTTGAGCTTATTAAATTAAAGTTCGATGCAGAAGATGACGAAACTTTAAATGAGATGGAAAATGACATTAAACGTTTAGAAATCGTCGCCGATCGCTTTTCCAAAATTGGTTCAACACCTGTTCTTCACAATGCGAATGTTTATGAGGTGATAGCCGCTTACATTCGTTACTTCAAAGTAAGAACAAGTGACAAGATTCTCTTCGAGCTCACGGGTGACAAACATGTTGAAGCGAAACTAAACATTCCCTTATTTGATTGGATTATTGAGAATCTTCTGAAAAACGCCGTTAACGCAATTGCATCAGAAGGAAAGATAACTGTTAAAATATCTGAAAATATTGCGAAAGAGGAAATTTTTATAGACATTAGTGATACAGGTAAAGGAATTCCCAGATCAAATTTTGAAACGGTATTTCAACCAGGTTTCACCACGCGCAAACGAGGGTGGGGATTGGGACTGAGTTTAACTAAAAGAATGGTACATTATCATCAAGGCCACATTTTTGTCAAAGACTCGGAAATAGGAAAAGGAACAACATTTAGAATAATATTAAAAAGTAATCTAACATATGAACCCACTGAAATCTGATGAATACCCAGCGGTGTATTCCACGTACATTGAGACCGTTGTCGGCGATGTCATGGAAGTACTGGAAGAACAAATTTTATCCTTTCCAGCGTTCCTAGATACCATACCTGAAGAAAAAGGCGATTACCGTTATGCAGAAGATAAATGGTCTATTAAAGAGGTAATAGGGCATATTTTGGATAATGAACGTATTATGGCTTACCGTGCCCTACGCTTCTCTCGAAATGATATGAAAGAACTTTTGGGGTATGATCAAGAATACTTTATCCAAAACTCAAGATATAGCGAACGTACATTAGCCTCTCTAAGTAAAGAGTTTGTACATCTTAGAAAAGCAAATATGTTTCTTTTCGAAAACTTCAATGAGGCAGAATTAGAGAGAAAAGGAATGGCGTCAGAAAGACTCACAAGTGTAAAAGCTTTATTATATGTGATTGCCGGACACCTAAATCATCACCGCATAATTATTCAAGAGCGTTATTTCAACTCAAACAATGTCCATGATTTGGTTTCAGAATTACAGCATTGAGCAGATAAACGGTATCCTCTCTCAATATATGACCGGTCTGCTCGAAATTAAAGCGACGGCAATCGATAGTCATTCCATTACTGCAACGATGCCCGTGAATGACAAAACAAGACAGCCATTTGGAATCCTGCATGGCGGAGCATCTGTTGTACTAGCCGAATCAATAGGAAGTATCGCATCCAATCTGATTATTGATCCAGATATTTATAAAGGCGTGGGATTGGAGATTAATGCTAATCATTTGAGACCGGTTGCTACAGGATTAGTAACCGCAGTTTGTACAGCTGTACACATTGGCAAACAAACTCATATTTGGGATGTACGAATTGCAGATGAATCGGGTAACTTAAACTGTATTTCCAGATTGACAGTCGCTATTATACCAAAATAAAATTATTTTAAAACATTTGTTCTTATTACTTGTCTTAAATATAAATGAAGCCAACTGGATTGGTTTACAAATACGGTTTTTACAAGAAAGGAGTATTATACTAGGTATAATGCTCCTTTTTTCTAATGAAAATATTACTAAATAATCTCAAAAACCACTTCTTTTTATTTCCTATATTGAATTTATTTAATTAGTCTTGTAATGGAAAGCATGATTTTTTATTATAAACCAATATCAATCGATTGTGTAAGCACATCTTGAATAGAGACACTATAAAAATCATTATTTTCTAATTTTATAATCTAAAAAACAATTAATTGATACTAAAAAAATGAATTCTCAACCAAATTCAGGAAAAACAGCATTTCGCCCCATGGCTATGTGTTGTGCCTTATTCTTCATTTTAGGATTTGTCACTTGGGCAAATGGAACACTTATCCCATTCTTAAAGATTGCCTGTAATTTAGAAACAGATTTACAAGCCTTTTTTGTAACATTTGCTTCTTACATCGCTTACTTCTTTTTAGCAATCCCAAGTTCTTGGATTTTGAAAAAAATTGGTTTTAAAAATGGATTAGTTCTCAGCTTAATTTTACTTGGAGTTGGTTCTTTAATTTTCATTCCTGCTGCAGATGGTAGAAGCTATATTCTTTTCTTAACAGGAATTTTTGTTCAAGGTTCTGCAATGGCATTACTACAAACTGCTGTTAACCCATATTTAAGTATCATTGGCCCTATTGACAGTGCTGCACAAAGAATATCTATTGCTGGCTTTTTCAATAAATCTGCAGGTATTATTGTTCCATTAATATTTGGTACATTATTCTTAAAAGATTCTTCTGCTATAACAGCCAAATTGGATGCCGCAGTAGATATGGAAGCTAAAAATGCCATTCTAGATTCTTTATTACAACGTGTACATACACCATACATTACATTAGCTGTTATCTTTGTTTTATTTGCGATCGTTATTAAAATAACACATTTACCTGAGGTGGATGTAAATGCAGAAGAAGAACATACTGATGAGAATGGGGCAGTTATTCTTAAAGAGAAAAAAACAAGTGTATTCCAATTCCCACACCTATTCTTAGGCTCTTTAGCTATCTTTTTCTGTGTTGCTGTAGAAGTAATGGCTGGAGATATTATTGGTGTTTATGCAAGAGAATTAAATATCCATGGTGCATTAGTTACCTATGCGACAACATTCACATTAGGATGTATGCTTTTAGGTTACATTGTTGGTATTATTGCAATACCAAAATTTGTTTCTCAACAATTAGCATTACGAGTTTGTACTATTGTTGGTATTTTATTCACAGTTATTTCTGTATTTACAACTGGAATCACTTCATTCATTTTCGTTGCTCTTTTAGGTATTGCCAATTCTTTAATGTGGCCTGCTATTTTCCCACTAGGTATTAAAGGTCTAGGCCGTTTTACTAAAACAGGATCAGCTATCATGATTATGGGTATTGCCGGAGGAGCTATTTGGCCTCTAATTTATGGTTACTTAAAAGATAATTTACATGTTGACTTTCAACATGCATTTCTTTATGCTATGGTTCCTGCTTATCTGTATATCTTATACTTCGCAACAAAGGGCCACAGAGTCGGACAGAAATAAAAAATACTAATTACAATCAAATAGCGATTATTTTTAAGAAATAATCGCTATTTTCTTATCCACCTAAATATGAAAAAATCGTTTTATTGTTTACTATTTGGTCTATTCGTTTATGCACAACAGGGCTATTCCCAAAGAATAAATGAACTAAAAGATCCAAAAGCCCCTCAAACAACTGAAAAATGGAACAGTCTAAAAGAGAATAATAACTTTTCTTTTAGCACAGCTGATTATAGTTATTCCAAAACAAACCCACCCACCCTAGAAACACTAAGTAAATCATGGATTACAAAAGCTTGGAGAGGTGAGAAAGTACATACACAATTAGTCTTTTGGAGTAACCAAAATCACGATAAAATTGAAGTGAGTTCTTCACCGTTAAAAAATAGCAAAGGGCAGGAAATCGGAACAAAAGATATTACTACTGGGTATATTTCTTATGTAATGACAGACCTTCCTGGAGATTTAAAAAATGGTTGCGGTATCAGTAAAATACTAGATTCGGCTTTAGTTGCAGACCGTATCACCAATCAGTCAAGTTTTGAATATGATAAAAATACCACCAGACCCCTCTGGTTAAGTATTCAAGTTCCTCGTGATGCAGCTCCTGGAATCTATAAAGGATCACTTACACTAAAAGGTAAAAATTATAACACCACTATTCCTTATACAGTAGAGGTATTATCACATATACTTCCTGAAGCAAAAGATTGGGCTTATCATTTAGATCTATGGCAAAACCCCTACTCTATTGCTCGGCATCATAACGTCGAGCTATGGTCTCCTGCACACTTCAGTGCCATGAAACCATATTATGAAAGGTTACGCGATGCTGGTCAGAAAAATATCACTGCAAGTATCATCAACGATCCTTGGAATGGTCAAACGTATGATAAATACCAAGCTATGATCAAATGGACTAAAAAGAAGGACGGTTCTTGGTCATATGATTACAGTATTTTTGATAAATGGGTAAGTTTCATGCGTGAAATTGGAGTTTCAGAATATATCAATTGTTATAGCATGATTCCATGGAATATGAACTTCCAATATTTTGATGAAAACACTGGAAAATATGAAATTTTAAAAATAAAAACTGATGATCCAAAATATAGAGCGCATTGGTTACCACTTTTAAAAGATTTCGCAAAGCACCTTAAACAAAAAGGATACTTCGAATGGACAACCATTGCCATGGATGAAAGACCCCAGGAAGATATGAAACGTGCTATTGCTATTATCAAAGAAGCTGATCCCCAATTCAAATCATCTCTTGCCGGTGGATATCATCCACAAATTTCGAATGAATTTGCAGATTATAGTATTACTCTAGGAGAAGATATGGCTCCAGATGTATTAAAAGCCCGTCAGGACAAAGGTTACAAAACCACTGTTTACACATGCTGTTCAGAAATATTCCCGAACACTTTTACTAATTCTGGATATCAAGAAGCAACGTGGTTAGCGTGGCACAGTGTTCAAAGAGGTTTTGATGGTTATTTAAGATGGGCATTTGACTGCTGGAATTCAAATCCTAATCAAGATACACGTTATGGAACGTGGTTAGGTGGCGATACCTATTTTGTTTATCCTGATAATATAACTTCTATTCGTTTCGAAAAATTAATCGAAGGGATTCAGGATGCTGAAAAAATAAGAATCTTGAAAAAAGAGTTAAAAGTATCTCAATTACAAAAATTAAATGATGCCATTGCTGGATTCACAAATAAAAACATCAATCAAAAAGCAATACCAAACCAAGTGAAAGAAGCACAAAAATTATTAAACAGTTTATAAAAATATAGAATATAAGAGCCGATAAAGATGATTTACCGGCTCTTATTATTAATAATCAAAATTCTTTATTCTGATTTTTTACGAGTAAATTAGGAAAAATTAAACGTTTCCAAAATGAAAAAATCTATTTTAACACTGTGCGCCGCGACGGTACTCACATTTAGTATCTCTACAACTTCTTTTGCTCAAGTAAAATTGCCGCAAGCAAGTAGTACGACTTCGATTACTCAAGGTTTAGGGATTAAAAACATAGCGCTTACATACCAAAGACCGAACATAAACGGTCGTGTTATCTTTGGTAATTTAGTTCCTTACAATGAAGTTTGGAGAACAGGTGCTAATAACCTTCCTATTATTAAATTTGAAGAAGAAGTTACAATAGAAGGAAATAAGGTTCCTGCAGGAACATATGGTATTTTAACTATCCCAACTAAAGGTGACTGGACAATCATATTAACAAAAAACAGTAATCAGTGGGGAGCCTATACCTACGATAAGAAAGATGATTTAGTTCGTTTTAATGTGAAATCCACAAAACTTTCTAATAAGGTAGAAACTTTTACCATGCTATTTGAAAATGTAACAACTAATTCGGCTACACTATCATTAGCTTGGGAAAACACATACACGAAATTTACAATTAAAACCGATCAAACAAAGGAGATTTTAGCTAATATTGATCAAGCAATGAAAGGTGATAAAAAACCTTATCTACAGGCTGCACAATTTTATCTAAGTAATAATTTAGATCTTAATAAAGCATTAACATGGGCAAATGAGGCTGAAAAAGAAAATCCTGATGCACCATATGTTCGTTATTGGAAAGCTAAAATTCAATTAAAATCTGGCGATAAAAAAGGTGCAATTGCAACAGCTCAAAAAGGAGTAGAAATTGCACAAAAAGGGAATAATGCTGAGTACGTTAAATTAAATAACCAGGTGATCCAAGAAGCTGGTAAATAATAATATTATGCTATAAAAAACGCCACTTCGAAAAAAGTGGCGTTTTTTTATAATTCTTCTTTCAGCAATTCTGCAAGTTCCTCATGTGTAATATTCATATTGACATTGCCATCTTTTGCAAAAGATATTTCACCCGTTTCCTCTGATACAATAACAGCGACAGCATCAGATACCTCTGTCACCCCAATCGCGGCACGATGTCGTAAGCCAAATTGCAAAGGCAGATCTTCGCTATCTGATAAAGGTAAAATACAAGAAGCTGACATAATTTTAAAATCAACAACAACTACAGCTCCATCATGTAGGGGGCTATTTTTATTAAAAATACTTTCAATTAGGCGCTTTGAAATATGTGCATCAATGTACTCGCCGCTGCTTTGATAATATTCTTCATCAAAATATTTAGAAAAAACCAATAGCGCACCCGTACGGGATTTTGACATGCTGCGACATGCTTCTATAATGGGTCTCATGTGTTCAGAATTATCTTTTGCAACGGTCCGTTTACTAACTAGGAAAGACCACAAGATCTTCTTTCGCTTCATCGAAATGTTTTTCCCTATATGTAACAGGAAACGCCGGATCTCCTGTTGAAATACAACAATCAAGGCAATAGAACCAACAGAGATAAAGCCCCCAAATATTTCCGTCAGCAAGCGCATATGCATCTGCTTAACAATTATATATATTCCGTAGAATAATGCGACACCAATTAATATATTAACAGCAATGGTTCCGCGTATCAAACTATACACATAGTAAATAATAATCGCTACTAAAATAATATCGATAACATCGAGCAACCGGAAACCTCTAAAAAGGCTGTAATCAAATCCTTCCATATAGATGCAAGTTAAAAAAAATCAATTTAAGAATCTGTTCTTTATCAAGCAAATTGTTGCTAATATGAGTAAGCATGCAAATTGTTTTGTATTTTTACTTAAAAGATTGAAATCAACATGACTGCATTATCTGTAAACATCAATAAAATTGCTACCCTACGTAATTCTCGTGGCGGAAATAATCCAAATGTATTAGCAGCTGCTCTAGCCTGTGAACGTTTTGGTGCAAATGGAATTACTGTACATCCAAGACCTGACGAACGCCATATCCGTTATGCAGATGTTTTTGACTTAAAAGCCAATATTCAAACAGAATTAAATATTGAAGGTAATTGTCAAGAACAAAAATTTATAGATCTTGTTTTGGCGAACAAACCTGCTCAGGTAACATTAGTTCCTGATGCAGAGGGACAGATTACTTCGAATCATGGTTGGGATACTATTAAAAATAAGGCATATCTGACTGAAATGTGCAAACTATTTAAAGATCAAGGTATTCGAGTTTCTATTTTTGTGGATCCAGATGAAGATATGGTTGAGGCAGCAGCAGAAACGGGTACTGACCGAATTGAGCTTTATACAGAGTCATATGCACAAGCATTCTTAGATGAAAGAGATGAAGCGATCAAACCTTATTTTCATGCCGCATTAAAAGCGAGAGAGGTAGGATTAGGCATTAATGCTGGTCATGATTTAGATTTAAATAACCTAACTTACTTTAACGAACATATTCCGGGATTGTTAGAAGTAAGCATAGGACATGCTCTAATTGCTGATGCCCTGTACTTAGGCTTAGAAGAAACGATAAAAAGATACTTAAACGCACTTAAATAAAACAAAAGAGGCTTTACAAATGTAAAGCCTCTTTTGTTGTTATGTTTATTCTATTCCTTTGAATATTCTATTCCATCTTATTTTCGATAGTCCCGATCCCAATTCATCAAGACTTAACCAGGTAAATAATGCTTTACCCACTATATGATCTTCCGGCACGAAACCCCATCCTCTAGAATCTAATGAATTGTGTCTATTATCACCCATCATCCAGTAATAATTCATTTTGAAAGTATAAGAATTAGCTTTTACACCATTAATATAAATACCATCAGACTTATTTTCTAATTTATTACCTTCATAAACAGTGATTGCACGTTCATATAGTGGCATTGTTGCACTATCTAATTGAACTGTCCATCCTTTACTCGGAACTTTAATAGGACCAAAATTGTCAAAATTCCAGTTCAGAGATGCAACATGAGGAAAAGTTCCATCTTCATTTTCTCCTGCTTTACGAATATTGGGAACAACTTCCTTTACATTTATCCAACCTTTGACCATTGCAGCCTCATCTGCTGTCATAAAAACTTGATAAATGTTAGGTTGTCCGGTATCAGACATTTCTAATCGTTTTTCTTTCATCACACGCAGGTCCAAACCAGATTGATCCGTTACTACAATATAATCTAATTGTCCTTCTGGCGGATTAAAACCAGGCTTACCATTTACAAAAAATACTGCATTTGCCATTGAAACTTCATCTCCAGGCATCCCTACACAACGCTTGATGTAGTTCTCACGTTTATCAACCGGTCTGTTGTAAGGAGCATCGGCCTCCATAGGATAATTGAATACTACGACATCATTTCTTTTGATATCCTGAAAACCAGGTAAACGTTTATAAGGAAGTTCGATCAGTTCGGAATAAGCTTTTCCGCCTGTTAGTGGCATCGTATGATGAGCAAAAGGAAATGCCAAAGGTGTCATTGGAATACGAGGCCCATAATTCAACTTACTCACGAACAAGAAATCACCGACTAACAATGTTCGCTCCATGGATCCAGTTGGAATCATATACGCTTCAATCAAAAAACCACGAATTAAAGATGCTGCAACTGTTGCAAAAACAATCGCATCTGCCCATTCGCGGGCCATTGATTTTTTATAAAAATATTTCTTTTTAAATTCCTCTGAATTTGGGTTTCCTAAATACTTTACTAGAGGATCGTTTCCCCAAAGAGGCAATACAATAAAAGGAGCTAAAACTGCTGCCGTATTTTCCCAGAACCTTCTTTTTCCAAATGCCTTTATAAGGTCCAAATACAATCCATAGAAAATAAAAATATTTACGATTGGGACTAGCAAAAGAACAACAATCCATTTTGCACGACCTGTCAATTGAGCCATCACATATTCCCGATAAAAAGGAACTAATGCTTCCCATCCCGGTCTTCCTGCCTTAACAAATAATTTCCAAAGCCCGTAATGAGCAACTACTGTTAAGACCGCAAAAATAATATACCACATAAGCTTCTTAAAATTTTATTGTTTAATAATCTAATATTTCAATTAGTATAATAGACTATGGATTCGTTACAGAATCCTTATTTTTTAACGCAAAATCGGCAACTTAGTTACCGATTAAAATCAAACATTTCTGTCACCTGATAGAATCCTTGCTTTCCAAATAACCATTCAGCAGCAATTACTGAACCTAAAGCAAAACCATCACGACTGTGTGCTGTATGCTTAAATTCAATTTGATCCACTTCAGAACTATATACAACAGTATGAGTTCCTGGAACTTCTTCAATACGATGACTCTCTATTAGCAATTGATCTGCTTTCGGAATAACCTCCTCTTCTCCATCGCCAACGACAGAATTAACCCAGGAAGTTTTAGTGTCGCTATTGTTCAGGATACCCTCCGCTATTGTAATAGCAGTTCCACTTGGTGCGTCCAATTTGTGGATATGATGAATTTCCTCAACCTGTACATCGTAAGCTTTATAAGGCTGAATTGCTTTCGCCAACATCTTATTGATATGAAAAAAGATATTTACACCGATCGAAAAATTAGAACCATATAAGATAGATCCATCCACAGAGAGACATTTCTCCTTGATTGTATCAAGATGCTCGTACCAGCCTGTTGTACCCATTACAATCGGAAGATTTGCTTCTAAGCAAAGTTCCATATTAGCTATCGCTGCCTGTGGAACACCAAAGTCAATTGCAACATCTGCATCAACCAATTCATCCACTGTAATGAGATTACGATTTTCGCTATTGACGATCAAATGAATTTCATGCCCCCTCTTTTGAGCAAATTTTTCTATGATTTGGCCCATTTTTCCGTAGCCGAATAATACTATTTTCATATCTATTTCAGATCATATTTAAATAAAGAAGACCAAATAAATCTATGCGACAGCGCACAAATACAGCTTTAAGTTATATAATTTTTATTTTATTTTCATGGATAATTTCAGTCCCATAGTTGGAACGGCATTAAATGCAAAACTATTTGATGGGCCCTGAAGTACAGTTGGCCTAATGGAAAATGCGACCTTTTCAGAACTTACACTCCATCGATTCTTTAGCATTGAGTCCACATAGGCTTCAACCACATTCAACCCGTATAACCCCACAGTTAAAAGCACCATTAAATCTCGATTACGCCGTGCATAATCTTTTGCACTGATAAGACCTTGATCTGAAGCGTTAAAATACAACGGATTTTTCTTCTGATTAAATTCAAAACGATAATCAAGTTCATCAAGAAGTTCTTTATAAAAACGGTTGTTAAAGTCAAAGACAAGTACCGTGGTTGCAAATCCTCCATAAATTACAGGAACCTTGATCCACCATAATCCCTTATTGGTATATTGACCCCATCCTGGCAAAACTAAAGATCGCTTCCATGCGGTAACGGTTTTGGCTTCAATAGCAAGACGTGTTGAATCTTTAAAGATTTTGGGTGTTTTTGCTTCTTCTTCAGCCTTCTCTCTTTTTTTTCGTTCCCTACGGCTCTCTTTTTTTGTTGTATCCTGCACTGCCGATACTTTTTTCGTTGAATCTGTTGCAGTAACTGTTTTTAAAGCAACTTTATCTTTTGTATCAACTTTCTGTGCCTGCGCAGCAAAAAAGATAAATATAGAACAGAATAAACTGATTATTTTATACATCTTACCAGTCTAATAATTCCAGAATACGGCTCAGATCATCTTCAGACTCAAAAGGAATTTCGATCGCACCTTTTCCTTTTGCACTTTTTAAATTTAACTTAACCTGAGATGAAAATTTAGATGCCAGATCATCTTCAATCTTTTGAAACTGAAATGATTTAGGTACATTCTTATCTTTTTGTGCTTTCTTTTTATTGCCATTTTGAATCTCCCGCACCAATTCTTCTGCCTTGCGAACAGACAATCCCAAGTCAACGATCAATTTAAAGATATATAATTGTTTATCTACCTCTCCTACATTAATTAGCGCACGTGCATGTCCCATCGTTAACTCTCCATCACGGATCGCTGCTTGAATAACAGGAGGCAATTTCAATAAGCGTAAATAATTGGTTACGGTAGAACGGTTTTTACTTACACGTTCTCCCAATTCTTCTTGCTTCAAATTACACTCTTCAATCATCCGTTGAAAACTTAATGCTACTTCAATCGCATTTAGATTTTCACGTTGAATGTTTTCAATCAGTGCCATTTCCAACATCTGTTGGTCATTCGCTGTCCGAATATATGCCGGAATTTCGGTAATACCAGCTAATTTTGATGCACGGTATCTGCGTTCTCCAGAAATCAACTGGTAGGCATTCTCACCAATTTTTCTAACAGTAATAGGTTGAATTAAACCTTGCAATAAGATCGATTCAGACAGTTCCTGTAGCGCTTGTGGATCAAAATCAGTACGGGGTTGAAATGGATTCATTTCTATCGTATCCACATTAACTGTACTAATATTGCCAGATTCTTTTGATTTTGTAGCAGATTCTACCCGGGATGTTTCTACCTCCGAATTTCTTTCAGGGATATCGGCACTATCGTTTAATAAGGCACCTAATCCTCTTCCTAGACCTGTTTTTCGCTGTTGTGCTGCCATATTATATTGTAACTGTTGAATCTAATTCTTTTAGATGTCCGTTCTTATGTAAAATTTCTCTGGCCAAATTTAAATAGTTGATTGCACCTTTACAGGATGCATCGTGCATAATCACAGAAATACCAAAACTTGGCGCCTCACTTAATCGTGTATTTCGCTGGATAATCGTTTCAAATACCAAATCAGTAAAATGTGTCTTAACTTCCTCTACAACTTGATTAGACAAACGTAATCGCACATCGTACATGGTCAATAAAATACCTTCTATTTCCAAACTAGTATTTAAACGTGTCTGAACAATTTTAATTGTATTCAGCAACTTGCCTAACCCTTCTAATGCAAAATATTCACATTGAACGGGAATTACGACTGAGTTTGAAGCTGATAAAGCATTGATCGTAATCAAACCTAATGATGGAGAGCAGTCAATAATGATAAAGTCGTAATCATCCTTTACTTGATCTAAGATTTTTTTCATCTTATATTCGCGCTCGTGCATATTAATCATTTCGATCTCAGCACCTACCAGATCAATATGAGCTGGTAGTAAGTCCAAGTTAGGAGTTTCAGTAGCTTGAATAGCATCACGTGGATCTAGATCATTTACCAGACACTCATATATACTTTCTTTAATGGTTCTTGGATCAAATCCAATTCCAGAAGTAGAGTTTGCTTGTGGATCAGCGTCAACCAATAAGGTTTTATATTCTAAAACAGCTAAACTAGCTGCCAGATTGATTGATGTTGTTGTCTTACCAACACCACCCTTTTGATTTGCAATTGATATAATTTTACCCATTTCGAATGAAATTCTTTCTTTATAAAATGTCATTTTGTTCCCCTAAAGTCACAAAAAAGGATTATTCTGTTCATTCATAAATTCTTCCCTGCAAAAAAACACTTAAATCATGCATATTTCTTACTTTTGAAAGTATCTAAAGGAATAGATCCTCAAGATGCTAAGATACAAAAAATCAGGATATACATCCACTTTGTTCCTTGGGTTTTTATAAGTTACAACTAGACAATGATTTTAATAATTTCGGGAACGAATCGCCCCAAAAGTAAGACGCTAAAAGTTGCACAATACTATCAAGATTACATACAAAAAAGCGGTGAAAGCTGTCAAATACTACCTTTAACAGAACTTCCTGCAGATATTATCGTCTCAGATTTATATGGTCAACGAAGTGACCAGTTTAAAAAAATACAACAGCTGGTATCTGAAGCCGATAAATTTATTTTTATCACACCAGAGTATAATGGCAGTATACCAGGCGTACTCAAGGTCTTCATTGACGCCTGTACTTTCCCAATTAGCTTCTGCCATAAAAAAGCGGCTCTTGTTGGTATATCATCGGGACGCTATGGTAATTTAAGAGGGATAGATCATCTAACCGGAATATGTAATTACCTACGTATGCATGTTTTACCATTAAAAATTTTTTTACCTCATATTCAAAATGAAATAAGCGAAGAAAATACATTTGTACATATTGAAACAAGGAATGCCATTCATGAACAAATAGATGAACTTATTCATTTTTAAAAATTTACAGAACACAAGAGCCAATGCTTACACGCATTGGCTCTTGTGCTTTAATTCAATAAAAGCGCAAATATTTGTATTTTGCCCAAAACTAAATCATATGAAATTAAAAATTACATACCTCCTATTATCCATTGGCTTACTATGGTCTTGCAAACAAACTACAGAACATAATACGCTAAGTGCAATCGAAAAAGAAGAGGGTTGGCAACTTCTCTTTAACGGAAAAGATATTAACAATTGGCATATTTACAACCAAGGGAATCAACCCTCTAAATGGGTGGTAAAAGATGATGCTATACTTTGCGACCCCACTGTTAAAACTGGTGTATTTGGAGATTTAGTTTCGAATGAAACTTTTCAAGACTTTGACTTAAAATTTGATTGGAAAGTTGCCAAAGGTGGCAATAGTGGCGTATTTATAGATGTTCAAGAGGATCCAAAATATGACGCTACATTTGTTACAGGACTTGAAATGCAACTTTTAGATAATGCCAATGCGGAACCGCGGCATCAAACAGATTCAACACATTGGGCTGGATCGTTATACGCAATAAAGGGCATAGGATCCAATTCAAAACCTAATCCCTACAACGAATGGAATCAATCTAGAATTGTACAGAACAAGGGAAAAGTAAGCTTTTGGTTAAATGGGAAGTTAACATTCGAAAACGAAACCAACACCCAGGAATGGAAAGATCTTGTCGCTGGCACCAATATGAAGAACTATCCAGATTTCGGTAAATTCCAAAAGGGAAAAATTGCCTTACAAAACCATACTGATGAAGTTTCTTTTCGTAACATCAAAATTAAACTATTGTAAAAAAGAAGAGCAGGAAATCCTGCTCTTCTTTTTTACAATAGTTTAATACCCGAATAACTCTTGCAATGTTAATTTCTTAACTTCTCCAAGTTTTTGCAGATCCTCCATTTTTATATTTTCATCTTTTGCAACAATACAATAAACATAAGGTTTACGACTCATTTCTTTATTATGAAAAGTTTTCAGATCTGTAAAACTTAATTTTGGCGCTTGCTCATAGATATCTTTACGAATATCTGCCGTAAGTCCCAAACGCTGTGCACTTAGATAATTTGATAAAATATTTGCGTTCGTAATGCGGTCACTAGCCAATGATTTTACTAAACTAACTTTAGCGATATCCAAAGCTTTTGGAGCATCAGGTAAATCATTTAAAAGTTCATTCATACCGACAACAGCTTCATTAAATTTATCGGCCTGTGTACCGACATATGCGCCTACCGAATAATGATTTTCCTTTTTAACAGGAGAAGCAAAATTAGCATAAGTAGAATAAGCTAAAGCTTTAGATTCTCGAATCGTTTGAAATACGATGCTTCCCATACCTCCACCAAAATACATATTAAATAATGCGACAGTAGGACTATATTTTGAATTATACACTTCAGAATTTCTAAACCAGAATACTTCCGCCTGCTTCATATCAAAATTAGTAAACAACACTTGATTTTTAGGGGTAGGCAATTCTTCAAAAGTATTTGCTTTCTGAACTGTAGCAAAATTGGTATTCGAATTTAAAGGTTTAAGAGTAGCAACCAATTGACTAGTAGTCTTAGGCCCGTAATATAAAATTTGATGTTTTGTATTTGCCAGCTCGTGTAAAATAGCAACTAAGTCCGATGCTTTGATCGCATCCAGCTCTTGATCTGTCAAAACATTATTAAAAGGATTTTTAGCTCCATATTTTGCATATGATCTCAATCCTTCCATGATCAAGTTCTTATTTTCTTTAGCATTTGTTCTTGATTTTTTCAAACGACCGATATAAGCTTCCAATGCTTCTTGATCACCAACACTATTTTTTAATAAATCTTGAATCAGCGCAACTGTTTGTTCAAAATTTTCATTTAAACCTGAAATATTAATACGTGTTTCTTCATTACCTGAAGACACTGAAAAATCTGAGGCCAACTTATAAAATGCTTTGCTGAAATCTTCACTGGTTTTTTCTTTAGTACCTAAGAATTCTAAATAATCTGCGGCAATACTTAATAACTTATTATTCCATTTTCCCATCTCGTAACGATAAGTTAAACTAAATAATGCGTTATCTTTATTTTGCACCGCGATCACATCAAGACCTTTTAAGGTAGCCTTTTGTACATCTTTAGTGTAATCTAACCAGACAGGTGCAATTTTGCTTTCAGGCATTGCAGCAATAGTCTTTAGAAATAATGATTGATCGTCACGATTTACAACTACAGGCGTAATAGGAGGTTTCTCTACTTTTACAATGCTATCGTCAATGCCCTTACGTTTATAGACCACTACATAATTATTATCATTCAGATATTTTGTAGCAAAATCCATTATATCTTTCTTCGTGATTTTAGTTAAGTTATCTGAATAACTCAATTCTGTCGACCAATCAACCCCAGAAGTAAAGGCATCCATTAACTCCTCAGCACGATTACTATAGCTTTCATTTCGTGAAATTTCTGATTTCTTTTCATTATTAACAATGGAAGTAATTAGGTCATCAGAAAAATCACCTTTACGCAACTTATCCAATTCTCCTAAAATCAAAGATTTCACATCATCTAAAGATTGACCTTGACTTGGATTAGCCTGCATGATCAACATCGAATAATCTTTCAATACATATGGAAAAGCCCCTGCTCCCAATAACTTTTGAGATTTCACTAAATCTAAATCAATTAATCCTGCTGAACCATTTGTAAGCATGTTTCCAAGCAAATTCAACATTTGAGCATCTTTTGTAGATGCACCGGGGAAACGGAAACCTAAAAATAGAAATTCCGATTCTGGCCCTTTAACCTCTCTTACAATTGGTTGTTTGATGTCTTTTTCAGCATCAAAAGTATATGCTGGAATTTCTTTCGGTTTCATATAACTGAATGCCTGATCGATTTTCTTTACTACTTCATTTGGGTCAAAGTCACCAGACATAATTACCCCCATATTATTAGGGACATAATACGTATTAAAATATTCACGAATCGCTTTCAAAGAAGGGTTCTTCAAATGTTCAACGGTACCGATAGTTGTCTGTTTTCCATAATTATTATTTGGAAACATAGCTTCAAACATGGCCTCTACTGATTTACGTCCATCATTATCCAAACCTCTATTCTTCTCTTCATAAACAGCCTCTAATTCTGTATGAAACAATCTTAATATAGGATTACGAAAACGTTCTGCTTGTACAGCCAGGAACTTATCGATTACGTTATTGGGAATATCCTCAGTATAGACAGTCTGTTCAAAAGAAGTGAAGGCATTTGTTCCCTCAGCCCCCATCTCACTCATCAATTTATCGTATTCATTGGCAATAGCATATTTTGCTGCCTCGCCAGAAACCTGATCGATCTGCTTATAAATTTCTTTACGCTTGGCTTCATCCTTAGTGGAGTTATACTGTTCATATAAACCATCGATCTGATCCAGTAATGGTTTTTCCTTTGCCCAATCTTTTGATCCAAACTTATCAGTCCCTTTAAAAAGCATGTGCTCTAAATAATGCGCTAAGCCTGTGTGATCTGAAGGATCAGTTTTACTCCCTGCTTTCGTTGCAATATAGGCCTGAATACGAGGTACCTTTTTAGAAGGACTCAAAATAACTGTAAGACCGTTTTTTAATGTATAAAAACGCGAATTTGTAGGATCATTGGTTACGTAACGATACGTATACCCACCCTCGTTTGCTTCTTTCCAATCATACTTTTTCACCTGTGCAAAAATTGTTACGTGTGATAAGAACACAAAAGCTATTACCGAAATAGATTTTAAATTCATTTCTAATAAGTTTATATAATACAATCAAATATATAAATGTTTATATGAAAACTCATCGTGTTTGAACATCTTTAAAATGACAACACTACTATGAGGTAAATTTCAATTGCGAAAGCAATCAGCTAGATCAATTTAGCTTCGATAAAATATAAAGGAAACATAAAAAGGAGTAAATAAAAAAAGCATCGATAAATCGATGCTTTGATGTGGAGAATACTGGGTTCGAACCAGTGACCCTCTGCTTGTAAGGCAGATGCTCTGAACCAGCTGAGCTAATTCTCCGTTAAGTATTTTGAAACACTTCTGTTTGCGTGGAGAATACTGGGTTCGAACCAGTGACCCTCTGCTTGTAAGGCAGATGCTCTGAACCAGCTGAGCTAATTCTCCGTTAAGTTTTTTGAAACACTTCTGTTTGCGTGGAGAATACTGGGTTCGAACCAGTGACCCTCTGCTTGTAAGGCAGATGCTCTGAACCAGCTGAGCTAATTCTCCATTTTTTTTCAGACTTTCAATAAATTAGCTGAGCTAATTTTTCGCTTTAGTTCTCGCTATATAATGCCTTTCCCTAATTGCGTATGCAAATGTACTGCAAAATTTCGACTCTCAAAATTATTTCAAAATTTTTTTACGCTTAAAAACGCAATCCACTAGAAGCCACGCATATAATTTTCAATATTTTTAGTCATAGAATTTCCAAGAAACACCAAATCTTATATTCGCATCATTCATCGGATAACGACGAACAGTATAATAGCCTTTTGGCATGCCCAAATATTGGTTTACAAAATTACAACTGATAAAAAGTGTCACGCGTTGTATGTTTGCTGTAGCCCACGCATCAAATATAGGATAAGTCGAAAATTTAATCCCTGCATTATCATTATAAAACTGACTTGCATTAATTGAATAAGATGGTGTTGTAAACGGAGTGTTGAAACGTGCATCAACTCCAATGTTGAAATCAACCACTTTATAAAGCACATTGCTGTAATACAAACTATGCCAGGTATATATTTCAGGAGTTGCAAGTGTTTCCTGCTGATCTGTTTTTTGATATACAATTAAGTTATCCAAGGTAAATTTACTAAACTTGAACTTTTGTCCTACTGAAACCTTTAATAGATTAACAGATCCCAATTGCGCCGGTTCAATTAATTTAGCCAGGCGTGGATCATTTTTCGGATTATCAATCTCTTTAAAGTAAAGATAGTTATCCATTAAAAAGTATTCAACCTTTCCATTGAACCCAATTTTTGGATTGCTATACTGAAAAGCTAGATTTTGTGTTTTTGTTTTATTAAGATCTCGCTCCCATTGATGGTAGGTATAATTCATTCGATTAAATACCATTTCAGGTGATTTATTCTGCGAATAAGCCGAAAGCGTAATTTTACCGACATTCGAACTTAATAAAAAGTCGGCTTTTGCTTCATAAAGATAATCACCAAAATTATGACCCATCACTATCTGATTGACTTTACCTGTCAGATTTACTCGATCTGAGAACTTATACCCCAGCTCCCCTTTCAGCATACCATTTTGATAAAATCTGTTATTGATACCACTATCTGAATACCAATACATATCATGTTGAAAAGCAACATTTAATTTCGCTTCATTTTTAAAAATAGATTTCCCCCTCAAGTAAAAGCTATATTCAAATTCATTTGAAATAGAAGTAATTTCCGTTGTATCCTGCGTTAATCTGGAAGAACCATATGGGAAAGCACCATTAGCATCGGTTTCATTTTTAAAAAAATTATATTTCTGAATCCGTACAGAACTGTTATGTGCAACGCTATTTGTAGGGTAAATCTGCATTGTAGGCTTACCTGCATCAACGGTATCAAGATGACCAAGAAACATCGATTGACGAATGAAAAATGAATTATCACGCCATTCATTTCGAGGTCTATTGTCTCCTTGCCCCTGTAATCTTACGGGGTAACGATCGGATGATTGTTTTTCCTTATCTTTGAATATATTATCTGACAAAATCGAACCATTCTCTGAAGCATCAAGTTTATTAAACACTAAATTTGTCAACAAATTATAGCGGTGATTTTCGGACTCGTACCAAGCAAATAAAGCCGATTTGATATCGGAATACTTCTGATTGGTATAATATCCATCTGCTCTTGTTGCATGAAATTCTCCACCTATATTAAGTCTTGGATTTATATTTTGTGCAAGTCTTGCACGAAATACTTGATCATCAAAGAAAAATCCTACAGCATAAAGTTCCGAAAATCTGGCACGTGCCCTAAAATATTGAATAGAATCCGGTCTGTACAAGGTACGCTCCAAACTGTGAAATCCACTTTGAAAACCTATCGTTTTACTAGGTTGAAATAATAGGTCACGCGTTGCCAAACCATAGGAACCTAAATTGATACTGGGATTCCATGGTAAATTCTGTTTATTGTAATACTGAAAATTACGATGTGATGTATCTATTTGAACGGTGTAGGTTCCTTTTTTCATCATATCCAATGTTGTATATCGAATATATTTAGCAGACAAAATAACAGAATCCTGTTTCGCATCTTCTTTTGCCCGAGCAGAATCTAAAGCACTACTCCATTCATCATTACTTTGTGCTTGAACTTGATTTACAAAACCAAGAATACAACAAAAAATCGCTAATAAGCGCAGGGTCACCTTCATTAATATTTGAACTAGTATTGTTTAAAAACTATTGCAAAGCTATTAATTCTTTCAAAATTAACGTCATCTTTGGTTCAGCTTTTGCAGCTATATCTACGATGTCCTGCAAAGAAACAGGTTGCAGATTATCATGAAAACCCTCATCAGTAATCACAGAGATCGCAAAAACAGGTATATCCATATGATTAGCGACAATAACTTCAGGCACAGTACTCATCCCCACAATATCACCGCCAATCAATCTCATGTAACGATACTCGGCTTTAGTTTCCAAATTTGGTCCTGGGGCAGCTACATATACAACCTCATGTGCCCTAATTTCTTTGTGGACAGCAATGTCTAAACCTTGCTTTACCATTTCACGGTTATAAGGTTGACTCATATCAGGAAAACGTGGGCCGAATGCGGCTAAGTTTGAACCACGTAGCGGATTATCTGGCAACAAATTAATGTGATCGGAAATAATACCCAAATCACCTTTAAGAATATTAGGGTTTAAAGATCCTGAGGCATTTGAAACAAAGAGCTTCTGAATGCCCAAGACTTTCATGATACGGATTGGAAATGTAATTTCTTTCATATTGTAGCCTTCATAATAATGAAGTCTACCTTGCATCGCTACAACCCTACGACCATTCAGCGTACCGAATATCAATTTACCGGAATGAAATTCAACTGTAGAAATGGGAAAGTTGGGGATATTGGAATACATCAATGAATACTGGACGTCGATCTCATCGACCAACTTACCCAGTCCAGTACCTAGTATTATTCCAAATTCAGGCTGAAAATCGCCTATTTTCTTGCGGATAAATCCAGCGGTTTCTTCTATCAATTGATACATACGTGCAAAAAAACTAATTTAATCAAACTTAACTTAATTTTTTTGCACGTACAAATCACTTAACTTTTTTTAATTATGTGAAAGCGCTCTATCGGAGGCTTTACCCGGAGAAGTTAAAATCAACAGTACGAATGTTATAAAACCATTGATAATGATCAAGTCTAAACCGATTACATACGGCGTATAAACTTCTATTACATAAGTTTTCAAAATATACAAAATAGCTGGTGATAGCACACAAATGAAAGGCACTAGTTTGTCTTTAACAGCGTATTTTGTAGCAATACCTACAACAAACAGTCCCAACAATGGGCCATATGTGTAACTTGCAGCTGTAAAGATTGCGTTTACGACCGAATCATCATTAATTAATTTGAATACTAAAATCACCAATAACATAACAATAGAAAAGCCAAAATGTACATAATTACGTTGCTTAACCAATACTGGATCATTTGGATTCTCTTTCTTATTAAAATTTAGGAAATCAATACAATACGAAGTCGTCAAAGCAGTTAATGCTGAGTCAGTAGTTGCAAATGTAGCTGCCGTCAATCCCATCATAAAAATTATTGCAGGAAGAATAGCCAAATGATTTAAAGCAATTTCAGGATATAAATAATCACGAGTAGCGAGCTGACTGATATCAATTCCATTTTTCTCTGCATAGATATAGAGCAGTGCTCCAACTGCTAAAAAGAAAATATTGATCACCACAAATACACTGGTAAAAGTAATCATATTCTTTTGAGCCTCTTTGATTGTTCCCATGGAGAGGTTCTTCTGCATCAGATCCTGGTCTAATCCTGTCATGGCAATGGTTACAAAAATCCCCCCTAGAAATTGTTTCCAAAAATTAGCTTTGCTACCAACAAAATCATCCCAAAAGAATATTTTAGAATAGCTACTTTCTTTAACTGCTTCGAAAGTATCAACAATTCCAAAATTTAGTCCTTTAGCCATAAAGTAGATGGAAAGAATAACCGCTGTTATCAAAAATGTTGTTTGCAGCGTATCCGTTACAATTATTGTCTTCAACCCGCCTTTATTTGTATAAAGCCAAATTAACAACAGACAGATTACAACTGTAACTACAAAAGGAATATTCCAAGCGTCAAAAATAAAATGTTGCAATACAATAGCAACCAAATAAAGACGAAAGGCAGAACCGATCGTTCTTGAAATTAAAAAGATAGCTGCTCCTGTTTTATAAGTTGTATGACCAAAGCGTTCTTCTAAATAGGTGTAAATAGAAGTTAGGTTCATCCTATAATATAGCGGTAACAAGACATACGCGATGATAATAAAACCAACGGCATTTCCGAGCACAAACTGAAAGTAGCTAAATTCTGAAGCACCAACTGCTCCCGGTACTGAAATGAAAGTCACTCCTGACAATGCAGTACCAATCATTCCAAAGGCAACCATATACCATTTCGAATTGCGATTAGCCACAAAAAAAGTGGAGTTGTCTGATGATCCCTTTGAAGTAAAATGCGCTACGGCAAGTAAAACAGCAAAGTAGACCACCAAAAATGATAATAAAATTATTGGTGACATAAGTTTGTTTTATAATAGGTGATTTAGTGTTTAGTGTGTTTCTTGATATGCCTCTATTGCCTGGCGCACATGACCAAATTTTTCCAATAATTCTGTTGCTTCAGCTTCCGTTGCATTCGTTTCATCCATAATAATACGAACCCCGCGAGCCATTAATTTATGATTAGATAATTGCATATCAACCATTTTATTTCCCTGCACACGTCCCAATTGGATCATAATGGAGGTACTTAGCATATTCAGTACTAATTTTTGAGCAGTCCCTGCTTTCATACGTGTAGAACCTGTCACGAACTCAGGCCCAACCACTACTTCCACAGGCAATTGCGCCTCTTTTGCTATAGGTGAACCACTATTGCAAACGATACAGCCTGTTGCTAATCCCGCGGCATTGGCGGCCTGTAAACCTCCAACTACATAAGGAGTCGTTCCTGATGCGGCAATACCGATAACAACATCCGTTTTATTAATACTATATTCAGTCAAGTCCTTCCAGGCCTGTTCTGTATCATCTTCAGCAAATTCAACTGCTTTTCGGATAGCCGTATCTCCTCCTGCAATCATTCCGATAATCCAATCAAATGGAACACCATAAGTTGGAGGACATTCTGATGCATCCAAAACACCTAATCGTCCACTTGTACCAGCACCGATATAAAAAACACGTCCTCCATTTTTCATCTTAGCTACACACTCATTAACCAACGCCTCTATCTGCGGAATAGCTTTTTCAACAGCCATCGGAACGGTCTTATCTTCGTTATTAATATTCGTCAACAACTCCAAAACAGTCATTTTTTCTAAATCCTGGTAATGCGATTCTTTTTCGGTTGTATTTATCATCCTATCTTCTATATTATCCTTTATTCTATTGTAATAACACACGAATATCGACAAATTGATATTCCTCTTTCTTTAACTTATCTATCATTTTACCTAAGCGGTGATAAAACTTATCTTTTCGACGTGAGTCTGTGCCCATATGTATGAGTATGATAAATCCATTTAATCCGTTTAGCTTTTTATTTTGTTCCCATAGCCCCTTTTCAATATCATCAGAAGATAAATATCGTTTACCCATTTCAGGATAACTATAATCGGCGGCAGTTCGTAATCCAGGAGTATAATTAATGGGCACATATCCCATTTCCTCACTCCACGCGACAATCTCCTGATTGTACCATTCATACGAAGGAATAAAATATTTGTTATCGGTTCGAAAACCTAATTTTTCTAATTCCCTGAAATTCATCTCCAAATCTTGGATAAATGAATCCTTTGTTACTAATAAACCTTGTCTATTGTCCCAATCACTAAACAATAAATGTTTATCAGAGTGAGCAGAAAGATAATGTTTATTCCTTTTAATCTCCTTTACAACAGAACGAAATTTCGATGTTCTCAAAAAGTCTCCTGTTAGAAAGAAAGAACCCTTTACATCCTTTTCTTTCAATATTTTTAGCACCGTCAATCCACCATCAGCTAAATCATGTCCTGTAAAAACCAGCGCTAGTTGCTTTTGCAAGCTATCTCCTCTCACGATAGCTCCAAAAGAATCTTTAACTACTTTTTTATTTGAGGCTCCTCTAATGCCTTTTGTTCTTGAGAAGCTAACAAATAGATCAATGAAGCAGTACCATCCATTGTAGGTTCATTTGTACTGTAGTCACCATAATCGTCATGATAAACAACAAGATCACTTTGAAATGCAGCATACGGATCCTCATTCAGCAATTTAATTCCGATCAGATTACGATATGTCGAAGTCATTATGGGACCATCAACCAACCCACCATCAATTGGAAAATTCTTTAAATGAGTAAAAGCAGAATGCGGATTAACAGGTGTATCTCCCCAAGAAGGCAAACCATAAACCATGCTTGTGCCCCAAGGATTTGTACCAAAGATCCAATCTATATTTGCTTGTGCCAATTCATCGTATTGTGTATCCTGTGTCAATTCTTTATACCATAAGCATTGAATAGCGAACGATACAGTTAAATTATTACTACACCAAATAAAAGGAACACCCCTATAAAATGCATTTGTTTTTGCTCGTTCAAAGACCGACGCTATTCCAGACTTATAATATGAGACAATCTCCTCGCGATCATTGCCTTTTAACTGTTTTCCCAGTTCATAATGCCCTAAATTAATAAATGGATACCATTGGTAATGTGCTGCGGTATCTGTTTGCATCCATGGCGTAATTTTTTCCTGTCGCGCATAAGCTATCGATTCATTTAAAAATCTCTTCTTATTTGTTGCCTCATAAAACATTGCTCCGGCCAGCTCCATATCATCAACCCAATTATCCTCGGCATAAATATAAGGAGACTTCACTGATACTGTTTGTGTTACCCCAGGTTTTATTAATGCAAAGTTATATGCTGTTTTGGCTTTTTTAGCCAAAGTTTTAGCATATTTAATATCATCATTTCGAAACAAAGAACTCCCTAGATGGAAAGCGCTCGAAAACTTGGCTGCCGTTGAACTTGTACCTGTTGTATTATTCATAAACTTACCACGTTGCTGCGGTTCGCCATTTATAAAATACACCGGTCTTTCAAAACCTCTTCCATAAAAAGGATCTTCACCAGGCATTCTCATATTTGTATGATCACGGTCATCTGCAATCTGGTTAAACATTAAGTTTGGAGCAGGATGCATCTTCAGCAACCAATCCAATCCCCATTTTGCTTCGTCCAGCACATCAGCTCGACCATTCTGACCATCCAATCCATTTGCCTGCTTTTGATCACCAAATACTTTTGGAAAATCTCTATAAGCAGCTAACAAATGATAAGTAGCATTTGCCGAAGTCGTTGAATATTGCAAATAATCGGAAGCATCATGCCAGCCTCCACCTGCATCAATACGTGAGCTATCTGCAATACCTACCTTATTAGCATGCAATACAAAACCGTCGTGTGTATGACAGCTATCTTTTAGATACGGGTTAAAAAGCGTTCTTTGTTGCCGCATATAACGAAGTGCAAAATCGGCAGCTCCTTTATAGACATCCTTTCCAATTTTAAAAACTGGTGATTTCACTTTTCCAACTCTTAAATAATAAGAACCCGTATCGCGATATGCTGAAAAATCAAACCTAAAGCTTTGCACAAATGGTCCATAAGTTCCAAAATCTTTACCGATTATATTCGAAAATACACTTTTCTGTGTTTTCGCATCAATCAGTTCAAACCGAGTATAATCAGCCTTTTCCTTTGCTCCAAATACCGCAACTTTAATTCCTGCAGGTGTATACCCTAATTGGTTCACTCTTATCCATGCCTGTTCTTGCGCTTTCGCAAAGTTAAAAACAAAACATGCAAAAACAAGCATAAAAACTCGCTGTAAATGTAATAAGTTTTGCGTAGTTAATTTCATAATTTAGAACTTTTATAAAGTTAAAATTTTAGTTTAACAATTTTACCGTCCATTGTACTGCAAACTAACCCTTTATTACCCATAATCAACGGCGGATTGACCATACCATTTGATATTTTATATTGCCACAATACAGCTCCTGATGAGGCATTAACAGCTGACACCAAACCTGAATGACTTGGTACAAAAACAATTTTATTGTTAGCGCTGATCGCTGACGGGGTTAGTTCATAAGGAAGTTTCAAATCTGATTTCCATGAGACTTCCATTTTATCAGCTTTGGTGGAAATACCAAGTAAATCACCATCCATTGTTTTCACATACACATATTTATGATCAGTTGATAAACCCATTGACTCTCTAACTCGTATCGTATCCTTCTTCTCTCTCCAGATAACCTTTCCATTTTTCGCGTTTAAAGCTGTCATAAATCGATCTGGAGCTACCACATAAATGGCATTATTCACCGCAACGGGATAACAAGCAGCAGCTGAAAACATCCGATTAGCATGACCATTATTCCACTCCCACTCTAATTTACCTGACTGCGCATTTAAGGCATAAAAACCATTACCCCAAGAACCAAAAATAATTAGATTTTGATAATAAGTTGGGAGCGTAGAAACATACCCCTTTACATCCTTAAAATTCCACTTTTCCTTTCCAGTCAGTACATCCAATGCTCTAAAAACTCCATCCGAACCGCCGATGTATGCCGTGCCACTCTGAATCAAAGGTGATCCCAAAACAGCTTTTCCTGTTTTAATTTTCCATTTTAACAGTCCACTTTCTGCATCCAACCCATAGATATAATGATCTGAAGAACCGACAACGACAACACCCTTCCATGCAGCTGGTGTTGAATAAACTTTACCACCAGTTTTAAATGACCATTTTTTCTGTCCCGTATTATTATCCAAAGCAAAAACATCACCTGAAGTATTTGCGGCAATGATCAAATCCTTATAAAGTGCCATTCCAGAACCGATATCACTCTCATCTTGAAAAACCCAATCCACAGCAACTTTAGAGGCGAATTTTTCATTAACAGCGTAATTTGGTCTTGGATATTTCTTTTTATCTAGTTCAAAATGATGATTTTCTAACACGATCACTGCCCAAGGATCCAAGTAAGTTCCATCAACTGTACGTTCTTGATAAGTAGCCTTACCCTGGTCAATCGTTACAATATTATAACCGCCATATTCATTCTTCGCGCGCAAATTTGACCTCCCCATGATCCCAGGTATACCCTCCCAGTCGTACACTTTATTTATATGACCATGTCCGCAAAAAGCCAATTGTACATTTCTAGATTTCACACGATCCAACGCTTCAAACCAATTATTTAAAGAAGAATCCTGCGGATAGTGATTGATATATATGAGAGGGGTATTACGATCAGGATGAGCACTAAACACAGAATCCATCCACACTAGGTTTTCCCTCGGAATCTGACCAGGACTCATCCGCATGTTAGGACCAGAGTTTGTACCCAAAAACATAAATCCTTTATGTTTAAAGAAGAAGGTTTCACCTCCAAACACATTACGAAAAGTATTGGCCCCATTTTCAGACCAGTTACCATCATGATTTCCAGGTATTACATACCATGGCAATGACAAACTATCCAATATCTGCTTGGCCAATTTCAATTCATGATCTGCACCAAATTCTGTAATATCACCCGATAAAATAACAAAATCAATATCTTTTAATGTATTTAGATCTTTTACGGTTCGACGTAAATCTTCTTCTCCAGTTGCACCGCCAACATGCGTATCTGTTACATGGGCAAATTTGAAAGTTTGCCCATGCAAGAAATTGAAGGCAAAAATCATTATGCAAATAATCGTATAGGTTCTTTTTATCATGATAGGAATCAGTTATTAACGTAAATATACTTAAAAAAATGCACAAACATGCATGTTTATGCAATAATATAAAATAATAACGCAAACAAACACTTTTGTAAAATGGTCAATGAGACCAAATAAAAAGAGCCACCTAAATTAAGTGGCTCTAATAACCCAGTAGTCAAAGACTACCAGCCTGCTGTTTGTGTTAATGTATATCCTCTGTCTACGTATTGTTGCACTTGATTAAGTCCAACAGGTGACATATATGATCGTTCTGTGAAAGCGACTCTATTTATAAAGTTTGCGACAACATAATAACCTATCATATCACTTGCATTTGTACCTGTAAATGTCACAATAGTACCATCTGCCTTCATAACTTTCAGCTTATTTTTATATGAATCTGCTAAATTAGTACCAGCAGCATTTTTAGGTAAATCTTTCAATGCATTGATCCAAGGACCAGACATATAATCTGGTTTATTAAAATTCATATAATTCAGTTTTTTCCAACGTCTGATATCATTCAAACGAGCCCCCTCATATACGAACTCCATGCGACGTTCCCTTCTGATTTCCCACATCAAAGGCGACACATCACCATCTTTAGAAGGATCATTTGGAATCGCAGACAATAATAATGGCGCTGTTTTCTTAACACCTTTTCTCACCGCATCAGAATCTAATGGTCGATTTCTTATTGCATTAATCGATTTATCCAAGTCAGTCTGACTCACAGCAGCACCACCATAATTTTCAGCCAACACCTGTTTAGCTTCTATCCAATTCAGTACCACTTCTGCCAACCTAGCTACAGGAGCGTCATTCGTATTTGTATTACTAGTCCATTTCGCTGGATAAGTTTTACCAATATAAGTCAACGCATCCCTACTCGAAAATTTATGAACATAGGCAAGAGTTACAGCGGCGGTATTGACCGTATCCATAAAAGTTGCTTCAAATCTTGGATCCCTAGATGTTGCCAATGTCTTTAATGAGAAATCATCAGCTTTGGCTACTGTTGAGTTTTGCCACACCTTACCATCATTACAGATAAAAGATTTCAGTAAGCTCAGATTTGATGCTTTATCCTGCCCCTCATATCCATTACTGTACGAACCTATTGCATGCGTAACTTTTACAGCATCATTATATGCTCTGAAGAAAATCACTTCCGGATTACCCGTTAGATCTTCAGAAGCAAACAAACTCTTAAAATCACTTCCAAAGGTATATTTACCTGAATTCATCACATATTGAGAAGCCTCAACCGCTAATTCTAAAAACTTTTTTGCTCTTGTTTTATCGACATTATGATAATGCTCCCAAGTTCCCTCGAACAACATCCAATTTGAGATCAAAGCAGCGGCAGCATAACGACCAATGTACCCTTTACCATCATCAACACGCATATTTTCAAGAACAAACTTACAGTCGTCATATACTTTATCCATTACCTCCGTTCTTGGGGTGCGGACTTTATACATCGTATCAAAATCTTTTGGATCAACTTCCGCATCAAAATAGGGAACATCTCCGAAAACTCCCACTAAACGGGCATATTCAAAAGCTCTGAAAAATTTCGCAACAGCTGTCCAATGATTATACTCCTCTTGTGATAAATTAGGCTTTGCTTTATTTTCCAACCTGTTTAACATTACATTAGCCTTCCGCACCCAATAGAAATTCCAAGAAGGTCCTGAATATTGCGTCAACATTTCAGTTGTAGCTGAAGAAGATCCTCGAGTGGTAGGAACGGTTGATTCAAAACTAACCTGTGTTCCTTCAGATGTAAAATCATCAGCCCAATTGTACCCTCTCAAAGGAGCAAATGCTACACCGAATCCGGAATTATATCCTACAAAAAAGTTTGTATAAAAATCGTTTGCATACAACCTAACATCAGTCTGATTTCTCCAAAACTCAGCATCAATCACTTTAGTTGTCTCTGAACGATCAAGCAAGTCCTTATTACAAGAAACTAAACCTGTCGCTGACAGTAAAACTGCTATAATATGTTTATTTAATTTCATTTCTCTAGTTTTAAAAGTTTAACTGAACACCAAATGAAGCACTTTTAAATGTTGGTGTACCAACACCTGTACGACCACCATTATAGTTAGTAGAATTAAAAATCGATTCCCCTTCTACCTCCTCTGGATCAACAGGTAACCCATTCAATTTATCCCAAGTAAAGAAATTCTCCAACGACACATACAGTCTTAAATTATTGATTTTTGCGCGATCCAATATTTGTTTAGGAATCGAATATCCCATTGTTAAATTTTTAATCCTTAAATAAGACATATCCAATAAGTATCGCGACTGAATCTGCATATTATTGACATTAGTACCGCCTGCATTGTTAAATGCGGCTGGATAAAATGCACCCTGATTTTCAGGTGTCCAATAATCATCCACAAAACTTGCTGGCATAGCACCATCAGAGACATTAAAACCCGGTATAGCTAAAAATCCTGTTCCCCAAACTTTACGCTGACCAACACCTTGGAAGAAAGCCGAAATATCAAAACCTTTAAAATCTGCACCGATCCTGAATCCATATTGATATCTTGGTGTTGAATTTCCAATAATTTTCATATCTCCAGGATTATCAATCGTACCATCCCCGTTATCGATTTCTCCATCACCATTCAGATCCTTGAATTTCACGTCCCCTGGACCATAATAAAAATTAGATGAATTTTGATATCTCGGTTGGTAAACAGCCTTTTCGCCGTCAGGACCATCTTTTAATAAATAAGCTTTCTTACCACCACTTAGGTAATACTTGGACATACCTTCAGTAAGGTCAACCAATTGAGCATTGCCATTTCCATCCAATACAAAATCATCATATTGATACAAGCGATCAGTTTCAAAACCCCAGATATCACCATACACACGTCCATTATAATTCACACCTGTAGTTCTTGATTCTGTATATCCACTAAATACCGATTTTGAATCGTCGATATTAGCTCTTAAGTTAATACCAAGACCATTTTCGAATCTATGATTAAAATCAACAGCAATTTCCAATCCTTTAGTTGTCAATGTACCATAATTACCTACTGGAGCTGCAGCTCCCAAAGTCCAAGTTGTTCCCTCTAAAGGAGCAAACATATTGTTTGTTTTCTTTTGATACCAATCAACCGTAAGGCCTAATTTATTTTTAAAAAAACGCGCATCTAAACCAAAATCCAACGTTTCCAAATCTTCCCAGCTTACATCAAGAACGTTTAATTTCGGTGAGCCCACAGAGTTAGTTAATGTTCCATCAATGACCCATCCTGTCTGACCGGCAGACATGTTAGATATATAAAGATCAGAAGGTACAGTCTGGTTACCAATAATACCCCAAGAACCTCTAAACTTCAATTGATTCAACGTGGGTTTTGCCCATTCCATAAATCTTTCTTCCGAAGCCACCCATCCTGCAGAGAACGACGGGAACCATCTCCATTTCAAATCTTTTGGAAATTTAGAAGAGCCATCATAACGAAGATTTGCTTCTAATAAATATTTGTTCTTATAAGCATAGTTAACACGTCCAAAATACCCTAATTGCGACTCCCAGTACTCTCCTCCGCTACCCGTAATTGTGCCCACAGCAAGATCAAACTGCGGATTTGTAATATCAATTAAATCGGCTCTTTGTGTCCAATGATATTGACCGGCTGAAGCAACACGATTCATACCTAACATAAATTTAAATACATGATCGTCATTTAGATTTAAATCATATGTACTATAGGCATTAAAGGTATGTTTTTGCTCATTTTCAGACCGCATATAAATATGATCTTGCGCAGAACCATTCGCGGTATACATATCATTTGATAAATCATATGCCTGTATAGCTCCTTCATCAGTAGCAGACACAACAGCACCATCACTATTAACATACACCGGATTACCACTAGCATCAACTCTTTTCTTCGCGGCTACCCATGAATTTGCTGCTGTATATCGTGTACCATTTCTTCTCCACGAAAAATCTTCATTCGTAAAACTATAATCAATATCTACTCGCCAATTTTTCTTAATATTAACTGTCGCACCTGCATTTAAGTTAATGTAGTTGCGCAACATCGATGCATCATTAGCTGCATTATTTTCACTCCAAGGACTTCTAATTGGGTTTCCATTTTCATCATTGCCCATCGGATACAAGGAACTCCATCGATACATGTATAACCACGGATCTGCTGTAGTGGAGTTTGTGGCATATGGATATGTCTTATTTCGTTGAGCAAACATAGCACCACCCCGAACAGTTATATATTTATTAAGTTCAGTACTAAGGCGTAAAGCAGCATTATACCTTGTGAATTTATCTGAATTTCCAGGTTTTAGCATTCCGCTTTGGTTTAACGAACCGAATGAAGCAGTATATTTTGTTTTATTAACACTACCATTTAAGGATAGATTGTGAGTTTGTGTAGGTGCCCACTCTTTAATCATATAATCATATGGATCATAAGTACGTATACCAAACTTCTTAGTTGGAGCTGTAGGATTCACATACCAATCCCTTCCGTATACTGTCGGATCATCTGCTCCGATAGTAGAGCCATATTTTTTATCCCAATCGACAGCTTTCTCGTAGCTTTCTCTATTGATTTTATAAAAAGCTCCAGTCTCCGTTTCCCCTACTCGATCCATAGCGTCTACCGTATATTTCAATGCGTTCAAACGTCCCATCTCATATCTTTTAAAGGGATTTTGAAAAGAGAAATTATTAGAATAATTCACATTGATTTTTTCGGTTGTGTTTCCCGTCTTACTTGTAATCAATATAACACCAAAAGCGGCTTTAGCTCCATAAATAGAAGAAGCTGCGGCATCTTTTAAAACGGTAATCGACTCTACATCTTCAGGATTGACATATTGAATACTTGGTATTTCAACATTATCTAATAAAATAAGTGGATTAGATGTCCCTTGGATTGAAGAAATCGCACCACGAATTCTAATTTTCGGATCAGCTCCCACCTCTCCACTAGGTATTGTAACACTTAATCCTGGTGTTGTTCCCTGAATTGCACGACCAACATCTGCAATTGGTCTACTCTGCAAATTTTCTTTGACATTAATAGTCGATACAGCACCTGTTACATTTCCTTTTTTCTGCGTACCATAACCAACCACAACGACTTCTTCTAAAGCTTCATTGCTTGATTCTATGGTTACATTGACTGTATTAGAAGTTACTGTCACCTCTTTTGTTGCATAACCCACAGAAGTAAATCTTAATTTACTTCCAATTGGAGCAGCAATTTTGAAATGACCTTGGCTATCAGTTTTTGTAGATGCCGTTCCTCCAACAACTACTACGCTTACCTCGGACATGGGCCCATCTGGTCCAGTCACTACCCCCTGAACTGCATTTTGAAGTACAGATTTGGATGAAGCTAAAAGTGACTGTGTTACTTTAGGATTATTTAGAATACTCTCTTTGCTCACATTACTGAAAGACTTAGAAGGCACACTTAATCCCACCGCAACAGAAAATAGTATAAATTTTCTCATTGTATTGTAGCGTTTTAAAATAAATGATTGCTTATATTGATATTTAGTTTGTTTGTTTATTCAAAATCTGGGTAGATCAAATATTTTTTACGCATCAATTTATATGCGTCTAAATCCTTAGCCCATGATGCTCTAATTTCATCTTCCGATTTACCCGCAAGAATCTGCAGTCTTAATTGATCTGTTCCCGCTAGCTTGTCAAAAAAGGCAGGTCGGGCAAAGAAAGTTGATTTATCAGGAGTTTTATTGTAAAAATCCAAGAGATATTTCAGGGTAAACTTGTGCTCCGAAGGAATTATATTTCGAAGATCAAGACCATAATTAACAGCACCTTTACCTTCCACATGTTTTGTCATACCATGGCGATCACCTGGAGTAAAAGTAAATGAACCATAAACTGGATTGGTAAAACCAATAATTTGAAAAGGCCAGTCCGTTCCACGTCCTACGGAAATATCAGTCCCCTCAAAAAGACATAATGATAAATACAGCCGAACCGATAACGCATTTGGAAGACTTGGTGAGGGAATAACCGGCAGTTCGTACATCATCTTATGATCATATCCTTTTACAGGGACAACCGTAACATCACACTGCTTTCCATTTTCTAACCATTTTTCACCATTAACCATCTTAGCCAATTCACCAATTGTCAAACCGTGAATCATCGCTATTTTGTGCCAAGAAACATCGGATTTAAACTTATCATCGTGCCTTACGGGACCATCTACTTGATCTCCATTTGGATTAGGTCGATCCAAGACAATTAATTTCTTATTATGTTTTGCACATAATTCCATAACACGATGTAACGAAGTGATATAAGTATAAAATCGAGCTCCAACATCCTGAAGATCGAAAATCATAACATCGATTGTATTTATGATTGAATCCTGTTTCTGATTACCGCCATATAAAGTATATAAAGGCAACCCTGTTTTAGAGTCAACATCATTTCCAAATTTCTCTCCTCTTTCTACATCACCTCTAAATCCATGCTCAGGCGCAAAAGCAAATTTTAAATCCACTTTCTCCCGAAATAATAAATCAACCAGATGTTCCTTTGATCGTCCAACAACAGAAGTTTGATTCCCCATTATCCCAACCTTCTTACCTTTTAACATGGGTAAGTAAATTGAAAGTTGATCTGCTCCAGGTAAAATATCTGTATTATTAGTGACAGTAGAAGAAGGAGTCTTGCTTACAATTGCTGATTTACTAGTACAGGAATTGAAAGCAAGAAAACTTGTCAATGCAAGGAATGCAAATAGTCTTTTCATAGTTAAATTAAAATTGATGATAGCGTACCTACCATACTGCCAAATAGTTGATAATTCGTCAATAAATGTAAGTAGATGTTTTCGTTTTCTAAATTAAATAACTCATAAACATGCAAAACAAAGTAAGTGATCACTTTTATTTTATTCAAATCCAATTGCTCTTTATTTAACATTTTTTAACATAAAAAATTATTACAACAACATAACTAACTAAATAACAGTACGATAAATAAAATTTAAAGATGTAAAATTTGTTCAAATAGTGTAACAGATACACTTAAATGTAACATTACTGATACGTACGCAGAATATAGCATAAAACAGCAAATAAGACTTTCTTAAGAAAAATATAAGTGCGATGTCTTTGGGGCATCAAAAGCGACGAAAAAACTCATCAAATGCAATGAAATCCTAAAAAAAATATAAATAACAAAAAAAGGAGCCCTCCCGAACTCCTTTTATTTCATTGATCGATTCGATCTATTATAAAGATAAAAGCTTCAAATCAGTCAGATTTTCCCTCAGCTTTAACATAAAGGCATCCCCTGGATCTGATTTAGACGTAAAATATTCAGGATCAGTCTCTTTCCAATATTTAGTCTTTCGAAAAGCTCTATATTCATGATGGCCAATTAAAAAATCAATCGGGTACTTACTTTTCAAGTATCTGATCAGCTTCTCATTTGCTTTTAACTGCTTTCCGGTAAGTGGATACTTATCTCCTCCAATATTTTCAATACCGATAGCACAATAGTTTAAACCAATAGTGTGTCTTGCAAACACTGTATCGGGTAAAAACTGATAAATGGTTCCATCTCTATCAATAACATACTGGGAAGAGACGTTTAAAGCACTTGCTTTTCTGAGCTCAGGCCGACCTGGCAATAGCACTGGATTGAATGTATTAAATGTTGCCTGAACACTATTATTAGCAGTCCAGTGCACCACTACCATTGTTGGCTTAATAATAGCCGTCTGCTGTACAATACCGTGCCTGTTTTTCAAATAATCTAAAGACAATTGCTCACGTTCTGCATTCCAAATAATTGGTTTTTGAATAACAGTTGGTGTTTGAGCGCAAAGAAAAACTGGAAACAGGATAAAAATAAATTTTAAATAAAATCTCATAAGCATAATTATTGCAGTTCAAAGAAAAGAAAGCCGCAACAAAACGCGGCTTTCAAATATAGATTATTCTTTTATATCCCACCAAACAGGGAATGACCAAATATCATCACTCAATGCATTCGGATGTGATGCTCTCAAATTTTCTGCATTATAATTTATTTCATGCGAAACCTGACGCACTCTTCTAAATTGCTTTCCTAAAGGAATTTTAATCTGTGCAGCGGCTGTCACAGTATATTCATATGGCACAGACCACCCTGGGTAAACCAAATTACTAAAATCATACCTTCTCATATCATTCCAGTTTTGTTGTGAAAATGACAAGGCTATTGATTTTTGAATCATGATTTTGGCTAAAGTAATATTGGCCGCGGTACCAATACCATTATTCAAGAAATTGTCAATTTTAGCATCTGTCATTGGAGACTTGCTCGGGTTTATATTACCGTAAGTATTTAACTTCATATTCATTAAATCAATATGCCCCTTGATTCCTGATTTGTATGCTTCAAATGCACCTCCTTTATCTCCTTTATTAAATAATACCTCCGCTTTGATAAAACACATCTCAGGATACCCTAACAAATGCGTTGGTGCATCTGGTCGAGAATAAAATGTCCCAGAAGCAGCCACGGTACCATCTTTCCATCTAAATATATCAGAAACATCATTATTATATCCTTTTGAACTACTTTTAATTGAAACATAAACAGTATCTCCCCAGCGCGCATTATTAGCTGAATTTACATACCATGTATGTGGTGCAATTGTACGATTATTATTAATAATCGGCGTATTTCCGTCATTGTATGAAGATGTCAATGGCCCTGCATTCATACGAATTGTTGATTGCATATCCACCCCTTTGCTACGAATAAATTTCTTTGGAATACCGTATTCTGCCCAAGGAAGAAGTTTATCAGCTCTTGGATCCTCAACACCCTTTTGATCAAAATTAGTCAAGATATCTTCGTACCATTTCGTAACCAGTGTATTTGTATTCATCCCTGCATTATTAAATACAATAGAAGTTTTTACAGGATCTGCAAATAAAATATCGCCAAGATTATCTGTCGGATCATCAATATGAGACACCGTTGTTCCTTCACCAATCGACAAAGGAGCATTATCTAAAGCTAACAATATGTCATCCGGTTTATAAAGGCTTGATTTCTTAGATAGGTTATTCAGCCATCGCGCTTTTAAGCCATAACACATCTTCAACCATTTATTTACATCTCCACCATTCCAGCTATCGCCTTCTGATAGTGGAGTGGCTGTACTTGGCTGTTGCATTTTAAAATATTCAATCGCCTGATCGATATCTGCTAAACACCCCTCAAATATGGTTTTTCCTCCGTCAAACTTGGGCGTGATAACTTCACTTAATGCCTCAGTATATGGCATTTCACCGTACCAATCCGTCATTAGCATAAATCCCATTGCACGAATAGCTTTAGTAGCCCCCAAATAATGATAGGCACCTTCTGCAGTAGCTTTAGCTTCCATATCTTGAAAATTTGAACCAGCACCTACAAAAAAGAATTGATATGGTGTTGTTGACATTCCTGCAATTGGATTCCAGCCAGCAGTCATACTTTGTTGCGCCGCACTGCTTACAAAAGTCAATTGTTGTGTTATAAAATTTGCTCTTGTCCCAGCAGTCCCCTGAGCATATAAATAATAATGTTGAATCCAGGCCAATCGACTTTTAACTGAAGCAACAGTACTAGATGGTGTATTGGGGTCGACGTTAATATCCAACCATTTTTTACTACAAGATGATAGTGCTAAAACCAGTAGTAATGTTAATATTTTTCTATATTTATTCATGAGCTTTCAATCTTAAAATTTAAAGTTTAATCCAAACATAATTCCAGCTGTACTTGGCACACCATTATAATCAATACCTACGGAACTTGATCCTACTACTCCAGAACCCGCTGCGGAAGTTTCAGGATCCAAACCTTTATAATTGGTCAATAACCACAGGTTGGTTCCCGTCAGCGTTGCCGTTAAGCCTTTTACAACATTTGAAATACCTGCATTCTTAAGAACCCCATTTGAAAAGTTATAAGACATAGAAACAGTTCTCAATCTTAACCAATTAGTTTTGGTCATGAAATTTGCACTTTCACGAGCGTAGTAATCACTCCAATAATCTCGAATTATACTTTTTCCGCTTGTCCTTACACCCTTAATATCATAAAATTCATCGGCTAAAAAAGTAAATGTTTTATCATTATAAATTGGCTCTAAATCTGTGCCTCCATTACGTACGGCACCACTCAAAATCAATTGATCCCGGTTTTCTGATCGCTTACTCGTACCATTTAATGTCATTGCATAATCGGTTCCATTATAAACATCTCCTCCGATTCTAAAATCCAATAAGAATGATAAATTGAAATTTTTATATGTCAAACTATTATTAAAACCACCTGTCAATTTTGGTTCACGATTACCAATATTATATGTAGCCAGATTATCACTAACAGGCATACCCGTATTTGCATCTAAAACAACTTGACCATTAGATGTGCGTGTCCATCGAGATCCAGATATTCCCATAAAATTACCACCATTAAATGATGCTGCTTTTGCATTTCCCACCTGTACATCAGTTACATATAGAATATCAACTCCTGCCAATAAATTATCAACAGTTCCTTTATTTCTAGACATATTTAATGTTGTTTCCCAAATAAAATCCTTCTTAACAATCGGTTTACCTGTTAATGACAACTCCATCCCTTTATTATAAATATCTCCACCATTAACAGAGACAAAAATGTAACCCGTAGATTGACCTAGACGGGGAGAAAGAATCTGATTATAAGAATTATTTGTATAATAAGCGTAGTCGATACCCAATCGTCCGTTAAAGAATCGTAATTCAGCTCCTACCTCAAAAGAACCTGTTGTTTCTGGCTTTAAATATGGGTTTCCTTTTTGCCAATTATTCCCAACTCCAACAATATCTCCGAGATGGGATATAGGTCGCCACAAGTAAGTATTGGTTACGTATGGATTTGCATCTTTACCTACGCGTGCGTAAGAGGCACGTAACTTACCAAAGTTCAACCAGTCTAAACCCTTATCCTTTAACAACTCTGTAAAAACAAAACTTCCGCCGACTGATGGATAAAAATAGGATTGATTTGCAACCGGCAATGTTGACGTCCAATCGTTCCTTCCTGTTATATTTAAGTAAAGCATGTTTTTATAAGAAGCACGTAACTCGCCATATACACCGTATAAACGTTTCTTAGCATTTGTTACACGAAATTGTTTATTTGCCGCCTCAATATTTTCGAAACTATAAAAATCTTCAACTTGTAAACGATAACCCATTTTTTGGTTGTTATTCGTTTTTGTCTGTTCTGAAAAGAAACCTATTAGAGCACCTAAGTCAAAATCACCTACTCTTTTATTGAAATCCGACATTAAATTTGACGACCAATAATTAAATTTATAATCGCTTTCAGACATCATCCCATCTTGCCACAATGGTTTAACAGCACCACCAGCGGCTAAAGTTGTTGAATTTTTGGTCAAATAACTATCTGTTCCTACACGGTAAGAAACATTCCACCAATCAAAAATTGGCATTGTCGCATTAATACTACCGGTAAATCGCTCAGTATTATCACCAAGTTTGTTTTTATTGATCGTCCAATAAGGATTTTCAACATCATCTTCTAATGGCTGTAAACCTGCAAATAACCGATACTTTGTCCCATCATCATTGAGATATTTTTTCATATTCTCACTTCGAGACCAGCCATAGAGTGATTCCAATGCTCCTGAGCCTCCAGAACCCCACAACCCTGCAGAGGTCAATGTTTTATCGGTATTTGACAGTGAATAGGCAACATTTGCACCAACTGTTAACTTGCCAAATTTTTGATCACCATTAAATCGAAATGTTGTTTTATCAAAGCTTGTATTCGGGATAATACCCTTTTGATCAAATCGGGAACCCGACAAATAGAATGAACCATTTTTATTACCCCCCGATAAATTCACTGAATTATCAAAGATTGTTGAGTTCTGGAAAAAGTCTTCAATATTATTATACATAATATCACCATCTCCAAATCTTTCTCCCCAGGATTTTGTTGTATTATTATCTAATAATCCTTGCGTGTTATAGATACCTCTTTTGTATTTACTCTGTTGTTCTGGTAATCTATTCACCCAGTTAGTAGAAGCACGACTTGAAAAACCAATTTCAGTACTTCCATCTTTTCCTTTTTTTGTTGTGATAATAATTGCACCGGCCGCTGCTCTTGACCCATATAAAGCCGCGGCTGCAGGACCTTTCAAAACCGAAACATTCTCAATATCTTCCGGATTTACATCCATAACACGATTGCTATTCGAAGTTGAAGTTGCTTGAGCTCCATCAAAAGCACTATTACCACCAATCACCGTTGAGTTGTCATAAATAACACCATCCACGACAAATAACGGTTGATTATCACGTTCTAAAGAAGTACCTCCTCTTAAAATAATTTGTGCTCCTGCACCCGCAGCACCAGATGATTGTGTAACATTAACCCCAGCAATTTTACCCGCTAAGGAGTTAATTACATTTGCAGTTTTATTCTTCATCAGCTCGTCGGCCTTAATATCCTGAACAGCATAACCTAAAGCTTTTTTCTCCTTCTTTATCCCCATAGCAGTTACAACTACCTCGGTCAATGCTTCTTCACTGTTGGAAAGGGCAATATTGACGGTAGAGCTTGAGCCCACAGTCTGTTGCAATGGTTTGGAACCAATAGTGCTAAAAATAAGCACATCTCCAGGGTCTGCTTTAATGGTAAAACTTCCATCTGGATTGGTCTGCGTACTTACTGCTTTGCCTTTGATGCTTACAGTCACATTCGACATGGATGTCCCATCAGATGCATTGGTCACTTTCCCCGAAATAGTTTTCGTTTGTGCCCACAAACTGGTAGATAACATCACTCCCGAACAGAATAAGAGTAATTTTTTATTCATGATAATAATTTAGTTAGTAGCAATTGTTTATATCGGATGTTTCGATCCCGACAGGTTTATACTAATTACTTTACAATAGTATAAAAAGGTTCTAAGCTTTGCAAGATTATGCGTAATTATTTTCAAAAAATGCCATAAAACACACTTGAAAATCATTAAGTTACCATACAATCGATTGATAAACCTTAAAAACAAAAAAAACAATATGCAAAAGACCGCACCACTAAATTATTATCACCATCATCACAAATTTATTTTCACATCGTAATGTTGTTTGATATATTCCTGTTGTTCTTGAGAGTCAAATTCGAGATCGAGGGTAGCCCGCTCTCTCTCCTTTTCAATTTCTATTTTAATCACACTTTTATAAAACCGAAAGATCTCCTTTTCACTTTCCAATATAAGTCGCGGAACACGAACAGATTTGCCTTCAGCATTTTTTGCAATCATTGTAAAATATGATGAGTTGCAGTGTTTTGTCTCACCAGATTGAATATTCATCGATTCAACACGAATTCCAACTTCCATAGAACTATTTCCAACATAATTGACCGAAGCGATAAGTGTTACCAACTCCCCAACTTCAATAGGCTTTAGAAAGTCCACTTTTCCAACGGACGCTGTCACACAATAATTTCCGGAGAACTTGGAGGCAACTGCAAAAGCAATTTGATCCATCAATGACAAAATATAGCCGCCATGAATCTTTCCGCCAAAGTTGGCGTTAGAGGGTAACATCAACTGAGATATCCGTATAACAGATTCACCAGCTTTTTTATAAGTATCTTCCATATCTAAATATACTTCAGATAAATACGAACTCCAAATCGCTTGTTATCAAGCAATGTAATTAATACACCGAGACTATAATGTACGCTACCACATCAAAACACAAATTCCCAGAACAAAAAAAGGGATACCTTTTTAGATATCCCTTTTTATAGATTTATTTTAAATTACTTAATCTTTTCCGCCATATATGGACTCTCATTACTCAGACGGTCCACTGCTTTTACTGCCACATACTGTAACTTTTTACCATTCTTACTTTTTGCAAGTTGCTTGGCAGTAACCGAAGGATCAAAAATCTCATATGACCACTCACCACCATAGTTGCAGTAAAGTATCCAGTGATAAACTTGATCTACTTGTTTATGTTGCCACTTTGCAAAAACAAAATCTTTTTCTGCTGTCAACAACAAAGTTGGCTTCAGCATTGGATTTGCATTCAACCAAGGCGTTCTAGGTATCAATACTTTATTTTGGTAAGGACCTTCAAAAATTGCTCTTGTCATCGTAGGGTTTTTAATTAAACCGGCTAAGCTCCAATGAACAATACCTTTGCTATCTGGCACGATATTACGCATCGCAGCAATTTGATTTACAATTTCAGTTGAATATTCTGCTGTACGTTTCCCGACAGTATTGATACCTGGCCAAAGATGTCTGTGCATTGTATTTTCGCTCTCCCACCATTTCAATAAAGTTGTGAAACTTTGTTTAGCAGGCTGTATTGGCCAATACAATTGTGGTGTATAATAATCGACCCAGCCTTTATTAAGCCATAGCTTTGCATCTGCATACAATTGATCATATTGACTAGACCCTTGAATACCTGCCGGATAACCTGGTTTCCAGATCCCAAAAGGACTAATACCAAATTTCACAAAATTCTTTTCAGCTTTTATTTCTTTATAGATCCGTTCAATGAATGTGTTTACACTATTTCTACGCCAATCTGCACGAGCCAATGTACCACCATTCTTTTTGTAATCATTCCAACTGTCATTATCCGGAAAATCCTGCCCTCCATTATATTCCGCATAAGGATAAAAATAATCATCAAAATGTACCCCGTCAATGTTATAACGTTTTACAATATCCATTACTACACGGGCAGCATGGTCTTGAGTAGATTGTTTTGACGGATCAAACCAATACCATCCCTGCTTCAAACGGACAACAGAATTGGGCATCTTTTTAGCCATAGATGCCTCTGTCAACTTACCGCCAGAAGTATGGTGAGCACGATAAGGATTTAACCAAACATGTAATTCAATCCCTCGCTTATGTGCCTCTTCAACCCAAAATTCCAAAGGATCATAATATGGAAAAGGAGCTTTCCCTTGTTCTCCTGTTAAAAAATATGACCAAGGCTCGAGATCACTCTTATACATCGCATCCGACGAGGGGCGAACCTGAAAAATAGCTGCATTGAAATTATTTGCTTTCAAAAATTCTAAAATCTGGATCGCTTCCTGTTTTTGTTCATCCGTAGATAAAAAGTTTTTACTTGGCCAATTTATATTTGCGACAGATGCGATCCATGCAGCACGAAATTCACGTTGCACTTCAGGAAGCTCCACAGCGATTTCTTTTGGTGCTTCAACCTTTTTCTCTTGTATATTAATGTTAACCTTTTCACGTTGCGGTTTATCCTTTTTATCCGGATGCTGTACAATTACAGCAGGTGTGGCTTTTACCTCTTCTGTTTTTCTATTCTTTTTGGAAGAGCATGAAAATAAGAATAAAGCAACTGAAAGTATTAATAAGTGATGTTTCATTAAAAAATGTTAAGGAATTATTTCAAAATAAGTTACAAATGTACGGATTATGAATTTGTATCAAGAGCACTAGCGCGATATTAACTTTCCTTTAACCAGAACATCCTGAAGTTCAAAATTAGAAGTAAATATGATCACATTAGCTATACTTCCTATATTCAGGTTTCCAATATCTGTACGCTTTAGCAGTCTTGCTGGATAAGTAGTTCCCATCCGTATCGCCTCGTCCAATGGAACACCAACCTGTTGCACTATATTTCTAACCGATTCAAATAAAGAAATCGCTCCTCCCGAAATCGTCCCGTCGGGCAGTGAATAATAACCGTCATTCAACACATGTTGATAGATTCCTTGTGCACAAGCAGCAACTGCATCTGATATCAAAAACAATCGTTCGCCCATTTGTTTTTTAGCCACTTTAACTGCCTCGAAACTGACGTGATGTCCATCTGTAATTATACTCGAACATGCTGTTGGATGATTGAAAATAGCTCCTACCATACCAACCTCCCGATGATGTAAAGAAGACATCGCATTAAATAGGTGGGTACTTGTGGGAATCCCCAGATCAAAACCTTTAGTGCCTTCCTTAAATGTTGCATCACTATGCCCTGCACTTAATAAAAGTTCATACGATTTTAGGTATTCAAGAACATCATCGTCCATACATTCCGGAGCAATGGTCATCATTTTCACAACAGTATTGTGCTCGCCAAGCAATTCCTTAATATTTTCTTTTGTTGCTTTTACAATTAGATCAGCCGGGTGAGCCCCTCTCTTCTTTGCATTCAAGAATGGCCCTTCAAGGTGCAAGCCCAATAATGCATCATGTTTAAAATTGTCAGCAACCTGAATCGCTTCTTGAAAAACTTCAAACGTATTTGTCGCTAAAGTCATCATATATGAAGTCGTTCCTTTTCGAACCAAACGATCAGAAATGCGCTGTAAAGATGCTGAAGTCAAATGCGCCGAAAATAAATCATCACCGTCGCCATATAACTGTAAATCAATGAGACCCGCACAAATATTAGCTCCATTAACAACAATCTGTTCAAAATCAGCTGGGACTTGATTAGGCTCTACTATTCCAGTAATCTCTCCATTTTCAATAAGCAATGTTTTATCTTCAATAAGATTATAATCTGAAAAAATTCTTCCACCAACTAAAGCGAGTTTATTCATTATCTTTTATTTTTGATTGTTTAAAGATAATCATTGCGATTATCAATTTACTAGCGTAACTTAGTTCCATGTACTTTTTTAGAAAAAAAGACCCCAATCGCCCAACGAACGGCAATCTAAAAGCTATGCATATTATTAATGCTATAGCCATCATCGTTTTCATTCTGGCGCTGATTTACAAGTTTTTCTTTGCATCCTAAATACCAGCATATGTCTCAAAAAATTATTTTAAATACCGAAAAAGCACCAGCCGCAATTGGTCCTTACAACCAAGCTATAAAAGCTGACAAAACATTATACGTTTCCGGACAAATTCCTTTAATTCCTGAAACTATGGAATTAATCACAACAGGAGTTGCAGATGAAGCACATCAAGTGTTAAAGAATGTTGATGCCATCTTAAAAAACGCAGGCTATGGATTTGAAGATGTTGTTAAAGCATCTATTTTCTTAAGTAGTATGGATGACTTTGCTACAGTAAATGAAGTCTACGCACAATACTTCACTACAGTACAGCCTGCGCGTGAATGTGTTGCTGTAAAGACTCTTCCTAAAAATGTAAATGTAGAAATCTCCGTGATTGCTTGGAAAGATTAATGGCAAACATAGAACAAGATACTGAAGGCCGCGGAAAGTATTTCTTAGCGGCTTTTTTAGGTCCTTTAATCTGGGGGTTTATGGCTGTCCCTATACGCTTATTAAAAAATTGGTCAGCAGAAGATATCCTCCATTACCGCATCATATTAGCCGTTTCACTTCTTTGGCTCTTCAATATCGTTTTCAGAAAGACCGACATTAGAGCTGATTATAATTATTTTAGGCAACTGCCCAAGAATAACAGAACTAAGATTACCTATCTTACCCTTATGTCGGCTATACTTTTATTTGCAAACTGGTATACGTATATTTACTGCATTAATAGCATCAGTGTACAGGCCGGTGCCTTTGCTTACATCTTATGTCCATTAATCACGACTGCAGCAGGCTATTTAATTTTAAAAGAAAACTTAAATATAGCCCAAAAGGTATCTTTACTTATTGCTATTACTGGTGTATGCATGTTGGCAACCGGATCACTTACAGAAGTATTATGGTCTTTAACCATTGGCTCACTATATGCCTTTTATTTGGTATTACAGCGTATTATACAGGGGTTTGACAAGCTCAATATGCTGGCAATCCAACTTGCCATCTGTACATTATTCATTATACCCCAAATGCTCGTTGATCAAAGTCCAATACCTCAAGACAGCACATTTTGGACCGTTACTTTAACCATAGCACTATTGTTCACAATCATACCGCTCTTCTCGAGCATGTATGCATTAAAGAAAATATCTTCTTCCACATTGGGGATCATGTTGTACATTAATCCCATCATTGCATTCGCACTCGCTATTACTTACTTTCGGGAGCAGGTAGATCCTTACAAATTTTGGGCATATGGCCTTATTTTCCTTGCCATTCTGATCTTCAATTCTGATAAAATAAAATTTCTCTTTAAAAGGAAAAAACACATGTAGCACAACCTGTTTTAGTTACGTTTACATGGTTAATAAACTAATTTTAACCATGTAACCTTAATACGATGAAAATCTATCGATTTTTTACACTTTCTTTTTTAGTGCTCACGATACTATCGTGCAAAAAAGATCACCTTTCTTATGATGAGCTTTATAAAAAAGCATCAGAAAAATATCAAGAAATGCACTTACTGACTCAAAGTATTTCATGCGGAGACATCAGCAAGTGGTACGTCGATACCTTATTGTTAGATCCAAATACTCGAGGTTACTTACCCGTTTCTCCCACAATAAAAAACAAATATGATCTGCTAAAAAAAGAACATACTAATTTATTAACAAAAGCCATGGACGCTGATGATCGGCCATACCTAAACCTTTTATATCTACATATGCCTGTACATTTCGGAATCATATGTCAGAATGGATTTGCAAAGGTAAAAACTGTCGAAGATTTCAATACAGAACAGACACGAACAGCTCTAACCGAAAGAAGTGAAACACTGCAGCATTACTTTAAAGATAAACCATGTACCGCGGCGAGTGATTGGATAGTTACTGGCATAAAAAAAGATTGTTCCCAAATATGGATTCCAACCATTGCTAATCAAACATATCGTAATGGATTTTATGCAATTCTTACAGAATATAATACATTATATTTCCATCTAACACAATTAGATAAAGAACTACAAAATTGTACTCCGAATAGTGCCCCCGCCCCCAAATCCGTGCGATGTGAAAATAATAAACCGATTTTAGTCTTTTAGGCTTTATACTTACTCGATATGAAATTTATAAAACTAATCAGCTATTTGTTTCTATTTATGTTACTTTTTAGTGCTTGCAAAAAAGACGATTTTACTTCTGAACAATGGTCTGCTAAAGCTGAAGAAAAGAAAGCCGAAATTGATAAACTCATTGCTTCAGAAAAATGTGAAAATTTGAACGACTGGAATATTGAAAAAGTCAGCAACTTTTGGTGTGGGCATGTTTATTTCCCTGTGCATAAACGTTTCAAATCACAATTCAATAAACTATGGGAGGAATATTTAGCACTTAGATCCAACGAAGTCAATGCCGGCATCAAAGAAGGAATTATTTACGAACCCTGTGAGCAGTATATTTTGTTTAATAGTGAACCCACTCAACTTTCCTGCGTAAATGGAAAAGCCAAATTACTGTACATAAAAGATTTAAGCTTATCAGAAAGTAAAATACGTATTGCCCCTTTAAAAATAAAGATCGACAAATACCTAAATAATCTTACTTGTAGCGGAACCGAAAACTGGGGTACGACAATACTCTTAAAAGACTGTGGAGTTGAACATATAGCTTATATTAGAACAGCAGAACGTCCGGAAATCATGAAAGATATTGCACTTTACAATTCCTTAAAAAAGAATATCATAGAACGTGAAAAGCCGAATTGTTCGACAGGAAAATATACATATCCCAAAGGAGTAAAATGCGTCAATAACAAACCCGTTGTTGAGCTCTCAGAATAATAAAACAAACAGCAGTATTTTTAAAATCGGCTAAGCTCTTAAAGTATTGGCCGATTTTTTTTGATCTCCCCCTGTACGTCTGAACATATATTTTTTGAGATTAAAACAAATTATGATACAAAACTTAATTTCCCTGTAAAAAACATTGAAATAAAACAACCTGATAAATAGCTATTTACAGGAAACAAACGTTAAAATGTATCACATATGTTATAAAACTCTTTTAAATTTTATAGAACAGTAGTACATTAGATTCCTAGAATAAGAATCCTTCTTATTTTTACCTTGTATTGATATTTATTCACATTTGCGAAATTGCGTATCCTACCTATCTTCAATATGAGACATCTACTGACCAATGTGCTAAATTGAATTAGCCATTTACAATAAATCTATTCTTATGAAATGTGTAAAGACATAATTAGATCATAACACATATTACTGAATGAATAGTAAATTACAAACTACATTAAAGATACTGGGTATTGTTCCGACAATGCTTTTTTCAGCTTCTTTACTCCATGCCCAAAACAATCAAGTAAAGGGTACTATTGTGGACAGCCAGTCTAAAGCCGCAATAGCTGGAGCAACCATTAAAGTTCTAGGGACATCTAAAGCTAGTTCTACAGATGCTAATGGTGTTTTTCAAATTAACGTTGACGATAAGAATCGTATTTTGAGCATTAGTGTGATTGGTTACGAAACCAAAACTGTTACATTAGGGCCAAATGAGACTACTATCAACGTGAGTCTTGTACCGCAGACACAGCAATTAGAAAGTGTAGTCGTCACAGCACTAGGAATTAGCCGTTCTCAAAAATCCTTAACTTATTCGACCCAACAACTCAAAGGTGATGAACTGAATCGCGTAAAAAGCACCAACTTAGCCAATAATCTAAATGGTAAAGTTGCAGGTGTCAATATTGCTTCCAGTTCATCGGGCCCCGGCGGTTCTGCTAAAGTTGTGCTTAGAGGTAATAAATCTGCATCAGGCAACAATCAGGTATTGTATGTTGTTGATGGTGTACCTATCAATAATCAGACATTAGGAACACAACCTGATAACGTATTTGGTGGCCAACGCGATCCCGGAGATCCAATTGCTATGATCAATCCAGAAGATGTGGAAAATATCTCTGTCCTAAAAGGAGCATCTGCTGCGGCTTTATATGGTAGTCAAGCGGCCAACGGCGTTATCTTGATCACAACAAAGTCTGGAAAAGGAGGACGTACAACCGTCAATTTCTCTTCCAGTGCACAAATCGAACAAGCAACATCTTTACCCGAATTTCAAAATCAATATGGACAGGGATCGGGTGGAAAAAATAGTGCAACAAGTGTATCCAGTTGGGGAGAGAAAAGCGATCAAGCTAATTTTAATAATGTTGACAAGTTCTTAAGAACAGGTAGTAATTTTACAAATTCATTGACATTATCGGGCGGAAACGAGAAAAATCAGACTTATTTTTCTTACGCGAATACCTTAGCAAAAGGAATCACGCCAAATAATGACATGACCCGTCACAATTTCAATCTGAAAGAAAGCGCTAAATTCTTTGATGACAAATTAACGGTTGAAGGAAGTGCCAATTATATTACCCAAAAATTGGATAATGCACCAACATCTGGTTTTTATTATAATCCTCTAGTAGGACTTTATTTATTGCCTCGTAGTATTGATATTTCACCTTACAAAGATTTTGAGAAATTTAATCCAAGCCGTAATCTTTATGATCAGAACTGGTTCACTTTATCCGATGATCCTACAACCCAACAAAACCCATGGTGGATCGTAAACAGAAACCAGAACAGTTCTAAAAGAAACCGTTTATTATTAAATGGAAGTGCCAAATATCAAATTGCACCATGGATTAATGTTCAAGCACGTGGAAGTGTAGATCGTACAAGTGAAGTTTGGGATCGAAAAATATATGCAGGTACTCAAAATATTTTAGCTAGACCAAATGGCGGCTATAATTACACGAATACAACCATCACACAACAATATGGTGATCTAATCGCCAATATGAACTTCAATGTGAACGATAAGCTTCAGATTACCGGTGTCGTGGGAACAAGTATTACAGACTGGAAGACTGAAGGAGTAGATTACACCAGTGGAACAGCAGGTCTGCAATATCCAAATCAGTTTATCATTCAGAATTCGACTACACCTACTCCGACAGGTTTATCAAATAACAGAAGACAACTGCAATCTGTTTTTGCCAGTGCTAATCTATCATACGATCAATGGTTATATCTTGATTTAACTGCTCGTAATGATTGGTCAAGTACACTTGCTTTCACAGAATCAAATTCATTCTTTTATCCATCAGTAGGTTTAGGTGTTGTCTTAAACGACAAATTGAACATGCCTGATTTTGTCAACATGGCCAAAATTAGGGGTTCATATGCTATCGTTGGTAATGATTTACCTCCTTACACCACCTTATTAACCAATAATCTGAATGCTTATGGTGTTATCAACCTCAATGATATTGCTTTTCTTAAAGGTCTTAAACCAGAGAAAACACATTCATTAGAGATTGGTACTGAATGGCGTATGTGGAACAACCGTTTAAACGTAGATGTAACCTACTATAAGACAAATACGAAGAATCAGTTCTTCAAAATTGCTGCCAGTCAAGCATCATTGTATGATCAATATGCCATCAATGCTGGAGATATCCAAAATCAAGGGGTTGAAGCATTAGTGTCATTAGATGCCATTAAGAATGACAATTTTACCTGGACAACAAGTTTAAACTTCACTTATAACAAAAATAAGATTATCAAATTAGATGATCGCATTAAAGAATTTGCATTAACCGGAGATGGACGTAACAATTACGCTTCCAAATTTGAAGTAGGCGGTTCTTTTGGTGACATTTATGGTCAAGATTTTGCTCGTGATGATCAAGGCCGTATTCTAGTCTCGGCAGACGGTACTCCCCAAAAGAATTCCAATTATACCAAATTAGGAAATTCAAATCCTATTTGGCAAATGGGATTGAACAATAGCTTTAGTTATAAAAACTTCAACTTAAGTTTCTTGATCGACGGTAAGTTTGATTACGAAGTGATGTCCATAACACAGGCGCTTCTTGACGGTTATGGTGTTTCAAAAGCAAGTGGAGATGCCCGCGCTAATGGGGGTGTAACAATCAATGGCGTTACAGCTGCTGGTGCTGAAGTTACAAATGTTGCAGCAGAGAAATGGTATACAACCGTTGGTGGTATGGGACCTGTAAGCAGTCAATATATCTATGACGGAACAGTTGTTCGACTACGCGAATTAGTGTTAGGCTATGACTTTAATCTCAATGATAGTTTCTTTAAAAAGCTCCGCGTTTCGGCAGTCGGCAGAAATCTATTCTACTTTACTAAGAAAGCACCTTTTGATCCGGAAGTGACCATGTCTACCGGCAATACATTAAGTGGAGTCGATATCTTCATGATGCCTCCAACACGTAACTATGGTCTTACTTTGAATGCAACTTTTTAATAAAACAACGATGAAATACAATTTCAAAAACATAAGTAAGTTGATGTTAGCTTTTGTGGTACTTGGAAGTGCCATGAGCAGCTGTACAAAAAACTTCGAAGAATATAACAAAAACAACAACGGCCTGACAGATGAAGACCTGGCTGCCGATGGAAAAGATTTGGTACTATTCTTCAAAACAGCACAGATGGCCATCTACAATTTTTCTGGAGGTGGTGATCCAAATTCATATCAACTTCAACAAAATCTGAATGCCGACGTATTCTCTGGTTATTTCATGTCCCCTACACCTTTCAATAGCGGTCAAAATAACCTGAATTACGCTATGGTAAATGGCTGGAATGGTGAACCTTTTAAAGTACTTTATCTTGATGTGATCAAATCTATTGATAAACTACAAAAAAATGGATTGGATAAAAACTATCCAGCACTTGGCGGAGCCGCAAAAGTAATTAAGGTAGCTGCTGCAAATCGTGTAACTGATATTTACGGACCTATTCCATATAGCAAAGTAGGCACATCTGGAGATATTCCTTATGATAAGCAAGCTGATCTTTACACCGCTTTTTTCAAAGAATTGGATGAAGCGACGGAGGCTTTAAAGTCGTTTAATGCTCAAAGTCCAATGACCGACAAAATTGAAGAGATCGATTTAGTTTATCCGAATTTGGATAATCAGACACGTTTTAAGAACTGGTTAAAATTAGCGAACTCACTTCGCTTGCGTCTCGCTGTGCGTATTGTAAAAGTTGACCCTCAACTAGCAAAAGCACAAGCAGAGAAAGCATTAGATCCAGCAAATGGTGGCGTTATTGAAGTGAATAGTGAAAACTTCAAAGTAAAAGTTCCTACAGACGGTACGTTCAGCAATCCCCTTTGGTTTATTTCAAAGAATTGGGCAGATACCCGTATGAATGCTTCTTTACAGTCATACATGACAGGTTACGGCGATCCACGTATTTCCAAATATATGGAGCCAGTACCAGTTGACAAACAGACAACCGGCTTCGCGGGCAAATACATTGGTATCCGTACAGGTGCTGCAGGTATTGAAAAAGACAAATACCAGATGTTATCAGCACTTAATACGGGAGGAAGTACGCCGTCATTCACAGCAACCACTGCCCCAATTTTAATGACTGCTGCTGAAGTCTATTTTTTACGTGCTGAAGGCGCATTGAGAGGTTGGGCAAATGTTGGTGGAACAGCAAAATCACTTTATGAAAAAGGTGTTGAGACCTCTTTTGCACAATGGGGCGTAAGCGGTTTATCGGCCTATTTACAAGACAATACGAGTAAAGCTGCTGCTTACGTTGATCCATTCAATGCAAGCAATAATGCAGCTGCACCAACTAACTTAACTATTCAATGGAATGATGCAGCCTCTAATGAAGAAAAGTTGGAACGTATTATTACACAAAAATGGTTAGCGATCTTCCCAGAAGGACAAGAAGCCTGGAGTGAGTTCCGTAGAACCGGATATCCAAAATTATTCCCTGTTGCGGTGAATAATAGCGCTGGTCTTATTGACACTAAGATTCAGATCCGCCGTTTACCATTTCCACAAAATGAGTACAACACGAATGCAGCTGAGGTACAAAATGCCATTTCATTACTTGGCGGTGCTGATAACGGTGGTACACGTCTATGGTGGGATGTGAATAAAGGAAATTTTTAATCAACATCTTATCCTATTTAAAGGCTGCCTCTTCAATAAAGGGGCAGCCTTTTTTATTAATATGCGGAAAAAATATTTGATACCACATCGCCGGACTAAATACTCCTTTTTAATTAACCGATACAACAACTTTAGCAATCATCTATAGTATTTTACTAAATTTTTAAGTAAAATCCTTAAATTAGCAAAGTAGAAGAATGGCTGATTTATCTTTAATAACCCCAATAGAATATCTGAAAGGCGTAGGCCCTCAGAAAGCTGATGTAATTAAAAAAGAATTGCAGATTTTCACCATTGGTGACCTGCTCAGTTATTACCCTTTTCGCTATATTGACCGTACCGTATTTCATAAAATAAGACAACTCGATGCCGATATGTATTCGGCCCAAGTATTAGGGAGACTTATTGGGCTTAAAGAAGTTGGTGAAAAAAGAGCAAAACGTTTGGTTGGACAATTCAAAGATGAAACAGGGAGCATCGAACTGGTATGGTTCCAATCGATCACCTGGTTACAGAAATCATTAAAAGTAGGTTCCGCCTACGTGCTCTATGGCAAACCATCTGTATTTAATGGACAGATATCGATCACACATCCCGAAATGGAACCTTATCAAGCTCAGGTAAAAAACTTGGGTAACATGACCTTGCAACCTGTATATTCTTCCACTGAGAAACTGAAGAAGTTCAACTTAGACAGTAAAGGGATTCAAAAATTACAGCAGACTGCTTTAGAAACCGTATTTCGTCAACTCACTGAACAGCTACCTGCTTATTTATTGGCCAAGCATCAATTGATGGACCAAGCCAGAGCCACTGTTGCAATTCATTTTCCACAGAGTCAAGAGGAACTGACGCAGGCCATAAAACGTATCAAATTTGAAGAATTATTCTATATTCAGCTCAAATTACTAAAAAATAAACAGCTCAATACTAAAAAATTCAGGGGACAGATTTTCTCTAAAGTCGGCGACAAATTCAATACCTTTTTCAAAGAACGAATTCCTTTTCCGTTGACCAACGCACAGAAACGTGTCGTCAAAGAGATCCGACAGGATACTGTTACCGGCGCACAAATGAATCGTTTGGTGCAGGGCGATGTAGGATCTGGGAAAACAGTGGTTGCACTTTTAACTATGCTTTTGGCCATAGACAACGGTTTTCAAGCTTGCATGATGGCTCCAACAGAAATATTAGCAACCCAACACTATACGGGGCTAAAAGAGTTACTGGGAGAGGGTATCTGCAATATTAAATTGTTAACAGGCTCTACGAGTACTAAGCAACGCCGTATCATCCATGAAGAATTGGAAAATGGCACTTTGGATATCCTGATAGGAACCCATGCCTTAATTGAAGATAAAGTCAAATTTAAAAATTTAGGTTTTGTTGTTATTGACGAACAACACCGATTTGGAGTTGAACAGCGCGCTAAGCTTTGGCGTAAAAATAGCATTCCTCCACATATGCTCGTGATGACCGCTACCCCTATTCCGCGTACTTTGGCAATGACTATGTATGGCGATTTGGACATTTCGGTTATCGACGAACTCCCTGCGGGAAGAAAACCGATTAAGACAGTTCATTTTTTCGAGAGCTCCAGATTGCGCATGTTTGGTCTTATCCGTGAAGAAATAGCAAAGGGGAGACAGGTGTATGTTGTATTTCCACTGATCAAGGAAAGTGAGAAACTAGACTTATTATACTTAGAAGCAGGTCTAGAAAATATCCAACGTGAATTTCCGCTTCCCGAATTTAAGATCAGTATTGTCCATGGCAAGATGCCTGTCAAAGATAAGGATTTTGAGATGCAACGTTTTGTGAAACATGAAACCCAGATTATGGTTGCAACAACCGTAATTGAAGTCGGTGTTAATGTTCCCAATGCTTCTGTCATGATTATTGAAAACTCGGAACGATTTGGTTTATCACAGCTCCATCAATTGAGAGGACGGGTTGGTCGTGGTGCAGAGCAATCATTCTGTATCTTAATGTCAAGTAATAAGTTAAGCAAGGAAGGGAAGTTGCGATTGAATACTATGGTACGAACAAATGATGGATTCGAAATCGCAGAAGTTGATTTAGAACTTCGTGGTCCGGGCGATATTTCAGGTACGCAGCAATCTGGTGTACTGGAATTAAAACTGGCCAACCTTGCAACAGACCAACAGCTTCTGTCAGAAGCCCGAAATTCTGTTATTGATATCTTCAAGGAAGATCCAGAAATGACAGAAGAACGTCATGCATCACTCAGACAATACCTCGCTAGAAAAACGGACGGTATTGCATGGGATAAGATCTCATAAAGTACTTATCTCACTCCTATTCCATTATGCATTAGTCTGTAAGCTTCTTTAACAAAATTATAGGATCCGCTTTTGGCATAAAACAATTAAACTAAAAACGATTATCTTTGTATTATTATTGAGTCATCGTACTATGACGTCACATCATTTTCACGTCTTTTTGCAGTGCCCCTTGGCCTACTCATGCAAAATCTTAATAAGCAATACAAAATTAGAATAGAAAACAATGGCAAAAATCAAAATATACGACACCGCAGTAAGACCCGAAACAGCTTTACTCGTGAGTGTAATTCCTCAGGGATTAAGCGAGGAAAAAGCGCACGAGTATCTTGAAGAATTAGAATTTTTAGTTCAAACTGCAGGCGGGATAACAAAAGGTATTATTACACAAAAATTAACTTATCCAGATCGCTCCACCTATGTAGGGGCAGGAAAATTGGAAGATATTAAAGCTTTTGTAATCGCAGAAGAAATTGATATGGTCGTTTTTGATGATGAATTATCTCCTTCTCAATTACGTAATATCGAACGTGAGCTACAAGTTAAGATATTAGACAGGTCAAATTTAATTTTAGATATTTTTGCAAGCCACGCTAAAAGTGCGCAAGCAAAAACACAAGTTGAATTAGCACAATTACAGTATTTATTACCCAGGTTGACAAGATTATGGACCCACTTGGAACGCCAACGTGGTGGTATCGGTATGCGTGGTCCTGGTGAAAGTCAGATTGAAACTGATAGACGTATTATTTTAAATAAAATAACTGTTTTAAAAGAACGTCTTGACCTGATTGACAAACAGAATGAAACACAACGTAAAAATCGGGGTGAAATGATACGTGTTGCTTTAGTCGGCTATACCAATGTCGGGAAATCAACCATCATGAACATGATTTCAAAATCGGATGTTTTGATTGAAAACAAATTATTTGCAACATTAGATACAACCGTTCGTAAAGTGGTGATTGATAATTTACCCTTCTTATTATCCGATACTGTAGGTTTTATCCGTAAACTTCCCCATCATTTAGTTGAATGTTTTAAATCAACATTAGACGAGGTCAGAGAAGCGGATGTGTTGATTCATGCGGTCGATATTTCACACCCAAATTTTGAAGATCATATCATCGCTGTTAATGAGACATTGAAAGATATTGGAGCTTTAGATAAACCGATCATTACGGTATTCAATAAAATTGATGCTTATGTACCGACAGTTGAAGAGGGTGAAGAAGGTGAAAAAACAGTAACATTGGAAGATTTTGAAAACAGCTGGATGGCCAAGAATGCTGATCCAGCAATCTTCATTTCAGCTACAAATAAAACAAACTTAGAGGAATTTAAACAAAAATTATACGATATCATTGTGGAAATTCACCGTGAAAGATATCCTTATAATAATTTGCTTTACTAATCCGAATTTATAAGTACTTAAAGTACGCTTGAAAGACAGGGTATACCCGATGTAAAATCAAGCGTGCTTTAATCATTTCAAACTGGGCTAAAACGCATATAGCCACATCACTATGCAAAATAAAAAAGTAACCTTTATCGATTGGGGCTTGGTAGATTATCAAGAAGCCTGGGATAGACAAGAAGAGATTTTTAATAAAACCTTAGCTGTAAAACATGAAAACCGTGTTAACAGTACAGAACTTCCAACGGAAAACTTTTTAATTTTCAACGAGCACCCTCATGTGTATACCTTAGGGAAATCTGGGAAACCTGAAAATCTTTTATTGGATGAAAAGGCGCTCGAAGAGAAAGAAGCAACCTACTATAAGATCAACCGTGGCGGTGATATTACCTACCATGGTCCTGGTCAGATCGTTGGATACCCAATTCTGGATTTAGATAATTTCTTTACCGATATTCATCTTTATCTACGCACGTTAGAAGAGGCGATTATCCTAACGCTAAATGATTATGGAATTCAGGCAGGAAGATACCCAAGTTTTACGGGTGTCTGGATCGATGGGGACAACGAAAAGGCACGGAAAATCTGCGCGATGGGTGTCCGAGCAAGCCGATGGGTAACCATGCATGGATTTGCATTCAATGTAAATGCCGATCTAAGCTATTTTGGAAATATTGTACCCTGTGGTATTGACGACAAAGATGTTACCTCTATGGAGCGAGAACTGGGCTATAAACCCAATATTAACGAGGTAAAAGATAAGTTAAAAGGGCATATCGCCAATCTTTTCGCTATGGAACTGGTTTAAAATAAAAAAGGACTTACAAAAGCTGCAGGTCCTTTTTTTATTTTATCCATAATTGACTTTTCTAACAATAAAACATACACTCATAACGGACAGCTTTTCCATTTTCAAAAGTGATCATAAATAGGCCTGCGTCACCATCGGGAATTCGATAAACATGCGGGGCACCGATCCAGTCGGTCGAAACCAGATGTCCAAAATGTTTCACAAATTCCTTTTCATCATAATTCATATCGATGCGCTCCTCTCCCATCCACAAGGCAAGCTCATTGCTAAGGGTAGCCTGATATACAGAGCCAAAAACTTTCCCCTTTACATTTTCTTCAAATGCCACGATATTACTATCAGATCGATAATAATATACAGGTTCCCAACCGCATTCGGGCATATCTGGAATAACCGATACTTTTTGCATTTGAAGTTGCTTCATCTGACTTTCTGTTATCTTCCCATCATAAAGAAGCAATCCCTTCCAATCGAAATGCATCCGTAAAGATGTCACCTGCTGCTCCACCACATCGAATGCCGGACGAACTTGAAACCGATCTGCCAAATACAATTCAAAATCAATATCAACTTTCGGATCCTGTAATCCAGCATTTTCAAATGACTCTTTCCAAAATGTCAATGCCTGTTTTAATTTTTTATCATCGGTCCAGGCAATTTCCCGAAGTCTTCCTACCCATAAAATTTCCTGTTTTTGATCCTTACCTTTTACTTTGAGGTAGTCTTTTAGCACTTTATCATAGGTCAATTCCGCACCTAAAAATTTTGCCTGAATAAATTCCGGTCTTTCATGAAAGTGATCACCCACATATACCCAACCGTCCGTGTAAAGCGGAAAGTAATCGATACAGATCAGCTCATTGAGTATTGCTCTTCTTACTGCAGTACTTGAAACATCTGGAGCTTTACGCACCCGTAATTCCGATACCTGAACAAAAAAATGAGGACATTGACTTCCTTGTGTACCCCGATAAAAATATTGCGCAGGTTCACCTGCTGATCGCTTGCCAAACATTGCCCGTTGGAGAGATTGCTTCATTATAAACCCAATATCGCCGTTACTTACCTGCACTTTATATTGTGTTTTTGTAGAGTCCAGAACATATACAGGAGCTTCTGTCGGAAATATCCCCAGCAGATCCGTTTTGTTATTTTCGGTTCGATAGAGATGCCCCCATTCTGAAGTGTAAACAGGACGATCACCGGCTGATTGAGCAACAGCGTCAAGTATTGTAAAACAAAGTAACACAGCAAACAAACGATATAGTCTTCCTAACATAAATATGGTATTATTAATTACTTAAAGATCTTAGGAATGATAATTCTTCTATTCGATAGTTTACCTCCATTAGACAAAAATAAACGAAAAGCACGGCAATAAAATCACTTGAATCCGTTATTTTTTAAATTATAATAATGAAATATTGTTCTATACAAATTTTGTTGAGGCAAGATCGGCCTAATCTATAGAAGCAGGTGCAATGATACCCGATACTATTCCTTTTCCAAGAAACCAATTTGTTTTTCAAGGGCAAGAATTGTCTTCTCTTGTGTTCTTATCGTCTGTTCCAAAGCATTGATGACTTTATTCATTGCCTCGTCCATCTTAATTGCATTATCATCTGGGCGCTGCTTGGAATGCTCAAGGGGCCCCCTTTCATCACCGTTACTGTTCCTATACATTTCGCCTGTACCCATCAGTAACCAGGTTGGACATATATCATTATATTTAGTTAAGATAGCTATCATTGCATCCGAACTAAGTGCTGAAAATTTTTGAACGCCTTTAAAGTTAGCATAAGAAAATCCCAAGCCTTCAAAAAAAATAGCTTTGCTAATCCCCTTACTTTCCGCAATTAATAGCACACGTTCCTTAACTCCCGACATGATTTCTCTTTTTTAACCTATACTTTATGATGCAATACAGCGCTCTCATCATTATTTCTTAACTCGCTATTTCTGCGTATTATTTTACGCCATTTCAATATTACTTTATTCCTACTTAAATATCACCCCGTATGGATTACTCCTTTTTTGACGATGTACTTTCCTGTTCGTAAACTGATAATTGTCGCTCCATGAAGGAAATTATCTTTTCCTGTGATTTAATTGTTGCATTTTGAGATGCTATTACTTGATGTAAGGCATTAATCACAGCATTATTAATTCCTTCTTGTTCGGCAGTTAAGTAGGTCTCATTAAATTCTTTAACGATTGATTTAGCACATAACATCGATCCTTCACCTCTTAGTAACCATTCTGCTGAATAATCGGGATAATTTTCTAACAAGCTGATTAGCCACTTGGATTGAATATCTGTACCATTGTTCAAGGCTCTTGTAAAAACGCCTTTACTGGCCCCAATAGCAGCTTCTAAAGCAGAAACACTTATACCTTCCCGATCAGCAACAAGCTTAATTCTCTTCAAATAATCACTCATATATGCAAATTTAATCTTAAAATAATTTGTTTTGACTTAAAATAATTCCTAAATTAGTTTTATGAAGATAATTAAAACCATTTTAAACCAAAATTTCCATTATGAAAAATACGCAAAAGAAACTAAAAGCGAAACAATTTCGCTATTTAAGTAAAAAGAATATCAAAAATCCCATGATTTACATCCGTGATTTTTTCCAACAGCAAACTGATATCGTTAACTGGCAAAACGATATCAATCTCTTTGTAATAACTGGAGCTTATCCAGCGATGTCGACCGGTGGTTATCCCGAAAATGGCTACAATTGCCATCAAATGATTAAGCAGATGGAAATAGCTTATGTTATTTTTAAACAATGTGGACTACACAAACATAAGAATCCCTTAACATTATTTGACACAAGAAACGATTATTTCAACTATTCGTATGGACTTGAATTCACTTGTAATAATAAAAGAAGCCCCTACGATTTGATTCGTAAGTTTTTCTCTTATCAGCCCTTACAAAAATGGTATAAAACCATGGATGACCTGATGGAACAGCTAACTTTAAAGAGATCTATCGGCAATGAACAATTTGGTAATAAAATTGTCGTTATTCGCGAATTTCTCATTCGTCTGGCGCACGCACTTTATTACATCTATGAGCATGGGGGTATCTCTATTCCTCTACCTTCGTATGTTCATATTCAATCTAGAAAACAACATGAAGAAGCGGAATCCAATAATGAAACAAATGAATCATTAGGCGGTCCTCATGATATACGAGATGAAGAAAAAATGTCGGAAATGAATTCAGCAGAACTGGAAACAAAAAATAAAGGCGCAAATTTAAAAGAAGACGCTACACAGAAAATAACAGTACTATCTATGGAAGCGGTAGATCATCTTGATCCGGTAACCAATTTAGAAGATAACACTACATGTATTGAGCAAACCTTACAGTCGCCATAATCTTAAAAAACAGAGCAGTTAACGAAAAAATTATGTTATAAAATCAATAAATAATAAGGCGTCTGAATACAATGTTACATTTCATCTCCATATCTCACCAAAAAGATATGACAAGAAATAACACAAACTAAAATGTAGCAAATGAACACAAACACACAACTCTTGATATAGCCTTTCAGACAGCCTATTTAATGCTACCCAATAGCATAATAATCCAATATTATAATCATGAAAAGGAAAAAACTAACAGAGAGAGAGTTTAGCTATTTACCGAAGTATGCAATGAAGGATTATTCGAGATTTCTCCATTACTTACTAATCTTCCCCATTGCTCTGTAGACGATATATGCTGTGGGAGGAATAGAAAAATGTATGGAGCATAAATTAAACTCAGGAATAAATTAGATCGCTAAAAAAGTAAAAGCCCTCTAAAATATGCTAGAGGGCTTTTTTATTTTCATATATCATTTACTAAGATTTATTACGAACCACTACCGATCTGAAACTGCGTCTGGATAAGGAACAATAGCTTTAGTATTTTTAACAATTGGCATCTGTGCATCTACATTTCGAAGATAAGCACCCAATTTATCTGATAACCTTTTTACGATTTTAGGATTATTCATCGCAAGATCTTGCTCTTCTCCGATATCGTTCTTGATATTAAACAGTTCTTTTTTCTGCGTTTTATGCCAATAAACCAGTTTCCAGTCACCGTCTCTCACTGTACTTGTTGCACCTATTCCAGGTCCAGTCTCGCCCCAGCTATTTGGATAGTGCCAATACATGGCCGATTTACGGTTTACCTGCTTATTCGATTTCAATATGGAAACAAAATTTTCTCCGTCTATGTATTGCACAGTTTTTGTTTTTTTAACTCCTGCCATGTTCAATACTGTCGGAAATATATCCTCTATTATAACGGGATATTCCGTTACCGAGTTTTCTTTAACAACAGCGGGCCACTTAACCAGCATGGGTACTCTTATCCCACCTTCATATGCTGATCCTTTACCACTTTTTAAAGGTTCATTCCATCTGTGTTTTTTACCTATTCTGCCACGATCCTGTATCGCATAACCACCATTGTCAGAAATAAAGAGGATGATCGTATTCTCAGTCAAATGTTTACGCTCCAAAAAATCCATCATATCGCCGAGGCTCTTATCCATACCTTCCACCATTGAAGCATATTGTGCTTCTACGTGCGTGGCTCCTTTGTCAATATATTTCTGATAAAACCGCTTATCCGAATTAAAAGGTACGTGCACTGCATAATGTGACATATACAAAAAGAAGGGTTTTTGATTTGACAATGAGTCATTCAACACTTTTAGTGCTTTTTGCGTCAATGCTTCTGTCAAGAAAATATCTTGACCGTAATATTCTTCCAATCCCGGTACTCCCCAAGGACTTTTGGGCGTTCCATCTTTATTATTTCCAAAATTTTCTGTTCCCAGAAAGCTACCAGGACCACCCGCTGCATGACCGGCAATATTCACATCAAACCCCAGATTTATAGGATCAGCTCCAGGTGTTCCTACAGCTCCAAAGTGAGCCTTTCCTGCATGAACGGTTAAATATCCGTTTTCCTTTAATAGTTGGGGCAAGGAATTGACAAATATAGATCGCTCTATGGTATCCACAGGCTGCATACCATTTACGTTCCACAAAGGAAAATCCAACTCATCATCTTTCGCATCTACCGAAGCATTTCTGTTTAATGTCCAATTGGTCACCCGATGCCGTGCGGCATTCATGCCACTCATTAAACTTACACGGCTTGGAGAACAGACACTACTGGCATAAGCCTGTGTAAATTTCATGCCTTGACTGGCCAGACGTTCCATATTCGGTGTCTGATAAAAATTGTTCAACGGCGTTTTTTCTTTCCAAAAAGGAACCGAAGTATCTTCCCATCCCATATCATCTACAATAAATACGATAATATTCGGTCGTTCTTTCGTTTGGGCATGAACTTCGCCACTTCCGATTGCACAAGAAAATAATAACAGGAGGAAGGTTGATTTTTTAAATAGCATGTTTAGATTTATATGCTCTAATTTACAAAGTATTATTCTTTAATCAAATTGATTCTTAAATACAAAAGCCCCCTGAGCAGATCAGAGGGCTTCCTGTTACTATTAATTTAGCCTAGTAATGGAGATATCTTCTAAAAGATCATTATTTAGCAAAAGCTTCATTTACTGCCTTTCCTCTCCAGGACTGAGGTTGCTCAAGTCCAAGGATCGTAGCCAAAGTTGCAGCAGTATCATAAGTTATAATCGTGCTTTTCAATTCGGTATTCTTTTTAATACCCGGTCCGCTCATAATCCAAGGTACCTGTACTTCATCCAGAGATTTTCCGCCATGACCTTTATCTATACCACCATGATCTGCTGTTACCATGATAATGGTTTCATCGGCAATACCTGCTTTTTTAACCGCATCAATTATTTTTCCAATGCGTGCATCAACTTTTTTCAGCATATCGTAATATGCCTCCGTTCTGTGTCCTTTGCCATGCCCTGTATAATCTGGCTCACTAAAATGCACAAATGTAAATAGCGGTTTGTCTTGCAGAATCACATTAACAGCTTTCTCTGTACAAACATCTTCATTATCGTCTGCTGGTAAAACATGTGTTATCGCATCTTTTTCGATCAGATATCCAATGCCGGGCCAGCTATACACAGCTGCAGTAACCGCTTTGGGCTTTTGATCGCGGATCACACTGAAGATAGAAGGAAATTTATTATACTTCTCATGCTTAACTATAGATGGGATTTCCGGCTCCTGACTTCCCCATTCTGTATAACCATGCATCGTCGGTGAACTACCCATTAACATAGATGCCCAATTGACCGCACTGGATGAAGGCAGAACCGTTCTTGCTTTTAAACTCCAAGCACCAGTTGCCATTAATTGTTTTACATTTGGCATTTCTGCATTTGGTATGGCATAAGCGCCTAGACCATCGCATCCAATAACAACAATATGTTTTACTTTTTTAAACTGTGCCGCTGCAGTGAATGTGCATATTAAGAGCAACAACACCTGTATTGATATTCTTTTCATTATTTGTTTATATTTTAATTACTTAGTTTTCCACATGATACCATTTTGCGTATCGGCACCGCCAAATTGACTTGCGATAGCGTCTTTAATGTTTTTCTCGTTCACCGTATATTCAGATGTAGGATATGCCCATCGGGTTGGTATGGCATTGTTATTTGCATTTGAAGGCCCAATATTAAAAACAGGAATACCTGTTCTTCTAAACTGGTAGTAAGCTTCCAGCCCAGAATTTTGAAAAAATGCCATATACTTTTGATTTAAAATCTGCTTTAACCCTTCTGTGCTGTTTCCCTTGTATGGATTAATGAGCATAAATTTTTCAATATCTTCAATCTTTACTCCATAAAACTGCATTGAACTTTTAATTCCTAGACCATAATGTTCGGCAGCATCACCAGTCAACCAACCTCGATTGATAGCTTCTGCAATTGTCAGATGTGTTTCGTATGCTCCTAATTGAACGCACGGTACACCTGAAGGAGAAGCCATCCAATAATCAAAATTGATCATTGACAGTTTTCCATCAACTGTTTGTTTCTGCAGTGTCGATTGCAGATCACCCGTATTACCACCTCTGTACGATGTAAATTTCTTGACATAGTTCGCATCGCCGCTATTTTTAGCAGAATCTGTTGGCCAAGCTACCACCATTAGTCTAGGATCTTGCGTATTCTTCGCAATATTCACATAAGTAGCCGCAAGCGTATTTCTATTATCATACTTGATTACCACACCATCAGCTGGCCATAAAGGATAATTATTATTTCGGTTATTACCATTGTATACGAGCTGGAAGTTATCTGCATTATCAAGTACTATCGGGTATTTAACTGGGTTATTGACGATAGCGGCAAACTGTTGCTTAATATTCAGATCAGGATTATCATCGGCTCTTTTACTTAGCGACATCAAAACTCTCAGTTTAAAGGAATTGATTAGTTTTTGCCATTTTGCCAAATTCCCGCCATAATAAAAGTCTCCCTCTACTTTCTTACCTTCCGTAACCAAAGGTGCCAATAAGGTATTTGCCTCCTCCAACAATTGTAAGATTTGCTGATACACCTGCTTTTGATTATCGTACTTTGGTACAAAGTTTCCGTTGCTTGTTCCCTGTAAGGCTTCACTCATTGGGACATCTCCAAATCTTTCCGTTAGTCTTGTAAAGAAATAAGCTCTAAAAAATTTGGCCAGTGCTATGTAAGGAGCGCCTAAAGCTCCAGCTTTGTCTGCCTCTGCCTCTATCTCCATTCTTACCACATTTCGCAATTGATCATACTCAGCAAAAGAACCGGTGGTCCAATTGTATGATTGGGCTCCATACAGTTCAAAATTGAGTACCATATACTGATTGTGTCTTTGATCTGTAGACCAGGGGCTATCTGAACTGTTCAACAGTAAGCCTGTCAAGATCAGTTGCGGTTTGGCATTATATATAGCTGCTGAGTCCTGCTGTAAAGAATCTATCTTTTTACAAGAAGAGATTGCAGCTACAAGAATCAAGAGTAATGTTATTTTAATATTTTTCATTGAAATATATTTATTTTTTAACTGTTATCAAGCTATTAGAGGCATAATTGCTATTTCTAAGCAGTATGCTTAAATGATTTCATCAGCGTACTGTTTTATAAGAATATGTTTTCATTTATATAAGATAAGCTCATTTCACTCCATTTATTTTCCCTTAACAATAAACCTATCTAGCATAGATTTACTGCTCATTATTTGAAAGATCTTATTATATTTTCATTTCATATTTTCAAAAATGCTGATAAAAGTTCCCATAAATGATCGTTAGCAATTATCTTATTATTTATAGGAACTTTGATTCCTTGATCTAAAAGCTTGCATTAATATTCAATCCAAAGCTCTTTACTGATGGTGTCTGAAAGCTTGCATCGCCAATGAATTGATCAAGATCCATGTTTTTCGTTCCTTTACCTGTAAAGTACAAGAGGTTTCGTCCTACCAATGACACGCTCGCGGTTTTAAAGAATTTAGATCCGTCCAATAATGTTTTTGGGACATTATAGCTCAATACTACTTCTCTCAGTTTAACAAATGTTCGGCTACGTGCCAACATATCTCCCGATCTGTAATAGTTACGTGCCCAAGTCTGCCAGAGTACTGGAACGTCATTTGGCGCAAACTGTCGTGTATCTGATATGACATTTCCATCTTGATCTGTATTTAACTGTCCGCTTACGACTTTTAAACCTTCGCTCATAATAGAACCTTTCCAGGCATCATTATCTCTATTTTTCCAGTCCAAATCCCTGTAATTATTTGCTGATTCAACAGCTGTACCTGAGTTCCATTGGTAGCTATCAACGTAATTACTAATTAAACCGCCAAAACGTCCATCAAACTGGAAACTAAGTCCAAAATCTTTATACTTGAAACTATTGTTCAAGCTCAGTACAAAATTATTGTCACTATACCCAATTTTAGAACTAAATGGATTGTATGCTGGAAGCCCATCGGTTCCGACAATCATCTGACCATCTTTGTCGCGTTGAAAATCCGTAATAAAATAACCATCAACCCGATCTCCTAACTTGGTCATTCCATTACGTTGTAATACGCCGTCAATCTCCCTTAGCCATCTATGATTAGTTGACCAATTGGCTACGACATTCCATGAAAAATCTGTTGTCTGAATAGGTGTACCTTCTAATGTAATTTCAAACCCCTTGCGTAGATAGGTATATGCGTTTTTTTGAATGCCCGTTACTCCCGAACTGTTTGATACAGCAACATCTACTATACTTGGTCCTTCTATATTTCTAAAATATGCTACATCTAGTCCAAGACGTCCTTTAAATAATCTCGTTTCTAAGCCAAATTCCGCCGTTTTTACCCTTGAAGGTAAAATCTGGTTATTATATAAGACACCGCCATAACCTACGCCCACCATGTTATCCCATCTTGTACCGTAAGCACTGTAGGTAGGAAATAATTTATAAATATTGTAGGGATCGCTTTCTGAAACTAGATCACTGGCAACATTCGCATAAGCCCCTCTTAGTTTCAATAATGAAAAAACTTTAGGTAACTCAACCATTTCAGATATAACTGCACTTAATGAAGCTGAAGGATAAAAATATGTGTTCTTTGCTTTTGGCATTGTTGACGAGCGGTCGAATCTGCCGGTTAAGTTTAAGAAAATAAAGTTTTTATAATCAAAATCTGTAAAACCGTAAACACTACCGACCTGACGCATAGACCGATCATTTTGAGGAAGATACTGTTCAACGGAGTTTGACAGATCATAGACTCCGGGAACAATCAATCCTCCACGTGTACTTCCTGTCAAACTATTTACACCTACTGTACGTAAATTTGCAAATGCTGAACCTTTAAAGCCAAAATCGCCAAATTTATTTTGATAGCTCAAAGAAGCCTCTGTGTTATTTTCCCAGAATTTATCAAACGTTTCCGAATATCCACCTACTCTTCTGTACGGTTCATAAAAATCTCCTGATATTGGATATCTGACTGTCCGCAAACGATTCCAGCTGCTTACGCTCGTACGCATATTGAATGTTAACGCGTCATTGATTTTATAATTCATTTGCGCGTGTCCATAGATATCTTCTTTGTGATAACTTCTCAGATTTTCATTCACGACAAACCAAGGATTATTATAGATGGTATATTCACGGTTATATTGTTGTATTCCTTCTTTTCCCGGTTGCCAATAATTTTTTAGATCGTTGACATCATAATCTGCTCCGCCCCAAACCTGCATGAGATAGATGAAGTTCATCGGACCATAGCCCAGATCTGGATAATTAGGTGTGTATTGCTTATTATAATTAATATTAGCATCAAAGCGCAGTTTTTTACCTGCATTTAGTCCTCCGGACATATTAAAGTTTGTACTTCCTAATCTTGTATTTGGGACTTGTCCACGTTGGTAATTCTGAGAAATCGACATTCTGATCTCTCCTAATTCACTACTTGTTGCTATTGCTAGATTATTGGTCGTTAAAAATCCATTTCTTAAAAAGTTGGTCAAATTGTCTTTTCCTCTTGCTAACCATGGGATAGGAATAAGTTCACCGGTCTTTTCATCAACCGGACTGTTGTATTGTGTTATAAGCTGTCCTTCAAATTTAGGTCCCCAGATATTGTAATCATTATCATTGATTCCACCTCCGCGACCGTCTTTAAAAGAATATTCAAAGTTATCTCCCGGTCCATATGTCGTCTGGGCCTTCGGTATTGCATTAAAACCGGTCTGCAACTGATTACTAGAATTAAATTCGACAGAAAATCCCTTTCCTGTGCTACCTCCTTTCTTAGTAGTGATCACCAAGGCACCATTGATACCACGCTGTCCGTACAATGCGGCTGCACTTGCGCCTTTCAGTACAGAATATGAAGCAATATCATCGGGACTTAAATTCCAAGAGTCTGAACTTACCGGTACTCCGTCGATCACGATCAATACACCGCTACGCCCACGAAGATAGATTCCTGGATCACCAAAAAGGTTGCTGGATGGTGTGATGGTTAGTCCTGCTACTTTACCGGTAAGTGCGGCAATACCATTTGGCTCACGCGCTTTAACCAGATCAGCTCCCTTGACCTCCTGCACTGCATATCCCAAAGCTTTCTTTTCTTTTTTAATACCCAATGCTGTTACAACAATTTCGTCGATAGCATTAACCTGTGGATCTAGCGTCACATTCAGCACCGTACTGTTACCTACAGTTAGCTCCTTTGCTTGATATCCGACAAAAGAAAAGACTAATATCGCATCTGCTGTGACTTGAAATTTATAAAAACCAGCACCATCAGTTACTCCTCCGGTTTGCTCGCCTTTCACAGTTACGGATGCTCCAGAAATAGGTTCTCCTTTTTCGTTGGTGACCACTCCAGATATTTCCCTTTTTTGGATCAGGATCTCTTTTTCTTTAACATTTAGTGGTTCCACTTTCTCAATGATGATGCGGTTTCCTCTAATGATATAAGCGAGAGATTGTCCTGAGAGGGTCTTCTCCAAAAGTTTATCAACAGACACATTTTTGAGATCTAAGGATACTGGCTTCTTATGTCGGATGTCTTCCTCCAGATATAAAAAATGATAGCCAGAATTTTTACTAACCTGACTGAAGATCTCTTTCAAGGTTTTATTCTTCACATTGATCGATACATGCTGTGCCAGCACACGGGCACTGACCTGTGACATCGAAAGAATAGAAGTTAATATTATCAACTTTAACATAAACAGGAACTTAAATAGTTCATTACCGCACCACGAAGGATATGCGCGATTATTTTTATACATTTGTATAGGTTTAATGGTTTAAGATTTAGAGACTTAATAGTGTTACGCCTATGCACATTCATGCGCATTTTTAGCCAGAAGTGTTGGTCGCACTTCTGGTTTGTTTTTTGGCGCCATGATCGGGTATTAGTAGACCACTTGCACCTCCTTTCCCTTTCTAATAAACTTTACACCACTCAATAATTCGAGATCTTTGAGCAGGTCGTCCAAAGATGCTGTATTTGGAAAAGTGCCTCCTATGCGCTTGGTCGGAACGACAGCAGGAGCAATTACCGAGATATTATACCACCTGGCCACATGTTTCATAACCGATACCAGATCCATATTGTTAAAGACAAAATACCCATCTATCCAAGCCATTACCTGATCTTGGTCAAAGCTTTTCATTTCTACCGAGTTTTTGTTTCCATCAGCGATTATTTCATACCCCGGTTTAAGTGGATACTGTTTCTTGTTTACGTGAAACGCTACTCCACCTTCTATCAATGATGTAATAATGCGTGGGTCTGCAGGGTAAGCTGCTACATTAAACTTGGTTCCAGTTACCTTGATCTGACTTTTCTTAGCATTTACCATGAAGGGTTTACTATGGTTTGGCATGACTTCAAAATAAGCCTCGCCTTCCAGTGTCACAGTCCGGTCTACCGCTGTAAACTGTGTCGGAAACGATAAACTGCTACCTGCATTTAACCGGACTTTAGTGCCATCCATCAGCATCAAAGCAAACTGATGCTGACTTGGAACACGTAGCGTATTTAATGATCCTGAAGAATTCCACTTGGCATCCTGCGCAATTAGCTTCCGCAGATCAAGTATTTGTTCTTTATTCTTTAATACTGTAACGCGACCTGTTGCATCAGTTAGGGTAACGTCATTATATATTTCATTTATTGCTTCTGCAATCACTTGCTCACCATTAATCGTTTTATGTAATTGAAGATAGAAAAAGGTACTTATTCCGATCAGCAACAGCAACGATGCTACAGCAGTCATCCAGTAAGCTTTTCTTTTTCTATGTTTTCCAAGATCGCGGTCTACCTGATTAAATATCTGTTTCCGCATATTATCTTTTATCAGGTTTTTATGCAGCTCACTTTTCCATTTCCAATTTTTTGAAAGCGGATATTTTAGCATGAGCCTTTCTACTTCCCGCTGTTCTTCAGGAGAGCATTTGTCCGCAGCGTAGCGGTTCAATAAGTCTTTAAAGTCTTGCGGGTCCATGTATCATCAAGTATAACTGGTTATTATAGATAAGAGGCATTAAGGGATGCAGAGTAGTATATCATTTTATGAAACAATCACAAACACCTGATTATCAATTAAAAAAATATTTTACTAAACATTTATGGGTCACTCGGGTCAGTAGGTATAAAATAGTTTACATCAAAAAATCAACGGCAGATATCAAATATTAAGAAGAGGATCAGATATGGAATATACTCTTCATCGACTTTCATTCTTAACAGTTTTAAGGCATTGTGGATCTGCTTTTTCACTGTTTTATCAGATATATTCAACCGTTCGGATATTTCTTTATAAGACAGATGCTGCTGTCTACTCAATAAGAATACTTCGCGCATTTTTAGAGGCAACTGCTGAATCTCGGCTTCCAGAGCCACTCCGAGTTCTTTACTTTCAAAATGTTGATCGATGCTGTGATATGCATTTGCATATTGCGCTGTATAGAAATCAATCATATCTGTGTTCGCTAATTTTGCACGCAGCTGTTTAAATGCGAGATTACGGGCGATAACTAAAAGATAGGCTTTTATGGATTTAAGTTTGGGAATTGTAGTTCTTAATTCCCAGAGGGTCAAAAAAGTTTCCTGAACCACATCGCACGCTTCGTCCTCATCGGGTAATATTCTAATGACGTACTTGAGCAGTGTTTCCCAGAATTGTTCATATAATTGAGCAAAGCCTTCTCTCTCATCCGTACGGATCATCGTTATTAATTCCGAATTACTGATTGAAGTCATGGAGCGTATTGCTGAATAATATGGTTATTTAATCATTACAATCTTACAAAATATTCGCTGATTTTTCAAATCAGAAATTTTGCTAAAGTATACCTATATTAAACATTTTACAGTTACGAATTTCTAAGCATATAGGTCTATTCTGAATAAACAGAAGTTGGTATCATATGCGCTTATTAAAAATTATAGTGTTTATTATACCCAATTTACTTCTTCATCTGAATCGGGAAATTCCGGAGAATGGCTTTCTTTATTTGTTTCCTCTTCAAACTGGCAGATCTGGCCATCACGAATCAATATCGCATCAAATATTTCCGCAGTCATATATTTCGTGTTTCGGGTCATAAATTCGTCTTTACGATCTGTGGATAACAGCCACATCCTTACTGTCGCCACACATAATACTAGCACATCGGGTCTATGTTTAATGGAAAAAATGACCGATCGTGATTTCACGTCATCACCCTTAACTATAACCAACTCTTTACTTGAACTTATATCAACTGTATTTTCATCATCTATGGCCACTTTAATGATATGCATCTTCAGAATAACTTTTCTTACTCTCTCAGGAAGTGCATCAAGTTCACGGGCTAAAATAGGTGGGGTACTTAGACATAATTCTTCTTTCTCCGCATCAAAATTTGCTGTGGGATAATTCATAAAGAAAGTTTGCCAACTGGTCTTTGGTGAAAAACGGAAGTTCTTTAGCGGATTTATGTTCCCATATCCTAATTTCAATTGTCCTAGATCATGTTGACGATCATTTCGAATGACCATGTAAAGTTTCTTTTTGAGACGTAAGAAGGATTCGTACTTAGCGGAATCATCTTGTATGATTTTCATCTGCTTATAAATCCTGCTGGCTAATGTATTGGAGTATGCGAAATCTGCTCCTGCTAATTTGCTGTTCTCTGACAAATTATAATCTTTTCCTTTTTTTCGATATGGATTCTTAGGTTTTTCGAAATCGAACATGATTTATGCTACACTGGTTTTATTAAAAATAGTTTATTTATTGGATAAATACAATTTTTAGCTTTATGATTCAACTAGCTCATATCTCTACATTAAGCAAGTTTAAGTGCGTAAAAGTCCATGCAAGTCCGTAGAAGTCCGTGAAAGTCCATACTTTACTCGGGATTGACTCGGTAGTGGCTTGACATTCATAGGGAACACCTTCGGGAATGGTTCGACTCTCCTTCGCCTATTGTTCGGGAGGGGTTCGGCAAGGAGGCAAACAAATGTCGAACTGGAGGCATACCATTGCCGAACTTGTCTCCTACTTGTCCCGAATGATTCCCAAACCAACTTCAAACGACTGCCGATTAATGGCGTGTTTTAATTGGTTTTAATGAAAATGATGTACCAACTGTAGAATAGGTGATTTTCTCCTGTATTACATCAATCTTTATAAAGTACATATTTCTGACGCATCTTTTTATAACTCTCTAAACCTGCTTTCCAACTTGCTCTGATTTCTTGATCGCTCACATTGTTCTCTATCTGCTTTCGAAATTCGTCTACTCCGGCCAGCTTTTCTATACTACCGATTTGCTTGGAATAGCTCTGGTCGAAGAATTTTTCTTTTTCTGGGGATTTATTGTACATTTCTTTTATCCATGAAAGATTGATCTCTTTACTGTCAACGAGACTTTGTAGGTCATAATTTCTTAAATCTAATCCATAACAGACTTCATTCATAAATAATGGTGTTTCACTCATTCCTTTTTTACTGACGGGTGTAAAGGAAAATGTGAAGATGTCTTTATATATGGGACTGCCAACGATGGTAAATGGAAAATCTGTTCCTCGACCATGATTCAGTTTGGTTCCTTCAAAGAGACAGGTACTGGGGTATAAAATTATGCTCTGTTCGGTATTGATATTTGGTGATGGATTTACGGGTAATCTATATAGCATACTATGGTTGTACCCTTCTATCGGAATGATTTTCAACTTGCATTTACGGCCTGTTGCCATCCACTTCTCACCATTGATCATCTGTGCAAATTCGGCGGTAGTCATACCGTGGGCAATGGGTACTGGAAATTGGCCAATTCCTGACTTATGTTTCATATCGAGTATGGGCCCATCAATGAGGTATGCATTGGGATTTGGTCTATCAAGGATAAGTAACTCTTTACCATTTTCGGCACATGCTTCCATTATATCCCGTAAGGTATTGATATTGGTATAAAAACGGACGCCCATGTCCTGCACATCAAAAATAAAGACATCGACGTCTGCTAAATCTTTTGCTGTTGGTTTTTTCTTATTTCCGTACAGGGAAATTATAGGGATCTGTGTCGCTGGATCTCGTTCGTCCGATACTTCGGTTCCATTACTTGCATTTCCTCTAAAGCCGTGCTCTGGGCCAAAGATCTTGACAATATTGACTCCTCTAAGCAAAAGGCTATCGACAAGATGGCGCTCTTTTATTACTGTTGATGGATTGCCTAATATGGCAACTCGTTTATCTTTTAAATAGGGTAGGTATTTTTCTGTCTGTTCTGCTCCGGTTCGTATCTGATCGTTGCAATAGTTTAAATTTGTCTGTGCTTTACCAATAGTAAGCATCATACAAATGGTTATCGTAAAACTGATTAACTGTTTAGCATTCATCATAATAGGGTTACAAATGTGATCTATATAAAGATAGTGATTTCATTTATTACGGCTTTTGGTACTTATTATGACATAAAATTTCTAATTACACAATGCGCTGTAAATTAGGTTTTCTAGGTTCAAATATGCTACATGCAGATTATTTTACGTTTAATAGCTTTTCTAGATACTCCACTTTTGATTTCTCGGCTTCGAGAAGACGTTCATATAACTTTTTGTTTTCTTCGTGGGATTCGAGGAGTTTTTCAATGGGATTGAAAGTCATCTCACATTTATAGTTCACACCGGAAGCGTTATCATGGAATGTGCTGGAAATAATATTTATTGCAGACTCTTCGTTAAAACGCTGGATTGCTTCGGAGCTAATATTTAAAATTTTGGAAACTTGCTCTAATATGTCCTTTTCAATACTCTCTTTAGCCTCAAGTTGTGAAATCTTTTTTTGAGTCCAACCATCACCTAGTTCATAAGCTAGTGTTTCTTGTTTGATGCCTAACATTTCGCGGAAACGTTTGACGTTTCTCCCTTCGTGAACTTGATTTGTCTTTTCCATTTCCATTCTTATGATACCAAAGGTAGGTAACTGTTTACTATCTTATAAAGCTAATTTAAGAATTAAACACGAATATTTTATGCGCTGAAAGGAATAATATATCCCACTTTTAGAATTGGTTATGCTTAATACTCTTCTGAACTTTGATATGAATTAAGATTGTCAGGTAATTAATCTTGGTAAATATAAAATATATGGAAACAAAATATCATATTAAACATTATGCTGAAAAAGAGCATATCATTGAAAGCCAACAGGCGGAGTTGAGTAGATTTTTTGAAAAAAATAAATTAAACAAACTTAAAAATGATCTAAATCAGCTAACTATCGAAGTTCTTAGTGAAGAGCCTTCTAAGAAAGATTATAGAAAATTTGTTAAAAAGTTAAAGTTTCTCGTGAATTTTGGTTGGGAGCTGGTGTTTCAGAGTCATCGATACGAACTACGTTTTGATGTTGAGTGCATAGATTTTATAACAAACCCCCTATATCTAAAAGAATCACTGCAAACCCCAAAATTCAGGCAACGAAATTTAGGTCTAAGTGGGTTTTATGGCGATATTACAAATTTATCTGTCGTTGATGCTGCCGATATTTATAAAGTACTAAACGATTTTTATAATGAAATATCTGTGATAAGCTGGTTAAAGCTATTAGATGATTGGCTTTATGTTACCGAGGAAGATAGTAATATTTGGGGCTATTATGGTGCCGATGATAATCCTTTAAAAACACAGATATTTTTAAATCGTCTTATAGAATCTCTTTATCTATTTAGTATGCCTGATTTTTTGGTTCAAGCAATAAATATCCCTACAACACATTTATTATACAATCGGACTGTATATCAAGATATGGATGTAGATGGTCTAGAACATTTTAATCCATACTACTGGCTGGCATATATGTTTAACGAAAAATCGGTGGATGATTATATTTCCGATTTAAATAGATTATATAAACCGGTTTCGGAGGATGAAGCAGAATCACTCTCGAACAATGCATATTATAATCTAGGTAGCGATTTTAGGGTTATGATACGGACGGTATGGATGAATATTCAATGTGAAGTGCTTCCAAGGGATTGGACTGAAGTCTTTGACGTTGTTCGAAATACGAATGAAAATAATGATCTACAATCTCAAATTAAAGAATTTATTAACGACATATCACCGGATTCGTCAACTAGCCTTGAAAGTCTAATTGTTCAACTATTTGGTCGAGAATGGAAAGTGCTTGCATATGAAAAAGCAATCGATCTAATGGTGAAACAAAAGGTATGTGATAAATCAAGTACGGTTCATTTCTCCATGTGTAGCTTTAAAGATTTAGAGTTAATCATTAAAACGTGCTATCTCATGCTTCTTGAGATGAAGGTAAAAAAAGCATCGGGTCATTTTAATCATTTCCGATTGCATTAAAAGATAACCGTTGGGTGAAATTTGTTAAAACCTGGCCAGAGTATTTGATGAGCCTTTAAAAAAATGGCTCGGGAATTAAATATTGATGTGACTATATTGAGTAAATGATGTATCGATCTCCGTTATGATGTTGGCACGTCGTTAACAAATAACGATAAATAACAAGTCAAAAAAAAATGTATATCAGCTAGTTAATAAGTGAATTAAAAGATTCTGAATTAGAAAATACAATTTTAAAAGGCGGTAGCCATCTTTTACAAGAGATAGAAAAAATATGGCTTCAAAGATTATAGTGATTCTCTTGAGTCGAGAAGATGTGCCTTTTATTAAAAGCTGTAAGTAATTGTGGATTTTATAAGCTTGTTTACTTTTTTTCATAGTGTCCACGATAAGATTTGAAACATAAAACTTTGGTCTTAATCATCAATTTTTAAAATAAAATAATACAAGCTTTTAGCAAAAAAAAAGGCATTTACAAATTACAAGACAAAAAGGCCCAGCAAATATAAGATTGCTGGGCTTTGTTATAATTTATCTTAATGACAAGAGGGATATAATTTTCTACTTTGCCTTTGAAAAACACTAATAATTGCTAAAACTAACGTCACTAAAGCTAAGCGTCCAATTAAGTAGTACCATAAGTTCAATGGCACATTTCGATTTACTACTTAACAAGTAACCTACTCTCTGTGAAACTCAACTTCATTAATTAAATCTATTGATTCTAAGTCATCTTTTGGAGGATAGGGCTGCAATTTAAAGTTATTTTTAGTTGAAAATTTTATTAAATGAGATGATATACTAAAATTATTAGAGAAAGTTAAAATAGAGTCATTTTTTAGATTATATTTAAAAGAAAATTTCTTCCCGTAAGGATAATACTCTATACTTCCAGAGTCTTTTTTAAATATGACTATTATTGAGATATCGTCTATTTTACCTAGCCACTTACCAATTAACACCTTTTTACCAACAGTTAATTTATTAAAAGATGAGCAGCTAAATAAAACTATCCCAAATACAATTAACATTATTTTCAATTTAGATGGGTTCATATCAATTAGTTTTAAATTTTTTCTTAATATCGTCTCTCTTTTCTACAGTAACATTAATATTCGTACCTGTTCCCGCCTCAATATTAGCATCTTGTCTTTGTGAAAGATCTTCTGCAAAACCTTTTATTGCCTTATCACCACCTAAAAGCGTGAAACATCCTTTAGAACTGTTCTGGAAAAACCAGTTGGACTGGCAGGATTTTCATAAATTCCTCCAACATGAATAGAAACTCCATTAGCCACATCTGGATTTTTTCGATCAGCACCCGGCATTGGAACTGCATCGAGTGCCGAACCACCTGCTTCATTACGAAGTGCAATTGCAGACAATCCAGTCCCTCGAGGATAATCATTATCAATAATTCCATTATAAGTCGAAGTTCCACTTTTAGGTTCAAATGCTATATTGTTAATGTTAAAACCATTAGTTGCATTACCAGCATTTCCTCTATCCAAAACAGGTGCGTCGCGAGTGACTTCATAAGTTGAAGTTGTACCTGTTACATCATCAGTTACTGTCATAGGATAGGTTGGAACCTGCATTTTTGTTGTTGCTCCTGTTACATTCTCAGACCCAATAACTCTAATATCAGTTGAGCCAACAGCATTTTCACCTATTTTTATATGAATATCCCGTGGCCCCATGCCATCAGGATCAATAAATCTAATCGGGTTATCAAAAGCATAGTTATAGGGAGAGTGCCTTCGCATCTGCTCCGCTAACGGATCCACCACATTCCACCGACCAATCTCCGCATCATAGAACCGTGCTCCGTAATCGTATTGACCTCCAAGCTCGCTCTGAATTTATTCAGAAGTAATTGTTTTTATCAGTCTTCATGATCCCTTAACAGGATTCTTTGCCATTATAAAGATACTTATTATTTGTATTATTTATTTGTCTTTTAATGGTACAAATGAGCTCATCGCTATTCTCTTTCGGTTATTTCCGGCAGCAACAATACGCTGTTTTCCAAATGGGTAATAATCGTCTTTCTGTAAGACTTCTACTAAACTGTTCGTAGGATTACGATAAATAGTAGATCTTACATTGCCTAAGTGGTCTGCTAGATTATAACGATAACTATATGTTCCGTCACTGTTTCGGAAAGCTACGCCTTCTCCTGTTTGAATTAGTTCAATGTTCGCTCCGTTGTATTCAATTTCGCCGACGTAATCTCTGTTTCCTCCCTGGGTTGAATATTTTCGTAACTTATTGCCCATGGCGTCATATAAGTAACCCACTTTTACGGTTGCTCCGGCATTCCAAGCAGAATCTGGGAGATTCAGATGGTTATATCTCAGGTTCTTCCCAGTACGGTCTGTCATCGCATTACGGTTCTCATCGTAAGCATAGGTTCTGGAAATTCCTCCTGATACACTCAGAAGTCTATTGCTCTTACCGCTGTTGTTGTAGGTATAACTTGTGGTGGTTAATGTAGTCGTATTGCCAACATTACGTTTCAACGTTGTGATATTCCCCATATCATTATACGCCAGATCTTAGATCATCACGGTACAGGTACTGGTGCCATTCTTCAACCTGTTGAGACCGTCATAAGTATACTTGAATATATTGGAAAGTGTTGTACTTCCATGCGCCCATTGCTGTTCGGCAATATTACCATTGTACTGTTTAATAGCATTAATTAACTCATCAGACACATTTGGGAAGATGCTTGACAACTATTTAATAATCATTTAGTTACATACATATCAAACAATTTCATGAGATGACTCATTTACAGCATTTATTACAGCATTTTTTTTCTACCAGCGACCCCTTCTACAAAAATATCTTTACCAGCACCAATCGTAGACATCACTTTTTCTGCTCCAGCCATTGCTATTCCACGAGCTGCTCCTACACCTGCTATTGGTGCACCTAAGTTTTTTTGATAATACTTTTAAGTATATGTATTAAAAGAAAGCGAGCGATCAAATATATTTGATCGCTCGCTTTTATTAGAAAATTATCTGTTATTGTAATATAAGTTAGTATTTGTAAAAATATATCTTGATTATATTATAAATCCATCTTTATAGTCCTCAATAATGAATCAGCTTTAGCCTTAGAGATTTCGTGGCCATAACTACCTACCTGTAAGGTATATACAATGTTCTCCAACTTTCCCTTTGCATCGTAACTAGCTTCAATCTCGATGGTTTTATGATATTTCTTAATGCGTTTATCATATTCCAAAGCAAAAAGATCAAGTTCATTTAAAATACGACAACCTTTAAAGGATATATTTTTCCATCGATGTCCAAGGTGAAAGACCGGATCTTTCCATTCAACACCTGAATCATACCATTTAATTGACCAATTGGGAGGTATAGTAGGCATACCTAATCTTATTCTTTGATCGTTATAATTAACACCGTATTTATCTTCTATGCATCTTTTATTATAAAATTCTGTTACCGTTTGGTAAATAATTAAAGATACTCCAAAAAGGAAAGATAAGATAAAAAAAATAGTAACAATAGTCTTATTCATTATGTTTATTTTTTTAAAAATCTAAATCGTTCAACATTATTCTGTTTAATCAACATAATTTTCTCATTCCCCACACCAAAAGCACTGATATACTTACTAACGCCATAATTACTAGTTGATGCCCCTACACTTGGCAATATTGCCAAAATTCCTGTTACCAACTGTGATCCCTTTCCAAAAATTTTATTCACCAATTGGGTAGCTAAAGACGCGGTCCCAAACGGTGCAGCAGCACCAGTAACAGCAACAGCTGTAGCATTAGTGCTATATCTGTTTATAGCAGTTACAAATTGTTCTCCGTTCGTATTTCTATACCTTTCAAGACTCTTAGTAACCTCTTTTAGTGGTCCCATATCTACCTTGGTCTTACTTCTAGACTCTTGAATACTGCTTCTATCAAGTACTTTCTCTTTTCCCGAATTCGCACGAAAACTTTTACAGTATTGGTAATGATATCACTGCTTTTAGTATCTTTTTCAGGATCGCTAGAAACACGATCTGTAGCGGTTGAAACTATTTTTGTAGTAGTCGTAACTTCGTCAGATTCATCAACTATTGTTGTTGTAGTGGTTTGAGTTACTGATAATACTTGATTTTCGCCCATTTTTGCACTAACAGTAATATCTGCTGCCATCCCTGTAGGATCTACAATTAAAATAGGATTATTGGTACCATATTTATATGGCGATAAATTTTCAAACGCTTCAGCCAACGGATCTACCACATTCCACCTGCCTATCTCTCACCTAATTTAACTGTGTTTTTATCCTGTGCACTAACAAAATGGACACAGAAAAAAGATATAAAAGATACAAATATCTCATAATTTGAAAATATAAAAAAACAATAAATTAGTTATTCCAAATCTGATTATGATGAGCATGTCAGTATAGTTATCTGCATATCAACAGCATCTTATTTCACCAAAAAAAAGATTTAAGAACTCAGATATATGGAATATAGGTATAGGTATTGGTTCTACTTTAAATGTAAAAGCTAGTTCGATTAATAAATTTGGCTAAGCATTACATGTCAATAAAAGTATTGATAAGAAATCATAAAAAAAAGGAAAAAAATAGAAATTTTCTGCAATATGAGAGAATAACTAAAATAGTATAAGCCAAAGAAAAAAAGGAAGTTACCTACTGTGGTAACTTCCCTTAAAAATAAGTTATTGAATAACCTTCCAACTTAAATAAGTATGTTTACTTACTTGACCCTTGTTACTTGAGGTACGATTACATCAATTTGATATGTTCCGCCAACAAATGCTTGAAAAGAGAAACGAGCATTACAGGAATACGTATTGTAAGGTAATTCTAAACTATCATCAAATTTTACGTATTTTGACGGAATTCTGTAATAGTAATTAAATCCGTTTCCTAAGGAAACCAAAGGAAAAGGCACTACCCCATAAGTAAATTCCATACGGTCGTCAAATAAGGTGGTTGTTAAAGCATAATCCTGCATCGTCTGCAAAAACCCTATTGATGTACCACCCAGTGGTCGACGATCAACTTCACCCGCTTTTGGATTAAAAGGTTCACCGTTTTTATCTACAATTCGTACAATGATCTTATTCTCTTTTGCCGCCAATTTTTCCACTTTAATATGGCTTGCATTGCTTGAAATTGATTTTGTTGTTGTTTCAGCACCAACTTTCATTGCAACAGTAGATCGAACAGCAGGAACTTCGTACAACGGTGCATCTACTAATGTGAATTCTCCTATTTTAGGATAATTACGGGTTCCTGTACTATTTTTAATCTCCAGATCAAACAAATAGTTTCCAGAAGGTAATAGTAATGTATTTTCATTTGATTCTATTGCTCCTGAAAATTTATTGATTGATAAGGCCGTCATTACAGTATCTTTCCTTTTTGCATCAATTTTTTCGATTGTATTATCTACTTTTGAATCATACAATCTGGTCCAGATTTTAATCGGATACGTTTTCAGAAAAATATCGGTTACATCCTTACCAGATTCTTTCTCATAAATCTTTAATAGCTTATACTCTGTCGGTTTTGAAGAGCCTGCTGGATTAATCGCTGTAGAAACCTCTGATCTACCTTTTTTAATCTGCATGGGCAAAACTTCATAACGTATGATATCACTTAAATTTCCATCCGGCAATTTTTTACATGCCGTCACTGCTAATAATGCGATAGCTAGTGAATATATTAAACTCTTTTTCATATTGATTATCTATAAAAGAATAAAGTATGGGAGTTATTTAAAACATGTACAACTCCTGTTGTTGTTTGCGCATTTGAAGTTTGTACCAGTACTCGACTACCTACCGGAGGAACGATACTCGTAACATTAACGTCGTCAGCAACTGGCTTAAACAAATGCGTAAACATAACCACTCTCGGAATTACAGTTGAATTGGGGTTATAACCTAATGCAGGATCTCTTGTTTCTTCGTAAGAGATAATGAACTCACCACCTTTAGCATTTTTATATTTTTTACCTTTTTCTGTTAGCGATCCATTCAACAGGCTTTCTTTAGCTATATAAATATCTATTGAGTCTTTAAATCTATTCAGTTCATATTTGATAATGGAATCTACCGTCCACATCTTCTTGGGGTCTACTTTTTGTATTGCAATACTTCTAGCTTGTACGTAATTGTAGACATCATAATCTGTGGGTGCGAAAAAAGTAATACCGGGTGCATTGATTTTATCTTTAACACCTGCTTTATCAATTAACATTAACACGGTGTCAAAAACACCATATTTATTACTTTTCATCCAATCGTAAGTGGTCATATTGATTTTGGGATTATGCAAATCGCCACCCACAAAATAATCATCTTTTTTACAAGAACTTATTCCTATTATAATCCCAAGAAGGATACCTATATTTAAAATTATTTTTTTCATGACTTGTCAAATTAATGGTTCATCCAATACGGATTTTGTGTTAATTTTTCGTTTTGAGGTAAAAGAGCACGCATATTTAATGGCCAGTAATAACCTTGTTTAGCGATTCTTTCTTCAGTATAGTAAGCCGAATAATCATCAAATGCTGTAAATAGATTCATTCGAATTAAATCGAACTGAATAGTACCCTCACCAATTAATTCCCTTCTTCTTTCTAGAAAAATTTCTTTAAAAAGATCATTGCCTGATAATGTTATATTTTGTAAACCGGCTCTTCTTCTAATTGTATTCAAATCCTCTAATGCCAGATTTTGTTTACCATTTTTATAATAAGCTTCTGCACGTAATAAAATCATATCAGCCAATCTGATCAATACCAAATTGTTACTTACAGCATACAACTTCGGATCATTGGCACTATAATGTTCAAGGTTACTATACTTCGTTATCACTCTTTTAGCCGCATTGTCCGGGAATGGAGCTGTTATCGTATCATAACGCACCGATCCATCCTTGAATCCCTCTTCCTGATCTGCTAGGAATTCTGGATCAATTTCCCATACGGATGCACTTCCTTTACCCGGTACATTTGCACTTGTTAAATACACATTGAAGAAATCATTCAGCCATTCTCCACCACTTTGACTATATGCCATATTGATTTCAAAAATTGATTCCTTGGAATCTCCTTTCCAGATTTTTTTATAATCTTTTATATCTTCTAATGCATAACCTCCCTTTAAGGACTCCGCAATATATTTCTCTGTATTTACGTAGTCATGTTCCCAAGCGTAGACTTGTGCTAAAAGTGCATTGGCTGCACCTTTGGATGCAAAGCTCTTAATAGTTCCCTGCTCTAAGTTTGTCGATGCATAAATTAAATCTTCTTTACATAATGCTAAGGTTTCACTTTGTGGACTCCTTGGCATATCCGGTATATCCTGCGGATCTTTAAAGGTTTCTTTTACCAAAAGTACATCACCCCAAACACGTTGCATGTAGAAGTAGGTATATGCGCGCAAAAATCTCGCTGCGCTTATATATTGTTTTTTTTCATCTTCACCATTTTCGAATAAACTGACGTCCATCTCGGACGTGTGTTCAATGATCAAATTACATTGATTGATGATTTTGTAAAAACGTGTCCAATTCCATAAGCTTCCTTCTAAATATGGGGCATAACTAAACTTATAACCTCCCCCTTTTGAAAGATCAGTATAATTCCAATAATCTCCTCCAGTTTTTAATACTCCTGAAGCAATATCTCCAAAAATAAAATATGATCTTTCATTACGAATCCCATCACGTAACAATGCATACGCACCTAAAGTTGCCTTTTGCACATTTGCGCCATCTATCCAAAAGACCTCATCGTAAGTACTCCCTTGTGGAGACAGGTTGAGGTATTTTCCACAGGAAGATCCTAGCATTAATGCGCTAGAAATTCCAATAACTGATAATATATGTTTAAATTTCATGTTTCAAGATTTTAAAAGTTAACTTCTAGACCGATAGTGTACTTCTTAGGAAGTGGATATGCACCACCACTGTATTCACCTTGTGGTGATACCAATTCAGCATCAGGCACAGAAGCTTTCTGGAAAGTATGTACATTATCCAACATCGCATAAAAGCGAATCACACGTGCTCCAATTTTCATCCGATCCACAATTTTCTTTGGAACAATATATCCCATTGAAAGTGTCTTAATCTTAAAGTATGATCCATTTTCATTGAACATGGTACTAAATGGTAAGAATTGGTAGAAATATCCGCCAAATGGTGCTATAGAAGGAAAGTCTGCTACATAATTTGGATCTTTCGCTTTCTCCGGTGTCCAATAGTTCACTCCTTCCAGATCAGGTAAACGATTGTTTGTAAAGTTCGTTAGACTACCGCCGATTGTGTTGAACTGATTACTTTTTAAATTGTTGATGATATCTCTACCGATAGTAAAGGTATTCAACATGCTGAATGAGAAGTTTTTGTAAATAAACTCATTGTACAATCCTCCTGTAAATTTCGGATTTGGATTACCAGTAAGTACTAAATCACCATCTGCTGCTCCTTTGTCTTCATCGCTCCAAACATCCCAATCTTGGTTGACATCATTCCATACTGGATAACCTGGTTTTACTACATAGTTTCCTTTAAAGTAAGTAAGGGGTTTTCCTGTAACGGGGTTAACAGGGATCTGATCCTGGTTTTCATACACTCCCTGGTACTTCATTTGTGCCCATTGATAAATTGGACTACCTACAGTGTACATCAACTGCTGATTGTAGCCTCTTGAATCTGCATAGAAACTACGGTCATTAAAAGGTAAGGAACCAATACGATTTCTGTTGTAGGTTAAATTGAAGTTTGTATTCCATTGTAACTTACTTTCTTTCGAAAGGTTGTGTGTTGCAATTGTCAAATCAATTCCTTCATTATACACGGTTAGCGGAACATTAAATGATAACGATGTATAACCGGTGTAGTAAGGAAATGGGAATGCCATAATTGGATCCTTTGTAATCTTACGATATGCATCGAATGTAATATTCAAGCGGTTATCGAAAGTAAATAAATCAAAACCGATATTCGTTTGCTCCGATTTATTCCATGTTAATGTATTTAGAGTCAAAGGCTTTGTAAATGATGGATAAGAAAATGTTTCCCCATTATACGTATTGGAAGATGTTGCCCACATATTAAATGGTGCATAGAAATCTGTCGGTAAAGTACCTGATAAGCCCCAACTGCCTCTTAATTTCAATAAATTAATCCAAGAGGTATTTTTCAAGAAGTTCTCATCTGACACTATCCAAGCACCAGAAATTGCAGGAAAGTATCCCCATTTCGTATCTTTACCAAAACGAGATGAAGCATCTGCTCTCCATGAGGCATTGACAATATATTTAGATTTATAATCGTAAGAAACTTGCCCCATGTAAGACAAAAGACCGGACTCAAGAATGTTAGAATTAGCATACAGATCCTTTTGTGCCACCCCTTGGATGACTTTGATATCATCTGTTGGCAAATTGTACGCTGTGATATTATCTGTCATCTGCTTGTCGTATTGAAAAGACTGCATCGCTGTTAAGATAATACTATGCGTTTCATTAAACGTTTTATTGTAGTTTAAGATATTCGCTAAATTGTAAGTGTATGCATTACGACCATTAGACGCTGCATAGTTCACACCATTATTTAACTCTCTAGGCTGAAATTGTGTACGCTTATCTAAGTTGACCTGAGCGGAGGCTTCAAGTGAATATTGCAAACCTTTAATAATATCGACATAGGTCTTTGAAAAAATATTCAGGTTATCCGTCTGGTTATCATCTTTCAATTTATCGAATTGACCATAATAGAAATCATAATCTGACTGACCTAATCCAACAAATGAAGAAGGCATAGCGCCTTGATTTACAGGAACGACCTCATCAATTCCTCTTCCTAAACCGCGTTTTCTATTGATACGGGCTGCCGAAACCATAAAATCAGATTTTATGATTGGTGATATTGTAAAACCAAAGTTACCACGTAATGAATAGCGTTTAAAACCCGTATTGCGCACCACACCATCTTCGTTATAGTAACCTGCTGATAAGCGGTAATTTACGACCTCGTTTCCACCTGAAATACTTGCATCTGCATTATCGATATTTCCTGTTGTGTAAAACAAATCTTGCCAATCGGTTGCATTATTATAGCTCGGATTTAAACTATCCGTCAAAGGTTGATTGAATCCTCTCATTTGAGACCAGTTGGCGTATTGCGACAAAATATCCATTTTCGCACGACGTTCTGTTGCTCCACCTAAAGTACGTTGCAATTGCGGGCGTTCCGTAATTCCTTTGTAATACGAAACACGAGCTTGTGGCTTACCTGAAAGGCCTCTTTTTGTCCTGATCACAATAACACCGTTGGCTCCACGCGATCCCCAAACCGCAGTTCCTGCTGCATCCTTTTGAATGACGATGCTTTCAATATCATTGACATTGATACCGGCCACATAATTCGTTCCCGTGGCACCAGAGTTTGCTAAATCGGTAACTGAAAGTGGCATACCATCAATGATATACAAAGGTGAACTCATGGTATTGGCAAGATCAATTTCTGCATTTAAATCTGGTGAAATTGTTGAGTTACCTCTGACCGTAAATGTATTACGTGCACCAGGCTCACCCGTAAAGTTCTGAATGTTTACCCCTGCCACACGGCCCTGTAATAAACTCTCAAAACTTGGTGCAGGTAGATCCTCGATTGTTTTTCCGGAAATAACCTGAACTGCACCAGTGGATTTTTTTGCTGATTGCTTTTGGTATCCGACTACTACAACCTCATCCAATGCTGAATTATCAGTAGTTAATACAATACTGATCCCCTTTTCAGATTGAACTTGCTGCTCTTTGGACTTAAAACCAATACCTCGGACAACGATCGTTGTTGGTAATTTTTGGACTTTTAATGTAAATACGCCATCACTCCCGGTGGCCGCCTGGTTGGTAGTTCCTTTTTCGGATACTGTTATCCCAGGGAGTACCCCTCCTTTGTCGTCTTTTATTGTTCCAGTAATATTAGTTACTTGTGCAAACAATAAATTACACGACATCAAAAAGAAGAGAAAAATTGGTAAAATTTTCTTCATAACAATTGATTTGGTTAGTAAATTTTAGGTTAATTTACAGCAATTGAAATGGTAACTCAAATTTTACATTGGCTTAATTTTCATACTAAACAAAAGAATTAACTTCATTGAATCGCAAACGATTGTTCTATTTTCACGCAATCGTATGCGCAATCGTTACGATTTTTTTTCCTGAATTAGGGAAATTTTTACATTATTTAACATATTGATCACACTTGAATTTTCCCATTTTTAGGATTATTTTATCATTTATTGTTTCGAAATAATTAACCTATTTTTTTTATGAAATAAAATATTAATATACTATGCAACTAAATTTAAAGTTTTAAAAACTACTTTTCATAAATACTAAACACAAAAAAAATACTAAATCATTTCAATAAACCAATATCTCTCTATTTTAACTCATTATGAATTTATCCATAAAATAAAACTCGCTAAAAGTTGTAAATTTTAGCAGGTTTTATTTTACTGTAAGAAATTACAATATTTTTCTTATCCACACCGACTTATGAGATGCTTGCTTTCTATACTGTAGAGATCAACAACATCAAAAATTTCTGTTTCTTCATAGCGTGTGGCAACCGAAAGAAGAATATCTTCACAATGGGCTCTAAATGTTTCATGCACCAGTTCCACGGTGTTATTCTCGCCTGAAAGGTGCGTTAACATTAAGTGTTTGAGACGGGCTGACCGATATTTATTAAATAACTCTAACGCAACTGTATTGGAAAGATGCCCCCAGCCGCTGCTGATTCTATTTTTTAAAAAATAGGAATATCTCCCATTTCTAAGCATCTCTTCATCGAAATTGGATTCTAGCAATAGTACATCTGCATGTTTGATGACATGTTGCACATTTGAACACGGACGGCCTATATCGGTCAACACACCAATATTATGCGTTCCATCGGAAATCAAAAAACTGCATGGTTCTTTTGCATCGTGATATTTAGGTATACCATAAATCTTCATCTCTCCGATCTCGGTGACGGCATCTGGGGTAATGATATGCACCAAATGACCAGGAAGATGCAATCTTGTTCCATCGTAACTCCCCTGAGTGATATACACCGGTATATTATATTTTTTGACAAAAACAGATAAACCCCGAATATGATCCGTATGTTCATGGGTAATAAAAACGGCCTTGATCTGAGTTGGAATTATACCTAGATTATACATACGGAGATGAATGTGCTTATTATTAATACCTGCATCTACTAGAATAGCTGTATCGCCTTTCGCGATATAATAACAATTTCCATTACTGCCTGAGGCAATAGCACAATACTTCATATGTATTTCATTTATTCGTTATTGACATTTATATTTTATGATCAGACCTAATTCATGCAACATAAATATTTTTATGACAACGGATTCTTTATCATTAACATTCCGGTAAACTTAACGGAATCTGTACAGCCAAACCGCCATCTGCCGTTTCTTTATATTTAACGTTCATATCTAACGCGGTCTGCCACATGGTCTTGACGACTGTATCGAGACTGACTTTGGCTTTATCCGGATTGGATTGCAGGGCCAACTGCGCGGCTGTAATGGCCTTTATTGCACCCATGGTATTCCGCTCAATACATGGTATCTGTACTAAACCTCCAATAGGATCACATGTTAGGCCCAAATGATGTTCCATGGCGATTTCTGCGGCCATAAGCACCTGTCTTTGTGATCCGCCGAGACATTCGGTCAATGCTCCAGCTGCCATTGCTGATGATACTCCAATCTCAGCCTGACATCCGCCCATAGCGGCAGAAATAGTTGCTCCTTTTTTAAATATGGAACCGATTTCGGAAGCTGTCAGAATAAACTGAATAATTTTATCTTCTGAATCTCCATTATGGAAGGTAATAAAATATTGCAATACGGCAGGAATAACACCAGACGCTCCATTTGTTGGCGCGGTAACGACTCTTCCAAATGAAGCATTTTCTTCATTAACGGCCAAAGCAAAACAACTTACCCAATCCAGGATATATTGAAAATTCTCCCCTCCTGCTTTTATTGCTGCGATCCAGCTTTCATAATCGTGATAGCTTCGGTTTTTAAGCAATCGCTGATTCAGTTTTGCGGCTCTTCTTTCTACATTAAGTCCCCCTGGAAGTGTTCCCGCTGTATGGCACCCGCGGTATATACATTCGTATATGGTTTTATAGATATTTAATACGCCGGCGCGCGTTTCTTCTTCTTCACGCCAAGCATGTTCATTTTCTAATACGAGTTCTGAGATTTTCAAACCAGTCTTACGGCACCAATGCAATAAATCCTGCGCGGTATCTACCGGAAAAGGTAGATCGACCTCTGCTGAAGAACTGCTCTCATCATTTTCCTGAACAACAAATCCACCACCAATTGAATAATAGGTTTCACTAAGAGCCTTTCCATTATTCAAAAATGCCTGAAAAGTAACCGCATTGGGGTGAAAAGGTAAGCTTTCACTATATAAAAAAAGTAAATCTTCTTTGTATGTAAATGGAATGGTATGTGTACCAGCCAAGCGCAACTGATTTACAGATTTGATATGTTCTACTTTTGGTGTTACTTGATTGACATCAAAAGTTACAGGGTCATCTCCGCTTAAACCCAACATGACAGCAATATCTGTTCCGTGCCCTGTACCTGTTTTGGCTAAAGATCCGTATAATAATATCTTAACAGATTCGACGTTATTAAGTACATCCTTATCCTGCAGTACTTTTGTGAACTGCTGTGCCGCACGCCAGGGACCTAAGGTATGTGAACTGGAGGGTCCAATACCTATTTTAAACATATCAAAAACGGAAATTTGCTCTTTGCTCATGCTATACTAATAAAAGCGCTATAAAAATAATGTTTTTAGGACAGTCCAAAAACATTGCAATTTACAGAATATTAAACAACCACAAAGTTCTTACAAAGATTTAATACTTTATCAATAAAGCTTAATTATCTTTGTTAACTTATCATTAAACAAATGAGAATTAAACACGTTCTGCACTTACTTGGAGTATTTTTTTTAATAGCATCAACAGCACAACTTTCGTTCGCTCAACCTAGCCCCAAAAGAGAAGTTCGCGGTGTTTGGATTGCCACTATAGGTAATATTGACTGGCCAACAGTCGCCACTGGCACTAATGTTGAAAAACAGAAACAAGAGCTGATACAAATACTTGACCAGCACAAAAAGTCGGGTATGAATACTATTCTTTTCCAGATTCGACCTGCGGCAGACGCTTTCTATGGTCGTGGTAGAGAAGGGTGGAGCCGTTATTTAACGGGGAAACAAGGAAAGGCTCCTGAACCTTTTTATGACCCTTTGGATTTCATTATCGCTGAATGTCATAAAAGAGGGATGGAACTGCATGCCTGGATCAACCCTTACCGTGCTTCAACAACTCTAAACCCGAACCATTTTTCAGAAGATCATATCACGAAAAAGAAACCCGAATGGTTTTTTACCTACGCTGGAAAAAAATTATTTAATCCGGGAATACCGGAGGTGCGTCAATATATCATCGATGTCATCATGGATGTCGTGAGCAATTATGATATTGATGGTGTTCATTTTGATGATTATTTTTATCCCTACCCCGACAGCCGCAACACAGCTATTCCTGACCGCTTAACGTTTGGCCAATACAGCAACAACTTTTCAAATATAGAGGATTGGCGCAGAAATAATGTCGATGTGCTTATTCACGATCTGGGCGTTGCGATCAAAGCTAAAAAACCTTATGTAAAATACGGTGTCAGTCCTTTTGGTATCTGGGATAATAAGGATGCAAACCGTGACGGTTCTAATACACATGGTTTAAGTGGTTACCGGACTTTATTTGCGGATGGCGTGAAATGGATCAAAGAGGGTTGGATAGACTACATCAATCCCCAGATTTATTTTCCTTTCCAAAACCGTGCTGCCGCTTATGAAATTCTGGTTGAATGGTGGCAACATCATACTTATGGCCGACACTTTTATATCGGTCATGGAGCTTATCGCGTGAATGAGCAAAAACCTGGATGGACTGACCGAAGCCAAATTCCGCGTCAGATCCGTTTTTTACGAGAACAACAGAATGTACAGGGAAGTATCTTCTTCAGTTCAAAATCTTTAACGGACAATCTTGCCGGTCTTCAGGATTCTTTGCAACGTAATCTGTATAAAACATCTGCTTTGCCTCCGACGATGCCGTGGATCGACAGTATCCCGCCCAATGCACCTTTTGGATTACAGTTGAGGTCTTCAGAAAATACAAAATTAAATCACCTAGTCTGGCAAAAACCTGATCGTGCGTCTGATGGTCAATCTGCTTATGGCTATATTGTTTACCGATTTAAAGAGGGTGATCAACCTGATTTGAATAATAGTAAGAATATCATCCATATTTCTTATAATGAGGATGACCTTCAATTTGATGATAGTGACCTGGATATACATCAACAGTACTACTATATGGTAACGGCACTGGACCGAATGAAAAATGAGAGTGAACCATCTAACATAAGAAGTACCCAAAAAACTCATCTATATAGTACAAATCAAGAAGTAACGCGGCAACAATAAAAAGTTATACAGTACAGGTTTCAAAATATGACAAAAAGAAAGCCGATTAGTATATAATCGGCTTTTTTATTATTTTAATAAAGCATTACGGTATTCATCTGTTATAGCCGGCAATTGGATTTCTTGTCCTTCTTTTTTTAAGGAGTCTGCAAATGCATTGGTATTGGCTATTGCTTTCAAATAAGCTGCAACCACAGCATCCGAAACCGCAATTTCTTTTCCTTCTTTGATATTTGCGATATATTGATTGTCGACCAATTTAACTTGTCCAAAAAAACGATAAGCAGCGGCTTTTAATAGTCCTAAATCTTCTTTCGACAATTCTTCAATTCGAGCTCCAGGAGGCAATTTAACATCTATAAAGGCTTTGCCTTTCGCTAAAGTATCAATGGGCTTGTCTAATGGGATTGCCGCTAATGAGGCAAGGTTCAGAACGGGTACTCCCGCTTCTTGTTTGTTTTGGCAACTGACCATTAACACGGTCGCTACGATAAGGGTTAAAAAAGTACGCATGTACAATAGTAAACATAAAAAGGGCTTTTCAACGAATTGAAAAGCCCTTTTTAAGATATCCTTACACTGCTATTACTTTAGCAATTCTGCTAATTTAGCTTCTAAAGCTTCACCTCGTAAATTAGAGGCAACAATCTTTCCTGTCGGATCGATTAAAAAGTTCTGTGGAATACCACGCACTTCATATAATCCTACTGGAGCAGATTTCCAGCCTTGCAGATCTGATACTTGCGGCCACTGTCCTAATTGATCGTCTGCAATTGCTTTCAACCAGGCGTCTTTTTTACCTGGATTATCTAAAGAGACTCCAAATACAGTAAAGTTCTTGTCTTTAAATTTATTAAATGCTGCTACAACATTAGGGTTCTCTTGGCGACATGGTCCGCACCAGCTTGCCCAGAAGTCTAATAATACATATTTACCTCTTAAAGAAGAAAGAGAAACCTGATTGCCTGCAGTATCAGGCAATGTAAAGTCCGGCGCTACAGCTCCGATAGCTACTGCTTTTAACTTTTCAATTCTTGTTGCTAATTCTTTACCTTTTTTACTGTTTTTTAGCTCTGCTGATAACGCTTGATAACTTGGAATAATCAATGAATTGACATTTTCAGCATCTAATTTATCTCCTAATAAATCCAATGTAATGAAACTTGATTTATTATTTTTAATAAACTGCTCGTCCACCAATTCTTGTTTCTCATTGATTTCTCCGGCTTCTTTTTGCAGACCTGCAATAAAAGTCTGGTCATTACGCTGTTCTTCAGTAGCTTCTGAATAACGCTTATTTAATGCCTGAAACCCCTCTGAGAAAGGCTTAACAGCAGTTTGGTATTTTGCAAAATCATTATTGATCGCATTACCCGAAATAACTGCATTTTTCATCTCACCAGTAGATTCTACTTTGATCACTCCATTTGACAGGTATACTTGTGTCAAATCAGGATTTTGTATTTCTTTGATGCTAGTTCCGTCTGCTGAAAGAATTAAGTACGCTTTAACAGGTCCAGCAACTGTACCGTTAAATTTAAACTGTCCACCTGTTACTGTTGTTGAATCTATTTTGCGCGCATTGTTTTCAGCATATTGCATAAACACTTTTGCTTTATCTGTCGCTCCTTGTATTTTACCTGTTACGGTAAAATTCTCTTGTGCAAAAATTAAAGTCGGGATAAGTCCTAATCCCAATAATATTCCTTTTTTCATCTGTATATAATTTGACATTTATTACTTCATTTACACGGTTTGGATTACCATCTGCCGCTGGCACCGCCACCACCGAAGCCACCGCCACCAAAACCGCCGAAACCACCACTATCTCCACCGCCACCAAAGCCGCCACCTCCGGAACCACCTCGTCCAAGTGTATTTAAGAGTGTCCACCAAAACAGATCGGAAGTTCCTGTACCATTCATGACTTTACCACCACCATTTCCACCGTTTCCTCCTTTTCTAGAAATCACTGCGATGACAATGATAACAATAACAATCACGATCAACATCTTTGAAGTGCCTCCCTTTCCTTGGGGTTGCTTAGGATCTGCTTTATACTCTCCTTTGGTATAGGAAATCAGAGCATCTGTTGCCTTATTAACTCCTGAAAAATAATCCTGCGCACGGAAAGCTGGCTTTATTTCGTTTTCAATGATACGATGTGCGATCGCATCAGGAACAGCACCTTCTATACCATAGCCTGTCTGAATAGTGACAGCACGATCTCCAATTGCGGCAAGCAACAGTATACCTGTGTTGTACTTTTTATTTCCTACGCCCCACTTTTGAGCTAGTCTTACGGCATAATCACTGATATCATAAGATCCTGTTGAATTCATCAAGACTACCGCAATCTGTATGGAGGTAGAGTCTTCAAAAGCCAGTAGTTTTTGCTCTAACTGCTGTACCTGAGTGGGCGATAATGTGTTTGTATAATCGTTGACCAATCTGTTGGATGTCGCCGGAAAATCGTCCTGTGCAAATACACCTGCAATACTAAATAGTACTGCGACTGCCGTCATGACAAAAATACGTATGGCTGACAATCTAATTTTGGTCAATGACCTATATTCTTTTCGTTTATCCATTTTTTATTTATCGCCAAAAACAATATCATTCGGTAATTCATTAATATCATCGTCTTCTCGTGGATAAAATTTCGCCAGTTGTTCGCCTGCATGCTCAATGCCTTGGATCAAACCATTCACATATTGTGCATTCCGAAATTCCTGAACCATAATTTCTTTCGTTTTCTCCCAGAAATCGTCCCCTACTTTCTTGTGAATTCCTGCATCTCCTATAACGGAAAATTTATGGTCTTCGTGTGCTAAGTAGATTAAAACTCCATTTCTTAAAGCCGTCTTATGCATATCCAACTTTTCAAAATAGTGGGTTGCACGTTCGAAAACTTCTCCAGGACAGTGTTTCTCAACAACCACACGGATCTCACCGGAAGTTTTATTTTCCGCGATACTGATCGCATGTACTACTTTTTCCTGCTCTTCTGATGAAAATGTTCCCATTACTAAAGTCTTTTTTAAATAAAAAAAGATGAATGCGTGCACAAATTTCGGCCATCATTCATCTTTTCTAGTAAACTAATACGCTGTATTTAGAAAGATACTGCTGGCGCTTTATCCGCACCTTCTTGTGCTGTGAAAGTTCCTTTTGCTTTAAAGCCAAACATGCCAGCCATCAAATTGTTAGGAAAACTTCTCACAGTTGTATTGAACTGCTGTACCGCTTCATTGTAAGCTCTACGTTCGGTTGATATTCTATTTTCAGTACCTTCTAATTGCGCTTGCAATTCTAAAAAGTTTTGATTTGCTTTCAAATCTGGGTAAGCTTCTACTGTAGCCATCAACTTACTTAAAGAACCTGAAAACTGGTCCTGTACTTTTTGATATTGTGCAATTGTTTCTTCATTCAAATTGGTAGGATCTACCGTGATAGAAGTCGCCTTGGCACGTGCTTCAACAACAGCTGTTAATGTACTTTCTTCGTGCTTTGCTGCTCCTTTTACGGTATTTACCAAATTCGGAACTAAATCTGCACGTCTCTGATATGCATTTTCAACTTGAGCCCATTTTCCTTTTACATTTTCATCTTGCGATACCATTGTATTGTATCCGCATGAACTGAAAGATAATGCGACCATTAAACCAAAGAATGCGACTAATAATCTTTTCATTTTTTGTTGAATTAATATATTTCAAATTAAATTTTGATGGAAAGCTTACTACAAAGCTCATACCACTCCTACGAATATAAGAATAATTTTAGGCGTTAAGTATTTATAACTAAAAAAATACAGCAGTTATCCTTAACTTTGGGCTGTTTTTGGGATAAAAACCCAGCAAGAAATTTATGCAGAAAGAAATTGAACTGGCTGTCGCTCCGGAAAGAATCGAGGACGATAATTATATTCTAATTCAAGGTTCTAAAGCCTTGAAAATAAATGGTGAGCGCATTAAAGGATTTAAAATTCGTAAGCGTTCTATTGATGCCCGTAGCCGACATGTCGTTTTTAGAGCTCGTATTATATTTTTTATCGACGAAGAGCCTATAAATGAAGTTTTTGAAACCCACTTTAAATCGGTCCATAACGCACAACCTGTGTTAATTATTGGTGCTGGTCCCGCAGGTTTATTTGCAGCGCTACAATGTTTGGAAAAAGGGCTTAAACCTATTATTGTTGAACGTGGTAAAGCTGTGCAGGATCGCCGTCGTGACCTTGCGAAGTTAAACCGCGAAGGTATTGTTGATGAAGACTCCAATTATTGTTTTGGTGAAGGTGGTGCCGGTACATATTCTGATGGAAAGCTATATACCCGCTCGGATAAACGTGGTGATGTTGAGAAAGTACTTAAACTTTTTGTTGCCCATGGTGCTAATGAAGATATTTTGGTCAATGCACGCCCACATATCGGAACGAACAAGTTACCTCATATTATTCAGGACATCCGAGAAACGATTATCGCCCATGGTGGCGAGGTTATTTTTGAACAACGTGTGGTTGATATCAATACGGAAAATAATCAGGTTACAGGTGTCACACTTGCAAGTGGAAAACAATTGAAATCAAATCATGTCATTGTAGCTACAGGACACTCGGCACGTGATATTTTCGAACTTTTCCGTAATAAAAACTGGTTACTGGAGGCTAAAGCTTTTGCTCTGGGTGTTCGAATTGAGCATCCGCAGGAGATTATTGATCAAGCACAGTATCATTGTGAAGTCCGAAGCGAGCATCTTCCACCGGCTTATTATAGTCTTGTGGAACAGGTAAATGGCCGTGGGGTCTTTTCATTCTGTATGTGTCCAGGTGGGGTCATTGCTCCTTGTTCTACTGCAGACAATGAAATCGTTGTGAATGGCTGGTCGCCATCGAAACGGAATAATCCGCACGCCAATTCGGGTACTGTTATCCAAATCAACCTGGAGGATGTTCCGGGATCGGAAAGCGATCCATTTGCTTTGTTGGATTTCCAACGTGAAATAGAAAAACGTGCTTTTGAAGCTGGTGGTGGAAAAATGGTGGCTCCTGCGCAAAGGATGATTGATTTTGTTGAGGGGCGGATATCCAAAGATCTTCCGGAAAACTCTTATAAACCCGGTACGGTTTCTGCTGATTTAACTCAGGTGTTACCAAAATTTGTGTACGAAGCATTACGCGGTGCATTGCCTATCTTCGGTAAAAAGATGAAAGGTTACTATACCAATGAGGCTATCCTTGTTGCTGTAGAATCCCGAACTTCTTCACCCGTCCGTATTCCCCGTGATAAGTTATCTTTACAACATCCTGAAATTAAAGGTCTTTACCCTTGTGCTGAAGGGGCAGGTTATGCTGGGGGTATTATTTCCGCTGCTATTGATGGTATGAACTGTGCCAATGCGATCAATTAAATTGATAAAATATTAAATTGGTCTTGCAAAAATTCAAATAAAGCCGTATTTTTGTAAGACCAACGCGAAAGTAGCTCAGTTGGTAGAGCACAACCTTGCCAAGGTTGGGGTCGCGAGTTCGAATCTCGTCTTTCGCTCAAAATAAAAAAGCTTCCAAAATTTGGAAGCTTTTTTATTTTATACTGTTTCGTTATGGGGCACTTTTTTTCCCAGTCGCATGACAGCTGGTGTAAAAAAGGACAATACGCCTACAATCATCATCAATAATCCTGCGATCACAAAAGCGTTGGCTACTCCAATTACATCTGCTATCATACCCGTAAAAAGCAATCCGATGACACTGGGCAGAATAGCAAGACTAAAATAGAGCGAAAATACGCGACCTAACATTTGGGGTACGACTTCTTCTTGTATGGTCGTCATAAAAGATGCTGAGAACAGCGACATGGATACACCGCCTATTCCAGTCACAATTACAAATGGAATGAACCAGGTGGATGGGAACCAACCTGAAAAAGCAAATGTCAATCCCAGTACAATATGCATGGTATTGATCATGATTACTTTCGAGAAGTTCACTTTAAATGCTCCCAATAATCCTCCTCCCATTAACATGCCTACTCCCCATATAATTTCAATCACACTCATCTCCCATTTTCCGCCATTAAAATGATCGATTGTCAAAAGTGGAAACATAATAGCGATCGGCATAACACAAAAAGTAGCGATCATGGCGTATAAAAACAATAGGCTCAAACCACGATTATGGTAGATGGCCTGCATACCTTGTTTCAGATCACTCCATGCCTGTCCAAAGGTTAATTTAGATTCAACCTTTAAATGAGGAATGGTAACAAAGAATAACGATACTATTGCAACTGCCGCACCGATAACATCGAGATAAAGCACTTGAGCTATTGAAAAATAAGTAATCGCCAATGTTCCTAATGCAGGCCCAGCAATACTACTGACGGACTGAAGCATCTGATTTATTCCAGATACACGTAGCAATTTATCTTCCGGAACCATCAGTGGTGCTATTGCCTGCATAGCTGGTGCATGAAAAGCGGCTCCAATGGAACGACAAGTTAGCAACAGATAGATCAGCGATAGTCCTACTGCAGCCTCCTGCAGTACAAAAGTCATCATTAAGGTACATAAAGCAATAAATGCATCTGCGAAAATCATTACCTTTTTCCGGTCCCACCGATCTATTAAAACACCTACAAAGGGTCCAATAAGTGCCTGTGGCAATAAGCCTGCAATACCTGCTAAAGCCAATACCTCGGCCGACTTATGCGTTAAACTCAACCAGACAATCACAGCAAAATTGACAGCAGAGCTCGTCAACAGTGACACAAATTGTCCAATCCAAATATACATATAGGTTTGAAACCAATTTTTCTTTTCCATAAAATAATAAAGTAAAATACAACCTTAAATGATGCGAAATATCATTTATTAAAAAACTATTTACTTGACTGAGCTAAAATCATCAAGGAATAAAATAAAACGTTGTATATAAAGCGACTTTCATAACGATGCAAATTTACAAAAATTTGCTAACTTTAAGATTAGCAACATCCTATAAATTATGAAAGTTTTCAGAAGCAGGCAAGACCCTTTGATGGATGCCATGATCATTGGCCTTATTTTATCCATGATAATCATGATGATCGTTACACTTCGTACTGAACAAGCTACTTTTATAGAATTTGTGACTATAATAGGTCTCCCGACATTCTTCATGGCCATATTATTACTACCACGACCGAGGTATTCAATAGACAGTCAATATCTTACTTATCGATCGGGTATCTTTAGAGGAAAGATCGCCATAATGAAAATTTACAAAATAGAGGTTGGAAAGACTTTATGGGTGGGCTTCAAGCCCGCGGCAGCCCGTAAAGGGCTGATCGTACATTACAATAAATATGAAGAAATCTACATCAGTCCAGATGGTAATGATGATTTTTTGTATGAATTAATGCAATACAATCCTGCTATTAAAATCGTGCGACCTGCTTAATCAGCGGTCCAACCACATCTGAAAATCGGATGATTTATCTTCACTCACGATAACCTCGATACCAGCTGGCAATGCTGGTTGTAACTGGAGCCTTATGCGATTACGTGCTACTTTGAGCATATCGACAATGGCATCTATTTGGATAATGAATTTGCGATTGACCTGAAAAAAGAATTTTGGATCCAGGCGCGACACTAGGCCTGTTATGGTATCGTCGACAATAAACTGATCTCCATCTTTTGTGTAGCCGTACAATATTTTATCTTCAGCCATAAAATAGGCAATTTCTGTTGTCGGTATCGATTTTAACCGCATACCATACCGTACTAGAAAACGAGTTTTGTATTGAATCTCCTTGGTCTCCTGGACGATAAACGGAGCGACTTTATCAAGTGCTTGTTGCAACTCGTCGTCGTCATACGGCTTCAACAAATAGGCATAACCTTGATTCTGAAAAGCTTTTAAGGCGTAATCTTCAAACGCTGTTGTAAAAATAACAGGTGCCTGTACTTTGACTTGGTCAAATATTTCGAAACTCAACCCATCACCGAGCTGCACATCCATAAAAATGAGATCGACTTCATTTTTAAGCAACCAATCGGCAGCTTCACGCACTGTTGTTATAATCGTAGATTGAAATTTCGTAGCAATCAATTGGTCTAATTTCTCCAATAGACTTTCTGAGGCCCAATTTTCATCTTCTACGATTAATATCTTTTTAAACATGTGCTGAATTTAAAAAAAAATCCCCATTCTTTTGAGAATGGGGATCGGAATTTACGAAATTGCTCTAATTTTATAAATCTGGATTATTAGATATCGCTTCTTTCGGATAACGAATGACATAACGTGGGTCATTTTCATTTAACTTGTAGCTCTGAGACTGATAGCTATGTATAATCTCTGGTCTTGTTGTACGTTTTAAATCGTACCAACGTAATCCTTCTAAAGCAAGTTCTCGTGCACGTTCATCTAAGATATAGGTAACCAGATCTGCATTTGAAATTGTCGCTAATTTTGCTTGAGCAGCTGCAAAAGCAGTTGCAGTCAATCTGTTTTTCAATAGTGTAGTCAAGGCTGCAATGGCTTGTTCCTTTTGTCCTAATCTCGCTGTAGCTTCTGCTTTGATCAAATACAATTCTGCATTTCTAAAGGTGACGTTAAAACGATTATCTCCCCCTTTTTTTGATACATAGTCTCCTCCAGATTCTTGAAAATAACGATTAAAACGTAAGTCTCCGTCTTTATATTTAGCCATAAAAGATGGATTAATATAGGTTGAACGGGAAACATTCGTTTTTCCTACCTCTTCCAATGCTTGGATCATTTCTTTGGATTCAAAGTCATTTGGCAATTTAGAAGTCGCATCATTCAGATTCTCTAAGTTTGCATTGATGGCTAAACCTCTATCAGCAGCTTTTGAAGCAAGTTCCCATTCACTACGATATAAACGTAAACGCGCTTCAAAAGCTTCGTAAGCACGACGGCTGAATCTGTATTTTACTTTGGTCTCTTGATCTGAAACTTGCATTAAAGCAGTTGCCTGACTCATATCGTCCAAGATCTGCGCATACACTTTTTCTACTGTTGCCGGGGCAAACAACTGCTCTAAGTCCACTTTTATCGAAATCGGGACACCGCGATCTGCTGAAGCTGTAGCAGGATTGAAGTTAGCTGCATAGGTGTTTAACAGTTCGAAGTGTGCATATGCACGCAATAAATGTGCTTCTGCCAGGATTTGTTTTACACCTTCCGTATCACCGGCTTTGTTTTTTGCTTCGGCAATTACGTGGTTGGTATAAAAGATACTTTTGTATATCGTCTCCCAAGCCATCGGCAGGGTATTTTGATCAGAATTTTGATCTTTCCAAAGATACAGATCTTTTATCTGAGCAATATCTGTAGAATACTCATCTAAAAATAATTCGTCTGTACGTAAGTTCAATAATGCCTTATGTGCTGGATAAGCTTGATATGCACTTACCATCAAAGCTCTAAAGTCTGCTTCAGTAGTAGGAACTACTGTTCCTACTGGTTGTATATCTAAATATTTGTTGCAAGAAGCAGTTGTTAAACCTACAGCTAGCAATGCGATATATATTAAATTCTTTTTCATGGATTTCTACTTAAAATGATGCTGTTAAACCAAATGCAAATGATTTTGAGATGGGTTGTGCATAATTATTACCATAAGTTTCTGGATCAAAATATCCATCGTAATTATTTCCGAAAACAAATAAGTTACGTCCTTCTATATTAAAACGAATGTTTGATGCTTGCACTTTACTTGCAACTGACTTAGGTAAAGTATATCCTAAACGGATGCTGTTGACACGTAAATAACTCATCTTTTTAGACCAGATATCTAAATATTTAAAAGAATTAGATGGATCATTATCATTCATCCAGCTGTAGGCCATCCAACGGTCTGTTACTTCGGCACTAGTTGATCCGATTGCAATAAAGTCTTTCGAACCTGGAGTCAATGCCTGCAATACATCTTTTGTATAATTTGAACCCCGATCCACAATGGCTGGATTGTAAGTTGGGCTACGACGCATCCATTGATCGATATTGAAAACTACCGATACGGCAAGATCAAAATTAGCATAACGAAACCTGTTGGTCATACCACCCACAAATTTAGGATCCAAACTACCTTTGTATTTGAATTTATTCTGAAACTCGCTATTTGTAAGGGGTGATGATACCAAATAACCTGGCATAAAATCGGCATAAGGATCGTACAATTGATAAAAATCTTCATACGACACAACATTACCTTGCTCATTGTAAAATTGTGGCAATCCATCGGCATCTAAACCTGCTGTCTCAATGACATACATGGCATTAATTGGATTACCAGCACGCGCATCCACATTATATGCTTTTGGATTAGCCATTACTCGCTTCAACTTATTGCGATTCTGCGCAATATTAAAATCTGTTGACCAGCTAAAACGATCACGAACAATATTTTGACTACTGATCGATAATTCTATACCATCATTATTTACTGATGCCCAATTCCTGGATACATTTGGAAATCCATTTTCTAGGGGTAAATCGCTAGTACCGATCAAATCTGTTGAAGTACGATTATAGTAATCTACCGTAAATTGAACTCTATTCTTTAAGATTCCAAAATCAAAACCAGCATTCCACGACTGTGTACGCTCCCAACGTAATTTATCATTAGCAGGTGCATTGACCACAATATTTTCTTCGCTTGTTCCTGGTAAAAGACTACCATTACCATATACACCAATAATAAAAGGGTAGGTATTTCGATCAATGTTTCCTTGTATTCCATATGATCCACGGAATTTCAGATTCGAGATCCATTCCTGATCTTTCAAGAAATCTTCTTCTTTTGCATTCCATGAACCAGATAGAGACCAGATCGGTAAAAAGCGGTATTTCGGATCCACACCAAACATATTTGAACCGTCGTAACGGATACTACCATGCACATTGTATTTACGATCGTAACTGTAAGAGGCATTGGCATAAAAAGAAGCATAAGAATTCTCTCCTATTGCTTTTGAATATTGCCTAAATCTATTATCATTAAAATAAGTATTATTAGGGAAAATAATGTTTTCATTCGTTAGGGTTTTTGGATTAAAACCAAAACCACGTGTCATTATGCCTGTATTTTTTGATCTCCTCAATTCTGTACCTGCCATGATCTCTATGTCATGGTGATCATTAAAGTTACGGGTAAACTGTGCAAAAGATTTCCAGTTGTATTGAAAAATACTATTCTTATCATTTTGGACAGTTCCGCCATCAGGAAGGAAATATTTATATTTTTTGGAGACACTATCGTAATAACGTGTTTGTTCTCTAAATTTTCTAGTATTATAACTTTCCTTGTCAGCAAAACGCTCTGTACCAGATTCCTCAAACTGTAAACCTAATTCGGTACGAAGTGATAAAGAAGGGAGTACCTGATAGGTAACATTTGCTATCGCTTTTAAACTTTTGTTATTTAAATTATAGCTTGTATTTGCACGTTCCTCAAGCGCATTAAACGGAACATATGTATCTTTTGCGTAGCCTTCGATATCTGGATCATACACATAGTTTCCTTGTGCATCTCTAGGCATTAAATACGGATTTACGGTACGCGCGTAGGTGTTGGGATTCGTAAAAGCATCACGATCTTGAATGAAGTTATTACGATCTGTAGATGATCCCAATAAATTGATACCTGCTTTCAATTTATTGCTGATTTTAAAGTTGTTATTTAAAGTCAATGAATAACGGCGCATATCAACACCTTCCGTTGTTGCTTTTTCATCGTAAAATCCACCTGATAAGTAAAAATCGTGTCCATCGGATCCTCCAGATATTGCTGCTGTATATTGCTGATTTAATGCTGTACGATACAACTCGTCGCCCCAGTTGTGATTTTGGTTACGCAATTGACTGATCGCATCTTGCGTTGATTTAGAGAGACCTGTCAGTCCAAACTGACGATAGGTATCCAATTCATTATTCGCACTCAATAAACGTGAAATAGCACCACGGTCTGCTCGATAAGTCAAATCTGAACGATTGGCCATTCCTAATTCAAAATCAACCTTTTCCGATGCATTCATCAAGTTGAGTTTCGTAAAATCAGGTTTCTGCGTAACGAAACTGTTTGCGGATACGGAAACCTGCGTTGGTCCTTTTTTACCTTTTTTGGTTGTAATGACGATGACACCATTCGCTGCTCTAGCGCCATAAATTGAAGTTGCCGCGGCATCTTTCAATACGGTAATATCCGCAATATCATCTGGATTGATACCTGCAATTGGTAAATTAGACAGGTTGTTTAAATTATCTTTATCAAAAGTATTTGGCAATGCTGTTCCTTCAATTGGTAAACCATCAATAACCCATAAAGGATCCTGCGTTCCGTTTAAAGATACAGTACCACGGATACGAATCTTTGGAGCACTGTTTGGCCCCCCGTTCAGGTTACTTAACTGTAAACCCGCTACCTGTCCTTCCAATAATTGGTCAACACTAGACACACCTGTTTGTTTGATATCGTCTAATTTTAACTTATTATAAGCGGTCGTGTTTTTGACCTTACTGATATTGGTATACCCTGTTACGATCACTTCTTCCAAAGCCTTATCTGTAGCTTCCAAAAAGATCGTGTTGTATACCTTTGCTACCTGGACTTGCTTATTTTGGTATCCCACAAAAGAAACCGTAAAATATTTAACGTACGTCGGTACAGTTAGCGTAAAATTACCCGCGTTGTCAGTCACTGCTCCCAATGCAGATTGTTGTATTTGACCAACTACGCCCGTAGATTCCCCCACTGCTGTGCTTTCAATAAAAACGGTAGCACCTAATATCGGTGTTTGCGTTTTGCTATCCAACACTTTTCCCTTTAGGGTTATCGTTTCCTGTGCAAACGAAGTAAGTTGCACGCAAGAAAAGACGACAAAGAGTAAGAATTTGTTCATTTGTTTTTATATATAGATTTTTGTTAATTATTCACATTTAACGAACTATTGATCCGCATTAACAGGTCCTGATAATGTGCCTGAGTGGTGAAATCTCCTGAAGACTGCGCTGTTTTTAATAACTTTTGAATCTGGATTAATTCCGCTCGCTTCACGGTCAGCATTTCAGATGTTCTGCTCATACCTGAAACATGGACATTGCGTAAATCATGTTCATCAGAATTAGTATGTGCTGTTGCATGTACCGGACAGAACGCTGGTTTAGCCGCTTTCAAAAATTGATCTACAAAAGACAATTTTTTCGTATTCAACTTATCCATACTTTTATTATTGGTTACCAATAATATATCGATATAGTTCTGTTGCAACATACGGGCATCAATATCTAAATTTTGCTTTTTTAAAGTTTTTGCAAAGATCTCCTGACGTAATGTTTTCAGAAATTCTTCTACGCTCCATGCTTGAGCACGTCCGAAAAGTAGTTCCATCTCGGTCATGCGCAATAAGCGCTGATCTTGAAGTAAATTATATAATAAGCTGTATTGAAATTCTCTTTTTAATGTATACGGAGCATACTCGAAAGAACCTACTGGACTATCTTTTAATGGGAATGTTTTTGTCATCAATTCTTTTCGGAACAACCATTCTGGCAAAGTAAAAACGTTTTCTTTTAAGTAAGCGAATGCTTCTACTTGTTTCTGGCGCGGCACTGGTGCATATGCGTCTTTACCGTCACCTAAAACAGGGTTATTGAGATAGATACCACCGATATTATTGGAAACATGATCTGCATAAGCATACCATTGACCAATAACTGCCATATATAATTTACCTGCTTTATAGTAATCCTGACCTGAAGTAGTTGTCCAGTTAATGATCTGAGGCATGATACGTTTCAAATTTTTCAAACCATATGTACCAGCAAGCATGGCATTGTCTCCTAAATCTTCTGACTGCGATCTTGGATCAACTGTATTTTTAGGGTCCTGTTGCTCTCCGTACCAATAGTAAGGATTGTCCTGCTTCGACTCAATCTCTTTTTTTAGCAATGGAAGTTCTTCCCATGCTGTCTTGTTCGGGTACCATCGGTAAGCCCAGGCAATTGCATATTTATCATATAGACCAATCACTGGTGTAATAGCCTGTACCTGATCTTCTGGTTGAGCCACATAATTAAAACGGGCATAATCCATGATGGATGTTGCTGTCCCCCCCATCTTTTGTGTAAAGGAAGCTGAACGCAATGAATCTACAGGGAAACTAAAAGACGATCCCATATTATGCTTCAATCCTAATGTATGACCGATCTCGTGTGATGATACAAAGCGGATGGCATGTGCCATTTTCTCATCAGAGAATATGTTACCGCGAACAGATGGATCGATCGTGCCTGTCTGTACACGCATCCAGGTATTTAAAGCAGTCATCACATTATGCCACCAGATTACATCTGCTTCTAAAATTTCACCGGTACGTGGATCTACAACTGATGGTCCCATCGCATTGGCTTGTGGAGAAGCTGCATAAGTGATGGCTGATGTATTTGCATCATCGATATCAAAGTCCATTCCTTTTGGAACTTCTTTTGCAATGATGGCATCTTTAAAGCCGGCCTCTTCAAAGGCTTTTTGCCAATCGTGTACTCCTTCAATAATTTGTTTACGCCATTGCTGTGGAGTAGCTGGATCAATGTAGAAAACTATTGGTTTCTTTGGAACAACCAGTTCGCCCGCTAAATAACGTTCTACATCTTCTTCGCGTGGCTCTAACCGCCAGCGTGTTACCAGTTCTCTTTTCTCCATTTCTTGCTGCTTATCTGAAAAATACCAGCGTGGAGTAGTAAAATAACCTACCCTAGGATCTGAGAAACGGGGCTTCATTGCATCTTTAGGCAATTCTAATATATTACTAGTGATGGTTAAACTGATTGGAATGGACTCATTCCCTTCGGTGACACGTGTAGATAATATGGAGCGAATTACAATGTTGTTATCAAATGATTTCATCTGATCGATCAATGATAATGCTGTTTTAGGAGCAGTACCTAATCCAATATTGGTAAATACATCGTTGAAACTTTTCTCAGTTCCATCAAATACTTTATTTATCTTGATAATTACTGATGATGAATCTTTATTATAGCCTTCAATTTTGAATGATTCAATAAACGATGCTGTAAAATTATCGGCGACTGAGCGTGCTATCGCATCTTCTTTAGGTACTTCTACCTGAGGTTTAATTTCACTTGCCCAAATCTCTTTACGTGCTTTTTTTAGGGAGAAACGTATTACTTTATTTTCATAATTCATGCCTTTATTTAAGCCCGCTTCGTTCAAAGCTAAAGGCACAGAAGAGATTTTATTGATCAACAAAAAGTCTTTGTCCAGTTTCTCAACCGGTATTTCGAAAAAGAAATCTTTCTCTTTATTAATCACATTAAAAATTCCGCTATCAATTTTGGCATTTTTTAGAAACTTGTCGTAAACTAAAGCAGAATCCTTTTTTGTGGAATCAGCGACAACATCTTTCTTTTTACCTAAGCCTAGAGGACTGAGCAGCTGACAAGAATTGAGAATGAAAATAGAAAAGAAACCAAAGCTTGCTAATGCTGAATTTCTTTTGAAAGGCAGATTATTCATTTGTTTAAATTAAAATAGGACTCATAGATATAGGGTGGTGAAGATGCCAATATATTATGGTTCCAAAAAGCGAATCCGAGTGAAGGCGTGAATTTCAGGAGTGAATCCGCAGTTTTACTAGAAGAAATAGTCCAGTGCTCTAAAATTATTATTTTATCTTTATCGACTGTCAATATGGATGAATGGTAGATATACAGTAAAATCAGCATCATGATGTTGGATTTCAAACCCTTGTACCTGGTAAAAATCGTAAACATGTGCTATCATTTTGGTTCCATAACCTGCGGCGTCCATATCCGGATTTTTGAACAATACAGTATTACGAACGACCAATCTTCCTTCCTGCTCTTCAATCGTAATTGATAATGGTTGCTCCTTACGAAGTTCATTGTGTTTGATGGCATTTTCAATTAAAATCTGCAAACTGAATTTCGGAATAAATAAAGATATGACCTCTGGAGTGACGTTGATTTTCAATGGACTTAAAGTATCTACAAAACGAATTTTTTGCATGAAAAAATATTCCTCTGCAAGTGCCAATTCTTCTCTTATCGTTGCTAGACCTGACTCATCGCCACTTAAAAACTTCCGGTATACTTTTGCCATCTTCCCAACAAAAACTTTTGCTTGAACCGGGTCTTTGCCAATTAATTGCTGTAGAGATCCCAAAGCATTAAACAGAAAATGTGGATCTACTTTCCGTTTCAAATTTTCAAAGCGAAGCAAAGCATCTTCTTTTTGATATTCCAGATTTTTTAGCCGCAATCGCTTCGCTTTTCTATTTTGAATGTCAAGCAAAAACATAAAAAATAACATGGTAGCAATACCTATAGCACCTAGAAGGAATGTCTTGTTACTAATATCACGTACATCATCTTCTGTCAGCATCAATAGCACATTCACAAATAATCGATTATTTTCAAATGTTCCTTTGAATTTATATTCATCCAACAGAACTTCCATCAGAATATAGTCTGACATGACCAGATTATTTTTTACTGGATATTGCTTCCAGCTCTTTATTCTTTTTTTTCCTATTTGTTTTTCATCAGGATAAATCAAACATATTCCATTGGCATCATATACTTCAAAATATGCCCGGGTTCCTGGATTTCCAGCCCAAAAATAAGCGTTCAGTTTATGCAGATCTAGTGTCAGCTGAAGAATTCCCTCATCGGTTGGGACATAAACATGTAAATACATCCCTTTTTCACTTTTAATAAATTTTGTTTTTCTGAAATCTTCTGGTAATGCTGTACTCTTAATCACGGGATCTACGGCCTTCGGATCGGCATACCATTCCAGACTTTTTGAAAAATTAAGACCATCAGATCTCCAATATGTGTAGGCAATGAGAAACTGTCGCACACTGTCTTGATCAATCAGTTTATTCATAAATTTTTGCTGTCCTTCATCAGCAGCAAGCCCCATCAAATGGAAAACACGATCAAAATCATCGAATTCTTTTTGGACTAATTGTGATTTCTCAAATGACATCTCTTTTAAAATCCTCTTGTTTAAAGTGTGTAACCTATGGTCAATGACTCGAAACATCAAGACGTAGATCGAAACTATCACAAATAGCGATAACCCTAAGATTATAAATCGATTACGTTTAAAATAAAATGAAGTTATATATTTATTCATCAACAAAGAGCCTAAAAACATACAAAGTTTAAAATTATATATGTAGCATTTAGAAAAAAACACCTACCTGTATTAAAATGAAAAATTTACTATATTACAAGTAACTGAACCAGAAAATACTTAATTATGAAGAATTACAGCGCGAAAATTGGTAAAGGAGCCTACAATTGATGACTTAGCATCATCACCTTACTTACTTTCAATTACTATGAAAATATCAATAAGGAATTTTTTCTAATTGCACTAATTTCAACTCTATTTCTCGGATTAATCTGGTACATTATTTTTATATTTCCGAAGTACCAGATTGCAGATCGTTCTCTACTACTCAGTAATTTTCTAGAAAAAAAGCCATCTCTATTGATGACATTAGAAAAATTGAGCGAAACCAAATCAGAGGAATTTACCCCATTTTAAATCCTTACCAAAAGGGTTTAGTTATATATTTTAATAAATATGATGATGTTTTTATAAATCCACGTTCAACGGATTCATTTATTCGAGACTTATTAGAAATAAATCCAGATCTTGAAATTATTTAGAAATAAAAGCGTTTGAATTAGGGCTCAAACGCTTTTATTGTATTACAATAGATCGTATTATCTATTAACTGGATAAACTCTCTTCAACTAATTCTTCGACATATTGACGAACAACCTCATTCGAGAAACGAGTTGTTACATCAAATGCAAATGCATGTACTAATAAGATACGAGCGGCTTCTTCACCAATACCTCTAGCTCTTAGATAGAATAAGGCATCGTTATCAAATTGTCCAATCGTACATCCATGTGAACATTTCACATCATCAGCAAAAATTTCAAGTTGCGGCTTGGTATATACTGCAGATTTATCTGAAATCAACAAGTTATTATTTTGTTGAAATGCATTTGTTTTTTGAGCATCCTCACGTACGAAAATCTTACCATTAAAAACAGCTGCAGATTCTCCCTGGGTAATATTTTTATACCATTCGTAAGATTCACAATGTGGTTTCATATGATCCACTTCTGTGTGGTTATCAACCAACTGTTTATCATCTGTCAAGTTGATACCGTATAAGTGGCTTTCTACATTTTCAGCGTCAAGACGTACGTTGATATTATTTCTTATAAAAGCTGCTCCAGGAAAATTACAGTTATAGTTATTGTATAAGCTATATTTCTCTTGATATACTTCAGTATGATTGAAATAATTACTCGCAGATTCCGCTACTTGCAAATAATAATGTTGCATTTTAGCGTTTTCTTTGACAATGATCTCTGATACTTTATTTTGAATGTTTTTAGCAGCACCAGCAACAGTCATATAAGACTCGATAATCTCTGCTTCAGCATTTGCTTCCAGCACGATTAAATTACGTGTCTGTGAAAAGAAATCTTCTGTACCTGTCGCAACATGGATAATATGGATCGGCTTAGCTAATATGGTATTTTTTGCAAGTGCAATAAAAACACCATTGGTATAACCAGCTGTATTTAATGCTACGAAAGGATTACTAGTTTTGTCTGCATGTTGTGCAAAATGTGCTTGAAAAGCAGGTTCTTCTACAGCATCCTCCATCGTTTTCACGATGAGGCCTTTTTCTTCTTCTAAAGAGGAGAATGACAGCATATATTGACCATTAACCAATACGATGCGGTGTGCATCCAGATTTGGAATTTCACCGGCACTAAAATCTAATCCTTCAATATCCACATCCGAGTTCAATACATATGATTGATCGATAAGCTTATGAATATTGGTATATTTCCATTCTTCGTCTTTCACCGTTGGAAAGCCAACTGCTGAGAAGCGATCAAAAGCTTGCTGACGTATTGCCGACAAAAAAGCAGGCTCTGCTACTTGCTCTTGAAAATTGCTCAACACTTGTTGAAGTAATGATTCTGAAACTAATGTATTCATTTTATATTTTAATCAAATCGCTAATTAACACCTCTATTCTTTCCCAAGATTTGTGTAATTATGCGTTTTGTGCGTCTAATTCTTTTAACCAATCGTAACCTTTTTCTTCTAATTCTAAAGCTAATTCTTTAGGACCAGATTTTACAATACGTCCGTTGTATAATACGTGAACAACATCTGGCACGATATAATCTAAAAGACGTTGGTAATGCGTGATAACTACAAAAGCATTATCTTTAGAACGCAATTGATTAACACCATTTGCTACGATACGTAAAGCATCGATATCCAAACCTGAATCTGTTTCATCCAAAATAGATAATTTAGGATTTAACATGGCCAGCTGGAAGATCTCATTTCTTTTTTTCTCACCACCTGAGAATCCTTCATTCAATGAACGGTTAGCCAAGTTCGCAGAGAATTCTACCAACTGTTGCTTTTCTTTCACTGTTTTTAAGAATTCTTTTGCTTCCATTGGAGGCAGACCTTTATATGCACGAATATCGTTAACTGCTGTTTTCAAGAAGTTAATGTTCGATACTCCTGGTATTTCAATTGGATATTGGAAAGCTAAGAACAGCCCTTCACGAGCACGATCTTCTGGAGATAAATCCAATAGATCAACGTTGTCCAATAAAGCTTCACCTTCTGTCACTTCGTACGCATCACGACCAGCTAAAACATTTCCTAAAGTACTTTTACCAGCACCATTGGGACCCATGATTGCATGAATCTCACCTGCTTTTACTTCAAGATTTAAACCTTTTAAAATTTGTTTGCCGTCTACAGACGCGTGTAAATTTTTTATACTTAACATTTCTTTATTAGTATTGTGTATTGCGCATGGTACTTTCAACAAGTACTCTGGTTGCAACTATTTTTTTTATCTATCCTACTGAACCTTCTAACGAAATCGCCAACAACTTCTGTGCTTCAACAGCAAATTCCATCGGTAACTGGTTTAATACTTCCTTTGCGTAACCATTGACAATTAAGCCCACTGCCTTCTCCGAATCGATACCACGTTGATTTAGGTAAAAGACTTGATCTTCTCCTATTTTCGAAGTGGTAGCCTCATGTTCTAAAGTTGCTGTATTATTACGATTTTCAATATAAGGGAACGTATGTGCACCACAACGGTCTCCGATTAGTAAGGAGTCACATTGTGTAAAGTTTCTTGCGTTATCTGCATTTGGCCCGATTTTCACCAAACCTCTGTAACTGTTGTGGCTTTTTCCTGCAGAAATACCTTTAGAAATAATCTTTGATTTGGTGTTTTTTCCGATATGAATCATCTTGGTACCTGTATCTGCGACTTGCATATTACGTGTCATTGCTACCGAATAAAATTCACCAACTGAATTATCGCCTTTTAAGATGACACCGGGATATTTCCATGTAATTGCTGACCCAGTTTCTACTTGTGTCCAGGAAATTTTGCTATTATCACCTTTACAAATACCACGTTTTGTAACGAAATTGAAGATACCACCTTTACCGTCTTTATCACCAGGATACCAGTTTTGAACGGTAGAATATTTTATTTCAGCGTCTTTTTCTGCAATTAATTCGACTACTGCTGCGTGCAATTGATTTTCATCGCGCATAGGAGCTGTACAACCTTCTAAATAGGAGACATACGCACCTTCTTCAGCAACAATTAATGTACGTTCAAATTGACCTGTATTTTGTGCATTGATACGGAAATAAGTAGACAATTCCATTGGGCAACGAACGCCTTTCGGAATATACACGAAAGATCCATCAGAGAATACTGCTGAATTTAATGCGGCGTAAATATTATCTGTTTGAGGAACAACTGATCCTAAATATTTTTTAACCAATTCAGGGTGCTCTTGAACAGCTTCTCCAAAAGAACAAAAGATAACACCTTGTTCTTTTAATTTTTCACGGAAAGTTGTTTTCACAGATACTGAATCAAATACAGCATCTACGGCAACTACACCTGCCAAAATTTTCTGTTCGTCCAAAGGAATTCCAAGCTTAGCGAATGTAGACAATAACTCAGGGTCTACTTCATCTAAACTGTTTAATTGCGGTTTTGCCTTTGGCGCCGCATAATAGGAAATGCCTTGAAAATCAACCTCTGGTGTTTCGAAATTTTGCCATTTCGGCATTTTTAAGGTCTGAAAATGACGGAATGCTTTTAATCTCCATTCCAATAACCATTCAGGCTCGTTTTTCTTAGCTGAAATAAAACGCACGGTGTCTTCTGTAAGACCAATCGGCGCAAATTCCATTTCGATGTCTGTTGTGAACCCGTATTTATATTCTTCGAGCTCCAGCTCTTTTAGTAAATCGTCGTCTTTAGTACTCATAGTTCGCTCTCACGGTTTAAAAAATTGCATTCAGGTAAAACCCACAATCTTCTGAACGACAAAGTTACGATTTACATGCCAATAAAACGTTACTTTTAGTAGTTTAAGCGCCCATTTTGATAAAAAAAGTGACGAATGTCACTTTTTACGCACTCTAAGCTTAACAGGTAGCTCTTTTTTTACAAACAAATGATTTACCATAATAAAAATCTATATCATATTGTCGAAAATATTGTTTTTGATTATACAAAAAATTAAAAATCAAAAACACACTACAACACCAAATTAAATTTGGAACAATTGTGTATATTTACAGAATATCACCAATAAAAATAGTTGAATATGCCATTTTTGCCAGATAAAACAGATTTAAAAATCCTAAAATTATTACAGGAGAACGGACGTATCACCAACCTGCAACTAGCTTCAAGCATCGGACTTTCGCCCGCTCCAACATTGGAACGAGTACGAAAACTTGAAAATTCGGGATTTATAAAGAGCTACCACGCATTTGTTGATGAAGAAAAATTAGGATTAGGAATTAAATCTTTCATACAAATATCGTTGGATTTTCATACACACAATGCTATCCCAGAATTTGTAGCTGCAGTTAAAATGATTCCCGAAGTAACTGAATGTCATCACGTAACAGGAAGCTGTGATTTCATGCTTAAAGTATATGTTAAGGATATTAAAGCATATGAAGCTGTAATTATGGAAAAAATAGCTAAGATTCCGTTTGTAAAAACTTTCCAGACCATGATGATAATGTCCACAAGTAAAAAAGAACCTATTATTCCTTTGGAATATTAATGAATAAACACATTGTCCATTTTGCTTCCTGCTGATGGGCAATGTTCTTCATCGTATATATACATCCCTATTTTGGATTACTTCCTTTATGATCTGCCTTAGGGATTTTCACTTTAGCGAAAAATCTGCTGTCCCACTTAAAAATCGGCTCGATTTTAGCACCAGTTATTTTGCTTTCCATTCATTACTTGACAACTACTATAATTGACATAACATATTCTTTCTAATATACTTGACTGATAAAAGTAGATTAAGGTTACGTGTTGATAATGAATTTATCATAAATAAAAGTGTGAAAAAATAGTTATTCATAATTACTATTTTTCGCATGTGGTAGCATTAGAGAAGGCAATAAATTATATTTATTATCTTTACAATACAGTTATGACAGATAGTATTACACCATATCCTGATTTTGCACTTATTCTTTCTTGGCCAGATGCCACAATAAGAGGTGATGAAAAATGGATGATGTTTTTCAAAAAAATAGGGATCGTTAAGAATTTAAATTTTAAGGTTGGACATACTGGTGTTGTTATCATTTCCTCAAAAACAGGCGATTTGTTTTATTATGATTTTGGCAGATATATCTCTCCACGAGGTTATGGACGAACAAGATCAAAAGAGTCAGACCCTCTTTTATCAATCAGTATCAAAGCGACGTTCAAAAATGGGGAGATTTCAAACTTAGAGGCTATCGTTGCTCATTTTGAAAATATGAAACCTGCTATGCAGGGAAGTGGTGAACTTTTCTTCTCTATCGTCAAAGGACTTAACTTTGACCATGCAAAAGCATTTGCAGATAAATGGGTACAGAAAGGTTCCTATCCATACGGAGCAGTGGCAAAAGGAAACAATAACTGCTCTCGTTTCATTACACGGCTACTGTTTGCTTCTTCACGCCAATTTTGCTGGTCCCATCCGATTAATTTTCCGGAAACTATTAAAGCTAGTCCGATCAGCAATATTGTGAATTCTGCTGAGAACAAAATGATTTATCGTTATTCTCCAGAATATGGATTGCAGAATTTCAGAATGTCTCGCGTTCAATCACTCTTATTCTTAATTAAAAAGCTAAGTGAAAACGTATACAGCAAACAGGCTGCTTTACTCCCTGAAGACATCAGTATCGGAAGCATGTTATCTAAACATAAACCGCTTCATATCCCTGAGAGTTCTCAATATCTCGGTGGCGTTGGTGAAGGAGCCTGGTTTGATCTATCGTTGCTTAGAAACAATCAGTTGCTGATACAGCGGTTTACCATAATCGGCACTTTTGAATATGCGATTATCGGTGAGATTGAAGAAAGAATAACGTGTTTGCAAGATCTAAAAATAACTTATGACAGCCATCTTCAAATGACACATGTGCTTTATAAGCAACGAAAAATCAAAATAAATCATCTCCATCATATTTCTACTCAAGAACTGCAATCGTTACTCGCGGAAGTTATGACTGCTTGAGATGGATAACTAGATCAATTTCCAGTCAATCGGTTTTTCTCCATGTTGCTGTAAGAAGACATTTGTCTGAGAAAAATGCCTGCATCCGAAAAACCCACGATAAACAGATAAAGGTGATGGATGTACTGCTGTCAAAACCAAATGTTTCTGAGCGTTTATTAGGCTCGCCTTTTTCTGTGCATATGCACCCCACAATAAAAAGACTACAGCTTCTTTATTTTCTGAAATTGCCTGAATAACCTGATCTGTGAACTTTTCCCAACCTTTTTTCTGATGTGACCCTGCTTGATGTGCATTGACTGTAAGTGTAGCATTCAATAATAAAACTCCCTGCTTGGCCCAATACGATAAGTCTCCTGATTTCGGAATTTTAAAGTCTAAAATATCTGTTTCCAATTCTTTAAAAATATTCTTTAAGGATGGCGGTAATGCAATGCCCTCTGGAACCGAAAATGCCAGACCGTGAGCTTGACCATCGTTGTGATAGGGATCTTGTCCCAAAATCACTACTTTAAGCGAATCAAAAGTGGTTAATCGAAATGCATTGAATACTAGATCTTGCGGAGGAAATACTTGTCCATTATCTCTTGCTTGTTGCACAAAAAAAGATAGATCAACCATATAAGACTGACCTAAAAGTGGGCCTAAAATCGGTTCCCAAGATTTATCAAAACGTTTTCCCATATTCTAAATATACAATTTTACAAAATAACAACTAAAACAAGTTGCTTTAGCGCACAATTTAACGGATATTTGCAAAATTAAACTCGATATACATTTACATTAAATATAGACTTATGTCAAATCTTGTAAGAATTATTATTAGCAGTGTGCTATTAATCGGAACAGTTGCTTTATTTTGGATTGGCCAATGGGGATGGGGTATTTTAGGAATATTCTTAACAATAATCGGATTTGTAACAGTTTTCTTCCATGAATATATGTTATTGGCGCAATGGTTTCTTCGCAAGCAAGATATGCCAAAAGCTGAAAAATGGTTAAATAAAATCACAAACTATGAAAAGCAGTTAATTCCGGCTCAATATGGCTATTACAATATGTTAATCGGCCTGATCGAATCGCAACGTGCTCCTATGCAAGCTGAGAAATATTTCAAAAAGGCATTGACATTAGGTCTTCATATGGATCACAATATTGCACTAGCAAAACTTAGTTTAGCAGGTATCGCAATGGCAAAACGTAATAAGCGTGAGGCAGAGAAATATTTACAGGAAGCTAAAAAAGCAGATAAGAGTAAATTATTGGCCGATCAAATCAAAATGATGAAAGATCAAATGGGTATGATGGATCGCCAACAAATTCGATACAGCAGATAAGTTATTAAATTTATATAGAAACGGCTGTTCAATTATAATTGAACAGCCGTTTCTATATAGTGACCTTCTTCTTCACTGTCTTCAAAGACAAGGATCAATTCTTTTGGTTTTTCTTTTCCCCAGTTTGCAACTTTTAGGGTCAACAATACAGGTTCATCCATTTTCATTAAATAGTTAATGTAGTTTTGCTTGTCCTCTAATTTTACCAGAATTTTCCCTAGACTTAACGTTCCGAATAGATATTTTCTCCCTTTTACATCAACCAATTGCGTACCATAAGTGTTTAATTTAAGTTCGCGTTCATTTCTGTTGTAAGAGGTAAGAAAAAGTTCAACGGTTGCAGTCTTTAATTTAGCGTCAATTTGGACACTTTTAACGTCAATTTGAATCTCATCTACTACTAATGGCTCCTTTTCTATCTTATCGGACTGTGCATACACAAATTGTCCAAATAACAGAAACATGTATATGATAACGAAGTTTTTTATTATTATTTTCATTGAATACAATCTGTTTTTAACTGTAATCAAACTAACATGAGCATATTCACTACTATTTGTGAAGGATATGCAGATGCTGGTTTCATTTTTAAATATTAAAAAAAGCTATGTACTGAATACATAGCTTTCTATATTAAATCTTGTTTTTCTTATTAACGTAATCGATCTGCAGACTTGATCAATTTTTCATCTTTACGAATTGCTCCTAATGCTAAGGATAGAAAAATAATGGATATCGGCAATAAAAAGAAGCCAACACCAATTGTCCCTGCTCCTAAAAACTGGTTTACCGTTACTAAATGACCACTTGCACTTGCATATAACCATATGCCTAATAAAATGATCAATACAATATTCAGAAGAATCAATTTTATCTGAGTTTTGCGATTCTTAAATTTGAAGATGGTATATAGGGGTAACAGGCCCACTATTACCGTTGCAATGATCTGTAAGATATAATAAAAACCAGTTTCATGTGTTGGCAAACCAGCCGACGTTCCATAAATACCTGTTACTTTTACATCTTTTCCAAGGCCTACAAGATCATTATAATGAACATATGGAAACAGAAATAAGCCAAACAAAACAAGTCCGGCTACCAGCAAATAAATGGTTTGAATACGTTGAATCATTTTTTATATAAATTGATTGATGACAAACTTAGATAAATTTGATTGCAAACACAATATATTTCCGATACAAACAGCCTTTCGTAGCTGGAGATAAGATTGAAAATTGTCTTTGTTTGGGTTACAATCAAATGTGTTGCAATGTGATTATACTAGACTTAACGGTCACTTGTCTTATTATATTCGCGAACTGCTAATTTAAAAATAACACATTACATAACAATAACAATTAATTCCAGCTTTTGATTTGGTATTTTTTACTTTTGCGAGATGTTATATATTTATGGCGCTACAGCACACGCTAAAGTTGCTGTCGAAACTGCAGAAGAGCTTAAATTGGATATTGCAGGTCTTATTGATAAATCATTACTTATTACTGATGTCTTTGATTATCCGGTTGAACTTCACCAAGAGATAAATCAGGAAGAAGACATGGTATTTGTAGCTGTTCTCGATTCGGGATTACGACAAAGAATTGTTTCCGAAAACTGTTTTTGGAAATACTGTTCACTGATACATCCTAAAGCGCATGTCTCTAAAAGAGCGGATATCGGTAAAGGTACTCTTATTTTACCTGGAGCATCCATTGCTCCTGATGTTCAAATTGGTAACCATTGTGTTATTGGTAGCAATGCAGTGATTGCCAGCAATACTATTGTTGAAGATTTTGTTACAATTGGCCCTAATAGCAGTATTGGAAGTAATGTTTTAATTGGAAGTGGTTCTGAAATAAGTGCTAATATACATATCAGTGCGGAAGAGACAATCGAAAAAAACAGTTATATAATGTCTGTACAATAAGTGTCTTCTTTTGGTGATTTTTACACGAGGACGCAAAGCATCTATTACACAATAAGACCAAAGTAAGGAAAGCTTCCCTGACTTTGGTCTTACTTTTTTAAATTCCTGCAGAATGGAATTGCAGATCATACAATTTTTTATAATAGCCATCGATATTTAGTAATTCATGGTGTGTACCCACTTCCATGATCTCACCTTTTTCTAAGACGATGATCTTATTTGCTTTTTGAATTGTCGATAATCGATGCGCAATCACAATTGCTGTTCTTCCCACCATCAAATTATCAATCGCATGTTGAATAAGTTCTTCTGTTTCCGTATCGACAGATGAAGTTGCTTCATCCAATACCAAAATTCGTGGATCATGTACTAAAGCTCTTATAAAAGAAATCAGTTGTGCTTGTCCTGACGATAGTGTAGCCCCTCTTTCCTGCACTTGATAATCGTATCCACCTGGTAATCTCATAATAAAATCATGTGCCCCGACTTGTTTCGCTGCAGAAATGATGGATTCGCGTGTAATATGTTCGTCGTGCAAATCTATATTATGTAAGATAGAATCTGAAAATAAGAAAACATCTTGAAGTACTGTTGCAATTGTTTTCCGTAGAAAATTCAATTCATACTCCCTAATATCAATACCATCAAGCAAAATCTGACCTTTATTAATTTCATAGAACCGGCTCAGAATATTGATAGTAGATGATTTTCCTGCTCCTGTAGCTCCAACTAATGCCAAAGTTTCTCCAGGTGCTACTTTAAAACTAACATCACGTAAAACCCAATTTTCATCGTTATAAGCGAACCATACATTTTTAAATTCGATTTCTCCACGGATATGATTTGGTGTCAATTTGCCGTCATTAGGAGTATGTTCGTCGGTATCTAAGACTTCAAAAATACGCTCTGCACTCACCATACCCATCTGTAGGGTATTGAATTTATCGATTAGCTCGCGAATAGGACGAAAGATCATATTGATATACATGATAAAAGCGACCACTACCCCTGCTGAGATGACATCACCTAAAATCTGCTTGGCTCCAAACCACACCAATAAACCCAAAGAAATAGCCATGATAATCTCCAAAACTGGAAAAAATATTGAAAAATACCAATTGGCACGAATATGAGCATTCCGATGGTGACCATTGATATCTTTAAATTTATTCATCTCCTGTTCTTCACGGGCAAAATACTTGATAATGCCCATTCCAGAGATATGCTCCTGTAGAAAGGTATTTAAATTGGAAACCCACTTCCGAACATCCTGAAAAGCAGATTTCATAGCCTCTTTAAATATATAAGTGGCAGCTATCATCAGTGGCATCGGCACGAGAACAATCAAGGTCAATTTCCAGTCGGTATAAAACATGACCCCGAGTATGACTACGAGCTGCAATAGATCACCAATAATTTGGATCAACCCTTCAGAAAAAATATTGGAGATGGTTTCCAGATCTGAGATGGTTCGTGTTATCAACTTTCCTAATGGCGTCTGATCGAAATATTTTAATCTAAGCTTGGTGATATGATTAAAAACTTCAATACGAATGTCACGAATTACCGATTGTCCAAGCGTATTGGTCATAAGGGTATGATAGTAGCGGACCAATGTTTGTACAATAAGCAATACAATCATCAGAATAAACATCAAACTGAGTCCCGATGTATTAAACTGTAATATATATTTATCCAGAGTATATTGGATTAATATAGGCAGTGCTGGCGCAACCGCCGCTAATAAGATGGTCAATACCACGGAGATCCAGAATATGTTTCCGTAAGGTTTCATATACTTAACCATCCGACGTAACAGATTGACGTCATATGTTTTTCCTACTATTTTCTCTTGACTCACTTTTTCTATTTTACAGGGTAAGGGTAGGCCACTTCAGTCAAATACAAACCTTGAGAAGGTACAGATGTACCAGCCATTGAACGATTTTGACTAGCAATGACTTCTTCCATAAATGAAATTGGTTTACCTTTTATTCCGATCTCTAACAGGGTCCCAACAACAGCTCGTACCATATTACGTAAGAATCGATCTGCTGTAATGTGAAAAACAAGTTTCGCTTCACTTTCCCATATCCATTCGGCTCTCGATACCGTGCAGATATTGGTAAAAACTTGTGTATTAGATTTGCTAAAACAACTAAAATCTTGTTTTCCTAACAAAAATTCAGCCGCTTTATTCATCTTTTCTACATCGGGAATATCTCTTAAAAATGAAGAGTATGCATATATAAAAGGATCTTTTTCGAAATGAAGATGATATTCATAAGAGCGACGCACCGCATCAAAACGGGCATGGGCATCTTGATGAACAGGTAAAACAGATTTAACTGCAATATCATAAGGTAATAAACCATTCAAAGCATGTAGAAAACGATCTGGATTTGCTAATATTCCAGTGGAATCTGCATCAAAATGAACAAATAATTGTTTGGCATGAACACCGGTATCAGTTCTACCTGCTCCAATCGTTTCTGTTGGCACACGCAATAGAATTGCTAAAGCATCATTCAATCGCTCTTGAACAGAAATTGCATTATTTTGAACCTGCCAGCCATGGTAATTTTTCCCAAAATAAGCTACTTCTATAAAAAATCTACTTTTCTCCATTTTCAAGGACAAAGGTATGAATTAGCAAGAAGATACAAGAATAATGATACGATAGAACTGTCTTAATAAATTCATAAAAGCAATGGCAGTTTACAATTTAAGACGAAAATGGGCCTCCTATATATCAAGGTTTTAAAAGAAATAAAAAAAAGTGTAACGTTTAGAATTTTCTCTTACTTACTGTATAATAATTAAACAATAACAATTTAAAACCAAAAATATGGAAACGTTAAGCATCATTCAATCTATCAAATCAAAAATGAAAATGGAATTTTCGGCACAAGTTCTGGCTATGTTCTTACTTGCTTTTTTGCCGATTTATTTTGGATTTACTAAAGAACTAGCATTGATATACTATTTCTTTTATAGTATTTTGTTCATTTTTACCAGCTATTACTTCAGCCGGTTTTATTTTTTTTATAAAATATGTAATACCATCAATGTTCAAAATATTCAAGATGTAAGATGGTTCTATCATGAGCTACGATTAGAACTAGCAAATTATAAAAGCTTTCATTACATCACTACATTTATCGCATCGGGGTTTGGCATTTTATATTGTTATTTTAATAAGGTAAGCATTATTCCAGCTCTAAATAAAATGGAATTATTATTCCCTGGTCAAGTAAACTTATTTATCGTTTGTCTTGTTTTTGTATTAATTTTATTTATTCTGACAGAATATGCTGTTAGTTGGTCATACCGCAAACAATTGAAAGACCTAAAGTCCTATATCACGGCATAAAAATGTTCTTCTTCTCACAAAATATGAACTTGAATAAATAGAAATCGGAATTTACATCTGTAAATATGATAACAACTTAGTAAATAAGATTGGGAATGCATTCTATTACATTCCCAATTTTTAGTATATCTTTAAATCAATCCAAAGTATTTAGTCAATGCAACCCGTAAAGCATCTGATTATTCTTCTCTATTATTAAAGAGTAGATTTTACCTGTATGCCATTGCTTTTTGTGCTGCATAAACTTTTTTTAGATCCAGAGGAAATTTCCTATATAAATCCTCCCATTGTGGCGGTGTACAGCTTTTTTTCATACTGTCAAAAGAACGCACAAATAAGTTTTCAATAATAAATCGCACATAATCATTTCCACGTTTATGAAGCCAGCCCATAACTTTTATACGTTCACCTATTTTTTGTATTTGTCCATTTGTTAGCTGTGACTTTAAAAAATTTACGACTGCCTGAAGAATCCCTGCGAAATTTTTATGATTGGACAACTGACGTATTTCATTATTTATTTCTTTATAATGAGCAGTTATATAATCTGTAGCGATATTTTCATTAATTGTATCCATTCCTTTTTTATTTATATCTTCTTATTAAATTTCTTAAAAAATCATCTTGTCAACATATAAAAAACGATCAAAACCCTTAGAATATTGATCAGTTTCTACATATTTTTGTCACTGTTTTGTTATATGATTCCAACAATCACTTTCAAAGCAATCATTATCTAACCAAAAACTTCTTATTCGCTAAAAGCACTTTCTCTTTTTGCTATTGATACACGAAATTTGTGCCAAATAATCGTAACAGACCGAACATACAATAAAACAACAGTTTAAGTGAATTATAAAAAAATCAAAAGACTGTATATCAATATCAAAATGATCGGCTACTATCAAAATGATAGGTTTTTTTTACCCTATCGTGATTTTTAACTTACCTATTCAATAAAAAAGCCTTTACTCAATTATGAGTAAAGGCTTACATATACTTCTTTAATTTGTTTATTTTTTCACGACTGTCAGAATAGCTTTGCTATTACCCTGACTCAAATCTACCGTCAAAATATAGCTAGTTCCTAAAGCAAGAGATTTACCAGAAACTATGCCTAAATTACCCGAATCCCTGCCATTATTGCCGTCACCAATAAAAATCATATCATTATCTGTACTGATACTTGTTGCTCCAAACTCGCCCCCCCAATCCTTTTGATGGAAAAATTTGAAGTTGATATTACTTGCATGAATGGACTCTCCGGCCTTCAAGGTAATCTGATATTTTTTGTTTCCGATCGGCATCATGCACAAAGCCTTCTCTGGGCTCCAACCGACTTGGTTAGTTGCAATGCCCGGCTTACCAATACCTTCTCCAATAATCCAGACAGCTCCTGTACCATCGGCTTTCAGTGATGCCAGATTTGCTCCATCCATGGCTTCTACAAGAAAATACTTCAATTTAAAATCTACCGTTATACGATACTTTCCATTAATACCGTTAAAATTGATAGATCCATCTGACTTTTGTGTGAAATAATCCGGATCAATCCACCAGTTTTTTACATCGTCAATACCATCAAATGTAACCGGTTCACCATTTTTCAGCTCCAACTCTCCTTTAAAATGATCATCATCCATGCGACTTAATAAATTACCATTCAAATAAATATTTATGAATGGCGATGCTTCATAAGTCAAGGTATTAAACTTTATGCTATATACACCGGAAGTTAAATTGGTAAAAGGAATTTCGGTCGTAGATCCAATTTCAACAGTATTGTTGACCCAACCAAAATTCATTGGATTTCCTTGCTCACCTACTTTTGGAGCCTGGATATAACCCTTTACTGAAGATGGAAAACTTTCTGTAACCGCATATTCATTAGTCCCTATTTTCTCCATCTTATAGGATTTGGACTCTGTTACTAAATTCAAATAAGGAAAATCTGGTCTAGTCAAATCAATTTCATAAGACTGTTCAGTCATTTTCTGACTAATATTCTGTAGAATAAATTTTAACGTTGCCTTACCATTTGGCACATTCTTATAGAAGGGTATAAAGATCTTTCCAGAATAGTCTCCATTTTCCTTTGTTCGTATAGTGGTTTCCGACACTTGGTCATCTGTAAAAAACAACTGTACTTTTACAGTCGATAAAGCAATCTCTTGATCCGAAGCATGTACTTGAAATACTAAACTGTCTCCAAAGTGAGCTGCTGAAATATCTGATTTCACTTCCAATTTGGGCTCACCTATTTGATACACATATTTTTCATCCTTTTTACAGGAATACAGCGCCACAACTGCGACAGTTCCTAATAGGAAATTTAAAATAGGTCTTTTCATATTTTTTAGATTTTAATTGGCCCAACGATAAGAAACTACTGATTTAGCCGGCACCTCATAGCTGAAATGATTTTTTGAATCACTTATTGTAATCTTTCTATTTTCTTCGGCATCATTCAGCAATACAATTGCATAAGACCCATCTTTATTTTGAAATGCAGTGTACACTAGCCCCTCTGCTGTATATCCTTTCGCTCCAATACGAACTGCACCAGATTTTACGACTGACGAAAGGTGTCCTACAATGTAGTAGTGCGAATTGCGTGTGATATTCTTAAAATTAGATTTACTGATATCAACAGCACCATAACAGGTCTGGCACCCCCCTTCACGATTTGGTCCTTTATCGGTGTCTAACATCAGATTCCAAACTATAACTGCCCGGCTCCAATTATTGACCGTTCCTAACGCTACTTCACGCATATCTTCCATTAATCTCTTTTCAAGATTTCGACCTTCATTCCACTCTCCGATAGATGTTTCTGTAAAGACCAGTTCTTTATCTGGACGTTGGTTATGAATATCCAATAATTCAGCTTTGTCTCCGCCATAATTGTGAAATGCGGCTCCAGCTATATAAGAAGCAGCGCCTGCATCGTTATAAATTTTCACAGGATAGTCATTTTGATCAGCAATATTATCATAGTTGTAATTATGATCGAAGGCATAGATTTTAGTTTCTAACGCAGCTGCTTTCAATTGCGGACCTAATGCTTGTTTAATAAAAGCCTGTTGTTCTTGCCAGGTCATGTACAAAGAAGCCGAATTGCCACGGTTTAAAGGTTCGTTTTGAACTGTAATCGAAGATACCGTGATGCCTTCTTTTTTCATTGCCTGCAACCACTGCACAAAATACCATCCATAGTCTTGGTAATGCTTAGGGTTTAACTGACCACTCGTCCAAGAATCGAAAGGTTTCAAATCTGTCAAATTATTTACTTTCATCCATTTGGGCGGTGTCCATGGAGACCCCATGATTTTGATTGATGGATTGATTGCCAGTATTTCTTTTAGCACAGGTAGGATATATTGCTTCTCTTCGAACTGCAAAGCAAAATTTTCTTTCCCTTCTTTATCCCAACAGGTATACTCACTTAAAGAGAAATCAGAACATCCAATAGCGATTCTAATATAATTCATTCCCATACCTTTTTCATCTGAAAAAGTTTCTGTTAAAAACTTAGTACGATCTTCTTTACTCATCTTCATCAAGTTATAACAAGTAGATCCTGTAATAGCGGCACCAAAACCGTCCATCGTTTGAAACTTTTGGGTAGGATCTAATGTGATCGTGTTTGGTGACATATTAAATTTCGTACTGAAATCTATAAATCCTTTTGTAAAATCTTGGGAGCGTGTATTGGTTGTTGTATAAATCGTTACATCGCCTTTGTCTTTTATGTTATCTGAAGCTGAAGGCTTATAGCTATCTCGGTTACATGATGTTGCCGTGATTAAACAGGACAACAGGAGTGTATATATCATAGTGTTATTATTTTTGCGTTTCATAAAATTTTCAATTAATTAGTACCCTAGATTTTGCACTAAATTTGGATTCTGATCGATCTTTGCTTGTGGGATCGGCAGGCGATATGAATTCTTATTAAAAGGGTAAACTTGCGATTTACGCCCTGAATCTTTTGCGTAAACTGCATTCATAATAGATTCGACTTTATCCAATCGGACTAAATCAAACCAACGCTGTCCTTCAAAAGCTAATTCTAAACGTCGCTCTTTCAATAATGCATCCAACATACGATCTTTAGCCACACGTATGGAATTATCTAATTTCGGAAGTTTTACTCTTTCTCTTATACGATCTATGATATCTGCAGCAGCAGTTAAGTTGGGACTTGCTTGCATAATCAATGCTTCGGCTTTCAGTAATAATAAATCGGCATATCTTAGTTTTACCATACTACTCATACCTGATCGCAACTTGAACATAAAGGGATAGTGTGATGCCGGATAGTAGTTACTCCATGTGGCTACATAATAAACGATTGATTGATTCATTCGAATTTGATCACCTTCATTTTGATAGGTCTGAATTAAATCTCGCGAAGGAGTTACCCATTTGGCCCATGTAAAGCTATTATCGTAGTTCGAAAGGTCACGGCCGAACATCCATGTTGCCCAGTTACCTGCTCCTGGAAGAAATTGTGCTTCTAGGATTGATTCACGTGTATTACGCTGTGCTAAATCAGTATTACCAGCATTCATGGCATAGATATCGGAATAATTAACATTCAGATCAAAGCCATCGGTAGCAAGAGCATCCACATACTGGACAACTTTATTGTAATCACGTAATGGTTTTTCGGCATAAACTTTGGCAAGCATGGCTCTTGCTACTGATTTAGTAAATATTGTTTTATTGGAGGAACTTGTATTCGGAGCATCAACTAATGCTTCCAGCAAATCTTTTTCAATCTGCTTATAAGCCTCTTCCTCCGTACTTTGTTTTGGAAAGTATTGTGGATATACTTCAACAATATTTTCCGAGGTAATGTCTCCAGCTATGGTTGTAATAACTGGGATAGATCCGAAAATTCTTACCATATCAAACATTGCCAATGCGCGAAATATCTTTGCTTGTGCTTTATACAATTTAATTTCAGCATCGTTAACTGATCGATCAGCTACACTATCCACGTGTATAATCAAACGGTTGGCGCGTGCGATATCTTCAAGATAGCGATCCCAATCTCTTTCTACTACAGAGTTAGAGCCTTCAATAGCATTACTTTCAAAAGGCACAACTTGTGCTCCTGTTGTACCTGCATATGCATTGTCGGCATGGGATTCTGCAATCAACAGTAAATCAACATACCAATGTTCCTGACGATCACGCATTTGATTATACAAAGATGCCAAAAAATTGTCTACTGCAGCTTTATCTTTAAATACAACTTTTTCACCTGTAACGGTTTCTCCTTCTGTAATGTCGGAATATGAATCTAGTGGATCTCTGACCAATGAACAGGCCGACAGCAATGTACTAAACACCAAAAAGATAAGCAGATATCTATATATTATTTTCATGATGATTTTGATTAAAATTCAAGGTTAACACCTATAACAAATGAGCGGCTGTGTGGATAAGTTCCCCAATCAATCCCTTGAATAGTTCCACTTCCGCCCCATTGATTTACTTCTGGATCCATGCCTGAATATTTGGTCCACGTCAACAAATTACTGGCTGAAAAATAAGGCTGTATTTTTTGAATACCGTTGCGTTTTAACTTTTCTGAAGCGAAACCATAACTCAATGAAATATTTTTCAATCGTAAGTAGCTTCCATCTTCAATGAAATAATTCGAATTTTTCATATCATATCCAGCTTTCGGTACTTCTGTGATTTGTCCAGGAATCTTCCAGCGATCCAATACTTTAGTAATTTGATTTTTCCCGTCATACATTCCTTCCATTTCCATACGACTAGCGTTGTAAAGATCATTTCCATAGGTTCCTTGTAAGAAAATACTAAGATCAAAATTCTTCCAAGAAAAGCTATTAGTCATCCCATATGTAAATTTTGGATTTGGATCGCCAATGTATGTACGATCTGAAGATGATATCTTTCCGTCTCCATTTAGATCTCGGTACATCAATTCTCCGGTTTCCGGATTAACACCATCACTGATATAGCCATAAAATCCTCCTAATGCTCGACCTGGCTCATTTCTTACGACATAATCATTAACAACTTCACTGGTCTTTGCTGCGTAATATATTTTTTGAAGCTCTACTTTATCGAGTTTATTTCGGTTGAATGATATGTTAAAGTCGGTATTCCATGTAAAATCTCCATTTAGATTTTTCGATCCGACAGTTAGTTCAAATCCTTTATTGGTCATTTCACCTTCATTACGGGCGATTGTTGAGGCTGTATTCCCTGCTGGAAGGCTAGCATACATCAACATATCTTTGGTTTTTTTATGATAATAATCTACTGTTACATTTAACCTATTATTGAATCCTGCAAAATCAATTCCTACGTTGGATTGCGTAGTCGTTTCCCAACTTAAATCTGGTGTACGTAGGCCTGCTGGATTAATATTAGGGACAGCATTTTCCAGTCCTACTTGAAACCACTGAAAACGTTCTATATTGTATAATTGGAGGTAAGAATAATCTCCTATTCCGGATTGGTTTCCTGTCTGTCCCCAACCTCCCCTAATTTTGAAATCATTTATCCATTCGATATCTGACATAAAGGATTCAGACGATGCGCGCCATGCCGCTGATAGAGAAGGAAAATAACCCCAGCGATCTTTGGGATTTAATTTGGAAGATCCATCTGCCCGTACATTAGCCGTTAACATATATTTTCCATCGTAGTTATACATTGCACGTGCAAAGTAAGACATCATCCCCCAATTAGATGCGCCAGAACCAGTTCCATTCCACGAAATTTTATTTGCAGCATTCAGGGTTTGAATCAGATCATTACGATAGTTGGACCCATTGATATAACTATTGGTATATTTTGAATCTACCCAGGAAGATCCCGCCATAGCTTCTAAACTATGTTTACCAAAATTTTTGGTATAAGTCAATACATTATCCCAAGTTAATCTGGTATTCATATTTCTAAAATCTGAGGCGGTTCCGAATTGACTTCTCCCCCATGCTGTCGATATTGGATCAAGAAAATTTGTGGTTAAAGCATTTCTTCTATCCATTGTAAAAGAAGATTTGAAAGTCAATTCAGGCATAAAAGTGATCAAGGTACTACCTGTCGCCAATAAGCGATTCTCACGATTATTGTTGTACTTACCTCGTGCTAAATTTTCCAATGGGCTTGTAATATTTCCTATTCCATAAAAATTATTATAGTATTGATTTGGATTTACAGGATCCCAAACTGGTGCATAGGTAGGAGTATTGATCACGGATAGTACCACACCTCCTCTACTTGCTCCAGTACCCGTAATTATACCATTATCGTTGTAATCTGAATAATTGATATTGGCTGTTACTTTCATCCATTTTCTTAACTGATTATCGATATTAGCTCTAAAATTATAACGTTTAAAGAACGATCCTTCTAGGACACCTTTATCATTCACATAACCTGCAGAAAGAAAATAACGCAACTTTTCTGTCCCATCTGAGATTGACAATTGATAGTTTTGCTGTATTCCTGTTTTATATGCTTCCTTAGCCCAGTCTGTTTGATCAGCAAGTCCTGATGGCAAGTTTACCATTCCTATTTCATCCTGCAGCTCTTTATATTGTTGGACATTGAGAACGTCAAAACTATTATTAACGATATTTGCTGTGTACTGCGCATTGAGATTGATTTTGGCTTCTCCACTTTTACCTGATTTGGTGGTGATGAGCACGACACCATTTGCTGCTAAAGATCCATAAATCGCTGCTGAAGATGCATCTTTCAGAATCTGAATATCTGTCACATCATTTGGAGACAAGAATTTTAGATTATCGACCGGTACTCCGTCGACGACATAAAGTGGATCATTACTTCCATTAAAAGATGTTGTACCACGGACTTTAATAGACATTTCAGCTCCGGGTGCACCATTCGGCTGTATTACCGCAACTCCTGCAGCTTTTCCTTGAATTGCTTGACCGACATTGACAATTGGTCTTTTTTCAAGATCTTTTGTTGATACCGATGAGATTGCTGTGGTTACATCTTTTCGTTTTACGCTACCGTACCCAATCACAACCACATCTTCCAGTACATTGGCAGAAGAGCTTAACTGTACTGTCAGATTACTGGAATTGACCACCACTTCCTTTCTATCATAACCAACGTAAGTAAATAACAAAGTTGTTCCGGATGGAACCGAGATTTGAAAGCGTCCATCTTCTTGAGAAGATACGCCATTGACTGTTCCTTTTTGAACAATTGTAACTCCTCCTAGTGGCTTTTGATCTTGGACATCAAGTACACGTCCACTGATCTGTATTTTATCCTGAGCGACGGATGTACCCACTATCGCAAAGAAATAAATTACCCACATAAAAAGAGTTGCTTTCTTAGTAAAGAAAATCATAAGCATTTATAAAATGGTTTCAATAATTTAGTTTGAGAACTACTCAAATAGCCATAGAATTCCCCAGCTCTATGACAAAAACAAAGCTACTAGAACGCTGAGCGGGATAAAAGGGTCTAAATCTAAAAAGTACTGATCATATTTTTTAAACACCTTAAAACAAGACGGTTAAATAAAATTTAAGGAGTTAAAAAGTACTAGATTGACCTTTAAGAGCGATCAATTACTGCAATTTGTCGGACTTGATCTTCAAAATCATCTCGATTTCCAACGGCTTTATTGCGGACTTTTGTCCGATAGTTATAGACTGTGCGAAGTGAGTAACGTAAGAAACTCGCGATCTTAACACTGTCTGAAATGCCCAGACGAATCAAGGCAAAAATACGGAGCTCAGTATTTAGAAACTCACCTTTCTTGGGTAGGATTTGCTCATCTGGAGCAAGCAGTTTATTGAAATCTGCAACAAATGAAGGATATAGATTTAAGAAAATGCGGTCAAAATTAATATATAACTGCTGCACTTCCCGTTCGACCATCTGTGTGGATTTCAGTTGATCTTTGATCGAATCCCATTGCTGGGCACTGGCTTTCTTAAGAAGTGCTTTCCGGATGTCTTCCATCTTATCAATATAATTGGAACAGAGATCAAAAAATTGGGCGATATATTCTTCTTTGATGTGATTTGATTCAAAGAGCTGCATGTTTTTATCATTGACCTCTTCATTCAGTTTACGTAAATTGCTGTTGGTCATCGAAAGCTCTTCACGTGTTAACCTTAGTCGTTGTACCTGCCTAAAGATAAATACCAAACCGATAATCAAGATCAATGATAAAAAGCTAATGACAATTAACATCACTTGTAACTGTCTATTCTGGGTATTGATTTTCTTCTGATAAGCTGCGTTAATAATCGGATAAAAAGATGTGCCTTCTACTATACGATAACGAACATTACAACCCATTGCGTCATCAATCGCTTTTTCAATAAATTTAAATGCATGATCAAAGTCGCGGAGCTCATAATAAGTCAATGCCAGATCTTGCAAAGAGGCATTGTCACGATTAGCAATTTCAATATCAGCAATTGCTGACTGCGCAAAATAATAACGCTGTGCGATTATATTTTTTTCCTGCTTATAGATTAGTCCTATGAAATAGGCAATAAGTGCTCTTTGTTCTAAATCTTCTTTATTTTCCTTCCACATGGCTTTAAATAAGGTCTTAGCCTCTTCTCGCTGTCCTTGAAATAGGATTTTAATCGCTGTTGCACTTTTAAACTGAGAAGACTGTGGATCAAGAACCATTAACAAGGAGTCTCGGTAACGCTCACTTGCCTGGTAGTATTTTTCATGATTATTGCTTTGGCCATAATGACTGTAAAAAGCGCTATAAGTTTCATAATATTGCGGTAATAATGTACTTGATAGTGTCGTGGGATTTAACTGTTGCAATACATGTTCTGCCTCAATGTACCTACCTATTGAAGAATAGATCCAAGCCAGATCTAGACTTACGGCTATTGATGACGAATCTGAATTTTTTAAAGTTAATTGTCGACATAGCATAATATAATGCAATGCTGAGTCGGATTGAAACTTTTTATAGTTTTTAAATATTTCGTAATTTTTCTTTAGATAGTCATGTTCATCTTTTTTTACCAAAGAGGCTTCCTGTTTAAGTTTAGCAATATGATCTTCTCTTTTTTGCACATAGAGTTCTTGATTTTCCATAACATAATCAAGCTTGCGATATAGACTTATACTATCGCTCAAATCTTGCGCAAAGACTGTTAAAATGAAAAAATAGAATGAAAAAAGAGTAATAAAACGTTTCGTCATTATTTAAATTCCCCAATGGTTGAAGATAAATATATCATATTTTAGCTATAAAAAACAAACAGGGGGCAGACAAAAAATTGTCGCCCCCTGTTTAACAGCCTAATAACAACCATTGTTGGCATTAAAGATCTCTTTTAAAAATTTTCGTTAGTACATTCAAAATTGATTTATTGCTACAATTTCATTTTACTGAATGAGTAGGGTGCATCAGTATCTTTAATTCCTCTTTTTTTGTTCGGTTTATCAGCCATATCAAATTGCAACTCCCCCCCTTTCATTAGCTCCTTATATTGAAAGAAATTCTTGGTATACATTTTCCCATTAACCTTTACTTCATTGACGTATACGTTATCTTTATTTTGATTAGTCGCGTCGATCTTCAGTGTTTTCCCATTTTGTAGATTTAATTTGACGGATTGAAATTGTGGTGATCCCAATACATATTCGCCCGAAGCTGGAGCTACGGGATAGAAACCTAAAGCTGAGAAAACATACCAAGCAGATGTTTGTCCATTATCTTCATCACCACAATAACCATCGGGAGTTGGCAGATAAAGCTTATCCATGATTTGTCGCACCCAATATTGTGCTTTCCAAGGCTCAGCAGCATAATTATATAGATATGGCATGTGCTGAATTGGCTGATTACCATGTGCATATTGACCCATATTCATGATTTGCATTTCTCTCATTTCGTGGATCATACTTCTGCTCTTCATGCCCTCGTAGCTTGGTATCACAAATACGGTATCAAGCATTGCATTGAAAGCCTTTTTACTACCCATTAAATCAATCAAACCTTGCGGATCATGGAAGACACAAAAACTCCAGTGCCACGCATTTCCTTCAGTATACTCTTTAGACCAGGCACTTGGATCAAAAGGTGTAATAAAAGTACCATCAGATTTTTTTCCACGCATCAATTTTGTCTCAGCATCATAAATATTTTTATAATTCATGGCACGCTTTGCATAAATTGAAATTTCTGAATTTGGTTTTCCTAAGGCTTTTCCAAATTGATAGATACTCCAATCATTATAGGCATATTCCAAAGTTCTGGCGACATTTTGATTGATATTCTTATCAATTGGTATAAACCCTAATGTATTATACACCTCATGACCGAACCTTCCTGTTGCTGAAATTTTAGGATGAGCGTTATTTGCCCCATGCACGACAGCGTCCCATAATAGATCAGCATCATATCCTTTTCTTCCTGTTGCAAAAGCATCTGCCACCACTGAGGCCGAATTATTACCGATCATTGACTCGCGATGCCCTGGGGAAGCCCATTCTGGTAAAAATCCACTTTCCTTATATGCATTCACCAGTCCAGCCTGCATACGATCATTCATTTCAGGGTAGATGAGATTCAATAAGGGAAATAAGCTTCTAAATGTATCCCAAAATCCGGTATCTGTAAACATTTCCCCGGGTAGAACCTGTCCGTTATAAGGACTATAATGCACCCTTTTTCCTTGTGCATCTATTTCTGAGAAATCTCGCGGAAATAAAGTCGAACGATACAAACAGGAATAAAAAGTTTTTAAACGATCAATATCTGGATCTTTCACCTCAACACGTCCCAATACTTCATTCCATTTCACTTTTCCTACCGCAACTATCTCATCAAACGTTTTGCCTTTAACTTCTTTAAGGTTTAGCTCCGCTTGTTCAAAACTGATGAATGATGATGCAACACGAGCGATAACCTGCTCACCTCGTTTCAAATTTTTAAATCCTACGATAGCACCTGCATGGTTATCCTTCATTTCTAATACATTATTTTTGATATCGCCACTCTTTACAGCTGCTTTAAAATCAAATGAACGATCAAAAACGATGACAAAATAGTTTTTAAAGTTATCAGGCACGCCACCACTATTCCGGGTGTTATACCCGATTATCTTATTTTCTTCTGGAATTACTTTAATGTATGATCCTTTATCGAAAGCATCAATAACCACCTGAGCTGCTTCAGTTTTTGGAAAGGTAAAACGAAATATTGCCCCTCGCTCCGATGGTGTTAATTCTGTAGTCACATCATGATCTGCAAGATATACACTATAGTAATACGGTTTTACGACTTCTGCTTTATGGGAAAACCAGCTCGCACGCTTTTCTTGGTCAAAGACTGGTTCTCCAATTGTTGGCATAATAGAAAACTGTCCATAATCATTATTCCAAGGACTTGGCTGATGGGTTTGTTTAAAACCTTTGATTTTATCGGCCGTATAGGTATAGACCCAGCCATCACCCATACTCCCTGTTTGTGGTGTCCAGAAATTCATGCCCCATGGCATTGCAATAGCTGGATAGGTATTCCCATTTGACAATTCGTACTTAGACTGTGTCCCGATCAATGGGTTGACATAATCGACAGGACTAAATGACTGTGCTTTGCTCAACTGAACAGAGAGCAATAAAACTAATGCTCCTAAAATTTTTTTAAAATTCATTATTGTATTTTTCATTTTGATTGAAACCGCAGGAAGCAAAGTTTCAATCTTAATATTTAAATTTTGTTAAATTTACGTATCCCTGCATTAACTTAATATATGATACTGTTATAATTACAAAAATTTTAGGTTAAATGGCATAAAACAAATCAAGGTCTTAAAAAGACCTCGATTTGATTACAAACAAACACTACCAACCTACATTTTGAATTAGTTTCTCATTTTTCAGTACTTCATTATTCGGAATTGGAAATAGATAATCCCGCTTTTTAAAAATTCTTGTTTCGATTACCGTTCTCTTAAAGAAATCATTTCCATCGGCATTCAGATTCATTCCATAGACTGGTCCTCCACTGACATTTTCAGCAATTTTCCAACGACGAGTATCAAAATAACGGACATTTTCAAAAGCAAGTTCTACTTGACGCTCTTTTCTAATTGCCTCGCGCATTGCCGCCTGCCCTGCAGGAATAGCAATATCTCCTTCGCCATATCCTGGTACACCAGCGCGTTTTCGGATCAAATTGACATATTTTAAAATATCTGCATTTCCTGGAGAAGATTCATTCAATGCTTCTGCATAGTTCAAATAAATATTCGCTAGTCTTAACAATAAAGCTCCTCGATTATTCCCGTTTGTTCCAACGTTCTTTCTCACTGTATAACCGGTAGGCGTTACATCTGATGTGCTTTGTGATCGGCCTGAATTGCCACTATAATTGAACCATGAGATGACAGGCGTACTGCTATTTGCTTGATTAAGCCAATAACTACCACTATAAGTTATTCCTACATAAAAACGTGGTTCACGGTTTACATACATTTTAAATGTTGTACGATCTGCGACATCATAAGGAGCTTTATAGTTAACAAATCCTACTTCAGAATATTCAGATTTTGAATCGTTAATCGGTAATCCATTTTTCATAAAATAGGCATCTACCATTGCCTGCGTTGCTCCAAGAGCTCCTCCGCCTTGTGCTGCTGATGGAAAACCGACATGTTTTGGTGTACGGTCATACTGTGCATTATTTCCACTATTAGATCGGGCAAATATCCACTCCTTATTCCAATCTATTGTCATTACATTGCGGCATGATAAATATGCTGCAACGAAAGGGTCTGCATTTGTTTCCTGATAGAGATCATAATAAGTTGGTACAAATTCATCTATAAACTCTTTAGAAGCCGTTGCGGCAATCTGCCACTTCTGCTTATCTTCTGTCGCACTAAATAAAGCTGTTCCATCTGGATTTTTCAGTGATGCAAAGTCTGTATTTCCATTGTATAAAGGACTTGCCTTTAATAAGAGTGCTTCTGATTTATATGCCTTTACGACTCCCTTTGTAATCCTTCCGTATTCATTATTATTAGGACGATATGGTAATTCTTTATATGCTTCATCTAGTTCGTCAACGATATAATCAATACAGGCATCAAACGGAGTTCTTGCAAGTTTAAGGTCAGAAAGAGGTGCATTGATATCGAGTATCTCTTCACCAATCAACGGTACAGCACCATATGTTTTTACTAAATAATAATAATAAAGTGCCCGAAGTGCTCGTGCCTCTGCTTTGTAAGTTGATTTCATGACTGATGTCACTTCAACAGGGTTTGCATTATCAATATTTTGAATAAAATATGATGCATTTCGAATACCTTCATAGTAGCTATTCCAAAATCCAGCAACAACACCGTCGGTATTGCTCCATACACTTGAGATCATGTTATTTGCATAATTAAAATCCCAGGTATATTTGGCTTCATCGGAGGCTGCGGTCCACGGGCCTGCATTACCCGAATTTGTGAATCGTTGTACCAGTTCGTTAGGAATAACACTGTATATATTGGCTAGAAACTTATCTGTATTCGTTTTGGATTTGAAAATATCCTCTACGGTAATCACATCATCAGGTACTTGATCCAAATAATTTTTACAACCATTGAAAGATGTCAAAGCTAAAGCTGCAATTACCATCCAGCTAAATTTATTTATTTTCATTTTTGTAAGATTAAAAGTTAAAATGTTGCTTGTATTCCCATTGAGATTGTTCTAACATTCGGATAACGTGTGCCATTTCCGGTATTCAATTCAGGATCCCAAAGCTTAAATTTGCTCCAGTAAAGTAAATTAACACCTTGTACATAGATACGCGCATTCTTCACATTGATCCTTTCCAAAAAGTCCTTTTTAAAATTATAGCCAACATCCATTGTTTTTAAGCGAAGAAAATCTACATCTTTGACCCACCATGTTGAAGCTGCTGAATTATTCTTATTAGCGGCATTGCCATAAGCCAGTCGTGGGTAGAATGGGTTTTCCAATGGATTTTCTTCTGTCCAGCGATCTTCTGCAATGGCATAAAGATTGCTTCTTTCGGCACCGGTACTGTTATTAAAAGGAATAATACCATCTCCACCTATTAGGCGTTGAGCTCCAGAAGTACCTTGAAAAAATGCTCCAAAGTAAAACTGTTTATAGGAAACATTAACTCCAAAACCAAAGACAGAATTGGGTACATCTCCATGACCTATCCAGCTCACATCATTAGCATCAACCAGACCATCACCATTTAAATCTTTATAACGAATATCTCCTACACGCTGTGCTCCTAATGCACTTTGATCTGCATGATTTTTGATTTCATCTTCCGACTGAAATAAACCGTCGGCCTGATATCCATATATTCCCAATACGTTGTTACCTCTTCTTTCCATGTATGGAAAAGGTTGTCTCGGTTGATCATTTTCTAGGATCTTGTCTTTATTATAAGTGAATGTCGCACGTAGATCCACATGAACATTCCCAACTGGAAATGGTGCTAATTCTAATGTTCCATCAATACCTTTATTTTCAATAATTCCCAAGTTAGCCCAAGGATTATTGGTCAATCCAACATAGTCAGGAAGCGAGGCTCTCTGTAAAAATACACCTGTTCTTTTTTCTTTAAAAAAATCAACTGTTAATGATAGTTTACTTTTTAGTGTTTTTATTTCTAAACCTAGATTTTGTTTATGAGATTCCGCCCATTGTACATTTGTTCCATAGTCTGAAATCGCTGTACCTCCATACCCCGTATTACTAAGACCGTTACCAAAAGTATAACCTCCCGCATCCGTATTGACTAAAGTCAGATAACCAAAACGACGAGTACCACCATTACTGCCATCTCCAACTTTACCATCCGAATAACGTAATTTTAAAAAGTTAATTCCATTTTTCACTGGTTCAAAAAATCTCTCATTCGAAACTACCCAGCCGACCCCAAAAGAAGGGAAGAAACCAAACTTCATTCCAGGAGCAAAGTTTTCAGAACCATTATATCCAAAATTACCTTCCACAAAGTACTTATCATCATAAGAATAGGTTAAACGTCCAGCTGTTCCCATGTTACGAAAAGGCAATGACGATGTGACATTATCTGCAAATGCTTCTACAATTTCACGTTGATTATACAATAACATAGCTGAGATTTGATGCTTGTCTGCAATCACAGTATTATAATTTAAAGCAGCTTCGGTATAAAACTGTCTATTGGCATTATTTGATTTAGAGAATGCCAGATCATCAGCACCCTGCGAAATAATATTTAAAATGGGATTACCTTGATCGTCATATGGAAACAAACGATTTATCAAATAAGTACTCCGATTTCGGGTACGATTGATGGTATGTTCATTCCAGATATCAAATGAATATAAAGCTGAAAAATTCAGTCCTTTTAACCAAAAAGACAAATCTTGTGTCAGTCTAGCATTTGACATCACTCGATTGTTAAAAATATTTTGGTAACCTGTTTGCGTTATTTGTCCATATGGATTTGGTTGTGCACCTGCTGAACTAACGCCAGGAACGAAGTTACCTGGATACATGGCTGGATATAAGACTGGATTAGTCTGCATAACATTGCCAAAAGCTTCCTCGGGTTTTACTCCGGGATAATTGATATTTCCGATATTTCCCTGTACTCCCAATTCGAATTTTGTTGTTGTCGTCCAATTCATCGAAATATTTGACGTAAAATTGTAACGTTTAAATCTGGTTGTAGCATCATACTTTTGTAGCGCATCAGTTCTAAGCAAACTGGATTCATCATAATAAGCTCCAGAAACATAATAACTTGCGAATTCTGACCCACCCCGGGCGCTAAAGTTTGCACGACGATTGCTTGCTGAATTCTTAAAAAGTTGATCCATCCAGTTCACATTTGGGTATAGATAAGGGTCTTGTCCTAAGATGGTATTGTTGATATAATTATTTGAATATTCCTTTTGCATTCCTGTAGCTAATCGTGCTTCATTACGCAATAACATATAGGTTACTCCATCTGTTAATTCAGGTCTTTTTGTAAATGATGTAAAACCTTGATTGTAATTAAACATTAAAGATGGCTTTCCTGTAATTCCTTTTTTTGTACTGATTAAGATCACACCATTGGCTCCAGCAACACCGTATACAGCAGTAGCCGAAGCATCTTTCAAAATAGTCAGTGAGGAAATATCTTCTGGATCAAGACCGTTAATATCACGCCCTTGTACTCCATCAACAACTACTAATGGTCCTGTATTTCCAGACATGCTTGAGATACCTCTAATCCACAAGTCGGCTCCATCTGCACCCGGAAGCCCTGAACGCTGTACTCCAACCAGTCCCGAAATTCTTCCTGCCAACATGGTACTTAGGTTAGCTACTGGAAGTTTAAGGTCTTCAACATTTACACTTGATTGGGCACCAACTACTGAAATTTTCTTTTGTTGACCGTAGCCCACCACCACAACTTCATTGATACCATTACTTGTTGCTTTTAAAATAACATTTAAGGTAATTGCATTATTGATAACTGTGCGGAAAGTTTCATAACCGATATTGGTTATGGTCAAAGAATCTCCTCGACTTGCAAGTATTTCAAATTGTCCATTTTCTTTGGTTGCAGCAGAGTTTTTTGTCATTAAATTGGTCACTGTTACTCCTGCCAGATTTACATTCATCTCATCGCGCACAATTCCTTTTACAAGAACCTGCCCTGCTTGCTGTGCAAAAGTTTCATTGCCCCAAAAGCAACTACAAAAAGCTATAAGAACAAATATTGTTCTGATTATTTTTTTCATCATCTGATAGGTTTATTATTGATTAGCACTTTTTTGAGGATCTGAGATCAATCGCCATTCTGCCATTTGAAACAGACCTGTTCCTCCAGCAATTTCCTTGATATTCAGTCTGTAAAACTTGTATTTGGTTGTATTGGAGATGTCAAAACGCACCTTATAATTTCTATCTGGGAAAGTGTACCCGCTCTTACTTTCCAATGTCGTCCAGGTTTCTCCATCATTGGAGCCAACTAGATCCCAATTTTTAGGGTCTCGTCCAGGAGCATCATTGGCAGAGGCTAATACATAAGAAGTTACGGCAATTCCGCCGGGAAAAGTTAATTGTAGAAAAAGATCATTCACATAGGGATTAATTAGAAATTTGGTTGAATAGTCATCATCGACCACTTTGGGAGAGCCCTCACCAGCGCCTGAACCGCCACTATTTTCATGGTTAACAGTGAGTTTACCATAAATCGTGATGTCCATTTCTGGCTCAGTTTCTGGGGGTAATAATTCATAATGCTTGACTTCTGTTTTTTGACAAGCACTAAAAGACAACAGCATGCCCACGAAAAGCAATAGTCGCCTAGATCTGGTTAGTTTGTTCATAATAGGCTTAATTAGTTATACTAAAACGAATTAGTACTCTAATATAGAGAAGCCTATTTCAAAAACTTGTTAATCAATTGTTAACATCATTCTTTTTCTATTAATTCCTGATCAAACGGGTGATAAAGCCAACTTTGTAGATTGTTTCAATTTTTAATTGATTAGAATTTAAGAGCACTTTCCGTATTCTAGAAATAAAGACATCTAGACTGCGTCCCATAAAATAGTCACTTTCCCCCCATAGTTTATTGAGTATTTCTTCTCTGGTCAGTACGCGATCTAAATTTTGCAATAGATATTTCCACACTTCAAATTCACGTGCAGTCAAACGTAATGTTTTCCCTCCATTAACACGTACTTCCATAGCACTGCAATACAAAACAACATCTGCAATTTGTAGTTCTTCTATCTTTTTCTCTTTGCCACGCGCTAAAATATTGTTCATGCGCCATAAGAGCTCTTCCGTATCAAAGGGTTTGGTGACGTAATCTTCTGCTCCTAGCTTGAGTCCTGCAATACAGCTTTCCTTTGCATTGCGTGCTGTTAAAAACAAGAAACGAAATTCAGGTTTCAAAACCTTTATCCGCTTCACCAATTCAAAACCATCAAATGATGGCAGTTGAACATCGACTAGCAATAAATCGAAATTTTGTTTTTTACTCAACATTAAAGCTTTATCCCCATCATCGACTAGCTGTACATGAAACCCACTTCTTTCCAGATACCATTGTACCTCTACTCCAAGATCTGCATCATCTTCTATAAGTAATATTTTTCCTTCCATATCCTATTTACTAATTGGAATTATTATTCTAAAAATAGTCCCCTGATCTTGAAAAGTCTCCAGGTCGAGTTTCCATTTATGTACCGCAACAATATTATAAACAAAATATAAACCCAACCCTAATCCTGTTGAGGATCTGATCTGCCGACCTCTTTGGAACTTATTAAATATGCGACTTCGATCCTGTTTATCAATTCCAAACCCATTGTCGCCAATTTCAATCATTAACGATTTTGGGGAAATATATAAAACATTTACTTGCACTCTCTTGTGTTCACTTACGTTGTATTTCAATCCATTTTCAACTAAATTAGTGATTAAAGTGGTTAACATAAAATGATCGTAATAAACATATAAATCAACTGTATGAGGTTCAAAATTCAATACTACAGTTGCTTCTTTTTTCCATTTAATTTGACTATCAAGAATAATATCATTGAGATCTTTTACTAAAAGATGTTTTTGAAATTGTGCAGCCTGTGGATCAAAAGCTGACACCTCCAATGCTTGATTGATCAGTTTATCTAATCTTTGGGTCTGCCTAGTGATGACATCCACACTTCTGTAACCACCTTCCCATTTTTTATCTTCCAGGTCTGCTTTTAAATTTTTGACAGAGACCTGTATGGTTGTTAAGGGTGTCTTAAATTCATGCGTCACATGATTAAAAAAATCGGCTGAAATCTCATTCAATTTTTTTTGTCTTACCCAATTCCTCATGGTGATGAAAAATAAAAAAACAATAACGACAATACTACTGCTAGACAAAAGTAGCAATGGAGCAATAGCCAAAACTATATTTTTTACCTGATTGTGCTTACTAGCATATAACTTAAAGGCAATTAAGCTAGAATTATTGGAAGGAAGTGTAACCGTAATGGCAGATACAATATTTTGAGGACGAACGACATCAAAATTTCCATCGATTAATCCATCTTGATCTGTCGAATTAACTTCAAACAATGAGTAATAGATTTTACCGTCAAACGTTAGCGCAAGCTTATCCAAATACAAAGCATAATCATACTCAGTCAAGTCCAGTTTTAGGTTTCGAATGATATTGTGAAACTGAACCTCAAAATCTGCTTTCTTTTTTAATTCTACCAAAATTTCATTTCCCAGATCTTTTAATTTACGGCGAAAAAGCTTTGGGTCTTCATGATACAGCTTTAGTAATGTTTCATACTGTGGTACCAAGATCGAATCAATAATTGCCTGCCCCCCTGGATACAACTTGTCATTGATGATAGATTCCTCATATGCTAATTTGATCTCTGCCTTTTCATTTTTCAAGAACTCAAGCTGTTCAATTTTATAAACGCTCGATATCAGTCTCAATTGAAGTAAAATTAAGACCACAAAGCTGGTAATGGCTACTGCTTGAATGATCTTAATTTTACTCATCTTCTTATTCATAAACTTTATCATTGACAGGTCCACAATAAACGATCTGATCTATGCTTTTATGAAACTTGATTTATTTATATGATAGGTCAATATAAAAATCTATTTCCCTGGCTTATTAGTCATCTCAAATTGCAGTGCCCCTCCATTCATAATAGCAGCATAAGAAAGTTTCAAATCAGCTAAAGGTTGACCATTTAAGCTTACTTTTTTTACATAGATATTTTTTTCGGATTGATTTTTCACATCTATTGTAATCGTTTTCCCATTTTCTAGGTTAATCTTTGCCGATTTGACCAATGGACTCCCTATCCAGTAAGCATCATCTCCAGGTGCAACTGGATAAAAGCCCAAAGCAGTAAATAGATACCATGCAGACATCTGCCCACAGTCATCATTTCCACCTAAGCCTGCATGTCCATTATGATATTGATTCCGGATGATCTGACGTACACGAGCTTGTGTTTTCCAAGGGCTAGCGGTTTGATTATATAAATATGCGACATGGTGCGATGGTTCATTACCATGTACATAGTTACCAATAATTCCATCGCGAGTGATATCTTCTGTATGTTCGAAATATTTATCTGGTAATTCCATTGTAAACAAGGAATCCAGATAGTTTTCTAATTTTTTGGGTCCCCCCATCATTTCCATCATAGCCACTGGCTGATGTGGTACATATAAACTGTAATTCCAAGTATTACCCTCTATGAATCCTTGACCATGGGTCTCCAAAGCATCGAATTTAGATCTAAATATTCCTTTTGCATCTTTAGGTCTCATAAAGCCGATAGAATGATCATAAACATTTTTCCAATTTGATGCTCTTTTAATAAAATCTTTGTAGATGTCGTCTTTACCTAATTTTTTAGCAAGTTGCGCGATACACCAATCATCATAAGCATACTCCAGTGTATTGGAAACTGAAGTCCCAGAAATTTCATCTGGTACATATCCTAAATCGATATAGGATCCTATTCCTTCATATTTACGTGCATTTGCTGTTTGAACGCATGCAGCCAACGCGGCTTCAGCATCTCCTTTGTAAACTCCTTTCAAAATTGCATCTACTACCACCGAGACTGAATGATACCCACTCATGCACCAATTATCATTGGCATAATGCGACCAAATAGGCAACATTTTCAAGACACTTTGATCATAGTGTGCCATCATGGATGATACCATATCGGCATTGCGCGTAGGATTGATTAAATTCATTAATGGATGGAATGCCCTAAAAGTATCCCATAACGAAAAAGAGGTGTAATTGGTAAATCCTTTTGCCTGATGCACTTCTTGATCCAAACCTTTGTATTCTCCATTCACATCCATATACACTGTCGGCATCAGACTGGCATGGTACATGGCGGTGTAGAAATTAATCAGATCTTCTTTGTTCAGCATATCCACCTGTACTTTGTTCAGTTCCTGCTCCCACGATTTTTGACCCGCTTTCACATAATTTTCAAAGTTCCAATCTGGTGCTTCGTGTTCCATATTCGCAAGCGCATTCTTCATACTTACGGGACTTAGTGCTACCTTCATCAAAACCTCCTCACCATCCTTCGTGTCAAAATCCAGATTCATTTTGATCTGATGTGCGGCTAAATCTGGAAAATTATTTTTTTGATCAAATTTTCGCCAAAAACCCGCATAAACCTGTTTTGCATCTTCATACTTAGCTCCATAATTTTTAAATGCTTTCGAAGTTTTAATCGCAAAATAAACTGTCCTTGTTCGAGCCCACCCATTAGTTTGACGGTAACCTACGATCGTCGAGTCATTCAAAACACGGACTACAGTCCAAACATTTTTAGCTTCGTAATTATAAATACCAGCGGTTAAATCTAAGATCAAGTGTGAAGCATCAGATTTTGGAAATGTATACCGATGTATGCCCACACGACTTGTGGTCGTCATCTCGGCTTTAATCTGATGTTTGTCTAAGAGTACCTTATAATAATTTGCTTCTGCAACCTCATTACTGTGTGAATATGGTGAACGATATCCATCCTGTGGTCTATCGGCAGTACCTGGATTCAACTGAACTTTACCCTGTGTGGGCATAACTAAGATGTCACCCAGATCTGAATGTCCTGTGCCACTAAAATGAGTATGGCTGAACCCAACGATGGTCGGATCATCATATTGGTATCCTGCACAATACTTGTAGACATCACCATTATATTTACCATTCATAGCATATGGAATGGTGTCTGTATCAGGACTTAGCTGTACGGCCCCAAATGGTACTGTTGCTCCTGGAAATGTATGCCCCATGCGGGCTGTACCAATTAAAGGTTTTACGTATTGTATTAAATTGGACTGCGCCTGTAGCAGGTTAGGAAACAGGAACAATCCTAAATATAGGAGTTGTTTACTTTTCATAAGTTTAGATTTTTAAAGACTTGGAGCCTGGCTATAGTTTTTCCATAACTCATCTAGTGTCTTTCCGGTTTGCTTTTCCCAAAATCCATCTGTAAAGGTTTTATTCCGCATTGCCAAATCTAGATTTTTAACAAATCCTTTTTTTACCTTTTTCTCTATCCAAAAGAAAAAACGGGCGGTTACACGATAAGAGTCTGTATACTTTTGGCTTGCATTCCATTCTGGTAATTTCCAATTTGCACCAGCATTGTCTATACCATCGGCAAAACGGACATAATCAGCGATTCCTTCTGTAATCCACCAAGGTCCAGAGCCATTGGGATAGCCTTGCACGATATGCATCACTTCATGGGTTACGACATCTATATCCCCTGGGTTCTTCGCAAACCATGCAGGACTATACCTTACTATTCCACCGGCTGTGGCGGCTACTCCTTTATAATCGGGATCGATCACAAAAGATACTTTTTTCATTGTCTTTTTGTTATACGTTTTTGCCAACTTCGGGTAATTGACAAAGAAAGTATGGATCAATTTTTCTTTCAAAACAGGGCTGAAATCTTTATCCTTATTTATCCAAATCAATGTGTAACCATTCTTTGTAATACTATCCGTATCAACTGCTACCTTACGATCATGTTCTGTATGGTTCCAGTTATCTTGAGCAAGGGCTGATTGACCAGCAATCAACCCTATTACACAACCAACTATCTGACTAAATTTCATTTGTCATTATTTTTTAAAAACTGTCTTTAATTCTGTACTCATCGAATAAGGGGCTGCGTCTAATGTAGCTCCGCGGTTGTAGTTTGGTTTAGAAGTCATATCAAAGGATAGTGTTCCACCTTTCACTAATTCTTGGTGGCTCAACCAATTCTTAGTGTAGGATTTTCCATTAACTTTTAAGTCATTGACATAGAAATTCTGTGCACTAGCTTGATTTCCGATGATCTCTACTGTTTTACCATTTTCCAGTTTTAATGTTGTTTTTGCGAAAAGTGGTGCCCCCAATACGTATTCATCGGTAGCAGGACAAACCGGATAAAATCCAAGTGAAGAGAAAACATACCAAGCCGAAGTTTGACCATTATCTTCGTCTCCACAATAACCATCGGGAGTAGCTTGATACATACGATCTAAGACCTGACGAACCCAATATTGTGTTTTCCAAGGTTGGGCACTATAATTATACAAGTAGATCATGTGTTGGATGGGTTGATTACCATGCGCATACTGTCCCATATTCGCGATCTGCATTTCACGAATTTCATGGATAGTACCCCCATAATAACTATCATCGAAAGCTGGTGGCTGTGTAAATACACTATCTAACATCGTATTAAATTGTTTATTACCCCCCATCAAACCGATTAATCCTTCTATATCGTGAAAAACACTCCACGAGTAATGCCAGCTATTGCCTTCGGTAAATGCATCACCCCATTTCAATGGATTGAATGGGCTCTGAAATTTGCCATCTTTATTCTTTCCGCGCATTAAGTTTGTTGAAGAATCAAATAGATGACGATAATTTTGTGCTCTTTTTGCATACAGTTCAATATCTGCTTTCGGTTTTTTTAATGCTTTGGCTAATTGATAAATTGTAAAATCATCATACGCATACTCCAGTGTACGTGCTGCGTTTTCATTGATTCCTACATCATAGGGCACATAACCTAATTTGTTATAGTACTCAACTCCTTTACGGCCTACTGCAGTCATTGGTCCCTCATTGTTAGCCCCATGCTTCAAAGCCTCATAAAGTGTATTGATATCATATCCTCTCAATCCTTTAATATAGGCATCAGCCACTACAGAAGCAGAGTTATTACCGACCATGATATCTGCAAAACCCGGACTACTCCACTCTGGAAGAAATCCACCTTCTAAATATGCATTTTTCAATCCTTCTTGCATTTCAACATTGATGGATGGATACATGAGATTCAGGAATGGATATAGCGCTCTGAACGTATCCCAAAAACCTGTACCACCATATAAATATCCTGGTAATATTTTTCCATTATAAGGACTGTAATGCACCTTTTCTCCAGAGGCATTGATTTCATATAATTTATTTGGAAAGAATAACGTACGGTATAAGGTCGAATAGAAAGTACGCATCTGATCGATATTATCACCTTCTACAGCTAATCGACCTAGCTTTTCATTCCAGATCGCTCTTCCATCAGCCTTTACTTGATCAAAAGTACGGTTACCTAATTCATTGAGATTGAGTAGTGCCTGCTCTGCACTGATAAATGAAGAAGCTACACGAACTTGAACAGGTTTAGATTTATCTTTTACTTTAAAGCCTAAAATTGCTCCGGTCTGATCTGCAGTGGATTTTAATTTACCTTTAAAACGTTCCTTACCTTCCCAAGTTGAGTAATTGTCAAAAGGTTGATCAAATATTAAGACAAAATAATTCTTAAAATTTGTCAATTTTCCACGAGAGTATCGTGTAGAATAACCGATAACCATATTCTTTTCAGGAATAATCTGTACTTCAGATCCCTTATCGAATGCATCAAGGACAACAAATGCTGAATCTGTCTTATTAAAAGAAAATTTAAAATAAGCGGCACGCTCTGTCGGTGTTAATTCTGCCGTTACATCATGATCCGCTAAATACACGGAATAATAGTAAGGAGTTGCTTTTTCAGCTTTATGTGAAAACCAACTGGCTCTTTCTTCTTGATCAAAAGCGGCTTTACCCGTTACTGGCATTAAAGAAAACTGTCCGTAGTCATTCATCCATGGAGACGGCTGATGCGTCTGCTTCAATCCTCTTATTTTATCTGCGGCATAGGTATATTGCCAGCCATCGCCATTTTTCCCGGTCTGAGGAGTCCACATGTTCATACCCCATGGTAATCCGATTGCAGGATATGTATTTCCGTTTGACAGCGAAGGTTTTGAATCTGTTCCCATAAGCGGGTTGACCAAATCAACAGGATCAACAGCTTTGCCATTTAATTTCTGGGCAGAAACAGTATTCGTACAAAATAAGGATAGGCTTAAACTCCATGCTATCCCCCATTTTAGGGTTTTAAAAATCATATGTGGTAAGTTAAATTGACATAAATTGGGTATTTCAACATCATAGCGAAGAAATAATTGATTTAACGAGATTAAAGATAAAACCTTTTAGCAATAAATAAAAATAAAATTAACAGCAATTCGCAATTCCTATCTTCTTTATTACAAAGGAGGTATAACAAAAAACAGAAATGTCATCTGAAAGTCTTTTTTACTCCCCTTTGGGAAATTATCACATATTTAGCCTATCCTTGTATCAATATAATTTTTAAATAAAATGAATAAAGGAACTGTAAAGTTTTTCAATGAAACTAAAGGATTTGGTTTTATTACCCCTGAAAATGGTGGAGACGATGTATTTGTACACATTTCAGGCTTAAAAGACCAAGTTAGAGAAGGCGATAGCGTTAGCTACGAAATTGAAAACGGAAAAAAAGGCTTAAATGCTGTTAATGTAAGAATAAACTAATTACTATTATATTTTCTTGCAAAAGCAGCTTCCTCACAGGAAGCTGCTTTTTTTTGTTACAAACAGCAAAAACTCAAATCCAGATATACGATCTTTTAACTCCAGCATAAAAGATTCTTTAACGGTTCTTTTCGACCGTAAAAAAATGCTAACATAAATATGCTCAAGCACACTTAAATCCTTGAGCATAACTATACGATATAAAATATATTTTCCTTTACAGATTTTCTTATTTCAATTCGGACAATCTTGTCAAACCTTCCAAATAATAATAATCTGCATAAGCCAGTGGCACATCAATCTCCGAGTTGTGAGGTATACTTCCAACACTATGTTTTAATAAAAAGCCTCCATTTGTCCCATAGTCAGCAAAATAAGCTGGTCCAGATAATGTTTTTAGAGTTGACTTAGCAAAGTTTAAATAAGATCTACTCTCTTTCCCTGTAGTAAAAGTAGATAGGTCCACCAATGCTGATGCAACAACCGCCGCCGCTGAAGCATCTCTCGGTATATAATCAAGCTTCAAGTAGGCAAAGTCAAGATCTGACTTATACCCTTCCTGCTGTGCATTAAAATCCCAGTAAGGAATCTTATCCTTAGGTAAATTCTTATGATTCATATAAAAACTTGCCGCAGCTTTAGCTGTCTCCAGAAACTCTTTCTTTTTGGTTTCTTTATACATCATCGTAAAACCATAGATTGCCCATGCCTGGCCTCTCGCCCAAGTCGAATTATCAGCATAGCCTTGATTTGTTTGCCTATGGATGGCTTTTCCATTTTCATCATAATCCACAACATGGTAGGTACTGTGATCCGGACGGAAATGATTCTGCATTGTTTTGGTTGCATGGCTGATCGCAACATTTCTAAATTTAGGATCTCCTGTAATATCCGAAACATAACACAACATCTCCAAATTCAGCATATTATCAATAATTACAGGATACTGCCAAGTTGTTTTGCCATCCCATGACTTCTTTTTATTCCACGATTTAATCAATCCTACTTTTGGATTATAACGTTTTAAAGCCGTATTAGCTGCGTGAATGATAATATCTTTATAAGCTTCTACCTTTTTTGGATCTTTGAGATATTTGATCGCATTACCATAAGAACAGTACATCACAAAACCAATATCATGGTGCTGGTCAAGGTTTTTCGCTTTCTCTAAAACCTCGGTCCACTTTATCGCCTCGTTCTTTATTCCTTCGTCACCTGTTTTGTTGTATATGTACCAAAGCGATCCAGGAAAGAAACCTCCTGTCCAATCCCACTCACTCGTCACGACCAACTCTCCTTTCTTATTTATTGTTCTTGGAAAATTTCTCAATTTATCAGCTTCTTTTGCTAAATATGTATATTGCTTTTCCGAAGCTTCAAAACTTTTCTTGATAAATGGCAATTTTATAGGTATAAAACTTAGTGTTAAACCTGCCACTGTAAGCCCCAATAAAGGAATCAACATTTTTCTTTTCATAAGAATCTTCATAATATAAATAGTAAACACATAAAATCTCTTAATTAAATAGCATCTCAATATAATCTGTGCTATCTATTCTTTAGAATAACACAAAGGATACTAGTCATTCAAAATTATTTGACGGTAAATATATAAGTACCTTTCTCTTTTATTTTTTTCGCTTTCAATGATAATCTAAAGATAGCATCACCCCAGACCTGACTTAGTCTGATATCAGACTGAGGAATAGCTTCAACTTCAGCATCAAATTCAGCAACATTATATTCTAGATGATATTTCCCTCCGTTCAACGCAATCTTTCCGCCAGAAATAACAGGTTTTCCTGCCAATAAAAAATGAATTACATTAGATACTGTAGGTGTTTTAAGATCAAATTTATCTATTATTTCCAGCACACCTTTTTTTAATTGATAACTACGATTCCATGAATTGATCGCGGCCTGATTTGAATAAGCTCCTGCAATATTCAGTTTAAACAACTTTTTCTTCGGATCAAATGATACATCTTGCGCCTTATATGAAGCTCCGAATACTTGATCATGACCATTGATCTGTGGCAGGTTGTGATAGCCGCTTTGCATGGACCAGATGTCGTAACGTTCACTGCTAAAGGTCTTTTTATTATATGTACCAACACCGGCGTCGATAAAAATAGGTTTTTCAGCACGATATAGAATAAATGTTCCGATGTCATTATGATTATGACTTTCATTATTATAACCGCCTTTTGCAGCAAAAAATAAATCCTCATCTTTCATGTATAAGAATTCTGTTTGCGGATACCACTTGTAGCTATTTGTTGGAAGTTTTCCCGACCCATTTTTAATTTCGTTCAAACTCAATAGATCTTCGAGACTTCTGAAGATATCACGATCTGATTTAAAAGAAGGTTTTCTTTTGTTTTGCAGATAACGTGCAAAATCGATCATTTCTGTACTGATGACAGCTTTTCCATAACGGTATATCAAATACGGGTCACCACCGCCTTTTGCAGAAGCATCGGCAAAATTTACAACCCAATTATCTCCGCCGATATAAGACTGAGCAATATACTCACCCATATTGCGTACTACAGGTTGATCGAAAATACTAATTTTATTGCCTGTGGCATCCGTCAAGATTTTTAGGTAATCGTAGAGCTTACCAGCTGCGTGCCCCCAATATGAGGGTCCTTCCTCACAAGCACCATCCGCTTTGACATAATTAATAAATTTATCGACCGATTGCATCGTTTTATATATACCAGCGCGCTGCTTCTCGACATCATCTTCTATCAGCAATAAACAGGTCAGTACATTAAAATTACACCAAGGATTCCAATTATTGACCATCTGATTCGGTTTTCCCGCAAGTGCCTGCCACCACATATCATTACGTTCTAGGTAGGGTGTAATAACCCGATCTTGAATTGATTTTTTCAGACGCTTACTAATCTCTGGATTAATCTTATCCATTTCAGGATGCAAGTAATAGTAAATCCAAGAAAGCATGGATCCCATATCGCCTGCGACTAGATCTACGACGTGCGTACCTTCTTGTGGTAGCGTACGTTTTGAAGATTGAAAAGCGGGTAGATGTGCAGATAATGACCAAGTACTCATCTCGGTAAAATACCAGACGCCATTGATAATCTGATCTAAGTAACGTCCCTTTCCTTCAGCCAATTCGGCTAAAAACAAGTTGCTCAATGCGATCGCATTTTCATTCATCGGCTTCTCCATGATTATACGTGACCCTGTACGCTCATAGGCAAGATAATCTGATGCCTTCACAACCTGCCATTGATAATCTAGATCACTATTTCCTTTATTTAATAAAGTACCAGCTACTGTTTTCGTCAACTCAGACCAAGCTGCTCGATCCTGATACTCTGGGAATGGAACCCATTGCTTAGTCGGAAGTAGATCACGCTGGAGATCTGCTAGATTAAATTTTCCGCTTAATAAATTTAGTTCATCTGCCTTTACCATTGCAAAAAAACAAATTGGTAAAAGCAATGAGCACATCAATAATTTTTTCATGAGATCTATGTTGATATAAATTTGGAAATAACCGTATTCATGTATTTTCTCTATTTAACTCCTCTAGTGGTTGGCCACCAGCATTAAAATACTGTATTCACTTTTCTTGATAAAAAAGAGTCATCATAGCTATTGATGCCAAATTTGAAATTAAAAGGTGTACCATCATAACAAGAAGATTTAAACGGAATATTCTACATTAACCATAATTTGAAACAATATTAAAGATATCCTTGAGTGGGATTTACCTACTTTTATAATTTCTAAGATAAGGTATTTCAACATTAAAAAAGTTGAAATTATCGCAATCGATTTCGATAAAATATAAAAGGAAAGATAATAAGCAATAAGCCGGTGGGAAATATCGCCTTTAATATAATAGGTTAAATTATGTTGAATAGAAAAGACCAAGCTGCTTAATGAAACTTGGTCTTTTTTAATATCGATTATTATCTTTTTGATTTGAAAAGAATCACTGATGTAATAAATATTTTTTGATTAATTCAACTGTAATGATGCTGGTCCAAATTCTTCAAAATAAATGGCTGACTTCTCGACTCCATGTTCCAATAAAAAATGATAATGTTTTGAAATGAAGGGAGCCGGACCACAAATAAAATATTCTGCTTCCGGTTGCAATACCACATTTTTTATTTGCGCAAGCTCTACCCAGCCTTTATACTCAAATGCTGCTGTTTCCTCAATATGATCATAAAAGATATGGCGATCGATCTTATTATCCCTAGCGATTTCTGCAAGCCTATCCTTGAATGCATGCACCGACTCATTTCTACAACCGTGTATCCAGGTAATTGGAATAGGTGATTCTACTTTATCTTTTACCAATTCTTCAAGCATCGCCATCAAAGGAGTTTGTCCGACGCCGCCACTTATAAATACTTTTGGATTTTGATTTTCTAGTTGGAGGACAAATGTTCCCGCCGGTGCAGATAAATCGACCAGGTCCCCTATTTCCACATGATTGTGCAGATGGTTACTGATCATTCCATCAGGATGTTTAGTTCCGGTTTCTCGTTTCACAGAAATACGATAATATTTTCCATTTGGGGCACATGAAATGCTATATTGTCGCGGTTGCAAAAGATCCAATTCTGGCAAAAATAAACGTAGGCTGATATACTGGCCTGGCAGAAAATCAGCCACTGGTCCGCGATCACTGGGATAAAGATAAAATGAGGTAATCTCTTCCGATTCTTTAATTTTTTGCTTTACAACAAAAGGTCTCCAACCAGACCAGCCTCCGATTTTGGCTGTTTGCTTGCTATAGAGTGACTGCTCGTGACCAGACATCAGAGAAGCAAGTTGCCCATAAGCCAGAGTCCAAGCCTCTAATAGTTCCACTGAAGCAGCATCGCCTAGAACCTCAGCAATGGATGCAATTAAGTGATTGCCCACAATCAAGTAATGTTCCGGACGGATAGATAAACTGGTATGCTTATGACCGATACCATTGACAACAGGCATCAATACACCTGGGTTTTCGATATGTTCAGCGTACGCGAGTACGGCCATTGCTAGCGCTGTCTGCTGTTTATTATTCTGCTGGTTGCCCATGTTGAACACATGTTTCAATTCAGGGTTATGCTCGAACATACGTTTATAAAAATGTGTTGTCAATAACACACCATGCTCTTTTAAAATTGGCACAGTAGCCTTTACTAATTGTTTTTGATCTGCTGTCATGTTATATCAATGAAAATAAAAGATAATTACATCTTTTATTGTTGTAAAAAAATGCTTTATGAAACAAAGTCCTAGAAACGCGGCTTATTGCTATATTTGATCATTTTTATATGATTAACTTAAAATAAATAAACTCATCTCTACATCTCACAAAGATAAAAACAATAAAAGACTTTATCATCTTTTATTAAAAAAATATGATACAAGCTCGAAATATAGCCACTACTTTGCTATTTCAGGATATGTATAGACATTGTAAGGGTTTATCTTTTTTGCTACGGCATAAGCGATCAATACTGCAATTGCCATTGGAAATAGTAAGATATATGCACCCGGAGCCATACTGCAGATCAAGAACAAGGCAGTGAAACGACCATGAATAGCAGCTGCTAAAGTCGAAGCGGCACCTACCAAGGCAAAATTTAAAATCAACAAATCTAAACCAAAAATCATATTGCAAAACAATGCCACTGCCATACCCAAAAAAGCCCCAGCAACAATACTTGGCGCAAATACTCCACCATCACCACCGGCGCCCAAAGTAAGGGATGCGACCAAGGGTTTCAATATGACCAGAATCAGTAATGATATCGAAATCATCACAGCTCCCTGTGATGCTGTCGACAATTTGATCATTTGCTGAAGACCGTGATAGCTATCTCCGTACAAGGCTGGAAAGAACAAAATAAAACTTCCAACGGTAATTGCACCAATATTTACTCTCAAAAAATTACTATTTATTCGAGCAAAAAGTTTTTTAGAAGTCAAGACCAGCTTCATAAAATAATTAGCCAATACTGCTCCTAATACAGCTACCAACATCATATACGGCAGTCCATACCAATGCCACTGCTGAACAGGAAAGGATAATAATGGTTCTTTCTCAAAATAATAAATTCCTATAGAAGAAACAATTCCAGCTATAGTACAGCTTAACAAAACAGTTTTCTTCAATCCTCGAGCAATTACTTCAATGGCAAAAAACCAACCTCCTAAAACAGTTCCAAATAATACGGCGACACCCGCTGTCACGCCTGCGCAGATGAGCTCGCGCTTATATTTCATCGGTGCCCAGCCTCCTTTACTCATCTGGTTGCCCAATGTAGCAGTAGCAACTACAGTAGAAACCTCTATACCTGTAGATCCTCCAAAAATAACCGTAAGAAAACCGTTTATATAATGTGATGGAATTTTATATAATGGAAGATGATCCTGACGTGTATCCAGAGACCGGTAAATTTCACGAATGCCCTTATTTTTTTTATTTTGAAATACGTATTTCCTTAAAAAATAGATGATGGTAATACCTATGGATGGAAAAATAATATAGAGATAATGATTTATTTGCGACACATGCTCAAACAGATAATCTTGCCAATGGGTAGTGAGGTGTTTGAGTGTATACGCCAAAAGTCCAGATAGCACAGCGACAATAATACTGCCTATCATGAGCTTAAAATAACTGTACAGTTTTATTTTATCTTTCATGATCGATTTCCTATTCTGGCGCAAAGCTACCATAAAAAAATGCAGTAATTCAAGTATTTGCAAGAAAAACTGTGCAATATCTAAGCTACTACCATTGTTAATCCATGAATATAAAACTGTACATACAAACAGAAAATCAAACAACACCTCAGTAACATATAAAATGTTATCTCAAATACTGAACTATTTAAATCAGTATAATGAATTATTTTTCAGTTATTCCTCGAACATTCAACAATAATATCCCTTATGTGAGAAAAAAAGTAACTGTTATAATTAAATTTATGTAGATTTGTAGCTACAAACCATTGGACAATAAATACATCATTTTAGAATAAATGATAACAGAAAAGAATTCGAAAAATAGGAACAAATTAGTTTTTAATATCGATTATTCATTTTAATAAATTATTAGACCAAAGGCGGAATTAGTTTTAGTCAGTATCTCATTACAAATCATATTTTATGATCCGTATATCTTGGCACGATTTTTACTTCATGATGGGAAATTTGAATAGGGTACTACTGAATAACAAAAGCCAACAATTTTTAAAGCTGGGTAGTTGTTTCAACATCTATCTTATGTCAAAGTATATTGTAATAAAATCACCTACTATTTGAAACATGTTTCATGATTAACCTTACGCTGCTAAAGAGAAAATTTCGAAAAGACAATCCAAGATGGGTTATTCTTTTAATTGATTTGTTTATCGTATTTGTCTGTTATGCTATTTCTAATTTCATTTTTAACAGCATGCATGAACAATATTCGACAGCCATGATGCTGAAGAAAAGTATTCTTATTTTATTGGTATATAGCTTTGCTTTTTCGATAATGGGGACCTATAAAGGCATTATTCGTCAAACTGGTATTCAAGATGCTATAAAGATATTTAAAACGGTGTGGTTGGCCTTTATGTTGTTAGCAATACCAACGATTGCTATTCGTTACTATATTCCAAAAGGAACAATTGCTGGCGATTTCTTACGTCTCTCTTACATCATACTTTTTATGCACAGCTTTTTCACGATGGTGATGCTGGTTGCGGCTCGTGTGACTTATCGGAGTATTTATGACATGCTTTTTCTTCCCAATCGGAAAAATCGAAATGTATTAATTTTTGGAGCTTCCAGACCAGGATTAGTAGCTTACTCACTTTTACGTGAAGACCGCCGTATAAAAAATCATGTTGTTGCGTTTGTCGAAGATAAAGTTTCACGTGTAGGTAAACGTATTACGGGATTACGTATACTCTATCTAGAAAAAATAGATCAAGCTTTCATTGACCAATTCAATATCTCAGAGGTTATTATTGCAGTGGAAAATAATGATCCCGAAAGATTAGTACAAGTAACAGACCATTTTCAACAACTGAATCTTGAACTGAAGATCATGCCCAATTCACGGGTTATGTTAAATTCTGGTGCTAAACGTGAGATTCGTCCACTAAAGATTGAGGATTTATTAGGAAGAAAAGCGATTAAGATTGAAAATCCGGAAATTGATGCAGAATTGGACAATAAAGTAATTTTGATAACTGGTGCTGCCGGTTCGATCGGAGGAGAATTATCCCGTCAGATTTCACAACGCAATTACCGTCACCTTATTTTATTGGACCAAGCAGAATCACCACTTTACGATCTTCAACAATCGCTAAAAGCTTCTCATCCCGATCGCGTTAAATGTATTGTTGGTGACGTTCGCGATAAGTTATTCTTGGAACGTATCTTTAAACGTTATCGCCCACAGATGATATTTCACGCGGCGGCGTATAAACATGTTCCTTTAATGGAACAGAACCCATATGAAGCTATCTGGACCAATTTAATTGGCAGTAAAAATATGGCCGATTTGGCTGTCGCATATGGTATCCATAAGTTTGTCATGGTATCTACTGATAAAGCTGTCAATCCAACTAATGTCATGGGAGCAACAAAGCGGGCGGCTGAGATATATGTCAACAGCTGTAGCGCATTAGGAAAAACCAATTTCATTGTTACACGATTTGGGAATGTATTAGGATCAAATGGCTCCGTTATCCCATTGTTTGAAAAACAAATGGAGCAGGGAGGCCCATTAACACTGACACATGAAGACATCACACGATATTTTATGACGATACCAGAAGCTTGTCTATTAGTTCAAGAAGCTGGTGTTATGGGCAATGGTGGAGAAATCTTTGTTTTTGATATGGGTAAATCTGTCAAAATTATAGATTTGGCCAAGCGCATGATCAAGCTGAAAGGTTACCGTTATCCTGAAGATATTGATATTAAGATCGTAGGGTTAAGACCAGGCGAGAAAATATTTGAGGAATTATTAGCGAATGATGAGAATACACAAAAAACGCATCATCCTAAAATTATGATCGCTCAAGTAAATCGAGAAGACATAGCTGAAAAATGTCATCTAATTGAGCAGTTGAGCCGTGACATTACTTCGTTTGACAAAAGTGATATCAATGACATGCAACTGGTGCTACAGCTCAAGAAAATTGTTCCAGAATTTAAGTCACAAAATTCGATATTTAAAGATTTGGACGAACATATTGAAGAAAAAGTTATTTTGAACACTTAATATGCGATAAATTAAATATCGTTACAAAACAAAAAATAACCCGCTTTACTAAATATAAGCGGGTTATTTTTTTTGAGTTTTATATCTGTGAATAAAAGATGAACAGTCGTTGTCTTAACCTCCTGTTTGTTTCACAATGAAATTACCCATCTCTAAAGGCTCTCTTCAAATATTTTAATACAATTATTTCTCATACAATTCCAATTATTCTTTCGTAATTTGCCATCGAATTCTTCATCGAGTTGCTATTTATAAAAAATAAATTCATTCGATTCAAGTATTTTGGATGAGAATCCGGTAGTCAAATTTATATGTATTCAAAGAGTTCAATATAATGAGGCATAATTTAGCAATACTGATTTCCTTTTTCATATAATCCAGTCTGCAAATAGAGTAAGAACAAAAATGAAAGACAAAAAAATATATATAGCAGGTCATCGTGGTATGGTTGGTTCAGCAGTAAAAAGAAATTTAGAGAACTTAGGTTATCATAATTTCATTTTACGAAGTTCTGCTGAATTGGATTTAAGAAACCAGTCCGAAGTACAGGAATTTTTCAGGAATGAAAAGCCAGCAATTGTAATTGATGCTGCGGCAAAGGTAGGTGGTATATTAGCCAATAACAATTATCCTTATCAGTTTTTGATGGATAATATGCAAATTCAAAACAACCTTATAAACGAGTCATTACAAAACGATGTTGAAAAGTTTATTTTCCTAGGTTCTTCTTGTATTTATCCCAAATTTGCACCTCAGCCTTTACAAGAATCCAGTTTATTGACGGATAGTCTAGAGCCAACAAACGAATGGTATGCCTTGGCAAAGATTGCGGGGGTAAAAGCATGTCAAGCGATACGTAATCAATTTGGAAAAGACTATGTTAGCCTTATGCCTACAAATTTATATGGCACACATGACAATTTTGATCTCACAAGTTCACATGTCCTGCCTGCGATGATTCGAAAATTTCACGAAGCGAAATTAGAAGGACATACCACAGTCAACTTATGGGGATCTGGAAGTCCGATGCGCGAATTTTTATTTGTGGATGATTTAGCGCGAGCTGTTGCATTTGCGTTAGAAAATAAGCTTCCCGAGTACCTATATAATGTCGGTACAGGAATAGATCTTAGTATCAAAGATTTAGCGACTCTCATTCAATCTGTTGTCGGTCACCAAGGAGAAATTAACTGGGACAGCAGTAAACCCGATGGAACTCCACGCAAACTTATGGATGTAAGTAAGATGCATGAATTGGGATGGAAACATCAAATTGAATTAAAGGATGGTATCCAGACTACCTATCAATGGTTTCTAGAAAATCAGGATAACTACAAAGAAGTAAAATTATAAGTATTCAATACTACTTAAATTAAGCATATAATTAAGATGAAAATTGCATTAATCACTGGTGTAACCGGACAGGATGGCTCATATTTAGCAGAACTATTATTAGAAAAGGGCTATATGGTACATGGTATCAAACGTAGAGCATCCTCTTTCAACACACAGCGTATTGACCATATTTATATGGACCAACATGAAAACCATGTCAATTTTAAGCTGCATTATGGAGATTTGACCGATTCAACTAATATCATCCGTATCATTCAAGAAGTACAACCTGATGAAATTTACAATCTGGGAGCCATGTCACATGTTAAAGTATCTTTTGATTCACCAGAATATGTAGCGAATGTCGACGGTATTGGAACACTACGTATTCTTGAGGCTGTACGCATATTAGGTCTAGAGAAAAAAACACGGATTTATCAAGCATCTACTTCCGAATTATACGGTTTGGTTCAAGAAGTTCCTCAGAAAGAAACTACTCCATTTTATCCGAGATCACCTTATGGAGTAGCAAAGATTTACGGTTTTTGGATTACGAAAAACTATCGTGAAGCATATAAGATGTATGCTTGCAATGGTATTCTTTTCAACCATGAATCGCCACGAAGAGGTGAAACTTTTGTTACTCGCAAGATTACGATGGCTACAGCTGCCATTGCACACGGCAAACAAGAATGCTTATATTTAGGTAATCTCAATGCACAGCGCGATTGGGGTCATGCAAAAGACTATGTGGAAGCCATGTGGCTTATCTTGCAACAAGATGTAGCCGAAGATTTTGTCATCGCAACAGGAGTAACCACCTCTGTTCGCGAGTTTGTACGTATGGCATTTGCTGAAATAGGTATAGAACTCGAATTTGAAGGTAGTGAAGCTTCAGAAGTTGCAAAAGTAAAAGCCTGTAATCACCCCGATTATCAATTAGAAATCGGTAAAGTTGTTGTAAAAGTAGATCCTCAATATTACAGACCGACCGAAGTCGATTTATTGGTAGGTGATCCGACTAAATCAAACACACAATTAGGATGGAAACCTAAATACGATCTTGCAGGTTTAGTAAAAGAAATGATGGAATGTGATGTTGCTTTAGTCAAAAGAGATTTCTTACTGGCCAATCATTCACAAGTTAAATAGATACGACCTCTCATAATATTCAAAATAAAATAGGGTAGTGCATCGCAATGAGTTGATGCACTACCCTATTTTTATTTTGAAGACAAATTTTCAAGCGATCTCCTATTAGTCTTTACACATCCCTATCGATCTACATTACTTTTTGAAAATACACGAGTCTTCCCGATTTTGTAATACCTTGGATCGTGACCTGTACCTTTCCTGCTCGATTATTATTAAAAAATTCAATCTCTTTTGCTGCAACGTTCTTATAGTAAACCAGTATGGGATTCCAGTACAATGTAATGCGATCTCCAAAACCGCTTAAATTTAAATTTTCATTTACACTTTGAAAAGGGCGGAGTGATGTATATCCTTTAACTTTCTGCAAATCAACTAACCTTCCCCTATCTCGTACTACTTCAGAGGACGGGAGCGTATAAACGGCGACCACAGGTCCACGACTAACCGTTGGAGTAGGTCCTTCAATTACCTTCACATAAGCAATTTCATTCATAGCCAGATAGCTTACTTCCTCCGCAGTTGTTTCGATCTCATTGATATAATATGCAACAACATCACTTTTAAATTTCACAATTGGCACATTGGTCATGGGTTGACTAATAATCTGTAATCCTGCGATCTTACCCAGCTGTAGATAAGTAAACAGGTTAAAACTACCTTTGGCCTCTTTGTCGCCCTGAATATCTATGCCCCTTCCATCTTTTGAAAATAGTCCACTTTTAGCATATTTAGTATTCAATTCTTTTACCCTTTGTTCATTTATTATTTTGCTGCTAATCTTCACTGTATCAAGTTTGGTTATATCCCTTTTCAACAAAGTCGCCATATACCGAGTTCTAAAATTATCAAGTAACGGATTTTTTTCTACTTCCGGATTGATCCATAACGATCCTGCATTTGGTATATTTCTCAAAGTATCTACCTTGGACAGGTCATAAAAAGTATAATTCACTTTAAAAGGTATGAACCTCATTTTATCCTCCACCTGCGTGACACGTAACTGTACGGTATCAAATGGAACATAGTCCGTTATTTTAAAACTATTCTCGCCATCAAAAGGTACTTCCATATAACGCATAACCGGATCCAGTTCACCTTGATACCCAAATGAAATACCCCGCTTCGCTTTTCCATCCTGAGCTAAGTTCTCTACAGTCTTTTCTATTTTTTTCTTACCCTTTTCTTTTAACTCCATTTTACCATGTAATAATAATATATCATCTGGTTTCCTCGTTCCATTATCTGGTATAATAAATTCATCTTTGGATAATGCTGCAATGTATCGCTCATCTTTAGTAATGTTTTGAACAAATTGATTTTCAAATGGCTTTTTTGCTATATTCTTAAATAAGAGATCCGATATCATCGTAGCGGTGCTATCTAATGGAAAAATTCCATCAATAATAGAAACTGAAACATTTGCCAGCTCACCTTCTGGCAATTGAACACGTAACAAATTTTTTCCCAATGGCTCCGAAGAACGATTGACAAAGCTAACATCTGGCGTTATAAAAGTTTCTTGACTTTTAGTGATCAGACCTTCTTTTTGTAATAGATTTCCATTTATATCGTACAACAAAAATTGTAGAACACCATTTGCTAATCCATCCTTTGGCAATATAAGTGTTTTTACATCTTGCCCATCCTGCATGATTACTTTTTCATCAAATAATTTCTGGTGATCGAGATAAGCTTGAACAATAACTTCATTGCTTATTTTTCCAACTTTAGAAACCGTCAGTTTATATTTATCTGAACTTTCTCCTACAGTTATCTTATAACCATGATCAACAACGTTAGGTAATATTGTTTTAATTTTTCCACCACCTACCATCTGCCATTCTAAATTATATTCGTTGGCCTCAGGAGTTAGGAATACATTGACTTCTCCATTTTCATCGCTTTCAAATTCTTCGACCACCTTTCCATCGGCAGTTTTTATTTGTCCCTTAAAAGAAGTATTTGCTGGATTTTTAAAGAGGAATCCAACTGGTTCATTGAGCAGCATCTGTTTTATTTTCGGATACATTATCAATTCTGGTATTTGACTCATTCCGCCATTCAATACAATTTTCTCCTCTTTTTGATAAATAGCAATACTTTTATCATAAATCTGATTAGGAAAATCAACCGTATTTTTTGTAAATGCATTTAATAATATTCGATGTTCAGTGTAGTTCTTAGGCACCAAATACTGAGCTGCAAAAACGCCATCAACCACAACATAAACATTATTTTCCAGTACCGCTCCCTCTTCATCAGCCCAATCAATATAGACATTTCGTGTAGCACTATCCAAAACACCATCTGTCACTACATATCCCTTAAACAAGATTGTATCACCAGGAAAATACTCGGTCCGATCCAAGTGAATCGCTATTTTGGAGATTGATTGTGCCTGTGTAAAAAGACGAAGAGAAATTAAATTAAAAAAGATAATGAAGCGCAGTACTTTCATGTATTTATTATAGTTTCGGTTTATCAAATTGAATGGTTAGCAATTCCCGTCTAAAGTAATAATAAATCATAATACTTAAGTATGAAATTTTCAAGCTATTAGAATATCTTTATTTGAATTTTCAACTAATTTTCACACCTCACTTCATAATAAAGGTTTTAGCAACTCATCTTGTCCAGATTCCAATCTTTCTTTTGAGAATGATAATACTAAAATAGTATAAAAGAAAAAAACACATTTACTTGAGAAACTTTTTACTTGAGAAACTTTATGACATATGATATCGTCATCCTATCCTTGTTAAGCAAGATAACAGATTTTACTCTGTTAAGAATTTAAATGGGTTTCACTAAAAGAAAAAAAGCACTGAATTAAATCCCGTGCTTTTTTTCAATACTACCAGTTAGGGTTCTGTTCTAACTTTACATTTTTAGCGAGTTCAGAAGTTGGCAATGGCCAAAGATAATCTCGATCCTTATCAAATCTTCGTAATGAAGCAGGTTGCAAAATTATATAATTCTGATCGTTAACTAATGTCTTATCAGACCATTTGTCACCTGTAGCTGTTAGATATTCTGTAAATAAATAACTACCTAACAATGCTTTTGGCAACTCAATTTCTGCTGTTTTCCATCGAATCAAATCCCAATATCCATGCCCTTCAAAGGCCAGCTCAACTTTTCTTTCACGTCGAATTTCCGTTCTCATATTTAGTCCATTACTATTTACAAAAGCATTGGTTAATTTAGGCATTGAAACATAATTTGGTGTGGCATCTGTACCGATATTCACTTGCGGTAATCTGCTTCGAAGTGCATTAATTGTTTGATCCAATACCATATCACTAATCGTTCCATCCAACTCATATACAGCCTCAGCATAATTTAAAAGGACTTCAGCATAACGGATGACAGGTCGGTCTATATAAGATGCTTGAAGTGTCCAAAAATCTTTTTTGGCATATTTTCGTATACCGTATCCACTTCTTTGATAACTAGGATTCGGTATCGTGTAATTACTACTGGAAATAAACTCATCTCCTCTTTTAAAGATACTGAAACTCATACGCGGATCTTTTTTATTGAAATATTGAGCGTGAGTCATTGATTTATCAGGTTTCTGATATAATGGTGATTTTTCAATTGGCAAGCCATCTGCCATCAAATAGTTATCAACAAAATTTTGAGTTGGGACTACAGAATTTCCTTCATAATAGCGCTGTACAGGAGTAGAAATCACACTATTATCACGATTAATACCATATGTCTTGACTATTATATTTTCTTTATTCGATCGACCTTCACCAGCCTCTTGGAACAAATTAAAATAAGCATTGTTAATAACTTCACCATGACTTCCTACAGCCGATGCACTAAACAAAGCATGTGTGCTAGAATTAATAACAGCCTCGGCAGCCTCCTTGGCGATTGTTAAATGTTTCTTTTGCTCACCATAATTATGAAACTTTTCTCGCGTTCCCTCGAACAGAGCTACTCTAGATTTAAATGCTAGCGCTGCAGTTTTAGAAATTCTGCCATATTCTTTTGCGGTATTTAGTTCATCTGCAGATCGTAAAACAGATATTGCATAATCCAGATCATCCAAGATGAATTGAAAAAGTTCTTCCCTTGAAGCGCGTACTTTAAAAATATCAGGATCATCTACTGTCATCGTTTTTGTGATCAATGGTACTCCTCCAAAACGTTTAAACATTTCAAAATAATACCAAGCTCTAAAAAATCTTGCCTCACCCACATACCAATTTATTTGCGTCAGATCACCACCCTTTTTAATAACCTCTTCAGATTTTTCAATTAGTTTATTAGCTTGAAAAATACCATTATAATTATAATCTGTACTAGTAGCCGGGGTCGCGCGAGAACCATCGCTAATATTATTTGATGAAGTATTCGGATAAGCATCTGTTGACCAGTTATCTACAGTTACATCTGCTAATGTTAGTCCTGGTATTGTAGAATAAAAATAATTAGCCGCCAACCTGATATCTGCCACCGTATTCCAAAAGTTAGCATCACTCATTGTTGTCTCTGGCACTTCATTGATATCACAAGAAATAAAAGAGCTAAAAGAGACCGATGCTAATAATAGATATAAAATTCTTTTTTTCATAATCATTGTTCTTATTATAAATCAATATTTAAACCGAAAGAGATTGAAGTTGCGAATGGATATGGAGATACTTTACCATCCTCAGGCTTCATCTCTGGATCGATCACTCCTTTATAAATTCCCAATCTAGAAATTGTCAATAAATCTTCTCCAGAAACATACATACGTACACGAGAAAATGGTAATTTCTTAACTATTTCCCGCGTCAAAGAATAACCAATCTGGATATTTTTCAATCGTGCATATGCACCACTCATAAACCATTTATCCGAATTTTGAAAGTTTTGAGTTCCTTCTAGATAAGGGCGCGGATAAGCTGCATCTCTGTTCTCAGGAGTCCAATAATCCATATGAAAATTCATTGGCAGATAATACGAATATAATTGAGGTTGAATTAACTCATTACTTGGTTTAAACTTACGCTTACCAATCCCTTGAACGAACATACTGAAATCTAAGTTTTTATACCCAAAATTAAAGTTGAACCCATACTGATAACGTGGATTAATATCTCCCAGATACTGCAAATCACCAGCATCACCAACGATATTTTTTCCTGGCGAAATTTCACCATTTCCATCTATATCTACATAACGAATATCACCTAAGCCAGGTACTCCCGCTTTATTTATCAACTTAGCATAGCTTGGTGCATTTTTTAGATCCTCCTCTGTCTGAAAATAACCGTTCGTTTTATAAGCCCAAATTGAATTAAGCGCATACCCTTCTACCAAATTATTAACACCGGAATAAATAATATTATCCGCGCCACCATATTTCACAAGCTTATTTTGATTATCTGCAAGATTGAATGATGCTCCAAAAGTAATATCGTCACCGATCTTATCTTGATATCCTAAAGCCAGTTCCCATCCCCAGGTCTTCATTTTTCCAACATTAGATTTGGGAACATCAATCCCGATCGTTGCGGGCAAACTTACTCTTACAAGCATATTATTATTATATTTATTATAATAATCAAATGATCCTTTCAGCTTTCTATTCAAAAAGCTAAAATCCAAACCAAAGTTTTGCGTCTCTATTGTTTCCCATGAAAGGTTAACAGCAGGAATCATACTTTGATATAAATATGTCTGTCTACTATCCCCTAATAAGACATTGGACCCTGTTTGTAATTGCGCTATAAAATCATAATATCCAATTCCTACCTTCGAGCCAACTTTACCCCAAGAAATACGTGGTTTTAGCTCATTAACAACAGTGGAAATACCATCAAACCAAGATTCTTTAGACATATTCCATCCTGCAGAAAATGATGGAAATACCTTCACTCGTTGTCCAGGAGTTAGTCGAGAGCTTTCATCACTTCTTATCGTTGCCTCAAATAAGTATTTCTCCTTATAATTATAGTTGAAACGACCGAAGTATGATTGCATCTTCTCTGTTAAAGCTGATTGCGAATTTGACTTATTCACTGGATCTGAAGTGAAATTCAAACTCGGATTATCATTAACATATAGATTTTTGGTTGTTGCTCCCAAAGTTTGATAGTCATATGAGTACAACTGATATCCTCCCATGATATGGAAATTATGATCCGAACCAAGCTTAAAATCATAATCTGCTACGGCCTGATAATTCTGACTCAGGGTTTTATAGTCCATTATTGAATAATTATTTGGATTATTCAATTGACTGGCAGTATTAGCTTCAGGACCAGAATAGAAGGTTACGGTACGTCTGAAGTTTCGATTTTGCTTAGTAATATCCTCTCGACTATACATTAATTTGACTTCAAGCCCTTTTACTAACTTGTGTATCGTTGCAGTTGCATTGTTAAAATAAGTACTACTACGATCTCGGTTAAATCCTCCGTCTTTCAACAAAGCATAACCAAAAGCTGATGAAGTACCGCTACGATAATATGTTCCGTCTTCATTAAAAATAGGGAACCGCATTCGTGAAGAAAAAAATTGACGTAGTATTCCATTTCCACCCCCATCTAAACCATATCCACCATCCTGCGGATTATCTGTAGCTTGATCGATAAATGCACTACCAATATCTAACTTAATATATTCGTTTACTTTTGCAGAAATATTTGCACGCGCATTCCATCTCGTAAAATGATCTTCTCCAATCTTAAACATACCTGCCTGGCTCATATTTCCCAATGACGCCATATAAGTTACGTTTTCATTTCCTCCGGAAAACTGCAGATTCGTATTATTCATTGTATAAGACTTTTTAACCACCTTATCAATCAAATTTTCCTGATTGTATGTTCTCCACTGACCGTTAGAACCTAGAACAAAAGTAGGACCATTGATAGCATAATTCAGATCTTCTTCATTATATTCTGGCGCTAATCCGGCATTTGCTCTTGCTGTATTAACATAGTTCATTTCATCGATCAAAGACAGTCTTTCAGGAATATTAGCAGGCATTTGCCAGGCCATATTACTCATCAATGAAATTCGTGATTTACCCTTTTCACCCTTCTTCGTGGTAACCAAGAGAACTCCTCCAGCAGATTGTGCTCCATAAATAGCTGTAGCTCCACCATCCTTCAGAATACTAATATTCTCAATATCATTAGGATTTAAAGCCATAAATGTGCCTTCAGAACTTATAACTCCATCGATAACCACCAAAGGTGCAACGCCACCATTTGCTGAAGTAGCTCCACGAACTTCCATATTCAAACCTTGGGCACCTGGTCTTCCCGAGTTTCGACTAATTACTAAACCAGGAGCTGCACCCTGAAGCATATTGACTACAGTAGGTGATGGTCTATCTTTTAATACTTTTGCATCGACCTGTGACACTGCACTTGTTAAATTGGTTTTCTTTTGATTACCGTATCCAACTACCACAACCTCATCAAGAACATCTTCAGTTTGCTTTAAAATTACTTTTGCAGCACCAGAAGCTAGTACTTCTTGGCCAATATAACCAATTGAACTAAAAACCAAAATAGGGTCGGGAGTACTCACAGCTAAATTATAATTCCCATTAATATCTGTTGAAGTCGAGTTTTTACCACCTTTTTCTCTTACTGTAACGCCGCTGACAGCTTTACCAGTTGCATCAACCACTTTACCAGAAATGTTTTGTTGCGCTCGTAATTCAGCGTACACCAGGCTTTCCGGGAAAAGTATATTTGCTGCTGCCTGATTAGGCAATATACTAAGTGAAAGCGGTGTTAAAAGTGCAAGATGACAGTATAATTGTGACCAGCCTTTCTTCTTTAAGTAATTGTTTTTAACCATATTCAATGTATTAGGTTTTTATTCGTGTAACTTTTGGTTATAGTGAAACAAGTCTAAACAAAAAAAAAACACGTATACTATCGCTCAAATCAAGCAATCGATTGCACTGCATACGAAAACGATGTAGAAAAGATATGGGTCAAATATATTTTGCACGAACATGCAAAACAAGTGCGGTATAATCTCAATATTATACCGCACAAGGGAAAATTAAAGAATGAAAATCTTAAGTGGAAAAGGTAATATTACATATCTAAATGTTAGACATGTAAATAAATTAGTGATCACGACATCTAATAGTTACTTATAATTTAACTCCCGTATATTAAAACAGTATTTATTCGTAAATAAACTTGTAGTAAGCGTTTTACTTTGAAAAAAATGAGAATGAGATCCAATTATATTTGTCCGATAAGCTGAGGTAAAGCCATTCTAAACCAATACGTAAAAATATCTGGTTGATCATTTATCTTTTGGAGCAATTCTACCTTATCAATCCATTTAAAGGCCTGTACCTCATTAGTATTCGGCATAGGCTGTTGATCGGTATATCCTACTAATACATGGTCATATTCGTGTTCGATAAGTTCATTTTCAACAGGAGTATGGTAAATAAATGCAAATACTCTTTTTAGATCACATTGCAACCCCATTTCAAATTGTAAGCGCTGTTCGGCACTCTCTTTAATATCTTCATCTAATTGTGGATGCGAGCAACATGCATTCGTCCACAATCCGCCACCATGATATTTTTCATTCGCTCGTTGATGAATTAGCATCTGTCCTTTGCTGTTAAAAATGAAAATAGAAAATGCGCGATGCAAAATTCCTTTTTCATGCGCCTCCATTTTGTCCATTTCACCTACTACGTGATCCTGTTCATCTACCAATATAACTTTATTTCTTTTCATATTTTTTATAGACAATAAATTTACAATGCTTGCTTATATACTCTCAGTGCTCTTTCACGTGCTTCCTCATGCGACACTATCGGTATCTGAATATATTTTTCATAATCAGGATTCCAAGTTTTAATATAAGACAGATCAGCATCAAATTTTAAAGTTTGCGCTGTGGGATTAAAAATACGGAAATATGGGGCTGCATCACAACCACATCCAGCCACCCATTGCCAGTTGCCATTATTGGCCGCCAGATCATAATCTAATAATTTTTGTGCAAAATAAGCCTCACCCCACCGCCAGTCAATTAGTAAATGTTTACAAAGAAAACTCGCTGTAATCATCCGAACCCTATTGTGCATAAATCCTGTTTCATTAAGTTGCCTCATGCCTGCATCGACAATCGGATAACCCGTTTTCCCGGAACACCAAAGCTGAAATTCAGCTTCGTTATTGCGCCATACGATCGAATCATATTTTGGTTTAAAACTATCTGTGACTACGCGTGGATAGTGATACAGTATTTGCATAAAAAATTCCCTCCAGATCAATTCAGAAAGCCAAATTTCATTATATTTCAAAGCAAATGCTACGCAAGACCTTATTGATATTGTTCCAAATCTCAGCGCAATACCTAAGTGTGTTGTATGATCTAATGCAGGAAAATCACGTTTTTTATCATAATCGCTTATAATCTCCAGTTCTAAATTAGGCTTTTCAAATATTATATCCGTTTTCTGAAAGCCCAATACCTCTAGCTCTGTAATTTTCAACGGATTAGTTTTATAAAAATGTTCTGCAGAAACTACTACAGAGGCATAGTTCTGAGGAGCCAATAGGCTTTTCCATTTTTTCGAATAGGGTGTGTATACAGTGTACGGTGTACTGTCATCTTTAACAATATCCGACTTTTCAAATATAACCTGATCTTTATAAGTATTAAATTGAATGCCTTGATCTTTCAAATACGAATCTATTAACTCATCTCTCTTTATTGCCTGTGGTTCATAATCTCTATTACAATATACACCCTGTACATCATACAGCGCAATGATTGTTTTAAAAATTGCCAATGGCTTTCCATAATCAATATATAATGTAGATCCATGAGTATGTAACACACTGTTCATCGCATCCAATACCTGATAAATATAATCTACTCGTCTATCTTGCTTTACTTCCAGCTTTTCCAGTATATCACTATCAAAAATAAATATAGGAAGTACAGGATAGCCAGATACAACGGCCTGTTGCAAACCCACATTATCTTCTAGACGGAGATCACGTCTGAACCAAAATATAACAACTTTATCCTTCATATTCTTTTATTTTATCACTGATAAAACGATCATTATCTAACTTGTGATCATTTATTTTTTTGAAACTGTTTAAAAAAATAGATATTGAGCATAAACTGGGCATAACCATATACCGCATCTTCTACTGGAATGGTCAGTATACGAATATTGCGTATTTGATCCATATTTTAATTTACTATTGGAAACTCCAATCCAGTTCCTGTCAGTACACCGTTTACCATAAAAAAACCAGGCATTAAGCACAGATAAACAAAAGACCCTTTACCAATCCAACTCGCTTTAGCGATGTAGTACAGATAAAGTACAGTTCCTGCAGTTATTATTGACGTAACAAGTGGATATATTTTCTGGTAAAATAAAATTCCTGTGACTGTACATACCACTACAGTTATCCATACCAATAAATTGTTGTATCGATTTGTCCAATTTAGATTAAAAAACTTATCAAGGCAGAAGTAGCTGAAAACACAGGAAAATGGTATGCAGATAAAAAATAACCATTCCTCCATTGGCAAACTAGCTAATCGAAAAGGCATGGTATAAGCTGTATTGAACCACCAGACACCCATATTAGTAAACGCAATATCCCAAGCGATAAAAGGAATTGCAACTACTGTACTTCCCTTCAAAAATGCTGCAAAATGTTTACAGAACTGTATTCGATGATCAAAAGAAAAAATAAAGCAAATAATAATTGTCAGAAAATTGATCAGTATATAAGTGTATATTTGCATGCTTAATTCTTTTTAAAATACATTTTAAAATATTTGACCGGAACCCAAAGGAATCCGAAACATTCACCCTTCTCTCTTCCTAAATGTTTATGATGTTGTTTATGTGCTCTTCTAATTGCCAACAAATATGGGTTCTTAGTATTACTTAGAAAACCAATTCGCTGATGTATAAAGATATCATGTACAAAAAACTAAGCCATACCATATAGGGTGACTCCTAAACCGATGTAAAAAAGATAATTAAATTCCTGCCTACTACCAAAATACATTAAAATAATCGCAGGAATAGCGAAAATGATAAAGAAATAATCATTTTTTTCCAGATTCCCATCAGTACTATGATCATGATGATCGCTATGCAAAATCCATAAAAACCCATGCATAACATACTTATGAATCAACCAAGTAGCTCCTTCCATCATAAAAAAGGTAGACAATACAATTATTACATTCACCATCATTTCTTTTCAGTATTAAACACTTCTTCCAAAACTTGATAGCGATAATTAAAAATGTGCTCCAATTTTTTGTATATGATCAATCGATGCACAAGTCTACCAAAAAAACCGAAAGGCATTTCATATCGTACAATATCCTTCATTAAAATACCATGCTCATTAGGAATAAATTCATGAAAATGACTCCATTGTTTATAAGGCCCTTTTAATTGCTGATCAGTAAAGCTTAAATGGTGTCTAACCTTTTTTATTTTCGTTCGCCATTTCATGGTAATTCCGAATAAAGGCGAAATCTTATAATCAATGATCATACCTTCGTATATCGGTACATCTGGAACTTCATTGACAATTATAAAATTCATATCATCCGGTGTAATTTTAGCCAGATTATGAGGCGAAGAAAAAAAGTTCCATGCCGTTTCCATATCACAATTCAATTGCTGCTCGCTTTGCAATAAATAGATCATATTAATGAGTTTTTAATTATTTACACTTCGTTTTATTAAGTTAGATTTATTGATGATTTCATATTTATATCCTCATTAAATACCAAATATGCGAAACGGTCTGGCTACCTCTATTTTATATTACAAATAACTACTCATCATTAAAGATAGTTTCTGACTATTTGGGATGCGAATACGTTCTTTTAACATACGCTGAGCTGGTACCTGTTTTATCTTTCTCAATAATAGCCAATAATACTTATATGCTAAAAAAACTCCAAATTTGGAAGAACTAGGTAACTTTTCTATTCCTAATAACGCCTCCTTAAATTCATTTTCGATATCCAATTCAATTGCCGCTTTAATCGTATTGTTAAAAACGCTCATATCAACATCTGGAAAATATGTTCGGCCCAAAAGGTGGTAATCATCTTTTATATCACGTAAAAAATTTATTTTTTGAAATGCCGATCCTAATTTTATCGCATATGGTCTCAATTTTTCATATGCTCCCTTGTTACCATCTACAAAAAGATGGAGACACATCAATTCTACAACTTCAGCAAAGCCTAAGATATACTCTTTATACACATCTTCGTCCTATTCAACTTGATTTAGATCCATTTCCATACTCCTCAGGAACTGATTTACCAAACAGCGATCGATCCCATATCGGCGTACAGTTTCTTGAAATGACTGCATGATCGGGTTTAGTGAAATACCTTCTTCCAAAGCGATCTTAAAATTTTGCCCCCTAAGTAAAATTATAGGTACCTACTTAATTATTCAACAAAGGATAGTTTTCAGCAACAGAAGTAAGTAAATCTGCAACGTCAATATTTTGATCATAGATTGGTTGATGAAATTTTTCCAATTTTTGCAATAGACGTATCAATTCCATTTTTTCCGGACGTGTCAAATCCCCCGTAACAATTTGACTTGCTTGCCGAATTTTATCCATTTGATTCTCGAGAACACGTAGTCCCTCATCTGTTATAGAAATGACTTTACTCCTTTTATCATCCTCCGAATCGACCTGACCTACCCATTTATGGTGAATCAACCGATTGATAATCTGCATACCAAAAGGTTTATCATGGATATTACGTTTTATCAGTTCCATTTTTATCATTGGTCCAAAAACTTTCAGATTAATCAAATAAATAAAATCTTCTTGTGTAGAAAAACCTGATTCGTGAATGGCCGATTTAGAATAAGTTTTTGCAAATCTGCTCATCTGCACGATTAGTGTATTAATAACACTCTCAGGATTTCGTCCGTTTTCCTTTCCCTCCCAGTCTGGCTCTGCATGAACTACACCTTTGTAATGATCAACTATAAATTGTTGAAAGCCTGCACTGTCTTCACTATATTTTCCACTTTCTTGCTTATTTTTTTCAAACTTTTCGAGTAGGTCAATTGTATCTCTTAATAAATTGTAATTCATGATTTGTCAATTGAATAAATAAATAGGACAAAACTACTCTATTTATATTTTATAAATGTACATTTTTAAAATATAAATCTAAAATATAGTTTACAATTATTCTAAACGATCATTTTCGGTATTGTTTTAAATTTTACATAAATTGTCCTAAAACTAGAATTAAGTAAAAATATGTAAAGTAATAATTTCATTTACAACACCAATATTGTGAGATTACTGAATAGACTATCTATAAAAAAAGCTGCTAACCTACCTTTACAATAGACTTACAGCTTTTACACTATTTATAAACACCTCATTTCAAGAGATTTTAAAATTGTCAGAATTATCTAAATAGCCTATTTCTCATCTTTCAGAAGCGCCTTAAAGTATTTAACGATCTAATTCATGTTTAAGGCATCAATACATGGTCAATAACATGAATGACACCGTTTGATTGTACTACATCTGAAATGGTTACTTTTGCATCTTTTCCTTTAGCATCACGGACATAAAGATTCTTTCCTTTAGTCCAAAAAGTAATCTTTCCTCCTTCCACTGTAGTCATTTCAATCTTACCTCCCATTTCCTTGATTGATTTTAAGATCGATCTTGTATCAAATTCCCCTGCTAACACATGGTAGCTCAACACCTTAGTTAACAGATCTTTATTTTCAGGCTTTAATAATTTCTCAACCGTACCCTTCGGCAATAAATTAAACGCTTCATTTGTTGGAGCTAATACGGTAAAAGGCCCTTTAGAAGACAATGTCTCAACTAAACCTCCGGCTTTCACTGCTGATACCAAAGTTGTATGATCTTTGGAATTAACCGCATTCTCAACAATATTTTTAGTTGAATACATTGCAGCACCACCTACCATTACTGTTTTTGTTTTATTTGATTGTTGTGCAACAACATTTTCGCAAAAGAGAACACCCATTAACAATATACTGAGTGCCATAAAAGTGAATTTCGTTTTCATTTTTTTATTTCTTAATAGTGATCATTCAATTTGTTTCTATCATTTACGAAATAATGCTTCACTTGGATTGCATTTTGAAATTAAAAAAGGTGACCTATTATTTTAAATAAAATCATAGAGCGCCAGTTTGATCCATCACAATACTCCCAAAGTTCGGGTATGTTCAACTTAATTCCACGTGCGTTTATTTTAAGACATGAATAATGATTTCTGGCGCAATTATCTCAATCAATACATTAAAATTCAAATAAATACAAAACTTATTAATCTTATTATATATCTTTGAATTCAAAGACTAATTAATTGAGCCCGATACACCACTTAGAAGAAGATACTTTAATTTCCTTATTACAGAAAAAGGATCAGCGCGCCTTTAATTATCTTTATGATCATTATGCGGGGGCACTGTATGGTCTAGTTCTTCGTATCGTTACACTCAAGGAATATGCTGACGAAGTACTTCAAAATGTTTTTATCAAAATATGGAAACATATTGATTCATTCGATGCTTCTCGAGGCAAACTTTATACTTGGATCATTAATATAGCTCGTAATGCTGCTTTTGACTATATCAAATCCAAAGGCGTTCAAAATGAACAAAAAAACCAATCTCTTCCAGATATCGTAGATGCTAAAGAAAAGCATAACTTTAGTGTTTCTACACAGGTGGATCATATTGGTTTTAAAAACGTATTGAATGAACTTCGCTCAGAATGGAAGGAACTTATTGAAATGGCCTACTATGAAGGGTACACACAACAAGAGATCGCAGAAAAACTAAACATCCCACTTGGAACAGTAAAAACTCGTACACGGGGAGCACTTTTAGAATTAAAAAAAATACTTAAAGAATACCAATACTAGTGGATATTAAAGAATACATATCGTCAGGAATTATCGAAGCTTATGTGCTAAATCTCGCCAGCGAAGAAGAGGTGAGTGTATTGATGTGCATAAGTAAGCATAACTCTGAAGTACAGCAAGCGATTCTAGAGGCACAAGAAACTTTAGAAAATTTTGCTACTGTCCAAGCTATGTCTCCTCCCGACGATCTTAAATCAATAATCTGGGATAAAATATCCGATCAAGCTAATCATTCTATAGTAGTATCTTCTGAAAAGACAAAAGAGTTGCCACAATCTCCTCTACCGTCCACTGTACGCAAATTTAGTACGCTAAACTGGAGTATTGCAGCGTCTATCTTATTAGCTTTAAGTATAGGTGCTAATATTTATTTCCAAAATAAAATTACTGTTAATCAAAATCTGCTGGAACAATCAGTTTCAAAACAAGAATCTACTCAAAAAGCATTGATGAGTTTAGAGGAAAAATGGGCTATGTTGCAAGATCCTGCAATCAAAACGATCGTTTTAGCCGGAGTAGAGCAACATCCAAAACTCAAAGCACATGTTTTCTGGAACACGAGTACAAGAGATGTTTATCTGAGTTTAGAAAATTTACCTCCTGCGCCAGAAGGTATGCAGTACCAACTTTGGGCAATCGTTGATGGCAAACCAGTAGACGCTGGTGTATTTCCTTTGGATCATACTGACCGAATCACTAGCATGAATCAGATACCTAAAGCACAAGCTTTTGCTATAACATTAGAGACAAAGGGAGGAAATCCAACACCAAATTTATCACAACTTTATGTGATGGGAAATACATAAACTTTTGTTATATTTTAATACAGAAGTTACCTGTCACACTAATTGTACTAGCATTAGTTATCCAATAGACCTCTTAATAGAGGAAATTAGATCGTGAGCATCCAATGGTTTTTTCAATTTTGCATCAAAAAGATTTACCTGCTTTTGTTCAGCAGCTTCCAAATACATACTGTCTGCCGTAAAGACAAATACCCGAACTAGTTCCCATGCTTTTTTTGCACGTATCTTATTTAAAATTCCCCAACCGTCAAGATCAGCCATCCTTAAATCTGTGATTACGACATCAACATCATTTTCATCCATATATGCAAGTGCAACATGACCTTGCTCAAAGATATGTACATTAGGAAAATCTTTAAAATAGTGATTTAAGTAAAGAACATTAATCCTGTTATCATCAATGATCACAATCTTCATTTCTTGAGGAAGATCTTCCAAGGTATACTGTATAGCGGTGGTTTCCAATATTTTTGTTTTTTCGACAGGAAGTACCAAAGTAAATGTGGATCCCTTTCCTAATGTGCTAATCAAATCAATGTTGCCCTCCATTTGTTGTGCAAATAATTTCGATATATATAACCCCAACCCAAAACTACTTGTTTGCTTCTTCGCTCCGGCCATATAGTACTGACGAAATACCAACGCCTGCTCTTCTTCTACAATACCAATACCACTATCCTGAACAGCCACAAACAGCGTTGTTTTTCCATTTTTCAGCTTCAGAGAAGCGGTGATACTAACTTCCCCCTGAGAAGTATATTTAATAGCATTACTGATCAGATTAGAAACAATCTGCTTCAGTCTAAACTCACTGCTATAAATTAATAATGTAGGGTCTATTTCTATTTTTTTAACAATAGAAATATTTTTATTTTGGGCTTGATGGTTGTGTAAATTGAGAATATTTAGTAATAATTGGTGCGGTGCAAAATAATCATATTGCACATCCATTGCCCCAGCTTCCAACTTACTCAGATTTAATATATCATTGACAGTGCTGTTGATAACATCAATTTCGTGCGAGGCCGAGTTAAGATACTCTGGATGAATCACTTTACTATCATTATTTTTTCTCAATATACTAATAATACCCTGTAATGCATTGATAGGAGATCTTACCTCATGACTTACACTCGCTAAAATAGTCGTTTTCTCAGCAGCTACCTGTGATGCATAATCCTTCTCCTCCTGCAATTTACGTTCATAAGAAACGGCATTCGACTGATAGAAGAAAATCAGAATAATTGACAGTCCAATTATGATAAAAGATCCAATAAGCTGATTTCTAAAATTATGTGTACTTTCTTTATATAATGCTAAGTCTTTTTCTTCTGCTTTTCGCAGTAGCGCTAGCTCGTGACTTTTAATCACATCAATTCCTTTCCTCAGATTATCCAGTAAGCTTCTATTTGCCAGCACCAGCTGTTTTTCTTTATCTTGAAGAGCAATAAACTTTTCTTGGAGGTTCTTTAAATTTTGACGATAAACCTTTTTATTTTGCTGTATCAGGTAGGCTATATTACGGGAAATTACATCTTTTTGCAACGTATTAAAATCCTGTGTAATCGTGCTAGCGACAAGCGTATCATTTTTAGCTTTAAAAATACGTTTAAAGAGATTTTCTTTTTTTCGGATTGTCGTATCTTTCGTTAAAGTATTAAAGGAGGTGTCGTTCATTATCCTCTTCACAATCGAATCGACCTGTTCAAACTTCGGATCTCTTAATAATGTTTTATTGGAAGATGATAAAACAGACAAGGAGTCCTTTGTAAAGAATATAAGTTGATCTACTGTCTGCTTTAATGTCGCAAATTCTTGTGAAAGTACCTTTTTTTGCTCCATATCTTCTGCACTCACCTGCATTAAATTTGCTTTCAAAGGCAATTTCGACAATGAGTCTACAGAATACCTAATCGTATCCAATTTATTTTTGTATGCTGAAAAAGTAGGCTTGTCAAAATTCACGGTATACAACCTAAAGAGGTTTTCAGCTTCACTATATACGGAGAATAATCGATCAAGTCCAGAAGATTGTTTATATGAAGATGCATATGCAGCATCAAGACGTTCTTTTACCTTTTGCTGTTCATAATACTGGTAAATAAAAATAACACCTAAGTATATAAAAGAAGCAATAAGTGCTCCGATCAATAAAGCTCGAAGGAGAAATGTTTTTTTCTTTTTTAGTGTTGACAAGAGTTCAGTATATTTTCTTCAGATGTATGGCAAGTGCAGGCATCGATAGTCCATGCAGCATATTTTGCTGACATCAAATTATGTGAGCATTAAAATAGTAACAATAATAACTATTATAACTGTACACCTATGAAGATCGTTGGATAAAAAATAGATTGTTTATAAATTTGTAGCTACCCCGCTACATCAATCTATATTTCGAATGATAATTTTCTAATTAAAGAATATAATACTCCTAAACAAGGAAATTATTTATTAAGGAAATATCCTGTTAAGCATTTCTAGCGATAGGATAGATCGGTACTTCAGAAACTATTTTATCCATAATTTCCATATCCAAAACTTCATTATCCAGTATTTCGAATTCTGAATTCTGCGACTTAAATTCAGGAACTATTTTTTTCATATGTCTCACGAGATTCATAAAATCGGGTAAAATAGCATGCGGACCTACTATATGTTGACACAAATAATTAATTCGTTCTACTTTTTGAGGCAAATCGTCATGATTTACCTTCGCTATCATAATTTTGGGATGGTGAGTCTTTATCGTATTCTCATTATTGGCAAGAAGCTCTTCATAGATCTTCTCTCCAGGGCGTAACCCAACGATTTTAATATCAATATCTTCTGGATAACGATAACCTTTCAAATTAATCATACGTTTTGCCAGATCGATGATACGAATTGACTTACCCATATCAAACACAAAAATCTCTCCTCCTTTTCCCATCACTCCAGCTTCTTGAACCAATTGACAAGCTTCTGGAATTGTCATAAAAAATCGGGTGATATCAGGATGAGTCAATGTCAATGGACCACCTTGCTCCATCTGTTTCTCAAAAAGTGGGATCACCGATCCATTAGAACCTAACACATTACCAAATCGGGTAATGATAAATTGGGTATCGGATTTTCCACTACAACTGCTCACATATATTTCAGCCATGCGCTTTGTTGCTCCCATAATATTAGTCGGGTTAACCGCTTTATCCGTGGATACCATGACCATTTTTTTAACCCCATATTTCATCGAGAGGTCTACAACATTTTTACTTCCTAGCACATTTGTCTGTATTGATTCGTATGGATTAGCCTCCATCAAGGGCACATGTTTATAGGCCGCCGCATGAAATACCAAATCCGGATGATACTCTGCAAATATCTTTTGCATGAAAAAATAATTACGCACATCTCCAACAACACAATGTAAATGTTCAGAATAGCTGCATTTTATTGATTGTTGTATATCATACAAAGGGGACTCGGCCTGATCTAATAAAATCAATTTTTTATAAGAGCGTCGGGCAATTTGCCGGGCAAGCTCTGAACCGATAGACCCTGCTGCACCTGTCACCAAAATTACTTTACCTTCCATCTCTGCTTCTATCTCATGGTGATCCAGTTTGATAGGCTTACGCCCCAATAAATCATCAATTTCTAAAGGTCTAATCTCACGATTCACTCTTGAATTAGGTAGAATACGCGCAGGAGACATGATTTTAAGTTCAAGACCAAGCTGATGGAACCAGTCCGAAACATATTGTAAACGTTCGGGATCATTATTTTCTACTGCAATGATCACATCCGTAATACGGTTTCTTTTAATAAAATCTGATGTAATTTCAGTTATATCCAGAATTTTCAAGCCCGCAAGCCGTTTACCGACACGATTTAACTGATCTTCTACGAATGCAATTACATGATACTTCACTTGAGGGTCTTCTTTCAAAAGAGAGTAAGTTGAGAGTCCGGGACGAGAAGCACCAAAAATCAAGACGTTTTCCAACTTTCTGGCAGATAATGAGAGATATTCAAATACCGTACGGTAAACCACACGAGAGCCGATCATGAATACCAGTAACATACAGAACTGCATGGTCAACAGTCCATAAGGCAATCTTAGGTAATCTGACACCACACTTCCACGCTCTACAACAGACCTGACGATAATCATGAATAGCATCAGCACAATATAAGCAGTTGCTGTAGTTTTAAATATTTTAATTGCATCTTGAATACCCGTCTGTCGTACAATCCCTTTAAAAGTACTGTTGCTAACAAAAAAAGTAAAATATACGAAAAGAATAATGATTAGCTTTTTCAACATCATCGAAACATCAGCAAACCCTTTCAAGTCATAGAGTACATAAATAGACAGGATATAACTGACAAATACAATAAACATATCGATCATCAAAATAATCCAACGCGGATGGTCTCGATATAAATGTCTTTTTAAATCTCCAAAAAAACTTATCATAATCTTATTGCTAACAGTTCACTCTTATTAATAGGATATGGTTAGTAAAGGGTATTTAGATGACCCTTAAATGGCTCCTATTCAATATTATAATTCACAACACCAATTTACTTAAAAATTGGCAATCCTCGTATATAAATTTTCATATATTTATTAATTATTAATAAAAACCGGTTCACTTTTATTATGCTTTCTAGCGAAGTGGCAGGGTTAATAACAAAAATCTTACAAAAAGGTTTTTGATTTAAAAACTTTACTAAATAAAATTCTAAAAAATTTCTTTATCAAGGCTTTAACTGTTTAAACAGTTATATTATCATCCTTTCAAACACATTTCCTCACAAGTAATGTTGGCACACTAATTGAGAACATTTATTTACAATAAATTGGAGGAAATAACGTTGTGAAAACAGGCATTTAGCTCATATTTCTATTTTGCTTAATATATGAATATTTGTCAGATCACAGCGCACTTTAATCTATACTATCGAAAAACAATTATTACTAAAATCACAGATGTCTTTTTTTAGCAATCTATTCACAAAAAATAAAAATGCCGCTTCGGTTCGATCCATATCACAATTGGATTTTCTTGAAGTTGACATGCATAATCATTTACTACCGGGCATTGATGATGGTAGCACATCAGTACAGCAATCATTAGGCTATATTAAGGAATTAAGCAGCCTTGGTTTCAAAAAATTTATTTGTACTCCCCATATCATGGAGGGTGTACATCCTAATACTAAATTTAGCATTGGACAAGCCCACCATGCACTAAGCGAAGGATTAAAAAATTCAGGAAGCGATGTGGAGATTTTTGCAGCCGCGGAACACATGATCGACGACGGTCTTCATGCATTGGTTGAGAGCAATGATTTGTGCTTAATGCCAGGCGAATATGTTTTGATTGAAATGTCATACCTTTCCGAATCGAAGGCTTTATTTCAGACCATATTGAATATTCAAAAATTAGGTTACAAACCTATATTGGCACATCCCGAACGCTATAATTATTATCACAGCAATTTCAACATTTACAAACAGATAAAAGATGCTGGATGTTTTTTACAATTAAACCTTTTATCTCTGAGCAGATATTATGGTGTCGATGTAAAAGCCATTGCCATGACACTTGTCAAATCGGGCATGTACGATTTTGTCGGAACTGACCTTCACCATGATAAGCACCTTCGTTCATTAAAAGATATTGTTGAAAAATATCCTGTACGGGAAATGCTGAAAACCTGTACAATTTTAAACCCGACCTTACTTGATCATATCAATGCAGGGAAAGGGCAGCATATCATCGCCGGATAAATAATCGGAATAGCAGGTAAAAAAGGAGCTTTATACTAACGTGTATAAAGCTCCTTTTCATTAACAGCGTATATGTGATCACAGATATTCCTTCCGTAGCAGATAATCCACAACCTGACTAGCCCCAAATGCACTAAGATGATGTTTATCAAACATGTAAGACATCCCCATTTCCTGAGAATTGTGCTCTATTTCTCCATGTTTATAAATATCAATATAATGTTGCTCCGGAATAATTCGTTTCAGAAATTCATTAACTTGTTGCCCTTCGTCTAGAATAAATTGCTGCTCATCTAAAACAGAGTTAAACATTTTTTTTAATGCAATCTGCCGGTAAGGAACCCGATAAAGTTCGGTTTGTCCGATGAAATAATACTCTAGCCCATAACTATCAAAGAGCGCAGTCATCTGACTTAAACCCTGCTTTATTTCTTTAGGTGTATAGTTCATTTCCTTATATGTATTCATTAACCAATGAACAGAAATAAACACCTTATTGATTTTATTCTCATTTTTAGGCAGGAACTCGGTATAAAAATATTTCCATAACTGAACTGACTTATCATAACCTTTTGAATCTGGAAAAGGAAAAGTTAGGCTTAAACTCATCTCAAGCAGATGCTGATCTTCTTTCAAGGCATTTCTAAAAGCCGTAGAAAGCTGCGCCGCATGGCTGTCCCCGATCAATAAGATATTTTCTTTTCCCACATCGATTTTCAAACATTCTTCTTTATCATAGGTGTTATAATTCGGGCTTCTTGTGATATAGCAATTACATGGGTTCAAATGCTGATGTTCATCCTGTTGAAAATAATTGACATATTGATTATCAATGAGGCGAATTTTATCCCATAATGTATGCTTAGGAAATACAAAGAGCATTGTTGCAAGTAAAGCAACCACACATCCAGAAATTGTTAAAATCTTAGCGCCAAATATATTTTTATTTCGCTCAAACAGATAAAAAGACAGAATAGCAAAAATAAAAGAAAGGAAAAAAGGAATAAGAATACTATAACGCCACTGCATCAAAAAATCAAATTTTCGATAGAGCACATAAAATGGCCAATGCCACAAGTACAATGAGTAAGAAATTTTTCCTAAAAATTGAATTCCGCTATTTTGAAACCATACCAATTGATGATCTATAGCTAATAAAATAGCGGTTGCCAAAACAGGAATTACAACTAATGTCGATGACCAGATATGATTTGCGCGAATAAATAGAGCGGAAACAAGCATCAGTACTAAGCTCATAATGGTTAGTGCTGTTAAGAATGGTTTCAACCTCTCTTTTAATTCTTGACTGTACAAAAAAGCCAAACCCCCAATTAAAAATTCCCAAATCCGCGTCGGCATCAAATAAAAAGCCCAACTACTGCGACTTCCCATACCAAGCCAAAGAGAAAGGGAAAGTACCGTTAAAACAATTAAAATGAAGCGAAATTGTTTTAAATGATGTAGGTACCGATCCTTAAGTATCCATAAAGCCAGTGGATAGATTATATAAAATTGCCATTCAACAGCTAAGGACCAGCTATGTAAAAACAGATTATCCTGAGCATCGGGTGAAAAATAATCACCAGATAAACTTCCATAATAAATATTAGACATAAAAGCGAGACTCAATGCGATATACTTCGCATTAAGCTTCAGATCGACATCAAAATACAAAAGAGGCAATAATAGCAGCATTACCACCGAAACACCTAATAGTGCTGGCACAATCCGCCTTATTCTTCTTTCAATAAATGAAAAATAAAAAAACCGATCTCCATTAATGTCTGTTAAGATAATTTTAGTCATCAAAAATCCTGATATCACAAAAAATATATCAACCCCTATATATCCTCCCTCAAAAAATGGAAAATTATAATGAAAAAGTAAAACAAAACAAACAGCAATTGCCCGCAAAAGGCCAATATCATAACGAAACGTCATTTAGGCTAACATCCAATTTGATGGATGCACTAAATTTATGAAAATAAGCTGATTAAAAAAAAAGAGCGCTTTCTATCGAAAGCGCTCTTACAAAGAGGTAGATTAAAACTTTTATTTACTATAATCCTTTCTTAATACAACGGATCTGCATTGCAAAGTTTGGATCCGCTGCTGCCGTATTAATTGACCAGCCCTGCGTATTTTTAGAACCTGTCATTTGCAAACGTTGGTTATTTGCTAATAAATATAAACCTTGAGATCCAAATGAATCCCCTGTATTATTGTCATTATATGAACCTCCGTATGGTAAATAAAATTCTTTATAGCGATCTGCACCAGGATTCACTTGTGAACCAAAGAACATACCTAAGTTTGTACCTGCAGTCCCATCATAAGTATCCACCCAACGTGCCGGATCCCAGGTATTGATGTTTTGAGGGTTATCAACACCACCTGCATTTGTATTGGTAATCAATGTATTGAACTCCTGTGCGGTAGGTAATCTCCATGTATTTAATGGTAATACCAAAGAGCAAGGATCTGTAGCGCCACCATTAATAGCTGTTGAAGGCTTTTGATTGTTAACACTGCCATCTAATACTTTGGGAATTTGGAATCCAGCAAACCAATAATTACCATATGAATCATTCGTTTGTGCAAAACCGTATACACCATTACTATACGTTAAGTTACCTAAAGCCCAAACTTTACCACCAAGTTCCACAGTTGTTGGCGCTTTCACCTTAAGTTCCAAGTTATATTTAATCCCTGGATTCAAGGTTAGGTTTTTAAATGATAGGGCTTTTGCAACACTATTATTTATGGAAAGCCCCGTTAACTCCACGATACCGGTTGTTGTTGGCGCAGTTGTAATGAATGTAGAGTCAGAAACGATTACTGTACCTGTCGTATTTTTCAAATTAAATGCCACTGGAGCAGTTGCACTACCTGTATATATTACAGCACCTGTAGACAACATCACATCTGCATTTGTATTCGAAGGGGAGATATTTGCACCCGATATTGCAGTAACAGCACCAATCTTAGAAGAATCAAATTTTAATGTAACTTGTGTAAATAAATGATCTAGATCTGCATTAAGAACGTTTTGACCCGCTTTTACCTCAAAATCAACTTGATCTAACATAAAATCTTTGTCAGCTGTAAGACCTGTAAAATTTACAGTACTCAAAGTTGCGTTTGGGGCAATTGTAGGTAAAGACTTATTTGTACCAGAAGCATAAACCACAAAGGTATATTTACCCTTATCAATCGCGAAGTCCTGCGCACCAGCCCCTTGAGTAAAAGATTTTGTTTCCTTATATTTGCCTGTAGCATCAAAAATAGCAACATAATAAACCGTTCCTTGCTTCAGAACTTGTTCAGAATTACCCGTACTAGTAGTCGCCGCACGATTAGAGGCTTTCAAAAGATCATTGCTTGAACCTGATGTTACAGGTGTTAATGTTGCGACTAAAGTATACTCATTATTATAGGCAACTTCAACAGTCTGTGCTGCTGCAGTAAAATTACGCCCTACAGAACCTACTTTAGCTGGAGCTGCTTTAGCATAAGTTTGACCAATATTTAAACGGATTGTTGAACCGTCAGTTACGGCCTCATTTGCTTCTTTACTACAAGAAGATATAAATAGCGCAAGAGCCAATGTAGTAGCCAAGCCCAATTTAATTTTAAAATTTTTCATTTATAGATATTAAATATATTAAAAAAATAGGGTTTGTTATTACCACTCCACTTCGTGTTCTTGCGTTTCAGTGCCCCAAGATTCCTTGATGGAATTATTGGTTTCACCATTTACCGAAGCGGCTGCAATACTATGCTCAAGTTCAACTTTCAGCATGTCAACACGAGGAGATTCATAATTCAATAGGCCTTTAGAGTTAGCCAAAAATACATTGTTAGTTTTCATTTTTATTATCTTTATTTTTAAGTACAAATCCATAATCTGAAATAACAACATGAACAATACAACACTGTCTATAAGACAATTACAAACGCATATTCAGATTTTAATTTGAACAAAACTAGATAATAATCAATTAGACAACTCAGATTTTGACCTAAATAGTTAATCTTGTAGATGATCAATTACAAGCACAATGACTTTTGTAGCTGACCACCTACAAAAGATATTCAAACATAAAATTTTCACCTAAACAGATAGATTTTAAGCAAAAAAAAAACTCCCGATTTGAAGTCGGGAGTTGTTAAACTATTAAGATAATATTACCAGTCTATAGTACGTGAATCATCAGGACCGTTTGTCCATTCTTGCTGTACCGAATTACTATTATCTCCAGGAAGAGTGCTAGCAGATCCCGCCGCGATACCTTGTTCCAATTCCACTTGAGTTGCTTCAACTCTTGGACTTATATATGCTTTTCTTATATCAGTTGTCATTTTATTAATAGATTGTTTTGAATTAATTATTTCACTAGGTTACAAGACACCTTCTTTACACCACTACCTGATCCTTTTAAAGCAGTAGTTCCAATTACCATCTGTGTTAATTTAACAGCATTGCTTTGTGCTCCACCATTCCATGTAAACTTATTAAAAGCATTACCATTGCTTAAAACCAATGGAAATAATGGACCGCCAGATACTTTACTCGCGTACATCTTCACTTCACCCAAACGGCTTATCACCACTTTAACTAATGGTGCAGCAGTCGTACCAGTCATACTGTAGATATGCGTTACAGTTCCACCTTGCGTATTATTACCGCTGAATTCACTACCATCTTCAAATTTGATATTTTGAGGCAAAGTTGCGTTACCAGATTGAAATTGGATTTCTTTCTGAGCAAGCTTAACTCCGTTAACCTCCATATTGAAAGAGTTATCTAATTTCAGAATATCAAAAACGAAACCGTAGTCTGCTCCTGGAGCAGTAAAACTTGTCTCAAGAATACTTCCATTAGGCTTAAATACTCCATTTACGTTAATACCACCTGGAGATACATTTTGATAGTTCCAATCCATGTCTGCACCACCTACCACATCTTGTGTACAGGTATTAAAGTCTAAATCAAGCACGTAGCGTTGTCCTGGTATAATATTCAATTGTGGAATTTTAAGATTACTTTTAGTAACACCATCAATGGTTATACTTCCTATATTAAGTTCGCCAGATGTCGCTTTTTCATGAATCAGCATTGTTGGTGTACTTGTTACTTCACGAAGTCCAGCACCCAACGCTGGAAATACAACATTTACACCAGCTTGGTTTAAACCATTATATGTCAGTGTACCATCTGAAAGTTTCAGGTTTGCACTGATATGTGAAGGTTTAATAGCAGAAGCAGTGATATTGGTGATTGAACCCGTTGTTGTCGGATTCATTTTGATACGAGTAATGATCTGACTATATTGATGTTTCAAAATCACATTGAGATTATTATCACCCGCAGCAAGTGTCAATGTACCAAAAAAGTACATGAGGTCGCTATCAATGTTTGCCAAAGTAGCTGTAGATAATTTATTAGCTCCCGATACCGCAGGAACTGCTGTTGTACTGTTTACCGAGTAAGCAATAAATGAATAAGTCTTTCCCGCATCCAGCTCAATACCCATACTATTATCAGTACCATTAGTATAAACTTTTTCAGTTACATAATCGCCATTGCTATCATAAACCAATACTTTATATTGTACATTCTGATCCAAAGGAGTATGTACTGCACCTGTTGCCGCACGATTAGATCCCGAAGCACGTAGCCCATTTGACGGATTGCCCGCAGCTGTCAAAGTTACTTTGAAAGAACCGCTGTTTGAAAATGGTACTGTACTCACCTGTACGGATTGATCAGAACCCGCGGTAGCTTTACCTTTTTTCGCAGGCTCATCTGCAATAGGGTTAGCAACACCCAAAAGATTTACTTTTACAACAGTCTTATTACTTTCAACACTGTCTTTAGTCTCCTTACAAGAATAAGACACTAAACAGAAAAGCGCAACAATCGCCACTAGAACTTTAGTTCTAGAATTTTGATGAAATTGTGAAATCATTTTATTTAATTATTAAAAATTTAGTATTTAAAGCTTTGCTAATAGGGTTCCCCTTAGTGATTTATTACTGCAAATATTGATAAAACATATATTCCATTTTTGTCAACACCTCCCTTTCCAGAATAAATTTTCCCTATTATGATAAAATTCAATTGCGAAAGTAAGGACTTTAAAATAGCTAACAGACTAAAAGCTCTGCAATTAATAATTTTGTAGATGAATAGCCACAAAAGCATATTTTTGCTTTTTTTCAATGGTTTATAATTTAATTTCCAATAGAATCAAAACATAATTAAAAATAAAAAGCTCCCGATTTATGGTCGGGAGCGTGCTTTACTTATAAAATAACATTACCAATCTAGGGTACGGGAATCATTAGGACCGTCGGTCCATTCCTGTTGTACCGTATTACTATTATCTCCAGGATTAGCACAAGCAGATCCCGCGGCGATACCTTGTTCTAATTCCACTTGAGTTGCTTCAACTCGTGGACTTAAATATGTTTTTTTCAATTCCTTTCTCATTTTGTCAACTTTATATATATTAAAGACTATTTATTTCACCAGGTTACAAGAAACTTTTTTCACACCGCTTCCTGCTCCTTTTATGATGGTTTCACCATCTACTAACTGCGTAACTTTAACCACATTTGTTTTTGCACCATCCCAAAGGAAAGTATTAAATGAATTCCCATTGCTTAATACCAATGGGTATAAAGCACCGCCCGATTTTTTACTTGCAAACATCGTCACCTCACCTGTACGACTAATAACCACCTTAACAAGTGGAGCTAACGCTGTACCTTTCAATCCATAAATACTCGACAAAGTCGCTCCATTTTCCGTATTTTTTCCACTAAAACTACTACCATCAGCAAACTTGATATTTTGACGAGATGAAATTGCATCCACTTGAAATTGAATTTCCTGTTTAGCGAGTTTCACACCGTTAACTTCCATATTAAAGGAATTGTCTAACTGTAAAATATCGAAGACAAAACCGTAATCAGCACCTGGAGCTGTAAAAGTTTTCTCAAGCGCTTTTCCGTTCGGGATAAAAACACCATCAGCAACAATACCCACTAGTCCACCTTGCTTTCTTTCAGCAAACGACCAATTCATACCGGAACCACCTTCCACATTCTGTGTACAAGTTTTAAATTCAAGATCTAGATAGTAACGCTGTCCCGGGATAACTTTCAAATCCGGTACTACAATATTTGATTTTGTTTCACCATCAATCGTGATACTTCCAAATTTTAATATCCCAGCAGATTCATTAGGATGAATCAGCATTGTTGGAAGACTTGTCACTTCACGCAAACCTTTCCCTAAAGCAGGAAACACAACATTGACACCCGATTTGTTTAAGCCATTATAGGTCAAACTACCATCTGCAAGCTTCAAGTTTGCACTTACATGAGTTGGATTTATTATCGGAGTAACAATACTTGTAATCGATCCAGTTGTATTCGGACTCATTTTAATACGGGTGATAATCTGGCTATATTGATGTTTTAAGATCACATCCAAATTATTTTCACCGGCTACAAGAGTCATTTTCCCTGAAAAATACATCAGATCACTATCAATTCCTTTTAAACTAGCCTCAGTCAGTTTACTTCCGTCAACTACAGCAGGAACTAATGTTGTACTATTAACCGAATAGGCAATAAACGAATAGGTCTTTCCCGCATCTAACGCGATACCATCTTGATCACCGACTCCGTTGGTATACAGCTTCTCTGTTATATAATTACCATCCACATCATATACCAGTACTTTATATTTAATATTTTCATCCAGCGGAGAACGATCCGTAGTTGCTGTTGCTCGGTTTGAAGCTGACGACTGCGACTCATCAGAAACCGGTACCTGAGGAGCGGAGGTTAATGTCACCTCAAAGGAACCACTACTAGAAAAAGGCACAGTACCCACTTGTTTACTTTGCGACGCCTCTTGCCCAACCTTCCCTTTTTTGGAAACTGCATTATCATTACTTACAGTAGGATTAGCTACGCCAAGAAGATTTATTTTTACAACAGTTTCGCCATTCGCGACACTATCTTGAGTTTCTTTACAGGAATAAGCGGTCATACATACGAAAGCGACAATCGCTAGAAGAACCTTACTTCTTGATTTTTGATACATTTTTGAAATCATTACATTAAAATTGTTAAAAAACGATATGCTATAAATTTTTCTTTTAGCGTAGCATTTAATGTCTTTTCCTAAAACATCTTAATAGTTTGCTACACAACATAATGGCAACGAAGATATAGCTAACCTAAGCAATAACAAATTAATTGAGTCGCAATTTTATTTTATGTAGACAGATCACCACATCATCCTAGGTGAGACTTAAATAGATGATGATATTATAATATAGTAAGCCCAATCAGTATAAAAATTAGGACGAATTTTATTTAGCAAACGTCATGAAGTCACTCTCTATAAAAAATAAAAGACCTGTTACGAACTTTTCATAATTCGTAACCAATAAAATTATTTTTACTCCGCTCGCATTTATGCGCTAAAAAATTGAGGTTGGCGGCTTTACTTTTAGAAGAGAAACTTTGATCCATATTTTGAAATCAAAATATTTCATAATTATTTATTTTCTATACAATTGATTACCTCAATGATACATAAATTACAAAAAAGCCCACATAGACTAATTTTACTCAAGAACATATTAAGAATAAATAATACTAGAATTTTTAAGTTACGAAGTAAATAGAAATGTAAAAATTTAAATTATTAAAAACAATTAACCTATCGCACTTGTTAAATGAGACAGGCTAATTAATAACCAACAACAAAAAACAGAGAGACAGAAAAACTAATTGTTAAATTTTCATTAATTCGAAAGAACTTTATAGGAATTCCAATTGAAACATTCTATTTTTATCTTAAACAACAGTTAACAAGCCATTATTATTGAATAGGAACAGAAAGAGTTACATAAAACCTTAAAAAGAAAATAAGTTAAACAACTATTTTATTAAAAACAGAAAAAACAGATGTTACAACAAACAATTAGGTAATTGATTTTCAATTTTTAAAATGAGGAAATTCAAAGTTTGCTGAACATTTATTTTGCCAAAGTTGATATTAATTCTTATTATTACAACGCGAAAAGAAAATGTGTTACCAATAATACAGAAATAAATATATTAATTAATTACAAATCATCGATATTGTTTAAAACACTGATATACAATATGGTGTGTAATTCACAACAAATTACCACCTTTCAAAATCAATGTTACAACATATTAAATAAAAAAATTACTTAATTGTCTAAAAAGTTTAACAACTATACTGGCAACAGTATGGTATTTTAAAATAAATAACATTATGAACAAGAACAACAAAAAAATGTACATTGCTCCAACTATTGAGGAGCTCGTAATTGAACTAGAGCAAGGGATTGCTGCCGGATCAGGAAATGCATCACCAGGTGCACCTGCTATTAACGAAGAAGAAGGTGCCGGTGGTAGCGGCTGGAACGTTGATGGCTTTTAATCACTTATCCTAACTAACAATTAAAACATTATGAAAACAACCAATAACAATTTAGCAAGCAAGTTTGCTCTTGCTGCATTCTTAGCACTAGGCACTTTAGCTGTCACGAGCTGCAACAAAGACAAAAGCCAGGGACAGGAAACTCCTGCTGACCAAAGCCAGCTAGTAGTCCGTGTCGCAGGCATCAGCGACGGAGAAAGCAATGCTATAAAATCAAGCAAAAGCAGCACATCTTCCAGTAAATCCAGCAATAACTCCATAGAACTAGTCCAATCTAACGGCTTCGATGCTGTTGTTGCAGTAGACAACAACGCACCTTCAGCAGACGCTTCCCCACTTTCTCAGGCAGGTTTAAGAGCATCTAACGGAATAAAGGCTGCATCTACACCGCTAACATCAACGACGACCTATCGTTTATATTTATATAAAAATGAGGGCGGTGCATATACTTTCACAAAATCGATGCAATTCACACCTGGAACAGAAGCACCGATCCAAATACCAAACGGATCATACAAATGGGTAGCATTATCATATAACAACACGGACGCCATTCCAGAGGCTGATGCATCAAACAACCTTGTATTACCTGAGAATAAAGATGTGCTTTATGCAACTTCAGGCGCTACTGATATTGTCATTAATAGCAATACAGCTCCACTGAGCATCACTTTTAACCGTCTTTACGCTCGAATTGCCATTGAAATTAACACCCTAGGTATGTTTGCCCCAATAAACTCGGCTACTATAGCAGTTACAGGACAAAATGCAAAAGCAGCTACTTTCAATCTTACATCCGGCGCAATTACGCTAGCAGGATCTGGAGGCACACCAGCCCTAACAGAGGTGAATTTCACCGATCTTGATGGCAATGCCAGCAGAAAGGTAGCATATTACTATACTGCAGATCAAACAGCTCAGAGCCTAACTGTTTCTGTATCAAATTTAAAAATTCAACTAGACAACGGTACTGAACGTAATTTTGGCGCAACAGCACTTACGCAAAGCAAAGTAATCACGCCTGAGCGTGGTAAAAATCATCGTTTCTTAGTAGGTATTACAGAGTCCGCATTATCTTTTGGCTCAGGTACTGGCGCCGCACAATGGTCTAGATCAAATTTATACTACAAACCAAACGACGCGACACCATACCGTTTTTACCACACCAACCCCCAAACAAATGACCCTAACAGCTTCTTCTCGTTTGGAGCACATCGCCCACGCGTATTAGCAAGCGCAAATGCAGCCGTAGATGCCTGTGCATTAGTTTACCCTGCAGGTTTATGGAAAATACCTACAGCCGCACAATTAGGCAACGTAACCTCTGTAGGCCTATTAGGCGGTTTATTAGGTGATCTTGGCTTAACAAACGTTGCCGGAATTGATGCACTAGTTATCGTACAGGATGCATTAGCCGCAAGAGTAGTAAATTCAACAGCCGCAGCTACGTATTCTGAATTTACTCCTACTACAGGTAATAACAGCGCATATGGCGCGGCGACTTCATCTGTAAACAGACTTCGCTTCAACTACAACGGTTACATGAACACATTAGGGGCATTAAATAATTTAATCACCCTTAATTTAGGAAATACTTACGGTAGCTACAATGCGTTCTGGACAAGCGAAAATTTAATCGGAACACCACTTATCAATCTTGGAGTAAAATATCACTTAGGACATACCACAGGCGGTAATTACAAAGCATACAGAACAACAAGTATTTTAAGTGCAGGCTTACTTGGTGCAGTAAGTGTCATCAATTCTCCATTAATGAACATACGTTGTGTGCGTGATGCAACTTGGGCTGCAAAAAGCGCTCAAGCAAGTTACAACCCGATGCCAGTTTACCCGAACTAATAAAAAAGCTACTACATCAGCTTAACAACAATTAGTTTAGTTAAACTATAATTAAAACAACAAGAGCCGCTCCTAATGGAACGGCTCTTGTTTATTAACCTAACTACAATCTTATGAAGATATTCAAGAATAATTGCATCAGCAATTTCACCCTCCTAGCATTAATGACCTACTGCATACTAACCATCATCAGCAGCTGCACAAAAAACAATAGCCAACCAGAACAGGAAGACCCTGACGGTCAAAGCCAGATAACCGTTCGTATAGCAAGCATCAACGAAGAAGACCTGAATATCATTAACGGCACCAAATCCAGCTCCCTCAAAACCACAACACCCTATCACCATAACATCAATATAGTAGAAGGAGATGGCTTTGACGCCATCATCGCCATAGACAATAACATCACCACAGCAACAGCTGAAAAAGCAGGCATAAAAGCTGCGAACGGAATTCGCGCTGCATCCTCAACCATGGAAATAGGTACACTTTACCGTTTGTTTTTATATAAAAACAATAACAACACCTATTCTTTTGTAAAATCAGTGACACTAATTGCCGGCAGTGAGAGCCCGATCCAACTCAGCAACGGGACCTACAAATGGGTAGCAGTATCCTACAACTCAAAAACAGATCAGGTACCAGACCGCGGCTCTGACAACAATTTTACCTTACCAGAAAATAAGGATGTACTCTACGCCACATCTAGCACGGACTTGAATATCACAGGAGCTACCACCCCCATTGCTATTAATTTCAACCGAGTATTCGCACGTGTCGCCGTTGAAATTAACACACTTGGCCTTTTCGGCCCAATGACAAGCACCCCGACCATCACTGTCACGGGAGATAAATTACTTAAATCAGGAACAATCGACCTAACAACAGGTGAATTCATCGGAAACATAACCACCGGAACTGATTTAGCGCTAACCCAAAACGATTTTACCGATATCAATCCAGTAGCAGGTCAAACCTATCAAAAAGTCGCTTATTTTTATACCGCCGGCCAACCCACTAAAGATCTGACAATAACCTTGTCCGACCTTATTATCAAACTCGACGACGGCACAACACGGAATTTCTTTCTCAGCACACTGACACAGACCAAATCTATCACTCCAGAGCGTGGCAAAAACCACCGTCTCTTGGTCGGCATAGCAGAATCCGCATTAACACTCGGCACAACGAAATGGGCGCGATCCAACCTTTTCTACAGAACTTCTGATGCACTAGGAGCAAAAACACCATATCGCTTCTACCCTAATAACCCCTACCTACCTAATCAACAAGAAAGTTTTTTTTCCTTTAAAGGTCACCTTCCAGGAAGATTAGCCTCAGCAAATCCCGCTAACCAAAAAGATCCCTGTTCACTTGTTTACCCAGCAGGACTTTGGAAAACACCGAGCGAAGCCCAGATAACCCCACTAACATCCAACCGCGGATTACTTGACGGTGCACTTGGAAGTGTACTTGACCTACTGGGCACCATGCCAGCAACACCAGGATCAAATTACGGCACAATTTATATTGAATACCCCGTTACAGCAGGTTTTAATCCAGCTTACGGAGGCACCACGTCGCGAACAAATAGAGTACGATTTTATTACAATGGCATACAAAACAGCGTAATCTTAGCAAATGGACTTATCAACATGAACATAGTAGAAGCAGGAGCCACCGTAGGAATATGGTCCAGCGATCGCGTTTTAGACGGTGGTATATTAGATCAATTGAGCACAGGAGTTGGCGCATGGGGATACTTAGGTTCGACAAAATCAATGTCTCTTTTCCAACCTCAAAGAGCAATTGCAACTAAGAGTGCAGGCCTTTTAAATATTGATCTTTTAGGATCAGGCCTAGTTGCTTCAGGATTTATGAATGTCCGATGCGTACGCGACGAATCCTGGGCAGTAGCTAGTACATCTGCAAACTACAACCCTTACCCAGTATTATAAGACCAAAAATACGTTTCTTTATTACAATCACGAAGCCCTCTCCGAACACAAAAGGACCTTCCAATCAAGGAAGGCCCTTTTACGTTACCTCAATAATATTCTCTAAACAAACACCGCACAAATGAAAAAATTTTAAAACTGATAAAAAAACATATATATCGCGCACATTTAAATTCATACTTCAATCTTAGCAATATCACTGCTAACGCACATAAGTAATAGCCACCCCGACCGAACGACTCTTACTTTTTTAAAGAAAAATCCTCTCACTCCCCAAAATCAGCCGAATAAAAAACTAACAATAATCACTACCTCTACACAATATTCGCCAAAAAGTAAAATCAAAACACAAAAATACACTCTATAAAGAAGAGATTTTACAACTATCACCCATATTCACCTACACTGCATATAAATAGCCCAAAAAATTGAAAAACAATAAAATAAAGCTTAAGAAAAATATAATATTAAAAAATTTTTAAAGAAAAAAATTTCCTTAATGTCAAAATAACAACACTATTTTATGTAAATATTGCGAAACAATAATTTTTGCCATACATTTGCATAACTAAACTAAAAGTTACAAAATTACAAGACCGAAATTTCAAAAGTTTCACAAAACAATTAAAATAAATAAAAATTAAATATTAAAATAAACATACTTAATCTGACAACAATTAAAAACAATGTTATAGCAGATTAATCATGACTAATACATTATAAATCCACAAATCTTACATGCATAATTAAACTAATAAAAAACAAATAAGAGATTATTAATTACCTAATAGCATTAAAAAAACATATAAATCATCTAAAATCTTCCTTAATAAAAAAATAATGGGAAGCAGATAACTATTGAGTAATAAAAAAAACAATATCAAATTATTACACATAAGTATTATTTAAATTAAAATTAATGAATAACGGACAAAAAAAAATGTATGTGGCTCCCAGCATTATGGAACACGTAATTGAATTAGAACAAGGTATCGCAGCGGCCTCAGTAGGAAACGCACAACCAGGCGCTCCCGGCGTCAATGAGTATGAAGAAGGTCAGGGTAGCTCTGGCTGGGATACAAATAGCTTTTAATTTCAAAATCAGCCACATTAAAGAAATCATGAAAAAAACGAACAACTTAGCTAGTAAGTTCGCCTTAGCTGCATTTTTTGCATTAGGCGCCCTAGCCGTTACAAGCTGTAACAAAGACAACAATGAATCTGGACAAGAACTTCCAGCCGGCAATAGTCAAATTATCGTTCGCATTGCAGGCATTAGCGATGGCGAAAACAATAATTCAAAAGGATCAAAATCAAGCACTTCAAATCACAAAACTTCTTCAGAAAAATCAATAGGATTGGTTTCAGGAAATGGTTTTGACGCCGTAGTTGCCGTTGATAACCAAGTTCCTTCAACAAGCAAAACTCCATCTTTAAGAGCTGCCAACGGAACATCAGTCTCATCAAACATGGCCGCAGGTACGAATTACCGATTATTCTTATATAAGAAAGAAGGGGCAACATATACTTACGATAATTCTTACGAATTTACAGTAGGGCAAGAAACGCCAATTCAGGTAAAAAAAGGTGTTTCCTATAAATGGGTAGCTTTATCTTATAACAACAAAGAAGCAGTAGCAGACCGTGGAGCAGATGATCAACTTTTATTACCAGAGAATAAAGATGTTCTTTTTGCTTCTTCAATAGCAGATTTAACAATCGGTGATAACACAAATCCAATTAACATTACTTTCAATCGTTTATTTTCACGTATTGGCATCGAGTTGAACACAAAAGGTATGTTCGGACCAATGAACTCTGCGACAGTGACAGTGACTGGTCACAGCACAAAAACGGCGACAGTTGATTTAACAACAGGAGCTTTAGTTTTGGCACAAGCCGCTCATACTCCAGAAATATCATTTGCTTCATTTATCAATACAAGTGAAGGGGACGCGAGTCAAAAGATAGCTTATTATTATACTGCAGACGAGACTCCTCAGGCTATTAAAGTTGTTGTTAAAGATTTGAGCATCAAACTTGACAATGGTACAAATCGTGTATTTTCAACATCAACGTTAAGTCAAACGCAAGCTATTTCCCCTGAGCGCGGTAAAAACCACCGTTTATTATTAGGACTTACAGAGTCTGCTTTGACACGCGATGGTGTACAATGGTCAAGATCGAACCTATATTATAAAGCAGGCGATGCGACACCATACCGTTTCAATCCAACAAACGACTTCAATGCAATAGCAGATCCAAGAGCATATTTTAGTTTTAAAGGACATCTTCCAATGACATTAGCGTCTAACGATCCTAAAAAGCAAAAAGATCCATGTGCACTTGTTTATCCTGCTGGACTTTGGAAAACTCCAACCGCGGCACAAGTTGGAGCCGTTACTTCAAGAGCGGGACTTTTAGGAGACTTGCTTGGTGGAGTATTAGATCTCGTATTGCCCTCAAAAACTCCAGGAACATCAGAGAACAACAAAGCACTTGAATATGCTGGTGCAACTGGCGCTAATCCTGCGTACGGCGACGCACAGAACACACTTCGTTTTAACTACAACGGTTCTCAAACGAAAGTTTCAGTGCTATCAGATTTAGTTTCCTTAAATCTAGGCAACACTCAGGGTAAACATGCCGCTTTCTGGTCAAGTAGTGAATTGATCGATTTATCTCTTCTAGGAACAGGCGTTGGCGCCCAAAGTTTCATTGGTTACAAAGCATCTGGTTTACTAGGTTCTGCAACTATAGCTTCTACTGGAGCAGGTTTATTAAACATCAATCTTTTAGGATTAGATGTCATCAGTTCCGAACTGATGAATGTACGTTGCGTACGTGATGAAAGCTGGAATATTGCAAGTGTACTTCCAGGCTATAATCCTGAACCGGCATTATAAGCTACGACAGCAAAAAAGCAAGCTGTCATGTAGGTAAACATTGCCTAAACAAAAAAAAGAGTCGTTCAAACGGGAACGGCTCTTTTTAACTAAAATGCATTAGAATACAATTTGTGATTTTTCACACATGAAATCAACCATGTTTAACACTGTAGTAAAGCAAAAGTGTTATTATTTTTGGTAAACAGCTAAATATTAGTTATCATTCATAATGTTATAAAAATGGAACGAATGTTTTATTGTTACATTAGCCTTCATAGCAATCGATAATATGAAGCATGTATTCATAGTGCATTCGCTAGATACATTTTAATAAATCGTATCACCTTATAATTTTGCAATATAACGGTCGATAACTTCGGTCCGTTTTCTAAGAAATATTTTTATTCCGGCTTTATTTTTAGCCATATTATTATTGCCAACTTTCCACTTTTCAAAATCTCTTTTTTGGGATTCTCGTATTTCCGCGGCAAAGATTTCGATAAATTGCATCAGTACATCAAACTGATACAAGTTATATTCCTTCCATGTTTTATTTAATAATATTCTAATTTCTGGATCTTTAAGAATTTTTTTTATAAAATTCCAATCCTGTTCTACTATCATTCTCCCTGATCAAGTCAAAATCAAAATAGTTAAAGTAAGTTTTCCCATATTCTTCACTAAATCCAAACGCAAAATCCAAGTCCCAGATAGGGCCCATTGTAAATTTTCCGTCTAATTTTTTATGCATATAGACACTTTTGGGACGACCTATCTCGCGGTTACCCACCAGCATTCATTTGTCCAAGTTTCGAAATGCGATGCCGATTCTGGCATTAGAATCCTGTTAACAACGGGTATATTTTGAAATTGTAGTCAAAAAACTGTAAAGAGCTACATGAGAATACGGTGAACAACTATTACAATAATTAATTTATGTACAATTACGGAAAATCTGAAGCTGTCTTCATATTTTGATTTTTAACTCTTTCCCAATACTGTCGGAAATAAATATATTTTTCTTTCCAAAAGGGACGCAGTAATAATAAGTATGTATTTTAGTTTAAGAAATAAAAACGAGTATGGTAAAAACTGAAACAATTATAGCAGTCAAGAGTGTACATAAAAGTTCTGAATTTTATCAGAAACTATTAGGCTGTAAAAGTGAACACGGTGGTCATACATTTGATAGATTAACCAGTGAAAATCATGTTGTCCTTTGTTTACATAAATGGGGAGAGCATGATCACCCCACCATGTTACAATCGGTAAAAGATAATGGAAATGGATTAATACTTTTCTTTCGAGTAGATAATTTGTATGCCATATTTGAACATGCAAAAACATTGAATGCAACTATTGAAAAGGAAATTCATTATAATGAAAATTCACTCAGAAATCAATTTGTATTAAGAGATCTGGATGGATATTATTTAATTATATCCGAATAGAAATGTACATATTATGTAAACTTCTCGGATGGTTTTGGTTTGTTTATTAACGTCGTAACAAGTCCTGCTGCGCCTGTAGAGCAGCTGGGCTTCTAAATTAAATATCAACATTATTTACATATAAGCATAGCCTTGATCCGAGATCCCTTTTACGCATAAACAACATAAATAGGTCCACTTATGGTACGAAGAGTGAGCCAATCTTTATTGTGAGTTTTCTTTCCTTTCAAATTGAGGCAAAGGATCCTTGACCTATAATTTAGTGGACAAACATTCTTCAATCGATGTGCGTCTTGATCAGTTACTGGACGTAGACCAGTTGACAATTTATATGTCGGAAAAAATTTTCTCTTACAGAATACCACACTGTTATTACATTTACATTTTTTCATCATTTTTTCGCAAGTTAATTCTACTTAATGAAACCAAAGAGATCGCTTGACTAATTTTTAAAATTTACATCAAGCCTAGTCCAAACAATATGATATGAACGCTGCGCTCACTTAACAGTTAAAAAACAGGAAATGAAAATGCAATTTTTAATCTATATCGCTGCTGGTAAATTGATCTTTGATCTTACATTTTTAAATTTCATATAAAAACCGATTCAAATACACAAAAATCTATACGTATTACAACGGTGTCATTGCTTAGCAAAAAATATTTCAGTACTTTTAAAGTTCGAAGAATAAAAGAAGAAAGAGTTTAGTGCTAATGACAGGATTATGTATAAATGAATCGGCAAAACCAACGTGGGGCAAAGCAAACAAGTTCTTTATAAATAAAGCATTTGTTTATCTGCATAGGTAGATACGCCCCTTTGGTTTTAATGTTTTGCAAGCTATTCCGGTTGCCGGATCTTGTTTTTTAGTAACTCGTCATCTAAGTCCCGCACTATCTGATCAAAGATCTGCGGATGTAAAAATGAATTTTTGAACCCTTTTCTTTTCATCATTTCTTGGTTAAAAATTGGTCAGTTATTATAAGTCCATTGGAAGAAAATAGAAGCTCTTAAAAAAGGGAAAAACCACTATTTCTACCGTATATAAAGTACCGGCCAAACACTTTGAACATCGTTTTCAATAAGGCTCGACCCTTCTTTTACTGCAAAGCAAATAAAGAAAGTTCCGTGTCCCGCATGGTCTCGTGTTCATAAATTTTGACCGTTTCATTTACGAAGCTTTAATCAGATAACTGATTGTTAAACAAATATAAAAAATCTGTACGACATAAACAAATATAATAACCAAAAATATTTCACATACAATCAAATGGCAAGAACAGTAAATAAAAAGCTAGCAGAATTCATTTCAGAACGTTTTAATGAAATCATGACAGAAACAGGATTAGATCTAGAAATATTCGCTGCCTATTCAAAAATTGGTTATAGTACTTTTAGAACCTACCATAGTCGAACAGTTCCAATTTCAGTAGAAACGCTACATAGAATATGTGAACCCTTCGATATAGTACTAAGCGATTTCTTCAAGGCTAACACACCCTTAATCATCAGTGAAAAGATTAAAAACAAAGCGAATACTTTCGCTGCTCAATACATATTGGAAAAGAAAAAGATAATAAAAGAAGATGATATTATTTTTCACAAAAAACCAGTGGGTTCTGGCAATAAATGGGAACGTGATATGATCAAATACATTACTTTACATACAGATTATTTCCATACAGAAAGATCAATTGCTGACATGGTACATGACTTTACCAAAGACTTTGATTTTCCACTTGAATCTGGACGTATTTATGAATTATTACGTAAATATGTAGGCCCTACACTAAAAAAAGAACCATCCATGCGTCTTAATAATGATAAGACGACCTCCAATAGAACTGTTTTTCTTTATAGTAAGATCTAGTATTAAAAGTTCTTTTGTATTCAAAAAATCTCAAAAACAGATGTCCAATTTCATTACTTCACCTTAGGACGATCAAACTGTCAGTAATATTTTCAATTACGCCCAAAATATAGACAGTCTTTAATGATGCAACTTCGAACACTTAAACGAGCAAGGGTTATTTCATTTCACGAAATAACCCTTGCTCGTAAATATCACTTCATATCCTGTAAATCCTCTGGCGATAAACTAGATTGTCTGATCTTTAATGCTAAGCTGTCTTGATCATTTTGGAATTCACAATCAGCTACTTCATTTTCAAATCTGTACCTGCAATATCTTCCCAGCGATAATAATGGAAAGTTTTATCATCACTCATCGCAACAAAAAGACCATGTTTAAATGTATCATTTAATTTAACCGATACAACTTCCGAGCCATCACTTTGTGTAGCCATGACCGGTACCGTTTTCAAGTACTTATGTTCAAATGGATTTGTCTTAGTTCCTTCACGGCTAAAAATCTGAAAACGATTTGCCCCTTGATCCGAAACCAATATATATCCCGTACTATCGGTCAATTTATAAATAGAAATACCTTCATGATCTTCTTTAAAACCTTCAGTTGCAAATAAAGCCAGTTGCTCATTTCCTTTTGCAGGATCTGCATAATATTGCTTTACTCCCACCTGTTCATCCGAATAGTAGATATATCCAAGTTCATTGTCTACCGCTATTGCTTCGATCTCCTTTTTTCCGCTAAAAGAACCAAATTTGCGCACAAAAGTTGCCTTTATAGCACCCGAACCATTATCCTCTAATAAATATTGCCACAGATAGCCATCTTTAGGACCATTTTTCCGCCCCACAATAGCATAAATCTGTCCTTTGGATGAAGTATAAAGCGCAATGCCCATGAGATCCCTAAAATCAGGCGCTGTTTCACCTGCAAACATATCCAATCCACCCTGATCAATAGGCTTCATATCAGGAAGCGAAAATATCCGCAATTTATGCGTCATACGTTCTGTTGTTACAGCAATATCAACAGGCTTCCCATTCAAGATCACCCCATAAGCTACATCCACATTATTCGGGCGCTTCAAATTCGGCACGACCTTATCCTTTACAATTTTACCTGCTAGGTCGTAGACAAAAAGCGCTCCATCAGCATCTTTATCCGTTGCGATCACTAAACTCTTACTTGGATCAGATTTATTGATCCAGATCGCAGGATCATCGGAATCATAACGCACCGCATCGGTCACGAAAATGGGCTTAATGGTATCTGTAGCAACAGCATTAGTTTGTGGATTATTGCAAGCCACCTGAAATATCGCTGATACGATCAAAGAAATAGATAGTGTTGTTTTTAAAGTTATCATGTTAAGTAATTAAAATTTTGTTCCAAAAGCACCTGCATAAACTGCGGGTGCAGGTGAGTTATAGGTTAATCCATTTGACATGACCAGTCCGGTAATGAAATGTGGTTTAAAAGATAAAGTTCCCGATTTTAGGGCTGGAGAATTCCCTTGAAGGTGAAAGTCCCAAGCCGAATCAAACACATAGTTATTAACCGAAGTCTCCAAAGGATAAGTTACAAATTTCGGATTGTTCTCTCCTGCTAGTTTACCTCTAACATCATTTGATCCTGCTACAATATCATTCTTTCCAACCTGAAACTGATCTACAGTTAATTGATCTTGACCAAAGTACCAGTTATTGCTAAATATTGAACGATTATCTTCCGGTTTTTTAGGATCCCGCTTGACGCCAAATCGGGTATTGGCAAAAAGGTTATTGTAGATCTCCACTCTTACAGATGCCTCTATCCATATTGAACCACCTTTGGCAGTAGGTCTGCGCCATCCCGTATTAAGCATTGTATTATTATACACCATAATGTATGCTTGGGGAGTCTTGTCGCCCGAATTGGACAGCTTTAAAGCATTCGTATTCACACTGTAAACCAGATTGTAGGCGACATCGGCAATAGAACCAGATTTAAAGTTCATCGCTTCACCACCTGTCACACCATTTGAGAAAAAACGATTATTAGCAAAGATAATTTTCCCTCCTTCAATATATGTACAGTCTTCATGAAAATGACTGATCGTACTATTCTGGACCACTAATTTCCCGTCAGCATTGGAAAACCAAAGCGCAGGTAGTGCCTCTCCCGATACTTTCTTATACAAACCCATCTTCACAGAAGTTGAAGCATCTGATGTAATCGCACCGCCATATTCCAGAACGGTATGATCTAAAACCAGCTCTTGACAACTCGGAGCCGCTAAAATTCCACCCCAAAGTTTTCCAAATTCATTTGTTTTAGTTTTATACTGTTCTTCTACGGTAAACTTGATTGGATTATCATCTGTTCCGAGTGCATACAAATTGCCCAAGACCACAATTTCGGGTTTATTCTCTGTATCCATCAAAACTGTAACCCCCTCTTCGATGGTCAATGTTTTGCCTTCGGGGATAATAATATCTCCTTTTATATGTTGCACACTGCCTTTACTCCATACTCCGGATACTTCGCCGATCGCACTGCCATCAGCCTCGCTCGTATCGACGTCAATATTCGCTTTTTCACATGCCGTTAGCATTAGAAAAAAACACGCTAGACACGATAAAATCATGTTATTTTTCATTGTAACAAATTGTTTAATTGTCATAATTGATTTGTTTTCTAACCACGATTAGGTCAAGATTGTTAAATAAAAGATTGATGCTATCCGATTATTTATTAAATGAGTAACGCAAACCAAGGATATAATTTTGACCGTAAAGATCTTTTCTGATAAGCGTATTACCACCTTCCGTTAGCTTCTCCGCAATCTTTTCATTTTCAGGATTCACTCCCTTTACATACAGTTCCATCGGAGTATTCAAAATATTGTTGGCTTTGGCAAAAATAGCCCAACCCGCCTTAAATTTCTTTTCAATAGAAGCATCCAGTTGCACAAATCCTTTTTGCCATAGATCATCATTCAAAAACTGCGATACAGTATTGATGCGATCACCAGTGTAAGAACCCGCCAATTGTCCCTCCCAGCCTTTATTCGCATCCTTATACAGTAAAGATAGATTGGCTATGTGTGCCGCCTGCCCGTATAATGGCCGTGTTTGATCAACAATAATAGGTTCTGGATCTTGTGTCGTTTCGTTTATTCTACGTGACATTTTCGCGGTAGTAATACGCGAGTGTGTATAGGTATAATTCGCTTTTATCCCGAACTTTTGGATGTATTTGATGTAATCCACTTCGATTCCAAAATTATTTGCATTACCAAAGTTACCCGGTGTGTAATACACATCCTGCTTGCGGACTTCATCTGGTTGAAACGTATACTCGATCGGGTTTTTAATCTTTTTGTAGAACATGCCAACAAAAAATTGTGACGAAGCCTCAGGAAACAATTCATAACGTAAATCAAAATTATCCGCAAGCGCATGTTTTAGATCTGGATTTCCTCTTTCTAAGAACTCTTCATTCACGACAGAGGAAGGAACGATTTCATAAAAACCGGGACGATTCAATGCGCGATAATAAGCGGCATGAAGTTGCTGTTTCTCATTCAAATGATACTTGACGGTCAAACTTGGCAACCATTCCGTATAGACTTGAGATCCTTCTGGTCTCTTTTCCCCTGCAGGAAACAGTAATTTATAATCTTGATTGGTATGTTCCATACGGATCCCTCCAATCATTTGGAGTTTGTCACTTTCATAATTGAACATCCCGTACACTGCTGTAGTTTTCTCATTGGCATCATAAGTCAACGGATTAGCAACGGCACCTGTCGGATTGGTCACGGTCAAATTCAGGTCCGTATAATTTTGAAAATCTACACCATATCTATACTTTGCCTCTTCCGCAGATGCAGGAGAAAGGTTATAATTGTTATAGAAACTACTTCGTTGTTTATCACGATATAGCCCCCCTGTAGATAACTCCAATTTGCGATCTGCCATAGGCACTTTATAAGCCACATCCCAGTAACCCGCATAATCATTGTCGGTATTCCTTTCCCAACGGTAGGTAACAGGCGATTTATTAACAAGAGAAGTGCGCTTACGCTCAAAATTCTCTTGAATACCGTCTAAACTTATCGTGGTATTTTGAGGCAATTGATTACTAGCAGATGACAGCGCACCCGACCACCTTACATTCAGTCTATTATCCATAAAACGATGATCACCCTGCAAAGTTCCGTTATAGATCTGTTGCTGTGTCTTTCGACTTCGCGTTACATAGGTCAATTCTGCCTTTCCAATATTAGGATCATATTGCCCATTATAGATGGTATTGACCGCATCACGAAGTTGCGTATTATTCAGATTCACATACATTTGATAGAAGCTCAAACGATGGTTTGGATTAAAACGATAGTCGATTTTATTATGTAGACCTAAGCGTTGCTGCTGTTCATCATACTGACGATCTTGTTGCTCAGTAATAACTGCATTCGGATTTATGCCGACCACAGCAGATTTATAAAAAATAGAGCGGCTTCCGCGATGCAGATTTTGATAACTTGCCCCCAAGATTATACCCAGCTTATCATCCAGATAGCGGTTCCCGAAAGTTAAATTACCAACGACATCTGGCGAAGGTTTTTTATAGGTATAGTCTAATACCCCTTTATTAAAATCTGCTGCAGTCGCATTGTAATTTTTACCATGAAGTTCATAAGGTGATTTGGATGAAGTTCCACCGGCCGCGAAACTTCCGAAGTCCTGATTAAAATAACGTTGACTATATCCCGTCGCCAAATTAGCCTGTAGTAATAATTTGCTTGGCGCAGCTTTCATAACCATATTCACAACACCGCCAACAGCATCTGCCTCCATATTTGGTGTAAGCGATTTGTATACTTCCAGACGTTCTAACATATCTGAAGGAAACAAATCCAATGGTACGTAGCGATACTTATTATCTGGACTTGGTACTTTTACACCATTGACCAAGGTTGTGTTATAACGCTTATCCATACCTCTTAAAATGGCATACTGCCCTTCTCCATTAGAATTCCGTTCTATAGAAACCCCCGATACGCGTTGCACAACATTTGCGACCGTGATATCTGGAGAAATCTCAATAGCTCTAGCCGAAACAACATTCATGATCTGCGATGCGTTCTTTTCCAGCCGTCTCGCACTGGGATCATCATCACCGCCGTTTCGCTGTCCTTTGATCGTTACCTCCATCAATTTTTGATCTGTAGAAGTAAGTTGAAAAATAAAATGGGGAGTATCTTCTTTTTTAATTTCGATTTCCTGGGTAAATTCGGCATAGGCCATATGTCTAATATGTACTTTGACCTTTCCTGCGGACAATCCCTTTAATTCAAATGAACCATCCAATTGTGTTTTGGTAGATAGTCCGCTTTGTTCCAAAAAAACAGTGGCTCCAGTTATGGCTTCACCGGTTTGACCATCCAATACTTTACCTTTGATTTTGGTTGCATATGCTGCACTGACCGAAATGCTGGAGGCAAGTAATACCGTTAAAAAATTTTTCATTTTGCTTAGATTATATATGAATCTTTGATCGTTGAGCAAATATGACATCCAATTTCAGTTTCACAAAATAGCAAGCGTTACAACAAGGAAACAAGGAGATTTACGGACTATACAACAAGGAAACAAAACAAATCAACCAGCTATTACTCAAACGATTAACATTGAAATAAACGCCATTACCATTCCGTTATCGTTATGTTAAGAAATTATGAAATAGTGAGTAGGTAACCTGTAAGATCTTCACCTTGTTCCAATTTTAGCTTTTTTCTCAGGCGATGTCTGGCCACACGAAGGCTATCTTGTGATATCCCCAAAAGCACAGCAATATCCGTGTTGTTCAAATTTATTTTAAGCAATGCGATCAAGCGCATATCGGCAGCAGTTAAATCGGAAAACCGTTGTATTAGTTTTTCAAAAAAACTATGATGTACTCTTTCAAAAGTCACCATAAATTCTTTCCAATGAATACCCTGTGTAATATTTTCATTGATCTGCAAAACCAGATCGTGCATTTGCTTTTTTTGATCCCGTCGTTCATCCTTAACCATTACTTTTAACTCATCTCGGAGCTGTTCCAAAAATTGGTTATTACGGATTAAATTCAAAGTATGCGACGTCAACTCCTTTTCTTTGAGCGTCAGCTCCTGCTTAAGCTGTTTATCTTCAAGCAACTGATTTTTAAGTGCAATTTCTGCTAATTCCCTTTCCGCTTCTTGCTTTCGCGACTCGGTCATCTGATTATTGATTTTTATTTTTTGACGACTATACAGCACATACGATAAAATAATTAACAAGATCAAAAAAACAATAGTTCCCAGCAACAAAATGGAGTTGATCTTTTTAGTGACCTGCAATTGTTCAATTTCTTCTGTTTTTTGATTCATATCATAAAGTGCCTGAAAAAAAGCAGTATGCCTAGCCCCATCTACACTATATAACTCCAGCACAAGCTTCCGACTTCGCTCTGCATAAACATAAGCACTATCCATTTGTCCGCTTAATGCATATGTTTTGCTTAGATCTTTAGTCGTTGCCGACATCTGATACACATCTCCCAATTTCTCTGCCATATTAAAAGCCCACTTTGTTAATTGTATACTTTCCGAAAACTTGCCGGTCTTCCTGAAAATATCACCCATATTATTCACCACTACAATCTTTCCGTAGTTGTCTTGCGTTTCATCATATAAGTCACGTGCTTTTTCAAAATGATCAAATGCCCGATCATACTGTTCCAAATCTTCATAAATACTACCCAGATTCTCATGAATCTTAGCTTCGCCATTTTTATTTCCTTCTTCGTTATAAATCGCTAAGGCCCGCATTTGGTATACGAATGCCGAATCATAATCAGCGACCTTTTCAAATAGATGACCAATATTACCCAATACACCAGCTTCACCATTTTTATCTTTCTCGGCTCTGAAAGAATGGAGCGCTTTATTAAAGTAATTTTTAGCTAGATCATGCTGTTTGTTAAAAATATTGAGTTCACCTATATCACTCCAATTAGATGCGAGTAATTGTTTCGCATTTAACTGGGTGTAGATACGGTCCGCTTGGAAATAATAATCTTGCGCTTGTCCATAATGCCCTTGATTAACACATAACCACCCTATTGCCTGTAAACAATTGGCTTGTAATAACAAGTCTTTATCACCAACCGCCTCAGCATACCGCTTTTTGACTAGCGTAATCGCAGAATCAGGATAGTTTTGACTTAACACCCGAATATCTTTAAACGATTCTACCTGTGCATGTGCGGTGTCAACGATAAATGCCTGTGCTATAAATAGTATTAAAAATATAATTTTATCAGAAATCCTCATATTCAAGTAACTAATTGATGTTGATGTGCAAATGTACACGAAGCATGTTAACAGAATATTAAATCACATTACATGCACGGCCACTTAACATCATAGAACAAAAAAGATCGATTATCATATCGTGTAAAATGTGTTAAAGCATATTACAAGACACCATAGAACTATCTCTAAACAGAACATATATGCCTTTAAATAATAACAACACCACATCCCCATAGAAGAACTGGTTTATAGGCAGTATACTCTTATAAATTACCAGGATAACAAATAATATACATTAGAAGAGAATAATTTCAAGTAAACTATCTATATATTTCTCTATAAAAATATTTTCAAATAGAAATGAGGAAAATTTTCATTAAATTTAGCTACATGATAATATTGCATTTAATTTATGGGATTGTGATCGTGATAAACCTGATCCAGTTTTACCGAGTGATTAGAAAGAAGATTTCTAATAAGAACACCAGCAATAAAAAAATATTAATCAGCAAACTAGATACATTAAAAGAATTTTAAAATTAACATGAAAAACTTTATCTTCTATTTAGTGATCCTATTAGTAGGATTTTGTACCATATCATGTAAAAAAAATAGGATAGATGGTGATTGGGACGATAATATTAAACTCTCTCAAAAAATAGTAAATTTTGATTCTGAAGCAAGCTCCATCATCATTACCACTAAATCCACAAATTGGTGGCTAAATGACATCTCCATCAACGGTAAGAGTATGGACATCACGAATATCGAAGTAGGAGCAAAAAATTTTGTTGTAAATAATCTAGATTTCCAAATAGAAAGAAAAGAGGGTAATAAAATCACTATTAGTCTCACAAGAAATAATTCAAATAGTGAAAGGATTTTACAGATTGGATTACAAAATGGAAATTACTTTGATGGCATAAAAATTGTTCAATCTAAATAGCGATCTCTTCAAAGTAAATACTATTATATTCTTCCACTTTCGTGCTCAAGTACTGATTTTCGCGTACCTTGCGCTTTCGTTGTTCCACTACTAAAACGGTAGCAAAAACTTTACTTTACCTGCCTCGACTCATAAGACCCATAACTGTTAGACATAAAGCCAGGAAAATTTTGAGTGTACTTACTCTGGCTGTCATCATGGATCCATTATATGCAATCATTGCAAATGGATTGATCGTAATAAAAATCTATAATACTTACTACCGATGATTTTTTCACGTATTTATCCAATATTATTATCAACAGCTATCATAAGGCTCTAAAAATATGCCATTTACAGTTTTAGGAAACATTACATTATGTAATACAAATAAATATTATATTTGTTGATGAACCTCATGGAATACAAGAACTGCAGCGATGAACAACTCTTCGAGCTTATCAAGCTCGGAAATGCCAATGCATTTCAATTCCTGTACGACCGGTTATTCTATCCACTATTAGGACAAGCACTACGTAAAGTAAAATTAAAGGAGGATGCTCAAGATCTGACACAAGATCTTTTCATGAACTTATGGAACAAGCGGGATACGATTCATATCGAAGGTAAAGTCATCAACTTCCTATTTACCTCACTACGCAATAGTGTGATCAATTTCTATATCAAAACCAAAAAACAGGATGAGCGAGAAGAACTGTTTCAATATTTTAAAGGCTATTGTGAAGAAACAACTGACCGCACCATCCATAAAAATGAACTTGAGCAGATCATACAAAATGAGGTTGATGCACTTCCGCTTAAGATGAAGCAGATCTATCTGTTGAGTAGAAATCAGGAACTATCACATAAGGAAATTGCAGAGCTAATGGCCATCTCCGAACTGACAGTAAAAAAACAAGTCGCAAATGCACTCAAGATCCTGAAGAAAAAAATTAATTATGTACTTCTTACTTTAATTTGATTTTCATCTACTCCCTTTGCACTTTAGTCTTGTCTTGTTTATAGAAGACCTAATAAACAAAGATGAAAGATCAGGAAATAATAGATTTACTAACACGCTATAAAAACCGTACGTGTACGGAATCTGAAAAACGTACCGTAGAATCATGGTACAACACTTTAGATTTTAAACACGCCATAACAAGTGGCGAATATGAATCGATAAAGGAACAGAGCTGGAATCGTGTGAATCCGATTCAAAAGAAAAAAAATAACCTGTACCGCTATGCTGCTATACTGATAGCATTTCTATCTTTTTCCGTGTTGATCTATTATGTATCCCAAACGAATAAACCGAATTTAGTGGAACTCTCCCGAATCAAACCGGGAACCAACCGGGCCACTTTAATCCTTGGACAAAAAGATTCATTGGATCTAACCCAATTAAAAATCGGTAGTGTTGTGGAGTCAAACGGTATCAAAATCAAAAAGCTTGCAGATGGTACGATTTCATACGAAGTAAAGCAAACTGCATCGACAACAGGTTTACATAATAAACTCATCGTACCCCGTGGCGGACAATATCGAATCATCCTATCCGATAGCTCGGTTATCTTAGTAAATTCAGAGTCAGAAATCGAGTTTCCTTCCCGATTTAATGAAACAGAACGACGCATCAAGATGGTTGGTGAAGGTTATTTTGAAGTTGCCAAGCATAAAAGCAAACCCTTTATTGTTCAGTCAAAAGAACAGGAAGTTACTGTCCTAGGAACGAAATTTAACATCGAGGCCTACCGCAATGATAAATATATCACGACAACCCTAGTTGAAGGAAAAGTCAGCGTAGCATCCGAAAAAGAGCAGGTTTTACTCAAACCTGGAGAGCAATCCATATTTGATGGCGAAAAAATCCTAATCTCCAAAGCCAAGATCGCCTCAAGTACCGCATGGAAAGACAACCTCTTCATTTTCCAGAGTGTACCGCTAGGTAACATCATGCAAAAAATAGCGCGATGGTATAATATCGAAGTAACCTTTGAAAATAAAGAACTCGCTCAGATCCAGTTTACAGGAAGTATTTCAAAATACCAAGATATCGAACAAGTACTGCAGTTATTGGAAATGACCGATAAAGTGAAATTTGCCATTGAGCATCAAACGATCTATGTAAAAACAAAATAATTAATACTAACCTTATGAATAAAAATTACTTCAATCATGTAAGATGGTATCTTACGTTATTGCTGTTGACAGCCTTTTTTATCCAGTTTTCTCTTGCAGGCTATGCTCAGAAAGTCACGATTGAGGTTCATAACAGCTCCTTAAAATCGGTTATTCAGCAATTAGAACGACAAAGTTCATATCGCTTTTTATATGCAGATGAGGTTTTAAAAAACACAATTCCGGTAACCATTTCTCGTCAAAGGATTAATTTTAAAGACGTATTAAACGAAATCTTTGAGACACAGCCGCTACAGATCCAGATTCAAGATAAAACCATCATCATTAAATCTAAAGAACAGCAATTGGGAGCTGTTTCAGGAAATATAAGACAGTCCGAAAACAATGCGCCGATGCGTGGAGTAACCGTGAAAATTGTTGGAAAAGGTCTGGATCTCATCACGATGTCTGACGATACAGGAAGTTTTATCTTTGCAGAATTGCCTTATGGTACCTACCAACTGTCTTATAGCTATATCGGCTATTTCACAACCGCATCATTGATTGTTCTCGATAGAGCAAATGTCAACCAGATGATGAAGATGACTGTTGCAGATGCTAAATTGGATCAGGTAGTCATTATCGGTTATGGTAGCAAACAGCAAAAAGACATCACCAGTGCAGTATCGTCGATTGATCAGCAAAAGTTAGCCGATTTCAGTAATAATGCGGCAACTTTTGAATCAGTCTTAGGCGGAGCCGTAAAGGGCGTGATGGTAACGCAAAATTCAGGAGCACCAGGAGCGACAGCTAAATTGAATATCAGAGGTATTACATCACCATTATCAGGGAGTACCAATGAGCCGCTGTACGTCATTGATGGAGTTCCATTTTTTATTGAGCCATCTGCCGATTTTCCAACCATCAATCCTCTGGTCAATATCCCGGTATCAGAAATAGAAAGTATTGATATCTTGAAAGATGCCGCAGCCACTGCTATCTATGGTTCCCGTGGCGCTAACGGTGTTGTTATTGTCAAAACAAATCGAGGCAAGAAAAACAAACCGTTTATTATTGCTGCCGATTATACACAATCCATTAGCAATCCAACGAAGATGTACAGCCCATTATCCGTTGAACATTTTAAAGAAGCACAGAAAATAATCATTCAAAATACCATAGATGGGATTAATAATGGAAAAATAGATCCATATGAGGCCTATTACAACCAGATACCCGCAATGGAGATCATGGGCAAATTAACCCCTCTGGAGGATGATGGTTTTGGTACACCCCTTACTTATCGTTTTGATGGATTAAACGAAGGTGCATTTTATGATGGCCATACCGACTGGACCAAATTAATTCGTAACAAAAATGCACGTACCTCTCAATTTAACGTTTCGCTCAATGGCGGGTCTGAAAGCAGTAACCTAGCCTTCAACTTTAACGCTTTTGACCAAGAAGGATTATACATTAATAATGGTCTAAAGCGGTATAGTAGCCGTATCGCTTTTGATAGTGACATCAATAAACGACTGAAAGTAGGCGCCTCATTAAGTTACGCTTACAGCAGATTAAAATATGGTCAGCAGTTGTTCTCGGAAGGACAAACAAAACCATGGCTTGTAAGGCCTGACGTTTCGGCTTACGACAATGCTGGAAACTTTTCATCCATAGACGGGACATTGATGTATGGTGCTCCTGTCCTATTGGCCAATCCACTGGCACAGCTCAATAATAGAGGTGCAAATCATATCAATCAATTCTTAGGAGCTGCTTACGCGACATATGAGTTCGTTAAAAATTTAAAACTCCATACCGATATCAGTGTAGCATCCTACAATGGTGGAGCACAGATATTCTCTCCGACATATGCTCAAGATGATTTTTCGGCATACGGATCCAACCTATATGCGACACTCAACACCAATACATCAAATAACAGCAATACAAGTCTCAATTTTCGCCTCGATTACGATTGGAAAAAGGAGCAACACCAGCTATATATAATGGTCGGTATGGGCTTCGACCGTTACAAAAACAGCGGCGAGTCGCACAGTTATGAGGAATTCCCTGACAATGAAATCTTGACGGATCCCGGTTCCGCGGCAAGAGATATTTATTTTAATTATTTCCGTACAGACCAGGGCCTAAACTCCATTTATAGCAGATTAAGCTATAAATTCCAGGATCGTTATTTAGCTGAGGCCAATTTCAGAACAGACGAATCCTCTAAATTTGGACCCGGAAATAAACGCGCATATTTCCCTTCGCTCTCATTAGGATGGCGAATCAATAAAGAGCAGTTTATGTACGATATAGACTGGGTGAATGATTTAAAATTACGTCTCAGCTGGGGAAATACCGGATCAACCAATATTGCTAACTTTTTATACCGTCAGTTTTTTGTACGTGGTTCAAATGACCTCTGGGGTGGAAAACCCGCCATAGTACTCGACCCAAATGTGCCTAATCGGAACGTAAAATGGGAAAAAACACGTGAATACAATACCGGGTTAGATTTTTCTTTATTCAAAAACCGTCTCACAGGTAGCTTTGATATCTATGACCGCTATACAACCGGGGCATTAGCTCCCGCACCTGTACCACTTGAGGCAGGTTCAAATACTTATTATGCCAACATCATCGAAATGAGCAATACCGGTCTTGAGCTGGAATTGGGTTATGATATCATTAAAAAACAAGATTTCAACTGGAAACTTTCTTTTAATATTGCACGTAATAAAAACAAAATTGAAAAATTACACGGTGCCAATATTAATCAATATGCTGTCGATTCCTATTTAGAGGGCTATCCCGCGGGTACAAGAAAGGGATACTTGGTCGAGAAAATATTCAATAACCAAGAAGAGATTGATCTTCTTAACAGTCAATCTCCTACAGGTTATTATCAAAATATCGCGACGGGCATTGGAGACTACAAATATCAGGATCTAAATGATGATGGCGTTATCAATACAGATGACCGCACAGTCATTGCTACTGCGCAACCCAAATATTTTGGAGGTATCTACAACCGCCTCAACTATAAAAATTTCAACTTATCGTTTGTATTTCAATATTCAAAAGGAGCAAAAGCGATTATGGATGATTTCCAGAACAGTCTATTCGGCATACTAGGCCAAAATCTTAATCAAGAAATCTATAACGACATGTGGTCTCCCGAAAATACGGATGCTCATTTTGCTAAAATAACCTATTATGATCCGGCTGCAAATTCCCGTACTTCAGATCGATTGGTTTATGAAACTTCTTTTCTACGTCTAAAAAATATCAGTTTAAGCTATACACTTCCAAAAGACTGTTTACAAAAATGGAAGATGAACCAGATCACGGTATCCGCATCAGCATCAAATCTATGGACCGGTACAAAATGGCCCGGTCTAGATCCTGAATTTGTAGGAAGTTCCATTGTCTCCAATACTTCCAGCAATGATAGCTATCCCATGTCTAAAACATTCTCACTAGGTATTAAAGCATCCTTTTAAAGCAACATCGATATGAACATCAAATATTTAGCCTTTTTTATTACTGCTGTTAGCAGTCTAAATGCCTGCTCAATGGTTGGCAACATTGACGATATCAAACCCTATTACAAGATGGAAACGGACAATGTGATTTACAATTCTGAATCGGCCGAAGCTGTACTCCGAGGTGTTTACAAAAGCTGGAGAACGTTTAATATAGCGTCATTTCGTCCCTATATGTCTATTTTATCTGGAACCACAGCCAGTAAAGGTGGGGGCGTGACAGGTGGACAAGAATTTATCAACAACAGTATCCAGGCCAACAATATAGCATTATCCAATATTTACCAGGGCACCTATCTGACTATCAATACGGCCAATAACTTAATTATGTTAATGGAACGTGGCGATGCCAAGGGGATGCCGGCACACCGTACCAATGAAATTATCGCTGAATGTAAGGTGCAGCGTGCGCTTGCCCATTTTCAGCTCTTACGTCATTTCGGCTACTTCTTTGATCTGAATTCACCCTATGGTATTGTACTGAGAAATAAACCTTTCGAAGGAACAGAAACTGCTCCACGAGCAAATGTTCAGGAGAGCTACAATTTTATTATGCAGGATCTTGACGACGCTATAAACCAGGCACCAGAACATCAAGAACTACATTATTATGTAACCAGAACAACGGCCAAGGCCATTAAAGCAAAAGTATTATTGCATATGGGAAAATATGCTGAAGCGGCATATTTTGCCAAAGAAGTGATCGATGAGGCACAAAATAAAGGATACTTATTGGAAGAAAACTTTAGCCACATATTTACGAATGGGTTTGAATCTTCGGAAGCACTTTTTGCAACCTACACATCCGGTTCAACAGAAACAGTCTCTGATCAGGTATCCAGAACAACATATAGCGACTACACAAAACGTATGGCTGACGCTCTTGAAGGATCAGAATCTGACGGTAATCTAACAACAGGAAATGGCTATGACAGACGTTTTTACCTCATGTTTAATCCCACTCTAGCCGGAGCCCAGGGAAATGGAAAATACCCTTACTCATCAAATGGAGCTGGAAAACATAATGCCCAGATGATCTTACGATTAGGTGAGATTTATTTTATACTTGCCGAAGCATCAATTCGCAATGGCAATGACATTTTATGCCGGGAAAGCTTCCAGACAGTGGCAACACGTGCAGGCTACCCTCCAGATTATGTTTCAAAATTAAAAAATGAAGTCCTTTTAGACCACATTTTCAAACATAAGATTCTCGAACTTTTTGCTGAAAATGGCGAAGACTGGTTTGATTTTGTTCGTTTTTACAAAGCAAAAAATCTTGCATTAAATACCATAAAATCCAGTATTAAAACCGATTCACAATTGGTTTTACCGATACCTCAATCCGCATTGGCTGGAAATAATTTATTAAAACAAAACCCTTTATAACAAGTGGTGTTGTGCGATTTCAATAAAATGATGATCTCTAAAAATAAACTATAACAATGAAAAAAACATTATTAACCCTTGCTTTGAGCAGTTTGACTTTGCTCTCAATTGCTCAAAAACAATTTACGCTAACAGGAAAAATTAAAGGCCAAAAAGCCAATGGTCAACTCGTTAAATTATTAGGAGGCAGTGACCAGCGCATCATCGGGTCTGCGGTCATTAAAAATAATACATTCCAGATCAAAGGTGAAATTCCAGAAGCCGAATTGATCCGAATGACTATTGCCCCTACCGCAAAAGCTGAAGAATCGACTTGGAAGGCGAGCATGTTTTATCTAGATCAAGGCCGTATTAATTTAACGGGAGATATTGATAGTTTACCATCTTTTTACTACCGACCAAATCTTCCACAGGTTAAACCAGTAATCGAAGGTTCAAAAGCACAGAGCCTTGCAGATCAACTTAGCAACCTGAACCAAAACGAAAGAAAAGAAATCAGTCGTCTTGATCAAGCCTATATGAGTGAGTATTATACACCATCCTTGGAAAAAAAGTTTAACACCCAACGCGGTATAGCGATCTTAAAAGAGATCGCCCCTCTTAAAAAGAATATTTTTGAAAGAAAATGGAATTTTATCAAAAACAACCCTGAGGCCCGGGTTTCATTAGATGAGGCCAGCTATATGATCATGGGCTATGGGGAAGATAATTTATCCCGGAATCAGATCGATGAGCTGATTACTATTTTCGCCCCCTATTGGAATGGTAAAAGGGCGTATACTGATTTAAAAGAAATGATCACAAAGGCTAGAGCAACTGCAATAGGTTCTAAAATTATCGATGGACCGCTTATGGATCAGGAAGGTAAACAAGTACAGCTGTTATCTGTATTTCCAAAAGATAAGAAATACATTTTGTTAGAATTTTGGGCTTCTTGGTGTGGTCCGTGCCGTGGCGAAATCCCTCATTTAAGACATACTTATTCAGAATGGAAAGACAAAGGTTTTGACATTGTCAGTATCTCACTTGACGAAAAGGACAAAGACTGGAAAAAAGCGATGTCTGAAGAAAATATGAATTGGAATCAATACAATGCCCCTGCAGGTTTTGATAGCAAAATCGCCCGAAGTTATGATATCCAAGGAATTCCATATGCATTATTAATTGATAATGAAGGACGTATCGTAAAACATGCTATGCGTGGTGCTAGTTTAGACCAAGCTTTAGCTGAGCTTATTCAATAAAAAATTACCTACCTTAATTACATGTCAATGGATAGCGGTATACGATCTAGGTATACCGCTCATCCATTAAATAACCCTTCTTAATACAGTTCGCAAATATTTACACGTAATCCATAGTCTACTTACACGAAAGAGAATAGATTAGAAAATGAAACTGCTACATTCCTCTTAGTTCACTTCTATTAACTTCAGCGCCATAATCAATTCTCGATTTAGAAAGACAGTCTGGGAAATTTGTCCTTATATAACTCATCATCTCTTCTCTTACATAACAGCGAAGATCAAAAGCCTGTCCCGAGTTTCGGCAACTCATTAAGCAACGAATCTCCATCGTTCGCTCTTTCAGATCAGTGACCTGCAGGACATTGACCTTACCATCCCACAAAGGATGATGCATAAGCAATGAGCCTAATTTTTCTCGTAATTGTTGGACAGGAATCGCGAAATCAACATAAATAAAAACAGTTCCTAAAATCTCTGCCGTAGTTCTCGTCCAATTCTGAAAAGGTTTTTCGATGAAATAGGTAATCGGCAGCACCAGACGGCGCTTATCCCAGATATTAACCACGACATAAGTCAGATTGATTTCTTCGACCTTACCCCACTCGCCCTCAACGACCAGCACATCATCCATCCGAATGGGCTGTGTAAAAGCAATCTGAAAACCTGCTAATAAATTTCCAAGAGATTTCTGAGCGGCAAAACCAATGATTATACCACCAACTCCGACACCCGTCAGCAGTCCAGCACCTATCTTCTGCATACTTTCGAAGCTTAGCAAAATAATGGCAAAAGACACAACGATGATAATAGTAATGAAGACCTTTCGAATAAAAACAATCTGTGTCCTAATTTTTCTTTCACGCAGGTTATTCTCTTTATTGATATCAAAACGATGATATAAATAATCTTCAAAAACTTTTATGGACTGAATCAGAACAACAGCAAAAAAGCTGATCAGTAAGATTTCATTTATTTTACCAACAATATGCAATGTGGCGGTATTGAAACGCGTAAAAGGTAACAAACTGTTAAAAACAACCAAGGGAATAAAAAGACTCAAAATCTTATTAAATCGCCGTATAAAAGACCGAAAGAGGGAATAAGATGACTGTGCAATCGCCTGATAACGCAAAATCGGGATAAATAAAATTTTAATGAGGATCCCGAGTGCAAAGGAAAACAGTATAAATGCAGTATTCCATATCCAAGCCGGAAATTTTTGTGAAAGTTGAATTAATTCTTCGTTCATCATTATTTTTCTTTTTTTATGCTACCATTATTATGTACTATAAGTATAACGGTATGCTTGGCCTAACGTTTGTTTTATTTTAAAAAAGGAACAAAACCAACTGATTTAGAGACCGCAACGAATATATTCAATTCACCGAAAAGCATTAACCGACAATAATAAATAAGCCGATTACTTGAATCGGCTTATCTACTATTGAAGAAAATACAGTTCTCACTTATTATTGACATCGTGTAATAAGATTTATCACCTTACTACAAGACCATACGTCTTGTTGCCATATACATAAGAAATAATAAGTATAGCAAGTATAACAAGTGGCAACAGCATAAATCCAATATTTTTATCGACCATTGCATGGCTAATAAAAGCAAAAATTAGGTTAAATGTTAATCCGGCATAGGCCCACTCTTTCAATTTACTTGGAGTTTTAGGATAAGAAATGGCTATTACTCCGAGCACTTTGCAGATAATAAGTGCATAAGCGAAGTAGTCTGGATATCCTAACGGTTTAGTTCCAGCATTAACATACTGTGGCGCAAATAAAAGCGTACCAAGAGGCATGACACCCTCCCAGATAATAAGGATCGCTGTAGCTATCCAAAAGATTAATTTATTCTTTTTCATGTTTTTGAAGATTTATGAATTATTTATATTGCAAAATTGTTTATATTGATATGACAAAGATGCAAGGGTTTGCTTAAATTAACAGATTACAAAAACGACATTATAAGGGGTGAATTGCGACAGCGGGAACAACGAATTTACAAAACCAAAAAATTCTTTTCTACCATTGGCTTCATTTTAAATGACAGGTATAATGATTAAATTAAATCACATGAATAAAACAACCCTTTTCACTTCAATTTTAAGCACGACGATCCCTTTCATATCCAGTTTAACTTCCTGCGATGGAATTATAGAGCGGAACAACGAACCCTTAGATGCGGCATATGCTAATTTTGAAGAAATTAACGAAAAGTATCATTCCGATATTTTCGAAGTGAAACTGTTCTGTGAAACTGAAGTCACTCGTTCCAGTTCACCTAATCCCATTCGCATCTTTCCATCTGTGAATGACCAACTGATCGTATCCTGCGATGCAGAAAAAAATGATGAGACCCAAGGTGATATGCTTTATTATAAAATAAATAGTAAAGGAATTACAGAAGATACATTACACTTGTCCCAAAATAAATATTGGCCAGAATTTATTGATGATTTCATCATTTTCACCAATGACGAAAAAGCCTATTACACCACTTGGCCACAGGATTGCGATACCACCACACGTGCTTTTAAAGTTTTAAATGAAGATTTGAGTTGGAGTGGAGAAAAAATAAATCAAAAAATTGCAAGCGCGAAAAAAGATGGCAAATATTGGTTTTTAAAAAATGTAACTAGAAATGATCATTACTACATGCAGTTTTTCTTTTACCAGGATGAAAAATGGCAGATGCTATGGCAAGAAATACCAGCATATAGAAGCATTGATAGCAGTGAAGATGCCGGCCGTTACCGTGACGATGTTTTTTGGACTGGCGAACAAGATCCTTATTTACCCGAAAACGTTACTTTTTTACATTTTCACCCTGAGGAAAAATTAAAATACAGCCACAATATCGGTGGTGGAAGTCCAGGATATAGTGTTAAAAACTGGCGCGGGAAAGCTTTCTTTAAAACAAAGATCGGAGATCGTGATTTTAATTTTTTTGAGCCCCATATCGCTGTAGAGAAAGAAAGATTTGACGATTACAAAAATCGATTCTATACGGTGTTAGAAGCAAATTATTCAGCACTCCATTTTAGACCAACATTTTATATTTCACCCCATGGGTTCGCATTCTATTCTTCCAATAGTCAGAGCATGTATTTAATACGAAAGAAATAAACAATACAAATTATTGAAATTAAATGAAGATGAGCACATAATTGGAAAGTTTAAACATGATCTGGTCGATATTGATTATAAGGAAAGTAAATTAATGCCTAAAGCGCCAACAGTTATACAAAGTCATCCAGTTGTTTTTCCATGTGACTAAACTGGTATTAATGTCGTTTTATTAACTGTAAAAAGTGAAAATAATCTATTAAAAACCCAACTTATTGACCAAATCTTTACAAAAGTCAGTAAGCTGAGCTATCTAGAAAAGGTACTTTTGTATATGTGTAAAAATATACGATTAACTTTACTAGTGCTCCTATTAATACTTTTAGTACCTACTGCGAAGGTTTTTTCCCAAATTGGAGCAGGAATAAAATTAGGTGGAAATTTATCTCATGCAGATGGACTATCATTTCGTTCAGCAAATCGGATAGGTTTTCAAGTCGGAGGTATACTAAGTTATCATTTTAGACCTAACATGGCTATCCAAGTAGAGCCCACCTATAATGTAACACGTGTCAGAACAAATGCTGAAACTGTGGATCAGGTTAACGGTATTTCAAAAGGAAACAAGGCCCTCCAGTTCTTTGATTTCCCTGTATTATTTAAGTTAGACCTAACATCAAATTTTGCATTATTAGGTGGCCTCGAATTCAATAAACTGTTGAATGAAGATAAATATCTACTGAATAATGGAGAAGAGGCATTTAATAGAGGCTCCCGAATGGGTTACACTTTTGGATTAGAATTGGGAAAATTGTATTTCCGATATCGAAATGTAGAAAGAAAAACCGGTGTATACCACAACTGGAATACGAGTATTTCGCAATATCAAATAGGCGTTAAATGGAACCTTTTCTAGAAGCCTTATAAAAAGATGTGTCTAAATTCTCGGTTAAAGTTCATCTAAATGTGATTGTTTTCAATCGGATGTAAAATAAATTTGTTTATTTTTCCATTCAGGATAAGGATACTTAACAGATTTAAATATTAAACTTAATAAACCAATTCAAACTTTTATAATAATGCTATCTAAATTATTTCTTCTTCAGAGTTGCATGATCTTCCTGTTCATATTTAGTGGTCCTTTAAAAGCACAGACACAGCAGACATTTACAGGTTGGAGTGCCGCATTTTTCACTTACAAAATAGATCCCCGGTTCAGCATACATTTTGATGGACAAGCTCGAAGTTCAGATCAACTCAAAGACATACAATCCTTTATTATCCGACCGGGATTGAATTATCATATCAAGAACAATATGATTGCCACTTTAGGGTATGCCTACATCGGAAACCAAAGAAATATTAGCGCTACCCATGGCTGGGTACCAGAACACCGCATATGGGAGCAATTTATTATAAACCAAAAATTTACCGTTCTAAATCGACCTTCCACACTGCAGCACCGTTTTAGATTAGAACAGCGCTTTATGGGCCAACCTACTGTTGAGCAAAACGAGCTGGTTACGGACCGTTACGATTTTGCCCAAAGACTGCGCTATTTCACCCGTGCCATTGTCCCTGTTTCCGAAACCACTAGTTTTACTGATGGTGCTTTCATTGCACTGCAAAATGAAATTTTTGCACATATTCAAAATTCCACCAATGGTAAGTTATTTGACCAAAACAGAGCTTACCTAGCATTAGGATGGCGGGTAAATCCAAAATTTGATATAGAAGCAGGTTACATGAATCAATATAGCCTAGGAAGAAATAATAAGACTGTAAATAATATCATACAGGTCGCAGCTTACCTCAGATTATAAACGATAGCGCTCTTTGATTTAAAAAGGCAGCATATGATGCTCCATTTATATCATTCACGGATTATCCGCGTTAATTAACGCGTTTTTTTGCAAAAGGATTAAACGATAAACCAGCATTAAAATAAAAAGATGGATCCGTAGATGTTTCATAAATAAAATCGTTCTGAGATTTGTTTTTCTCTGATATTCGAGATCTTAACGAATTTCTCATCCCGGTTTTGACCATAGCTATAAAAGAACGTCCCAGATTGTGTTCATAAAGCAGCCCTGAATTCAAATTCATCTGATTGAAGATCTGGACGCTCGATAATCCAGCAAAATCATAGATATAGAAGGTGTTATTATCAAGCTCCGATCCAAAAGATGCACGTCCATTACCCAAAATACTTTTACGAAGATAAACGGCTTTCGGCAACACGACATCGACCACCCAGCCCTGTTGATACTGTCTCTTATATGTAAAAGTAGGTATCACAGGTACAAGGGCACTTGGATCCAATAAACCGACCACACCTAAGGTCATCTGCACCTCACGGGTAGCTTTTAGAACCAAGTTCCCCATCAGCATACCACGAACACGTTCAAAGCCTTTCTCACTTCCATCAGTCATCAAACTCGCGCTATAAATAGCCATTTTTCCAAATAATCTTGAGTAGTAAGTAAAATTTAATGATTCATGGTGATAGTGATAATCTTGCTTCTCCTGATATATTTGCCGCGTACTCAAATCAGGTTGCAGCAGCTCTACAGAAAAATGCCGATACCCCACAAGCGTTCCTAAAGTCCAATTTTTTCTCTTCATCAAGTTGACATTCATACTGGCATTCGCTTGATGCATATTTTGAACCTCTCCCTTAGGAAGTGGATTCTTTAAATACTTTGAAGCATATTTAAACCCACCAACAATTTCGTACTCCAGATTCAGTACGCGGATCGCCGGAAATTTATCCGCAATAATAGCACGGACTTTGTCTGGGATACTGTCTTTTGTCTGGGCTTTGGTAATAAAAGTGTAAATGCCTATTCCAAATATGAGCAAAATCTTTTTTAACATATAACAATGGATAAATGGTTGATAAAACGGTACAAGAATATCCTAAATGTGGATATGAAAAATACATTTTAGACGAAACGCCCTTTATTTTATACAAAAGATCCTTTCTTAGAATAATATAGAACGCACACCATACTACTTCAATTACTTTGGTATAAAAAAAAGCACTCTTGGTATAAAAGAAATTAGAGTAGGCTTAAAAAAAATTACTTTTGTTCCTATACAGTAACATTATTACTAAGAACTGATGCAAGATTTTAAAAATGGAATAATCATACGTTACTTGACCGAAAAAAAATATAGGGTCCTCCGCCACAGCGTATTTATAGTGGGACTCCTTTTGCTTTTTTTCAATTCAGACATGAAGACAGAGCTATCTGATCCATATAAAACCTATCTACATTTATCAGTATGGATCGTTTTTGTATGTATGTTCTACATCAATATGTATCTGCTGATACCACGTTTTTTTTTCAAGGGAAGGTATGAGATCTATATAATATTATTAATCTTATTGGTTATTGGAAGTTTACTGATCGTCATGTATGTTTCCAATTATATGCATGTTATAACGGCTGCAAATTTAAAAGTTGATAAGCGGCAAAACATGAATTTTTTCAACGGGATCTTAGTCAGTATTCCCATTATTTTGACAACCACAACACTGAAACTTTTTAATCGTTGGATCAAAGACAATAAGAGAATATCTGAACTCAAAAATCTGGCCCTAACAACTGAGTTAACTTCCTTAAGAAACCAGATACAGCCACACTTTTTGTTTAATATGTTGAATAATGTCAAAGCACTGATACGTAAAGATCCTGAAATGGCAACGGAAGTCATTATCAAACTATCGGATTTTTTAAGATACCAGCTTTACGAAAATGATAACGATAAAACACTTTTAACTGGAGAAATAAACTTTATAACCAATTTTCTAAAATTGGAAGAAATAAGAAGAGATCACTTGAAAACGACCATACAATGTGAACCTGAACTCGTTAAAAAAAATATTTTCTTACCTCCGCATATTTTTACGGCCTTTATCGAAAATGCTATAAAATACAGTTTAAGTGCGACAGAAGGAACGTCCTTTATTCATATTTCCTTCATGGCAAGTGATGGGCAGCTTCACTTTGAATGCCGCAATTCCAAAGATCCAAAACTTGCCCTCAATCCTAACAAAAAATATAGTGGGCTGGGCCTCACCAATACTAAACGTAGGTTAGCATTGTTATATCAAGACGATTATCAGTTAAATATTACTGTTCAAGAAACGGAATATAGCGTAAAATTAACGATCCCAATATGAAGTGTATTATAGTTGATGATGAACCTCTCGCTCGTGAAGAAATGAGCAATCTGGTACAAGAAATTTCAGCCCTTGAGATTGTAGGGGAATTTTCCAGCGCTATTGGGGCAATGGAATTTTTAAAAAATAATGCTGTTGATCTGCTATTTCTGGATATTGAAATGCCGACCATCAATGGTCTTGATTTTGCACAGTCATTGCCTACAGATAAATTAGTGATTTTAACGACAGCATATAGTCAGTATGCATTGCAGGGGTATGAACTTGACGCAATTGACTATCTCTTAAAACCGATCAAAAAGGAGCGACTAGCAAAAGCGATAACGAAAGCAATCGCTTACCAAAAACTGTTGACATTTCATGAACAGAAAAACACATTTGAAGCCAGCAATGATAATTCTATACTGATAAAATCAGATCGAAAATATTATAAAATCACCTTTGATGAAATCAAATTCATTGAAGCCCTAAAAGATTATGTCGTGATCTATACTCGCAACAACAAACTGATCACAGCCATGAACTTAAAAACAATCCATCAAAAACTGAACTCCGAACTCATTATCCGGGTAAGTAAATCTTACCTGATCAATATGTCATTTATCGATTCTTTTGATAGTCATACCATTTACATAGACGACGCAGAGATACCGATAGGAGAAATCTATCGCAACGATTTTTTCCAAAAATATACAAGCGGTCTTTTATAAGAGTTCATCCGATTAGGCAACATCAAAGCGTTCCAATAAATCAACTCGAATATTATGGCTGTCCAACAAATTGGTTAACCGGTCAATAGAACAGCCAGCTGTTTCTACTCGAAAAATCGAATCTTCATCGTCAAGATCTACTGTAGGAGAAAACACTTCCGGCATATTCAATTGCAATAATTGCATCAAAAAAATTTTGCTCTCTACTGTTTTTATTGAACTCTTAAAAATTAATACCTGCTTAACCATGTTCTTTGAATTAGTTTTAACCAAATTATTCTGACTCTATCAAACCGGAATAGAGCATTGTTAAACAAATCTACTCGATATGGACTTACCAGATTTGAATTTTATACCAAAAGGCTAGATTATTATACGAAATTGAATACATGCCCCTCTTCTGATTTAAAAAGATTATCATTATACAGGAACATCAACTGCTTTCATGAAAACAGTATAACGAAGAATCTGCATCTTGAAATTAAAAAAAAACATAAAATTACCTCTATTAATACTTTTGTTAATATACTATTAATGGTTCGCTGTGATATTTAGAAATTATAAACTAAATATAAATCTGTATGATGATTAAAACATGTAAAATTCATGTCCTAAGCATGCTCTTATTCTTTTCAACAAGTCTATTATTTGCACAAAAGCAGTACAACTCCTACAAAGGCTTGGTTATGGCAGGCTACCAAGGCTGGTTTAATAGTCCGGATGACGGAGCTAATCGGGGATGGTATCACTACAAAGGTAAATACGGATTTAACCCCGGCTCTACAAATGTTGATTTCTGGCCAGACGTAACAGAATATGTCATTACCTACGATAGTCCCTTTTTAACAAAGGAAGGAAAGCCCGCTAAACTCTATAGTTCTTATGATTACTCGTCGGTTAATCTCCACTTCAAATGGATGCAACACTATGGAGTAGACGGTGTATTTATGCAACGATTTGTCGGAGAAATTGCTAATCCAAGTGGCTTAAACCAATTCAATACCGTATTAAATTCTGCCATCAAATCTGCTAATGAATTCGATCGTGCAATATGCGTTATGTACGATCTTAGCGGTATAAAAGATGGTGACGATAAGATACTGATGGATGATGTTGCTGCACTCGAAAAAAAATGGAATCTAAAAAAAAGAGAGCATGCAAAAACTTATCTATTTCACAATGGAAAACCGCTGATTGCGGTTTGGGGAATCGGATTTAATGATGGCCGCAAGTATAATTTAAAAACTGCCGAGCGTATCGTCAACTACCTGAAACAAAATGGTTACAGTGTACTTTTGGGTGTTCCCACCTATTGGCGCGAACAACGTCAGGATACAGAGTCAGATCCTTTGCTGCATGCACTGATTAAAAAATCAGATATTATCATGCCTTGGTTTGTAGGAAGGTATAATCAGGTCGGATTTGACCAGTTCAAATCCCTGATCCAGGCGGATATGAAATGGTGCAAACAACATCAGGTAGATTATGTTCCGCTTTGCTTTCCTGGATTTTCGTGGACGAATATGACCGGTAGTTCAAAGGCGTTTGTACCTCGGGATTCAGGCAATTTCTTCTGGACACAATTGCAGTATAATCTTACGTCAGGTGCAGAAATGCTCTATATTGCCATGTTTGATGAAGTAGATGAAGGTACAGCAATCTTCAAAACACTTCACCAGAAAGATGTACCCTTAAATGGAACGGGTACTTTTGTCGGCATAGAGGATCATCTTCCGAACGATCACTATCTTTGGTTAACCGGACAGGCAAGCAAATACCTAAAAAACAAGACGGCAATACCGCTTCATCAACCTAAAAGAAAACGAAATGATTCAAAATAAATTCATAATCAGCTATTTCGTCATATTTTTAGGGCTAGCGCATAGCACTGCCCAAAATAAGACCAGCTCTAACGCAATCCCTGCCAGTGATCGGCAACAGCAAATCGATCAATATTGGACAGACCGTGCTGCAATTCAGTCGCACCAGACGATCCCATTTGCACCTTTAAATCTCACCTACATACGTCCAGCATCGGTATGGGAAGAAGCATTACCTTTAGGTAATGGTCAAATCGGTGCCATGGTCTTTGGTGGTGTAGCCGATGAACGAATTCAGTTTAACGAAAGTACACTTTGGGCCGGAAATACACAAAATCCAAACAATCCCAAAGGAAAAACTGCACTCCCAATTATCCAAAACCTTATTTTCGAAGGAAAGAATAAAGAAGCCATTGAGCTTGCAGACAGTACGTTGATGGGTAAACCTATGCATATCAAACCTTACCAGTCCCTGGGTGAATTGTGGCTGGACATGCCCCATCTTCATGTAGAGAACTATAAACGCTCTTTGGACCTAAAGACAGCTGTTCAGCAGACCAGCTATCAGCATAAAGGTGTCAACTATTCACGCCAATATTTTATTTCGGCTCCTGCAAACACCATGGTTATCCATTACACTGCCAGTAAAAAAAAATCATTAGACCTTAATTTCACATGGAAAAGAGCACAGGATTTCAGTTGCATATCCGACCCAAAGGATCCATCTCAGTTAATTTTACAAGGACAGATCGGACAAGCTGAAACTAAACAGGAAAAAGGATTGCGCTTTGCAGCAATTGCAAAAATATATCTAAAAGGTGGTCAATTTTCAAATAAAAATGGAAAAATAATGATTACTGATGCCGACGAGATTACGATACTGGTCACTGCGGCAACAAATTATCCAGGTTTAAAACATATCAGTTATCCTGCACAACAAAGTAATATTGACCCTTTATCCAGCTGTAAGAATACGCTAAAGCCTTTCAAAAATGTTGATTATCCGCTATTAAAACGTCAACATATTCAAGACTATCAGCATTATTTCAACAGGGTAAATCTAAGTTTGGATGATCCGGATCAACACAACAGATCGGGCATTTCTACAGATGCTCTCATTTCACTTACAAAAGAGCATCAAAAAATACCGAGTGAACTGATTACAAAATTTTTCCAGTTTGGTCGTTATTTATTAATCAGCAGTTCGCGTCCGGGTCATATGCCGGCCAATTTACAGGGCATGTGGGCCTGGCAGATGGATCCGCCATGGAATGCAGATTTTCATACCAATATAAACTTGCAGATGAATTATTGGCCTGCCGAATTGACCAATCTATCTGAGCTACATCAACCTTTATTTGATCTGACTACAGCTCTCATTCCTTTTGGAGAGCGAACTGCACACACACTATACGGTGCAAAAGGCTGGGTCGTGCATCATCTTACCGATGCTTGGGGCTATACCGCCCCTGCAGACGGAGTACAGGGGATTTGGCCCATGGGCTCGGCATGGTTAGCGCAGCACCCTTGGGAACATTATACGTTTACAGGTGACCGTCAGTTTCTAAAAGAAAAAGCCTATCCCATCATGAAAGGAGCAGCCAATTTTATAATGGATTTCATGGTAAAAATTCCAAAAAATAAACCTTTTGCCAATTACTTGACCACTAATCCTTCCCATTCTCCAGAAAATAGTTTCAAACTGCCTAATGGAGAGATTTCAAGTTTTACCTATGGAGCGACTATGGATAGCCAAATTATTCGGGACTTACTTATAAACTGTATTGAGGCTTCTACCGTGCTCCAAGTTGATGAAACTTTTAGACAGCAGTGCCAAGAGACTTTACAAAAGCTTATACCAACACAAATAAGTGCCAAAACGGGACGCATTATGGAATGGATAGAGGACTATGAAGAAACTGAAGTAAACCACCGCCATACTTCACATCTTTTTGGATTGCACCCGGGTAGCCAAATATCTATCGCTAATACACCAGATCTAGCCGAAGCTGCAAAAAAAACGTTACTAAGTCGAGGCGATCATGGAACTGGCTGGAGCTTGGCCTGGAAAATCAATATGTGGAATAGACTGCATGACGGCGAGCACTCCTATCAGTTACTCTATAACCTCATCAGCGATAAAACTTTACCTAACTTATTTGATAACCACCCTCCATTTCAGATTGATGGAAATTTTGGAGCTACAGCTGCAATTGCTGAGATGCTCCTTCAAAGTCAAGTTCGTGATAAAAATAACAACTACTTGATCGAATTACTTCCCGCATTAAGTAAAAATATGCCTAGTGGAAGTATTGAAGGACTTAAAGCAAGAGGTGGAATTACGGTTAATATCCACTGGAATAATGGATCCTTACGAAAAGTACAGCTACTACCAAACAGAACAGGACCACTCTGCATAAGCTATGCCGGTAAACAGATTGAAATCATGGGCACCCAAGGAAAAGCTGTGATCATTACGCCACAGTTATTTCAAAACAATAATTAAAAGATATAGTACTAACAACAAAAAAAGCGCTGGCATAAATACCGGCGCTTTCTTATTGTGAGTCAAATCATTCTTGATTAGACCTAATATTCTGATTTAGTTACCCCAGTTTTTATTGGCTTTATCACCCATCACAAATTCAAGTATCCCCCCTTGAAGAATATCCGCATGATCTAATTGTGGTGTATATAAAGGTTGGCCATTCAATTTGGCAGACTGAATATATTTATTTTTTGCCGAAGCATTTTTTCCGATAATAACAAAAGACTTGCCATTAGGAAGTTGTATACTCGCTTTTGAGAAGAATGGAGAACCTATGCTATAAGAAGTAAGTCCAGGAGTTACCGGATAGAATCCCATCTGTGAAAAAACAACAAACGCTGACATACCGCCTCCGTCCTCATCTCCAGGTACTCCCATCAAGTCGTTTCTAAACCATTCTCCCACCAATTTGTGAATCCGTTTTTGTGTCATCCAAGGCTGTCCCGCATAGTTGTATAGATATGGAATATGGAGCGAAGGTTCATTGGCCATAGAAAATTGTCCTACATTTCCGGTATGGTCAGGAAGCTGTGCATAAAAATCAAATTTAGATCTGCCCAAAGGTTGCTGGAACATATCGTCTAAATATTGAATAAACAATTCATTACCACCCATCAATTTGATAAGATCCGGAATATTATGCTGTACATCCCAGCGGTATATCCAGGCATTATTTTCGCCATAGTATTCACGCGCCCCCTGTCCTCCTGAAAACACATAATCAAAAGGCATAATAAATTTACCTTTATCGTCCTTTGGATGGAAAAATTTAGTTTGCTCATTGAATAGATTCCTATAGTTGAATGACTGTTTCATAAACAGTTCATAATCCGCTTTCATACCAATCTCGTTGGCTAATTGAGCCAAACACCAAAGATCATAGGAAGTACCCAAAGTAACTGCCACAGGTTGTCTTTTTTCAAAACTGTTCACCTCAGGTATTGTCTCTTTCTCATTAGGATACAGTGCCGGTATATAGCCATTTTCCTTAAAAAAAGCATCCAATTTTCCGGCAGGTTTACCTGACCATGGTGCTAAAGTCTTTTCAGTTATAGCACCTTTCGCCGCCAGATAAGCTTTCTTAATATCGAAATTACGTATTCCTTTTCGGTAAGCATCTAGCAATGTGGCCACGCCATGGTTGGAATTCATGCGTCTGCTATCACCGGTTATTTCAGGGAAAGTCGGTAACCATGGTTCCTTCATCTGTTCAGACATCCGAACAAAGGAATTCAAAATCAAGGCTTCATTATCCGAATCGAGCAATACCCGAAGCGGATGATGCGCCCTGTACGAGTCCCATATCCAATCATCTGTAAAAAATGCTTTCCCTTGATCATCATGTACTTTTCCGTCAAATGCACTGTAGTAGCGATTATCCTCAGAAATATTAACAGGACGCTCATAAGTTCTATATAAAGAGGTATAAAAAACCTTTTTATCCGATTCATTTTCACCTTCTACAGCAATTTTCCCTAAAGCCTCATTCCAGATCTTTCGTCCATTGGCTGCTAATTTTTCTTGGTTAAAATCCGTAATCTCACGTTTCAGATTGGCCTTTGCCTGCGCAACATCGATAAAAGAAATACCATACTTCATCCGTAAGGCTGATCCAGATTGATCAAATTGCAAAACTAGACAGGCATTTTTACCTGTTGCTTCTGTACTTTTTTCCAATTGCTTACCTTTCAAAAGACTCACTGTTATCGGTTTTGATTCGGGAACAGCATAAATATAGACACGGGTGCCATTCCCGATATCCTGGGAACCGGAAAGCCCCTGACCATCCCACTGCAATTTTCCTTCATGTGAATTGAACTGCAGATACTTATTTGATTTGGTAGGAAAAGTAAAGGTGTACATACCCGACTGATGTGATACCGCATAATCTACTTTGATATCCTCCTGATCCAGCTGTACCGTATAAGAATAGGGATTTATTTCTTCCTGATCATAACTGTACAGTTGCACAGGTTTCAGATCGGATGGTAATTTTATCATCGGACTCAAGTTAAAAGCCGATTTTCCACGGTGACTCGTAACAATAAGCGGAAGACCAAATAAGCGATCTGAAGTGAAGTCCGCTCGCTCAGGATAAACCCGCAACATACTATTTGGTAGATGAACGGTCGGGTAAGTCGGTACTAATAAATGACTGATGTTTCCCATATAAGGATTGACATAATCCACATATTCTTTGGGGCTTTGGGTCTGAGAAAAACCTTTTAGCATAAAAATCGAAAGAAAAGAACAGCAGTATATTGTGCGTAATAATGTATTCGATTTATGTTTAATAATCTTTTTTAACATGGTAAACAATTAAGGAATCAACGGTTTAAGGAAAAAATAACATTTAAGATCTTAAAGATAATTTATTTTGACAATATAGGGTCTATTTATAGCAGTATTATTTAGAAACTGTGATTAGTCCCGTTTGTTTTACTTTTTTAATACTGCCATCCTTATTATATTCCAGCTTATCCACCGCTATTGACCGTAACCAGTCATTAAATTCTCCATTTTTTCGAGAGAGCTCACTGTTGTGGTAGAAAGCATACCATTTACCTTTGAATTCAACAATAGAACCATGATTAGTATAACTATCGGTCGGATCCATATAAATACCCATTGATTTCCATGGTCCCAGAGGATTCTCACTGATGGCATAACGCATTCGATTGTCGCCCTTTACACCGTCTTTCCAATTTTCATCATGATTGTCTGAATAAGAAAGATAATATTTACCCTTATATTTGTGTACCCAAGATGCTTCATGAAAATCCTCCAGTCCTTCCATTTTCTGGAGTTGCCCCTCTACTTCCATCATATTGTCCGTGAGTTTACCGGCCATGCACACACCGCCTCCGCCTTGGTAAAAATAGGCCTGTCCATCGTCATCGATAAAGACATGTGGATCAATCAGAGCTTCTGCACCTTTTACATAACCCTGTACGACAAAATCTTTGATCGGCGATTTACTTGTCGCCACTCCGATTTTCCAAGTTTTATTCCATTCTGTTCCGCTTGGATGTGGAAAATAGAAATAATAGACACCATTCTTATATACACAATCTGGAGCCCACATAAATCCCCCTTCCTTTCTGCCCCATGGAACCTGAGAAGCACGTAATATTTCACCATGATCTGTCCAGTTTTTCATATCAGCCGTAGAGAACACGTGGTATTGATCCATCAGATCACAACCTTGAGGCGGAGCGATATCATGAGATGCATATACATAAAGTCGTCCATCTGCCCAGACACGTGCTGACGGATCGGCGGTATACATATGTTTAATAAATGGATTGTCCTGCGCCATCAAAGACGCATTATAAAACAAAGTCAAACCTAAGAATAGGGCTCTGTAACCCGTTTTAAATAGTTTTTTCATCAGAATATAATTATGTATTTATGTTTGTTTATTAGAGATATTCTTCCATTCATATTGAGATTAAAAGCACAAAATCTTCGTTTGATACATGAATAGTATTCCCCATGAGTAGAAAACTATCGTGAGTTTGTTTTCCTTTATTTTCTAAAAGAACTAAACTCACGATAGCCTTCGTTTTACCACTATGGGACTGTTATCACTTCAACATTTGAATAATTAAATTTCTCGTAAGTATCGCGCACTTTTGCGCCCATACGAACGTAATAGGTATAACCAGATTTTAAAGGAATATCTTTAATGGTGTACGTCTCTTTTCCTTCACCGGTCTGCATACTTCCGATATTCTCCCAATTTTGATTAATCAATACCCGATATTCATCTTTATAGTACGCATCAATCCGGCTTCCTGCACCACAATAAGGTGTTAGACTAAAGAATGGCCTTACCTCAATTACTTGTGGCAGTCCATTGGTAACCGGAGCTGCCAATGAACATGAAATATCCAATTTGTTTTCAGCCTTCAGATTCCATTTTACATTTTTTACATGCAGGTATGGGGTTACTTCAAAATTCTGCTCAGCATTAGCCCCCAACTTAAATCCTTCTATCTTATCTGCAGGCCAAAAAGCACCACCATAAGGTTGTAGTGTGTAAGTGGCTTGAAATAGTTTGGTATGACTGTACGAACCATCCTGCTTGACTTGCAGATCCTGCGGAGCTGGATTTTCGCTCCAGCTTGTTTCCAATAACCGGATACTAAATTCACCCTGGCCTGTCAGAAAAGGTTCTTTGGTAATTTGATCAGTTACCTGGCCGCTCATACTGGCATTTGGCCCTTCGTAATTATCAGTTTTTGAACAGGCACTCAAAAAAAACATACCTGCTAAAGCCATCAATAAATTTATCGTTTTCATTGCTGTTGAATTAATAAATAGGATTTTGTGGATATAAATTTGGATTCTTGTTCAACTCCCCTCCTGGAATAGGTTCATAGTACCATTTTTTCTCAAAATTGAAGGTTTTATTCCAAGGTTCTTTTTCCTTGATGAAAATAAAAGAGTTGATTCGCTGGCCAGTAGGACTATACTTCAGCTCATCCAATACCAAATAAGGCATCAACGCATTAGGTACAAAGTTGTTTAATTCAACATCTGCAATACGCCATCTGCGTATATCCCACCAATGGTGGTTTTCAAAGCAAAGTTCACGTTCACGTTCTTCACGGATAAACTGCATATTGCCATCCAAAGGATAACCATATTTTCCCGAAAGATTAGCCGGAGCGCCGTTATATACATAAGGTTTTGCTCCTGCCCTTAAGCGAACCTGAGCAATATATTGGAAAGCTTCCTGCTTCAGAGATCCATCATTTTTAATCACTCCAAGTTCATAGGCTGCTTCTGCTTTATTCAACAAGATTTCTGCCAGCCTAAAAATCTTCCAAGGCTGTGTACTGTTGTACAATTTTACATCCTTAGTGGACATCTTGTAATTGATGTATTTCCGAATAAAGAAGCCCGTACGTGTATTATTAGCATGACCATCCTTCCACATACCATGTTCACCCGTAATATTAATCTTCGTACCATTATAATCGTACTGACTATTTTTAGGTCCACCCAAAATACGGTTTGACTCGCTGTTCACTGTTGCAGATCCAGATCCCATCTGTGCATCAGTAGCCTTTCCAGGAAAAGTTTTATAAAGTCCGCGTTGAATATCAAAACTACGACGTTCAGCACCTTCACGTAATTCCATACCTGAGAAATAAAAAGTAGCACGTTGTCTGGGTTCCAGTTCCGCATACAATTGTTTACGATCGGTATAACGGATCGGTTTTCCTGTTATGGCATCCGTTATCGGGAGTTCGTCAAACAGTTCAACAACATTCAACACCGGATATGCGGCCGACTCATTGTCACTCGAAAAAGTCGGGTTGGGTAAATGGGTTGCATCGTAACTATGCTTCAAGCGGTTGTTATGCGGTGCAGTAATGCTATATTCTTTGATAAAAATATCTTCGGGACTATCCAGATCCAGAAATAGATTAACATAATTAAGTTCCTTATCCTGCGGATTTTTATTATACAGACTGTATGGACCTCCCAGTACGATGGTAGAGGCATCATAAGACTGTTTAAAAAACCATTCGGCTTCCTCTTTTTTAATCCCTACCAACTCCTGATCTGTAGCATCTCCGGCTAGATTACCGTAACCGCTATATTTTGCGATACTCCCTGCGTACAACATAGCACGGGAAAGTAACGAAGCCGCAACATATTTATTGGCTCTACCACGTTCACTAGTGGCGGCCATCTTCGTAATTGCCTGTTGAAGATCCTCATTTATAAAATGATAGACTTCACTTTCTTTATTCCGTTTTACTAAAAGCTGCGCTTTATCACCTGTAGGATCCTGCACTTCTGTAATAATGGGTATACCACCATAACGCTTTACCAGTGCAAAATAATAGAAAGCCCGCAGGAAATGTGCTTCTCCTAATATTTGATTATAGCCTTCTTCGCTAAAATTCGTTTGATATTTGGGCAATCCGGCGATCAAAGTATTAATGTTCCGAATACGGTCATAAGGCCAATAGCCGAAGCCCTGCGCACCTGCCACTCCCCAAAATTGTCCCGTCATCTCGCCGCTCATTGCAGCTAAAGTTTCAGAATTCTGCCAGTAATTGTCCCACCTGAATCCACGTTCTGGATGATAGACAAAATCTTCTATTGGTAGGAAGCTGTACATACCAGCAACATATTTTCGTGCTCCAGCCTCGTTTCCAAAAAGCGCATCCTCACCCAATACTCCTAGAGGATCTAGATCCATTTTCCTGCAAGATTGCATATTCGAGCACAGGAAAAGGCCAATGATTATTATAGCAATTGATTTTTTCATGTTTTGTTCGTTTTGAAATTAAAATTTAATGGATGCCCCGATATTGTAAGTTTTGTTAATGGGATACTTATACACATCAATTTCACCGGAAGAAGAGCCTCCTGCCGCACCTGGATGCTCTGGATCTGAATATTTCAGACCTGTCCAGGTAAAGAGGTTATAGGCACTTGCATAAATTCTAAAATTTTTGACTTTAATAGCCTGTAACCATTTTTTTGGAAAGGAATACCCCAGTTCCAAAGTTTTCAGACGGAGGTAAGAAGCATTTTGAACAGCACGCGTTCCTTCTGCCATGGGTGAACCTGTAGAAGGGTAATAACCTGAAGTCCATTGGGTGCGCGGATTAAAAAGATCTGCAGTACCATCTAAAGGTCTCCAACGATCCAAAAACTGTGTCAGTGCACCACCATCAAATTGCAATGGTCCAGCCAAGACTTCTGTGTACTGTACATAGACTTTGGCAGCTCCCTGAAAATTCATAGCTACATCAAAACCGCGCCACGAACCACCCACATTAAAACCGTAATTAATTAAAGGCATATTATAAGTTGCAATAGGATGATTATCAGCATCATTGATCAAACCATCTCCGTTCCAGTCCTCATAATAATAATCTCCTGGAAGTGTACCGCTAGTAACCAAAGTCGGGTGATTATAAATCTGATCATAGGAACCGAACTGCCCTGCATAATCTTTGCCCCACCAGATATCTTTGTACCGATTTGAATTCCGGTTTCGCCAATTGTCGTAAGAATTGCCTGCTTTCGACTCTACGCGATCTACAAATTGACTTTTGGTCGAGGACACCTGAGCATTAATAAAATAATTGAATTCATTAATTTTATTGCGATGTGTCAATGCAATTTCGTACCCGAAAGTACGGTCGCTTTCTAAGTTTTCCTGAGGTAAGTTGGCTCCAACCGTTCCTGGAATAAGATCAAGACTTGTCGCCAATAATCCTGAACGGTTTCTGTTAAAATAATCAAACGTTACTCCCAATTTACCATTCCACAGGTCCAGATCCAACCCCACATCTGCAGTCTTAGACGTATACCAGGTCAAGTTGGGATTTGGAATAGCTGTAGGTAAGGCTCCGTTAACAAGATTGCCTCCAAAAATCCATCCCGTTTCATTAGGTTCAAGCGCATAACCGACGATAGTAGAAGGATAATTACCTGCCGAACGGTCATCTCCCAACTTACCATAGGAAGCCCTTATTTTCAGATTATTGATAAAAGCATAATTGTTTTTAATAAAAGACTCCTCGCTCATCCGCCAGCCAACTGATGCGGCCGGAAAAAATCCCCATCTGGATTCTTTTGGAAATTTGGAAGAACCATCATATCGAAAACTAAATTCTGCCAAATACTTGCCCAAGTAATCATAATTAAACTTACCAACTAAACCACGTGCAGTCCGCTCTCCGATTCCCTCCATATTGGCCAATTGATTTTTGTCTTCTCCGGCAAATAAGTATTCCGAATTGACCATGATCTCACGCTGGGCATAAAAGCTATCCCATTTATTATATTCCTCCACAAATAGCAACAAGCCCGATACCTGATGTTTATCGGCAAACTTTCGGTTATAATTCAGCGAGAATTGCATCAGTGAATGGGTATCGGGATAAGAACTTCTTCTTATCGTCGTAGGAGCATTCTTTTCATGTGTATTATATTTTTCAGGAGTAACAATCTGCCCATTTCCGTCATATACAGGCGGTGTATAGCTGTATAAGAAATATGATTTTTTAAAATCAGTATTATCGCTGTATTTAAAATCATAATTATAAGTAGCTTTTGCATTTAAACCATCAACAAAAGGGATCTTATAATCTAAGGAAAGGATACCATTAAATTGTTTTCTCAAAAACTTGCGGTATCCTGTTTGCTTGGAATCGGTTACAACAACTGGATTTTCGTTATCAATCATCTCAAAGTTGGGATACAACGGATTATCGTTGGCATAGATCGGTACAATAGGTCTTTGTCGCCATGCCTGTTTGTATACAGCCCAGATATCCGTTCTGGGTTGGTTTGTCTCGTCGGCATAGCCTCCAAGATCCAAAGAAACATTTAATCTTTCCGTAATTTGGGCATCTATATTAGATCGGAAGTTCCAGCGGTTATAGTTGAGACTTTTACTTTTATAAGCCCCCATCTGATCCATATGACCAAGATTAAAAAAGTAATTGACCTTCTTTCCTCCTCCATTAACAGATAAATTATGTTGGTACTGAGGCGATACATGATCAAATGCAGCATCGACATAATTCGATGTTTTTTTGGTACCATTCCGATATGCCTCAAAATCTGATTCGCCAAAGATATTAGGCATTTTTACCGGGTAGTTACTATTGAAGTCACGGCCTATCTGTTCATTTTTAAGTTGCATATAGGCAAGAGCATCTACCGTATTGGGTACATAAAGGAACTTCTGCCAGCCATGATTATAAGAATAATTGATTTCAAAATTGCCATCAGCATTACTTCCTCTGCGTGTGGTCACCAGTAGTACACCATTAGCTGAACGTACGCCATATACCGCTGCTGAAGCATCCTTTAACACAGAGACACTTTCGATTTCATTAGCATCCATACGCGACAGATAATCTTTATCGCGCGGGATTCCGTCCACGACGATCAACGGTTCACCCATACCACGGATATCAATATTAGATTCAAATGATCCCGGCTGGCTGGACTGTTGGCTAATGCGCACTCCCGGCAATTTACCTGCAAGCATATTGACCACATTCTCATTTTTAGTAACAGCAATTTCCTTGTTACTTACTGAGGAGATCGCCCCTGTCAAGGATGCTTTCTTTTGCGTTCCGTAACCGACAACGACAACATCATCAAGCATCGTATTGTCTTCATCGAGCAGTACTTCTAAAAGAGACTGCTGGCCAACAATAATTTCTGACTTCCGAAACCCCACATAACTGATGATCAATTTGTCACCAGGTGAAGCATTAATCTTGAATTTTCCTTGAGCATCTGTTGAGGTGCTCTGGCCAGTCCGTACATCTGTAATCGAAGCACCAATGATAGGTTTTTCGTTTGAGCTCTGTACTTTACCATCAATAGATTTTTGCTGCGCAACTGATGCCATGGGCGATAGTAAAATAAGCGAGGAAAGTGCCCATTGCCAAGGGTATTTACGGAGCCTGCACCAAGGCGCTACATTTCCTCTAAAAATGAAGTTTGTTTTCATTAATTGGTTTTTAATTGGTTATAGAATGACTCATAATGGTGTATTCGAAGGGGTGGTCACTTGGAAAAGTAACCCATAGCAATTATTCCCTTAGGAAAAATCTAAGTGGTATTTTCGGTCTCATAATCTTGGTTATTAAATATGAGAACGAATATAGAATTGGAGGGTATAATAGAAGATTAACAGAACATTAACAATCGGCCAAAACAAACATTAACACCTGTATATCAGCGCTATAAAATATTTTTATTTTATACTTTCTTTAAAGCTCTTTGGGTAAGGCTCCCCGTACATACGGGCATATACTTGGCAAAAGTTTTCATAACATTGCAGGGCAACGCTATAATATCCTAACTGAAGTAAAGAACGGCATTTAAAAATCATGGCCTCTTCATTGACTTCATCAAAATAAAAAATCTTGTTACAGATCTCGATAATTAACGAGGCGTTGTCCGAAATCTGGATATGTGCTATAATATTTCCTAAAGTGGTTAATACCTGAATAGAAATTTCACTTTTAAAGTGGTCAAGCCACTCGTAATCCACTTCAAACAAAAAGCCTCCTTTATCGATAATGTCAAGCAGCTCCCTGATCTCAGTTTCACTGAAAACTTTTTTATTTGATACGAGATGATTGAATCTTAAGTAATCGATATAAATGCTATCCAAAGGTTCAAAACACCAATAGCCACTTTTTTTGGAAACTTTAAAATCCCCTAGCAATTCCAGCAAACTATTCAATTTGGCAATATTGACTGATCTATTATTTCGGGCACTCGCTTGTGTCTTATCTGACCAAAATAATTCAGTTAATTTTTCCGAACTGATCCCTCTTTCCCAACGGACAGTATACAGAATAAAAATCAGAAGCAATTCTTTTAGCAGTGGTGAAAACTTTTTTGTAATTTCTTTCCCATTCTGATCCAAAACCTGCAGATCTCCACCAAATAGATAAATACCAGCAGTATCCATTGTTTCATGCGACTCCGATAGTGTAGCGGGAATAGATATGATTTCACCAGTCACAACGACTTTCTCTTCTTTTTCTGGGCTAACACTCGTATTACTTTTAACCCCTTTAGATATTTTTTTACGATATAAGAACCAAGACAATAGCAAGAGTGCTATTGTTGTCCCAAAAGCGAGTATGTAGTTTAATACGACAGATTTAGATGTTAAGGAGATTTGTGGTTCAAATGGCAAGGGTGGTGCCATAAGAGTATATACTGTAGCATTGGTCAGATCCGTCTTATCATCATACAGTAAAGTGACAGCCACAAAAGTTTTTGAATTTGGCGCAAAATAGAGATCTGCAAATGATCGGATATCGTGAAAAGGGAAAGCGATACTGTTTCCTAAAAATTGGCTTTGTGTTTTGTTCAAATTACTCGCGACCAATTGCAACTTAGACTTAAATCTAGAATTGGAGAATACTAATCCATAAAACAGCCCATTATGTTCATCAACCACCAAACTGTTTGCCCATACCATGTCTGCCAGGCTATTAGGGAACTCATAGCACTTTATGATCTTTTTGTGCTGTAAATCTAGTTTTAAAAATTCATTGGAGACCCGTGGATTGAGCATCTGATTACCCGTTGAGCTCCCATATCCTCCAGCAAGATAAACTCCATCTTTATCTTGCCCCATACCAGCAAGATAATGTGGAAAAATCTCATCGCCACTTAAAGCTACACTATCCCACTGCTGACTTGGGACATGGTATCGGAGCACACTCGATTTATACTTAAAGTGACCGTAACCTCCGATCATATAAATACTGCTGTCGCTTATATTATAACATTTATTGAACCACCAGTAATTTGTTCCAACCGCTGGATAGTCAAACTGTCTGTCCCAGCTTCGACTTATTGAATCATAGCTTGCTACAATTTTTTGATCCACCGAGATATTAAGTACTTTTTTCCGAATAGGGTCAAAAAGAGATTGGCTCCCATTAACAAGTTGAAGTTTCCCATTGGTATATTCCTGAGAACGCAAATAGTCACTTCCGACCTTATTGACAATTAAACGATTAGTTCCAACAAAAAATAGTGTTTCCTCATCAGCATCAAAAGCCACACTCGCCTGTCCTTCTAATTTAAAAGAAGATTGCATCTTCCATTCGCTACGCAACTGTTTTATCCAGATTGGATTTAAGATTTCTGCAGGGTTTTTCGCATAAATATCCAGATTTTTTATACCGAAATACTCATCCAAAGGCCAATAAAACTTAGGTTTTGAATTGTCAGCTATCCGAATATCCTTTATACGCATGGGGGGTACATCCATCGTTTTGAAACTTTTCAGACTATTGGCGCCAAATGCCAGTTTGAACTGTGTCTTGATATTTCTTTTCAATTTATAAGGATAGGACTTACCCCCTACTTCAAAATTTAATTCTTTTTTATCCACATCTAGATCCAGTCGCATAGATGTCCATTTGTAGTATAAATCAAGGGGAGCAATATTAAAAGAGATGGGTGTAAAATCCTCTCCAACCACTAGCTTAAAATGATTACCCTGATCAAGGCGCCTATCATAAATTAAATCTATATTCAGACCATCTTCAGTCATCAACCGAAAGATATATCCAAAATAATCTTGCTGAAATGGCAAAAAAGATAGGTCAAATGATACAGAAACTTTATGCTGAAAGGAAATATATTCTTTTGATCCAATAAGCAGACCTGTACGCTTATCAGCCTCCATATTATGACTGGAAAATTCCAAACCATACTGCGCCGATCCAATCTGATAGATCAGTATGAATAATAGAAATAGTAGAAAATGTTTTGATTTTCCTTTCACAATTTGGTTTATGCCTTATCTCAAAAATATAAAATTATAAATGAAATATAACAATATAAGACAAATTTGGCCAATTTGCTTCATCATTAATGGTATTGCTGTAACACAATTTCTTTAAGTCAAAAACCTCTTGTGTAGCATGGGTAGATGAGGACATTTATATGAAATCATCAAAAAAAGATATTTAATACAAAATAATGCTCGGTCAAATCGAGAAGCAAGAGTACATATTTAAATTCCTAACTTTAATATAAAATATATAAGCATACCATGTCGGAGTTATTCAGAAAACATTTAGAAAAATTCGTCACGATTGATGATGAGACGTTTCATGAAATATTGAAGTATTTTAACACAAAACAGGTCGCCAAAAAAGAAAATTTACTGCAGGAAGGACAAGTTTGCAAGCATCATTATTTTGTTGTTGATGGTTTACTCCGTAAATTCTTTATCAATGAAAAAGGTACCGAACAAACAACAGAATTTGCTATCGAAACCTGGTGGCTCACCGATAATATTGCATATGAGCATAAACAAACGACGTCCTGTTACATTCAAGCAGTAGAAAAAACGCAAGTGCTATATATAGATCAGGAAAGTCAAGAAAAACTTTTAGCTGCATTTCCGGTTATGGAACGCTATTTTCGATTTATCTATCAAAGAGCATATGCCGCCGCACAGTTGCGTGTACACTATCTTTTTTCATTATCTAAAGAGGAGTTTTATTTAAGTTTGGCGCATAAACACCCTGAATTTGTACAAAGAGTACCTCAATATCTTATTGCCTCTTTTCTTGGTTTTACGCCAGAATATTTAAGTGAAATCCGGAAGAAAAGTGTTTCTTAAACCAGTTTAACTTTTTAAAATTTTACAATACCCACTTTTGTACTGTTAACAATAATTATTAAAAAATAAAACTATGCAAAATCGTATTAATATCGGTTCCGTAGAACCCAATGCATTAAAGGCAATGATGGGCCTTGAAACGTATATTGCTCAGGCTCCGATTTCAAAATCGCTAAAAGAGCTTATTAAAATTCGTGCTTCTCAAATTAATGGATGTGCTTATTGCATCGATATGCACACCAAGGATGCGTTGAAAAACGGCGAAACAAACCAACGTATTTTTCTGCTAAGTGCATGGCATGAAACACATGATATTTTTACCAAAGAGGAAAAGGTAGTGCTAAAAATTACAGAAGAAGTAACACTAATCCATAAAAACGGATTAACTGACGAAACCTACGACAAAGCTTTAAAGTTCTTTTCCGATAATCAGATCGCTCAAATCATCATGGCAGTTGTAGTGATTAATGCCTGGAACAGAATTGCAATCAGTGGCCATCTAAAAATCGAAGAAGCCCACGGATAAAGCTCTTTAAAAGAAACCGTATATTTTCTTATCTACGGTTTCTTTCCAACTCACTTACTTTCTCACCTACTAACATCTTAACTTGCTAACCTCTTAGCAAGTGACACAATAATCCAGCGACGTAGTAAATTGTTAAAACCTACTCACCACATAAGTTTCTAACATTTAAACAAGTATACAGTCTCCTTCGACACACTTATTCACACATTTCAACACGTTTTCCACATTTTGTTAACAACACAGAAAGACAAAATGGAAATTTGCACTAAAACAACCTCAAAAAACCGCTTTCCACAGTTTTACTGACAATATGTGGAGAAAGTAATTAACATTGTTAGTTCAATAATGTTAATTAACAAAAATTCAATTTCTATCAACAAGATATGCACTTATGAACATAAAACGCAGATAAAAGACGAGATTCAAACTATTTACACCGAACACCAAATTTCAATTTATTGAGTTATCAACATGTTATCCACACATTAGCGATATCTAATTACTGAAAAATTTGAATTCGTCAAAAATACGCGCAAATAACACTAAAATCGAACATTGTGCATATTATGTGGAAAAAGTAATCCACACCTATTCAACATCCAATTCCATTCACACAAAAACAACTATTACTCACAATATGTGGATATCTTGGCATTTATCATTTACAATTAAAGGCTCTCAAAATTATTTATCACCTGTATCGCACAATTTTTCCACTTATATTAACATGTTATCCACATTTTATAAACATCCTTTATAAAATAAAAATAACAGTATTCAAAAAAATGAAAATTAGGGGTCAATTAACCATTTTGTGAACAGCATGTGGAAAAAGTAATTAACATTACTAAATAGTGTATTCTCCCCAGCTTTAAGATGTATAAAATTTAAAAAAGAAATTTTCAACTAATAGCAACGTATACCCGATATAAGGTTAGTATAATCCAAAAATAAAATCGAATGCATTTTTTTTAAAGCATGATGATCGGTATAAAATAAGCAATCACTAAAAAAACAGATCGGTAAAAAGAATTTATTGTGCTTATGGATCGGGGTCGACAATCGAAATTATCTCAAATAAAGGATAATTCTGATTGAATTACAATAATTTTTAAAAACATCAAGATTCATGTTACCACATATAAACTGCCTTATTTGAGCATATAGACGCTTTTACGAGAATTTAAACGCTTTAAGTCAAAAAAAATTAGCCATTGGTTAACTTTTCTACAGATAAAATACTTATATTGCATAGCTATATGTTGATGACCTAAGATATTTCAATGGCTAGAAAAACTTACCAAGGAGAAAAAAACAACAAAAGTAGAACGATGAATAAGCTGATTCAAGCTGTTGGAATTGTTCTGAAACAAAAAGGATATACTGGATTAACGGTGAGCAACATTACGGCCGAAGCTGGTGTAGATAGAAAACTCGTCTCTGTTTATTTTGGTTCCGTAAACAATCTCATTGAAACCTATATTAAAGGAAAAAATTATTGGGATACCATTAACGAAAGTGCGATAAACCTTTTAACTACTGCTCCTGAAACAAGTACACGCCTCATTCTTGAAAATCTATTATTGACTCAACTTGAACATTTCACGAACGACGAAGAAATGCAAAAAGTTGTGCTCTGGCAGATTAGTGAAAATACAGAGCTCATGGCTCACGTAACAGCAAGCAGAGAGGAAATTTACCCCTTGCTTTTTCCCAAAGCCGATCAGGAACTAAAAGATCAACAAGTAGATTTAAGAGCGATTTCCAGTATCTTGGTTGCCGGTATTTATTATCTTGTCCTGCACACCAAAACAACTAATAGCACATTTTGCGAAATAGACCTCACAACAGACCAAGGAATGGGAAGAATTAAAACGACAATTAAAAAAATATTAGAAGATACCTATAGCATAGTTTAGCGTGGCCAAGTCACGAAGTGACGGAGCAGAACCCTAACTTTCCAACCTACTCACGCTCCAACGACCTAACAGTATCACGTTCTTTATAACATCATTATGTGACTTCATTACATTGGATATACCTCTCATAATCACTAATTTTAATCAGTGTTAAGCATATAATAATTATGAGAATTATGAAAAAGAACCTAATATTATCTTTATTTGCCCTGGTCGCGCTATGTCTGGGACAACAAGCCAAAGCTCAAAGTACAGCACCCGTAACGGTCAACATTGATTTGCAGGCAGCCGTCCTGTCCATTGCTTTAGATGCAGCACCAACGGTCAATTTTGTTTATGGAACAGCAGCAGAATATACGGCTTCCAAAACAGTGACAAAACCGGGACATCTCACGGTGATCAGTAATAAACCATATGATCTAGCAGTAAGTGCCGACGGACTATTTACCTCTTCAAACTCAACTAATACCACAAATCTTCCTGCGCTGGGCATAGTGGGCATAACCGTTGATGCCGCAACCCTACATGGAGGAACTCTGACCCCCGTAACGGCACTAACACAGGTTGATCAAGAATTTATATCGGCGGCCAATGCAGAAATAAATGCAGTTTATAATATCAGCTATACTATAGCAGATCCAAGTTCATTAATTTCTTTACCTTTAGAGGTTTACACCACAACGGTAACGTATACCGCAACACAATTGTAAACAAATCAGTAGCACACTTTATCTTAATCTGTGAAATTTTATTTAACGCTAGTTTTTCTATACCTAAATACCCTGATCTATGCTCAGGGTATTTCTGTTTCGCCTTCCCGTATTTTTTTTAAGGGAGAGCCTGGGCAGACAGTCAGTCAAACCATTTCCTTTAGCAACACCTCAACATCCGAATTCTACTTTGTAGCAAATATGAAAGACTGGGATCGTGATTCCTTAGGTGTCAAAAAATATTACCCTATAGGCCAGCGCAAGCAATCCAATGCCACATGGTTATTGCTATCGGAAAACTCTGTCCGGTTAGCACCGGGCGAGACTAAAAATATCAATCTCAACATGACCATTCCGCCTGAAGCCACCTCGCTTGTATTAACCAATAGCATGCTATTTTTCACACAGGTAAAAGAACAGAAAGGTGAACTTCAAAAGGGCGTGAACATGAACGTCCTCCTTGAAATGGGCATTCAGATTTATCATGTCCCTACTGGCCTGCCAACTGGAGATCTGGAATTTTTAGCTTTTGAAGATAAAGGTCTCATCACGCCGGAAGGTGGCAATAGCGTTCGGAAAATGCTTGTTAAAGTAAAAAACACGGGTCAGATCAATAAAGATGCTTACGTTCGTTTCGAACTGACCAATATCGAGACTGGAGAAGAGGTCCCGGTCAAATCAATTGCAATAGCAATGTTACCCGAGGCAGAACAATGGATTCAACTGGATTTACCAGCAACACTCAAAGGACGCTACCTCGCTGTAGCTATCCTAGATGCCGGAACTCAATATGACTTGAAAATTGCAGAAAAAGAAATTACATATTAAGAGCGCCCTCACACTAGCAGTAAGCCTGTACACCATACATGTACAGGCTCAAATCAATGTGAATCTACCAGCAGCAAATATCACCGCAAGAACAGATTATCAACAAAATTTCACATCCGGCAACTATGCCTCTGCACTCGGCCTATTACCTACAATCGGTGTCAAGTCCAATACCGCTAATTTCAATAATACGCTTGGAGGTAATGGTCCTGCTCCACTCAATTTGGCACATATCAAGCTGGTCTCTATTAATAATCTCACGGTTCTGGGTACTTTTACAGAAATTGCACTTTCCACGACCAATCAAAATATATTTGCAGCAGTTGCCAGTGTTGCTTCCGGCACTGTCCTCAACAACTTACGCCTGGCTACAGCTGGCTTCACTTGGGTGGCAGGAACATATACTGCTGAGCTGTTTTTTTTAGCTCCAGGTCTACTAGGAATAGGGAATGTCATTAGCCCAGCAACCCATACGATGAATATTATTGTTCCTTCTTTTATAACGCCATTAACCACCGCAGGAACGACCAGCATTTTAGTTAACAATTTGAGTTTTTATCGTACACCCGCAGGTATTAGTGCAAGTAAAGCCATTAATCTTACAAACACCGTAAATTATAGACCAAGTTTACAGACAGGTAATTCAAATTTCAGTTTTAGCACCACATTGCCTTACAATAGCCTGCCGGTCACTCCTGTCTCTTCAGTGGCAACCACTCTAACGGCAATCCCTACAGCAACGCCTATAACACTATCAACCACAGTTCAGGGATTAACTCCTGCTGCTGGACTTGCTGTACCCACGAATAATTCGCAGACACTGAATTACGCATTCTCAATTGATGCAACAAAACTTAAAGCGGGATTTTTACAGGCAGGAACCTATTCAGTACCGATCACTTACACCTGGAACAAGCCAACTGCTACCTATCCTACAGGAACTTTACAAGCACAGGGTGTTGGCAGTCTGGAGGTTGTGATCAGCGATCTAAGTGAAATAATAGCAAACCAATCAACAGTTAACTTAACCTTTTCAACAGCTAGTCATTACCAGAACGGTGTTAACCAAGATATGCCAGCGCACTTAAAATTGAGTAAAACCACGCCTTATAACGTGTATGTAAGAGCCACTTCGGCAAACTTTGCCTCTGGAGTTAATAGCGTTCCACTAAATGTCATGCGGATAGGACCGATGCCAGGTCAAACCGGTATGCAGACCGTAACCTTGTCTGCCACCCCACAGCAACTTATTAATGGAGCTGACCCTGTAATCGACAGATCCTTAAATATCAGATACAGCATTCCTGCATCAGAAACTTCAAAATTGCTCAACAAACCGGCAGGAACATATACAACGAATATTATCTTTAGTTTTGTGGCTCCTTAAAAACGTTTAATACCCACTTTTCTACGCTCATCTTTATAATTAAAATCTTGGAGATAAACAGTTCCTTTTTCACTTAGATCAATTTCCTGATTCGGATTTTCAATCGAAAAGGGCATACCTGCCGTCGGTATTGTTACATTGTAATTCCCCAATGGCAGGAAAAAGGTAAAGTTGCCATCAGCATCACTCAATGTCGTGAACGTATTACTTTCCTTATCAACTGCATTAATCCGAATACCGGATAGCTCCGGATTTGTTTGCAGGTATTTACCTGCTATAGGCTTAATTCTACCTTTTAAAATTCGTGTTTTCACCAAAGGAATAGCTAGCCGTTGATTTTTTGTTAGAACAATACTGATGGGTCCCTGAGCTACCCAGCCTTGATTATTTTCAACAAGGACAGCATATGAACCCTTAGCCATATTTAAAAATTTCACCCGTCCTTTTCCATCGGTACTCGCTACATCTTCGGCAATTTTAACCACAACTGCTTCGGGAGTTGCTTCATCAGGATCTTTAACGCCATTTTTATTCTTGTCGTCAAAAAAAGACAACTGCAACATATGTCCTTTCGCACTATTAAATTTAGAAAATTTCTTTTCAATACCTACTCGAAACTGTCGGTTATTAAACGATATGGTTTCTACAGCATTTGCCTCAGATAGATAATTGAGAGGAAGGCGGTTGCGCATAAAATTATAAAAGATGTCAGCAGTGAGACTCCAGTTCCCTCTTAAATGCCATTTGGCATTTCCGTTAACCGATAAATTATTACTTCGGGAAAATCCATAATAGCTGTACATACCCGCTACCTGTGCCTGCAGCGTTCCCTTAAAACTATTGATCTGCATATTGGGTCCAAAAGAATAAATTCTAAAATTTGCATCCGATGCCGTAGCAAGCAAATCGTTTAAGTAGTAAGGATTTATTTGGATATAGGTATTAAAACCGATAAACCGATATCCATAGGTACCCGTCACACGTAACGAATGAAAGGGAGAAAGCGGCTTATTGGAAGTATTCTTATACGTATAGCCATAATCTGTGCGCAGGGAAAACCGATGTCCCGTACTAAAAAAATTGACATCACCGATTCCTCTAATGGCATTTGATTTCCAATTTGCAGGACCGATACCTGGAATTCCAAAGCCTTGATAATCCACTTCCTGAAAAATAAAATAAGGCCTAAAATCCAGTTGAAATTTGCCCAGACCAGTATGATAACCAAGCTCATAAATCTGGATCCGACTAGGATTATTAATGTAATAATCTTTATACCTTTCCTGAAATTTGGGATTATTATCCAGATAACTGATCCGGGCAGCGATACTTTGATTATTTTCTAACACCTTACTGATCCGGGTATCACTCTGTATTAAACCCCTCCGCAAACCAGTATAATAGGGAGAGCTGTAATAATTCATACTCATTATCTGATACTGTTCTGTGCTATAGTTATAATTAATGCCCATGGCAAAAGCATGCTTGCTTCCATTATAATCTGTACGCTCCATACTGTACCCTCCTTCCAGCCCCAATTGTTGCTGTGCATTGAACCGGACTGCAGTCTTTCCGCTTACCTGATCGCTCTTGATCTCACGATAACTGTGTTCACGATGTAAATAGGTGAGGTAACTTTCCTGATTATCCTCCGATCGAACAGCATAATTAGCTCCGATAATTTTCGCTCCAGGAATCAAATTCTGCAGCTGACTGAATAGCATATAATTATTTTCGACTCCGTAGAGACTGATCGAGCGATTTTTACTAAATTTATAACTCGCTTTAACTCCTCTTCCACTAATCGTCTGATCCAGATTTTCATAAATATTCCCGACTTTAACGCCCCAGTCTTTATCTTGATAATCGATATAGGTGTCATAAGCATTTAACGCCTTTTGTTCCTGATAATAATCGATATTCAGTCTGTAGTTCAGGTTTTTGTTTTCTTCGAGCTCCAGATCTCCATAAGCCTGAAACTGATAAATAGAATTTCCTTGTCCCAAACTGAGGTACTGCAAGGCGACCGTATTGTTATTAAAATCACTTTCAAGATTGTTAATAGCTCCAAACCGCTTAACACTTCCAACCCGCATAATTCGAACACGACTAGCCGCTAAGATTCGGCCCTCTTCATCAATCCCTTGCATGACAAAGTCAAAATCCTGAAAACTACTTTTATACCGCATAGTAGCCGTTAAAGGAAGTAGTGTCTGCCCCCCGGGCTGTAAGGTAACCTGCATAACGTCTCCGGTAATGGTAAAGCCTTGAGGATAGCCTGAAAAAAGAAGCTTAAATGTAATCGGTACAAGTCCAAAATTTGATGCCTGCACGAGCAACTGTACCTGATTGGTGGAAAGATCCAAATAATATGCTGGCTGTTCCGTTTGTAACACAAGTGTTTTTTCATCATTCAATTTGATGAAAAAAGATACCGGTTTGGGTAAACGGATGGATTGATCATCACTAGAAAAACCGATTGAAAAAGATTGATGATTGCTTTTTAAGATATTCCGATCACCCATATACTTTAATGGGTAGCTTTTTTGCTCCCGAGCTTGTAATATAATTCGCTGCGGCAGCTTTATTAATCCCGATAAAGACATCGTCTCAACAGCTGAAGGGATCAGTTCGATGGTTTTATCCGTTAAATTACGGATACTGATTTTATTAGAAAATGTCTGACCTCCTGTTACGCTTACTGTATCCTGATCAAAGCTTATGGCCACATCAGCAACCTGTTGACTTTTCGCTTCGGATAAGAAAACACATGAGCAACACATCAGAAACAAGAAACTCCACAGACATTTTATGCGCATATCAGGAAATTCAAATTATAACAAAAATCAGTCTTAATTCGGTCAGTGAGAAATATATAAAGTCACATCTTCATGTTACGAAATAATCTCTACATCGACAATTGCGCAATCAGTTCGCCTTTACTGTTGATATTTAATTTTCGATATACACGTTTGATATAAATACGTACCGTATCTAATGATATTTTATATTCTTCCGCAATCAGCTTATAACTCAATCCTTCAACGATACCATTGGCTACTTGAAGCTCACGCGCCGTGAGCAGATCTTCGTATTTTTTTGAACTAAAAGCCTGGTTGATCAGTGCCCTATTGATAGTAGGACTGATAAAAGAACCTTGATTAAGCGTAATAAGTATGGCATGCACAAGATCCTGCATACACGTATCCTTCAGCAGATAACTGACGGCTCCGTTTCGAAAACATTTACGAACAATTTTTACATCCGTTAGATTAGTCAATATGATCACCTCAGACATTGGAAAAAGCTTTTTTACTTTTTCCATGATCAAGGTATCTTGGTGTTCAATATCGAGCAGCAACACATCAGGAACTGGAGATTTCTCCTCCCGGGTTAAATTGCAGTATTCCAAATCAAAAAGAATCGTTATAGGAATAGCGGTGCCCCCCAACGTGTGTGTCACAAGAATCCGCTTAATAGCCTCTCGAGTATGTGCGTTGTTATCAATAATTCCCACTTTAATCATAATACAGTTGTACTTAAAATTTAGGTGATCGGTTTATAAAAATATTCAAAACTTAAACTTGTTATTGAACATCTATACTATTGATTAAAGATAACTTTTTATAAGGATAAAATAGTTCATTTTTTTCAATATTAAGTATAAATACTGCTATCATATCAGTATTTCCGCAAACTAATTCTTCAGAAGTAAAGAATTACTTAACTTATATTCAGCAAATATCAATCATTTGCCTGAGCAACAAATGAAAACTTTAAGCGGAAAGAATCTTAACTATTAACTTTCTATTTTCCAACCTCACATAAAGTGACCTGATACGAAAGTAACGGCTGGGGCTGGTAAGCGGAGGGAGAGCTTAACATCATGTAGATAGCAGTCAGGCCATTTGACCTTCTAACTTAATAACCATGATGCGCCAAACGCCTGTAAAGTAGAGGCTGGTGAAAGTGTGCGCGTTTCTATAACAACATTGTTGCCATATTGCCCTTTTAATGCTGGATAGAGCTGTCCATCATACGCAAGTGCTAGCCCATCATCAAACCAAAATAGAGGTAAATGCCGATTGCCAACATCAAAACAAAAATGACCGATAGCATTAAGATCTGTAGATTTAAGAACGATACAAGCACATGGTTTGATATATATCTGTATGGCGACCTCTGGAGAAGAATACACAAACTCTCCATCATCAAGAGCAGTACCGCCTGTCCGATGAAGGCGCACAAATCGGCCATCTCTTGTCTCACGACTCAAAACAGTCTTGTTGACTTCATACCAGTCAATCGCCAGTAGGTCTATGACCAAAGGATCAATTTCAGATGGAGTGATTAAATTTCTTTCTATAACAAGCATATCATATCGGATAAACAGATCGCAATTTTTAAGATTTTTCCCTTAATCAAGACGGACATCTATTTTTTATATCATTGATTTTTAATGACCAGTTTTATTATTAAACAGCACCTTACTGATGCGCAGTTCCTCCCCCTGTATAATCTGGTCAGAGGGCTGTCCACAAGTACATACAAACCGGTGATAATGTACTTCAAAATTCATTGCACATACTTTGCAGTAAGCAATGATGGGTAATAATTTAACCTCGAGCTCCAGATCCTGAAACAACGCTTCATCAAGCACGTAGGCTTCAAAAGCATTCTGAATCAGGATAGGCTGAATATTACATAACAATCCAGCCTCTATCTCCACTTTGATAATATCTTGCATCCGCCCCGGATAAGCTTCCTCCAAGGTGCTAAAGATATCCCTTACGATCGATAGCTCATGCATCCACAACCTCCTTTTTTTTCGTCTTAGGACGAGCCTTAACCGCATTCGTTTTTTTAAGAGCAGGCCGTTTTTTCACCTCTTTAACAACCGGTACTGGAGCAACTTCCCTAGTACTTTCCTCAAGTTGATCTTCAGCAATACCTGCAAGTATAGACTCTTCCTTGATATGTTGTGTAAAATCCCAGCATAATTGTCCGAGCATACCCATAAAATCGTAAAGCAGCTCGCCATCATTTCCTAAAGCCCGCAACATGACAATATCATCCGCAGCTTTTGTGAAACCGTACGTAATATCACTGTAATCCAAAGTCATAATTTCATCCAGCTCTTCCTTCAGTTCTTTCGCAAATAGGGCCGAAAAAATAAAAGTTGCCTGATGCGTATATCCTTCAAAGAATAACAGGCCTGTTATCGGTTGTTTTGCAGGTGACAGGAACTGGTTGTCCATCAGGATCAGCTTGTTGTTGCGGTATATCTTCGTCGTACTGTGTAGGCTGTTGAACAAAAAAGCCTCATTCATGTGTATACGCCCAGCACCGACAACATCCGCCCAGATCAAAACTGCATTACCTTCAAGATAGACACTGTTTTCATTTTTAAATATCGAATCCTTAAAAGGAGTAACTGGATGTGGAATATAATGAAAGACCGCGTCGTGTGCGATACGTGCAACAGTTGTCTGTCGGGCTCCGCGTTTCATCGGATGAAGTTTATTGAAAGACTGTGTAAAAAGCTTCAATTGCGTGTCAGCTTTCATATTGATCTCAATATCCAAAGTATCATCATCCATAATACCGGGAGAAGCACTCATGATAATCATTTCCAGATGCTCCTGTAGCTTTGGGGCACCATAATGTGTGAGCTTATAAGGAGCATTGTGACAGCTTTCTTTCAATACACTATAGGTTCCCTCTTTAGCTACGTTTAGCTGAATTACACTTTCCATCTTATTCTTATTGCTCTAACAATGCATATTTTTTCAACCAGCCTTTTACATCTTCCAATCCTTCCAAGGTCATGAGGTTTGTAAAAATAAAAGGTCTTTCGCCACGCATGCGTAAGGTATCCTGACGCATCACTTCCAGATCGGCATGTACATAAGGAGCCAGATCGATTTTATTAATGATCAATAAGTCGGAACGTGTAATACCCGGACCGCCTTTACGGGGCATCTTTTCTCCTTCACCTACATCGATGACGAAAATACTGACATCAGCAAGATCTGGGCTAAAAGTAGAAGTCAGATTATCACCTCCACTCTCCACAAAGATCAGTTCTGTATCCGGAAAACGGGTGGCCAGTTCCTCCACTGCTTCAATATTCATCGATGCATCTTCACGGATCGCGGTATGCGGACAACCGCCTGTTTCCACTCCGATAATACGTTCTGCCGGAAGAGCCGAATTTTTTTGAAGAAATTGCGCATCTTCACGCGTATAGATGTCATTTGTCACAACACATATGCTGTAATCAGTAGACATCGATCTTACCAGTCGTTCAATCAAGGCAGTTTTACCAGACCCTACAGGTCCGCCTACACCTACCTTGACGTAGTTTCTTGTTTCCATATGATTATGAAATATAAATTCGTGTATATAATTTTTCGTGCTGCATACAGCGTATATCTTGCGCCACGCAGCAATTACCGATAAGCCCCTCATCCATATTCGGTTGCTCAGCAACCAAACGGTTAATTAAAGGCTGAAGTTTAAAAAGAATCTGTTGTGCATCCATCTGACTGATCGGAACAAGTTTCGCACAGTTGGTCATCATGCCGTTAAGTGCATTATAGTAAAATGCACTGAGCGCATCCTGATAGCTTATTTTTAACGCATGCGCATACATGGCGAATGCTAACGCATAATGACCATGCAGCTCATTGCTGCTGATCGACTGCAAGTAATTAGAACAGCGTTTTACAGGATGTAGTTTTTCCGTCAATTTCAAAAAGCGAATTCCAAGTTTCTTACTGGCTTCCCTTATTTCATAAGGCGCTTTTAGCACCGTAACCAGTTCATCAAGCGCTGCGATTTTCTGCTTAGAAGCACGCTTCACGCAGAGTGTCCAGGCCTTTGAAAAAAAAGCGGCGTCATTATAATAAAAATTATGCTCCAACATGGTTCTTGCATATTCTTCGGCAGATTTGCTATCCTTTACAATATCTTTTGTAATGTAGGTTTCCAATCCATATGAATGCGTAAATCCTCCAATAGGAAATACCGAGTCATTGATCTGCAACAGCGTTAATAATGGATTCATATGCTTATTATAGTCCTAGTTTTATTTTCATTTTTCCTGAAGTATACTGATGGATCACCAGAGTACTCGTTTTTTCTATCACCCGCGTTTCGATCGTCGGCTCTAGCCCCCTACGGCAGAGCAGATCAAACAAAGGTTTTTCAAATGCTGTTATAACTTCTTGCCGATCGTTGATAAAAACGGGAACATGTCGATTTCCGATTTCAAAACAAGCGTAGGCCATCTGCTTTGGGCCATTTGCTCGAAATACAAGACAAGAACAGGGCAATATCTTGACCGCAATACAAAAACCAGCCTTTTCATCACGGTAGAGTACATCACCATCCGACAGTTGCCGGGAGGATAAATTTTTGAAACCGATTTCACGTCCCCCTACTGTAATTGCTCGAATGATTTTTTTTGTGGTGTCGAACCATTCCAACTGAAGGAAGTCCACCTCCAGTTGGAAGGATCCGCTAGCGATATTGCCCAAGATTGTTCTTGCCAGTAGCATAAATCCGATTTTCTTTAAAATAAGAAGAAACGTTGTGCCATTGGCACTTCATGTAGAGGTTCGCAGATGGCCAAAACACCATCTACCGACACTTCGTAAGTTTCTGGATTCACCTCGATATTTGGTGTTGCATCATTATGCACCATATCTTTTTTACGTACTGTACGGCAACCTTCTACCGGTAGACTCACACGTGACAAGTTTAATTTCGCGATGTTGCCATTTTCCAAAGAAACTTTGGAAACAAAGTTGAAACACAACTTCTGTAATGCTTTACCGTGCACTCCAAACATCGGGCGGTATAAAACAGGTTGCGGTGTAGGGATAGACGCATTGATATCACCCATTTTAGCACCCACAATCATACCCCCTTTAATGATCATTTCTGGCTTCACACCAAACATTGCAGGTTTCCATAATATCAAATCGGCAATCTTACCCGGTTCAACAGAACCGATGTATTGATCGATACCATGCGCTTTAGCAGGATTGATCGTATATTTAGAAACGTAACGCTTCACACGGAAGTTATCGTTGTCTTTTCCTTTATCTTCCGCTAATGCACCACGCTGAATTTTCATCTTGTGTGCCGTCTGGAAAGTACGTGAAATTACCTCACCTACACGTCCCATCGCCTGACTATCTGAACTCATAATCGAGAACACCCCCATATCCTGCAAAATATCTTCTGCCGCAATACTCTGTGGACGGATACGTGAATCGGCAAACGCCACATCTTCCTTCACGTTTTTATCCAAGTGATGACAAACCATCAACATATCCAAATGTTCTTCTACCGTATTTACTGTAAAAGGTTTTGTTGGATTGGTCGATGCGGGTAAAATATTAGGATACATCGCAATTTTGATGATATCCGGCGCGTGACCACCGCCCGCTCCTTCCGTGTGGAAGGTATGGATCACACGGCCATCAATAGCCGCAACTGTATCTTCTAAGAATCCCGCCTCGTTCAACGTATCCGTATGGATGGCAACTTGTACATCGTATTTATCCGCAACAGTAAGTGCGGCATCAATTGTCGCTGGAGTAGCACCCCAATCTTCGTGGATTTTCACCCCCAGTGCACCCGCTTCAATTTGCTCAATAATAGGTCCAGTAGTCGATATATTTCCTTTACCAAAAAAACCTACGTTGATCGGCAAGTTTTCAAAAGCTTCAAACATACGCTCCATATACCATTTACCAGAAGTCACTGTGGTTGCATTGGTACCATCAGCAGGACCGGTTCCACCACCAATAAAAGTGGTGACACCACTATAAAGTGCTGTTTCTACCTGTTGTGGCGAAATAAAGTGGATGTGTGTATCAATACCACCTGCAGTTAAGATATGTCCCGCACCTCCATGCACCTCTGTAGACCCGCCGATCACCATGCCTTTGGTAATACCATCTTGAACATCCGGGTTACCCGCTTTACCTATACCCACGATCTTACCATCTTTAATACCGATATCACCTTTCACAATACCCCAGTGATCGATGATAATCACATTGGTGATACAGAAATCCAGTACATCTTCATCGCGCATCGCACGGGCAGATTGGCCCATACCATCACGGATTGTTTTACCGCCACCAAATTTATTTTCTTCACCATATACACCAAAATCTTTCTCGATTTCAATGAAAAGTTCTGTATCTGCCAAACGCACCTTATCGCCCGTCGTTGGGCCAAATAATGCAGCATATTTATCACGAGGGATATAAAGCTCCCCATCTATATACTTAACCGACGATTTATCTAAACCCAGTTTATCTAAACCAAGAGCGTCAAGTCCTACAATCGAACCTAAAGTACCCATTCCGACTACTTTAATCCACTCTCTTCTATTCCAACCTGCCATAACTATTTCGAATCTTTAAATTCCAATTTTTTCGCTTTCTCCAGTGCGGCTTTCTTAACCTTTGGATCGGTATATTTACCGTTGGTCAAGCCATTAAACCCGTGGATCTCTTTATTACCTCCCATTTCGACCAAGATCACTTTCTTTTGTTCTCCGGGCTCAAAACGTACCGCTGTACTCGCAGGGATATTTAAACGCATTCCAAAACTTTCCTCACGGTCAAAAGACAACATTTTATTCACTTCAAAAAAATGATAATGAGAGCCAACCTGAATCGGGCGGTCACCTACATTTTTCACGGTAACACTTGTCGTTTTATAGCCGACATTCGCTTTTATTTCTCCTTTTTTAAGGATATATTCTCCTGGTATCATATCGTATACGCTATTAAATTAACGGATTGGGTTGTGAACCGTAACCAATTTCGTTCCGTCCGGAAAGGTTACTTCAATTTGTACATCGTGAATCATTTCCGGAACACCTTCCATCACCTGGGAACGCTTCAATAATGTCGTACCATACTGCATCAGTGATGCCACAGACTTACCGTCACGTGCTTCTTCCATAATCTGTCCGCTGATGTAAGCGATACATTCCGGATAGTTTAATTTTACCCCTCTTTTTAATCGCTTGGCAGCAAGTTCCCCTGCCAAGTGGAGCAAGAGCTTCTCTGTTTCTCTCGGTGTTAAATGCATATTGATTGATTTAAATTCAAAGCTTTTTATTAATAAAAACATCTTGGATATGTTCAATTACAGTAAGCATAGCATTACCTATCACCTGAACCCACCCTATCGATGTGTAAAAAATTTATAGTGCCGGTATCGTAAAATAAGTTCCTAATGTAAGGCGGTTAAATTGTTGTTGAGCGCGGTCAAACTGACGATCAAAAGACACCGTATTGCCGACGTAACCCAGATAAAACCGTAAATCCTGTTTTTTAAACGGTTTATGCTGTAAAGCCGCAAAATAGGTCCAGTTTTGACGGAAATTAGCATCAATGTTTGCATCCTTATCCATTCCAGCTGTTTCATATGCTCCTTTCAGAGCAAGCTCCCATTTATCCGTAAGCATTCTATCGTAACGGACCACAATAGACTTGTAAGTCACATCCTGAGCCAGTACACGATCGGAATTCGTACGCGCATAAAAATCATTCATCGCAGCAGATGCGATCAAAGCATGATCTACCGCTAGATAACTATACTGCAGATCCACATACAGCATGTCTTTATCTGTTTTAAATTTATTAGCCAAAGAGATCCCGTGATTGGTTTTATTTTGAGCAAACTGCGAAATATTATAAGACCACTTTGTACTGATCTTTTTATTCCAGAACGATCCGATCCAGGTAGCATAAGCTCCAATTGGTGTCTTAGATGCTTTCAAGTCACCCATTGCATAACCATTTTTGGTATGCAGATCCACAAAACTGTCGTTGATTGTATTATAAACCTGTACGTTTAGCGAGTGGTCAGGATTAAGCTCATACGAAAGCGTTCCCCCTACCACAAAAAGATTAAGAATACGGTCCACATAATCCGTGAACATAAATTCATAGATCGGATTATTTTCAAACTCGTAACTTCCGACCAAAGCACTTTGCTTTCCGGCAGTAACAGACCATTTATAATCCTTTCCAAATTTATATTTGATGTAAGCCATATCCAATGCCCGCGAAGCATTGTCCTGACTTGTAGGTGTAAACGGACGGTTTAAACGAAAACGAACACGATAAGAGAGTTGGTCATTATAATCACCGTGAAGCAAAATACGGGCTTCATCCAAATTAACTTTATTACTGCGCTCATTGTCGCCCATGGACTCAACATTTAATCCTGCGCGTAAAAGCACATCCAGTTTAAAAAGATCTGCACGGGCAGGTTCCTTGCTTTTCAAGGAGTCAGCCTCTTGTTGTATAAGCAATGCCGCAGGCCTCTCCTGTGCTGTGACCAGTAACGAGATAGCAGGGGAAAAAAATAACGTCGTCGCGATTAATGCTCTTATGTTCATGAGAATAACTTGTTTTCCAATAACAATGAAGATGCATGAGCATATGAAATGCTGCAGGATAACAGCGTACTCATGACATGTTCATTATCTGTACATTCGCACAAGTATATCACAAAGAGATAAAAATGTGATAAGAGCGAAATTAGAGCGAGATTAGAAAACTTAATCAATCTTTCCATTCGCTGTCTATACCCTCATTTTTCGACTATTTATTTGATTAAGAGCACAAATTGTTACAAAAAAGAGACAAAAATGTCTATAAATGCAGAATCCCGATAGCGTTGTTAGGCACTACCGGGATTCTATATTAGAAATTTCTTAATGAGGTTGCTTGAACTTACTTCAATTTATGCTTCACACCTTCGAAAGTCATTTTTACGGGATTAATGTAACCATTCGCATCAAATGTCATCACATCGATACAAGTTTCTCGTTCATTCGCACCCGTTTTTCCTAATGGCCTGCGGTGATACACGATATAATATTGATCTTTATTTGGTACCTTGATCACCGAATGATGTCCCGCCCCAGTTGCGATTGCAGGATCCTGTTCCAAAATGGTACCTATTCGTTTAAAGGGACCAAAAGGAGAATCCGCAATAGCGTAAGCTACCTTATAATTCGGAAGACCCCAACCTCCCTCAGACCACATAAAGTAGTATTTATTATTGCGAATAAACATAAACGGACCTTCTACATAGTTTTCAGGAGTTACCTCCTTATAGATCGTTCCATCATCAAAAGGAACTAAACTCTTAAAATCAGGGCTTAATTTGACCACATTACAATGTTGCCAGCCACCATAGTACATATAATATTGTCCATCTTTATCTTTAAAAACAAATTGATCAATAGGTTGTGCCCCATTCACAATATCATTAATTAACGGTTTCCCAAGCAGATCTTTGTAAGGACCTTGCGGCTTGTCAGCAACAGCTACGCCGATACCGCCAATTTCGCCTTTGTGCACATCATTCGCACCAAAAAATAAATAGTATTTCTTGTCTTTCTGAAAAACACTTGGTGCCCACATCGCTTTTTTAGCCCATTTTACTTCAGCCGTATCAATGATACGGTGATGCTTTTTCCAGGTGACAAAATCTTTTGATGAAAACGCATCAAATAATATCTGATCTTCATATCGCGCAGAATAGGTCGGAAAAACCCAATACTCATTGTTATATATAATACCTTCAGGATCGGCATACCAACCTGGAAATACAGGATTTTGTTGCGCATAGACAGGTTGTGAAATGTAGAGGACGAAGCCTGCAAGGAAATAAAAAAATATTTTCATCATTAAAAGGTTTTAGTAGCCTTGAAAGTAGGAAATATTAGTTAATATTCCAATTTATGGTCATACAAAATCTATCTAAAGAACGAGTATTATTTCGACAGAAATCCAAATCAACCTACTATCCTTCCCAAAGAATCAAAAAATATTCTTTGCGGTATGATGACTGACAAAGTCCTACTCTTTTTCATTTTCTGAAATGATCAAACCGATGTCATCTCTTCTCCCACATTCCTATACACGAGCAAAGCTGCCGCCAAATCTTCAATTGCCAATCCCGCCGATTTAAATAAAGTGATTTCATCTGATGATGATCTTCCCATAATTTCACCACAACAAAGTTCTTTGATATCACCTTTTATACTTGCAGGATCCAGTACACCGGTTGCAATGGGGATCGCAAGTTCTCCCGTCTCGTGGAGCGCTCCCGCGCGCGAATCCACAAAAATGCTACTTTTAAGAATGGCGCTATCATCTACTTCACGCGTTTTAGGCGTATGGGATCCAATCAGATCCAAGTGTGTTCCAGCCTTAATCCATTCCCCGTTTATCAAAGGTTCATGACTAAGCGTCGCACAGGAGATCACATCTGCCCTACGCACAGCCTCTTCCAGCTTATCGGCATACGCAACGTTAATAAATCCCGCCTGCTGTAAGTTCAATACCAGATCTCCACCTTTCGATTCGTTTCTTGTCCAGATCAAAATTTGGTCATACGCACGCACAGCCGAATGCGCTTGCACAAGATGTTGCGCAACTTTCCCTCCTCCGACAATCAGCAAGATTTTTGAATCATCTCGAGCTAAATAAGAAGCCGCTAAAGCAGAAGTACAGGCTGTTCTTCGGTAAGTCAACCCTGCCGCATCCATCTGTGCCAAAGGTTTTCCAGTGACCGCATCCAACAACGTATACAAGGCATGAATAGCCGGGAGGTTTTTTCTGTGATTCTCGGGAGCGACAACAACCTGCTTGATTCCGATATAATTGTCCGTCCACGAAGGCATCAAAATAAGCGTATTTTCAATTCCCTCAGCATTTTGATAAAAGTGATGGTGCCGAACAGGCATCGTAAATGACGATTGAAAAATCTCGCGCAACGCTTCAATCAATTTATCATATTTAAGTATAGATTCAATCGTTTCTTTATCAATGATTTTCATATTTTCAACAGCATTTGGTAAAACCATAAACATAGCGAATAATTAGCGCGTCAGATCCTTATAAACTAACCATTCATCACCGTTTTTTACCCAAAGCGCCATAAGTGCCTAATTAGCATTTAACGCTTTGGGTAATCAGCAACTGTATTTATCACGATAAAACCTACACTGCCCCGATCTAAAGTCCTGTTGTAGGTGGTCCAGATGAGTTTATTGCAGCAACGTTTGTGAGCTTTACTTCCACCTCAAATGTTCCCTCCATCAGGACACGAAAGCCAAAAACAGGATTGATATTATGATTGGGATGCCCATCCATCGCGGCAAAGCGCATCGGAATACGGTAATAAATATTATAATCCCAATTTGTCTTACCGTCATTGAATTTGGTTAACGGAAACGGAGCCACTTCATAATCACATACTAATGCTGTATTGGTGGCAACAACCGGATTGAAACGAACATGCGATTCAAACGTCGGACGATCTCCCCGTTTGATCACTTGCCCAGCACTTGGATCCCATGCACGACCATTTTTATCAACAACTTTTAAGATTACACGTGCCCCCTCGTCAGAGACTTTTGTACAGGTTAATTTGATATTACTATTATAAGCCGGAGTAAATGTTTCAGATGCATTAGACCCTGTCAATGAAGCATAAGTCAACTCGAAAACATCCTCTAAAAAAGGTTCGATGACATGGATCTCGGCAAATGATTTATAAATTTTAGTACCCTTGCGATTCGTTGCCTGCAAATCAAACGTAAAGATACCTAAAGGTAGATTTGCAGATGCGCGATTAAAACTGATCTGTCCACTGATCGGACTAAATTCCATTGGCGTCACCTTCTTCGTTTCCCGCTTAGCTTTCAGAAGTGCAACAGTGGTATCCGTTGCCGCATTGAAAGTCATGCCTTCCTTAAAAACTTCAATTTCGTACATTTTAGTAAATTCCTCAGGTGCAGGCTCTCCCGTGAACTTATTCCGCAGATTTAACATTTTAAATTCAAATGGTGGAGTCGATCCATCTGCATTGATCCGATCCGAAAGTGTGAGCGTCATCCCTCGCTTACAGTAGATCACACTATCCCGATATCGAATGGTATCACTCAAGAAACCTTCCTCTATTTTGGAACAGGAAGATATAATTATACCGATCATTATTCCTAATAAGATCGCGTACCTTGTTATATTATTCATTTTCATTAGCCTATATTTTTTAAAATCCCTCCGAATTAATTGGAAGCCATTCTTTCTTTATTAAAAAATAACCGATGATCACCGTGCAATACATGTATGACACCCGTTGTCGTAATGATTCCTGAAGTCTGTACATCAATGCGTTCATCACGCTCTGCTTCCGGGATCGCATTTTGGTTTGGTTCTTCCGAATCCAGCGTTCCACGTACTCTCGTATAATATAAATAATCAACATAATCGACATAGGAACTGTAATCTCTTGTTCGTCTCAACCCCAACTGAAATCGCACACCAGGAATAGGACCATACAAATTGGTAAAATAGGCTCCATTCACATCCAGCTGAGCACGCTCTATTTTTCCATTAAACATATATATCTTCAACGAATCCAATCGTTTTGGGTCAATATCATCAATCGTAAAAGAAATATTCTCATCGCCAACCTCTGCGATACGCTGCTGTTTTTTAGCACTTACATATTCCGCTACGCCCCAATTTGTTGTCGCATAAAAGGTAATATCACTGTTCACCAGCTCTTTTAAATTTGCTCGGTCAATGATCCGGACCAAAGAATCAAATTTTGGATGCGATGCCAGAAAATCATAAGTTGTCATATTCACTTTCGCCTGATGTATCCCCCCATCGTTGATGTAATCATCTTTCGTGCAGGAGGTCAATAGATGAAAAAACAGTAGAGCAAATAATAGGTGTGCACAAGTTTTATTTATTATTTTAGTCATCATTTCTAAAGAATTTATGTTTCAAAATATGTCATTAAATCTTTCCTCGCCAGTATTCTGTCTGAACCAAAAGTCTATTCTCACTAAATAAACGAGGATCTACCGGCCAGAAAAAACCACCTTGTTTAAAGCGAGCTTCTGTCAGCCAAGTGATATGGTCCGAGTAAGTTCGTGTACGGATCATATCAAAAAATAGATGACCTTCCAGATACAGCTCTTTTCCCCGTTCGATCATATATTCTTTCATCACTTCCGTTTTTGCCAGCCCCGGCTTTAATAAACTTGAGGGATCACCTCCGTAACGTGTTCTTGATGCATTGATGATGGTAATCGCTCGACTAGGATTATTTTGGTAGAGCGCTATTTCCGCCTGCAACAATTTGATATCGCTCAACCGAAACAAAATCAAATTATTACTATTATAGGGTTCAAGCTGCTGTCCCGGGTTCCTAAAAACTATATTGCTATACTTAACACATACGGGTTTATCCGTCGTATAATTGACAAAATTATTTTTGAAGCGCACATCCAATGTATCTAGCCCCCGAGATTGTACAGCCTCCCAGACCCATTGTCTGATATCTTCATGCCATACCCAATCCTCTTTTTCTTCGATCTTATAAAAATGACTACTCAAATAAGCTGGTTTGGTGAAAAAATCGGCCGCTGCACCGTACGTTGGGATATAGTTATTATTCAAAAATTTCATCCCGATATGTGCGCTCGATCCTTCTAACGTATTCTCACTGACATTCAATTCAAAAATACCCTCGCTCGATCTGCCCTTAAAAATATCACCATATTTTGCGGTATCAGTAAGCGCGTAGCCACCTTGCGCAAGCAAGGTATTGATGGTCGTATCCGCACTATGGACATCGCTCAAAATGGGATTGTTAGATGTTAAATCAGTTGTCGTCGCCCGCCACAGATACAGGTGTGCCATTAGAGCATAAGCCGAACCTCTGTTTGCTGTAACAGCGCGTTCTGCTGCTGTTTTATAGCCCCAGCTCAAAAAATTTATAGCATGGCGACAATCTTCCTCGATCTGCTTGATCACGTCTATGCGAGCGGTTCTTCCCAGATGAGGTGCACTGATCGGATCATCATATGCCTCCGTAACAAGGGGCACATCTCCCCAAATTTTGGTCAACATGAAATAAGAAAAAGCACGAATAAAATAAGCTTGTCCCATGATTTTCTTTCGGAAAGCCTCCGGATCTGCCTGTTCTAAAATCAAAATATCATTCGATACCAAAGGCATTTCTTTGAGAATGATATTGGACATCGCTATTGTTTTATAAAACACGGTCCAATTGCCATAAGACTGTGCAAAATAATTGCTGGTCCAATTTCCTTTTCCAATTTCTGGATGGCTGTAGCTATCCCGATTGATGCCGATATAAATATCCGGAGTCATATCCCCATAGATATAATAACGGTTTCCAACTCCATAGAAACCATCCATCAAGGCATTTCTTAACAGCGCATAATTTCCCGCTATCGCAGTTTCTCCTGCCTTTGGATCTTTCCAATACACCTCCTTATAGGTCGAATTTCGAGGCTCCTCTTCCAAAAATTTGTTGCATGACATCGTGCTCAAGCCGATAGCTGCAAGCAGGACCCATTTCCAATAATTGATTATAAATAATGTTTTCATGATGCTCTAATTAAAATTGTAACTCTACACCAAACGTGAACTTCCGCGGGATAGGATAACCATTACCTTCATATTCACCATAATAATTTACAGCCTCGGCATCCGGTAATCTTTTCGAACGCTGGAACATCATTAAATTATCAACGATACCATACATCCGAATACTTTTCATTCCCCATCCCGACACTAAACGATTAGGCAGACTGTACGAAAGACTCACACTTTTCACTCTGAAATAATCACCTTTATCCATGAAAAATGTTTGACCAGCAACGGTATAATAACGCCAAGACCCTAAAGGATAAGCCGGATAATCTGCTCGATCGCCCGGTTGGCGCCAAATATTGATCTTACTAAAATCTGGTGTCGCATACTGCGCAAAACCACTGGTTGAATTGGTTGCCGCACCATTCTCAAATAGATCCGATTGATACAGATTGAGCACATCCCTATCGAACAAAAAGGTGAAGAGAACCCCAACATTAAAATTCTTCCAGGTCACATTATTTGTCCAACCACCCGTGAATTTGGGATTTGGATCACCGAGCGGAAGTTTGTCCGGGTTTATACCATCATTAAAAGGATCGATCATGTAATCTCCATCCACATCTCTGATCCACATATCACCCGGAGCATAGGGACTGCCTCCAGCATTAAAACGGTCTCCTGTTAAGGGATTTATCGGAATATCATTAAGTGTTGAGTAAATTCCTAAAGTTTGGTACAAGTAGAAGGTATTAATCGGGCTACCCACCGATAGAATATGTGTTTTATCAAATCGCGAACCCGCGACCACTAAGTCCCGTCCCGAATTAGGAAGGTTCATAATTTTATTCCTCACATACGAAACATTCAACCGGCTAAACCACTGAACAGGACTGGTCCTTGGAAGCGGATTGGCCATCAAAACCACTTCAGCCCCATAATTACGTACGCCGACTGAATTGGTCAATGCCCGGTCGTATCCGGTTGTCACAGGCAGTGCCACGTCAAATAAAGATTGTTTATTTTCCTTATTAAAAACGTCCAGTGCAAAAGAAAAACGACCGTTAGCAATCTCACCGTCCAAACCTATGTTCCATTGCATAGAGCGTTCCCAGCTAATATTAGGTTGCGCCACACCATCTACCAGATTGGGTGTTATCGCCGTAACACCATTATAAGAAGTCCCATTGTCATTTCCCCAGAAATTTCCAGCATTGACCCTGTAAAGATTGTACTGTAGATAATTATTTCCTGGCAATCCACCTGTTGTGCCTATACTAGCACGGAGTTTTAACATTGAAAACGGAGACTCCTCTTCTTTCATAAAAGATTCTTCCGAAACGAGCCATGCTACCGATGCCGAAGGAAAATAACCCCACTTATTACCCATTCCAAAACGAGATGATCCATCGCCACGTATACTGGCTGACAGTAAGTACCGGGAGTCATAGTCATAGGCCAACCGTGAGTAAAAAGAAGCCATACTGTAAGCTTGATAATCGGAAGTAGCAGTCAAATAGCGTTGCTGAAAACCTTGTATCACTTTGATTTGGTCTGAAGCACCATTCGAAGCTCCAGCCCCTACTGACCGGTATTGATTATATTCCAGATCACTTCCCAAGATCATACTCAGGCTATGTTTATTAAATTCTTTATTATAACTAAAGTAATTAGAAGCCAATACATTGACTTGATTGTCCGAAAACACATCCTGTCTGTTACCTGTAAAATTTGCTACTGAAGATGGGGTACTTACATCACGTCTACTGTTTGAATAGATATATGACGTTTGGGACGTAAATTTCAACGCTTTTGAAAAATCATACCCTAGATTTAAGTTAAATGTAAATTGATTACCCGTATTCACATCCGAATCATCATTATACATCCCAAGAAGATAATTTTTTCGTGTCTCACTTAGGTTGAAATAAGATGCCGGCGTGTATCGAGCCGTCACACCAACTCCGCCGCCACCCGCTCGAGTACGTTCTGTACGCGAATAAGCAACAATCGGGTTGATCATCAAACGTTCATGCAGCGCTTTTGACATTAAGTTCAATCGGGTTGAATAGCGCTTAAATCCTGTAGCCTTGACAATCCCTTTCTCATCATATAATCCGGCACTGAAACGATAATTAGAACCTCCTGCTCCTCCTCCACTTAAACTCAGATCTGCATTATTAACCATTCCTTTCCGATAGTACATATCCTGCCAATCGGTAGATCCGTTAAAAGCCGGATTTAAACTATCCGTAAGCAGAAAAGAAATGTTTCGATTCTCGATATCAGGCCGATATTGCTGTAATTCTTCTAAGATGCGCATTTTTTGCCTTCTCTCTTCTGCTCCTAAGGCCACATCCCGCAATTCAGGTCGTTGTGTCAATCCGGTATACGCCGAAACCATTACTTGTGGCTCTCGACTGATGCCTTTTTTTGTTGTGATCAGGATCACACCACTGGAAGCTCTTGATCCATAAATAGCAGCGGCAGAAGCATCTTTCAGTACATCAATACTTTCAATGTCCTGCGGATTTATTCCAGCTATAAAATTTGTACCCGTGCCTGTTACAGGAGAAGTATACTGTTGTGGTGGTTGAGGAACTCCATCTACAACATATAGCGGTGCATTTCCGACACTAAACTCATCGTACTCTCTATTCAAACTGGTATTGCCCCGTACTTGAACCGTGGGAGATGCGCCCGGCTCTCCAGTAAAATTCTGCACATTTACCCCCGATAAACGTCCCTGCAGGAGTTGGTCAAAACTGGCCGCTGGCAGATTTGCCAATTCTTTTCCGGAGATACTCGAAATTGCGGCGGTAGATTTCTTTCGGGAGATTTTTTGATAACCAATGACAACGGTTTCATCTAAGGTGGAAAATGTCGTATTCAATTCGAAATTGAGCGGAGACTCCGAACTGAATTTTAATCTCTTTGATTCATATCCAAGCAAGCTTGCCTCGATAACGTCTCCCGGCTTTGCTACCATCGTAAATTCTCCTTTGCTATTGGTTTGTGCACTGATCTGCGTAGACAAATTTCTCAGCGTAGCTCCGACCATTGCACTTCCTGAAACATCCCGAACTACGCCTGTTACCTGTTGAGCAAATGAGTCAAACGAAAGGAGAACCACGAGGACTAATAAAAGACCTGCGTTTTTCATAAATTAATTTGGTTAGTTAATATTAGTTGTTAATAGATAACCGAAGATAAAGTAGAATGAGGTCCAAATTCAGTCCGAATTTAACCAATCGCACTTCGATTGTGACCAAAAATTAGAATTGGAAAGAAATAATAAAGGGGTACTTCGCCAAGCAAAGTACCCCTCAAAATTTTTAGCACCTATTGTAATTATTTTAATGTAACATCCAGATAAACTGAGTGCCGTCCATAAGTATCATAGAATGGTTTAAAATCAATCCCATCAATCTTGAACGCTAAACTTTGTGGATCACCTGATATAGATTTGCTGATATCCTTCGCATCCAACGTCACTTTACGCCAATCTTTTCTTGCTTCCGGTTCTTGAGCTGCCAACAAGATAGGTCCATAAAATAAGCTGGCAATATTCTGTTGATCCATGACCGGATCTAAATGAAATTGGAAAGGCATTTTCAGCGTAATGCGATCGCCATTCTTCCAGTTACGGCTCAATTTCAAATAAGAACCGGGCGCTGCCTGTACTTTTTGATCTTTACCGTTAATCGTCACATAAAATCCTTTGGTTGCCCAACTCGGTACACGGACATGAAGGTCAAATTTGCCGTTTCCTTTTATGGTCAGCTCCGTGTCGTCCTGTTTTGGAAAACTCGTCTTCTGTTCCACAGTTACCCCGCGCTCTGTCCATTCCAAAGTAGAAGGAATAAATAGATTGACATATAAAGCCTGATCATCCTTGCTTTTAAAATAAATACTATTTTGCAATTTGGTACTACTTTCAATTGCGGTACCATTACAGCAGGTAAAGCCCGTCATATTGGGATTCCCAAATTGCTTTATTGATCCTGGTCTTAGTGGCACATGGTACGTATTAGCCGGAGTATTTTCAGCAACAGACGCTAAAATATGATTATACAATCCACGTTCGTAGTAATCCATATATTCAGCCCGTTGATCAAAAAGAAACAGGTTGCTCGTTAATTTAAGCATATTGTAAGTCGCACAGGTTTCATTCTGTCCCCCTTCAGAAAAACCATTTTCATATAAGGTTGCTGGTTCTGCTGTAAACACCTCCGCATTAGCCGGATTTCGAGCGCCCGCAACTCCTCCTATACTGTACATATAGTCATTAACAGCTTTGTACCAGAAATTGTCTGCTACACGGTAGTATTCCGGAAGATTAGAAACCTGGTATAGCTCGATACTACCCACAATTTGTGGAATATGCTGATTGGCATGCAATCCACGAAAAGTATCGACATTTTTCGCCAATCCATGTGTATGCTGCGCATTGCCAAAGAACATATCAATATTATCAAACAATTGCGCTGTCTTCAAATAGTGGTCCTTATTGGTGATGCGATAGAGATGTGCCATCGTCTCATTCATCCCTCCAAATTCACCGGCTATGTACGTATTCCAAACTTGTATCAGGGTTTCTTTAGGCAATTGACTAAGACGCGCATGCACCCAGTCTGCCATTCCTGTTGCCACTTGCAGTGCCTTTTCATTGCCACTTACTTCATAGATATCAATTAATCCGGCCAAAATTTTATGCAAGGTATAGTAAGGAGCCCATACTTGCGTTTTCTGGCCTCCATACTTCGCACCCTTTTCCAACATTATAAATTGATCGGGCGGATAAGCGCTGATATAGCCTAAACCCCAATTCCAATAATCCGTACGGATACCTTCTTGGCTCAGATCCGAGTCATAGGTTGATTTGCCCGGACCATAAGGTACAGCTGTTGGGTCCGCTACTGCCACAGCTCCTGCTTGCTGCGGTTTACCCGATAATTGTGCCAGTTCGTAAAGCGTATTGACCATATAGGTCATTTTCTCTGCGAAATTAGCTTGCAAAGTTTTATCATATCCGGTACTTGCATAAGCCTGTGCGATAGCCGTCAAATAATGACCTGTAGCATGTCCTCTAAGTTTGGTGTCCTGACTATCCCATACCCCTAAAGGTTTTGCCCCTTCAGGCTGTGGTTTACCAAATGCATCACGAAACATATAGAGAAAAGAGTTGGGATCAGTCGACGCTAATGTGTTGATAAATTTATCCCGATTTTCAATAAATTTTGTTTCTTGGTGCTGCGCATCAGCTTGCAATAAAACCTGACTAAGATCAAAAGCTGCTAATTTCAAACTTGGTGCTGTAGCCTTTTTGCCTCCCTTAACAGTTACGATCGCTTTAGGCTGTAAATTTGTTCCGGGAACTCTTCCTGTAATCGTATATCGGCCAGCTTCCAAGACCGTACTGTTGTCGTTTGGCGAAGGCCACAATACCCTGACTTTAGGGCCAACCATCTCCTCTTTATATATTCCCTTGACATAACTTGGTAAACGTGGTAAATCTCCCAATGCGGTTTCCACCTGCACATCTGGCACAGCAACTAAGTAAGCATTATAGAGCTGAGTTTGGGTCAATGGAAACTCAGGAAGATTATCCTCCACTTTGGTCACATTTACGGAGCGATTACTTACTCCACGTTGCGAATTGGTATAAATTCCAGTAAGCTGATTTTTACTTAACGGAACACGATAGATCCGAAAATCATATAACAAGCCATCCAATGTCGGCGATCCTGCCAGCAGTGATTTTCCAATATATAATTTGTTCTTATCTCCAGAAGATCCAAACACTTCGGTCAACTCACGCGGTATCTGCTGCGATTCACCAACGAGTGCAGCATCCACATAAGTCATCATCTTCTTAGCCGGAATATCCACCACAATGGTCAAGTAAACCCACTTATTCAACAGTAATGCTGGAGAAACAGCACCTTTTTGATTATTTTTACCTGCAGTAATTACACTTTGAAAACCATCTTGAAGGTTTGTTCCAAAAGGAGCAGCAAAGAAATGTTTATGCACATCCTTTCCAAAGTCAAAAAAAACCTGATCTTTTTTTTCCGAACGAAGATACACCCAGCCCGAAATACTCAATGACTCCATATCGGTCAATGCATCAGCAGGGATTTGGATAAAATCATTTTTCTCACCCGATAATGACAGCACTTTTCCAAACCGCTTGTCATTGATAAAAGTAACATCCCGACCAGCAGTAGCATGCAAATTATTCCGAGACCAATCTTTCAGATTTCCATCAAATACATATCGTGCGATCATTCCCGTTTCTCCGATTCCATCCAATATCTGATCACCACTTTGCGCCTGCACGGTACTGCCCCCTTTAGATAGTAGCGTGGCAATGAGGATAAAACGTAAAAAAACTCTATAACTTTTCATTGATATATCATTACTGTGAGCTCGCGAGCTCGGTTTAAATTCTATTTTAGTTTAAACGGCAAGCAAGAAGATTTGAACAGTTTATATCTTCCTAAACGATCGGCATGACTTTACGATTTTCTTGCTTCAGTTTGAGAACTCTTGCTCATCATTATACCTTCGTTAATAAGCATTCCAAGCAGGAGGCTCTACCCCTAACAAGTGTTTCACGAAATAATCGCGACGTTTTTTTTCTCCAAAATCTCCACCAGAAGCATGTCCCATTCCTGGAACCATAATGAAATCATGATCTTTACCATGTTTAATCAACTGATTGACGAACTGGTAAGTGGAAGCAGGATCCACATTGTCATCCAATTCACCAACGATCAATAGCAACTTCCCTTCTAATCTATACGCATTTTCGATATTAGAACAAGCGGCATATTCAGGGCCGATCGGCCAGCCCATCCATTGCTCATTCCACCATATTTTATCCATACGGTTATCGTGACAACCACAAGACGAAACCCCTACCTTATAAAATTCAGGATGAAACAAAAGAGCGCCAGCAGAAGACTGTCCTCCGGCAGAAGTACCATAAATACCGACTTTTTCGATGTCCATATAAGGATATTTAAGCGCAGCTGCCTTCATCCAGGCAATGCGATCGGGAAAACCGGCATCTTTTAGATTTTTCCATGCCACATCTTGAAAGGCCTTCGAACGATTGGATGTTCCCATTCCGTCGATTTGCACGACTATAAAGCCCAGTTCAGCGAGCTCAGCTAGTCCTGACGGATTAGCTGAAAATGATTTAGGGACAAAAGCACTATGTGGGCCTGCATAGATATACTCAATTACAGGATATTTTTTATTCGGATCAAAATTTCGTGGACGGACAATAATACCCCAGATCTCTGTTTTACCATCTCTAGCAAGCGACTTAAACACTTCAGGTTTGCGCCATCCCGTAGCCTCCAGATCCGAAATATCCGCTTTTTCCAAATCCATCACGATCTGCCCATCTGTTGCACGTCGCAATACGGCCTGTGGAGCTTGGTCAACCCGCGAGTAAAGATCTACAAATAAAGAATGGTCAGGATTAAATGTTGCTTGATGATTGGCTGTTTCTGGAGTGAGTTCTTTCAAGCCCTTACCGTCAAAACCAATAGTGTAATAACGGATTAAATAAGGATCCAACTCTTTATTCATGCCACTCGCCTCAAAAATAATCTTTTTGTTATCCTCATCGACATGAACAACTTTTCGTACTACCCAATTTCCTTTGGTAATCTGCTGTTTCAATGCGCCTGTTTTTGCATCAAACAGATACAGATGATTCCATCCGTCACGTTCCGAAGACCATATGATGTCCGCTGTTTTTTTGAGATCATTGCGGTATTTCTTTCCGCTATAATCAATAAATGTAGCATTGCGTTCTGAAATAATGGTTTTCGTTTTCCCGTCCACAGCACTCAATTCCATCACATCGTACCGCTGATGGCCACGTTGGTTATATTCAAATGTGATTCCACTATTATCCGCCTTCCATACCAGTGCAGAAAGTGAAAATTGATTGGGTATCTGAGCAGGATCTACTGTTATCACCCGCTCCCCCATGACATCAATAATCGTTGGATAATATTGTGATAAAGCATCCCCAGGTTTGTTATAGTCTCTGGTCTGTAACTTAGGTTGTAATTGATCCACTGGAGAGGACTCCAATAAAGTCAACTGTCTGATTTCAGCCTTTCTCACTTTTGAAGCTGCCAATTTCTTTGAATCATTGGACCATTGGATACGAGCGCTATAATACTCCCCGGGACTTCCATCAAAGGTCAACTGTCGCTCACTCTTTGGATCCCCTTTTTTGCTAATGTATACATTACTATTTTTAATATAAGCAGTATAGGTCTTATCGGGCGACTCTACAGATTCCCCCTTACTATCATCCCAACGTGCTCCCCAGTAGCCATCCGATCTACGATCCATACCTGTCGTTGCGATATCGCGCGTTTTGCTCAGCTTATTTTCCTGTGCATTCCACTTCCAAATCACTTTCTCTTCCGTAAATTCAACTTCATTTGCCGTCAATACTTTCAGATCTCTCCCCCACAAAACACCCAATTTTACTTCTTTACCCAATTGAGCGGATAGCTGTTTTTCAATTGCATCAACATCGGTATCTATCTTTTTATGCGTAACCGCATCTACCAGATACAAGCTCCTCTTGCCGTCTTTTTTATGCAGCCGATAAGAAAAACTATCTCCTTTTTCAGACCAAATAATCTGTTGCGGCACTTGATACACCTTGCCGAATGAGCTTCTGATCTCTTTGGCACGTTTATAATCCTCCAATGTCCCTTGCGCCAATGTCGTAAGCTGAAATATCAGTAATAAAACAGCTGTTAATGTTATCTTCATATGTATTTTATTTTTTTATATCGTATGTGTTGATCTACCTTTAATTTGTACAGACAGGATAAAAAATTAAGTAAGACTAGGTCTTTACATCTTTCTGTTTCACAAAATAGTATAATGGGATCCCCAAAAGTGTGATGATAATACCTGGCCAGGTAAATTGCGGTTTATAGATCACCAACAGAATAATAAACGAGATCCCCATCAAAATATAGATAGCTGGTATAAAAGGATAGCCAAAGGCCTTATAAGGTCTCGGTACATCGGGGCGCTTATATCTTAACCAAAAAATTCCGATGATGCACAAAACATAAAACATGACAACCACACAGGTTATCATATCCAATAAATCGCCATACTTACCTGTTAAACACCATATTGCAGCTATCACCGCCTGTAACCATAACGCGTAAGCCGGTACGGCATTCTTATTTAAGGTGCCCGTTTTCTTAAAAAACAAACCATCCTTAGCCATAGAATAATAGATTCTTGCCCCAGCCAAAATCAGCCCATTATTACAGCCAAAAGTGCTGACCATAATCATAATCGCCAAGATGGCAATACCAACAGGACCGAAAATTTCTTGCGCTACGAGCATGGCAACACGATCCTTAGGAGCGCTGGCCATCTCCTCTATTGTCAACACACCTGTATACATCAGATTGGTCAAAATATAGATCACTGTTACCATTAGCGTTCCCAGTGCTAAACTCAAACCAATGTTGCGTTGCGGATTCTTGATCTCACCTGCTACAGCAGAAGATGAGTGCCAGGAATCGCTGCTGAACAATGCGCCTACCAATGCCGCAGATATAGCTCCAAATGCCCCAAAAGTGGCATAATCTGCCGTCGATCCATCCGTATTTAATCGTTGTAGATTCCACATATGCTCTGAAGACCAGTTTTGATTCCACACCTCCAGATCGAAAGCTGCAAAACCAAAAATAACCAACAGCACCAAACTTAATATTTTGATCAATGTCAGCACTGTCTGTACTGTTTTACCATTCTTTACACCGCCTGTATTAATAAAGGTAAGCAGCACAATGACAGCGATAGCTAACACTTGAGCAGATGATATATGATAGTCACCCAGTACCAGCAAATACACATCTTCATCCAGTACCGGAAATAAATAAGCGGTAAACTTAGCAAAAGCAACTCCCACAGCTGCAATCGTAGCCGTTTGGATCACGGCAAAAAAAGTCCATCCAAACGTAAAACTGACAACCGGTCCATAGGCTTCTTGGAGGTAAATATACTGACCACCAGCTTTCGGAAACATAGCACTCAGTTCGCCATAACTCAAAGCGGCGGCTAAAGTCATAAATCCGCAGATCAACCAGACCACCATCAGCCAGCCAGCAGACCCCGTATTTCGGGCGATATCCGACGACACAATAAAGATCCCCGAACCGATCATACTTCCGGCAACAAGCATCGTTGCATCCAATAAACCCAATGACTTTTTGAAATCTTGACTATTTTCTTGATTGCTCATAATTTAGGGTTGGATTGCACTTATTTAAAATTATAAAATTTCCATTTTGCTTGATGGTTAGGTTCAAGCTTTTGGTTTGTCAATATCGCCCTCAGCATCTCCATCGGCAAGTAATTTTCCTTGATGACCCGATCATGAAATTCAGTGTAGGACATTTTCCCCGATCCTACCAATTCATCACTGATACTCAATAGCTGTAAACCACCGATTAAATAAGCCAATTGGTATAAAGGATCGTAAGAACCTTCAAATGATCGCTTCACCTCTCCATGTGCGTTTGCAGGTTCATGACCGACCTGATTGACTAAATAATCCACACATTGCTGTGGTGTCCATTCACCTAAATGAAATTTAATACTGAAGGTGATCCGGGCACAACGATGCATTCGCCAAAATAACATCCCGATACGTTCTTCCGGAGTCTTGGCAAATCCCATTCTATAGAGCAGTAATTCCCAATATAAGGTCCAGCCTTCGGTCCAGAATGGTGTATTGAAATTCTCCTCCCGATAAGGCTTATACCTTTTATTCATAAAATACTGTAGATGATGCCCTGGATTGAGTTCATGTTGCACCGTACCCAAAGAAAAATGTGGATTGTTACCACGCATGCTCATCATTTTTTGATCATAAGTCATGGTATTGGTTGGATACGAAATACTGATCTCACGTCCTCCGGTAAAAAATGGATTCACCAACTGCCGTTCAGGAGACATCATAATCATTCCCCAGGTCTCATCCGCCAATTCAGGAATTGCAATTAGCTCGTGCTCCTTGATAAATGCTTGGGCTCGATCATACAATTCATTGATCAGACCAGGTTGTTGCCCTTCTGGCACATAGATGTTTTTAACCTTTTCCTGCGCGGCCTTCCAATCGTCTCCAAATCCCATCTCACGAGAAGCTTTTAATAACTCTGCCACGCACCATTCCCATTCCTGATCAGCGATACGCAACAACTCATCCGCATTATATGCAATCATTTCTTCACGTAACTTTTTGTTGAGTGCAGATTTTCCGATCGGTTGCCCACCAATATTACTGCCATCATTAAAGACTTTCCAGTTGCTCTTTCCCTGCAAAGCAGTTTTATATTGAATCAGTTTTTCATTTAAACTTTCATAAGATTTAGGGACCCACCAGGTAAACATCGGGTCATATCCATTATAGAAATCGAACGCACTCTCCAAACGGACTCGCAATGACTCCACCATATTGACCAAAAAATTGACATCAGCAGATTCAATCGCGGCCACATTTTCTAGCTTTTGAATCGATTCAGAAACCTGATCAGTCGTTTTTTCTAACACTATGGCAACATCCTTTCCGACCACAGCGGCACCGCGACGACGTTTCTGTTCAAATTGAAAAATATTTTCGGCAAAGGGTAAATAGGCCTTTAGTCGGTTGTAAGAAGCGAATGTTTCTTTCAGCTCTTCTTGATGCCGCTGCACTTTCTGGCTCAGCAGAATATAATCAACCTGACCGTTTGTATTCAGTCTATTATAATCAAATTGTTTTAATTTAGCTAAATAGTCTTCATCGATTTTGACCAGTCTATTGATCTGCTCGGGAGAGGCTACCGACTGCTGAAATCCCCAATTTTTAGGCATTGGCCCATAAAAATAATTGACAGCCTGCAGATCATGTCGATATTGTATGATATAAGGCTCAATAGGTGTTGTGTGCTGATACAAATCCATATTTTGGGCATCTGTTAGCGAAGAAGCCATACAAAGCACTCCAAGGACTATAAATTTCTTTACGTTAGGGTAATTGTTGTTTTTCTTCATCATTTAGGCTTATTTTTGTCTATTGAAACCGATCCGGATTAAAGCCCGTGATATCTGTTTCGGTGGCTTTGTTGGACAGTAAGGCCGTGATCGCTTTTCCGTAAGCAGGTCCTAGACTCAACCCCATCATACCACCCGCACCAGCAATGCTGACATTACTGTATTTGGAAGTCCTGCCCAAATATGGAAGCCCATCTGGTGAACATGGTCTGTAGCCAAACCAAATATCTTTCGGATAATCAACTTGCAGATCAGGAAAATATTTTGGTATTGACTCGACGATGCCCTTTACCCGGTTGCTGTATATTTTATCATTAGCCGGACCTAATTCCATGGTTCCACTGAAGCGGATTTGATTATTCATAGGCGTCACCGCCACACGTGCTTCCAGCAACAGCGCGGCATGCACCATCTGGTTATTCCCCGTTGTATTATGCATGAAGGAGTATCCCTTACCAGGCATCAAAGGCAACTTTAACTGTAATTTAGAAGCTAATGCAGGGAGAGAAGCTCCACCTGTTACGACAATTTCATCCGCATGAAATGTCCCTTTTGAAGTAATGATTTCAGACACCTTTTTACCTGAAAACTTGAATCCTGACACCGCTGTTTGATAGTTGAATTTCACCCCATGAGCGAGCAGGTAATCGGTCAATATTTTCATCAATTTTGGGGGGTACAAGATACCATCGCATTTGTATAAAATACCACCGATCGTATCCATTCGCAGATTAGGTTCTAAAGCCTGCATCCCTGCTTGATCAAAAACTTCCACATCCAATCCCAAGTTTTGAGCCTTTTCTGCCAATTCAATTTCTTCATGTGCGACATGGCTAGATTTATAAAGCATCATAATACCGTTCTGTCTTAGCTCAAAATCAAAACCTTCCTGTTGCGCCAATTCATCATATGAGCGGCTACTTGCAAGATTCAAATCACGTATAGCTGCTGCATTTCGGTTTACATGTTTTTCATTGGCATGTTTCAAAAACTTCAAACCCCAGTCTATCAATGAAAAATTCAATGAGGGTCGAACGTAAAACGGGCTTTTACTGTTTAGCATCCATTTTACACCCTGTGCTACGATACCCGGTGCTGCCAATGGGGTGAAATGGCTGGGAACGATCATTCCTGCATTGCCATAGGAGCAATTATCTTGCCCGTCACCCTTCTCCAAAATCTGAACTTCCCAACCATCCTGTAAGAGGTAATAAGCGGTGGATAAGCCTGCAATCCCCGCTCCTATGATAGCAACTTTTCCTTTATTATGTGTTGACACGTTTTTGATATTTTAATAATAATTACATAACCTGAAATCCTTCTTTGTACGGATCTTCGTCATCAATAATGATCTGACTATAGCCCGTAATTCTTGCCCATCCCTCTACCGAAGGAATGATTGCTGGCTGGCCCGATATTGTCTTCGTTTCTTCTTCAATACGACCGACAAATTGCGAACCGATATAACTCTCATGAACAAATTCCTCCCCCCTGCTCAACTTACCTTTAGCATACCATTGTGCCATACGGGCAGAGGTTCCGGTACCGCAAGGAGACCTATCCAGTGCATTTTCACCGACCAAGACCGCATTTCTTCCTGTAGAATTTTTTTTAGTGGGTTTTCCCGTCCATTGTATATGGCTAAGACCATATATATTTTCATCTTCAGGATGAATAAAATCCGTCTTCTCATTAAGGAGACGACGAATAATCTTTCCATAATGAATGAGCTGACTAGCCGAAAAATCGCTGATATCTTTAAAATTCTTTTGAGGATCTATGATGGCATAAAAGTTTCCACCATAGGCGACATCGGCCACGATCTCTCCCAAGTCTGGACACAGTACGGTCAGCGCCTCTTTATAAAGAAAAGACTTTACATTCGTCAGTTTAACCGTTTTAACCTTCGGACCTTCTTGTACATAATCGATCAGGATTAAACCGGCCGGAGTTTCTAATCGCAGCTTACCCGGGACTTTTGGAATGACCAAGCCCTCCTCGATCGCAAGCGTCACAGTCCCAATGGTTCCGTGACCACACATCGGAAGACAACCACTGGTTTCAATATATAGTACACCGGTATCATTATTGGGGTCTGTAGGCGGATACAGAATACTACCGCTCATCATATCATGACCTCGCGGTTCAAACATCAGTCCTTTACGAATCCAGTCATATTCTTCCATAAAATGCAGCCGACGCTCCATCATTGAGTTTCCACGCAACACCGGTCCTCCTCCTGCTACCAGCCTCACAGGGCAACCACAGGTGTGGGAATCAATACAAAAAAATGTTTTCTTCATCAATTGCTATACAAAATTGTCCTAAATACTTGTTTTTGTTACGACAGCACCATCTACGATGCGTGCAATGCCTAATGGATTTTCATTTTTCAACTCCTCTGGCAAAAATTCATCGGGCCAATTCTGAAAAGATAATGGGCGTACAAAACGCTTCACTGCATCTGGTCCAACAGAGGTGAACCGGGGATCAGTACAAGAAGGAAAAGGACCGCCATGTTGCATAGCATAAACAACCTCTACTCCAGTGGGCATACCATTAAAGAGCAGACGTCCCGCTTTATCTTTTACCACATTGAAAACATCTTGATGCTCCTTCACATCTTCCGTAGTTCCTGCAATTGTAATGGTCAGTTGCCCTTTAAGTTGTTGCGCAATAGCCAATACCTCTGCATTATTTTCCGCTTCTACCAATACCGCAAAAGGACCAAATACTTCCTCACTCAATACCTGGTTTTTCAAAAAATTGCTTGCCGTAGTCCTAATAATTCTTGGACGTCCCTGACCTAGAGTAGCTTCAATACGCGATTCGGCAATTACCGCTACCGCATTTTGGCTGCTTAACGTTATTTTATTTTTTTCAAAATGTTCATAGATCCCCTTATTGAGCATGGTACCCGGTGCTATAACAGTTATTTCCGATGCCAATGCTTTTTTAAACCGTTCTAGAGCATCACCTTTTACAGCTATAAATACCCCAGGGTTGGTACAGAACTGGCCCACACCCAAAGTCAGTGAAGCGGCGTATTCTTTTGCAAGCGCTTCCGCACGGTCAGTTAAAAGATGGGTAAAGGCAAATACCGGATTGATACTTCCCATCTCGGCAAATACCGGTATCGGTTCTTCCCGTTGGTTAGCGATATCAAACAGGGCTTTTCCACCCCAATACGAGCCCGTAAAGCCGACGGCTTTCACAAGAGGATGGGCAGTCAGATAAGCGCCTATCTTAGTATCCGTACCCTCCATATTGGCTCCGAGAATATGGCTAAATACCCCTTCAGGCCAGCCGAATCTCTTAATAACAGTAGCTATGGTATCGGCCATAATGGTCGATGTTTGGGAATGTCCCGAATGACCTTTCACAATCACCGGACAACCTGCACCAATGGCACTGGCCGTATCACCTCCAGCAGTAGAAAAGGCAAATGGAAAATTACTGGCCCCGAATACAACAACAGGTCCTATACCCAAATTGAATTTCCGGATATCACTTTTACCCGTTTCAGTATTTGCTAAATCGATACGGGCTTCCGTATAAATACCCAACGCAACCGCATTGGCATAACTGCGCCATTGCCCTACTGTCCGAGCCTTTTCTCCTGTAAGGCGAGGCAACGGCAATGCCGTCTCCGCATGAGCAGTCTCCAAAAGTTCTGGGCCTAACCCTTCAATTTCAGTTGCAACGGCATGCATAAATGCTGCCCGTTGTGCAATCGTCGTAGATTTCAAAAATTGAAATGCTTCTGCCGCTATGCGAATACGCTCATCCAAATAAACTTGTGATTGATTCATTTTTTTTAATCCAATTTTTTTATGTAAAAACGAACTGTAGGCGAATAGTATTCACCAATCGCCCACAGTACTTTAACGCTATTCAACGAGCAGATCCTAATTTAACTGAGGACGATTAGCAATACCATCAGCAATAACTTTATTGATTCTCTCCGCTTCCTCACCTATCAACGGAAGTCTAGGTGCACGAAGATGTGGCGTACTGATTCCTTCAGCTGTTGCCGCAAGCTTAATATATTGAATAAGCTTAGGGTGAATATCCAGTTCCAGCAAAGGCATAAACCAACGATAAATTTCTAATGCCTTATCGTATTCGCCATTTACGGCATAATTGTACATCGCAACAGTTTCATTTGGAAAAGCATCCACTAATCCAAAGACCCATCCATCAGCACCCACTAAAATTGACTCCAACGAGATGGTATCCACACCACCTAATATCTTAAACCGGTCTCCAAATTTATTTTTCATCCGGGTTATATTAGTCAAATCTCGAGTAGATTCCTTAACCGCAACAATCGTTGGACAGTCTTTCAATTCATCAAACATTACTGTTGACACAAACACAGCATAATCAACAGGATTGTTATAGATCAAAATAGGTAAATCTGTCGCATTGGCTACTGCTTTAAAATAAGTAACTACCTCACGGTCATCAGCTCTATAGCGCATCGGAGGCAATAACATCAAACCGTCTGCACCTAATTCCTTTGCTTTAACAGCAAAATTAACAGCATGTTCAGTTGTATTTTCTGCGATGTTCAATATAATAGGTACTCGGCCTGCAATAACCTGGATTGCATAAGTCAATAATTCAAATTTTTCATCCGTATCCAGAACTGCTGCATCACCCAATGATCCTGCAATGATAATTCCGTGCACCCCTGCTTTAATCTGTGCTTCGGTATTCTTAGCAAACATATCAAAGTCAATCTCACCATTCTCTTTAAAGGGGGTCAATACTGCTGGGTAAACACCCTTCCAATTTAATTCAGCCATAGTTGGTTTTTACTTAATTAGTTTAATATTTTCTTTTATCAAAGAAACCAACTATTAAAGAAGTAAACTAACCGGGTTTTAATAATTACTTATTGGATATTAACATTTTGAACTACCCGTAAAGTAAATTCCTATAATTAGCAACATACATCTTGGGCGAGATTCCTAGTATATTTCGAAAAACGCGGTTAAAATTTGTAATGCTATTGAATCCCGAGTCGTAAGCAACGATCGAAATGCAGTCATAATCTTTTCCTCCAAGTAAACGGCAGGCTTCCCTTACCCGCAATTCATTCAAATAAGAAATAAACGTTTTGCCTGTACTTTTCTTAAAATAACGACAAAAGGCCTGCGGTGTCAGATTAGCCTTTTCGGCTATTTCACTCAAGCAAATGTTATTCTTATAATTATTTTCAAGAAAATTGCACAAGGTTGTGATCCTAAAAGATCCAACTTCACCCAAGCCATTAGATGCTATTCCCGAAAGTGGTTTAAGATTGAATGAAAGTTTATTCAAAGATTTCAACAAATAAAAAAAACTGACCAGCTGTCCCAAACTATCCGAATTCTTGAGTGCTTCTATTCTTCGGCTCACTTGTGGCAAATATATTTTAGGAACTTTAAAACCCCGGCAGTTATTGTCAATAAAATCAAGTAATGTGCTTAATTCGGGGACATTCAAAATCTTTGACAATGTTCCTTTTAAACTAAAGAAAATAGAAATAGATTGAACATACCCGTGTAACAAATCATTTTTAAACACATGTGCTTGGTTAGACCCTAAAAGGAAGATATCATCCTTTTCAAAATAATGTACATTATCATCTACTAGCAATTGTCCAGCTCCCGCCTTAATCCAAATTAACTGATACTCCTCATGACAATGCAAATGAGGGTAAAACTTATCCAAAAAATCTTCCTGAATAAAAACGCTCCTATCTTTGGGAACAGGAACCCGATATTGAATTGGTTTCATAAATAGATTGGTTTGTAATAAATGTCATTTGTACATTAAATTTATGGTTTACTTGTTGACAAAACAAATATTTTGTTGCTTTATATCAATAACATGCTACACATTGTTAAAATCTGGTAATAAATAAAGGACTTAATAAGTCAAATTTGTAACAGTTCACCTGATACCCTATTAAAGAATAATGAATCTCTAAACTTTGCAAAATGAATTTAAAGAAAAGTTGTTATCTCCTATTTACTTTATTTTACCTCCAATATAGTATTCCGGCATTCAGTCAGCAGGATGAACATCCGGTATGGAAGGCAACAAAAAGTCAGCCTGCGACTTTAGGCATAGACCAGGGAGCCAAAAGCTTTGGCTTAGATGGGCTAAAAATTAAAGTGCTCCGTACATCACAAACTTTATCAGCCTTCCAACAAGTAAATGGTGATGATGCTTTCGATTATACTCCTGTTGAAATGCTCCATAAACGTGACCGTAATAACTTTTTCCATCTTGGCGATATCAACATCAGTCTTAAACGACAAGGAGAGACCCATTGGTCAAGTTATTCTTCAGCTAAAGACCGTAAAAAAGTCATTGAAATAACGCCCTCAAAAACAGTTCTAGCTGCTGCCGATATCACTCCGACATTAGGAGATATTCCTTTAAAAGTTGTGCGAAGTTGGGAAAATGTGAACGGCGATCTGATCTTAAAGTTTCAAATCACCAATTCTACCGATCAACCTATTGAAATCGGTGCTTTAGGAATACCGCTACCCTTCAATAACAATATGGATTGGAAAAACCTGAATCAGGCGCATGCACAAAATGTGTTTTTCGACCCCTACATTGGAAAAGATGCAGGTTATATGCAAGTGAACCATTTACATGGAAATGGCCCAAGCCTATTGGTTCTACCATATGCCAATGCAGGATTTGAGGCATACAACCCCTTAAACACTGATCCCACACCAAAAAGTATTACTTTCGAAGGTTTCCATGAATGGATGATCCATAGTAAAGCACTTGCAGAAACAGAGTGGAAAGGAGTAGAACAATGGAATACACCAACTTCGACCCTATTAAAACCGAATGAATCCAAAACATTTGCACTCAAGTTTGTACTCGCGCCAAGTATCAAAGAAATCGAAAATACGCTTTTAAAAAATAACAGACCTGTGGCAGTTGGAGCTCCCGGGTATGTCGTCCCATTAGATAACCCGGTCAAGTTATTTATCAAACATAACAAAGACATTAAAAACATTTCGGTCTATCCTGAGGGCTCTTTACTTGTTACTAAGCAAAAAGATACACCTCAGAAATGGCATCAATATGAGGTTAAAGGTCAACAATGGGGTCGTGCACGATTGACCATTACCTACCAGGATGGCATCGAACAAACCATCCAATATAAAGTCATCAAGTCAGAAAAAGATGTGGTCAATGATCTTGGCAATTTCTTAACGACGGCACAGTGGTACGAAAATGATAACGATCTTTTTGGAAGGTCTCCTGCAGTTATCAGTTACGATTATGAAGAGAAGAAACTAGTCACGCAAGAACAGCGAGCTTGGTATGCGGGCTTGAGTGATGAGGCCGGAGCAGCCAGTTGGCTAGCTGCAATCATGAAGCAGGTCTTACAGCCTAATGCCAAAGAGATCGCCAAGTTAAAACGCTTTGTCAATGAAACCATGTACGGTCGTATCCAACATAAGGAAGGTGATCAAAAATATGGTGTGGTCAAAAGTCTATTTTACTACGAACCAGATTCCCTGCCAGCAGGTACTTACCAAACAGATATCAATTGGAAGACTTGGTCGGCATGGCCTAAAAAAGAAGCGGATAACATTGGACGCTCCTATAACTATCCCCATGTTGCGGCGGCACATTGGGTCATGTATCGGCTCGCTCGCGATTATCGCAATCTGGTGCAAGAAGAAAACTGGGATGTCTATTTAGACCGAGCTTTTCAAACCAGCATGGCGATGATTGAAAAAGCCCCCTACTATGCACAATTCGGTCAGATGGAAGGCAGTATATTTTTGCTTATCCTCCATGATTTGCGTCGGGAGGGATTAACAGATCCGGCCAATAAATTGGAAGCGGCGATGCGTAAACGTGCCGAACATTGGAAAAGTCTTGATTATCCATTTGGAAGTGAGATGCCCTGGGATTCTACAGGCCAAGAAGAAGTATATTTATGGTCTCGATACTTTGGTTTTGACGACAAAACTCAAGTTACCTTAAATGCCATTCTTGCTTATATGCCTACAGTACCACATTGGGGATACAACGGTAGTGCGCGCCGGTATTGGGATTTTGTATATGGGGGAAAACTATCCCGCATCGAGCGTCAACTTCATCATTATGGTTCCGCATTAAATGCTATCCCTGTATTAACAGAATACCGAGATCACCCTGATGATTTCTACCTGCTCCGCGTAGGTCATGCAGGTATGATGGGAGCATTAGCCAATGTAACTGCAGATGGTTTTGGTCCCGCAGCATTCCATTCTTACCCCTCTACCTTAGCTAATGATGGTATATCTGGTGATTACGGGACTGGGTTTTATGGCTATGCCGTAAACTCAGGCACTTACATCATAGAACATCCAGAATTTGGCTGGCTGGCATTTAGTGGTAACCTGAAAGCCGATAAAAATAACATCGAAGTCACAATAAAAACAGCTTCAAAAGGCCGTGTTTTTCTTGCCAAAGAAAATTTATGGTTAACGTCCGATGCCGGAGAAATTGAAACACTCACCTACAATCTAAAAGATAAAACTGTCTTCTTAAACTTTAATACAAGTCAATCCGCGATAGTACCAAATATTTTGCTGAATATCAATCCGGAAAGTGGCTATGAAATTGAAGGATTTAACAAGGATAAATACAACCGTTACCATATACCCGCAAATACGAATACCGTGAAACTTGTAAAAATAAAGTAATAGCAAGTTCATTTATCTTCTTACAGAAAAGCCCTGTTTAGACTTAAACAGGGCTTTTTAGTGTTTCAAATTTCTGCCTCAATTTTGAGTCATACTCATATTTATTATTTCACATCGAATAAAGCATTCTTCCTACGAAGATGAGTTTTACAAAAACCTATCTATTACCCACCTGTATCTTCATTTTAAAAGATCTGTTAGCTTGATAAATGTAAAGCAAACACTTATTATTTATTAAACATTCTATATCTTTAAAAAATCACCGGTTTTAAATATAAAATATGTCTCCAAACGAGGTGTCGTTTAGCGTATAATGTCTATCTATAAATAAATGATATTTAAAAATATTTGATATTTAAAAATCTGATGACAAGGGAAATAGCAGCATTTGTTTTGGTAAATAAAAAGCCATTTTTAACCAAGATAAATGCTGTTGAATGGAAAAATCACAACAATGAACAGTCATAAATTTCATCAACTATCAATTTCAATACTGCTTCTATTGTATTGTACACAACCGTGGAGTGCAGTAAGCCAAATCACGAATTCGAATATCAATCAACAAATATCGAACAGTTCGGTTAAATCAATCTTTCAAGATAGCCAAGGCTACATGTGGTTTGGCACATTTGATGGATTAAACCGTTACGATGGTTACGAAATCAAAGCATACCGCAATCAGCTGAATCAGACCAATAGTCTTCCCCACAATTATATTTATTGCATTGTAGAAGATCAATTAAAAAAATTATGGATCGGCACAGGACAAGGCGTTGCTATTTATGACCGAAATTTTGATACTTTTTCCCTTTTGTCTTTCTTAGACTATGACAATCCTGAAACGAAATATATCATGAATGTTGACACAAAGACGATTCAAGTTGACAAAAAAAACAATATTTATATTGGGACAAACGGATTAGGACTATTACTCAAAGAAAATAACCGGGATAATGCCATCCGTATTCCATTAAAATTTGACCAAGAAAAATCGTTAGTGGATTACTCCGTTCCTGTAATCCATATTGATAAAAAAAATCAAATCTGGGTATTTATTAGTGACAGAGGCTTATATCGATTCGATATTCAAAGTCAAGAATTACAACTTATCAATCATGATATTCTAGAAGCAACAAGTATGGCCAGTAATCAAACAGGCGATATTTTTATAGCAAACTACCACGGTGTATACACTTTTCATAACGCATCTCGAAAAATATCAAAAGTATTTCAAAAAAAAATAAGTTCAGATCAGGTCAATCAAATAACCCTAGTCAATGACAATCAGTTATGGGTTTCTACCCAAGACAATGGCATATCCATCATCGATTTAAAAACCGATAATGTGCGCTATCTGAATCAGTCTTCCTTAGCTCCGCATGCCTTAACGAGCAATGCGATCTATACGACCTATGTAGGACAAGACAACAAAAAATGGATTGGAACTGCTAAGGGAGGTATCCATTTGATTGATGATCAGCAACTGAATTTCCAATCACAGCAGGATATATCATTACAAAACAGTACTAACTATCCAAAATTTGTACGCTCCTTTGCTCAAGTTGATCCATCCACACTTTGGATAGGCACAGAAGGAAATGGACTGTATATATGGAACCGTTCCACAAACCTATTTCGAACTATAAAAAAAGGGGATCAGAACTTAACGGACAATGTTATTAATAATATTTTAGCAGATCGTAAGGGTAACATCTGGTCAGCAACCGACAATGGGATTGTCCGATATGAGCAACATGGTAAATCTAAAACCTACAGCTGTATTGCTAAGAGTGGATTGATCAATAGTAGCGTACAGATTCTATTAGAAGATGTTGCAGGAAATATTTGGGCAACTACTTTTTCAAATGGATACCTCTACAAATATAACCCAATCACAGATCGCTTCGAGCAATTCAATGATTTCTTAATCGATCTGAACTGCTTAATCGAAGATAAATCAGGAAGTCTTTGGGCTGGAAATTATAACACATTAATAAAGATTAATAAACAATCGCAAGCTTTTGAATCTTATGACATTGGAAAACCCGTCCGTTCAATCTATATCGACAGCAAAGGTCGTATGTGGATCGGTACCGAAGGTCGTGGACTGATTGAATTTGATCCAAACATCAAAAAAATAAAAGTTAATTATTCCCAGAGCAATGGACTCTCGAACAATTCTGTTTTAAATATCTTAGAAGATCGGAAAGGAAATTTATGGTTAAGTACTTTTAATGGTCTGTCTAGATTTAATACAGCGACAAAAACATTCACAAATTACGATCAAACAGATGGTCTCCTGAACAATGAATTTTCGTATAGTGCCGCTCATAAACTAAGCGACGGACAACTCATCTTTGGCGGTATCAATGGATTTGACTTATTTGATCCAGACAAGATCCAAGCCAGAAAACACATACCATCACTGGCATTGACTGCCATCAAAATTAATAATATTAAACTGAATGACTCCACTCATCAGGTTCAACTCAATGATAAACATCAGATTTCCCAAATAACATTATCCTATGGATCATCAATATCCATTGACTATGTAGCCTTAGAGTTCGCCTCACCCCACAAGATCAAGTACAGGTATATGCTGGAAGGTTGGGATAAAAATTGGAATGATGCAGGAGTCTCCCGTTCCATTAATTATAATAATCTATACGAAGGAAAGTATACATTACTGATCAATTCAACAGATACTGAAGGCAAGTGGACAAAAAACATTGTAACACTAACGATCCGTATATTACCCCCTTGGTACCGCAGCTGGTGGTCTTATCTCATTTATTTATCGGGGATAGCATGTGCCTTTTATTACTACAATCGCTATCGAAACAAACAAACGGCCCTCCAATACCAGGTTGAAGTTTCGCAATTGCATGTCATCAAGGAACGGGAAATTTATGAAAAAAGGCAAGCCTTTTTCACGAACATATCACATGAATTCAGGACGCCACTTACTTTAATTATTAATCCTATAACAGACCTGTTGCAAAGCGATGAAGATAACCGGAATTCAACCACATTACAAGTGGTGCACCGGAATGCCAAACGCCTTCTAAGTCTTGTCGATCAATTATTAATTTTTAGAAAAGCGGAGGAACAGGGTGAGAAACTTCACATTAGTCAATTTAACATACACCACTTTGCAGAAGAGATCTATTTCTATTTCTCTGCACAAGCAAAACTACAGCATATTGATTATCAATTTTCTGCCGATCATAACGACATTATCATCCAAGCAGATAAAGAAAAAATAGAAATTGTACTTTGTAATTTAATCTCCAATGCCTTTAAGTTTACACCAGAACATGGTCAAATCACTTTTACTATAAAATGTCATCCACAGCATATACAAATATTGATCAAAGACTCCGGCATCGGAATTCCGGATCATATCGGCGATAAGATTTTTGAAAAATTTTATTCCGACAACCGCAATGGAACAAAAAAACAGACTGGATTTGGAATTGGCATGTATCTGACCCGAACTTTTATAGCGATGCACAAGGGAGAAATTTCCTATCAAAGTTCGCAGGAACAAGGAACTGTCTTCGAGCTAAAGCTTCCCTTACTAAACGAAAACTATCAACAGGACCATTCATCCAATCCAGCTAGTAATTATACCGCAACGCTAATGGAAACATGGATCTCTTCACCAACAGAAACAACAAACTCGTCTAATAAGCTTCATTCTGTTGGTCCAAAAGTAGGTTTATTAGTTGTTGATGACGATGATCAGCTACGAGATTACTTGGTTAAGCTTTTTGAAAATGATTATATGGTCTATCATGAAGCAAACGGCATCGATGCATTATCTACCATTAAAAGTAAGCAGCCCGAGGTTGTGATCAGCGATGTAATGATGGATGGTATGAACGGTATAGAGCTCTGTCAAGCTATAAAATCCAATTCATTATCCAGTCATATTCAAGTTATCTTACTCACCAACAGTGCTTCTTCCAGCACTAAACTAGAGGGGATCCGGTTTGGGGCAGATGATTATATGAGCAAACCATTTGATGCGGCTGTACTGCGGGCCAGAGTCAATACGCTAGTCAAAAATCGTCAGCATCTACAAGAGTTTTTCTTCAATGCAATTACCCTTCAGTCCAATACATTAAAAATAACCGACAAAGACAAAGATTTCATTGAAAAGTGTATTCGCATCATCGAAGAGAATTTATTAGAAGATTTGAATGTAACATCATTATCTGCAAAAATTGGTATGAGCCATTCCAATTTTTACAAAAAGATAAAAGCCATATCCGGACAAACAATAAATGAATTTATCCGATCGGTCAGACTCAAAAAAGCGGCAGAAATACTAATCAATACGGACGCGAAAATTAATGAAGCTGCTGATATGACTGGGTTTTACGACATCAAGTATTTTCGAGAACAGTTCAAAAAGCTATTTGGATCAAATCCTTCCGATTATGTAAAAAAATACCGAAAAGCATTTCAAAATAGAAATCGGCTACCCGATTAGACAATTCAATTTAAAGCAGACTTTTAAGGTGAAAAAATCTGTTTCAAATTGTTTATAACACATTTAAAACAGACTTTTAATGTTCCAGACAGGCTGATTGGTTGATATCAATTTTCTAAACCTCAAAGCAATGCGGTTGATGAACGTCAAATTTTTATTTAAATACATCAAGCTTCCATTGATCTTTCCACGAAACGGTTATCTGACCATCCTTAAAATCAATCGGGAGCCAGATGTAGCGGCTATCCAACAAATTTTTAGGCTTCCAGCGGTCCGCCATAAAAATAAAGGCGTCCTTCTTTCCCGCAACAGGTAAAACAAAAGTAGATTGCGCGTCAAAGGTAATTTGCGCGTCGTGGCCACGCATCGGATCTCCTAAAGAAGTCCAGGGTCCAAAAAGATCATCTGCAACATGCAATTCCGCTTTATTGGGTGCCCAACCTGTACAACCGCTTGTAAACAAATAATATTTTTTATTGTATTTAAACAATGCAGGAGCTTCGCGATGATTTCTGAACAATAATTTATCCGATGTTGTAGGAGCCAAATAATCAGGAGTCAACTTTGATAATCTCAATTCGTAATTCTCATCTGAAGAATAGATATGATATGCAGTATCATCTTCATCCACAAAAAGTCCCATATCCCTAGACATATGACCATTAGGTCTAAAGCTGTCTACCAATTTAAAGGGACCTGTGGGAGAATCACTAATTGCAACCGCAGCCCGCGCCGCGGCATAACCTTGACCCTTTAACTCGAGATGAAACCACATCACAAATTTTTTAGTCCTTTTATTATATATAACCTTTGGTCGTTCTATGATACAACCCCAAGCAATATCACTCTCCTTATCATCTGACGGAGAAAAGGCCAATTTCTCAAAAGTCCAGTTATAGAGATCTTTAGAAGAATAAACATTGACGCCCTGTGATTCAGTTCCCCCTCTTTTCTCACCATACCAATAATAAGTACCATTATGATGTACAATTCCACCACCATGTGCATTTATGTGGTTGCCTTGATTATCCTGCCAAAGTTCCCCGGGTACGAATTTTGCTTTCTTTTGCTGTTTATCAATCTTTTGATATACCCTGACATAATCAATCTCATATTTGGCAGGTAAGAGATTTTCATCAACTTCTCCTCCGTTGATACCGCCTAAAGCTAAATTAAGTAAGATATAATGTGGCTGTTTAAAAGGATTAAATCCTGTACCGTCACGGTTTGTCAATTTAGCCAGCTTCACTTTATTCATCAGTATATCATCCACATACAAAGCGATCTCATGTTCATCCCAGTACATAGTCCAAACGTGAAATTTTTCGGCCCATTCTTTTCCCCCTAAAGTAGAAACCGCTTTTTTCTGACTATGCCAGTTTGCCTGCCATCTCTTCTCCGTGCCAGAAGCAATATTTGCTAAAATATTACCTTTATAATATTCCATAATATCTATTTCCCCGTTAGAAGGCCATTCTTTTTCGATTCCTAGCGTCCAAAATGCAGGCCACAACCCGTTACCCACGGGAATACGGGCCCGCATTTCAAAGATGCCATACTTCCAGCTATGCTTGTCAGATGTATTAATCGATGCAGACGTATAGCTGATACCTGGTCGCGAAAGCGCCCAATGTGGACTGTCCGGTTTATAAGTAGGATTAGGTTTAATCTCTCGTCTAGCTTCGATAGTCAATATTCCGTCTTTACAGGATACATTTTCTTTTTGATACCATTGGTCTTCCTGGTTACGCATGAACCCCTCCTCAAATTTCCAATTTTGATCATTCACAGATCCGTTTTCATCAAAATCATCAGACCAGACCAATGTATACCCTGCCTTAGAAACATGTTGTGCATTTACCTGTATAGTAAGATGCAATAGAAAAATCAAGTAGTATAGTTTTTTCATGAATAAAATACGTTATTTAGTAAAATCCTTTTAAGCCTCTTTCTCCTAAGATCGCGCTTTGCATAAAAGATCCCCCATCTCATCGTGTCATGGAGGGGGATACTAGGCAAAAAAAACAATTCTTTAATTGATGTCTACAAGTAGGTTCACCTATCAATAGCCTGTTGCCCCATTTCCGGCAACCAAAGGCCATCCCGGATTCTGGTAAATAACCGCATTTTCAATACTACCGTCTACCGAAGTAAGTTGAAAATGCTCAATGGCTATAGGAGATAGGTAATGCGCCATCGCAAATTTAATTCCTGCATATGACAACGCATTACTGCGGACTTCCAAAGGACGCAGATAAATACTTAAAGCCGGATCGGAGACAACAGATTGATCACTCGAAGCACCATATTTCAACTGTGCCGCCGTATACCATTCCTTCATAGGCCCCCAGAGTTTAAACCCTTCATAATGATCTGGAGTCGTAATTAACTGATCCATTGCTCTCCAGCGTTTTAGATCCATTAATCGTAAACCCTCGGCCATCAATTCGTTTCTGCGCTCCCTTCGGATATTATATAAGGTCGGTGAAACAAAATTTCCAGCAGAATAAACGCCCCAGTCTCTCTTTTCCAAACTCATATTTGTTGCCGCAATAGTTGCATTAAAATCAGGATCCACCTTTGCCCGGGTTCTGATTGCTCGCCAATAAGCCTCCGCTTTTCCATCCAGATTACCATTTTTTTCATAAGAAGCCTCAATATAATTTAAATAAGCTTCCGAAGCTCTAAACGTAATACTTCCGGTATATCCGCCATTATTATTTGTCTGTAGACCATCATAGGAAATACCTTTACGGATGGTGTATCCTGTTGTATAACGACGTTCCCAATCTGTTTCCCATATGCTGGGATACGGTTCCACCAAAGTATAATGTGTACCTGCGCCAACATTGATCAGCACGTTTTTCTGTCCCGGTTCTTTCAAAAATAACTGCAATCGACCATCACGGTCTTTTCGCACATTTGCAATGTAATCATCCCCATGATATCCGCTACCGGAAGCATATACCGGAAGTCCATTTTTCATTAAGAAACTCTCGACCATACTACGCGTTAAACCGACCGCATAATTACTCCGTTGCTGATACACCGGAACATTATGGGTAACCAGATTTTGATTGTACTGGCGCCATAACAATACTTCACTGTAGTTGGACATATCCACCGCACCAAACATGCTGAAATAAGGATTTTCATTATTGGCAGATTCAATGATTCCAGTATTATTGACCAGAGCAACCGCATCCGCAACCGCGGCGGCAGCAGTCATGGATGCTGACAAGAAAAAGTCAATTTCCCCATCAATACTTCCAGAAGGAAACGTATAACTTTTCAAATAATCTTTCGATTCCCCGGGCCAACCCGCACCCTTAGGTACAAAAGCAGTTCCTTTAAAATATTTCAACCAGGTACCTTCATATAAACCAACGCGCGATTTTAAAAGCTGTGCAACATGTTGTGATATTCGCTGTTTCTTTCCATCGGGAGAATTTGTCTTCAATAAAGTTATTGCGGAATCCAGATCAGACAGGATAAAACGTGCTACTTCATTTCGAGGCGCTCGTTTACTCGCTTCGATTAATATATTTTTATCCTTATCGGACATGACATTTTTAATGATCGGAAAATCACCCAATGCCTGCAGTTTTGTAAAGTAAACATAAGCTCTCAGAAAATAAGCTTCTCCTATATAATGCTCCACATTAGATGCATTACCCAGTAATTTTTTTTCCTTCCATTTTGGCACCACGGTGTTTATGAAATAATTCATCTGGTAAATATTTGAAAAATCCCAATCTCCACCTTCCGCTCCAACCCGCCATTGACCTGGAATAAAACGGTTATCTAGATTTGGCATGGCCATGTTATCCGTATTACCATCAATGCCAAATGTTCCAAATGACCAGGAACCGTGTGAAGGAAATACATCCGTATAACGTGCAATGGTATAAGCTGCTAATTGAGATTCTTCTGTCAGGTAAACTTCCGGGATGATTTGGGAAGGTGGATTAATATCCAAATATTTATTACAAGAAGAAAGACCGACCGCAGTTATCAATCCCAATTGAAATATATTAAAAATTTTATGCTTGAATTTCATGATGAATTATTTTTAAAAGGTTACACTTAAGCCCGCTGACCATACTTTTGTTAAAGGGTACACAGTACCGTTACTGCCTCCGTCAATGGTTTCAGGATCAAACATCCCCGCCACCTTCGATCCCGTCCATACGTTTTCTCCTGCGATATACACCCGTAAACGTTCGACACCGATACGATTGGTCGTCGCTTTAGGAATCGTATATCCCAATTGCACATTTTTTATTCGGATATAAGAAGCATTTTGCAGGTAGCGGCTTTGTATTTCTTGATTTTTAGAAGTACCAAAAGTCGGACGAGCATAGTATCCATCCAGGTTTTCACCAAGTACATTATCTGCAGTACGGAAATAATCTAAATGATCGACCAAACCCGTAGACCACCATTTATTACCTGTCGCTCCCCAGAAATAATAGCCTCCTTGCCATACATCACGTTTCATGACACCTTGAAAGAAAATACTGAAATCAAAATTCTTATACTCTGCATTTAGATTTAAACCAAAAGTGTACCTTGGTGTATTATTTCCGATGACGCTCAAATCCCCTGGATTTCCTTCGGTATTACCACCTTTATCAATTTTCCCATCTCCATTTATATCTTTATACATTACATCACCTGCCGCCCATTGTGTACCGATAGCGGTCTGACCTCCATTAGGAAGCGATGCCAGATGACGATCCATTTCCTCTTGTGATTTTGCTATCCCAAGCGTCTGCAAACCCCAGATATCACCCCACCTTTGGTTTTTACGGTATTTATTTAATACACCAATCTCATTTGGATATCGTGTTATTGTTGTCACGTTATCCGAAATCAAAAACTTAGCACCATAACTTAATCCGCCTTTTGTCCGGTCATTCCAGCCAATAGTCGCTTCAAAGCCCTGTGTTTTCAAGTCCGTATTATTGGTCTCTGGTACTTGAGTACCCAATGTAACAGGCAACTGCGGAGCTGGGCCTACCATATCGTAAGTTCTACGATCAAATACTTCAAATGAACCTGAAAGTTTGTTATTTAGAGCGGCAAAGTCAACACCAATATTGGTGGTGTTAATAGACTCCCATGTCAATAGCGCACTGACTAATCCCGGAGCCGAAGCTGTATTAGGACGTGCATTATTGATTAACCAGCCGCCATTGTTTGTTCCCGTAGGTTGCACCACATAAGTTGGATACCATATTTCTGTATTCTGATTACCCAATTCTCCATACGAAGCTCTGAACTTAAACATATTGATATAGGGTAAAGCATCTTCAAAAAAGGTCTCTTTAGCCACATTCCAACCAGCAGAAACAGAAGGAAACCATCCCCATCTACTATCACTTCTGAATCGAGAAGATCCATCATAGCGCAAATTTGCTTCGAAAAGATATTTATCCCTAAAATCATAATTTAACCGACCAAAAAAACCTGCCGAAGCCCATTTTTGATATTCCCCAGAAACCGATGGTACTACAGGATTGCCATTGATATCTGTTCCTGAAGCAATATTAATAACCGGTTGATCCGGCAGGATAATTCCATCCCGTTGCACACCTAAATTACGGAAGGCTGTTTGTTCCGCTTGAAATCCGACCATCCCTTTAAAATGATGATCGCCCATGCGCTTATCATACTCTGAGTAAATATTAATATTGTAGTAATTCTCCTTCAATCCAAATTCGTAGACATTCGACGTATTTTTATATAAATAAGGATTACCATTGACATCATGATTATACAGTTTTTGAGAATCCCAATGGCGAAATTGTGTTGTCGTACGATAATTGAGATTAGCAATCGTTTTCCAACCTTTTAAAGGCTCCAATGTTAATTGCAATTGCTGATAAATGTAATCTTTGGTTGAATTATCCACCCCGCCCTCTTTCATAACCAAAGCAGGTGAAGGCGAACTATATAAAAATCCATTCGGGTCGTATAACGGGAGCGTGGGCCATCCTTGACGGCCTAAATCATCATAAAAACTATTGGTCAGTGCGGCTGGCCGTTCATAATCCTCTCTTACCAATCGCGCATTATAGCCAATTTGAAAAATGTCGGATACTTTTGAGTTTATCTTTGCCGAAATCGCATACCGATCATAATGATCTGTATTGAAGGCCATCAAACCCTGTTGTTTCATAAAATTTCCTGACAGATAATACGTTGTTTTATCCGATCCTCCGTTCAGGCTTAAGTTATGCTCATGTGAAAAGGCTTGATCCCGATACATCGCCTTAAACCAATCTACATTATCATTTCCGTATGCATACCCATCTGCCCAATATTGCGGATTGTCCGGTGATACAATAATTGAATTTTTATTTGATCCGTTTTGATAATCTAAAATGCGCTTCAGGTATTCCTCAGAAAAATGAGGCGTACCATTTCCATTGACTTCCGCCTGATTAAAATATTGGGCAAACGTGTAGGAATCCATCATCTTCGGCATCAAGGTCGGTTTATTCATTCTCAAGCTATTGTTATAATTAACAGTAGTCTTTCCAACCTTTCCCGATTTTGTTGTAACCAGAATAACACCAAATGCGGCTCTAGAGCCATAAATAGAAGCAGCGCCTGCATCTTTGAGGACAGATACACTTTCAATATCCTGAGGGTTGAGGGCAGCTAATGAGCCTTCTGATCCATCGATCAAGACTAAGGGTGAAGAAGAAGAAGTTCCGATCGTCCCTACACCACGAATATTTATCGTTGGGTTAGCTTCCAGACTTCCACCATTTTGCGAAATATTTAATCCAGGAGCAAGACCTTGTAACGCTTGAATCGCATTTCTCACCGGCCTATTTTCTAATTGCTTCGCATCAACAACAGCAACCGACCCTGTGAGATTTGTTTTTTTCTGTGTTCCAAATCCAACAACAACAACTTCATCCAAAAGGTCTCCTTCAGACTCCTTTAATGTCACATTTAAAGTATAAATACCATTCTTTGAATCGGTGACATCCTGTAGAACAATACGTTGTTTTTCATAACCAATAAAGGTAAATATAACAGCGTTGGCACCATTAATATTTAAGCTGTATTGACCATTTCCATCCGTTTGTGTTTTTAATGAAGATCCTTCGGCTGCAACCGTCACTCCAGGTAAAATACCTGCGGCATTACTAACTATTCCCTGGATCTTGGTGATTTGTCCAGAGGCATAATTAAAGCCTAGCAACAGAAAAAAAAAGATAAAAAAACCTTTCCCTTTCCAAAAAAGTACATTTTCTTTCATAATTTATAATTGGTTCGTTTTAAACAGTCCAATATTATGAAAGGGGGCTAATGAAAGAGAGGGGCTAATTCGTAATTTTTGAGGGTGTAATTAGTTTAAACAAACATAATAATTCTAAACACCTATAAATCAACAAGTTTAAAGAAGGTGAATAATAACGAAAAATTACTTCATCCGATCTTTTTTTATGCCGATGAAACGCGCTTGAAAACAAAATTTTTTTAAATAATTTCCTCTTCGGAGAACTAAATGGAAAAATTTACTTAGGGATATAGACGCTTACAGATGTCCCCTTATTTTCAATCGAGGAAACCGAAAGTATGGCATGATGCAATTCAAAAATATGCTTGGCCAGCACTAATCCTAATCCGTTTCCATAGATCGCACCCACATTGGAGGCCCTATAAAAAGAATCAAAAATATGAGGCTGATCGTGTAACGGGATACCGATACCATGATCTGAAATTTTTACTACGACAAGATTTTCATGACAGACCAGTGAAATCGTGACCATTTTTTTATCCCCGTACTTACAGGCATTAGAAACAATATTACTGAAGGCAATATAAAAGAGATCCGGATTCACAAAGATATTCATCTCACTGCTATCCTCAGGAATATGCGAGAAATCCAAAAAAATCTCACAGTCCGGGTTCATGCTTTTTTCACTCTTCTGTACATCATATAAGAGTTCATCGATCCGGATCCACTGTTTGCTTTCGATCTTACCCTCAAATCCGGTACGTGACAAGAGCAAAAGATTATTGATGATGAGATTCATCTTTGAAGCATGTTTAGCAATTGCCTCGACCGAATAATACGCTTCATGATTTTTATCCAGATGATGCAAAGCCAGCTCAGCTTCCCCACCAATAATCGTTAAAGGTGTACGTAACGAGTGGGATGCATTGCCGATAAAGCTCTGCTGTGATTTGACCGAAATATCCAATCGTTTCATCATGGCGTTGAAATTGGAAATCAATATTCCGATTTCATCATCATCATTCGAATAGTTATTTTTAACCCGTTTGTTCAGATTTGATATATCCACCTGAGTTAATTCCTTATTGATGGCTTTGATAGGTGCAAGCAGTCTATTGGCGAAATAAAAAGACAGCAGAACAACCAAGATAATCGCTAAGGATCCACCTGAAATCAAAGTATGATCCAGTATCTGTTGTTCATCATGTCCATACTCATCAACGCCCGCAGAAATAACCAATAGGTTTTCTTTGTGTAGAGAATCGACAAAAAATAGGGCTACATAGGAGGTTTTATGATGCAGAAACTGCGCTTTCCCTTTTACGATTGCTTCTTCATAGAAAGCATCAGGTAAAGGCAGATCGGGTTTATAGCGGAGATCGGTATGTCCTTTAACAATCCGCAACAGATAATCTTTACCCTCAGAAAGCTGGCGTAGATATTTTCGGGTTACTTCGTAGTACACCTTATTATTATACGCATCATTCTGTATGATATGATTACCAACAATAGTGGCATTTTCTTCCAGCCGGTGATAGAATTTGGTCTGCAGACTGTCCTTCGTAAAATAAGAAACGTAAAGGGCGAAAGATACAATATAGGCGATCGAAATCGCTGAAAAAAGTACAATGACCTTCGTTCTAATTTTCATTTCTCAGTATATAGCCCATACCGATAACAGTATGGATAAGTTTCTTTTCTGTAGGATGATCTATTTTTTTACGCAGGTAGTTGACATAAACATCCACCACATTGGTACTCATATTAAAATCCATACCCCATACCTCTTCCAAAATATCAACCCGGGATAAAATCTTATTTTTATTGACCATTAGATATTCCAGTAATCGGTATTCAGTAGCCGTCAGAATTACGGATTTACCTCCACGTTGCACATTCTTACTGTCTCTATCCATAACGAGATTATCAATAGTAATGGTGTTACTGGTCGTGGTCTGCTGTCTGGCCTTTCGGGACTGCCGATTGATTCGCGCACGAAGTTCGTCCAGTTTAAAAGGTTTTGTCAGATAATCATCAGCATCACGATTAAATGCTTCAACAATATCTTCCGTCTGATTTAATGCACTTAATATCAAAATGGGCACGTCTTTATTCGTCTTCCGGATATTTCGACAGATCTCCAATCCGTTCATCCCCGGAAGCATCACATCCAAAATAATCAAGTCATATTGGTTAAGACCCGCCATTTTTAACCCCGTAAATCCGTCCATAGCGACACTGATTGAATGGTTTTCTCCTTTCAATCCCCTTTCAATCAACGAAATTACAGATGGCTCATCTTCAACTAGTAGTATTTCCAATTCTTTTTTATTTTAATGTAAAACAGTCACAAGTAATATACTTTCTTAACCCATTAACTTTTTAACCATCTCACCTTCTATTAAACATCGAAATAAGAAGGATTTCACAACTTACAAAAATAGGCAATTTCTTCGAAGCAATCAGCTCTAGTCTAGTTACTAACTACTATTATCTCAATATTTAATAAAGTGTATTATTATTTTCCCTTGCACGGCTAATCCATGCGAGCAGTTGACAGAGAACGACAAAGAATATTGTTAAACCGCATACGTAGGTCATAACCCCCGCTGTACCTCCGGCAGTTGCAGGATCTAAAAACGGATAAGGGTACCAACCCGTTATCGAAGCTCGGATAAACGTGTAGATGACCCACAAAAACGGGAATATCAATAAATAAAAGGCTTTGCCGGATGTAATCGGTTTTCGTGAAGGCCATAACAACCACCAGACAGTAATAAAAAATGGACCAAATTCATGCAGAATAAAATTGCTCCAGCTAAAATGGTCTGGGTCAAGTTGCGTGTTACGAAGCAGAACGGCAAATACAATCCCGGTTACCATCATATAAAGAACTGCTCCCGCGCGAAGATACCTGAACCATTCACCAAGTTGCTTATTTCTAAAAATTGCCACAGCCGCAATCAGGTAAGTAACCATCGCAATAAAATTACTCTGGATTGTAAAATAACTGAATCTGTTCCAGCCATAACCAGGAGATGTCGGATCCACATTCCAGGCGGTCCAAGGTTCAATAGAATCCAAGGTAACGATAGCCATTATGATTAATACTACCGCATTAAGTCCTTTCACATTCTGAGGTAAAGCCGTTTGTTTCATAGTTTCTCAAATGTCAATTCTCTCAAAAATAATTAAAAAACTTTTAAATAGTGACCGAGTAATCTTATATCGTCTAAATACTATTAAATAACCCGTCAACAAAAGTTCTAATCGATTAACCATCTACTATCTAATTACTAGTATCTAAATACTAATTACTACCATCTAAATACTAATTACTACCATCTAAATACTAATTACTACCATCTAACTACTAATTACTAGCATCTAAATACTAATTACTACCATCTAACTACTAATTACTAGTATCTAAATACTAATTACTACCATCTAAATACTAAAAACGAACTGCTTTTAGATAACTAACTTTTATTTTACAAATAAAATTGCTTTATTTGCACCAGTTCATTCAGGCATAGGGAAGCAAACCCGTTTCCGTGACCTATAGGATCAACAATGGAGGCTTAGCTCAGCTGGTTTAGAGCACTACCTCGACAAGGTAGGGGTCACTGGTTCGAACCCAGTAGTCTCCACAAAAAAGAGCATCTGAATGCTATTCAGATGCTCTTTTTTATGATGTATTTTTATAATAATGCTACTTTTTCTTTTTTAACTGCAATCCATACCCCATAGTCCATTCGATAAAGTCCGCTTTTCCGGCATGGGCTTTAATAGAAACACCTGTAAAAATATCGCGATAAACTTTGTACCGAACCCCGGCTCTCAGATAGATCGGGCTACTCTCACCATTAAATTTATTACGGTGTAAATAGGCTCCAACATTACCATTAAGATATAATCTTGAATTCAGAACGTGATCAATGTAAAATGCCGGTCCGTAAGAAAATAACGCTGAAAATGACCCCGCTTTATCGCCTGCAACTTGTTTATCGTTACCGCTAGCGGAATAGAAAGCATCCATTCCGGCACCGATGCGCCATTTATAACCCAAATGTTTACTATAGTAAGCGCCAAGTGTTGATTTAAAGTATTGCTTATCATTTTCACGATCAATCTGCTTAAATCCAAAAGCATAATTAAAATGGAGTTCCTGCTTATCTTCCATTGGGGGAATTGCCGATTTTCTAAAGTCAAAAGGTTTGCTTGAAGGGCTATATGCCACAGAAAGACTGAGCGGTAGTAAGTTTATTCCTGTATTGGGCAATGCCAGGGCACCATTGCTGAAATGATGAAAAGCAATTCCTGCTCCAAGTTGGAATTTTTGACTCAACCGGTAATTTGCCTGTACCCCAAGATCGATGTAAACATTGTTCTTACTGCCAATAATCAGATTTAAAGGATTATCCTCTTCGTTATAAGGATTGAACCGCCCAGAAAGTCCCAGACCAATTCGGTAATTAAAATTCCATTTGCTATCTACTTTTGGTTTAATAGGAATGGCAACAAAGCCATAGACTGCAAAAGGTTTACCCAGATGCTCCTGTCCAAAAGTACTGCTATACACTCCAATACCATAGATCGGGTAATTGTATAGTTCATTGTACACACTCGTGACAGAGTCACGGTACTGACTCTGAAAGCCAACGCGGAAATTAATACCACTGTAATACGAATCTGCAAGCGTTTCCTTTGTACGTTCATTCATCTTCAATTCACCGCCACTTTCATGTTCAAGCTGAAAGATCAATCGAGGTTTTCCAGAACCAACTGATTTGCTGGAATCCAAGGAGCTGGAAATGCGGGGACTGACCTGCGCCGTTAAGGCAAAGGAACTAAAGGTGAGCATGATAAAAATCAGAATTCGTATGATCATGAAAGGGATGTTAATTTAAATAAAGATTAATTTGTTTGCAAAAGTAGCAACTCCTAAACCAATTGCAAACACTATACACAAAATTTCAGCTTATCGCTTGCATCGGAACAGGTGTATCAATCACTTTCTCACCTTCCAAATAGTCATATAGTGAATGAATAATCTAAAAGTCTAAAGCCCTGAACTTCTAATCTTCTCACACGCTAACCTTCCATCCATCACAAAAAATGAGCCGATTACATGATGTAATCGGCTCATAAAATAAAACGATATGATATCGCTCTAAAAAACTATTTTTCCCACCATACTTTCGTGTGGTAAGTATCTCCCCCCATTTGCGCAACAGCCTTTGCATAATTATCTGGGTTAAACCTTCTGACCTCATTTTTATACATAAACCGCGATGGCATTACCCCATCATGAAACATATAAGGTGTTTTAGGCAGTTTTGGAAAACCCGTGCGACGATATTCAAACCATTGCTGATAATCCACCATAAATAAACTCAGGTATTTCTGCATCATGATGCGCTCCTGAGTACCATCAAATTTTGCGGATTCATTCTCAAAATAAGTTACCGGCATGACACCACCATATTGTTCTATCGAAGCTTTTACACCTTTCTCATACGCCGTTTTAGCTTCATTTGTCGATCCTAATGCTAAGTAAGTTTCTGCTTTGATAAATTCAACCTCAGCATAAGGCATGATCAGTTCTTTAACAGGAGTACCCACCGCTTCTGGATATACTAAATCTCCATTCGGTGTGCTCGGATTGAAGTTATAGGCAGAAAGATCGCCGGAATGCCCTGCCGGGATTCCACGATAGCCTATGCTCTCCACTTTACCATCTACTAAACGTGTCGCTTCTTTCATGATAAAGGGACGGCGAGGATCATTCAAAGCATTCAGATTGTCGACAAAAAATTCAGCCATTGCCGTAAAATTCACATAATCCTGTCTTCTACCCCAAGCATAATCATAAGGAGCTAAGCCCGTCACCTGTACCACCGCTGCTTCCGCATTTGATTGAAAGATCGGATAATCTGTGGGATTGTCCAGCATCACTTTAATTTTTGCATAAGCATCCATACGCTTCGACTGACGTAAATAATAACGTAGTAGTAACGAATTATTAAATTTACGCCATAGCTTTTTATCATTCTTATACAGGATATCTTCCCCGTTCATGACAGACTCACCCTGATAAAGCTTGTTTGCCTCTTCCAATCCCTTTACCATATCCGCATAAATCTGTTCCTGGGTATCAAACTTCGGTTTTGTTATGCCACTTTCAGCTCCTAATGCTTCAGATAACGGAACATCTCCAAAGCTATCGGTTAAAATACCTACGATATAGGCTTTCAAAGTCTTAGCAACAGCCTGATAAGCTTCATTATTTCTCGCTACTGCCGAAGTCTCCATTTCGCGTATATTACGCAGATAAGCATAGCATTTATTCCAAGTACCATCTCCAGATTGTTCCGTAAAATAGTAACGGTGTATTCCGTTTGCAGCACTCGGATTCGCAAGACCTGTCTGCATGATTTCCCAAGTAAAGTCATTGCTCCGCACTGTAAAATAGGTTGTCATACCGTAAACAGTTGGCGTAATTAAAGAACCCGGAGTAATCAGCTCAATTTGATTAGGATCTGTATTTAAAGCATCAAAATTTTTCGTACAACTTCCAAAGCTTAGCCCTGCTGTTACTAATAATGCGATACCAATATATTTCTTATTCATTTCAATTTTCTACTTAAAAGTTTACTCTTAAATTAACACCATATGTTTTTGTACTTGGCATCTGCCCCATTTCTACACCAGGCATAATCGTAGCACCGTTTAGCGCAGCTGTTTCGGGATCGAACATCGGGAAATTGCTGATCATAAATAAATCACGTCCAAAAAAAGCAATAGACGCCGCATTCACTTTCCACCGAGATAAAAGATGTTGCGGCAAAGCAACTTCGAAACGGAGTTCACGAAGCTTTAAATAAGAAGCATCAAAACTATTCGTTTCTACATTTGCACGTCGATAGTAATCACCATACCAGGTATTAATAGGTACTTCTTTCGTATTTGGGCTGAAAGTTCCGTCACCATTGGCGACCACCCCTTCACCAGTTATCATTCCTGTCTCACGGCCCTTCAGTGTATTGGTAAGCTTGCCCTGTTCCGACATTTTATGATGCGTTTGCGAATAAACGATACCCCCAAACTGACCATCGATCAACACATTTAAACTCAAGTTTTTGTAACGAAATTCGTTACTGAATCCACCTCTCCAATCCGCATAAGCACTTCCGATTTTGACTTTGTCCGAAGGTCGAACAGGAAGACCAGTCTTTCCATCAATCAGAACCTGACCGGCATCATTACGTACCAGACCGTAACCCCACAGATCACCAGTCGAACCACCTACAGTCGCAATGATTTCTGCGGCGCCAGACCCACTAGAAGCAATAATCTGTTGCGGTGTGTCTACACCTTCACTTAATTCTAAGATTTTGTTATCATTCTTTGACCAGGTCAAGGTCGTATTCCATTGGAAGTTTTGATTTTTAATCGGTGTACCGGTTAAACTGATCTCTAAACCTTGATTTCTGATCAAACCACCATTGATAACAGCCGCACTATAACCGGTCGTCACATCCAAGGGTACTGTCAAGATTTGATTTCGAGAACGGTTATAATAGAAATTGATATCTGCCGTCAATCGGTTATTCAGAAAAGAAACATTTAAACCTGTCTCTGTAGAAGTCGAAATCTCCGGTTTCAATTCCGCATTATGCAGTTTGGATGGTGCTTCTGCTGATCCTGGAAAAATCGAAGTTTTATAATATTTAAGCGTTGTATACGGGTCTCCATCTGTTCCGACCTGCGCCACTGAAAGACGTAATTTTGCAAATGAAATCGCCTTTGGCAAAGTCATCAATTCACTTAAAATAAAACTACTACTTGCCGACGAATAAAAATAAGAACGATTATCCGATGGTAACGTCGAAGACCAATCGTTACGTGCGGTAAGATCCAAGTAAACCTTATCCTGCCAAGATAAGTTAACCAAACCGAACACACTCTGGGTTTCTCTACGGGTCAGATTGTTACCATCTGCCAAAGAGTTCGTCAGGGCATTGCTCAATTTATAAATCCCAGGCAGATTGAGCCCTCTTGCCACACTTACAGCCTCTTTCATATCACGTTTCATGAGATTGGCCCCAGCAGAGGCGCGGATATTAAAGTCCGGAGTAAGCTTATCGTTATAAGTCAATAGGGCATCTGTATTGGATTCGAAATAGAAGATATCCTGTTGTTTGTAATAACCCTTAGGAAAATTAGCAGTATCCCATGGACGACGTTGCTCGCGCATGTTAGAGTTCATATTCATACCAGAACGTACCATCAAATCCCATTTAGGACTGAAAGTATAAAGTACCTGCGCCATCCCGTCAAAACCATTGCTATTTAGGCTATTGGTCATGACATTGGCAATGACAAAGGGGTTCTCAATATAAGAACTGAAAGGGTGAATCTGTTTAATATTTTCTTGACCTTTTTGCCACATCGGGCGGTACCAATCCAAGTCTATACTTGGATTCTGAAAGATCATAAAATATGAAATTGACTGATTATTATATCCGGTTGCCGGTAGGTTACCACTTGTTTTATTGGTATAATTTACCTTTAGATTAAGCTTTAACTTATCACTGAGCTGAGCATTTGTATTGAAAGAAGCTACAAAACGCTCGAAGCCCGTATTAGGCATGATCCATTTATTATTAGTATGGGTAATAGATCCACGGGCGCTATACTTGTCATTTCCACCATCCAATGCGACACTATTGATGTAGGTTGCACCAGTTTTAAAAAAACCTTTCACCCCATCTTTGTAAGGTACCCATGGTGTGCGCGTCGCGCCCTGTCCCTCCACTGTAGGATCGTACTGATAAAACAGTTGTCCATCAAATTTCGGTCCCCAGGCACTGGAAGTACCCCCCGTACTCGCACCATCTTCGCTAAGACCATAAGAGTAATACAATTCTCCCGCTGCAGTCCGATTCAAGTTTCCCTGACCATATTCATACTGCAAGTCGGGCATCTTTAAGATATCTTGAAAACTCGTATTGGAGTTGACCGTAACGCCCATCCCCTTCCCATTGCGCTTGCCCGATTTTGTCGTAATGATCAAAGCACCATTACCAGCTCTGCTTCCATATAATGCAGTCGCAGCTGCACCCTTTAGCACGGAGATCGACTCAATATCATCTGGGTTGATATCACCCAGACCATTCCCAAAATCGACCGGTACATCCTTATCCTGTCCGCTAGATCCGGCGCCATAAGCATCCGTTACGCCAGAACTAAATCGACCATCTACCATTGGCACACCATCAACAACAATCAAAGCCTCATTTTTCGTCGGATCTAAGGATTGATCACCTCGTAGTGTAATTCTTGCCGTATTTAAAGGTCCCGAACTCGCTTGCGTAATATTAAGACCCGCAACTTTGCCCTTCATCGCATCCACCCAGTTGCTAGATGCGGCATCGGTCATCTGCTTACTACTGATGGTACTCACTGCATAACCTAGTGATTTTGCTTCTCTTTTAATTCCCAAAGCTGTCACGACTACTTCAGAAATTGCAACATCTGAAGATTCTAAAGCAATGACAACTTGCTGTGAATTAGAGGTAAAAATGCGCTGTACCTGCTGGTAGCCCACACTTTTAAAAGTTACCTGTTGATTCGGCAGGGCTTTAATTTCAAATTTTCCTTGTGCATCTGTCGTACCTACCGCCTTAGCATCCACCAATACCGTAGCGCCTATAACAGGAACATTGGTTTTTGCATCCACAATACGTCCGGAAACGATTATACCTTGTTGCTTGATCGCTAAAATTTCCTGTTTAGCAAAGAAATTGTTGTTCGCTTCAGCAGTAGTCATTCCTAATCCTGCGATCAAGAGCAAAGAGGTCGCTTTAGATACAGGATACCGATAAAATCTAGTTTTTTTATTTTTCATTCTTCATAAGTCTTCAAAACACAGCAAGCAATTGCAGGGTTGTTTAAAACTGTTGCAATACTACGCATGCAAGATCAATTGCGGGTTAAGACTGTGTTAACATAACATTATGTTTGACCATAAAGGCAAAACGAACCTGGAGACGATGGATAATTATTAAATTGATTATTACAATCCATATCAGACGGTATCTCTAAAAATTAATAGAGATATGAACATTGAATCATCGTTCATATCAGTTCGCTAATAACCTCTAAAAAGCTAGTTTTGAAAGCAATAACAAGATTGCCAACTCAATATTATGTATTACATAATTTGTGATTTATAAAAATACTACATATATTGGGTGTCTAGAAAACCGCTTTATGAAAAACACTCAATTTGGGGATGACGAGCTATTGATAAAGTTGAGGGATAATGACCATTCAGCACTTACCGCTATATACAATAAGTACTGGAAAAACTTATACCAGTCCAGTTACCGTCTATTGCAGGACCATGACAAATGCGAAGATGCCATTCAGGAAGTATTTGTTAACCTCTGGGAAATCCGTTCAAAACTGTTCATTAAAATATCTTTAAAATCATATTTATACGCATCTGTACGTTATGAGGTACTGAGACAATTGAGACGTAAGACTATTACAGAAGATATTGTAAATTTTATGGATACGCTGAGCACCGATAGCAATCAAGAACTATTGGAATATAAGGAACTCGATCAACAGATCAATCAGATCATCGATGCACTTCCCTCCCGTTGCCAAGAAGTTTTTAAGTTAAGCCGTCTGGAGCATCTTTCACATAAAGAAATTGCTGAAAAATTGGCCATTAGCACGAAAACAGTTGAATATCATATATCAAATGCGCTACTATTCTTAAGGAGTAATCTGGGAAAAACCCTCAGCGTGGAGTTATTTATGGTTCTTCTACTCCATCCTTAAAAAAAATCAATTTTTGCCTAGGGATAGATCATCCCTTTTACTCATATATACATATAACCATAAATTTTGACACAAAAAGAAATTCTAGCATTACTGGATAGGTATCTCGCAGGTGAAACATCTTTCGAAGAAGAACAGCTATTGTCCAGATTTCATGAGACCTATGGTAAGGGAAAAGAATTGGACGAAGCATTCTTTACAGATGAGCGCCGATTGGCGATTTTATCCAAGATTGAAAATCAAATCCATTTTCAAAAGAGCAGGTTTATAAATTGGAAACGATGGTTGCCGGTAGCTGCGGCAGTAATAATCATGCTGAGCATCACTGGAATACTTTATTTCAATCAAAAGTTTGAAAATATTTCCCAAGTAGAATTTTCTCAACAAGCTGAACAGATCATGCCAGGAACGAATAAAGCCATCTTAAGACTTGCGGATGGAACCATTATTTCACTTGATGATCGCAATAGCAGTAATCGGACATTGTTAAAAGAAAAAGGATTGACGGTGAAAAGCAATAATGATGGCCAGCTCCTCTATATCATTGCGGATACAAAAGCAAAAGGATTGAAAGGTACCAATAGCATAGAAACACCTCGTGGGGGCAAATATGAAGTTTTACTTCCAGACGGAACACATGTCTGGTTAAATGCAGCATCTGCTCTCACGTACAATTTAGATTTTAGCCACCAACGAAAAGTACAGCTGCAGGGCGAGGCATACTTTGAAGTGGCAAAGAAAAAAGTTCCATTTACTGTGCAGCACGGTATGCAGGAAATCCAGGTTTTAGGGACCCATTTTAATGTAAATGCTTATCAAGATGAAAGCTACTCAGAAACTACCCTGCTAGAGGGCCAAATTGCACTTCGATCATTACAGGGAAAAGATGAAAAAACCATTCTCATGAGGCCCAATTTTAAAGTAACGACCGATTATCATTCTGGCCTATCAAAACAGAGCATAGCCGATATAGAATCTGTTATGGCTTGGAAAAATGGTGATTTTCTATTTGAAGATCAAGAACTGGCGTCCATATTACGTGTCATTGCAAGATGGTATGATGTAAAAGTGGATTATAATTCACTTCCAAGAACACGCTATACACTACAATTATCCAAGCAGGTACGACTTTCAGATGTATTGAAAATGCTGGAAAAGACAGGACCGGTCAAATTCCAATTCGAGCAAAATACGATAAAAGTTGAAAAATAATTATCCATTCAAAACCTACTTAAAAATATGCCTATGATAAAAAACAACTAAACAAATACCTAAAAACAAAAAAATCCAGTTGCACCGCCATGCAACTGAACCAATTAAAAGGTAACCAAATAAACTTAAAGTATTACTAATCAATCACCTAATGAACAAATGTATAAATAAAATGATGCATTGTAGGGAATTATTTTTCATTTTTTTGAAGGAAATCCCTGCAATCTTATGTAATGGTTTTTTCCTAAAAATGAAAATAACAACTTTCCTTATTATTGTGAGCTTACAGGTTTCCGCCAATGTACTGTCGCAAGAAATAAGCTTAAGCGTAAAAGAAGCCCGCTTAAAAGAAGTACTCGTCAGTATTCGAAAACAGACAGGAATCAGGATGGTCTATAATACAGAATTAATCGGCAAAGCAAAACCTGTTTCTGTAAATATAAAAAGACTGCCGTTACAACGTACCCTGGAACTGGTATTAGCAGAACAGCCCTTTGATTACGAATGGAACGGCAATACAATTTTGATAAAACCTAAATTGGAAACCGTCAAAACCGTGATCGTAGAACCTGTACAAACACAATTGGTTGTTTCCGGTAAAGTCTATAAATCTGGCAACAGTCCTTTATCGGGAGTAAGCATCAGAGAAAAAGGGACAAATAATGGTACAACTACAAATGAAAATGGCACATTCACATTAACCGTAAAAGATTCCAGATCAACCTTAATTTTTAGTTACGTAGGCTTTAAAACAATCGAAAATATCGCTTCAGCGCAGATGAGTATCACCCTAGAGGAGGACGCTTCTGCCATGGACGAAGTTGTCGTCGTTGGCTATGGCACACAGAAAAAAATAAATTTGACGGGTTCCGTCTCTACGGTCAGCGCAAAGCAACTTGAGTCCAGACCTGTGCAAAACTTAGGACAGGCCCTACAAGGAATGGTACCGGGACTAAATCTGCAAACTGCTGGTCTAGGTGGCGAACTTAACCAAACCATGAGTGTCAATATACGCGGAGCAGGTACAATTGGTGTTGGTTCCTCTTCATCTGTATTGGTATTGATCGATGGAATGGAGGGCGATATGAATGCGCTAAATCCGCAGGATATCGAAAATATATCCGTTTTAAAAGATGCCGCTTCAGCCGCTATATATGGCTCTAGAGCTCCTTTCGGTGTTATTTTAATTACAACCAAGGCAGGGAAAATCGGAAAACCGGTGGTCAATTACAACAACAATATCAGGTTAAGTGCACCACGAGGTCTACCAACCATGCTGGATTCTAAAACATTTGCTTATTATTACAATGAAGTTGCAGCCAATGATGGCGAAGCGGCCAAATTTTCTCAAACTGTCCTTGATAAAATCATTGCCTATCAAAATGGAGAAATCAGTACCGTCTCCACAGCGGGTGCAGATGGAAAATGGCAGTACTATACCGGATCGAACGCCAATACCAACTGGTTTGAAGAATTTTATAAAAACTTCTCCACTTCACATGAACATACCATGAGTGTGAACGGTGGATCAGACCGTGTTAAATATTATTCTTCACTGAATTATATGGATCAGGATGGTTTAAATAAATATGCAAACGATAATTTCAAACGGTTTTCATTTGCTACAAAATTAGATATCAAAATTTCCGATAAGCTAGATCTATTAACAAATACCCGGTTTGTAAGAGAAGATTTTGATAAAGCAACGCATATGAATGACCTTTATTATCATAATATAGCCCGACGCTGGCCAACAGTTCCTGTACGCGATGATAATGGATTCTTTTCAGAACCTTCAGAAATAAATCAATTACTGGACGGAGGACGTACCAACTACCAAAAAGACTTTTTATATCAGCAGATCCAGTTAAAATATCAACCGGTCAAAGGTTGGAATATCACCGGTAATGTCAATTACAGAATCACCAATAGGAATGATCACGGGGAAATCTTAAAAGCTTATGCTTATGCAGTAAACAAAGAACCTTTCCTTGTTCCGGTCGGATACAACAGTGCTGGCGGAACCAGTGTCGGGGAAACTGCTCGAAAAGATGAATACTTCAGTACCAATTTATTTTCAGACTATAGTTTCAATATTGCCGAAGACCACCAGTTTACAGTTCTGGCAGGATTCAATTCAGAATTGAATAAGTACAGAACGCTAAGCGGTAATATGAGTGGTTTGATCACAGACGATATCCCTACGTTAAATACCGCAACATTAGATCCGAAAACCAATGGTGGTTATCAGCACTGGGCTATTGCAGGATTTTTTAGCCGGGTCAATTATAGCTATAAAGACCGTTACCTCTTGGAATTAAATGCCCGTTATGATGGTTCATCCCGATTTCCGAAAGACCTAAGATGGAATCTCTTCCCTTCATTTTCTGCAGGCTGGAATATCTCCAACGAAGCCTTCTGGCCTCTAAAATCTGAAATATCCTTATTCAAACTTAGAGGATCATATGGAGAACTAGGGAATCAAGGAACAGACAACTGGTATCCTTTCTATTCCATCATGCCGGTTACAGCTGGACAGGGTAGCTGGTTACTCAATGGTGTGAAACCAAATTCGGCAAGTGCTCCAAATTTAATCTCCTCTTCTTTAACCTGGGAACGTGTTTCCAGCTGGAATCTGGGATTGGATGTCGCGGCTCTCAACAATCGCTTAGGACTCGCATTTGATCTCTATAAAAGAAATACCTATGACATGATTGGTCCAGCACCCGATCTACCTGCGATTTTAGGAACAGCGGTACCTCGCATCAATAATTCAGAAATGTACTCTAAAGGGTTTGAAGTTGAACTTTCATGGAAAGACGATATCGGAGATTTCAACTATGGCGTACGTGCTGTATTATCAGACGATCAACAGACCATCACCAAATACCCTAATTCAACCGGAAATTTTACCCAATGGTACAACGGTAAAAAGAACGGAGAGATCTGGGGTTACACAACGCTAGGTATCGCACAGACTCAGGAGCAGATGGATGCACATATTGCCAATACCAAACAATCTTTCGCTACCAAATGGCAAGCAGGAGATGTTATGTATTTGGATAAAAATCGAGATGGACAGGTAAATAATGGAGCAAGTACCTTGGCCAATCCAGGTGATATGAGCATTATCGGCAATAGCCTACCCCGCTTTAGATACAGTTTAGATCTTACTGCCAATTATAAAGGATTTGACGTTAGGGTATTTCTTCAGGGAATTGGAAAACGGGATCACGTGCCCAACGGACCTTATTTCTGGGGTGCCAATGGCGGTATGTGGCAATCGGCAGGTTTCCAGGAAAACATGGATTTCTTTAGGGGCGAGAATTCAGTGATGGTACAGAACGGTGTGCTGGGGATCAACACCGATGCCTACCTTCCAAGACCTTATTTCAACACCCAAAAGAACCAGCAGACCCAGACACGATATATACAGAATGCCGCTTATATACGGTTAAAAAATGCGCAGCTCGGCTATACCTTCAACCCTGCTTTATTATCAAAGATCGGACTATCAAAAATCCGTGTATATGCTTCCGGAGAGAATCTATTGACATTTACAAAAATGGCAAAAGTATTTGACCCCGAGACGGTAGGTTTAGGAGGATGGAACGATGGTAAATCATACCCGTTCTCAACCATCTATTCTTTTGGATTAAGTGTGAATTTTTAATGATTTGAATAATGAAAAAGAGCTATATAAATAAGATACAACAACTCTGCGCGGCGGTACTTGCCTTTATTACATTATTATCCTGTAATAAATATTTGGATAGAGCACCTTTGTCCGATGTAACACCCTCAGAGTACTTAAATACAGAAGCTGATCTCGCGGCATATACCATTACCCGTTACAATTTCCCAACACATGGAGGTTGGGGATTAGGTACATTTGCTAATGATAACGGGACAGACAATCAAGTGACTTCGGGCTATGCGACACGTTGGGTACCTGGCGAATGGCGGGTAGGCGCTACAGGTGGAGACTGGGATTTTACGAATATCCGTCAGGTCAATTATTTCCTCGAATCGGTACTTCCCAAATGGAAAAGTAACAGCATAACCGGCAATAAGCTCAATATTGAGCATTACATCGGTGAAGCCTATTTCTTACGGGCTTATGAATACTTCAACAAAGTACAGGCATTGGGAGATTTCCCCATCTTAAAAAATACCGTAAAAGATAATCTGGAGGAATTAACCGTCATTTCTACTCGTAAACCGCGAAACGAAGTTGCCCGTTTTATCATCGCAGATCTGGATTCAGCGGCTACTTTGCTCAGTACAACAACTGCTTCCGGAAAAACTCGGATCACCAAAAATGCAGCACTATTGTTAAAATCCCGTGTGGCACTGCATGAAGCTACCTGGTTGAAATACCATAAAGGAACTGCTTTAGTACCCGGCGGACCGGGATGGCCAGGAGCAAAATCAAATCCTAATTTCGCCATGAACATCGATCAGGAAATCGACTACTTCCTGACACAGGCCATGGAGTCTGCGCAGTTGGTAGCAGATGGCGTAGCATTAGTTAACAATACAAAAGATAATGGCTTTAATTCATCCAATAATCCTTACTTCAAGATGTTTGGTGATTTTGACCTAAATGCTTATAGTGAAGTGCTTCTTTGGAGGCAATATAGCCTACCTTTAAATGTTACGCATACTGTAAACCATTACATGAACAGAAATGCAGGGAATTCGGGATATGCAAAAGGATTAGTTGAAAATTTTACCATGGCCAATGGATTACCGATTTATGCTGCAAATTCAGGATATAAGGGCGATAATTTAATCAGCGATGTAAAGATTGACCGCGATAATCGTTTACAGATCTTTATGAAAGCTCCGGGAGAGTTAAGCTATACCGATCGAAAGAATACCAATGGGCAAGATATCGTAGAGGGAAAACCGGATATTTTGGGTATTGCTGAAACTCGATATGTAACAGGTTATGCCCTTAAGAAAGGGTTCAATTACCTGATTGCACAATCCGAAGGTGCAACAAGCACCACCGGTTCCATTGTATTCAGAGCCGTTGAAGCTTACTTAAATTATATCGAAGCCAGTTACCTTAAAAATGGTTCGGTCAATGCTAAGGCGCAGGCATACTGGACGCAAATCAGGGAGCGTGCTGGAGTCAACACCGACTATATGAATACGGTCAATAATACCGATATGAATATGGAAGCAAAAGGTGATTTCGGGGCCTATTCTGCCGGACAATTATTATCTGATAAAGTTTTATATAATATCCGGAGAGAAAGACGCTTGGAATTAGTTGCTGAGGGTATGCGCTTTGCAGATCTAAAACGCTGGAGAGCATTAGACCAACTTGCGGCAAAACCTTATATTGTTGAAGGTATGAAAATATGGGGACCCATGCAAGAATGGTATAAAGATGAAAAAGGAGTTTCATCGTTGATACAGCCAAATACTTCAGGAAAAACAGCTAATGTTTCCCTGCAGTCTGAAAGCAATTATCTTAGACCTTACCGCATCAACTTAGCGGCAACCAATTTAGTCCTCGACGGGTATAAATGGATCAGTGCACATTATTTAAATCCAATTGCGATGAGCCACTTTACCATAACTTCACCAGACGGCTCGCCGGAATCGTCAAGTATATACCAAAATCCAGGCTGGCCATTAATGGCCAATCAAGGAGCAACGAATTAAACATACTGAAGTACCATACTGCATACCAGCAGTATGGTACTTTTTTTATACAAAAAATCAATCTCAGCAAAAGAAACGTGATTTATCTTTAAATGGTTATTTAACATAACTTACTTCACTTTCTCATGATGAACCATCTAAACTTTTGATGGTCCATATATTTCCACAGTCATCCATTCTCATCGACACAGATCTTAATGAGTCAGTAGTCCATCTAGCGCATAGGATTTCTTTAAATGAGGATAGCGTTTTCGATATTCTGATGGTGTACAGCCAAAAAGCTTCGTAAACTGTTGTCTAAAATGTTTAACATCCCGAAACCCCACCTGATAAGCAGATTCGTTGACATTCGCTTTGGTCGTAATTAAAAGTTGTGCCGCCCTACGAAGTCGGATGTACCGGATAAATTCGTTAGCAGATTTTCCTGATATCGCTTTAATTTGTCTATAGAGATTTGAATGGCTCATACCCATTGTTTCGGCGAGCACTTTTACCGTAAAATCTTCTTCCAGCAAGTGTGCTTCAACCGCTTGGATCACTTTCTCCAAAAACTCTTTGTATTCAACCGGAATTTTGTGGTCATTCGATTGCAACGTTATATGGCTATGGAAGTATTCATGCAGACGATTCCTATTCTGAATCAGATTGTCCACACGTGCCACCAGCATATCTTTATCGAAAGGTTTAGTAATATAATCATCAGCCCCCCCTTCAATCCCCTTCAGCTTTATTTCGGATGACGAACTTGCCGTCAAAAGAATTAAAGGGATATGACTCCATTGATTGCTCTTCTTAATTTTATGACAAAGATCAATCCCCGTACCTCCTTCCATCATAATATCACTGATGATGATATGCGGTTCTATTTTTTGTAAAATTGCTATTGCCTGCTCACCGTTTTCAGCCTGTACGATATGAAACCTATCTTGAAACAGTTTATAGATATAATTTCGAATATCAGCATGATCATCTACCAATAGGATGATTTCGCGTTCTATCGGGATCAATCGATCTGAAACCTCGACATAATGACTATTTTTACGGTCGGCCTTTTCTGCCATAACCGGATCATTTAGCCCCATCGTTTCCCGGGAAGAAAAAGCGCTGTTGGAAACTTCTAAAATATGATCCTCATCATTCAGAATAGCATGCTGGGGCAAATCAACACAAAAAGTCATTCCTCGATCAGCATTGGGGTGATAACTGATTTCACCTTGGTGTATTTCCACAAATTTTTTGACTAAAAATAGGCCTATTCCAAAACCTTCCTTTACCGTATTGGAAGAAGAGAAATCACGCTGAAACGGCTTAAAGATATCTTCCTTCAGCAAAGTCGGAGTACCCTTGCCCGAATCCGATATTTCAATGCGAATACCTGTAACCGACCTGTTCAGATGTACGGTCACCATACCACCATCTTGTGTATATTTTAAGGCATTCTGCAAGAGATTAAAAAAACAGATTTCCAATTTTTCAAGATCCCCATAACATGGATAAGATTCGATATCCGTTTCCAACGAATAGCTTATATTTTGCGACTGTGCAATCTGCCGAAAACATAGAAAAACTTCTCTAACCAAACGTACGATATCCAAATGAACAAGAGATAATTCATCAAAGTTTCCTTCGGATTTTCTGAAGAGCAATAATTTATCAACCAGATTTAGCAATCTCTTGGAATGACGATATACATCCTGAAGTTCTTCATAATCTGTTATCTGATCTTTGTTATCCTTCAGCAATTCTTTGATTGGATTTATAATAAGGGTAAGTGGTGTACGTATTTCATGCACGATATGCGTGAAAAATGTAACCTTTTTCTCTGTCAGTTCATTTTCCTTATCGCGTTCAAATTCAGCAGTCTTCAATTTGGTTAACAACAATGCACGATGCCGTACATACAGAAAATAAAGATATAATGTGGCAACAACAGCCATTCCATAGCCTGCATAAGCCCAGCCTGTACGCCACCATGGCGGTAAGATTTGGATCAAAATAGTGCGCTCACTTGAATTCCAATTACCATTTGCATCTGTCGATTTAATCCTTAAAGTATAAATTCCTTCTTTAAGGTGCGAATAATATGCTGATCGCTGTTTACCTACATAATTCCAGTCCTTATCCCAGCCTTCAAGAAAGTAAGCATATTTAATCCGATCCGAAAAACTATAATCTAATGCGGCAAATGAAAAGGATAATACCGCCTGGCTATAAGGGATGGTCAATTTACTGACCTCATTCAGCGGATCTGTACCATAATGCTTATCAGAACCATATGGTTTATTATTAATCTGGAGTTGCGTCAATTTGAGTGGAGGAAAGACTGCATGCACCAAAAGATCACGGGAATGAAACAAATTGAATCCTCGAATACCTCCAAACACCAATTGTCCATCGAACAGTTTCAGCGCGGCATTGTAATTAAATTGACTGCTTTGCAATCCATCGGATTTATAGAAATTTTGGAATAAGCGCGTTTTGGTATCAAATTTCGATAGACCATGGTAAGTCGATATCCACAAATTGCCAATATCATCTTTTAATGCATTTAATAAGGTATTACTTGGCAATCCTTCTTTTTCTGTGTAAATTTTAGATTGACCCGTCGCTATATTAAAGTAACGTAGCCCGCCCCCCTCCGTACCTATCCATAAATGATGACGATCAGCCTGCTTGATAAACCGGACAGGTGTACCCACTGCATATGTTTTAAATTGTCTTGTTTGCAGATCCAAGCGGATCAGTTCAGACCAGGAGCCCATCCAGAGGATATCTTCCCTTTCTTCAAAAAAAGTAAGCACATCATATATCGGTAAGTTCAAAGGTTTAAACTGATCTTCCCTTACATCAAAAAGATAAACCTCTCCTCCGCCTAAAGTCGATGCCCAGATGCGTTTTCGGCTATCTTTAAACAAACGCCAAGAGGCTGCATTGACATATTCGGTTTGAGGATAATAACAGGTATATGATTTGATTTGACCGCTAGTCATATCTAATTTAAAAATACCGGAATCATACGTCCCGATCCATAATTGATGATGATCATCCTGAATAAGTCCCGTGACAAATGCACGCTCTGATAAAAGCCGTGAAGAATTGGGGTACGGAACAAACACTTTCTGTTTTATATTCCACTTTAATAAACCAGAACCGTCCGTACCGACCCAAATATGATCATGATCTGCTTGCTCCAGCACAGAAATAAAATCTCGTGCACTCGTCTGGTTATCCTGGGAATGATGTTTAACCAATTGAAATTTACCCTTCTGCGGATCGATCACATTCACTCCCCCGCGAATCGTACCTAACCATTTACGACCCTGAGTATCTTCGTATATAGCAACAACAGCATTGCCCGCAAGTTTTTTTTCATCAAATCCCGTATTCTTCTCGATTTTTTTGGTGTCCATATTAATCTTCTGAATGCCATCACCATCCGTGCATACCCAAATTTTACGATCCTGGCCAAAATAAAGATTAACAATCCGCTTATTACTGAGGCCATTTTCCAAACCGTAATACTGAAAGGCATTAGCATGGCAATCGTAGTAAGTGACCGACCAGCCATTTGAAAACCAAATACCTCCATCACTAGAAGCAGTCATCAATGTTGCATTAAAATCTCCCTGTACAAGAACTTGAATACCGTTGTTTTTACGATCATACATCGCTAAGCCCACCCCATGTATCATAAGCATTAATCTTCCATCGAAAGTTTTACAGATTGAACTGACACTGTATGCTTGATCACTTACTTTTCCTGAAATATACAATGGGACAGTATGCGCCCTGAGACCTTTTCCGGTCTTCTTGATCACCAATAAACCGGCTTTTCCTGAAGTCGCAAAGAGTTGACCATCCTGATCTTTCTCCAGCTGATGGATGGAAAAATCAATGGGTTGCACTTCCGCCCCGCCTCTAATAAGATCTATCCGAGTAAAATGGTTGCGATCCATGTCAAAAAAACCCAATCCGCCCTTGGTTGCAACATAGAGATTACCAGTTTGATCCTCAAGAATATCGGTGATACGATTGTCGGGAAGGGATTTATTCGCCAATGGATTATTTTTAAAAATCTTAAATTCATAGCCATCAAAACGATTGAGGCCATTAAAAGTTCCAAACCACAGAAATCCATCCCTATCTTGATAAATATCGGTCACAAAATCATTGGACAAGCCATGATCAATCCCCAGATATTCGATGGATGACTGCGCTCGCATATCAAAACATAGCAATAAAAAAATAAGAAGGCATAATAAGTTGTACCTCATAATTATTGGCGTAAATGATTGGTTTGTATAGGTATAAATCTGTGTAAAAAGCAGACTTTTTACAAGTGTTAAATTAACATTTAATAATTATAAAACCAATTTTAGCTGTCTTTTAGAGAAATAGGTCTCCCCAGTCTTCTAAACAGCTAAAAAAACCATTTAGCACGTAAAATTGAGGTAGATAAAATCTTCATATGAAAATCTAAACATACCGATGATGCTGATTTCCCCCCTTATTTTTGACCAAATCCCCCCCAATTTAATCAAAAGATAGTTGCGATAATTGTACATCGAGTAAAAATACTCACCAATTTATAACCAAACTAATTATTAATGAAAAGAGGTAAAGTGCTTAAAAAGCGTCTTGGAATTTGGATATTTCTAATGACGTTAAGCTGCTATGTTGCCACCGCTCAACAAGTCCGTGTGACGGGAAAGGTCTCGGGTAGTGGCACCCCAATACAAGGGGTTACTGTAGGAGTTCTAGGTAGCGAATCAAAAATACTGACAGATGCACAGGGGATGTATGCTATTAGTGCCAGTAAAACCGCAACCTTGGTTTTTACAAGTGTAGGCTATACACGTCAAGAAATAGCATTAGCAGAAAAAAAAGTTGAATCCAATAATACCATCTTACTGGATGTCATACTTCAGATGAATGAGAATGTGATAGAAGATGTAGTTGTCACCGGTTTTGGGCAACGCGAAAAAAGAACATCCGTTGTGGGTTCAGTAACGACGATCAATCCAAAAGAATTAAAAGGGCCAACGAGTAACCTGACGACCATGCTAGCAGGACGTGTAGCTGGTATGATTGCATTTCAGCGCAGTGGAGAACCCGGATCTGATAACGCCAATTTTTTTATCAGAGGGCTGGGTACATTTGGTACCGGTAAACAAGATCCGCTCATCTTGATAGATAATGTCGAATCATCCCCAACCGATATGGCACGTTTACAACCGGACGACATTGCCAGCTTTTCAGTCCTACGTGATGCCAATGCCGCCGCGATGTATGGCGCGCGCGGTGCGAATGGTGTCGTACTGATCACCACAAAACTAGGCTCTGAAGGAAAAACAAAATTTGAATTTCGTTCAGAAAACAACATTTCCACCAATACCAGAAATTTTCAGTTTGCCGATAACATTCGGTATATGGAAATGGCCAATGAAGCTTATCTGACAAGACCTGCAGATGCTTCGAGCGGCCAGGGATTGCCCTATTGGCAAAGTAAAATCGATCATACTCGCGCTGGAGATAACCCGCTATTTTATCCTAATAATAATTGGATTGATCAGCTGATCAAAGATTATACCCTCAATCAGCGAAACAATTTAAATATTTCAGGAGGCGGTGCCAAAGCAAGGTACTACTTAGCAGGAACGTACAATATCGACAACGGAATTCTGAAGGTTGATGGCATCAACAATTTCAATAACAACATTAAATTGAAAAATTATTCGGTCCGCTCCAATGTCGATATCAACTTTACTCCCAGCACTACAGGGATTGTACGGGTTTACGCCCAATTTGATGATTATAACGGTCCTATAGGTGGTTTGGACGAGAATAACAACCGTATCAATGGTGGTGCCGTCACCTTTAGACGCGCAATATGGTCAAACCCCGTGATGTTTCCGGCGCTATATCCGTCTTCGTATATGCCATACATGAACCATCCGCTATTTGGCAATGCACTAAATCGAAACGGAGGTCTGTTTGTGAATCCTTATGCAGAAATGGTACGTGGCTATCAGGAATTCAACACTTCGACCATTATGCCACAGATTGAATTACGTCAAGACTTAAGTGCTATCGTACCAGGTCTGAACTTAACTGCGATGACCTACTTAAAACGCTATGCTTATTTTGAAGTGAGCAGAAGGTACAATCCATTTTATTACTCCGCATCATCAAATGCTGATGGCGACCTGACACTGCGTGTCATGAACGACGGATCTCAAGGTTCAATAGGCCCTGTTGGAACAGAATATCTCGATTATTCAGAGTCTGACAAAGAGGTCAATTCGATGTTTTATGCGCATGCTATAGCCAATTACAACCGCGGATTTGGCAAGCATAATGTCGGAGCCACCCTCATTGGATTGCTTCAAAATTCATTAAGTGGCAATGCCGGATCTTTACAATTGTCTTTACCAGCCCGTAATATCGGTCTTTCGGGTAGATTTACCTACAATTTTGATGATCGTTATATTGCCGAATTTAATTTCGGTTATAATGGATCCGAGCGATTTGCAAAAGCAAGACGCATGGGGTTCTTCCCTTCCTTTGGTCTATCTTATAATATCTCAAACGAATCGTTCTTTGAACCACTACGTGACGTGGTCAATAAATTCAAACTACGTGCTACGCATGGATATTCCGGAAATGATCAGATCGGTAGAGCACAGGACCGTTTCTTCTATCTTTCAGAAGTTAACATGAATGCCGGTGAAATTTCTTTCGGAGAACTGGGGGGCTATAAGAGACCTACTATTGCGATCAACCGATATGCCAATGAAGCCATCACCTGGGAGCGATCTCGTCAGACCAACTTCGGTATGGATCTGAGTCTATTTAATGCTATTGAATTAAATATTGACATTTATAAACAAATCCGTAGCAATATACTCACAAATCGGTCTTATATCCCCAGTACAATGGGTCTGAGAGCCCCTATTGTGGCAAATACCAATAAAGCAGAAAGCAAAGGTATGGATCTGACATTGAGCTATAATAAAAACTTGATGAACGGTTGGTATCTTCAGGGAAGAAGCACATTAACCTATGCCGTGAGTAAACGCTTGATCGTTGATGAACCGGCTTATCAAGAGCCTGGACGCTATACTGTCGGAACCTCCGCCTCACAAGAATTCGGATATATAGCTGAAAGACTCTTTGTAGACGATCAGGAAGTATTAAATTCTCCCGTTCAATTTGGCAAACCTGGTATTGATTATTTAGGGGGTGATATCAAATACAGAGATATCAATGGCGATGGCCAAATTACCGATTTAGATCGTGTAGCCATTGGCTACCCAACCACACCCGAACTGATTTATGGATTTGGAGGTACAGTGGGCGGTAAAGGTCTAGATTTCAGTTTCTATTTTCAAGGTTCAGCAAGATCTTCATTCTTTATCAATCCTGAAAACATCTCTCCCTTCTATCTCAACGGAGGTTCTCAAAATGGACTTCTAAGCGTGATCGCTGATAGCTACTGGAGTGAAGAAAATCGAGATCTATATGCTTTCTGGCCAAGATTAAGTGAAAATATTGTTGCCAACAACAACCAAAGATCCACATGGTGGATGCGTAATGGATCATTCTTAAGATTAAAAACTGTTGAAATCGGCTACACGTTCAAAGAAAGTTTAATGAATAGACTAAAAGCAAAAAATCTGCGGATTTATGCCAATGGAATGAATCTATTCGCGATCAGTTCCTTTAAAATGTGGGACGTAGAAATGGGTGGACGAGGTATCGGCTATCCGATTCAAGCCACCTATAATATTGGCTTACAGCTTGGTTTTTAAACAATACAAAATGATAAAACGCTCATGAACTGCAGTACGGGATCCCATCAATTGAACCCTGCGCAATCATTTCGATTGCAGACAAGCAACTCATGATTATTTATAAAAAATTATCCAAATGAAAAATTTAAAGATAAAAAAGATAAAACGCTACCTCATATATCTATCTGTTAGTACCATCGGTTTTTCCGCATGTGCAGATTATATTGATGTCGTTCCCGACAATGTCGCGACTATAGACAATGCGTTTTCATTGCGCAACGAAGCTGAAAAATTCTTATTTACCTGCTATGCATGGCTACCCAACAATGCCGATGCGCAGAGCAATACCGGTTTTTTAGCAGGCGATGAAGTATGGATTCCTGTAGCGCAACGCGAGATCTATCCAGCCAATAATTGGCGGATCGCACGTGGAGGGCAAAATGTGAATGCTCCCTTAGTAGATACCTGGCGCAGCGGCATGTGGACCGCTATCCGTGATTGCAATATCTTTTTAGAAAATGTTTCTAACACATCGAAAGTACCCGATTTATCCAGTGAAGATCGTTCGAGATGGATTGGAGAAGTCATGTTTTTAAAAGCCTACTACCACTATATCCTGATGCGCCAATATGGCCCAATACCCTTGGCACGTACCAATATTCCTTTGGATGCAAACCAGCAAGAAGTACGGGTAACACAACGACCTGTCGACGAAGTCGTGAACTACATCGTATCATTATTAGACTCGGCTTCAAACAGTGCTGTTCCCTTGATCATTCCGGATCAGGCTTCTGAATTAGGCCGCGTCACCAAGCCCATTATTCAAGCGGTAAAAGCAGAAGTTTTGTTGACCGCTGCCAGTCCCTTATTCAATGGTAATTCAGATTTTCAGACAGTCCGTAACAAGGATGGGGAACCTCTTTTTAATCCCGTATATGATGCTTCTAAATGGGCGCGTGCCGCCGAAGCGGCCAAAGCCGCAATTACAGCAGCAGAATCAGCCGGTATCACATTTTTCCCCTTTCGGAAAACGGAATATGGACAGTTTAAGATGAGTGATGAAACTGCACAAGTACTGGGTATAAACTTAGGTTTCAATGAGCGCTGGTCTTCCGAGCACATCTGGGCAAATCCTAATTATCAAGCTTGGAATATCCAGCGTGATGCCATGCCATTACTCACCATTGATGCTGTAGTAGGTACTGCAAGACAGCATTTAAGCGCACCGATCAAAATTGCGGAAATGTTTTACACCAAAAATGGCGTACCCATCAATGAAGATAAAACCTTGGACTTTACCAATCGATTTACATTAAGAACAGCTAAGAATGAAGAACGCTTTCATATTAAAGAAGGCTATACGACAGCTCGGCTAAATTATGACCGTGAATCGCGATTTTATGCATCATTAGGTTTTGATGGCGGTATCTGGTTTAAATTTGACACCAAGAGCTTATCCGATGAAGATACTTATTACGTACAGGCAAAACTCAATCAACCCGCAGGGGCAAATAATCACGGATGGATCAATGAAACAGGGTATTTCTTAAAAAAACTGGTTAACTGGGAACAAGCTTTTGCCAGCAGTGGCGTGAGTTACAAATCGTACCCTTGGCCAACGATCCGTTTGAGTGATATCTACCTGATGTATGCCGAGGCCTCAAATGAAGCCAATGGACCATCTACAGAAGTTTACACCTATTTGGACCGCATCCGTGAACGTGCGGGATTGGCCGGTATCGTCGAATCCTGGAGTTCATTTTCAACCAATCCCAGCAAACCAAATACGAAAGATGGTCTACGCGAAATCATTCAGCGTGAACGCATGATCGAATTGGTATTTGAAGGAAAGCGCTATTGGGATCTCCGCCGTTGGAAATTGGCGGTTAATTATTTCAACCAAAATATCACGGGATGGAGTGTTAACCAAGAGGTGACCAGTGATTACTACCGCTTACGCACGCTCTATGCACAAACATTCGTCGCCCCACGTGATTACTTTTGGCCGATCGCACAAGGAGAATTAACCGTAAACCCTTCACTGATGCAAAATTTGGGTTGGTAGCCCTTATTTCATTATAGCTGATACAAGATAATTATGAACATGAATCAAACAAAACTGTATATTTTCACATTACTCCTGCTGACAGCAGCATTGAGTAGTTGTAAGGAGGAGTTTAAGACAGCTCAGGTAACTAATGCTGCTGCTCCACAACCGGTAAGCAATGTCCAGGTCGAAAATTTACCGGGAGCAGCCCGTATCCATTACACACTTCCAAAAGATCAGGATCTGCTTTATGTACGCGCGACCTACACGTTGGCATCTGGACAAGAAATGGAGGTAAAATCATCCTATTACAACAACTCGTTGCTTGTAGAAGGATTCGCGGATATGAAACCGCATGATATTAAGCTCTCTACCGTAAACCGAAGCGAAATTAGTTCAACACCGGTAACCGTCCCGGTCACTCCATTGGAAAATCCGATCTGGGATACTTTTAGAAGTTTAGAAGCAATTGGAGCCTTCGGCGGAATACGGATAACTGCTGATAATGAAAAGGAAAAAAATCTGACCATTATGGTCATGGTGGATTCCTTAGGAGAGTGGGTTCCATCTGTAGACAATATTTATACATCGACAAAACAGATCAATAGAACCATTCGCGGATTTGCCCCTAATCCGAAACAATTTGCGATCACCATACGCGATAAGTACATGAATTTTACGGATACCATGGTGACCACCATTACACCCCTATTCGAAACTGCATTGCCAAAATCCCGTTATAATGCCATTAGTTTACCTACTGATGCTAAACAACAGTATACCTCGACAGGATTATCAAAAATGTGGGATGGCGATATCATCAATTGGCCCAATATATCACTTACTGATGTCACAATCAATGGTCCGCAATGGATCACTTTTGATACAGGAACTTTAGCCAAAATGAGTAGGATCGTCATCTGGAATTATCCGGAATACACCAATAATGGCCGGATGTATTACTACGGTGGAAATGTGAAAACTTTCGAAATCTGGGGTTCAGACAATCCTCCTTCAGATGGCAGTTGGAATAATTGGAAACTGCTCGGAAACTTTGAAAGCAAAAAGCCTTCAGGATTACCGATGGGTCAGCAGACCGATGAAGATTACCAGCTCGCCAATTCGGGACTTAGTTTCGATTTTGATGTCAGTGCTCCAAAGGTGCGCTATCTTCGCATAAAAACTTCAAAAAACTGGCAAGGTTCTTCATTTATGGCAATCGCAGAAGTTCAGGTATATGGAGACCCTCGCTAACGGGGACCACCATTTATTTTTAAGACAAAAATTATGAAAACACAACTCATTAAAATAATAGGTAAGAGCATGTTGCTTGGCGTCGCGCTACTTCATCTTTTCAGCTGCTCAAAAAGTGATGATTATAAAAAATATATAAAGGACGGAGAAATAAGCTACACTGGAAAAATAGATTCAATACAAGTTTATTCTGGAAAAGAAAGGGTATATATCACCGGTCTATTTATGGCTGATCCAAAAATCGAACGATTGAAAGTCTATTGGGACAATCGACAAGATTCTACCGAGCTTACGATCAATAGAACATCGGGAGTAGATACTTTAAAATTATCTTTACCCATCAGAGAAGGGGTACATAATTTTGAATTTATCACTTTTGATGGACAGGGAAACAAATCACTCAGCGTTTTTAAAACCGGTATTTCCTATGGTGAACGGTATGGATCTGGTTTACTCAACCGTCCTTACTACACGACCGGATATTTTGCCGGCGATCAGAACACCACCATTGCTTGGGGTGGCATTGATCTGACCAGCGGAGCAACATTTACAGAAGTCGAGTACACCAATACTGCAGGAAAGCTGGTCATACAACGTGATTCTATCCATATAGGTGAAAGTATATTAAAAAACTACCTTCCTGGAAAACCGTACCGGTATCGTACCCTGTTTATCCCCGACACCTTAAGTGTTGATACATTTTACACCAACTATGTCACACAGATATTGCCCAAAGAAATTTATCTAAAAAATATGAATTTCCCTTTTCAAACTGCTGCCATGGCGGGCAGCAGATGGGGTACTCCAGCAGATTGGCAATTGAATGATGCCGCAAAAAACTTTAAACATACCGACAATAACTTCTATGGCGGAATAGAGATCCGCTCCAACCAAGCTTGTTTATCGCTGGAAGCGGGATGGTGGCAATGGGCTACACCATCGCCAAACCTAGCTCCGATTGTCAATGGAAAAATGTATCAAACGACCAACCTTCAACCTGGAAAATATCGGTTTACCATTACTAAACTGGACAAAGGAGCTGCCGGAACCGTCCATTTAGTTGCTGCTAAGGGAACCCAATTACCTGACCAGGCTAATTTAGCTGCTGCAAGTTTAGCTTATAAGGTTATTTCAGGAACCGATGCTGTATTGGAATTTAATTTATCCGAAGCAAGTGCCGTCACCATCGGACTGTTGGGCAACATGCCTGGAACAGCAAGTGATGGATCATACATCAAGATAACTGGCAATATGACTTTTGATGTTTTACCATAAAAAAAGAAAATATGAAAAAAAGATATTTCTATCTGCTGATGCTCGGTTTAACCGTGCAGGCATGCGCCAAATCAACATCTGATCTCTTACCTGTAAAGCAAATCGAAAATCCGGAAGGAATTGCGCTTCCAGGCTTGGGAAAATTAGCATTTTCCAATGTAACCACCTCCGGAGCAATGCTTAAGGGAATGGTAACCAGTAAAGGCGGAGCACTAGTTACCAATCGAGGCGTTTGCTGGAACACAAGTCCCAACCCTACAATTGAAAACAATCCGCACGAAGCTACGGTAAGTAAAGGATCAGGAGAATTTAGTGTTCAGCTCAATTCCCTCGTACAGTCTACCACCTACTACATCAGACCATATGCCAAAAACAAAGGTGGTGTTGCGTACGGAGATCAGATTATTTTAAAAACAGCAGATATACAATCTGTCAATTTCGCCCAGACACCGATTTTTATTATCGGGTCATCGCAAGCGTATTACGACGTAGAGATTTTGAGCAGTGGCGGAGGAGCGGTCACGGAGCGTGGTGTTTGTTGGGGCACAGAAGAAAATCCGACGATCACGCAAAACAAATCGGCACACGGAGCAAACGGTATTGGCAAATTTCGAATCGGATTAGCAAATTTAACTCCACAGACCAACTATCATCTTCGCGCATATGCTATCAATGAAACCGGGGTGAGCTACGGAACCAATATTGCCTTTCGAACAATTAAGAAAGGTAACGTCACGTATACATTCAACAAATCAAGTAGCCCTACAGCGGAAGAGCTTGCTGCATACTCACGCCTACAAGTAGCGATTGACAGTGCTGTTTGGTATGCGAATCAATATACATCAGCGACTAAGCATGTATACCTCAATTATGTTCCCGGGGTTGCTACCGCTGATGCGAATAATGAAGGATGGATGAGATTTGGAACAAATACTTCTTACCAAAATATCCGAACGATGCTACATGAAATGAACCATACATTTGGAACAGGCACAACAAGCTGGTGGTCACAGCAAGCAATAAGTGCTGGAAAATATCAATTTACCAATGGAAACAACATGTTAAAATTGATCAATTTAGATCAAAATGCGGTGATAAGTGGCGATAGCCAGCATTGGTGGCCATATGGTCTGAATCAAAATTCCGAAGTCAGCTCAAGTTGGGACTATGTGTACAACTGTTTGCTTATTGAAGCGATGCGTAAAGATGGGATGACGAGCCATAGCGGAAGTTATACACCATAATTATTGTTTAAAGCGTTAAATCAACAATAAAGTTAGTTTAAGATCTTAAAGCCTCAGTCTGCGGATTGAGGCTTTAAATTATCGAACTTTTTCATTGTTTCAACACAGGTGTTTGACACATAGTAAAAATCAGGTCCGGGCAGTCAACTTCGAATCAAACAATGAGTGCCTTTCCAATGTCCAATATATTGATCGCTTATATCTAATTCCCTTTTATTCATCTCAAAGTGACATCATGAACAACATGCTATCCAGCTTGTTGCCGCATCACGTTCCAGAAATTATAGTCCATCATGGGTGCTTTTGAAACACCTACATGATGTCCGATGGTTACAATCTGTCCACGATGGTAGGTCGTATGGATGATGAGATGCTGGAGATATTCGTACTTTGGAAAGTTTGACGAAAACCATTCTGACTCTATTAACAGGGGATCGTTCATCGCTTCGTAATTTCCCTTTACATAAGAGGCTAAGAGTTTAGCTTCATTTACTAAGTTTTCCATTTCATGTTCAATATCTACCGTTGTGGCCATGTACTCAAAACTCGGTGTCTCTGTTTCACGGATCATCGATGACCAGTACAACTGCGTATCACTGATATGTTTTACGGTCTTTGCGATACTGTTAAAACTCGACGGACATTCCTTTTGCAACAATTCCACAGGGTAGTTTCCCAACCAATTTATCAATTGTTCTGTAACCCAGATGTTGTAATCAACACTGTTGGTAATTAATGTTTTTAAACTCATTTTAAATTCTTTTTTAGTTTATAATTATGCCGGTCCTTCAATAAATCTGTTTTGCCATTACATCTTTATTAATTAAAACCTTTGCAAATTAAGATGTTCTCAATAATTCAATCAGATCAACATCTACTGGAAACTTGGTTATTTTCTAACTTAAATTTAGTGATTTTTCCAGATATAACACACTACTGAATAAATAGATACGCAAGTAAATTCAAATATTGAGTAAATTTTCGAATCTACTATGATCGCTTTTCTTGAACCAACATTATTGAGAGAAGTTATTTAAATAAGCGGTATGAAAGAATAAACAAAATTCTAAAAATCCATGTTTTCGTGGATTGACCAGTAATCACACAGCCATTAAATTTGTTAGAGCAAAAGATAAAAACGCACGTATGAAGAAACGGGTGTTTAATTTATATAATGCATTAAAGAGAAAATCGACTAATGAATAAATAAATTTAAAAGGATGAAAAAGACAAATTTATTACTGATAGCTATAAATCTGATGCTGCTAACTGCTTGTTCAAAGGATAATAACAGCAAGCCAGATGGTGGTGAAAATGGATATCCATCCGCGTTAAAAGGAACAATATATTATGACTGGGCAACCGAGGGAATCCTCAAAGTGAGTTTACCAGATGCGGTTGGATCCACCTTTATTCCCGATAACTCCAAACTCAACAACTTCGACATTTCAAGAGATGGCAAATACAAGCTTACGGTCGTGAATGAGCAAACGTTGGGCAAATATCCCATACGCTTTACCCTCAGTGACATTGCCAACGGTGGCATAGTAGAGGAGTTTGTATACCACAGCCCAGGACTGAATGCATACTGTAAGGGATATCTTTCGCCCGACAACAGCCATATCGTTGTGCTTTCGAACGATAAGGCAGACGGTATCACGATTTTAAAACGAAATGGCGACTTGGTCATCCGTATCTACAATATCAACGGGGAAGAGCTGGGTTTTAATGACCAGCGTTTATGGCTGCCTGGCAACGCGCTTTTGATTACGCATAAGAATTATATTATACGCTTGGCCCCACCCTATACATCCGGAACTTTGCTAAAAGAGATGAAATATGAGGACTGGGGCGACGTGGCAGTCAATCCCGCAGGCAACCAGCTCGCTGTGCGCATTACAAACCATGTGTATACCATGGATATGGATGGATCCAACTTGAAACAGGTAACTACCAGCAATTTTAAAGAAGCCGTACCTGAGTTTTCGCCAGATGGAAAACACCTGCTCGTAGGCACTGAATACAGGCAGACCGGGCCATTTGGCTGGATGTGGTCATTGAAGATTATCCCTAACGATGGCAAAGAGTATAATGTAGATCCGATTGCGCCAAATACAGCCGGTGTCATACCCGTTGTTCTAAAAGGCAAAGAAAAGATTGAAACGGCAGGCGGACAGATGATCTGGCGTTAATGTATAACGTAATAAGAAAACTATGAAAACGACACATTCAGCATTGCTTATGGTATTTATTTTATTACTAACAGGCTGTGCAAAAGAGAATAATGAACAGGAGGCAAACCAAAATTTCAACGAGACGTATGGGGGTACCCCGTTTAAAGGCACGGCCACAGGCATCCGTTCCCAAAATGGGGCTGATGATTACACCTGGAAAGGTGAAGGTCGAATTGCATTGATTGAAGCCACAGCAGACTCCGTATCGATGGTATTTATGGCCGATTTTGGTGATCTGGGAGAAATGAATTTTAAAGTGCGTGGCAAATACGATCGCTCTACATACCGAATGGATACAACAGATCCAAGCATTTTCTTTCGCATTATCGACGAAAACATCCTAGGTGCGATCAAGAATACGCAACAAGAGATGTCATTCGAAGGGGGCCTAAAAAAGGAAACAGCAAGCATGATTATGCGCGTGAATTTTAAAGAAGAAAACGGTCCCTTCCCCAAAGGATCGTCACTCAAGCTTACTTTTGATACGCGTCGCACGATCGATGATGGAGACGACGGAGAAGGGTGCAAGATGCGTCTGGTACCTATATGGAGTCCATCAGGAGTAACTATGGGGATGGTCCCAGATTGTTAATATGCTGATTAATCTGTAATTTCAAAAAACGATCAATTAAATAATGTACAAAACCCTGTTACTTTTTGCGTATTTAGTACTTTCCATCGCCAATACATCTGCGCAATCACCAGAGGAATTGACGCAATATAGCGATAGTCTTTACAGGCAGTTGCAGCAGATCAAAGACACCGAAGAAAAAGCATTGGCATTGTTGGATCTGAGCTTTTTTTGGTCCGATTACAATACAGAAAAAGCATTATACTATGTTTCCGCTAGCAGAAAATTGCTGGGTGATAAAGCCAATACGGACTATTACCAAGGACTGCTAAGTTTCTATCTCGGAGCTATCCAGTTTGACATCGATCCTGCGCAGGCAAAGAAACTCTACATGCAGGCCGAAAACTTCCTCAACCGTGATATACCAACGAAAAGCAAAATTTCTGCGACACGTTACCGAGGCCGTTTGTGGGGAAGCTATGGCGCACTTTTGCAACGTGAAGGAAAAGCGCACGAGTATGTGCAGGTGCTTATCGACAAAGTTATTCCCATGGCCAAGAGAATAAAAGACTCTACCCTGTGGGGCAATAATCTTCAGAATGTCGCTATGGCTTTGATGAATCTACAGAAATACAGTAAAGCCGAGCAATATTACAACAATGCCTTGACCTTACTGCACGACAGGAATGCAGCGGCCGAGCAACGTTTTACCCTCTTTGTTAATGCAGCACGCAACGCGTTGCTGAATAATAAATATACACATTCCCGAATCTTTTTGGACAGTGCTTCCCATACCGCAAAATCAGTATCAGCTTCCTCCTACCTTCCAACCTACTACAGCGTAGAGGGAAGCTATTGGGAAAAACAACGAGATTTCGACCGTGCCCATACTTATTTCGAAAAAGCACTGGTTGGCGCAAAAGAGCAACGTAACAGCGATATGGTTGCGTCTATATTATTCAGCCAATCCGCGGCATTTCAAACAGCAAACAAGCCCGCATCAGCGATGAGGAAACTGCGCGAAGTGCTTCCTTACATCGAAAAAAATCCTTCCTTGAAGAATAAAGAAATGGTGTATTACAATCTAGCAACGACTGCGGTACAGCTAGGTGCCTATCAGGAGGCTGTAAAATGGTTTGAAAAACATAAAATTGTACTCGATACCCTTCTTGCAGATAAAGGCACGGCGCTCACGCTGGAATTGGAAAAGAAGTATCAGACCAGTGAGAAAGAAAATGAACTCCTCCGCGTAAAAGCAGCCCATCAGCAGCAACAGCTTAAAATGCAGCGCACACGCCTGTTTGCCGGCATTTTCCTGCTCACATCAATTGTACTGGGTATGCTCAGTCTCATTTGGTACATATCGTTCAGAAACAGAAAAAAAATAACGGCACAACGGGAAAAACTTAACCTCTTCAACGCCATGGTTCAAGGACAAGAGAAAGAACGCAGCCGTATAGCGCGCGATCTGCATGACGGTCTAGGCGGTATGCTAGCCAGTGTAAAGCTCAAATTGTCAGCTGTTGCAAATAGAGCGGCAGAAGCACAGCCACAAACAGATTCAACAATGCATTTATATACAATTATCAAGCAAATGGACGACTCGGTGAATGAACTTCGACGAATCGCCCGAAATATGATGCCCGAGTCTTTATTGTATATGGGGCTGGAAGTATCCCTACGCGATCTATGCAATGCGATGAACCAGCCACAGCTAAAGATAGACTTTCAAGCCACTAACTTGCAGACAGATTACAACCAGTCTTTTCTGATTGCTGTATATCGTATCGTGCAGGAACTGCTCACCAATGCAGTAAAGCACAGCGGTGCAACCCTGATCTGGGTACAATGTTCAGAGGCAGATCATTATTTTTATATCACCGTAGAAGATAATGGCAAGGGATTTGATCCGTCTATACAGGCCCCCACAAAGGGAGGGATAGGATTATCTAATATCCGTAACCGGGTAGAGATTTTAAATGGCCACTTAGAAATTGATGCTGCCATAGGTAAAGGCGCATCATTTCACATTCAATTTGAACTAATCAAATAATATGCTTTCAGTAATTATCATCGATGATCATCCGCTCGTACTCAACGGCTTCGAGTTTATCTTGAAAAACACTTCGACAATCAAACTACGCGGTTCATTTAACAGCGCAGAAGATGCTTTCGAATTTTTAGCAACCGAAGCTGTAGATGTGGTCCTTATGGATATCAATATGCCCGAGATGAATGGTATTGATGCAACAGAAATCATCAAAAAAAAATATCCAGATACCCAGGTCATTGCGATCAGCAACCATAACGAGGAAAGTATCGCATTGCGTATGCTAAAAGCCGGAGCAATGGGATATCTGCTAAAAAATGTATCTACCGACGAATTGATCGAAGGAATAAAGGCTGTGGTAAGGGGCGAGCAGGTACTAAGCAAGGAGATGAGCTTTATTTTAAACAACAAGAAAGACCACATACCATCCATTAGCCAACGCGAGCGCGAAGTGCTTACGCTGATGGCTCAGGGACATACTACGGCAAAAATCGGAGAACAGATGTTCATCAGTCCATTAACAGTAGAAAGCCACCGCCGCAATTTGCTGCAGAAATTTGGGGTAGCCAATACAGCCTCCCTAATTCATAGAGCCACAGAAATGAAGTTCATCTAGATTACAGCAATTTTAGATGTTTGGGATGCACAGATGATGTTTTCCTGTAAAAAAGATATAGACTAATTTCTCATGACCGAAGGGGTCATGGAAGATCCACCCAAACCTGTAAGGGAAATGATATGGACACTTACGCAGCAGTAAAAAAGCTAGCTTCTTTAGGTTTTTATTTAATACCATTAATAAATTTACATTATTTCTGACTTTATCAATACTCCTCCCAGAATACATTAATGAAAAATCATATATGTCTTTTAAATAATAATGAGACTATTTGAAAAGGGATTGAAACAAATCTGCTATAATGATTTTTATATTTTGATGTAACTTTCAAAAAATACGATGATACTTTAATTGAATCGTTTACCGTGTTAAAAAAACTGATAAACTTAAATGGTTCTGGTCATTGCTCCAGGTATGATACTGCTTTTATTGTTCCTCCATTACATTTTGCTATGGGTTGATGAAAGAATCAGTTAAAAAGTGAAGAAAAATCCTTGGTTAGTGTATTAAACTCAAAATAAACCAAATATGAAAAGAAGAACTTTTTTACAGGCCTTAAACCTAGGTATCGCCTCTGCAACGCTGTACAATGGAGCAGGACAAGCCATGACGCTGACATCTCTCCTGGACAATAAAACACAGGAAAAAGAATTGGCCTATCATCGTATCCAGGAAATCAAATATTCCACTGTTCAGATGAAATACCCCCGGCTTGTCGGAAAAAATGCACGTCTTGACCTGCATGGATATGGCCCCAATGTCGAGATCTGCTGTATCACAACAGACAAAGGTGCGATGGGATGGGCCTCACTCCGCGGATCAAGAAGAGATGCAGAGCAGATCGCAAAAGAACTTCTTGGTAAAAAAGTATCGGAGATTTTTGCCGCTGATATCGGAACTTTAGAAGCTAGACATATCCCTTTTGACATGGCTCTCCATGATCTCGCGGGTATTATATTGCAGAAACCGGTTTATGAATTACTAGGAAGAAAAACACCGTACCTGACCGATTACTATAGTGGCATGATCTACTTTGACGATCTCGAGCCTTCGGAAAAGCCTGCAGGTATCGACCGTTTATTGGAAGAATGTCGATATGATTATGAAGTCGGATATCGACAGTTTAAACTCAAGATCGGTAGAGGTCACAAATGGATGCCCTATAAAGAAGGCCTACAGCGTGATATCGATGTTACCAATGCCGTCGCAAAAGCTTTTCCAGATTGCGGTATTTTAGTGGATGGCAACAACGGTTTCTCCGTTGACCAATTCATCCAGTATCTCGAAGGAATTCCTTCAGTAAAGCTATTCTGGATAGAAGAACCATTCCACGAAACCGTCGCAGATTATCAAAAGTTGAGAAGTTATATAAAAAAAACAGGGAGAATTACCTTATTGGCAGATGGCGAAGCCGATCCGGATCCAAAGCTTTTACAAGAGCTTTTTGAAAAGAAACTATTGGATGTACATCTTACCGATATTGAGGGTCTCGGTTTTACAAACTGGAGAAAGCTGATGCCCGAATTGAAGAAATTGGGTGTGCAGGCATCGCCTCACGCATGGGGTTCTCTACTTAAGACACACTATACGGCACATCTCACAGGCGGACTGGGCAATACGATCACGATAGAAGGAGTAACAAGTACATCGGAAGATGTTGATCTATCTGGATATAAGATACAAAAAGGCAAATTGATTCCACCGAATACAGCTGGATTTGGCATGCCTCTCTTGAAAAAGATCTAAAAAAAAAAGTGGCTCAGACTTTTAATTGATAAATGTTCTTGACCAATTACGATCCCTCACATCACCGTGATGTGAGGGATTATACTTTTATCTTTAATGTTAGATAATAGTACAGCTGATTTGCACATGAGATCAATTTGGACAAATCTGTATATATGCCTATACTTCTAACAGAAAAGGATGATTATTGATTCAATATGGAAAGCATTATTTACCTGTAGTCCGATATTTGGAATTGTTTTTGCTGCAATAGACGATATTATTGGATTTTTAACGCACATGAATATACGCACCCTTATACTTGCAATTTTTCTATTTCCCTTTATAGCAATTTGTCAAAAAATAATTGCACCTGGTGGTTCTGAAATTAACACATCGTTCCTTAAGCCCCAAAAATCACTATATACGGTTTACTATGTTAAGGATACCAGCTGGACTAAAAAGGGAACTATGACGTATGACATCACTTACGACGCAAACCAGCTAATATACAACTACAAATATACGGACAAGAGCAATGAGTGGTCTGTTAGCAGAACCTCCATAGCGGACGCTAAGACGCTGAAGTCAATCAGTTATCAATCGGAAAGCAGTAATAGTAAATTAAACCTCGAATTTGGAAACACGATAAAAGGAAATTATTATTCTAAAAAAACGAAAAAAAATAAAATATTAAATCTGAAAACTCCATCTTCATTTATTGATTTCAACCTAGCGGATAATATGATGACGACCTTACCGCTTACAGTAGGTTATAAAGGAACATTCTCACAATTTTATTATGATGATAATACGGATACTTTAGTATCAAACTACAGAATTAAAGAAGTGAAAAGCTACGCTTACCGCTCACCTAAAACCGGAAATCACGATACCTGGCTAGCCTCGGTATTAGAAGAAAACACAGGTGCCATCTACAATTTTGTAATCGACAAAAAAGATCACCGGTTATGGCAAAGAGAAATGTCTCTGGGAAATGGCATGTGGGAGATTTGCATTAATGAGGAGCTGGATTACCAACCCATAAAAAATCAATTCAATAAAGAACAGTCGATAAAACAGATTTCTACAGGCAATAGTGTGATCACGGGAACAGCATACGCGAAAGATAATACGGGTAAAAAACTGGGAGGGTTGGTCAATACTGCGAAAAAACAATTTGCTCCCAAAGGGACAGAAATCACGCTTTTCCCGAATTCAGCATACTATGAAGAATGGGTGGGGGTAAATAAAAAGATAAAAAAACAGGGAAAAATCCCTGAGGTTCCTTTAGATGTTAACTTTGGAACAGCAATCAAAAAAACAAAAGTGTACGATGATGAGGGGCATTTTGAGTTTGCAGATCTTCTACCGGGTACTTATGTGATCATGGCTAGTTTCGATTTTACAAATTCGTACAACTATTCGTATGTCACCGGGTATACTAATTATTACAACTACTGGGGGTATACTGGCTCTAACACAAATTACGGTTCTGCCAAACAGCATTATAGAGATCAGGCCAATGTCGAAAAGCTTGTGACCATTGACAGCGATGGAGACAAAAAAGATATCAACTTGAGAGATTAGCACGGTATCACGCAAAGTCTACTATCAATTTAGCTTTAATTCCCCTACAGAATATACAAATAAAAAAGCCGACAGGATTTTTCCTATTCGGCTTTTTTATTAAATAAGTATATTTTTCGTTTTTTGCTTCTCCATCCTAATCTGGCAAAGTAACCTTTCCGATAAAAGGGTATTCCTCTACTGTATCAATTGCTTCCGAAATCTGGTAGCATAACTGATAGGTATCCTGAAGGTTTTCTGAAAATTGAAAAAACTGATCTTTTTTTACTTTTTCAAAGATCCAGATCGGATCTAAAGGATTTGAATTGTACTTCGTAATAATTGCAGTATATCCATTTTTTTGAGCTTCTACAAGTCTCTCTTTTGTAATATTTGCTAATTTCATATTATACTAATGTACAAAAAATAATTTTAAGCATTAAGTTAAAAACCGGCAAAAAACACTTAAAAATCTGAAAAAACAGCTGTTTTTATCCAAAAAAACATCTATTTCGCCTAAAAAAAATAAAATTACCAATGTAACAAAAGAAGTAATAGGAGTTACACAAAGTCCAACCAACTCACTATCTAACTTTCTAACCTTGCAATTACTAAGTACTACAATCTAATTACTAGTAAGTAACCAGTAAAGGAGTAACATAAATTCTAACCCATTCACCTTCTAACTTTCTAACCTAAAAATTATGAACTCTAACTAACTAACTAACTAACTAACTAACTAACTAACTAACTAACTAACTAACTAACTAACCTAAACACTTATGCTACTAAAAATTTCTCTTTATATGATTTCTCGAAATATTGCCCTAAAGACCGGATTCTTTCAGTGTCAATTGTAGAAATATAGCGATGAAACATCTGTTCAGTGGTATGTCCGGTTGCTTCCATTAATAAAGATGTCGGGATCTTACCGTAAAAATTCGAAGCGAAGCTTCTACGTCCGATATGGCTGGCAATTGCCTCCCATTTGTGTACAAGCATTTCAACTGACCTAAATCCCTTCCTTTTTCGCACTTTAACGAGGTTGTTTATCCCTACCAATTTGGCGACCTCTTTGATCTGGAGATTGTATTTATGGGCAGAAAGTTTTTCTGGAAAAATATTAGCATTTTGAGATAAAATTGTCAATGCAACGGGATGTAAAGGCAAGAGGATATCTTTTTGTGTTTTTTGTTGCACAAAGGACATACAGGGTTTTCCATGTATAATTTCCATATTTTCCATGTTGAAATTCATAAAATCAGAGACACGCTGGCCGGTATAACAGCTGATGATAAGCCAATCTTTTGCTGCCTTCAGATCGTCTGGAACCTCAGTTCTTTTGATTCTGATTAATTCGTCCTCATTTAGCGTCACAAATAAGTTTGTTTTCTTTTCCCTCGGAAGCTCCAGTTCATAAACATATGTACGAACACCTCTCTTTTCCAGAAAATTAAGAATAGTCCTAACAAAATAAATGGTTCGGTGAATGGTACTTCGATTATAGGCTTCAAAGTCGCCAAATTCAAGAAATTCTTTAACAAAATTAGCATTAACCTCCGACAATAGAAGATGTCTTTTCCGATTACCTTCAAAACGTTCAAGTAAATGAAGAAATACCATATAACGTTTTAATGTAGAGGCCGAAATTAAATGTAATCGACTATTGATATAGGTTTCTATATGCTCTAACAAACTATCTTTTGGATAACCAATTTTTGAGCTTGCGCTATATTTCTTTATAATCTGTTGCAACTTATATGGAGAAAGCAGCATGGTATTTTTAATAGTTTCTAAATATTCAGCTAGAGCAATTTTCAGATTGTCCAGCTTATTATTCAATTTTTTAAATTTCTTTAAATAGATATTTGTAGGTCTTTGCTTCTCCTCGTCCCACATGGAGGGACATATTTTTAGCGGAGTCTTCATTAGATGTTCTTTCTGAAACTCATCAAAAATTCTAATAAAAATCGTGGCTGTTGGGTTGGGATTCTGCAGGGTAAAATCAAAATTAATCATTGAACTGTCTCGTTATTTATCTGTGAATAAAGATAATACCATATTCGCAGAAGTCCAATTCAGACTACATTCACCCTACTCAAATGTAATAACTTTTTCCTAAGAAAAAGATAATGTATTTATTATTTTCTTAGGAAATCGATATTTATATCATCTATGCTAAACACGCTAATTTTAGAAATTAAACTTCAGTTATTAATCAACTCTAAAACTCAGACAAAATTTTTATCATTAAAAATCAATTAGTTGCATATAAAAAGCAGTCTGAATTGGACTATTAATTTGCTCCATTTTAGATATTGTTAATAAACTAATACGGACCAACGATGAACGAGAAAAGATTACAAAAAGAACGATATGTAGCTCCAAAAATAGAGTGGATATTAATAGAAATGGAAAGTTGCTTCGGTTTTTATCCAGAAAAATTATCCTACGAGGATAAAGTTGAAATAGAGAGCACGTTACTAACGCATAAAATAGAAGACAGTTACAACAACTAAACCCACCACATTAAACATTTGACATTCAGCAATATAACTATCAGACACACTCATTATAATTTTCGATAACAGTTATGGCTATAAAAATTAAGATTGCATTTGCAGATGATAGTATTTTACAACAAATAATGATCAGAACCATAATCGATCAAAGTAATACGTTTGATCTACTTTTTAATTGTAATAATGGCAAAGAGCTGGTTGATCAACTGGAGACTTGTACCGAATTACCTCAAGTATGTCTTATTGATTTACATATGCCTTTGATGAACGGAATAGAAACAGCTAACAGAATTAGAGGAAAATTTCCTTCTATTAAGGTCTTTGGTTACACGAGCTCAATTAAGGATTCCGAAATAGAGGTATTCTATAAAAGCGGAGTAAAAATGATATTCAATAAGTCCAATATAAATATCACGCTACAGCAAATACAGCGCTTCTTAACTGCAAACACTTAGCTAGTGGTAGAAAACCTCTACAGAGATAATTTTCTAATCTGATTAAATAATGAATAAAACCTTACTGCGACATTTAGGGATATACTTCCCTCTGGTTATTTTAGGTATGCAAGAAGCTATGGCCCAATCTGTCTCTGCAACGATAAAAATCAATCTCAATCCTTTTTTATCCATAGCTATTCTATCGGGAAAGAAGGAGCAAAATACTGACGTACAACTGCAAAACTATACCCCATTAGAAATAACCGCTATAGGCCCATATCAAATGGAAGTGAGAAGCAGTGACGATCAGGAATTTAGCCGTATAGCCATTACAGAAATACCAAATAATTCAATCACAATGATGATCACGCGACAATGTTCATCAGCAAGAGATCAAAAGGTTTACTCAAACAAGACGATATCCAAAATGGGTGGAAGGTTTAAAATAGGTTTCATTGATAATACAGGGTCAAAAAAACCTTTAATTATTTCGGTTACTTCGCTGTGATTTTTTTTGAATGAAACTGACACAACCCTAAGCAAGTCTCCATTCAATTCAACATTTAATGCAAATTTTAAAACACCAAAGATGTAATTATGAAGATTCAAATGGAAAAAGATCAAGAAAAATTACCCAATGTAGCAAATTTCTATACCTTTATAAATAAGCTTTTAAATGCGCTATTTTATGATCAATCCATCATCAACCGAAAGATGCAGGAGGTTGATACTATTCTTAAAAATGAAAACATACAATTAACCGGAAAAGCCTTTTTCGCAATAATACATACACTCGGATTAGATCTAGCGCTCATATGTCAACATTATTTTAAAGATATGCCTATTATCCGATTGAAATATCCGGAATATGAAATTAAAAAGCTATCTGATTTATTTTTGAAGACAAATATAAATATTACGGCATCAACACATATAGAAGAATCACCATTAAGCGAAATATTTAATAAAAATTATGACCATCTTCTGGCCTATGAAGTATATGCTTTAGCTATTGCCGTTGGAATAGAAACACCTATTCTTTTTGATTATCTATATGGCAAGAAAAAGAAGAAGCTCATATTAAGATTTGAAATTATCGATCATGGAATGAATAGTAAAGAGAAGGTCAATTCACTACCTGATCACGAAATAATTCCAGTAGACTTACCTGTCCAGAAGTTTATCCGTAAAAAAAACATATCCAGAGAACAAAAAGGACAGCTCTACAGTATCCTTGACTATATGATCAACTATACAGATTTTTTTCTCACAGATCGTACTGCCGTAGAAATTACCAAGGAAATTGAGAATAACTATCAGCATTTTAAACCCCCATTACATATCAATAATTTGATGAATAAATTCGTGGGAAAAGATTTGACCAGGATCAAAATAAATACGATTAAAACAGACGGAGAGATCTCAAAAAAAGAAAAATTCATCTATACCAAAACCTCTAAAAAACAGGAGGCAATAAACGAAGTCGTTCGTTATATTAAACCTGAAGATCGGTCACGAGTAGTTAAGTTTACTAATTATAAGAACACCAGATTAAAAAACGATAAAGAAAAAGAAAAGGCAGAAATGGAAGCAATAGATAAATTGTATGACCTTATTGCGAATAACCCTGGTCAACCATTGTCTTTTTATTTAACAATATCGAATATCAAAGTACGTACCCTTGAATTCCAGCTCCAAAAACTGATAGAAGCAGGTAGATTAGCATATCGTGAAACGACTAAACCCGCCTCCTACTGGCCCGTTAACAGAAACGACTGAAACAACTTGCACAGTAATAAGTAACCTGGTCTAATTACTAAATACGATCAAGTAAAGAAGTAACCAGTAACGCAGTTACAAAAGATCTGACCAACTGACCAACGCACCTTCTAGCTTTCTTTCTAACCTTCTCCCCCCCACCTAGCAATCCTCAACACTTTGTGGAAAAAATAATCGGACCACTGTTCCTTTTCCTAGGGCACTAGAGAGGTTGACGGTTCCGCCCATAAACTCCATTAAATCTTTTACCAATGATAATCCAATTCCCGTACCTGCTATATGGGACGAATTGCTTCCCCTGACCTGCATCAGCACTATTTTAGATAATTCATCACCGGGAATACCAATTCCATTATCTTCAAAAACATAGACAATACCTTGATCTATTTCTTCACTATGGATATGCAGATAAGCCCCTGTACCAGTGGAATACTTTACAGCATTACCAATCAGATTAACAAAGATCTGATATATCGCCCCACTGTCTGCATTTAAAGGATAAAGATGTCCCAGTTGAAATTCGATCTGTTGTTCTGGAAAATTCAACTTCACTTCATTAATCCATTCTCCGATCCTTTTATCGATCTCCACGCAATCAGCCATATTTTTTGATCCGCGTACTTTATTGAGCTGCAAAGTCTGGTTGATGATGGATTCAATATTCTGTATGGATTCAGAGAAGTTTTTATACCATCTTTTAGCCACCTCAACTGAAAGATTTTCATTTTTAAGCAGAAAATCATTTCCCATCTTTAAAACAGAGAGTGGATTTTTCAGATCGTGCGATAAGGTATTGGCCAAACGGTCCAATTTATAACTTAAAGAAAGCTCCTCACGCTGTCTTTCCATTCGGTTATTAGCCAATTTTCTTTCGGTCACATCACTGGCCGTGTGCAGGATAGCATAAGTCTGCCCCTTGTCATCAAGTATGGCTTTATACTCGAAATCAAAATAACGTTTGATTTTACGGTCTCCAACAACAATAGTGGCGGCGACTTCCGTAGCATTATAAGTAATCCCAGTTTTCCAGACATTTTTAAGAATAGAACAAAACCCTTCGTTAACAAAATTTGGAAAACAGGCGCATAAGGTTCTTCCAATGATGGACTCATCAGCACACCAAATATCCAACATCCCCTGATTAACATAGGCGATATTCAGGTCACCCGTATTATAAATAGCGGTTGCTTGGGGCGAATGGTGTAGCACCGACAAAATATAGCTGTCAAAAGCGATCATTGATGGAGGCGAAAAAAGTGAACAAAATGTGCATATATCGTATTCAAAAGAAACTTTTATCGCAACAGCTAGATTTTGTGACATCGCGCAACAGGCTATTTTTTAGTAGCCAAAGCAGCGTAAAACCAAATCACATTCACCATATAGAACGATGGGACAAAATTATATAAATATAATATTAAAATAATAATAAATGAGCCACTTTTCTACCTGATTTTCACCTCGAATTCAGATATGGTTTGATTTTTGTATTTAACAGACGCAACCTTTTACCGCTCTTACAAGCATATCTAACGCTATGTGAATACGATAGCAAATAGTATGCGGTGTGGCTAGAGACGCAAATAATTTCTTTTGTTATATCATTTTATATAAAAAAACCGAATAATACGTTTTACATAAGTAAGATATCACGAACCAAAGTAGTTAATCAATTTAAATACATTTATAACAACAAAAACTATGAGTAAGAAAAAAGACAATTCGAAATGGTTAAATGTCGCCATCTCTTGGGGAGCGAGTATTGTCATCATCGGTGTACTATTCAAGATTCTACACATTGGCGGCTCTTATGCCAATTACATGATCGGAATCGGATTAGGAGTTGAAGCCTTCTTATTTTTTCTAATGGGTCTCAACCCTCCTGCACCAGAACCAGATTGGAGCCGCGTATATCCAGAATTGGATGAAAACTATACAGGTGAACTTCCTACTAGAAGTGCTGCTGTCGTGAACACACCTGCGGGACCTTCTGCCACTGTAGCCTTGGATAAAATGTTTGCAGATGCTAATATTGACGAGACAAGTATCGGTAATTTAGGAAGAGGATTACGTGATTTCAGCGAAAAAATGTCGGCGATCAATAAAATCTCAGATGTTTCTTTGGCAACAGAGGATTTCACACAAAAGCTGAAACTGGCAACATCCAAGTTCGACAGCATGAGTGTTGCTTTTGAGCAGGCTTCTGCCAATCTGGTACAGATGTCCTATTCATCCGCAGATACTGCCAGTTACCACGAACAGGTGAGCAAGCTGACAACAAACCTGCAACAGTTGAATGGTATGTACGAGCGTGAGCTACAGGATTCTGCTACGCACTTAAAATCGATGAACCAGTTTTATGAAAATTTAAGTTATACAATGCAAAACTTCAATGAGTCATTGGATGATTCTAAAGCATTCAAAGAAGAAGTTGGTAAGCTGGCAAAAAACCTAAACGCTTTAAATGCGATCTATGGCAATATGTTAAGTGCAATGAACCAACCTCGTGTTTAATTCATCCATGTATAATCTAAATCAATAAAAATGGCATTAGGAAGAGAGACACCAAGACAGAGAATGATCAGCATTCTTTATCTGGTACTACTTGCATTACTTGCATTGAATGTGCCCGATACGATCTTGGATGCATTTAAAAACATCAACAATAGCCTTGAATCATCTCGCTCAAATGTCAATACTGCCGTACAGCAATTATTCTCGGCATTTGAAAGCACCAAATTAAAGGAAGAGCCTGCGCGTGCAAAACCGATCTACGATAAAGCGAAAAAAGCACAGGCGATCATCGGAGAACTGAACACCTATATCAGCTCACTAAAAGAAGATTTCACCAAGCAAGGTGGCGGTATTGATCCTGAAAAAGGAGATCTGGTTAAAAGAGAAAACGAAGATATTTCGCCGAATCTGATGATCAATGAGAAAAAAGGAACCGTCTTAAAGGATAAGATCAATGAAACAAGAGCTAAGCTTCTAGCTTTATTGACTCCTGAAGAACAAAAAAGTGTTTCCTTTTCATTGGAAGCAAAGGATCCTGAAAAATCTGTCAACGGCAAGAAAAGCTGGGAAGAAATCAATTTCGGAAGTGGTACACCACTAACAGCCGCGATGACTATTTTGACCAAAATCCAGACTGATGCTCAAAATGCGGAATCGGATATGGTAAAATTAATCCTAGGCAAAATGGATCAGGCGGTAGTTAATCTGGATAAATTTGCGGCTGTAGCGGTTGCTCCGACCTCCTATTTGGTACAGGGACAACCCTATAAAGCAGAAGTATTTTTAACCGCTTCAGATTCTAAATCGCAACCTGCCATCAGTGTCAATGGTTCGCCATTACAGATTGTTGATGGAAAAGGAGTGTATAATGTATCGACAAGCAAGGAAGGTATCTTCTCTTGGACCGGAGTTGTGCAGGTGAAACAAACGGATGGTTCGATGAAAGAATACCGTACCGCGACACAGACCTATCAGGTGGCACGCCCTTCTGCAGTTGTATCACCGGACAAGATGAATGTACTGTACATTGGCGTTGACAACCCATTATCTGTTTCTGCAGCTGGTACACCAACAGATAAGGTAAAAGTAAGCATAACAGGCGGTAGCCTTTCAGGATCAGGCGGTAAGTACAATGCCCGTGTTTCCTCACCAGGTACTGCACGCATTTCTATTAGTGCTGAAGTAGCACCAGGCAAAATGCAGACCTTGAGTACCACGGAATTCCGTGTTAAACGTATTCCAGATCCAATTGCAAAATTTGCAGGTAAAACAGGTGGTAGTATGGCTACCGTAGCCCTTAAAGCACAGAATGCAATCTTTGCGAAACTGGACAACTTTGACTTTGACGCAAACTTTAAGGTTACCAAATTTACGATGATCATTGCTAAGCCACGTGCCGATGCAATTGTATTATCGACTTCTGGAAATCAATTAAGCTCAAGCATGGCCTCTGCCTTGAACGGTATCACACCGGGCACAAGGGTTATCTTTGATAACATTGTCGCTGTTGGTCCAGATGGAACATCAAGACAGTTAAATGCTGTAGCATTAACAGCAAATTAATAAAGCGCCCTAATTCATTATAGGGCCAATCTTATTTTAATATTTTTTATAACAGAGCCGTACCTAACCGTACGGCTCTATTATTATCATCCTATTTGCGTTTCCTGAGCTTGCCCAGGAGTCGACTCGTCACAAAACTCACTACTGTCCCAACTGCAGCAAGGAGTGCTGTCTGAAAAATATCACCAAAGGAGAAACTTGCCCATATCGAGCAGATGGTACCTCCAAGTGCCGAAATCCGCATATCATTCAGTTTCATCCCTGATCTCCTTTCCAGTTTCCAGGTCATATTTTACGATACGGTCTGGAGGTTTTATAGTACCGGCATCATCTTCTACCCCATCCAACAGGCTATCTGAAGGGCTTATTTGCGCATTATTTTTCGCTCCTACTTCTTCCTCTTCTGCTATTACAGACTCAATAATACCCATTCCCAATCCGATGTATTTGAAGATGTTCAAGACTTTAGCAGGCAACTTCACCGGCGACAGCAAGATTATCTGTATAGCACCGCTTATTTTTTTTATGATTTTTTTCATTGTTTTTTTAAGGTTAGAGGGTTAAAAGGTTAGAAAGCTAGATGTTAGTCAGCTAGTTAGTTAAACCTTACTCACCTTCTCACTATATAGCATTTCATTACTAATCTCCAAAGACACCACTTCATTTACCATTTTGCCGATCAGCCTTTTATATAAAGAGACATAGGCTTTCTTAGATTTCCGCAACTCGTAATCCCCTTCAATCAGTTCCCAGCTAGTTCCAACTAAGATGCAACCTGAAGTATCACCAATATTATTTCCGATATGGATATAGACATAGCTATAATTGGGAATCTCTTTGATCTCGATCATACCCTGATGAAAGTCTGGAAAGCCGCGTTTATAACGCGCATTCATGGCGCCATAGGTATTCAGGAACAACGAATACTTTCCTGCTGGAATTGCCGTTTCCCCTTTGATTTTCACATCGCGAATGGCATCTTCCAATGCATAACAGACAAATTCTCCATCGACAAAAAGGTAAGACAGGGTACTTTGCTTCCCCTGTCTCGCTCGAACTAATTTTACCATCTATCGAACCAGTATACTTGCTGCATCGCTCCAGTCACCGGTACCCTGCGTGTTGACTGCGCGTACCTGCACCTCATAAAATTTTCCAACTTCTAAAGGAGCAATGATATTCCCGCGCGATGAGGTCGTCGTAAACCGATCGCCCCACAACTGCTCAAAGTCATCACGGATACGGTAACGGTATTCATAGATGGTTGCTATTTTTTGGGAGGCAAATTCCAGTTTTACCTGTCCAGACTGGCGGCCATCGGAAAGCTTTACATTATCCACTTTAAGGGGAACCTGATTAGCAAAAGCCTCGCTATTTGTTGGAAAACCGGAACTCAGCAAAGTCGAAAGATGGCCTTGCGCCACGCCGTTTACATAATACCCCAACTGCTGCAGTGCCACAATCAACGGCTCACGGGTTTCATTTTTAAGCGCTGTATCTTCCGGAGATCCTCTTTTTCTGGCCACAGCCAGTTTAATGGTAAATTCCTCCAAAATAGTCTCCAAATCCAGCAGATCTGGTGTCGGGCTGGGATACTTCGCATTCGACGTCATTGCACCGATAATGGTTTTAGTTACAATAACCAATTCATCATCTTTCATTTTTGCAAACCCGATCAGGGCTCTCATTTTTGTCGCCATAATTTTGTCATTTGATTAAGCGGGACAGATCAATTTAATTCCAACCGTCCATCATTTTAAAAATCTGTTTATCAAAAACATTAAACATTCCTCGCGAGATTATTTAATATCACAAACATATGTTCAGCACAAAAAAAATAGAACTTTTGAACCAAAGTGGATTACATTGCTTTGTTTTGACCTTTTCTGAACAAAGAAATTCGACAATAACGCAATTTCGCGGTATGGCGGAACGATTCCCCCGATCTGCCGCATCCTTTCCCAGTGTGGCAAAGACGTTCCGACACCCTTCGGCTTCATTTCACCGTGTATCGAAATCATTCCGACGCCCGTCTGCATTATTTCCCCGCATGGCGAAACCACTCCGCTCCCCATCTTTATCATTTCCCCGAGTGGCGAAACCACTCCGCTCCCTTTCTTTAGCATTTCCCACTGTAGCGAGATTACTTCGCCCCACTTCTATTTCATTTCCCCGAGTGGCGAAATCATTTTGCCCGCCGTCATAAACCTTCCGCCATAGCGCGAAGCCACGTTGCGCTACAACTTTCCCTTCATGCGGCTCTGCTCCATCGCTTCGCTCAAGTCCTCTTCAAAGTAGCGGTCATCACCCGTCAACGTAATGGGTTTCAGCGTCCCATCTTTTACCCGCCTCTTGTATGTTGACAAGCTAATGTTCAAATAGCGCATCACTTCAAGATGCGTCCACAGCTTCCTTTCGGACAAAGAGACCCTCTGCCTCTTTGTGCCTCTAGTAACCGTAGTCAAGAGATTCAGCAGCCGACAGATCAACAACAGCGTTTCTGTCAATTTTTCAATTTTATCAATCAATGTTATCAATAAGAAATGTAAATTCATGGTCTATTGGGTTAAGACCATCAGCGCACAGGTAGGGCAATTTCCTAGACCTAGAAAGCAAAAAAAACAGTTCAAAGGTCCGCCAAGCCCCTAAAAACAATGGAAATATCCCAACGGGATGGTAAAGTTTATAATTACCTTTAAGATAATAATTAAAAACAAACTACATTTCGAACTTTTAGACAAGAAACACATGCGGGAAGAATGAATACACAATAACTAACACTAGAGTAGCAGTAACCAGCGAAAAACACCATTAAACAATACGATTCTAGTAGTTATAATTCCTTATTTTACATAATCGGGCATTACCTTTTTAAGGTATCTGTCGACAAATGGGCGGCCAATATCCGTAATACTCAAATACTTACTTCCCACCATAATTCCATTCTTCTTAATCTTTTTTATATAACGTTTATTTACAATAGCCGATTGATTAACGGGAAATAATTGATCGATAGCACTGTATTGAGCATAAAATTTACTTAATTCCCAATTGACGGCCCCTAAAAGGACGAACTGCTCATCAAGGCCCAGTCCATAAAAATTAAGGTAATTGCCACTCCTGGCAATAAGGGCGACATCTTTCACCTCGACTCTTTTCCAGTATTTATCCTCCTTTACATCATCTTTTATCACATTGCCTTCTTCATCCCGCTTGGACGGTACAGGCAGGTCTGCCAACATAAAATGGTCCATAACATCTTCCCTTTTCATATCCTTTGCGATGTTTCGCATTATCTTTTCAGTCAGCTCCATCACTTTCAATGGATCAATCGGTTTGATCAGATAACCATCTACCAGTAGCTGATAAGCTTCCCATGCATATTGTTCAGATCGGGTACAGAACACCAAATGATGGCAATAAGACTGTAATAGCTTGACCGCATCAAGTCCGGAGCAATGAGCCATCTGGATATCATAGAAAATAACGTCCACCTTTTCTTTTCTTTTGATCAAAAATTTTTGCGCCTCAGCAACAGAACATACGCATGCCTGTATATCAAACAATCCAACGTCGGTCAATACAGTTGCAGTATCCAACAAAGCTAATTTTTCATCATCAATCAATAATGTCGATAATAATTTCATATCAGTGTTTAAAAAAAATAGGTTAGCAAAGAAAATAAATATTCAAAACTTGGAAATAAATAAACTTCCGAGATTATAAAGGTTTATTTCCTGAAATTAACCTTTAAAGTAATAAGTAAATTTCAGGAAATGAAAAAAATAAAATTATTTTCATTAGTAGGGTTAATAACATTACTAAGGATTTCAATAGATTTTAATAAGCAAAAATCAGACATACTCAGTGACAGTGAAATCCAAATCGTTAAAATACAGGAGCTGAGCACTCCGAGGGGATTACCTCATTTAAGAATTGCCAAGTCCATCACTCAAAAGCTTGAATTTAAAAAAACAAAACAGCAGGTGTTTTTGACCGTTTCCGATTCAATACAAAGAAAGGAGGTACGAAGTAATCTAACTATCTAATCTTCTTTATCAGTAACGAAGTGACAAGTAAACGAGTGACGTACCGCTCTAACCCATTAACTATCTAACCTTCTAAAAACCAAATCAATGAAAAACGCTCCAATTCTACCTCAACAGGCCATAGAGATGCTTCTAAAACACTGGAGTAAGTATGCTAAGATAAAAAAATCACATTTCAACTGGCTTTTAAACAATAGCATCTATCACCAACTTTCTACCAGGGGAGTTTTAGATGAAGCAGTAAGCCGTCATTCATGTGCAAAAGAATACTTTAAAAGCACATTAGCTTTAAGAATTACATAAACAATAAGAGCCGCTTCAATTTGAAACGGCTCTTATTGTTTAAATGATCTTTAATTTGTTGCTAATAACCATAATTATCATTCACGCTTTTCTTTTTTCAACTGTTTAAGCTAGAAAACCTAGTTTATATTCCATAACATTAAGAGTAATGAAATATAACAAAGAAAATTACAGCGGTCTTAATATTTAACCACACCATAAGCAGAAGTAATTCCACCTTTGATTTGAATACCTCTTTTAAATTCGTTTTTATCTGTATCATAGCAAGCTATGTACCACTGAGAATCTACAGTTTTCACAAATACATAAGCTTTACCACCATCGACTAATACGCCATTTGAAGGCACGATCTGAACTTTCCCTAATCCAGAATCATTTAGATTTTTGACCATCACTTTATTATTGATGTCAAAAACATAAGCGCCCAATAATGCTTTCCCATCTTTTAAATAGGTGTGCTGATCCGATTGCTGTCCCATATAACCTTCAGAGAATAAGCTATAATTTGACAAATCAAATGCATAATCTGGATCTATTTCTGTAGTACCAGCCTTCATACGCAATAAAGTGTAATACTTTCCTTCACGGATAGTCGTGAAATAATAATTTCCGCTTTCGTCGAAAAAGCTCGATTTTGTCTGATACCAGGTACCTGTTGTATGTCCATATTTATCATTAGAAGCAATCTTTTGATTTTGTAAACTTGGATAGTCCGCAGTCAGCACATAAGCGACCTGCTTTGCTGGAGCGGCCCATTCAGGTGTAAGGTACAAGAATCCAACATAGATTTTACCATTTCTAATTCCTAAACTTGTTGGAGACAACTGAATGGTGGACTTGTCATAAAATTCGTTAGGTTTACCAGCTTTAGCGATTGCAGGAACTTTAAAATTTAATGCCGATTCACCTTTCACAATCATAGTCGCGGTATCGATAATAAATAAACGTTTATCGATCGCTTCTGTAGCAGCATTATATGATGCCGACCAATTGATAAAATTTACGCGTCCATCAACAAATGCCGACTTCATCATCCCCAAATAGTTTCCTGGATTAGACACGACAGCATTACCTTTTTCGACGATATCGCCAGTTGAAACAGAGTATTTAAATACAGCATTACCCTCTGTTATAAAAATATTAGCCCCTTCTCTTACCCCGTAAGTTTGATCTATCTTTCCAGTCACGTCAATCCCGAATCCTACAGGAGATACCGATCCTTCTTTCATCAGGTCTTCAACCGGCAAAATATAATCATGTTTTTCTCCCGCAGCTTCCACCTGAATCGTAATACCATATTTTGAAGCTTTAGCTATTTCATCAGGTATTGTATTTGTATTATCAGAAGAATTTTTACAGGCGGCAAAACTCAAAGCCACACTGGCCATCAGGCATGATTTTTTAAAATAAGTATTAAAAAAACGCATAGTTGTACAATATATTTGTTAAAAAAATAATTTAAAATATGGACATTCTTAATTTGGTATAGAATGCACGACCTGCTTTTTGCAGTCCAAAATTATCGTAAAGTCTTTCATCAGTAAAATTTCGAGCCTCCATAGAAATTCCGTATTTATTATGTTTCCAAGAGTAGGAAAGGATTGCAGAATGAACGTCTTGACTGGGAATATATAGTTTTGTCTCTTGAGATGCCAAATTGTCCCAGCTCATATAAAATTTATGGGTATATTGATTCATATAGGTAAGTTCAATCCGGGTTCCTTTTCCTAACCAATCATTTTTCCCAATTGAAACATCCACATTTCCATATAAATAAGGTCTATTTGGCAGTTGTTTGTGTAAGATCGATCCTTCCTTATCAACAGATTCTCCTGTTTGTAATTTCGTTACTATTGCTTTATCATAGCTACCATTCATATTGACCCGAAACAGATCTTTATAGCCGTATTTCGCATCAAACTCGATTCCATATAATCTTGCTCCATCGAGGTTGGAGTATCGATAATAGTTCCCGGCACTGACCATCTGTATATAATTATTGGTGTTGCGCAAGAAAGTGGTGACATCTACATTGATAAAATGCTGATCATTAAAATATCCGTTATAAAACATGCCTAGATTAACATTATTGGATTCTTCAGGCTTTAGATCAACATTTGGTAATACATATACGACATTTCCGTATAACTGTTCTACTGAAGGTAATTTATATGACTTCTCAAGCGAGGTTTTGATACCTACATCTTTCTTTAAAAGGTATCTTAAGGTCAAGCCACCACTTTTGTAATCTTTATAGTTATTATACTGTACCACATCTCCTGATATAAGTTTTCCGTCGCTATCATATTTTCGTTCATCTGCAGTATAGCTATTATCCATCCCATAATATTTAAAGAATACCACAGAACTTAGTTTTTCATCTAACCATTGCCCTTGCCAAGCCAAATTTATCAGGTGTTTGTTTAGACGCTTTGGCCTGCTATTGATTTCTCGATACTCCTCCGTTTTCATCATATCAAAATTCTTTTGCTGATTGGTACTGAGGTTATAACTCAAGTTGATTACTTGCGATTTTTTCTTATTTAGATTATATGAAAAATCTGTCTTTACAATATAACTTTTATTAATAATCTGATCGTAAGCCTCTTCTTTTAAAGTACCATTGCTTTGCGCTATTCCGGACCAGTAATAGAGATACTTTGCAGTATCACGTACCTCTGTACGACTATCACCATAGCTCGCAAAAACATCAACATACAAATCCGGAAGAAATAGGCCATTTTTCCGGTACTGTATACTAGGTGTAAGGAATTTATTTTCGGACCATCGACCACCGTATACCGATTTTATATTTGAGCCCATTTGTATTTCCTTATTATTTTCAGAATAGCTTAGGCCAAAAAGTAATCGATCTGCCCATTTCACATTTTCAAATCCAGCCTCCAATTTTCCCATTCCCGAAGTATAGGCATCATGAAAACGGCGGGCTTTATCTACTTTTACCAATTGATTCTGCACAATTCCAGTTTCTTCATCGACAAATGATTTAAAATATCCATCCAGATTAATACCATATTTGGGATTACTGTACATCATATAATTATTGTCCGAATGGTTAAAAAAAGCATCTGCTTTGACCATCAAGCCGGTTTTTGCATCTCTCATATTTGCGATCAATGATGCTTGGTGTGTGTTGAAAGAACCATATCCATAACTGAAATCAAAAAACTGTTTGTTTCGACGTTTTGTGATAATATTTACAGCACCTCCCAGTACGTCTGTAGGTAAATAGGCCGGCACAACACCTTTATAAACTTCAATACGGTCAACTAAGTTGACCGGAATATTATTCAAAGTCATGGAGCTTCCGTAATTTTCCATGGGCACCTCATCAATAAATATCTTCGCATCCAGGCCATTAATTTTAAACGAGAAATCCGATCCCATTCCACCATTTTCACGAATAGTTACTCCAGGAGATCGTCTTAATAATTGGTTCAGATCTGCAACCTTATCTACTTGTGTAGTCAGGTCAATGACATTGACAGCATAGCCCGATTGTTTTATTTCCTGTACCTTTCGCTGGTTTAAGCTTTGTCCAACCACAGAAACCTCCGCGAGTGATTTCTCATCACGGCGCAACTGGAAATCCAAAAAGGAATTTTCATTAGTGGAAAGATTTAAGGTTTTCGTTTCCGAATGGTAACCGACACTTGATACGCGTACATTTAAATTAGCGTTTTTTAATTTTAAGAATTGATAGGATCCATCCACATCACTTGTCGTTCCCTTATCCAATTCCCTTATATAGATAGTCGCGCCAGAGATGGGTTTTCCAAAAGTATCTTTTACGTAACCAGATAGATTAAACGTTTCTATTTTTTGTGCACATAGCAAAAGAGAGATGTGTAAAAAAAATACTGTTAAAAATAATTGTTTAGATTGCATTTACTGTTTTATTATCACTTTAAAAGGTTCTTAATTTTTCAAACCTCCATATTAAAAACACCTCACTCAGTAATCTCATTACTATAATATCAGCATCTAAGCTATCTTTTTAGCTGAGTTCTTGAATAGCACATTGCATATTCTTGTTCATTATCATAAGAAGAAAAAGGATGTCTGTTGAGGATTACATATGAACATCCATAGTACTAAGTGTAGTTTTAATACAAAATGTCCCGATTTATTTATACTAAATATAAATAAGGGAATTAAAGTGCTTAAAAACCGACTTTTTTAAGGTTTACCCTTACCGATTTTAAACAGATAGAGAGCTTATTACGAATTGTTTTCTCGGAAAGATCCAGAGCAGATGCAATCGCATTATTGTCCAGCCCATCTTTAAATTTAAGTACAAACAGATCTTTACTTTTGGAAGGAAGTTTTGTAATGATTTCATCTAGTCGCTGATGTAAATCTTTATACAAGATGTCTTGATCGGATTCCTTATCACCGATAATATCAACATCACTAAGATTCGTATTATCGTCTATATTAAGTCTTTTTTTGATTTCATGGAAAGCAGTATATTTTACTGCTCTTTTTAGGTAAACTTCGAGATTGTCAATTTGACGTTGATGTCTTTTATCCCATAAGGATACAAACACTTGTTGAACAATATCCTGAGCCAAAGATCTATCATGAACAATATTGATTGCATATTGTAATACCTGATCCCAGTAGTATATATAAATCAATTCAAACTTCTTTTCATCAATTGATTTACAACAAATTAATTCATTCTTATCGTTCATAGCATTTCATATGCTCGACAAATTTAACTTAATTTAGATAGAATCCAAATAAGAAATAATCAACTGATTTATTTAACGTTAATCCAATGCTTTTTTAGCATTATAGATTTGAATGATTAATTCCAGAATTTAAATATATATTTAAATGAATCACCCTATAAATTTAATCGTATTTATATCTATGAATTCTGCGCATTGGAAATAGCTTTCGGCATAAAAGAACATATATTTTTCGACTACCTCTATGTAGATTGTTAGTTTCCAGTTATTAGCTTAATTATTTGCAGTTAATAAAAAGGCATGATAACTACTGATCTCATTACATCTACTATAGATAAACTTTCCAAAGGTAATTTAAGTATTTGAACAACATATTAGTCCAGAATCAAATACACGAACATAAAGAAGACCAAATGGGTGAAACATTCGGTCTTCTTATTATCATACTATATCAAACTTATTATACCTTAGATAAAGTGAATAATAGTTTTTGTGCGAGATTTATTTCAACGATACATTAGTTGTCAATATCTTCCCTGTTGACACTGGGTTTTCTTTGACCACTTTTCCATCAATTAATATCTGCGCTTTTAAAGTAGATTGGTCAGATGGTCCAACAGCATTTGCACTGATCATCGTAGTTTCTTCATTGTTTGTCACAATTTCGCTTGTCCATGTAGAACCAAAATCACCTGTTTTAGTCACAACAGAATTATCAGAATAATAGACAATTGTTGAAATATTAACTCCCTCTGAAGCAACCAGCTTGTACTGAACTTTCGCTTTTCCTCCTTCTGGAGCAGGATCATCTTTATCACTACAGCCTGTTAAAGAAAATGTTGTAGCACTAACCAATAGCGTTAACAAAAATAAATTTTTAAGATTTTTCATATATTTAATTTTAAATCTAGGCTTTTACAATTTTCGTGCCTAGGAGATTTTACTATCTTTTTAAAGTTATATTTAGCTGTTAAGATTACTGATCCGCTACAGCAGGGATGATAAGGGAATATCCTGTCGTTAGATAATCTTTACTATCGTCCTAGCGCAAACATCCAAAAAAAATCAAAACCCCAAAATAGTATTTAGAAAAAACGCAGTTTGGTGGCATGCCTGCCAAAGCATCTAGTAATCTTCTAACCACCTCACCTTTTAGTCATCTCAACTTTACCGTAAAAAAAAGTCTATCTTGTCTAATTACTTAATACTATAATCTAATTACTATAGAGTAACCAACAAACCTTTTAATTATCTAAATTATAACCATTACACAGTAACATTTCATTTTAATAAAGAAAAATATTATCTTTAATATTCACAATTATCACCTTATTCCAATAACTAATATTTCTAGATGATTTGAATCCTACACAAGAAGAAATCATCGCAGACGCATTTTCGATCGTAAAAGAGTTTTACAATAAAAACGGTAGAACACCTGTTCGCCGTGAAATGGAACACATCAATACCATAGCCCGACGCTATTTCGGTACCTGGAACAACTTTATTGCAGCTGCAGGACTACAACCTCATATCCAAAAAACCGAAGCTATCGTCAAAGCTGAACTATTTGCGCTGATACATGAATTCTATCAAGCGAATAAGCGCATCCCTATGCGCAGAGAATTTTCTTCAAAATCGGGAAGCATCATAAAATATTTTGGATCCTGGAATAAATTTATCATCGCAGCAGGATACGATGCAAATGATCGACGGATTCCTTCAAAAGGAAAGCTGAAAAACTCGTTGGTCCGTTATTACATCAAACACCGGCGGTCACCTGCGATCTCAGAATGTCTAAAAAGTAATGGGCTTTATAATGATCGGTCTTATTTGACCCATTTTAATGTCAGCACCTGGGCAGATGTATTGGAATATGTTGGGTTACCACCATACTACCGGATCACCACGATGACCGAGGAAGAAGCGAAAGAAAACGTTATTAAACTGATCAAAAAGCACCGGATTAAATATGTAAAAGATTATCAACGTTTAAAACCGGAAAACTATCCTTCGGCATGGTACGTTAAGGAAAAATTCGGGTGGAATAACTTATGCTATATGGCTGGGACGAAAATTCCATTAACTAAATTCAGTATAAAAGATCATTACCTTCTATTGACCAAGAAATTGGGAAGAACCCCCACTGTAAAAGAACTTGAAGTTAAAATGGGTATGACTTCTGGTGCTATGACCTGGAAGCTTAATCAACCTTTAAATGAGTTTATTCTCTCCATCGGTCAGACACCAGCTAATAAAACACCTGAGCGCTGTAAGCTCAGTAAAAAACAATTGGCCGAGCTTTACAAGACAGCAAGTATCCTCCATGGTTTTGAAAATGGTATCCCTCGTAGCAAGTTGCTGGAACTGACCGGATACTCCAGGGAAGTTTATGAAAAGCGCTTTCATTGCATGGGCGGCCTCCGTCTGGTTTGCGGTTTTAAATTAAATGCCAAAGGTCAACGGCACTATACCGAAGAGGAATTACGCAACATCTTGAAAAAACCTAAATATGTCAGACAACGTTAAATACAAGACTTAAAAAAAAGCATCCTCAAAAATTGAGCATGCTTTTTTTTATGATAGCAATATTAAGCTTCGCTTATTTTTTCTTTACTTTTTTCTGTTTCTGAGCATTCGGAATAAACTCTTCCAAGTTTTCTTCTTTCACACCTTTAGGACTTGTCCAAAGTTTCTTTTTATATGCATCGATCTTTTGTTCGATCTGCTGTGCATCTTGTGCTTGCTGTGCCTCATCACCTAATTTTAAAGCTCCAGCAGATGATTCACGGATAATGGTACTTGCGTACTTCTTTTGAACGAATAAGTCATCCATCGTCATATCGTATAAACCTTTATCCGGATCTGTAATATCTACTTTAACCAAGCTGTAACGTAACTGCGGAAAATACAACCAAAATGCAGGAGTAGAACCAACAGATTCCGCTAACTCAGCAGAAGTTGTAATATTCATTAGCGGAGCAACGCCGATAATACGGCTTTCCAAACGGCTACGCTGTTTATCAAAAAAGATATCTTCTTTAATACGGAACTTCGTTACACGGGTTGGATCAAACTCATTTAAAGTCATCTTTGAATCGATCTGGTTTCCTTCATCATCAAAAATTGGAACCAGTACGCTATCCGTAAAACGAGCCATACCTTCGTTGGCACTCATTCTACCTTTAAAAGAATCATCATCAGGACTGTAAAGAGACAGTTTACCCGTTTCAATGGATTTCATAATGATTTCCATTAATGAATTTCCAGGAGTAGCAAGCAATGCATTTTTTTCATCTTTTAGATCAATATCACGCCATACCCGTTTATAAAAGCGAATATTTTTCATATTAATTTCAGGATAAGCGAAAGGAACCGCATCCTCCAGGTTATTGGCCTGATAAAAACCATCCGTGGTCGGTATGGTATCCATTAAAACTTCTCCTTGTACGGCAGTTGTAACCTGTTGCGATTTCAAACTATCCGGAATCTCTTGTTGCGCAAAGACTGGTACAAATCCCAAAGCCAATGCCATTGTTATAAATATCTTCATCTGAATTTATATTTTAAAATTTTCTAGTCTTGCTTTGGATCGTTGGCATCTCAAATGCCGACATCACACAACGGAAACCGATGTAAGAGTGTGGCTCATAGTCTACCGAATAATTACGGGTATCGGTATTCAATTGCTCACCATTATCTTTCCATGAACCACCACGTACGACCTTTCTTTTCAGTGCATCCGCATCTTTTTCATCTGCATCATACAAAAGAGCAGGATTTAAATCGTTGACAAAAACCATTGCAGAAGGACTAAAAGCATCCAATGTCCATTCCGAAACATTTCCTGCCATATTATAGATTCCAAAAGCATTAGGTGTATAAGACTTCACCGGAAGCGTAAAAGTTGCCCCATCACGAGAATAAGTACCATCGCCCTGCTTAAAGTTTACAGCTAGCTTTTCTTTACCTTCAGATCCATTAATTGTCATGCGTTTTGTAGAAGAGGTATCACGGGGATCCAATTTACCTTCAGCGGCATATTGCCATTGCGCTTCAGTAGGAAGACTTAAAGTCAATTGGTAACCACTCAAATACGAGTTTTTCATTAAAGTTGCCATGATTTCTTTACCTCTCCAGTCTGTAAATGCACGTGCCTGTCTCCAGGTTACACCAACTACAGGATAATAATCAAAAGACTGATGTGTAAAATAATTGACATCAAGGGAAGCGAGCTGTGCATTTGGAAAATCGGAAGACCAGATCTCTTCAACCGGCATCACAGGAACCGTATCGGTCACATAGACCTTTTTAATATTCCCTTTTGTCTTTTGATAAGAAAAACGGTAGCGTAACACCTCTGGATTTAAAGTGCGCTGAGACCCTCTCATTTCGAGCATTGGCGCTAAGCGCTCACGGATAGTAGGATCATTGCTTTTCCAAATAGGGGAAGCCTTCTTTACCTTTTTCCAATTGATTCTTCTCTCAGTGCCCTGTTCACCTGTCTCTAAAAAGTACTGATCATCATTTAGATAATCGGTTACGGCAATTGAATCCGCTACCCAGTTGATAAATTCACGATATTGTTTATTGGTCACTTCTGTTTCGTCGATAAAAAAAGCACTTAAGCTTACATTTTTACCCGTATCAGCAGTGTCAAGAGAGCTTTTAAAAAGGATAGTTCCAGAGGGTACATACACCATTCCCGGAGGCGCTGGCATTTCGCCTGCACGAAATGCGGCAACTTTAGGCGCTTTATATATGGATGAGCTTGATTTACAAGCCTGCATAGACACTAAAACTGTTAAAACAAACAGCCCGAATGTAAATGTCGGATAGTGTTTTCTCATTTTATTCATAATTGCGGTTGTTATTATTTATAGAAGAGTAAGTTTAAATCACATTAGTTACGGTTGAAAAAGGCATATTTTACACCAACAGTCATCACGCCATATTGATCGTTGTTCCCGAGGACTACACCATCCAGATTATCATTAAAGCTTAGACCATGTTGGTAGTTTACATTAATTGCCCACTTAGGACCATATAAGGTACGTCCAAAAGGGATATCCACGCCAACATTTAAAGGAACAACAAAGTGGATCCCGGATCGATCTTCAGCAATTTCACCTCCACGATTCATCACGGCATCAGTATAAGCAGAAGTGAAGTCTCGTTGAATCCGATTTTTCATCAATCCAGCACCAGCTCCGATATACACATTTGACAAAATACGTTGAAACGTACTTGCGCCCAAGGTATAGTAACTATAATTATCGGGCAGATCCATAAATTGACCTAATCTTAACTTTGCGTTCAAGTTACCTGCATAGTAGCTGTTCTTATACGAATTATCGCCACTATTACCCGTTAATTCACCTTTCTGTGCCTGCAATCCGACAGATACAAATGGGCTTAACAAATAATCTCCCTCTCCGTACCAAGCAAAATTTACTTTTGTGTTCTTCAGATCAGTTAGACCATAAGAAACTCCTGCCCCAGCTCCTATACTAATAGGACGAGAAAACTGGGCTGAAGCAGTCGCAAGACAGCCAGACATAATAAGGGTAAAAAATAGTTTTTTCATTGTATGAGTTGATTTGTTATATTTTTTTAGGTTTTAGGGAATAATCAGAGATATAAAAATTAGGGACTATTTCATGATATTTGAAAATATCATTTAGAAGAAACATAATCTCTTTAGCTATTTGAAATCGATAACGTCTGGAAGCATTTATAAAATGTGAAATCCGACAATCATAGAAAATAGTCCTTTTATCTTGTTGCATCAATACAACATTAAAAAAGTGATCTATTTGATATTCGCATAGGTCCCTGAGATCTTTTGTTCGTATAATCATCCTAGTTAGAAACGTATTTTTTGGTCACATTGTTGTTGCAATCACAAGAATATTATGTAAACCAACTATTGTTTTTCATGTGGGTACTTATACAATTTTTGAGCCATTCTCATTTTGAGCACTAATAATTTAACGTTTAAAAAGTTTAAATTCATCAGAATAAAAACGAAAGAATAAAAACAGGAGCAATTCTAATTTGAGAAATGCGTCTGTTTACAGTACTTTTTTCGATTTACTTAGGAGGGTTTTATAATTTTATTTATTAAAGTTTTTTTAATGCACTTGTTGCCGCAATCATACCCTACCCCTAATAAAATCCATATCATTGACAACAGTTTCTTAATTATCTTTCATATATAATTCATCTAGCATTTGTAACAAACGTTCATCAATATTTTTAAAATTGAATATGTTACAAATTAATACCTAAAAATTAACAAAAAATGAACTTATCAGCAATCTAAATCACAACATACAACATATAAAGCAATAACAATCAAATAATTAGTATATTTACAGATACAATTAACCAAAGTGATTATAAAGTGTTCCTAAAACAAATGTAATTATGAAAAATTTATTTAACTTAACAATACTATCTTTTTTACTTATAGCATGTAAAAAAGATGTTCCAAAACCATCATTGATTGATGGTGAAGAAAATTATAAAATAAAATTCTCTGCTACTGGCTTCAGAACCTCAGTTGAACCCATATCAAAAAAAGCTAGTAATAAAGCCAATAGCATTGTAAATGACTCAATTCAAAAAATGAATTTTTTTATATATAACCAGGACAATTACTTGGTTGGCAATTATGCTCAAACCAGAAATGATGTTAATTTCGGAACCCTTGAAACTAAACTCGGTCCGGGAACTTACAAAATCGGAGTAGTAGCATACCCACAATTCACAGGTCTCTATGTATCACCTACGGATATTTTTCATAGTATTTATTATACGCCAAACTACGATCATCCCTATGTTGAATTGGGAAATAATAATAAAGAATCATTTACATCTGGTTATCATGAAATTATCGTAAAACAAGATTCGACTTACGCTCCTATTGAACTTAAGAGACTCAATGCTATATTAGAAATAGAAATTTTAGATGCTTTACCAAATGATGCAGCATACTTAACAGTAGGGGCTACACAAGGAACAAGTGTTCAGCTTTTTAGAGGGGACGATTTATCAGCGGCGACAGAGTATCTTTCAAATTATTTTGATTTATCAGAATTTTCAGGACAAAAAAACATCAAACTCCAAGCGGTAGTTTATCAACAAAAAAAATCGGGATCTAAGATTAATTTAAATATTAGTGTCCACAATAGTAATAGACAAAGAATTAAAAACATAATTATTAATGATGTGCTTTTTAAATCAAACTTTAAAACAAAAGTAGCTGGTGAACTATTTGGAGGTGTAGTAGGGAATGAAAATATAGGAGTAAGCACTACAATAATTAAGGAATTCGAAGGAGATATTGAAGTTGATTTTTAATTTTATAACATAGAAATCAGTTTTGCCTAAAGGTTCTGATTTTAAGTAAGAGGCTTTCTATTCATATAATTCTATAAAATCTTTATTTTATTTCTGACTGGTTTGGATTATCTTTTCTTCATAATTTAATCCAGTCAGTTTTGTTCCAAAGTTTCCAAATCGGAATAAAACAATAATTTTAAAATATTGTCAGATGTAGCAATTAAATTTATAGCATTCATTACAGAATCAAAAATAAATCGTTAAAATTAGTTATTTTTGAAATCACGGCTACTTAAAAATCATATGGACATTAGACTCAGGAATATTTTTTTTCAATTATTACGTATCGGATTATGGGGTAAGGAATCATTAACACTTACAACACCATTATCAGAAACTGATTGGGCAGAAATACGATCTTATGCTATAAATCATACAGTCGAAGGTCTTTTATACGACAGTTTTAAGTATATAGATAAAGATCAGCTACCCCCACAAGCTCTGCGGTTAAAATGGACTATTCGTGTTGATCAGATCGAACGCCATAATGCAAAGATGAATGAAGTAATCGCTGCCCAATACTCTGCTTTCATTAAGCAAGGTCTACAACCTATTTTACAAAAAGGACAGGGAGTAGCTGCTTGTTATGAAATACCTCAGCACCGTATCTCGGGAGATATTGACTGGTATTTTGAGGAAAAGGGCTATGAAAAAGCACGTCAAATGCTTAAGGATAAAAATTTATCCTTCAAAGACACGGCAGGATTTAGCCTTGATTATGACTGGCGGGGCATTCATATTGAGCATCATAAGAGGCTTTTTGATATCCGAAGCCCTCTTAAGTATGGATATCTTAAAAAACTTCAAAAAAGTCATAAAGATCAACAACAAGAGTTGATCATTAATGGTGTTCCCATCAAATTACTTGCTCCCGAATTACAACTATTGCAGGTCAACGCCCATATCTTAAAACATCTAATTAATTTCGGAATAGGTCTGAGACAACTGTGTGATTCAGCGCGGCTGTATTACCGTGTCGCTTCTCAAATTGATCCAACAGCTTTACAGAAAATTTATAAGGAGGCGGGAATTCTAAATTGGATACATCTTCTTCACATCATATTAGTAGAAAACTTGGGTCTACAAAAAGAATCCCTTCCATTTCCATATCCCGATGGATGGAATGCATCATGGATGATGGATGAAATCTGGTATTCTGGAAATTTTGGTCAACATGATGCACGATTTAAAGATGGCAAAATTACCGCCATTTCTGCACATCCCGAGGGTGCATATCGTATGTGGTTAAATTTTAAACGTTACTTAAAATTTGCACCACAAGAAGTGCTATTTTTCCCAATTGTACACACTTATTCTAAATTCCTAGGAATTGATAAAGATTAATATTAAAGTTAGAAGGTTAGATAATGGTGAGAAAGTTAGATTTTTTCTCACTTATTAACTTTCTAGTTCTCTAACCTTCTTACAAAATATTCCAAAGGCCAGGTATAATCATCCAATGGAGCATGCTCTATACCATGATCGGCAAATACCAATAACTCACTATCGGGCTGTAAAGCACGAAAAGCTGTACCATAACCTTTTGGCACATGCAAAACTTGCATGTTTCCCGATTCTAATTTTATTCTCTCAACAGCAAGATCATTTGCTGGTTTGTCCCAGTTATCGATTTGAATTAAATCAACTTCAAAAGCACCAGTCGTAACGTAAAACCAGCGTTGTTCAATCCTATGTGCCCGCCATCCACGCACTAATTGCACATCGGTATTTTTAATCATATAGAACCGCTTTACCAGAGACATATCAAAATCGTTGACAAAACGGATATGCCCACGTTGATCTTGAGCTATTCCTCCTTGTATTTTTTGTATAGACGCTATATTACTTGACATAAGTTTTTAAAATGTAGGTTTTTAAAATTAGATAAATTATACTCAACCCAATAAGTAAACTTACTGCAAAGATGATTTGAGCTGTTGCATTTTGACCTGAGAATTGAATAACTAATAATCCAATTAACAACTGAATCAATCCATAACTGAAGGAAATCACCAATTTATTCACCTTTGCTTCGTTTCCCAAAAATTGATAGAGATGTGAGCGATGGGCTTCAAAGATATTTTCTTTTTTAAGTAAACGACGAATGATAGTCCAGACTGCATCAATACCGTACACCGACAAAAATAATATATAGATCACATTACCTGTTTTAATAATCAAAGCACCTAATGCAAAAAGTAAGACAAAAGCAATAGCTACCGCTCCTACATCACCAGCAAAACATTTGGCTTTGGTTCGAAAATTAAAGAAAGCAAAAACAAGTACGCCCATTAAAGTGTAAGTCAGCAGATCTTGTTCAATAAAATTAAGTTTATTGTTAACGATCATCAACAACGTACCAACAGACAAGCTGTAACAAGCCGTTATACCATTTATGCCATCCATAAAATTATAGGCATTGATCACACCAACTACTATAATAAAGGTGATTAACAGATAATACCATGGCATATTAAAGAGATCAAGCTGATAGGTCATCAACAGCACCGAGCTAAAGTGAATTAGAAGTCGGATTTTGTTCGATAGTGTAAAGATATCATCTAAAAATGAAACTGCAGTCATTAAAGTCAGACCAAGAAAAAACCAGGGATACTGAAACCCAGAAAGTATAAAGAAAATGAGCGCTCCAAAATAAAAAATAATTCCTCCCCCACGTAAAGTAACAGTAGTATGGGAAGAGCGCTCATTCGGTTTATCAATAATATTAAAACGATCGGCTAATTTGAAATAAAGAAGCTCGAGTACAATTAAGACAATGAATACGATGATATAAGTCATTTTTTACACAATGTATTTATCAACCATTTAATAATATAAAAATCTGCTGATAAAGTGATTTAAAAATAGAAGTTAAATTTAGAAAGTAATGCATAAGCTAAAAAAATCCAAAACCTTCTGTTTATTCAAAAAAATTGGCGCAATTCTACAAAGAAATGCGCCAATTATAGTTAAAATATAGTTTATCTTTTTTGGAATTTACTTTTCAAATCATGCCAAAATTTACTGAAGCCTGTTTTTTTGGTGCCCTTATCTCCATAGCCATAGCCGTAGCCATAGCCATAACCATAACCACGAGCAAAATCAACGTCATTGACAACTGCAGCTAAATTTTTCAATTTACCTTCCACATATAATTCGCGAGGAACTTGCAATAAACGTTTATCTAAATAATTAACACGAGAAACATATAATGTCAGATCAGCATTATGCGCAATTAAAAGTGTATCCGTTACCAAACTAACTGGAGCTGTATCCACTAAAATATAATCATAATGCTCACGAGAATATTTAATCACATCATCAAAATGACCATTCATTAAGAGTTCTGCAGGATTGGGAGCAATATAACCCGAGTATACCACATCAAAATCATAGTTTCCTGGCTTCTTGATGATAATATTGTCAACATCCATCTCCGGATTAATTAGAAATTGTGTTATCCCGACATTCGTATGTTGTAAATGTGATAGTCCGAGGTAGTCCAATACTTTAGGACTACGTATATCCGCACCAATCAATAAAACGCGTTGACCAGACATCGATAAGATCTGAGCCAAGTTGGTGGTTACAAATGACTTTCCTTCACCTGAAATAGTTGAAGTAACAAAAATAACTTTTGATAATTCCTTTTTTTCAGGACCAAACATGAAGTTCATATTGGTACGCAAAATTCGGAAAGCTTCTGCCAATGAAGATCGATCATTTTGATGGATAACTGTATCTTCCGAACTAGGTATCTCACCCAAAACAGGAACTTTAACCACGTCTTCAATATCCTTGCGCGAATGAATCTTATTATCTAATAAAAATTTCAAATATAAAATAATAAAAGGAATTAGAAACCCCATTACTAAGGCTCCAAATAAAACTATCATTCTACGTGGAGAAACAGGTATACCATTACCATACGCGGCATCAATAATCTTTAAATTATCGGGTGTAGCAGCTGCTCGGACTTCACTTTCTTCTCTTTTTTGTAATAACAATAAATATAGTGATTCAACGATCTGTTGTTGTCTTGATATTTTCTTAAATCCTTGTTCTTGATTAGGAATCGAATTAATACGGCCTTTTATTTCACTTGACTTTCTTTCAATATTATTTAATGATAATTTCGTCAATTGCTGATAATTTTCTAAAGAACGACGAATATTATTTTTATTATCAGCAATACTTTCATTTAGTGCAATAACAGCTGGATTCAGCTCAGAAGCAGATTTTAAAAGATCATCGCGTTCTAAAACTAATTTATTATAAGCAGAAATAGCATTTCCAATCGAAGCATCTTGTAAACCAATATTAGAGGGTAATAATTTCCCTTCCTGTTCTCCTTTTAGAAAATCATTCATGTAATCTACCAACTGTAACTGTGTACGATACTCTAATACTTTTTTATCATTTTCTGACGCATTATTTAAGAAAACACCAGCTTCTGCATTCATGTCAACCATTGCATTAGATGACTTGAAGTCAGCGACTTCCTCATCGGCACCTGATAGATCTTTTGATATCAATACCAAACGCTTATTAATAAAATCGGAAGTTGCTCTCGTTGTTCTTAATTTATCATTGGTAAGATCATTATTATAAATGTTGATTAAACTATTTAAAATCAACTCGGCTTTTTTACCTAAAGTGGATACCATTCCGAAATTAATAATATAGGATTGCATCTCCTTACCAGGCGTAATAAACATAGATCCACGTATACCATCAACTGCCCAGTCTTTCGGAATTACAGACATACTATACTCAGAAATTGGTTCGACAACTAGTCCGGCATTTCGTCTAAATATTACAGGATCATTTCCTATTTTAACCACTTTATCAAACCCCGATACTACAGATTCTCCAGTCTCTAAGTCAGTAATATTTAATGTACTATTATTCTTAACACGTACAGAAATTTTAAGTTGAGTAGAATCTTGATCTCCTTGAGGTTGCAAAATAAAAGGCATATCTTTCTCTAGCATTTCAGAAGAGCGTATATTTCCTTTGACCTTATAAATAATGTTTAAATTATGCTCATCAACAACTTTTCGTATCAATCTACGAGAAGATAAAACTTCAATTTGATCAATAACAAATGCTGATCGACTACCTCCAAAGCCCATGCTACTACTTAATTCAGCAATTCCTGCTAATTCACCAGCAGAAGCACTACGTTCATCTTTTAATAAAATTTTCGCAGTAGTACTATATGTTTTTTGTGCATAACGCAAATAAACAACAGCTAATCCTAACGAAATAATGACAGCTAACGCAAACCACTTCCAATAAAAAGCATATTGTTCAAAAATTTGCCTTAAATTGATTTCTTCTTCTTTTTCTCTAATTTGTATCGGTTGTTCCATGGATTCTATTAACGAGTCAGTATTGAAATTACAGTAATTAATAAACTAGCAACAGAAATAATAATATTAGTATTAGCACCTAATTTAGAATTATTTATCTGAGCTTTATTAGGCTCAACATAAATAACATCATTCTGTGCCAAGTAATAATAAGGTGAATTAAGTATATCTTGCTGAGTTAAATCTAAATGATTTATTGTTTTTTTTCCATTTACTTCTCTAATTATTTTAACGTTACTACGTATTCCTCTAATTGTCAAATCTCCAGCCATACCCAACGCTTCCAGTACGGTCACACGTTCCGTTGGCATTATAAAGGAGCCTGGTCGAGTAACCTCGCCTAAAACTGAAATTCTGAAATTATTAAAATTCATATTTACTCCGGGATCTTTAATATATTGGCTCAATTCCACTCGTAATTTTTCAATAGCTTCCACACGTGTCATTCCTGCAACTTTTACTTTCCCAAGCATTGGCAAAACTATGTAACCCTCATTATCGACAGTATAAGTTGGTCTTAAAGCCATATCTACAGATTGTGTCATATTTCCTGTGGCCATAGAGCTAACTTGATTAAATGGCGCAGTTACTTTTGGATCAGCAGCTGTAACAGCAATTGTCAAAATATCATTTGGCTGTATGGTAGGAATAAATTGTTCATAAAGTGTATTTATCTGAGTAGAATCTGGCTGTAAATACACCATGTTCCTACGTGAACCGCAAGAACTTAAAATAATTAGCATCGTCGAATATATCAATAATGCTTTCCCAAACTTTAAAACTAATCGCATATTATATTATAATTTTTTTTATTCCGCATTTATAATTTTGTCAAAAATATAGTATTTTCCTCAAACTATGTTTATTAATATTATTTTAGTATAGATATGTGAAAATAAAATTCAATAGATTATCTAAACTTATTAATTGTTTGAAATGATTGAATCGTTTTTTTCAAACCTTCTTTAGCTGATAATGGTAATTTATTTATTCCTAATGCTGTTTTTATTTTAACATTTGAAACTCTGTAAGACTCTGTCAATTTTTTTAATCTTTCAGAATTCAATGGCAGAGGTAAAATATCCCCAATCCTAACAATCGCATTTATCAAACCCACTGGAATTTTCCATAATTTCGCACTCCTACCGAGAGTCACGGCAATTAATGTAACTAACTCATTTGTTGACAAATCCTCATCATCAGCAAAGTTATAAATACCTGATTTTAGATCCTCATTGATAATCATTTCTCTAACTAAATAATTCAAATTATCAATACTTAAAAACGAGCGCTGATTGTGGAAAGCTGCCAATGGCCAAGGAATACCTTTCTCTACAACTTTATATAATAAGTTTAGATTTCCCTTGTTACCAGGGCCGTGAATCATACAAGGACGAATAATAAACAACCGTTTTCCTTTAGGCAAAGCCTTACCAAGGAGATAATTTTCTGCCTCTAACTTTGATTTACCATAAGGAGTTATTGGATTACCAATCACATTTTCAATTAAAATTCCGTTGACAGTATCTGCAACAGCTTTAACCGATGAGAAATAGAAAAAATCTTTAATATTTGATTCTAGAAATTTATCAAATAATGCTATTGTCAAATCACGATTTACTTTAAAATATGCTTCATCATCCGACACTTTAGCGGTATCATGTGCTTTACCAGCAAGATGAATAATTACGTCAATGTGATCTGGGAAATTTGCAACCCAATTATCATTTCGCAACGAAACAGCTTGAACATCAACCCCTTTAGAAGAAAAATACTGATTTAAGTTTTGACCAACAAAACCGGAAATTCCTGTAATAACTACTTGCATAACTCTAAATATAATTCCAATTGTTTAGACCATACAATTTCATTAGAAAAATAATGAGCCACACGCATTTGTCCATTTTCTCCTAATTTCTTCACCAATTCATGATCATCATATAGTTTCATTATTGCGTTACTTAATTTACCAGAATTTCTCGGCTCGACAAGGAGACCTGTAACTTCATGCTCGGTCGTATCTCTAAGTCCTGGAATATCAGCTACTATTGTGGGTATACCCATACTTGAAGCCTCAATAGCAACATTTCCAAAACCCTCTCGATAAGAATACAATACTAAAGCATTTCCCAGGGTATATACAGGTCTAACATCAATTTGTTTACCGAGATAATAAATCCGAGGGTGACTTTCTATCATTCCGTAGTATTCTTCAGGCATTGGATCTTGTTTCTCAATAGGCCCTGCAATTACTAAAGAAATATCAGCTTTAGAGTCCAAACAAATTTTCAGAGCATCTAATAGCTCTACTAACCCTTTATCCTTGGTAAGTCGTCCTACGAAAACCAGTTTAAAAGAATTTTTTGGAATTTTAAACTTTTCTATTAAAATTTGAGCATTTTGTAAAATATTTTCAGATCTAGAGTAATGTTTTACATTTATACCGTTACTACTTCCTTTGCTAAGTACGACGCACTTATTACGATTTACAATTCCGATATTTTCAGCATGTACTTTTAGGCTTGGACTTATTGCAATAACTTTATTAGCGAACAAACAAGTTAGATACTCTGTAAAACGAACAATTTTTTTCTTCAATCCTAACAAAGTATCTGACCGTACTCCCCTGAGAGTAAATATCAAAGGTATTTTCCAAAAGAAAATATGAGCTAAGCTAAATAAAAAACCTGTTTTAGGATTTCCCGCATTTATAATGTCGGGTTTTTCCTTTGTAACTAGTTTGATTATTTTAATCAAACTCTTAAAGTCATTTATTGGGGATATTTCACGAGCAAAAGGAATACGTATCACTCTTACCTTTTCACTATTTTCCAAAGTATCAATTTCTATTCCAGGTCCTGAAACAATAATAACTTCATGCCCTTTTTCGGCCAGATAGTTACCTTGCCCTTTAATAAAGTTTGCACAAAAAGAATCAGATATAGCAATTAGAATTTTCATTATACTTTTGAAATTAAACTTGGTTTTTTCCCTCCGCTTGTTTTCGGAATATCCTTCACATAATCAAAATTAATTTCAATTTCAGGACCAATAAGATCTATTATACGATCTTTTATGAAATTTTCATCCGATTGATTATACTCCCTCGATTTAACAATCAAAATATTAAAAACATCGTATTCTTCTTGAATTATCTGAGATTCAACAACATGAGATACAACTTTAAATACCTGATGACTAAACTGCGATATTCTTCTTCCATCTTTTAAAGTGATCCATTCTGAAAGTCTTCCTGTCAACTCTTTAACAACCGGCCAATTTAAACCACAATTGCATTCATCATTTGAAAAGACCGCAGTATCCCCAATTTTATAACGAAGAATTGGTCTTGACAATTGCCTAAGGCTTGTCATATACATTTCAGCTGGCTCTCCCTGTTGAACAGGAAATCCGGCCTCATTTAAAAACTCAACTATTCCTGACTCTGGAACAATATGGTATCGTCCTTCCTTACATTCTGTTATTAATGGAATTCCTTCTGTAGATCCGTAATGATCAAAAACTTTACAATCGAAAGCCTTTTCAATCTCATTTCTCATTTCTAAGGTGAGTTTTTCAGAACTCGGAAATACCGCTTTTAGAATCAGTTGACCAGCTTTATTGTTACTATTGACATATCGCGCTAAATCATAAATAAATGAGGTGTATCCAAATATATACTTAGGCTTAAAGGATAAAATCTTACTCCAATATGCCGAAAAAGTTTCAGGACCTAAATGATGTACAGATAGATATAAAGACTTTCCTAAAAAATCTGTTCTCCAAAATTTACTTTTTTCACTAAGTGGAACAACTTGTTGACCTGTCATATGTAAATTTCGATCTCCGTATTTAACACCACTTTGCTCTATAAACCGAGTTATAAATGCAAAAGCCCATTGCGTAGATTCAGCATCAAAAGGAGTGATAAGAGGAGCACCAGTAGTACCACCTGTTTTTGCCGTGTAGACAATCTTTCGAGATTGATTAATAAATATATTTGGATTTGAACGAATGATATCTTTTGTCAGAATAGGAAGTTGATTCAAAAAACTGAAATCCTCAATACTTCTTGGATCTATGCCAATTTTATCAAAAATCAATTTATAATATTCGGTATTTTCATAAGCTTCACCAAATACCTTTCTAAATTGCTCAACTTGCCATAACATCATTTCCTCTTTTGAAAAATTCTGAGATCTTCGTAAGAAATTAACAAAGTGCTGATATTTCCCTCCCTGTCTAAATTTTCTATATTTATATGCTTGAAAAGTCAGAAAAATATCTTGTAAAAATGCAGGTGATTTATCGTATATTCTTTTTAAGATCATATTACTTATTCCGAATTAAAGATTGATAAAATTGTGTACGGCGATTTGTCAATACCTTTTCAGAAAAGAGACGAGATTTCTCAATATTTCTTCTTCCCTCTTCAAACGCAGTACTTGAATTTTCTATTAAAAATAATATCTTTAGAGCTAATGCTTGCGGATCATTTTTTTCTATTAATAATTTGTCCGAAATTAGCTCCGGAATACCACCTACCCGCGTACCAATTACAGGAAGCCCTCTAGCCATAGCCTCAATTACTACACGAGGAAGACCTTCAGTTCTAGAAGCTAATACAAAAATATCTGATTTGTCTAAATGTGCAATAATCTCTGATTTATCGCTGATGTACCCTTCGAAACTAACACTATTCTCAATCTGTAAATCTTTGGCAAGTATTCTCATATCTTCTAAATACTTCCCAGTTCCCAACCAGCTTAGCTCAACCTGAAAATTTTGCTGTAATTCATTAACAAGTTTTACACTTTTTAAAACTACATCAGGAGCTTTATACATTTGCTCTAATGAGCCAATTGAAATGATTCGAATTTTTCTATTTAAAGAACCTAATTCTTTCGGAGCATTTCTTATATAATCTTCTTTTAATACTACGTTGGAAGCAAAAGTAGTGAATGTATTTACTTTAGGAGGATATCGAAGTTGCAATGCATGTTCTGTAACATACAATGTTGAAGATGCATTAGAAACAACTCTTCTCAAATCATAAAAGTATTTATATTTAAAAAATATCCGTAGTGGGTGTTTAACAGCACCTTTGGAAAATACATCATAAGGATCTCCAACGACTTCTACCCCATACTTTTTATTATTTTTAAGCAAGAACTTAGCTGCTAAGGTTCCGATCTGACCAGGTACTCTTAATAAAAAAACACCATTTAAATCTACACTTTCTTTAATCCTTTTGATTATTGATGATTTTTTTTTCAAGAAATCTAATGGACCATAAAAATAAGGTAATTCAAAAAAAGATACATTTGTACCATTTGCAAGATGTTCACTATTACCCTGATATCCGGGTTCATACTTAACTCTTGCTACAATTGTAATATGATCAAAAACTTCCAGATACCTCTCCCATAATGGAAAACGTAAAACACCCTCAGTATTGAATATATTGCCTTCGTCATCTTTAATATAACGTGCTTCTAAATAGAAGATTAAATTCATCAATTTTAATATTTTATATTAAATTTTAAAACCCTAATAATTACTTTACTATATTTCTAGCCTATCTCATTAAGAGATGATAAAACTCACTAAACCTTTTATCTGCATCAAATGTGTTTTTTGCCCATTTCGAAAGACTATCTTTTTCATTAATAGAAAAATTACCCATAATTACACTTTCCAACTTATTTTCAAACCCCTTAATATCGAATGGTTCATTCAAATAATTTGTAAATTCATGTGGAACTATTTCTGCAATACTTGGAATATTTGACGCAACAAAAGGTAGACCCTTTGCCCACGCCTCAATCAGTGAGTTTGGCTGTCCTTCAGTTATTGATGGAAAAAAATATGCATCACATGTATTTAAAAATTTAGATATATCATCACGATTTTCAAAAAGTAAAATTCTATTTTCAAGATTTCTTTCAACAATAGTCTTCTCTAATTTGTTTTTAACATTATTACCGCATAAAATAAATCTTAATTTGGGATATTTAGATAAAAGATTCTGAGCGACCTGTAATATAGTCTCGTGATTTTTAGCTGGATTTAATCTTCCTGTATGACCAATAACAAATTCAGAATTAGAGATACCCAATTCTAAGCGAAGATTATCTTTTATATTTAAGAATTCCTCTATATCCAAACCATTATAAACCACTTTAAAACGTTGATCTCTCACCTCACCTTTGAAAAAAAACTCAAAAGCAAATGAAGAATTAGCTAAAATTTGAGTCGCATTTTGAAATACAAGATTTTTATAATAATTATTAATCTTGAGTTTCAAAAAAGTCTCCTTAAAACGATTCGAAGAAGACCTATAAAATACAATTCTACTAGCTATACCAACATCCTTAGCAATCTTTAGAATAGGCCCAGCAAAATTTCCGGTAAAATCGCAAATTGTGTAATCTTTATAATCTTTTAGCCATTGTTTAACTCTTAAAAAATGATGTGGATGAAAATTTCCAACATTCATTTTTACAATTTCAACATTAGGTACATTTAAAAAACCTTCTTCAAGAACACCTCCCTTACCCCCCTTGCAAAAAATAACGATATTATCGAATCTTGAACCAAATTTTTTAACAAATCGTAATAAATAGTTTTCTAACCCCCCACTATCTAAAGCAGTAACAAAAAATATTACATTAGCGCACATCTGTTGATAAATTTTTTATTGTTTTACTTAGTTTTATCTTTTTACTGGAACGCGAGCTAACATTATTTCCCTTCACACTGAGATTATTAAATGTCCCCTCTTTCCCTGTCATCAATATCATGGGCTCAGAATTAGCATTTATTTTATTATTTTCAATTGTAATATTATTAAACGTTTTTGAATTTGGGGTAATAATAATGCCCCAATTCGCATCTTCAATTATATTATTTTCAACAGTAATATCATATATTGATTGATCTAAGCATATTCCCCCTCCATAACTTTGGCCAGGAAACACATTAGTAATTCTATTATTTAATACTTTTACATTTTTTGAATGTAGCACACCTATTCCAGAGGAATATAAATATCTCGAATTCTTAATATTCGGATTTCTAATTCCGCTAATAGAGTTACCAATTACATCAACATTTTCACAGTAATAACCTCCTGTATTACCATGAATCATGATCGGACTAACTCTTACATTTGGATCCGACCGATGTCTATTAGGTAAACCTAGATTAGTTAAAGTATTATTTTTTATAACAATGTTACTAGCTCCTTTATCTACATCTATATTATTTATAGATTTACCCGAGAAATTATTATTTTCGACCGATATTGAAACAGTTCCAGGGCCAGCCATTTCAACTGTGTTCCAATCGTATTCCCCTAAAAATTTATTCCCAGTAATACGAACTTGACTAACTTTATTCTGAATATTTTCTTTTGATCTCTTTTTCGTCCATAATGTTAATAGTCTTATTGCAAAAGAATTGACATATTCCTTATTTTCAAAAACATTATTCAAAATATCAACGTTGTTAACTGAACCTTTAACATTTCGAAACTCACTAGGCAAATATGTAAAATCACCATTAGACTCTTGAGCAACTAGAAGAATAAAAGGAGATCCATGTGTCGAAGAACTTGTATTTTTAACTCCTAGATTTTTAAAAGAATTTCGTGATATATTAACAATAGAAGAATTTAAGATTAAAATAGAATAGGTCGGCATACCCGAAATTCCTCTATTTCCTTTATTATCAATAATCAAATTACTGATAGAAACATTAGAAACATTTACTATCTCAATCAATGCCGAAATATTTCCATTAGCTTTCCTCCATCCAATACTTGGTTCAACTAACGCACCATTCCCATTCAATTTAAACTTACTTGGAAGTTTTAATGGTTTATCTAGTGTATAAGTTTTAGTTGACTCCAATTCTAAAACACCAGAGTTCTTTGCTTTATTTACTAAAGACTGTAAATTTTCACCTGCTATCCCAAAGAAAGGCATGGTTAAAAATATATATAAATATAAAAGCTTCATCATTTGAATATTATTCGTTTATCACCTCTAATTAATAAGATAAAATATAACAATAATAAGACCATAAAAGCTATTGGATGTAGTACGATCAATAAAACTGCTATTAGGATTGACAATAATTTAAATAACGGATTGCTACTTTTATTTTCAATTTTAAATATTAAATAAACAAACCACGGAGCAGTAAGTAAGCCTAACCAACCTAAATTTGATATATGCTCTCCAAAAATAGAGGTAGTAAAACCCCAACCATAGGAGTCATCCCCTCCAAAATTACCAAAGACAGAATTCGTAAAGTAAACAGCGTAAGGTTGAGGTTTAGCTTCCCAAAGCTCGCGAGGTATATAAAATGTTATATTAAAGAGAAACGATGCAAAATCAAAAGGTAAAATATGTCGTTCTAATAGTAAATCATTATAAATAGCATATTTTACTCCATAATCTCTAGTAAAATCTAATCTAAATCCGTAGTATGTATCAATCGCATTATCAGCAATATTCTTACCATAGGCGACCAAAAACACAATAAATATAGCTAAAACAACAAGAAGCTGTCTCAATATAATACGATTAGGAACTGCCTTAGAAATAATAAAAAAAGTATATTGAATCACTATATAATTAGCAACAATACTTCTTTTTCCATGTATCCAAAAACAAGCTATAAGAATGATAAATAGAAAAGGAAATAAAAAAGTCCTATTTCTTCCAAATATTCTTTTATCTAAAAGTATTGTATTAATCAAAAATGCTACAAGTATTACATTAAGTAACATCAATCGAGCAATAAGACCATGAGATTCAGGAATTTCATCAAACAAACCAACTCTATTATACGTACTATAGTAGGTGAAATCACCATACAAAAGAGTTATTACAAATGGTATTGCTAATATTATAAATAAAAGCGTAAAATACTTTTGATATATTTTAATAAATCCTAATGCAATTTTTATTTGATTTTCTTTATAAACATTTAGCAAATCTGAATTTAAACTCTTACTATGTTTTATAAATAACAGCAATAGCGCAGATATATAAAAATTGTATATAATAGTAGTCGTGGAATTGGCTAACGATTCATTAATTAATCTATAAAAGGGTCGAAATCCTAATCCTGTTGCAAAATCTGTAAACACCGGAAAAACATAAAAGAGGAAAAAAACAGGTATAAAAAAGGAATACCCATTAGCCCTATTTTCGTTAAATCCACGGACTACATAATTGAGACTATATAAAGAGACACCTAATAATGTCAATAAAGAAATTAATATAATCATTATCTTATTTTACTATGTAAAAAACGAGCCTTATATTTCAGATCTTCTTTAAATGAAACTAATAAATCCAGATTCTTTGAAGGCAGCTCAATTTGTACATTAAATCTATCAATAAAGATTAAAACTTGAGCAATATATAGAAGTTTTTCTTCGAACATATATTTTCCATTCATTGGATACCTTTGTAAGTTCTTGATCAAATTATCAATACTTGATATATTAAATAAAACTTTAGCATTATCCTTATTCTTCGAAATGGCCTGATCTATTTTCTGCAAAAAGAACTTCCTGATCATCTGTCCATAATCATGATGCTTCTTCTTGTAAAGATCGCCTTCTCCATGCCTCAGAGGATATTGCAATCCGGTTCTTGCCCAATTGAATTCCATCAATTCCGGTGCTTTAGATTTTAAAATATTTAGATAAATATTATCAGTACGTATTGCTGGATCTAATGCCCACATAAAGCTAAATACAGAGGGATCAGTGAAAGCTTGATATAAAGGAATTTTCGCATCAATCACACTCATGCAGGCATTTAACATTCTTCGCATATAATGCAATTGCTGATCTTGCTCGTATTGTTTATATAATAAATTTTGAGGGAAAAGTTCATGATATCTCTTAATATCATTACTAATATCGTTTTTTGAAAGCAGATAAAAATCGGATCTCAATAAACCTCCGATATTTGTAATACCACCATCTAAACTTGTTAACTCATTTACTTTTCGTCCTGAAAATTCTGCACGACCTACACTATCTCCAAAACTTCCTGCTAAAATACAATCTAAATGAGTTTCATCTGATACCTTTGACATTGCATGTAAATGTAGAGGTGTATATTCACATCCATTAAGAATTGCCAATTCGCAATTTAACATCATTTGATCCTGATCAACAACCAAATGTTTCCAAGACCAATTATACTTTTCTGCTATTCTTGATGCATAGACGACATCTCTACTATCTTCTGCCCCCCATGTATAGGCATAAACTTGTTTAATACTTACTTTGTTTTGCTTAATTAAATTATTTAGTACTGCTGCTACAATCCTACTGTCCATTCCGCCAGTTAAAAGTATCCCTATATTTTTATGAGGATTGACATAATTCATAATTTCCTGTTCAAGAAGATTATAAAATTGTTCAGCTACTTCAATTTCATTTAATAAAACTGGTGAAGGGCTTGGAAGAGTAAAATAATCCCAATCACTGTAGTCCTGATTCGGTTTAGCCATCCACGGAGTTTTATTTACCCCTTTTATTAATGTTCTATCTCCAAAACAAAATCCCTTTGAAAAAACTTCAACTACTGAGGAAAAATCCAAAAATCGTTCATTTGAAGGAACTTCACTAATTATGTCTTCAAATGATGAATTTACAATAATGCTATTGTCTTTTTTAATAAAATAAGGATTATGAAATCCTAAATGATTATAGTATTTAAAATTTTCCATTTTATTTTCCCCCTTTCAATCTAAAATATTGATACATTAATCCTCCTCCCATTAGCCATCTACAAAAAGTTAAATTAATAGCTGCTCCATAAATGCCAAAATAACCAATTAAAGGATAAGCCAAAGAAAGTCCAATTATAGAAGAGAACAATGTATTCCACATTACAATTTTATCCTTCCTATGAACTAAAAAATAATTTATTCCAAATATATTATACAATGAATAACCTAGAATACCAAACGACAAAATCATCAGTATAGTTAAAGAATACTCAAAATTTACATTCAAGTACCAAAATACAATTTTATGTCCACACAGTATACTTAGCACTAATATCACTGCAGTAACAGACGCAAGTTTAGCGTAGGAAATAAATTTATCTTTATTTCTATTTAAATATGGAAAGAAAACTCTAGAAATTATTTCTAATAAAGTTATTGATAAATTTACAACAACCATGATCGCATTATAAATCCCTACAATCATATTATTTGTCAATAATCCTAATAAAAAAACTGATGTATTATTATACAGATTAGGAACAAATTGATTAATAAAAATTGGAAAGTTTTTTTTAATACTTTTAAAAATAGAATCGAATGGTAAAAAAATAAATTTCAATTTGTACTTTTTTACCATTATATATTGACCAACAATTCCTGCTACAATATATCCAGAAGACTGCAATAGGGGGTAAATCCAATAATCTTCCTTATGTTTTATCAAAGCAAAAACAGATACTGTAAAAAAAACTTTAATCCCAAGATTTAGAAAAGTAATATACTTCATCTTTTCTATTCCTTGAAAAAACCATTCAGGAAAAATCGCATAGCCTATTAACATTAAGCTACTCAATAAATAAATTGTCGCATTTTCATTAAACTTTGGCACGAATAATATTAAAAGTCCCAAAATAAGATAAGAAAATACCAAAAATAAAAACTTAATACTTAAAACTTTACTATAAATAACATTCATCTTTTTGGGATTACCTCTAAAAATAGCTACATCTCTAGTAGCAGTTATTCTAAAGCTATAATCAGTCAAAGATTGAAAATAAGTTATTAAAGAAGCAGATAGTACAATTAAACCATATTTATCAAAACCAATTGTTCTCAATACATATGGTAATGTTATTATAGGTAAAACAATCCCTACCAGTTGCAGTGCTGATAGGGAGAGGAAATTTTCAAGAATTACTTTACCATCTTTTGAAGAAAGTGCATTTCTTATTTTTCTTATCACTTTTTATATTTTATAATCGTGAATCTGCTTTATCAGAAATAATTCCCTTAACATCATACACAATAGCACAATCTTTTTTCAGTGCATCCAAATCGATATTTAAGAACTCGTTATGAGCTACTCCTAAAACAATCGCATCGAATTTTGATTGAGGTAATTCTGTTAGACTTTCAATGCCATATTCATGTTTTACCTCAGCCGGATTTGCCCAAGGATCGTAAGTAGTTACTTTAACACCATAATCTTCTAATGCCGCAATCACATCGACAATCTTTGTGTTACGTACGTCTGGACAGTTTTCTTTGAAGGTAACACCTAACATTAAAACCTCAGCCCCATTAACATTAATACACTTTTTAATCATCGTTTTGATCACTTGAGAAGCAACATATTCGCCCATTGAATCATTCAAACGACGACCTGCTAAAATAATTTCTGGGTGATATCCGTGCTCTTGTGCTTTCTGTGCTAGATAGTAAGGATCGACACCAATACAGTGACCGCCAACTAATCCTGGTTTGAATGGTAGAAAATTCCATTTAGTACCTGCTGCTTCTAGAACTGCGTGTGTATCAATATTTAAGATATTGAAAATTTTAGCCAACTCATTGACAAAGGCAATGTTGATATCACGTTGTGAATTTTCAATTACTTTTGCTGCTTCAGCAACTTTAATGCATGGTGCTAAATGTGTACCTGCAGTAATAACCGTTTTATAAACTTCATCGACTTCAATACCAATTTCTGGCGTTGAACCTGCAGTTACTTTTAATATTTTTTCTACCGTATGTTGTTTATCTCCTGGATTGATACGCTCAGGAGAATAACCCGCAAAGAAATCTACATTAAATTTAAGACCTGATACTCTTTCTAACACCGGGATGCATTCTTCTTCAGTTACACCTGGATATACCGTAGATTCATACACCACGATATCACCTTTTTTCAATACTTTACCAACTGTTTCGGAAGCTTTATAAAGAGGTGTTAAATCAGGACGATTGTTTTTATCAACTGGTGTAGGAACTGTTACTACATAAAAGTTAGCGTCATCAATATCAGTTAACTGGTTAGAACACCATAAACCGTTATTACCGGTTGATAGCGGATTTTCTTCAGCTAAAACAGCTTGTAAAATATTATCTTCAACCTCTAATGTTAAATCTTTTCCTGAACGTAACTCATCGATACGCTTTTGGTTGATATCAAAACCAACAACTGGAAATTTTGTTGCAAATAAGCGGGCTAATGGTAACCCTACGTATCCTAAGCCAATAACTGCAATTTTTTTCATCTAATGTATAATTTTTGGTGTTCTAATTTTTTAACAACTAATATTTTTGATTTCTATTTTAGATTTTCCCAGTACCACTGTACTGCGGCCTTTAAGCCCTTATCAATAGTATGTGTTGGTTCATAACCTAACAATGTTTTTGCTTTCTCGATTGAAGCTAATGAATGTGGGATATCACCCTGACGGTTCGGCCCATAAGAAGCGTCAACCTTTGCAATCTCAGCATCGAATTCCGATAGATATTCTTTTAAATAACCAACTAATTGATTTAAAGTGGTACGATCACCTACTGCAGTATTATAAACCGTATTAACGGCGTCTGCATTTTCAGTCAACATTGCCAACTCATTCATCTGAATCACATTGTCAATATAAGTGAAATCACGCGAAAAATCGCCGGTTCCGTTAATAACAGGACCTTCGTGACTCATAAACTTTTTAACAAATAGAGGAATAACTGCTGCATAAGCTCCATTGGGATCTTGACGACGGCCAAATACATTAAAATAACGTAATCCAATTGTTTCTAAACCATATGTTTTAGAAAAAATATCAGCATACAATTCATTCACATACTTGGTGATAGCATATGGTGATAATGGTTTCCCAATAATATCCTCCACTTTAGGCAGATTTTCGGAATCTCCATAAGTAGAAGAAGAGGCCGCATATACAAAACGTTTTACCTTTGCATCACGGGCAGCAACTAACATATTTAAAAAGCCCGTTACATTAACATCATTGGTAGTCTGTGGATCTTTGATCGAACGTGGAACGGATCCTAAAGCCGCTTGATGCAACACATAATCCACACCCTGTACAGCTAACTCACAGTCTGCCGTATTGCGAATGTCTCCTTCAATTAAAGAAAAATTAGGATTTTCTGCATGTTGCACCAGATTATGGCGATGACCTGTTGCAAAGTTATCCAAAACAACTACCTGAAATCCTTTTCCCAAGAAATGCTCTGTCAAATTGGATCCGATAAATCCGGCTCCTCCTGTTATTAATATTTTACGCATTGTTTATGATTATATGTTATCTCATTATAGATGGATGCATCATTTTTTCACAGAGTAAAGTATGATACGTTGAAAATTTTCTGTAATACTTGCGAAATGCAATTGAACCACTTTCCCCAATTTTATACTAACTCGTTCGCCTAATAGCAATAAATATGCCTGATTTATTTTGTCTCCTAAAACTAAAAGCTCAATAGTTCCTGAATCAAGACCTTTTGCATAATCTCCAACTAAGCTAACTTCCTGAATATCTCCTGCTTTCTGTAAGATTTGATCAATTAAGTCGTCAATACCTAAAAATTTATGAATGAGTTGCTGTAAGGGGCCAAAGAGAGAGTGAGCGGTATTGGCACTATAAAAAATCTTGTTTTTTTCTGTACGCTTTTCTAAATAGCCCGCTTCGGACAATTGATTAAGTTCTTTACGTATTGAGTTAGTCGATTCTTGAAATTCATCTGCGAGACCACGCAAATGTCCCTGATTATTTGCTGAGACAAAAAATTTGATCAGTAATTTTAATCGGGTTTTAGATGTAATCAACGAGTCCAACATTGGTATAGCATTTCGATTGAGCAACAAAAGTACTCAATCGAAATTAAAAACCCAAATTAAAATTTTGTTAAGAAATAACAAAGCAATTATAAAATATTTGATAAGGAAGCTGAAATTTTAAACATTTCGTATGTACTAAAATATTCACTTACGAATATTTTAATACTGTTTAACCGATAATAGCCCCTATGCCCTAATTTAAAGACATAGATTACCAATAGCAAATAACCATGAAGCCCACTTGTTTAAAGAAAAAAAGTTTTTGAGAGGTCAAGATTATATCAATAGAAATCTCACTATTAAAATAGAAAGAAATCTTAATATAAATAAAGCTAGGAGTAGCATTTCTCGATAAAATATTTTTTATAAATGGATATATAAGCTAATGTTTAGCTTCGTTGATTATTAAGCTGAAATGATCGAATCGTTTCACGCAACCCTTGTTTAGCTGTAAGCGGTAAACGCTGAATGGACAACGCTATCTTTATTTTTTTATTGGAGACAACTAACGTACTCGTTAGTTTCTTAAGGCGCCAAGTGTTCAACGGCAAGGAAGTCCGGTCACCGACTTTAGATATCCACCGTATTAAATTTTTGGGAAGAGGTAAACAAGGGGTATTAAAACCTGTTTCTTCTTTAATGACCTTGATAATTTCATTGGATGATAATGTTTCGTCATCAGCCAAATGATAAATTCCCGTTTCCATCTTATCTTTTTTAAATAAGATCTGTTCAATAAAAAAACAAAAATTTTCTATAGAAAGAAATGAACGCTTATTTTTAAATTGGGTTAAGGGATAAGGAATTCCTTTGCTCACCAATTTATACAATTGATTCAAATTCCCTTTATCTCCAGATCCATGAACCATCGGAGGTCTAAGTATAAACATTTTTTTACCAAAAGGTAAAGTCTGCTCAAGTAACCATTCCTCTGCAGCACGCTTGGATTTACCATAAGGTGAAAGAGGATTGCATGAAGCGATTTCGGACAGGGGTTTTGAAGACTCAATTTCTTCTATAGCAGCTAACGAACTGACATGAATAAATACACTCGCTTCTGAATCAATAAATATCTGGTAAGCTTTTTTTGCTAGTTCAAAATTGGCAAAGTAAAAATCTTGCTCAGTTGCAGTCCCTGTAAAATCATGTGCTTTCCCCACCAAATTGATCACACATTTCGGTGAGAAATTTTCATTTAACCAATCTAAATTTCTCATCGAAACAAACTTGCAATCAAAGGAATCACCAAGTTTATCACTCAGGTGACTTCCAATAAAGCCACTATTTCCACCTAAAATTAATACCCTCATTTTACTCACCCTATTTATTGTCATTACATATATCCCAAAATGAAAAATTCTCCCATTTGATTATATTCATTATGCTATATTGTTAAAATTTATACTGTTATCACATCTCTGCAAGTTTGAATTTGCATGTTTTTTTGTATAGTAAAAACGTTTAATACTTTATTACACATTACAAAAATTTATTTGGGTAATATTCAATTTAAAATTTATGAACGATTTAAAAGACACATAAAGCCTCAAGTTTCCTCAAAAACGCCTCACAATAGTTAAATTCACTATTTCAGGAAAAAGTTGCTTATACCCTTTGAAAGAGCTCATTTAATCTGGCATTATATAGCAGTAAAATTCGAATATGAATAATAATATAACAGTAAAGATATACATAATAAACTCAGTTAATAATTAACACTGCAAATATAGTAAAATTTGCATTAGATATTTACTTAACGTTAAGTATATCACAAATGCTACAGAAGTCGTAATATTATTTTAATATTGTAAAATTCAAGCGATTAAGGCTATTTTGGAGATCAATAATTACTTCCTTCGTTGCGATAAATAATCAAATCAAAAGTTTAATTTCCTAAAAATGAATTAATAAAACTTATTAATTTTCCTCATAAAAGGTAATTTACAGCATGATTATGACATTAAAATCTGTGTGAATATAGAAGAGTTCAGTAGCCTAAATCAATTTCCTCTCCATGATTATACCGCACAATATCAAATTAACTAAACTCGGCAAATTACTTATCCTTTCAAGATCTATCCTCGTACATTAGAATTTTAACTTTTCAAGGATTGACTTATTAATCAATCTTCTCTTTTTGTCAAAAAACCATCCCCATTTGTTAAAATAATAGATAGCTGATTGCATTCCAATTTTCGTTAACCGCCACGATTTATGCGATCCCTTTTCAAAGTGATGATAGATATGTACTTTAGGATAAAATACCGTACGATATCCCCCATCTATCAACCGACGGCATAAATCGGTTTCTTCTCCATACATAAAAATCCCTTCATCAAAAAGTCCTACCTTCCTAAGAGCCGATATTCTCAGATACATAAAACATCCAGATAGATACGGTACATCCATGATACGATTATAGCCTGTGAATCTTAATTCAAATAAATCATTTCTTTTCTCTACCATACCTTTCAAGGGATTGAATCGTCTGCCTATCCAGTCGTATGGAGTAGGCAAAAGCTTACAGAGATACTGAATGTCATTATTGGGATACAAGACCTTAGGCATAAGATTAGCGATTTGGGAATTAGCATTCATATAGACCGTCAACTCCTCTATTACGCCATTTGCATAGTATATATCTGGATTTAATACTAAATGGTAGTCAGCATTATCTTGCATTGCCAAATTGATTGCAATATTATGAGCTGCTCCAAACCCCGGGTTGGAAGGGTTATGAATATACCTGATTCTATCATCGTTACTGATATTTTTAAGTATATTACTTGGTGAATTATCAATCAAATATAAACAAAAAACAAGCTTAGAATCTAAAAAACTATTAATTGCCTCAAGCAAAACATTTCTTTCATTACTGTAAAGTACGATCGAACCTGATATTTTTAAAGTTTCATTTTTCATAAAAAACTAGTTCTCCTTTCTTAACATAAAAAATATTAATATTTGTATTCTTGCTAAAAAAGATTTAAAGTAAGCATAAGATAATTTAAAATTACCTTTTAGTGCATTAACGACTGAACCAGCCCCCCCCCTAAAACATATTTTTATAGCATCAAAATACATTGAGTGCTTCATTAAAACAAACACGACCCCTCTGCCGTAGTTCTTGAAACGATTTACAAGACTTGTTAATGACATAGCTTTATATGTATTTGTTGGCGCAGGGTGCATATTATATAATTCATTGGTAAAAGTAAAGATGCAATTTCTACGAATTGCACGAATAAAGAAGTCACAATCTTCACCTGCCCCATATTTTGCTCCAACACCTAATTTTTCATCAAATCTTCCCAATTTAGTTAATGTAGAAAAATTAATAATCATATTTACAGAACAGGATTTATTCCAACTATTCAAACTTAGTAACTCACCATTAACAAAATTATGCTTAATGAAGTATCCTGTTTCTGATTGATTTTTTACATCTATTAAATAATTAGCCCCATCCTTAACAATTGATTTAAATTTTTTAAAAAAATATAAATCAAAAGTTGAATCATCATCCGGAAACATAATAAAGGAATATTTAACATTTTCTATCTCTAAAAACTCTAATGCAAGGTTTCGGGCTTTAGATAAACTTAATTGACTGTTAACTTTAATAATATGTATTGCCGTCATCTCATTAGATTGTGGTAAAATTTCAATACCATTTTGACAAACTAGTAGGACAAGTAAATTTAAACTATTGTTCAAATTCACACTATCCAAATATTGCTGTAATAAAGTTAAATTTGAACTAGTCGTAACAAAAACCAAGTCAAATTGTATCGATCTTTTTAGCATCATTTTTTTGCACTCTAGAATAAGATATAAAAAATATAAAAGATAATAATGGATAATAAAAAACTTCCAATATGGTACCTAAAAGAAATATTAAACAAAACAAAATCACATAGAATGTATTTTCTATCTTTATTACCATTATCGCGATGAATAATGCGAAAAAAAAGAAAATAACAAATCCTTGTTCCAAAAATAATTGAAGATAAGTATTATGTAAATTCATCTCCCTCTCGGTAAGATTTTTAGTATTACCAGCTCCAATTCCAAACAAAACTTTAGAAGGAGAATCAATCATCATTAAAGCTTCATTTTGAGCTCCAAATCTCATCATGAGAGAATAAAACTTTACTTTTTCAATGCCATCCATATCTCCTACGTCAACAGTATTCATTATGTTATTGTAATTAAATGCAACATTAAAATAAGTAATAAAGCCAATACTGGTAAAGACGATAACTAAATATTTGATAACCTTGGATCTTGCCAACTTTTCAAGATCACAAAAGCGAAATAATAGAGTCAAAAATAAGAAACATGAAATAGCAGCTAATGATCCCGATAAAATAAGTGATATAATAAAAAGCAACTTATACTCTCCAGCTTCCTTTTTTAAATAAAAAATATAAACAAGCATTAAATAAGAGAAAAAGTTTGAATCTTCCATTAACCCGATAGGCCGCGGTAAGAAATCACTTTCAGTACCCCCCATTAACATTCTTCCAATTAAAAAGTAAAGAAAAAAGTCCATGATTACTAAAAAAGCGCTAAGTTTCATAAAACCATGGAAAAGAGTCGATAATTTAAAATCAACTTCTTTAAGACTATAAATTGTTAATAACGGTAAGAAAATCAATGCAGTTTTTAGTACTCTAAATGATGCCCTGCCATCATGAATAAAAAAATATGGCATGGATAAAGACAATAATATAAGAAACAATGATAAAATAAAATATGTTGTCTGTTTCTTAAATAGACATATGGGCAACAAAATAAGTCCATACAAAACATAAACATTGTATGTGTAAGTAAAACTGAAAAATCCTAAAATAAAAAATAATTCAATTAGAAATTGATAATCCAATTTGAATTTATCAGTTAATCTTAACAAACTATAGCCCATAATTTAACTTATTTTCTTTTTCAATTTATATATAATCTTTACAACGGTTCTAGGTAGTAAGTAAAATATTATATATGGAAAATGCCAATTAGAAATATCTGCTAATAGTCTTTTTACTTCAAATTTATTTTTATCTAAAACATAATATGGTCTAAGATTTTTAAGTAAAAATTTTTCAATAAATATCGGAAAAAATGGATTTTTATCAAAATATTCATTTTTAGAATACATTGAGAAAATATTTCCTACAATATGCTTTTCTAATTTTGGTAAATAAGACATTGCTTGGTTTGGATCCCCCATAAAATAGTATGATAATCGCATAGGAATAAAGATTGCAATAGGATCTAACATCATAATCCTGAACCACATATCGAGATCTTCGCCGTGAGTAAGATTAATATTAAACCCTGCTAGATCGCGCAAGACCTGAGTTTTAACGACCGTTGACGATGAAAAAAATATAGCATTATGATGCGCCCCTTCAAAATAATTCTTTATTAAGTATGGTTTTTCAAACTCACAATTTTCAATTCCTAATATTTTTTGTTTATTAACTACTTCGTAAGTACATCCAATTATCGATGGAGAATTATTTTTAAAACTTACAATTGTTTTATAAAACTCTTCCAAATAGTTTGGTTCCCAAAAATCATCTGCATCTAAAAAAGCTACATATTCAAATTTAGCAATAGCAATTCCTAAATTACGAGCAGATGACACACCGTGGTTATCTTGATTTAAAACGATTATTCTCCGATCTGAAAAATTTTCTTTAAGAATCTCATTAATATTATCAGATGAACCATCATTTACAATAATTAATTCAAATTGTCCAAACGATTGATTTAATACACTTTCTATTGAAAAACAAATATACTTAGCTTTATTAAAAACTGGAATAATTATAGAAAACATATTCTTGATTACTTAATGACAATTTTTTTTCTTAAAACCTCTAAATATTGATTTCCAAACTTTAAATCAGGTTCTAAATAATTACCTTCGCCCCATTCGTTCCAAGATTTAACAAATGCAATTCTATTTTCATCTGGTTTATGATCTATAATTGCAAGAACTTGATCTATGTGTTCCCCAAAATATTCTGGTCTTGAATCATGTAAAATCAAATTTCTCCCATTTGATCTTGGTGAATGATCCCAATTCGGAATAATGTTTGGAATACAGTTTATATTTCTCTCTTCTTTTCCAACAAAATAAGGGTAGGCATCTTTATAACGATAGACTTTCATTCCTCCTAAGAACTTATTATAAATCCTTCTGAAAAATGTAAGTTTCTTTTGCATGTGATCCTCTAATCGAACAACACTAATCGCGTCAAAACCTAACTTTTCTAATTTGGAAATATCTGATGCGAATGGTGTTTGACCAACGAAATGAAATCCTTTTAAATTATTTTGAATAGCCAAGTCTCGCCATAGTTTAATAAATATTTCAATTTCAGGATGAAGAAATGGTTTATAAATATAAAATATTGGTTTACCATCAACTTTAATATAACGAGGATCTTTAAAGGCTTCTAAAAGAGAATAGAAATGATTTTTATAGTCTTCAATACCTGGATACAACTGTTCTATAAGAATTTTTTTATCGAGTCCATGCCAAATACCGCTCCATGTTTCATTTGCCCAGCCTAAACAGAATGGAAAATCTGGTTCACCTGAAGATAATACCTCATTAAAGGGTGTCTCTAATAAACGACGGCCATTCCCAAACCAATAATGCCAGTAACAAAAACCTTCAATTCCAGCCCTTTGAGCCATTGCAGCCTGTTCTTTACGCACTTCTGCCATTCTTAAATCATAATAACCTAAATCAGCAGGTACTCGAGGTTGATAATGCCCTTTAAACAACGCCTTTGCTTTTCCAACATTTGTCCACTCAGTGAATCCTTTTCCCCACCATTCATCATTCTCTTTTATAGGATGAAACTGAGGTAGATAAAATGCGATTAACCGTGCTCTATTTGATTTCTTTCTATCACTCATCATTCATTATTGTTTTAATCGATCTAGCTGGAACACCAGCAATAATACTATTTTTCGGAAAACTTTTGTTAACGACAGAATTTGCACCGATTACACAATTATCTCCAATTATCACATTCGGTAAAATTGCTACACCTTCACCAATCAATACGTTATTTCCAATTTCAACTGCACCTTTTGAAAACAAATCACGCTTATACGGAGGTAGATGATCATCAACTCCTACTTGTCCATGATAATGATCTGTAATGAAAACTCTACTCGCAATCAACACATTATTTCCAATTTTCAATTTATTAATACAAGCCAGATGACAATCTGTATTTACAAAAACATTATTCCCAATAAATATCTCAGGAGTATATTGATTATCTAAATAAGTATCAAAGGCCTCAATACGAAAGCCATACAATGCACTAAAATTGTCTCCAATAGAAATATATTTTCCCCCAATAATTCGATAATTACGTCCTATCAAAAGATTATTACCAACTTTTAAAAGTAACCCAGATAAATATCCCATTTTAATTTGCTGAAATATTATTCCTATAATACCACTAAAAGAATTAAAAGGCTTCGTCAAAAAATACAGACCTCGGCCAATAAAAAGAAGGATAAATTTAATAGATTTCAAATTATTTTATTTTATATTTTGAATAATCTTAAAACTTCTTGCTCAAACAAAGCCTGCTCATTAAGAGTCTTATTCTTGTATTCTGAAAAATTCTTAATGTGAAACTCATAGTTTTCTAATATATCTTCAATCTTATCAGCAATATCGCTTACAGACATTGTTTTTTGATCAATTTTATATTCTGAGGCAATAGGAATATCTTCATAGTGCCCAGCTGACCCTAATATACCCGTTAATACACAACAGTCATTTAAAACAGCTTCCCTTGGTAGACGATCTTTTCCAGGATGATAACCAAAATCTATATAAAGCTTACTTCTTTGAAAAACATTTTTTAATGTCTTTCGATCCATCCCCTCTAATGCAACCCAATTTAATCCAGGAAGTCGTTCTATAATTTTTTTTGTGAAAGCTAAACCTTTTTTAGGATTGTATAGAATAATATTATCCTTGCCAATGTCTACAGCAGAATTCGAATAAAAATCTGGATTAATGTAATCTGATAGCGGCATTAACTTATTAAAATTATTCTTTTTTAAGTAAGATTTCGCATAATCAGATTGATAACCATTTACGGCATTTAGCTCAGATAATTCCTTAACAGAAATATTTTTAGAAAAATAATTACGTTGTTTCAATAACAAATAAGCAAGTCTCTTAATAATCACTTCTATTGCCATCTGATAATCCCATCTAAAATAATCTTTGATATTAAGATATGTAAATGAAAAAATATAAAAATGATCTACACTTAACCACCATAATAATAATTGGCAATTTGGATGATTTCTATAGCGGTCGAATATAGCTTCATATAATACCACAACATTATCTGAAGAATCTATAACATTATTAGTAATTTTAAGATTATACTGCAAATATTCTTGAGGACTGGTGTAAACATTATCAAAATAAACCATGTAGGCATCAAAACTATTTTCATTTAAAATATGACATAACTGATGTAATAATTCCGCACCACCAGTTACAACTTTTCCTGGACAATAAATATAAATTTTTGACGTTTTCTTTAATTCAATCATATTAATAATTTTTTGCAATCTCTAATGCTTCTCCTATTACGTTATGCATGTCCATATATCTATAAGTTGCTAGTCTGCCCAAAAGTGTAATATTTGTCAATTTCTTCACCTCCTGTTGATATTTTTCTAATAACTCCATATCATTTTTTAATCTTTTAGGATAATAGGGAATATCTCCATCTTCGGTTTCTTTACTATACTCCCTAAAAAAGACCGTTTTTTGATGATTTTCCCAAGGGGTAAAATGTTTATGTTCATGTATTCTAGTATATGGAACCTCTTCATCCGCGTAATTAATTACTGGATTACCCTGATAATCTCCTAATCCCACCTGCTTTTCAAAAAAGACAGTTCTATAAGATAATTTACCAAATTTAAAACCAAAAAATGCATCAATCGGGCCTGTATAAAAAACTTGATCATAATCTGAAATATCCCATTTATTATCAAATTTTGTATTTAACCTTACTTCAATATTTTCAGCATTTAACATCTTTTCAAAAATTGCTGTATAACCATCTTTTGGGATACCTTGGTACGGATTTGCGTAATAATTATCATTATAATCAAAACGTACTGGTAATCTTTTTAAAATACTTGCAGGTAACTCAGTAGGTTCACATCCCCATTGCTTCTTAGTATAACCATAAAAAAAAGCTTTGTATAAATCCCTACCAATAAATTTCATTGCTTGTTCTTCAAAATTCTGAGGAGTTTCAATACTTATCTCTGACAAAGAGTTAATAAATACTTTTGCCTCGGAAGGATTTAAATTTTTTCCAAAAAATTGATTTATGGTATGTAAATTTATAGGAAGAGAATAAATTTGTCCCTTAAATATCGTTTTAACACGGTTGATAAAAGGAACCATTTCACAAAACTCCTGAATATATCTCCAAACTATCTCATTATCTGTATTAAAAATATGGGGACCATATTTATGGACCATAATTCCTGTATCAGAATCCCGTTCGGTATAGCAATTTCCACCAATATGGTTTCTCTCATCTATAACAAGAATATCATTATTAATATCTTTTGATAACTGCTCTGCTAAAACTGCTCCAGAAAATCCAGAACCAATTATTAAATACTTTTTCATTTTTTTAACATTAAATTATTCTTCAAGAAGCTGATAATAGCACTAAATTTAAAAAATCTTAAATCTATCAAATCAATTCCTTTATTCTTCAACACAAAGTACATAGTAACGGTAACGATTGTTTCAACAATCATGATATTGAAAGCTGTTCCAATAAACCCCCAGATCTGACACATGAAAATAGCTCCAATTATTCCAATAATACTACCTATACTTATTACTTTTAAAAATAGTTTATCCATGTTCAGATTTATCATAACTTGGACACCAAAGATATTACTTACTGAAATAAGTAATGGTAAAAAAGCCATAATTCTTGTTGGTAAAACCGAATGATCAAATTTATTTCCATATAGAATTTTTATAATAAAAGGCGCAAGAATTAATAAAAGCAAACATCCTATTGAGACAACTATTATAATAATCGGAATAATTTGACGAACTGTTTGAATACCATAAATTCTTGATTTTGAAAATGCAGATCCTACAAACGGATACATCGCCGTTGCTAGTGGAATAGTAATAACACTATTTACAATATTAATAAAAGACTGACTCGTTGTGAAAAATCCTATATTTTGAGTATTATCAAAAAATCCCAATATAACTGTATTTGTTGTTGTATACAATGAAATTAAGACGGTTGATAAAAATATAACTCTTTCATCTTTTAAAAGTTTAATTGTCCGCCTAAAAGATATCCAAGTAAATTTTAGATCAAATTTTCTACATGCATTTTGAAGTAAATATATAGACAACAATAATCCTAATATTACATTTATCGCGGGAACCCAATAATAATCGCTTGGCTTATGTATAAAAACAAACAACAAAATGGTTGATAATAAACCTTTTACAAAATTCACTTTTGCAAAAACAGAAAGTTCTTGCAGTCCTTGATAAATATATTGTGGCGTTATGACTGTTGAAAGACATGTAAAAAAAAGTATTATTGAAACGTAAATATCCTTTTTTAATGGTTCGATAAAAATTAAACAAATAATAAAAAGCAAAGAGGAAATCAGTAATAATAATATTCTTGCACTTATGACTTCTGAAAAAATACGACTTCTTAATTCTCCATCGGACCTATTTTGAGCAATTTTCCTCGTTGCTGTTAGATCAAAGCCATATGCCGTTAATAAAGTAAAATAAGCAATAAATGAGGTCGAGTAATTAATAATTCCATAACCTTCAGGTCCTATTATTCTCGAAACATAAGGTATTGATATTAATGGAAAAACATAGTTTACTATTTGTACAATCCCTAAAGAAGCTATGTTTTTAAGTAATTTATTCATATAGGAACATTATAACAACCTGTAATTATTTCATTATATTTTGAAATAACAGTCTTGCTATCATTAAAAACATTGCTAAAAAAACTCCTACGAAAAGACCAACTAAAACACCCATTTTTTTAGAAAAGGATTTCATTTCTAGTGGATAAATCGGTTTATCAATTTCTTGGATTAACGGAGTCTCCTTTAGTAGAGACATTTTTGCCATTTCTAAGTTTTGAATCAATTGTCCCAAAATGGCTTTATTTGCTTCCGCTGAAAATTGAGATCGCTGCGTAGGAACTAAACGTTGTGCTTGTCTAGTAGGATTGAGATTAGGTGTCGCATCAATTACTATTGCAGCTGTTGCAATATTTCCATTCATAACTGCTCTAACAGAATCAGTTTTATGCTGTAAAATTTCAATATTATCTAATGATTTTTTTGTCTTCGTTTTTACATAAAAATCATTCACCTCAGCTACAAGAGCTTCATTAAATTCTTTTGAAAAAATCTCATCCGTTGATTTTACATCAATTTTGATAATAGCTGACTTTTTATCATTTTTACCAACTATTAAATTATTTTTATTAATATCTACTACTACTTTTTGTAAAATGCTATCACGTGATCGTAATAAATTTTGAGGTAATTTCTTTTTAAAATCAATCTGCAATAATTCAGGTTTCTTTTCTTTCCATTTGTCACGCGTATTTGTTAATGCTAAATACCGATCTATTAAAAGCAGTGAACTATCGCTTACTGAAGGGAGTAATAAAGTTGACTCTATCATTTTTCTAGATTTGTATAATTCAAATAAATTTTCTCCTTGAAAAATACCGCCGCCAGACTGACCTAGATCCACCCCAGCCAATGCTGCAAGTCCTGCCATTTGGCCTAAGCCACTACTACTACCCTCACCAGATTCTAATACAAAAGATGTAGATGCTTTAAAAACACTTTTTTCAGATTGAGCATAAAAAAAACCTAAACATGCCCCAAGAAGACCAGTGGCACTGAAAATATACCATTTAGACACAAAATACCTAGACCAATCTCGTATTTTTAGAATCAGTTCTTTTAAACTAATTTCTTTTGAAATATTAGTATCACTCATATTTTATCTTAAAAGACTTACAATAATCGCAGCTAATGAAGCTATTCCTGTACCTAAGCCAACCCATGCCTGTACGTTCATTTTTTCACGTGGGGCACGTTTTGGAACTACGATCTCCGCTCCCGGTTTTACTTCGGGATAACCCCCGTCTTTTCCTTTAACCGCTCCATTAGCATACTGAACAAACACCCTTTTCTTTAAGGCATTGTCTGTAAAACCACCTGCCTGATTTACGTAGTATTTTAAGCTTTTACCTTTTACATAAACCACATTATTCGGATTTAAAACTTCTCCCATTACTTTTACAGTTTCAAGCTCTTTAGGTACAGTGATAATATCACCATCAAGCACTAAAAGATCTCCACGTTGGTAAGGATTAGCTAAAATTTTATTTAACTCAATACCAACTAAATCACTTGGTTCAATCTCTGGAGTAGATACACCTTGTTGTGAAACTTTTGCTAAGGCTTTATTTTTAGCATTTGGATTTACAGCAGTAAGTTCATCGTCTTCTCTTTCAGTAGCATCATCGGTTGTATCTTGATCTTTATCGGAATTCTTAAGCATTTCTCTCTTAAGGCGCTCTTTTTCCTTTTTCTCCTCAGCTTTCAGCTTTGAAACACCTGTACGCTTCAATGAAGCGCCTTCTGTGTATGCATAAGAAGTCAAGCCACCAGCTCGTTTGATGACGTCGGAAATACGCTCGTCTTCTCTTGAAATAGTATAAATTCCTGGGAATAAAACCTCACCTTCAATCTTCACCTGTCTTTGTGTTCGAAAACCAGCATCACCTAAAACCGTAATGACATCGTAAGGCTGTAATGCAATATTTAAATCAGATACAACTCCTTCGTTAATCTCTACAATTATAGTCTGAGATGAAGTAGGATCTGCAACTTCACGATTATTTAACCGTCTTGCAATTTCAATTCGTGCATTCTTTGCCGCTTCGTTCAAACCACCAGCTTTTTGGATCAAATCGCCCAAAGTCGCATTACTCGCGAAAGGAAAATCTCCTGGTAAACGTACTTCCCCCTGAACGGTAAACTTATATTCGTCACGTAGATCAAAAATTGAGGCAATCTCGATCTTGTCTTCCCTTTTTAAGGGAATATCAGCGGCTGTTCCGGCTAATACGTCACGAACATTGAAATTAATTAATTCTGCGGTATTATCTGCTCTTAGTCTATTGATAATTCCTCTTTCCAAAAAAGCGTCTTCACGTACACCATCCGCCTGCTCTAATAATTGCTTAAGAGTCATTCCTGGTTCCATTCCATACAAACCTGGACGAAATACTGCCCCTAAAATACTGACACGATTTGCAAAGCGCTCTAAAATTGGCTCCACAATAAACTGATCACCTGATTTTGGACTGTAATCCGCAAATTGATCAGCATAAATATCTTTAACACTGCGTTCTCGATCTGTCTTTTGCAAAACTTTTACTTTTGCAGTATAAGCATTTTCACTAAAACCGCCAGCATATTTAACTAAATCCAATAATGATTCACCGGATATGGTTTCAAAAATAGCTGGACGCTTCACCTCACCTTCAAACTGAACGCGACTACCATACACAGGTATATGAATGATATCCTGATCTTGTAATCGGATATTACCACGCTGAATGCCATTCGCTAAAAAGTCATATAAATCAATAGTCGTAACAACCTGATTGTTGCGAACAACCTGTATCTGACGATAAGTTCCCTTTTCGCTAGGGCCACCTGAAGCATATAGCGCATTGAATACAGTCGCTAAAGAAGGTAAAGTATAGGTACCTGGTTTTGTAACCGCACCTGTTAGTGTAATGCGGATACTACGGATATTACCAATATTAACATCAACTTGCGTCTGTCCTGACCGGATAGCTGGATAAGTACCGCTTAATCTCTGCTGAATCTTACTTTTTGCCACTGCAACTGATAATCCTGAAACAGCCACTTTGCCAACATATTCGACCGTAATGGTACCATCTGAACTTACCGGCAATTTATAAGATACCTCATTATCTCCAGTAATATCCAGTAAAATTTCATCATCGGGTCCTATTATATACGAAATTGGTGTAGCCATCCGTAAATTCGGTTCGAAAGTAATCTCGCTATTCTTAAATAAGTCTGAACCAAAAATCATCAACTTATTTTCATCATTTTTTAAAGAATCTTGATCATTTTTTTTATTTTTCAAAGAATCTAGCTGTAAATTGCCATTGACCTGACGACCTGAGGTTGAACCTGTATTGCTTTGTTTATTTTTCAGCTCTTTTGGCTGTTGTTTATTTCTCTTGATTTTCTGCAAACGATCTTTCAACTTTTGAGTTTCAACCGCAGAAACACCTTGTGCACGTGCAAACCCATCCAATTGTGACTCGCTATAGCCCATTAGTTCAGCTCGCTTAACATATTGTTCAATTTGAGCATCCGTTAAATCATCAACTTTAATATTTGCCGGATTAGTTTGTGCTTGTACCGATCCCAATAGACTCATGACAAACAACCACAATATCACTCTTTTCATTCTAATTCGAAATTTTCACAAAAGTAGGTAAATTTATTTAATTAAGAGGCGCAGATATTCTCCATATCCTGATTTACGTAAAGGGTCCGAAATTTTTAGTAATTGCTTTTTATTGATATAACCCATTCGATAGGCCACTTCTTCAATCGATCCAATCTTCATTCCTTGACGTTCTTCAATCACCTGAACAAATTGTGCCGCTTGCATCAGAGACTGAATTGTACCTGTATCTAGCCAAGCTGTACCGCGGTCAAAAACAGCGACATTCAACTTTTTACGTTCCAAATAGACTTTATTAATATCAGTAATCTCTAATTCTCCCCTTGGAGATGGTTTTATTTGTTTTGCAATAGCAACAACATCATTATCGTAGAAATATAAGCCTGGAATAGCATAATTTGATTTCGGATCTAGTGGTTTTTCTTCAATCGAAATCGCCTTCTTATCTTCATCAAATTCCACGACGCCATAACGCTCAGGATCATTGACCTGATAAGCAAAAACCGTTCCTCCCTCAACCTCTACACATGACTGCAATAACTTGGACATGCCTGAGCCATAGAAAATATTATCGCCTAAGATTAACGCTACTTTATCATCGCCTATAAATTCCTCTCCCAAAATGAACGCTTGGGCCAAACCATCTGGACTAGGCTGTTCGATATATTCAAATCGACATCCAAGTTGCGATCCATCACCCAGTAGTCTTTGGAACTGCGGTAAATCCTGTGGCGTGGAAATAATCAGTATTTCATTGATCCCCGCTAGCATTAAAGTAGATAACGGGTAATAAATCATCGGTTTATCATATACAGGCATCAACTGCTTGCTCACAGCCAATGTCATTGGATGTAAACGTGTTCCTGATCCTCCTGCAAGTATAATTCCTTTCATATTTTTGTTTTTTTATATGGTGAGAAGGTGAGATGATAGTGAGAAGGTTAGTAGGTTATAAACTTTCGAACGATTAATTTTCTAACGATTTAACTCTCTAACTTCTTAACTATCTAATTTCTTAACTATCTAACCTTCTAACTGCCTTCTTAAACTATCTTTCCAAAATGGCACTTCCACTCCGAATGTTGCTTTAATTTTCGTTTTATCTAATAACGAATACTTTGGTCTTTTTGCAGGTGTGGGATATGCTGTTGTTGGTATTGCCTGTATCTCACAGGTAAAACCTTTAATATCGCGAATAGCCACCGCAAAATCATACCAGCTGATTTCCCCTTCGTTGCTATAATGATAAACACCGCCTTTCCATTTACCTGAATTAACAATATCGACGATTGCCTGTGCTAAGTCTTGTCCCGAAGTTGGAGAACCGATCTGATCGTTGATAACGGAAATAGAATCCCGTTCAGATAACAGACGCAACATGGTTTTCACAAAGTTTTTTCCAAAAGTGGAATACACCCATGAAGTTCGAATGATAATCGCCTCGGGACACCATTTCAATATTGCTAGCTCTCCTTTTAATTTTGTTTCGCCGTAAATATTAATCGGATTGACTGAAGCATCTTCAGTTAATGCCACACTTGAGTTACCATCAAACACATAATCAGTCGAAATAGCGATCAACTGTGCACCATGCAAACGACAATACAGCGCAATCTCCTCGCTAGCCAAGTGATTGACCTGATCGGCCAGTTCGGTATCTGATTCGGCCTGATCGACCGCAGTATATGCCCCAGCATGGATAATAACATCAGGCTGATACATACTCAGAATATCCTGAATAATCGAAATCTGATCCAAAGGAAGCTGTTTGCGATCCAAGAAAAAACATTCTTTCGACACATCCTGATCCAGCAGCACTTTCAATTCTTGACCTAACTGCCCGGATGCTCCCGTAATAACGATACGCTGTTTTTGACTAACCGATTCCATTTTTTTCTTTAAATGCCATAAAGGACTGCGCCTCTTCATCTTTCACAGAAAGAATCATCTCTTCCCGAGGAACCTGCCAATCAATACCTAACTCTTTATCTAACGGATGAACTCCGTCTTCTGCTACTTTGTGATAATGATTATCGCATTTGTAGAAAAACACAGCATTTTCTGATAATACCGAGAATCCATGTAAAAATCCACGTGGAACATAGAGTTGTCTTTTATTTTCGGCAGATAGTTCGACTGCTACATACTGACCATAAGTAGCAGAACCTGGACGAACGTCAACCGCAACATCCAATACTTTCCCCTCCAAAACACGTACTAATTTTGCTTGCCCATGATCGCCGGATTGCATATGCAATCCGCGAACAACACCATACTGCGATTGGGATTGGTTATCTTGAACAAATGCTGGTTTTACCCCTACAATCTGTTCAAATTTCTGATCATTAAAGGCTTCAAAAAAGTATCCTCTTTCGTCTTCAAAGACTGTCGGTTCTAAAATAAAACAGCCTTTTAATTTTGTTTCGGTAAAATTCATGGTTTATTTTTTTTTAGTGACATAGTAACGATAGTGAACTAGTAACGTAGTCATTTTTAGTGACCTAGTACTCGTCACTTCTTTACTTGTTACTCTGTTACTTCTTTACTTGTTACTCGGTCACTTTTTAATCCTTGTACTGTTTATCGTAATATTTTTGGTAATCTCCGGAGGTGACACTTTCTAACCACTCCTTGTTGTTCAAGAACCAATCGATTGTTTTGGAAAGACCTTCTTCAAACGTTACAGAAGGATACCAACCAAGTTCCGTATTGATCTTGGAGGCATCAATAGCATAACGTAGATCATGACCTGGGCGGTCTTTAACGAAAGTAATCAGTTGTTCAGCTGTACCTGCTAGACGACCTAATTTTTCATCGACCTGTTTACATAACTCTTTTACCAAATCAATATTCTGCCACTCGTTGAATCCGCCAACATTATACGATTCACCATTTTTACCTTCGTGAAAAACAAGATCTATTGCTGTAGCATGATCGATAACAAATAACCAGTCACGGGTATATTTACCATCACCATAGATCGGTAATGGCTGACCGTTCAAGATATTATGAATACATAATGGAATCAATTTCTCCGGGAAATGGTTAGGACCATAGTTATTAGAGCAGTTGGTCAATACGATAGGCAAACCATAGGTATCATGATAAGCCCTAACAAAATGATCGGAACTTGCTTTCGATGCGGAATAAGGTGAATGTGGATCGTAAGATGTTTCTTCTGTGAACAGACCTTCTGCCCCTAATGCCCCAAATACCTCATCGGTAGAAACATGATGAAAACGTTTACCTGTAAAATCATCTTTCCAGATCTGGCGCGCAGCGTTCAATAAATTAACCGTACCGATTACATTGGTCATCACAAATGCAGTAGGATCTGCAATAGAACGATCCACATGGGATTCTGCAGCTAAATGAATGACACCATCGGGTTTATATTCTTCAAAAACACGAAACATATCCAAGGCATCGGTAATATCGGCCTTAACAAAAGTATAATTCGGTTTTTCTTCGATATCCCGTAAGTTTTCGAGATTTCCGGCATAAGTCAAAGCATCTAAATTGACAATATGATAATCCGGATATTTCGTAACAAAATTTCGTACTACATGGGAACCTATAAAACCCGCTCCACCTGTAATTAGGATCGTTTTATTCATAATATGAGCAAAATATTTCTTAACAGCTTAAAGCCCCTTAACGATAATTAAGGGATTAGCATCAAAAGTAATAAGATTTTATGAACAATCAACCACAGTACCCAAGCAAAACAAGCTAAATTGCGGTTTTCAGCTTATTTTCTTATTAAAAATCAATTTTCCACTTGTTCTTGATATAAACCTGATATGGGTACGACAACTCGAAAAGGTTTCGTCTTGCCCCCTTCAAAATGTAATTTCCCGGAAATAGTAGTGAGTACCCCGGTCAGGTCTAGGGCGCTAATATCTCTATTCATTAGTTTATAACGGATCGATACTTCGGGCTGCGTTAAACTATTATATTGAAAAGGAAGTGATAAAGACTGATCAAGCTGTATATTGACATCAGGGTGTTTTAAATTGACACTTTTTAGTGTAGCATGCTTTAATTTTTGATCACTGCTACTGGTATGGATCACAATAACACCGCTCTTCACACTACGATCGCCACTGTACTGCCCAGGCCGCTCCTGAAAAAGATAACTGACCGATAAAGCTCCGTGCTGCGCTAATCGTTGTTTTGCCTGCTGTGCTGTCCAAAAGTAATAACTGCCAAATAAAAATAATACAATTAAAATAATTACAATAATCATTGTGGGTAAAGGTTAAGGGTTGTAAAATAAAAGAGCATTTATAGTGATGAGTAACGTAGTGACCAGTGACGTAGTAACCAAGTAAGTAGTGACCAGTAACAAATGACTTGATGACATTGTCAATAGTAACGAAGTAATATCGCTAATAGTTACATGGCTAATACTAAAATTGTTAATAGTAACTAAGTAACACTGTAATGCTCAAAATGGTTTTGCATATAGTAAACATGATTTGCATATAATAACGTCATGAAACAGAAACATCGTATAGCGATAAGAAGATTATTAATACAATCTTTATATACCAGATAAGACATTTCACCGATGTAAATCTAGGCCTCAAAAGTGAACTGTACTTTCCTTTAAAATTAAGTTTCGATGAAACTAGCAGGACGTAAATGTTTATAAACAAAAAAAGACGCGATAACCGCGTCTTTAATACTGTGATATACTTGATACTGCAACGATTACTCGCCAATAGCATAATATTGAAAACCTAGATCCTCCAACTCTTTTCTATTCAAAATCTTACGTCCATCAAATACAAAGGATGGTTTTTTCATTTTATCTTTTACTTTACTCCAATCATAACACTTAAATTCATCCCACTCGGTCAATATCGCGACAGCATGTGCTTCAGCCAGCGCTTCATAAGGACCGCTGACAACAGTCAATAACCGACGGTTTTCCGATGGAGAACGCGTGCCCAAGTAATCCAAATCACGGTAGATCTGCTCAGCAGACACCTTAGGATCGTAAACAACAATCTCCGCTTCTTCTTCTAATAAATGATCGGCCACATAAATGGCTGCTGACTCCCTGGTATCATTGGTATCTTTTTTAAAAGCCCAGCCTAAAAACACGATTTTCTTACCATTGACCGTATTGTACATGGTCTTAATGATATGCTGTGCAAACCGTTCTTTCTGATGATCATTTAACAAAATGACCTGCTCCCAATAATCTGCCACAGCAGTTAAGTTGTAAGAACGGGCGATATAAACGAGATTTAAAATATCCTTCTGAAAACAGGAACCACCAAACCCGACAGATGCCTTCAAGAACTTAGATCCAATCCGGGAATCATAACCAATGGCACGCGACACTTCATCGACATTGGCCCCTGTCACTTCACATAATTCGGAAATGGCATTGATCGAAGAGACGCGCTGTGCTAAAAAGGCATTTGCCACTAGTTTGGATAGTTCGGAAGACCACAGATTAGTGGTCAATATACGTTCTCGTGGCACCCAAGCTTCATAGATCTGTGCCAGAGCTTCAATAGCTTCGGCATCTTCACCGCCGATCAGTACACGGTCCGGATGATGCAGATCGGGTATTGCGGTACCTTCTGCCAAAAATTCAGGATTGGAGAGAATATGAAAATTGACACCGTTTCCGGTATTATCCAATATACTCTTCAATGTTGCGGCCGTGCGTACGGGTAAAGTAGATTTTTCAACAACAATTTTATCGTCTTTTGCAACTCGTGCAATCTGACGGGCGCATAATTCAATGTATTTTAAATCGGCAGCCTGCCCTTTTCCTTTACCATATGTTTTGGTGGGCGTATTGACCGAAATAAAGATCATATCCGCCTCTGCAATCGCTTTATCAACATCTGTAGAGAAAAAAAGATTGCGCCCTCTGGCTTCACTAACAACCGCATCTAAGCCGGGTTCATAGATCGGCAAATTGTTTAAGTCTGGATCATTCCACGCATCGATACGAGACTGATTTAAATCAACAACTGTAATCGTGATAGTAGGATTTTTCTGCGCAATAACCGACATCGTCGGCCCACCGACATAACCTGCCCCGACACAGGCTATTCTCTTAATTTCTCTCATCTATTTATATGTAAAAAAGCAACAATGACATAATAGTCCTAACCAACAAAAAATAAGGACATTAAAGTAGCTATATGGATGTCGAAATTACTCATTTATTTACTAAATTTCAATACGGAGAGGAATAAATTTGTCAGACAACTCGGAGATCTATATCTTCGTAATGTTCAACTTTTTATAAAAAAAGAGATCCATGAAAAAGAGAATATTGATAACAGGTGGGGCGGGTTTTATCGGCTCGCACTTATGCAAAAGATTGCTAGATGCAGGCAACGAGGTGATTTCTTTAGATAATTATTTTACAGGATCTAAAGAAAATATAGCCCCATTATTATCAAACCCATACTTTGAAGCGATCAGACATGATGTAACCATGCCGTATTTTATCGAAGTGGACGAAATTTATAATCTAGCCTGCCCAGCCTCGCCGATACATTATCAATTTAATGCGATCAAAACGGTCAAGACTTCGGTTATGGGCGCAATCAATATGCTGGGACTGGCAAAACGGTTAAACATTAAAATCTTGCAGGCTTCTACAAGTGAAGTCTACGGTGACCCGATCATCCATCCGCAGACGGAATCATACTGGGGAAATGTCAACCCCATCGGTATCCGTTCCTGCTATGACGAAGGCAAAAGATGCGCAGAAACATTGTTTATGGACTATCACCGCATGAACGATGTTAAGATAAAGATCATTAGAATATTTAATACCTATGGCCCCAATATGCATCCGAACGATGGAAGGGTGGTATCGAACTTTATCATTCAGGCGCTAAACAATCAAGATATTACACTCTATGGAGATGGTTCGCAGACCCGTAGCTTTCAATATGTAGATGATCTGATCAATGGAATGATCAAAATGATGGAAAGCCCTGTTGAAACGATAGGTCCCATTAACATGGGAAATCCTAATGAATTCAGCATCCGTGAACTGGCAGAAAGGGTGATCGCGCTGACAGGCTCCAAATCTAAAATTATCTTTCAGCCTCTACCCTCTGATGATCCTAAACAAAGAAAACCAGATATTGATCTGGCTAAAGCAAAACTAAACTGGGAACCTAAAATCCAACTGGAAGAAGGACTAATAAAGACCATTTCTTATTTTAAAAATCTGTCTTAATTATAATTGCACGGTTCTTCTAGCAGATAAACCGTGCATCTTTTACATAAAAACTAGTTTAAACAGATAAATCGCCGGTACTGAGTTTGACTTTAAAACCAAAACGTGAACCTACATTTTCCTCAGATTCAAAAAAGAATTCACCCTGGTGCGCATGAATAAAATGTGAGACTACCCATAGCCCCATGCCCGTACCTTTTTCTCCCATCGCGGTGACCGCATCATGTCTAAAAATCTGTTTGTGCAACTGCTCTTGAGCGGGTGCACTCATACCGATACCGCTATCGATAACTTCAACAACGGCCCAATCCTCTTCTTGATGTAAAGTCAGTTTAACAACAGAGTTTTCATGACTGAATTTAACCGCATTGATCAACAGATTTCGGAGTATACTTTTCATAATATCCACGTCAAAAAAGATTTCCAGTCCCTGCTGCAGTTCAAGATCGAGATTGATATTTTTTAAATTTGCAGAAGGCTGCAGGGTCTCTACAACTCCCAATATCATATCTTTTAAATCAATTTGCTGCGGTATGAAACTGAGTATGCCGAGACTTGATTTGGTCCATTTGAGTAAATTGTCCAGCACACTAAAAAGTTGCTCGGCAATATCATTTCCGGTGTTGACCATAGCCGAATAGCCATTATTTTCTTCCTCCGCTTTGACCGCTAATATATTAAAGATCATCTTAAGTGAAGAAATGGGACTGCGCAGATCATGTGCTAAAATGGCATACATACTATCGCGGTTTTTAATAGCAGCTTTAAGCTCTTCGGTCTGCTTGGCGATTGTATGATTGGAAGCTAGTATCCTGATCTGATGCTTGACACGCTGCAGTAGCTCTTTCCTATTAAAGGGCTTTGGGATATAGTCCACGCCACCACTGTCAAAGCCCCGTACAATATCTTCGGGCGACCGTAAATTTGTAATAAAAATGACTGGAATATGCTTATACAGATCCATCGATTTTAACTGCTGGGTTAGCTCATAACCATTGGTTACACCCATCATCACATCCATAAGAATGAGGTCTATTCTTTCTTTTTGAAGAACTTCGAATGCTACGGAAGCGCCGGGCGCAGGAAATACATTGAAAGACTCCCGTTCTAGAATCTCCCTTAATACGTAACGGTTTAGTTCTGAATCCTCAACGACAAGGATATTATAATGTGAAAAATCAATTTCCATAGATTATCTGCAAATACGAAAATACGAACATAAGTAAATTCGTTCTTAAATATAATTATTAATTACCAACGATATTAATCCTTTAATAAGATTATTTAACAAAAAAATGAACATGAATGTTTTTATTTGATATTAAGATCCACTAAAACAGGCAAGTGGTCACTAAAATCAACATCCCCTGTACGATATTTTAATGCCTGAAATTTGTCTCCATTAAAAAAAACAAAATCAATACGGAACAATTTCATAAAATAGCGGTAGGTATATCCGTACCCATTGCCAGCCTCACGGAAGGCATCTTTCAAATCTCTTTTTATCGTATTGTAACTATATGAAAAAGGTGTATTGTTAAAATCTCCACTCGTGATCATGGGATAAGGCGATCGGTCCATGATACTGCGTAAACTATCTACCTGACGTCCCCTGTATCTAAAATTCTGTGAAATCGTACCTAAGGCATCCATCGAATTGCCTTTACTTTCCTGCTGTGGGATCAATGCCCCCTTGACTTGATTCCAGTTTGTGGTTTGTAAGTGATAATTTCCAAGACGAATTTTTTCATTTTTCACAGTAATATCTGCAAATAAAGCACAATTAACACGTTCTTCGAAAGATACTGTTCTAACCGAGTCAAGCGGATATTTGCTTAAAATAGCAAGCTGAAGCTGGCCACTTTTACCGCCCGTAATAACGACATTGGGCATTGTAGTAAAAACACGCTGAAGGGCGGCAACGGAGTAATCTCCGGGAACTTCCTGCAGACAAACGGTATTGACACCATTTTGTGCTAAATAATCCGCAATCTGCTCCATAGACGACAAATTGTGGATCATTTTAAATTCTTGAACATTGAACGTCGCAAATTTAATATCGACAGATGGTGCTTCTACCGGCGTATTGAACTGGATCTTCTGGGGAAAGTAATGAAAATTTGCCAAGATCGCTACAAGTGGACATATACTGTACCAACTTCGTTTATAAAGTGCAATGATTAGAAAAATAACGTTACAAAATAATAGAAAAGGTAAGCAGACACCTAACCATTGAAAAAAAACCAGCGTCTGCGGCGGCACGTACAGCGCTAAAAAGGATAGCGAAGTTACAAGCATTAAGACTAGATAAGCCGTTTTAGCAAAAAGTTTATGCAAACGTATAGGTTTAGGTTCCGGGAAGCTGTGCATAGATCAATACGGTTATAAACTTTGACTATTTAAGGGAAGCTTTATTCTAAAAGTCGACCCCTTACCTTCTTCAGACTCTACCCATATCTGGCCGTCCATCTGTTCCACAATTCCTTTACAGATCGATAAGCCTAATCCGGTTCCTTTATCTAACTCGTTGATCTTGAAAAAGCGGTTGAATATTACTTCTTGCTTATCTTTTGCAATGCCGATTCCAGTATCTTTCACATAAAACTCAATATGATCTTGATGCAATAAATAGCCGACGTGAATCGTTCCACTGGAAGGTGTAAACTTCATGCTATTATTAATGAGGTTGACCAGAACCTGCATCACCCGTCCGCGATCTAAGTACGCAACAACTTCTTTTTGAGGTATATCAAAAAAAAGATCGGGTAAGTCGTCGGAAGGACCAAAGCTTAGGGAAAGTTCATTAAAAATTCCGGTAAGCGAAACAGGAGCCGACTCAAATCGGACTCTACCGGCATCCATCTGCGACATTTCCAGGACATCTGAGACCAAGCGCAGCAATTGGCTACTATTGGCCATCAAAATCTGACCATATTCTTTTCGCAATTCGGGATCAGGAGTATCAGCTATAATATTTCCAAAACCAATAATAGCGCTCAATGGTGTTCGAATTTCATGATTCATATTGGAAATAAAAGCTGATTTTAATTTTTCAGATTCTTCTGCTGTTTCTTTAGAATGGAGCAACTGTTCCTCATACCTGATCTGGTCAGAAATATCGCGTTGGATCGTCCAGACAATATCGTCGCCATTTCCGTTCTTTATAATCAAGGAACTACATTCGGAACCGATGATATCCATTTCAGGATAGGGAATATCGCACCTGTACTGTAAATAGCCTGAAGATTCTTTTATTTTTTGGAAAAACAATTGCCATTCTTCTTTACTGGTGAAATTTTTTAAGCGCTCATAAACCTTCATGTGCTCAATTGCCTCTTCTTCGGAGAGGCAATTCTGTTGGCGGCAAGCTTTGTTTGCAAAAGCCAGTTGACCATCGGTATGACAGGCAAATATACTGTAAGGAGCATTGTTGACAACTGCTAAAACCATTTCCAGCTCATTGCGATTCTTCATGAAATCACTCACATTTTGAGAAAAGCCTTCAATGATACAATTGTCATTTTCAATATATTTGGCATATTTAGTGGTCCGAATATAAGTGATCGGCAGATCTGGAAGTACCATCCGATATTCCATTGTACTATATTCGCCTTTGTCGTTATTCACAAAATCGCGCATCTTCTTCCGGTCATCGGGATGAACCGATGCCAGCAGATCATTCATGGTTGTGATTTTCGGTTCCAGCAGATTCATACGCAAAAGATTGGAATAACCGGTGTGCAAAAATTCTTGTTGCCTCACATCAAAACGCCAATGCCCGATCATAGCGACTTTACCCACCTCAAGTTGTGCTTTCAATGCAGATTTCAGGCGGTGTTTCATATTGCTCCGCTGCGTGATATCACGATATTGGCAGAGCAGATGCTCTTCATCAAATTTATGGATAATAAATTTGAAGTAGTAAGTCTGATCTTCTGTTGGTAAATCGTAGTTCAGGTTGGAAGTTTCTCCCGTTTCACGGCATTTCGTAAATTCCAGCGCTAGAAGCTCCGAGGTGGAGGCCGGTAAAAGAGTAAGAAAATTAGTGCCTACCAACTGAATCCGCGAATTAATGATCGGATTGTCGGTCTTAACAATAGCATCGGCACATACATTTTCCTGATCGATCAGGAATAAGGTATCGCTGGTAAGATCTAAGATCTTTTCCAAATATTTTAATTGATGTAATGCTCTTGGCTCCATGCTGTTCGCTAAATTATTTCCGCTGTGATTTCTCCCATCCGCCACGGTGTTGCTTACTCCATAAGTAGTAAATTCCGAATAGGACATTTATATTCATAAATATAAAATAGTAGGGAACATAAAAAAGTTTGGATACATGCGGATTTTCTCGCTTCAGATATCCTAAACCTGCGCAAAGGTAAAAGATGACCTGAAGAATAAAAATGATATTAAACACATTTAAAAATGAGCTGTATCCTATTCCAATAATAAAGGATAGCGGAAAAATTGCAAAAAGTGCAAATGGTGTCACGGACCAGCGTAACACCCGATGCGAGATATACTGGAAGCTTAATTTGCCATAAGTAAAGACATTCAGTAATGGTAAGAGTCTCTTGATCGATTGCCAACCTCCTGCAGCAATACGTTTTTTTCTTTTTGCCTCTTCCTCCATATTAAGTGATCCTGATTCTACGGCATACGCATCGGGTGTATAGGCAATGCGATAACCTCGTTTCGCAATCCCCATAGACAGCATAAAATCGTCCAACAGGGTATCTTCTGGCATAACGGTAAATAGTGAGGTACGAATAGCAAAAAGTTCACCCGCAGCACCTACGGTAGAATAATACTGATAATCAAGTTTCTTTAACAGTGATTCATATTTCCAGTAGGTGCCCTCCCCTTTAGAGGATATGGTATCATCATCTGTAAAAGCCACCCTTTTCTCTCCGGATACACAACCAATACTGGGATCGCTAAATTGATGTGCAATGATTTTTAAAGCATCGGTATTCAACAAACAGTTTGCGTCGGTAAAAACCACAATCGGCGTATGGACGGATTGCATTCCATGATTGATAGCGGCGGTTTTTCCTTTTCTGAGCGGGGAATCAATAACCTCTACATCCATGTATTCTCGCAATAACAAAGCGCTATCGTCTGTACTTCCATCAATAACCCAGCGGATCTTTAATTTTTCTGCAGGGTAAAGCAAATCGCGACAATTAGCCATCTTTGCAGCTATGATCGAGGCTTCATTATAAGCGGTTATAAATAGAGTGACTTCAGGAAGTTCTTCTGCACTCCCATCTTGGGTCTGTACCTGGGTTTTATAGGGCCTGTATTTTGCTAATAAAAAAATCAACAGGGCATAACCTACATAGGTATAAAGTACCAACAGCAAACTGAACCAGAATAAAAACTGTACCATAGGAGATCGTTGTATTTATGACAAAAATATGCAAAAGAAATTTTACGTTAAGAGATCAGATTGCAACAACCTATTCATCTGTCCTTTCCACGAAAGGCCCTGAATACTCGACCGAATAACATATGGGGATTGAAGACCCTGATCTATAAAATCAAGAATCTCCTGAATTGCAATTGGAGATTCATCTGCTGGTGCTTTTAAGATGTAATCGCGGTGGTCAAAATCCGGATCCGATTCTGAATACATGAAAGGAATACCGCGGGCAGCATATTCGCGATTTTTCAAAGTTCGGATAACATCAATTCCCGTACGGTGCCGGCCTAAACTTCCGATTGCAAAATCGGCTAAATCAAATAGCTCATCGAGTGATTCCCCCCAAAGTGCGCCGTGTAGGATAACCTGTTGCTGCAGACCATGTTCTTGAATGGGTAATAAAATATCTGCCCGCTCGCGTTCACCAGTAAGTTGACCTACCAGATGAAAAATCACCTGACGTCCAGGTTGCTGTTGCCGATAAAGTGCTAGACCTTTAATCAGACGGTCAAAGCCATGCCAGTAATGAATCTCGGCTACAGCAAGCAAATGGATCGCTTTCTTTTCTACCATACTTGGATGGCGAATAGGGATAGCTTCAAAGTCAATACCGTTTGAAATTTTAAGCGTTTTTTGACCAAAAATAAAATCATAATCTGAAAAAGTAACCACAGCATCCAGATAACGGACTAATAGTTTTCTATAAAGCCGATCGATGAAAAGCTCTAGCTTCATTTTAGGCGTATTATATTCCTGATCATAGGGATAGGTAGGTACTTCCATGACAACTGTAGCTCCAGATTGCCGCATCGCTTTCAGTAAATTGATCGTGAACGGATTGGCGTTATGATCGGAACGAATATATATCAAGGAAAATTTACTTGCACTGATAAACTTAGCAATGGCACTATAATCGATCCGCTTACGGATTTTTGCACGAACTCCTTTACCAAGATCGATCAGTACCTCATCATTGATCTTCCAGACCCGATGGCCGTTGGCTTCTACTTGATAATGACATAGCGTAACTTGGGCTCCATTTTGCTTGAGGCCATGGATCTGTCCCCAGATCTTTTTACTAATTCCGTTATGTTCACTAAAACCATGAAAGATAAAAAAAAGCACCTTCAAACCCATGACATCTATTTTTTTACTGATTTTTATTGACTGCAAGAAAATACAAAAAAATAAACATATTGCGCAAGTAAAAGTCAAGTTTTACAGGCTCGTTTTTTTTCTATTGATAAATTGTTTGATCGCCGCTTTATACCCTCCAAACCAAACCAGAACTGCAAATGATGGGACAAAGAGCAAACTTTTAAATAGAAAATTATAGATTTGCTGCTCCCAGTGCAGCCATAGACCACCCATATATAACAGAATCGCCAAGAGGCCTGCAAAAAATATCGGTTTCCAGAGACAGCTCAAAAAAACAAATAAGCTTTCTTTAAATATAATGCGGTACATAAGCCAGTAAGTCTGTAAAAAATTGATGCTGAATGAAATCAATAGACATTGTGCCACAGCTTCGATACTCCTAAAATAAAATACACCTAAAAGAATTCCTGTCACATTCATCACTGCTGAAAACAATCCACAAATAAATAAGCTCCGGGTATCACCAGCTGTCTGAAATATAGAACCCGAGGAGGACAGAACCAATTGAATACCTACCGTTAGACTCAAGATTTTAAAGGTGGGTATTGCATGTTCCCATTGATCCCCAAAAAATAATAGGATAAGCTCTTGTGAACAGAAGTATAAAAAGATGGAAAGCGGGAAGCCAATCAACGCCAGAAAACTGGCTAACTTAAAGTTGACGCGATGTAAATACCCAAGATCTTTACCCTGAAGACTTAGGATAGGATGAATAACCGGTGTGATCACCTGGGTAATATTTTGCAGGGGGAGTGACATCAGTCTGTATGACTTATCGTAATAGCCCAAAGGTATCATCCCCAGATATTTTCCGATCAATAGCGTGTCGGCATTACGGCTAAAATAATTGATGAGGTTAAATAGAAACTGATAGAAAGAATAAGAAAAAATAGGGCGGAGTGCTGCCAAAGAAAAACGAAATGTAAACTTTAATGGATACTTAGCATAAGAAATCACGAAGATCAATAGTGAAGAGAAAATCGGATTAATAATCAATGCGTAGACGCCGTATCCCTTGTATGCAGCGGCAACAGATATTGCGCCACCGATAAGCTGTATCACCAGACTCCGTAATGCAATAGCCTTAAATAAACGGTCTCTGTAGAAAAGAGCATTTGGAACTACGGTTATTCCTGAAAAAAGCAGACTTAAAGCAAGCCATTGGCAGATGGATCGCAGTTCTGGCTGCCCGTAAAAGCTGGCAAATACGTTCGCACATAAAAAGAAAATGAGCGAAAGAAAAAATGTAATATAAACTGAAAGCGAAAATAAAGCACCAAGTGCTTTTTGATCTAATTCTTTATGCTGTATAACCGTGGCAGATAATCCAATATCAGCGATAAGATTAAGAAAAGCGATCGCGACAGTTGCAATTGCGACAACCCCAAATTGATCAGGCGCAAGCAGTCTAGCCAAAACTGCTGTCACGATCAAAGATATTATCAGATTAGCATATTTAGCAATTGCTGTAAAAAATACACCCGAAATGAGCTGGCTTTTTATATCTTTCATCTCGTCTTTCTTTTGAATAAGAGCACGCCATAAGTCCGGGTATGGATATACTGACGCCAACGGGAGCAGAGTATATAAAAAAGCTTAAATCGTTCACCACGAGGTAAAACATGGGACTTCCATACTGCCGCATTTAACATGCGTTCGAGATACCGATCAACGATGGCCCGGTAAGTGGGATGTGCCTCAACATACAATTGTAATTGCGTGGCAACTTTTAAATAAGATGTGATATTGAACCATTTAAAAGTACTTGTCATAATGGAGTTGGCTCGAACACGACGTGAGAAAAAACGTTCTGGTAAGTAAACTACTTTTTTAGCTACTAAAAAAGACATCATGGTAAACAGTTCGTCCTCATGGATAATCCCGACCTCAAAACGCAACTTTTCTTGCAATATTAGATTTCTTCGGATAAAAAGCATCCATACTGGAGAAAAAAACTCATGATGATCCAACAGCTTGACCAAAGCCTCACTCCCTTTCATCACCTGATGAGCGGGCATATTTTTTCGTATATATTGAAATGACGGTAAAACAGGATTGTCGGTATTCCCATCGCGAATAATATCGGCATCGAAAAACACGAGATCCAAGTCAAAATCTTGTGCACTGCGGGCACAAGAACTTAAGGTATCGGGACGCAGGTAATCATCGCTATCCATAAAATAGATAAACTCACCTGTGGCATAATGCAATCCTTTATTTCGAGCGGCGGAAAGACCTTCATTATTTTGTGAAACAAGCTTAATTCGGCTATCTGTTTCTGTCCATTTTGCTAAAATCGCCGGACTGCCATCGGTAGAGCCATCATTGATAATAATCAACTCATAATTGGTGTATGTTTGCTCCAATATACTCCGAATGGCCATATCAAGATATGCTTCTGTATTATAAACAGGCATAATAATACTGATCAACAGCTGTTCTCTCATACTTTTACCCAAGTATTTAAATTAAAATCATACACTTTCACCACTCTAGCGGGATTGCCTACAGCTACGCTATAGGCAGGAATGTCTTTGGTGACAACAGAGCCTGCGCCGATTACAGCATGTTGACCGATACTGATTCCAGATAGAATAACCACATTTCCACCGATCCATACATCATCGCCAATGGATACCGGTGCAACAGTAACTCCCTGCGATGCAATAGTACTCTGGATATCTTCGTAATTATGATTCAGCCCCGAAATGAGGACATGTTGTCCAATATTCACCTGGTTTCCAATTGTAACAGGGCCTATGATCGTATTACCGATACCTATTCGCGTATGGTCGCCAATAAAAAGATCGCCCACGGCATTGTTGAGTACAGAAAAGGACTCAACCACCGAACGCACTCCTAAAGAACATTGACGAAATGGCACCAGATCACGACGTACACTGTTGTAAATAACAGAACCACGACCTCTTTTGACATATAGGAACTGTAGCATACGGACGTACCAGCGTGGTCGTGTCCGTACTGGACTCATAATGAGCCAGTGAAGCAATCGTTTTAACGATTTATTTTGATAGATGTACTGCTTCATAAATATCCAATGTCTTTGTCGCTGTTTGATTCCAGTCAAACTGTGCACTTCTTACGAATCCTTTGCCAACTAAAGTTTTATATAATATAGCATCATTTTCCAGCTTTAACATGCCGTCGCCAATGGAACTGATATCGCTGGGGTCAATATAAACAACTGCATCTTGAGCGACCTCCGGTATAGCGGAAGTATTGGAGGTAATAACGGGCGTGCCACAAGCCATCGCTTCCAAAAGCGGTAAACCAAAACTTTCGCGAATAGAAGGATATAAAAATGCGAAAGCCTTATTATATACTTCGACAAGAAGGTCGTGGGCAATATATTCTTCTAAAATCAGGTACTCTTTTATGGCATGTAAATCCAGTTCGCCAAGTAGCTGATCCAGATGCTCCTGATCCAGATCTGCTAGCAGCATTTTCTTCTTAAAGGCACTTCCCTGCAAATAATAGGCATAGGCGCACAATGTATTTTTGAGATTCTTTTTAGGATCTGTATTTCCTAAAAGAAGCCAATAACTTCGATTTTCCAACGCTGAAAACCGGGAATCGGAAAAACTGCTGAGTTGCCGAAACCGTGGGCTAACACCATTGTAAACGGTGATGATATGCTGACTTAACTGCGGAAAAGCGGCCTTAATATTTTGCTGTTCATAATCTGACACGGTAATCACCTTGTGCACCTTTTTTAGAACTCTAGGAACGATCCAACGTCTATAGATGCGACCCAGATTCTGGTAAGTCGAAGCATTGTTACCGATCTTCTTTTCCATAAAGATGATATCATGGAGGGTGAGTACAAGTGGGATATGCATGCGTAAAGGTGCTGTATTTGACGTACAGTGTAAAAGATGAGCCTGCTCTTTTTTAAGCAGACGGGGCAATAACACCTGTTCCCATACCAGATAATTAGAGCTTTCCAATACAACAATGCGGAAGTTTTCTGTCGCGGTTAGGCAATGGTCTTCTCCTGGACCGACTGCAATAATATACTGATTAAACCGATCTAACTGCTGTAAGCTCCGAATCATTTCCAAAGCGACAAAGTCCATTCCATGCTTATTTCTTCGGAATATCCGTTGTGCCTCAATTACTATAATCTTCTTTTTTTTCGCCATGTGGTGTATGAACAAAAGTGGTACGTCCTGATTTAATACCCATAAAACTACGCAAGATAGCCATAAAAATAAATGGTAGTTTTAAAAAGGATATTAATGTTCGCTTATTGTAAAATCGATCTGGAACAGCTAAACAAAGTGCTATAAGAAATAAAAGATAAAGCACAAACCATTTATACATCAATATTGGCGCCAATATATAGAGAATGAAAATCCAGAGGGGAATAAAGCCCAGTAAAATAATGCGCGGAGGAATTGACCACTGTACAAGCTTGTCCAACAAGGGCCAATTACGGGTCCGAATAATGTTACTGAATCCGCTAAAGGCGATTAAAAAAGTATCAATTTGGGCGGCAATCCACCTCTTTCTTTGATTGGAAAGATCTTTTCGATTCTGTACTTTCTCATCCAGCACATAAACATCCTCGAGATAGGTCGTAAAAATTCCATCTAAAAGGAGGTGATATTCCAGTTCTTTATCTTCTCCCATCGAACTAATTTTGGGCATGACCTGCTTAAACCAATTGATTTCAAACAGCATTCCCGAACCGGTCAATGCCGCTGGGAGCCCAAGATTAACATGGCCTTTCCGAAAGATCGAATTGTTGATCTCTTCACTGATACCGTCCAAATAGGCCGTATCCGTATTAGCATTCTTAGCGATACGGTGTGCCTGTATTGCCTTGCAACCTGACGCAAAGCTTCGATTAACCTGCTGTAGAAAATCGGGATATACCAAATTATCGGCATCCAAAATAACAACGGCATCGAAATGCTTATCCTGCGTGGCATTAATAGCAAGATTAAGTGCGGCGGCTTTGGATCGATGCTCATATTTTGGAATAAGTACCGTAGCTCCCAGATGTCGCAAGGCAGCATTGGTATCATCCTGCATGCTATCGGCAACAACCACTATCTCATACAGAGATGACGGATAATCTTGTTTAAGGAAAGAACGAATGCTTTCTACAATAACAGCATCTTCTTTGTAAGCCGGAAAAATAACTAAAAACTGATGTTGAATATCCGTATTTTTGAAACGTTGATTTCTAGGAATACGATAGCCGATGGAAAACACCAAAAAATAGATGATCCAGATGATAAATGGAACAAAAAATATTCCCTCAACAATATGCAGTAAGAATTCCATAGTCCCAGTTAATTTGATTTAAACAGCTTAAAGGCATCGCGCGTCGCGGACCACATTGCATGGATATGCTTCCATTTCCCATTAAGCATAAAGCTACACATTTTTGATGTATTTGCGATCAACAGCAGGTATATAAGAGACGAAATCCTAGTCATTCCGCTGGAATTGCGGAAGGCAAACAGCAGTCTATTCCGTGTCAGATAGAAAGTCTTAAAAGGGGAATCAACGCCGGTGGATGCACTTTCCTTATGATAGATACAGGCTTCGGCAAAGTAATACAGCTGGTAACGTTTTGTGATCTGGTAACACCAGTCAAGCTCTTCGTAATATAAAAAATACGCTTCGGGCATCAGACCGATCTGATCGACCACATCACGAGGCAACAACATTGCCGCACCATGCAGGTAAGGAATTTGTATATTGCGGTTATATTGCCCTTTGTCAATCTCCCGATAACCGATCTGCTTATTGCGCAATGTAATTTTGGACAAAGGTGTACAACCTGCAAATTGGATCATTTCCGGAGGTTCCACGTATTTAATCTTAGGTGTAATACCTCCGACTTCGGGGTTTTGTTCAAAGAAAGCAAGCATAGCCAAAATCTGCGTATTGGCTTCCATAGGAAGAAGAGTATCGTTATTTATAAAATACAAAAAATCGCCCTGAGACATGCGTATACCGACATTATTACCCCCTGCAAAACCAAGATTAACCGGGCTGTAGCAGCCTGTGATAAAAGGAAACTCTGCCTTCAATAAAGCAAATTCATCTTGAGCTGATCCGTTATCAATAACAATGACTTCAAAGAGGAAAGAAAAAGAAATGCTATTAATACGTTGTAAAAGCGCACGGGTATCTTCCAATCCGTTGTAATTGACAGTAATAAAAGAAAGTTTATACAGCTGTATTGTCATGAGCTAACTTTTTATCAATAATAGGAGACAGCATAATAATACCCATCAAAATATAAACTGTCTGTCCGGTAGGCATCTGATGGAGCACTTCATTGGCATATCCCGCCACCATAATACCTGAAAGACCAGCTGTAGCAGCGGCCGTAATTGACTTGATACGATTGTCTCTCAATACAAACAGGACATAGTAAGCTCCAAAACCGAGTATGGTTAAGCATAGCAGAATATACAAAATCAAACCTACGATTCCTGTTTCGACCCAAATAAAGACAAAAGAAGAATCAGTAGCGATACCATGAATCAAATCTCCTTCATTGGCATGCTTGGAGCCACCAAGTCCTATACCGAAAGGATGATCGCTCATAAAACTGCGCATCTTCTTTTGATTTTCGAGACGTACATTAAAGGAGGCGTCATCAGAAAAAGAAAAAGCGGTTCGCATACGGCGGATATCACCATTACTATTTCCAATTGTCGTGAGATTAAAAAATGAGAATGCGAGAACCAATAATGCTACCCCAATCACAATCCATTTCCATTCTTTCACTAAAAGAATAAAAAAAGCAAAACCAATAAAAGGTACTGCTACCGCCGCCCGAGTACCGGAGATCATTAAACCGTAAAAAGCAATCAATGCGACAATAATATAAAATAGACGTCTATTGGCTACTTTTTCATAAAAAGATAAAATGGTAAAAACAACAATTCCCAACCCCATATGACAGCCAAAATTTGCGGCATCGGTGAAGAATGAAAAATAACGAATGCCACTATAAATAACGTGTGTATGTGCACCAAAGGTATATAACCATGCCGACTCAAAACGATCAAAACCAATATACTTTTGTCCAATTGCTTTCAATGCACCCAGCAATATCAACATACCCCAAAAGCCAAAAAATAAGCGCAGTTTAGGAAGGCTGTCTAGATTAAGGAAAACTAGTAGCTGAAATACAACGATATGAATACCGATATTTCTTACTGTTGTGATCCAATTGCCAAAAGTAGACATGGGATTGATAATCTCCAAGAAACAGAAGAGCATCCAAAACATGGAAATGATCAAGAATGGATTGAAGTATAGCTTTCCTATAGGATTTCCCCGAATATAATGTAAACAAAGAGAGAGAAAATTAAATAAAATAAGAATATCCAATATGACACCTGCAGGCATAGGAAAGGTTACGTATCGTGCTAAGCCCATGACAAAATAAGACGCGAGATACAACAGGAAAAAGCATCTTACCGGTGAAGATAAACAGACAATGATAAATAACAGCGTTAGTGGCAGCATGTAAAATAACATGCCTAATGATGTTCCTGCAAATACAAATAAGTAAGCTCCTGCTAACCCACCTAACGTGAGTAACAACAGCAACATATGACGCTCGGTGATCAATGTTGACCAGTTTTTATGATCAGAACTCATCATACCGCTCTTCTTTTATTTATTCAGAGAAGTTAAACCAAAGTTGGCTAATTGATATTCCAAACGACGTAAAAATGTAAATGGAGGCAACATACCTGTAAATTCTTCTACCACATATTTTTGTGCATTCATTAAACAGATAACAATAGGTTTGCCCGCTGAACGCTCCAATAGATCTGAAAATAACAGTTCATCTTCTGTCTTCCAAACCGTGTCTGCACGTAATATTAGCAACGTCGCCATTCCTTTTTCTAAAAACACATTAGGTATCGGCGTTAAAGCCATAGAGCCATGCTGCACGAGGGAAAGATCATAATCGGCCAATTGATTGATCCATTCTTGACCGACAAGATAAGCGCGGGATTGAGACTCAAAATCCTGTCCTTCATAATATCCGCGAACTCTTAATCCCATTTTTGACCAATAATCAGTTAATAGAGCACTGATGCGATTCGTATCTAGCGAAGTGGACAGCTTGATCACATTGATAAAATTGACTGCTTTATCATTATCATAGAAACCATAAAGCCGATTGGCTAATACATGTACTGCCCGCTCCTCGATGAGAGGAAGGTTTTTACTTTTTGATAATTTTGGAAAAGCCGCCACGACCTTTCCTCCGGTAATACGCTCAGTACGCGTTTTATCGCGTAAAGTCCGATCAAAAAGTTCTAAAATAAGCAAGATCCCCAAGATAAAGAATATCGTGCCTAAAAATACACCGATCACGATCATCTTGCGCCCATAAGGAAGGGCATTAAGTGGAAACGTTGCGGGGTTAATGACTTTCAGTGTAGCAGAGTTCATCTCCAAACTTTTTAATCGAAGACGTGCTGCATTCAGACTTGTCAAAATTGATAAATAGCTCTGTTCCGAGAAGTTGATACTTCTTTCCTTTCTTTTCAATACCGAACCTATGGGAGAATACTGGGTATATTTTTGATCAAGTTCCTGCTTGAAATTTTTCCCAACATTCAGCTCTGCTTCTGCGCTTTTGAACTTCAGGAGCTCTTCTACCCATTGCTTAACATAATTCGCATTGGGATACCCATTACGGGTATATTTTTCAGAAGAATACTGGTCCATAAAAGTCCGGAATTCTTTTTCTTGCTTATTTAGCTCGTTAGAAAGCAAATTCAAATCTCCACCCTGTTGCCGATTTAAAGAATCGTTGCCCAATGTTTTTATTTTAGAAATATCATAGTTGAGATCGGCAATATGGTTCATCCTGGATAAGAATTCCGAATTATTTTTGATTGATCGCATATTTGCATCCATACCCGATTCAAGTTGCTTCAGTGCAGCCTGAGCACTGTTGAAGGCGAATACGACATCCTGATAACGCAATTCATATTCTTTATCTAAAACAGCAATCGCTTCTGTTTGCTTATCGTAGTTAATGACCCGATTTTCAACGTTGTACATGGTCAACGAATCTTCCTGACCGCGTAATTCGCTTCCTAAACGGGCAAGTTCTGCTTCGAAATAGCGAATAACATTGTTTGTACTTCCAAATTGAAGGTTGGTATATTCGATCGAAAATACTTTGCTCAGCACCTCAAGTGTCTGATAAGCGATACCAGGATCATTTGCTTGATAATTGACCTGAAGGATATCACTGTTATCAATACGAGAAATTTTAATATTCTCCTGTAGCGCTCCATAACTAAAATAAGGATGATTCCAATTGAACAAGCCATAAACAAAATTATTACGATCAGGCTTTTCATAATTCTCCAGATTTCGTACGGTATTCTCTTCCGAGCTTTTATCAATGAGTACCCGCACATCTTTTGGTGTAATGGCCAGTAATTCTTTATAATGCTTTGCTGAAATATAGACATTGTCCTTGTTCGGATCGCCGTGGATCATAAGACGAGCGTAAAGCTGTAAAGATAAACGTTTCAGTGTCTCTTTCGAATTGATCGTATTGATAATATTCTGAATCGAATTATTAAGCACATTCCAATTTGAGGATGCATTGGACTCTCCGGGATCGCTTCCATAGCTGGAGATTACCCCGGTATAGATCGTGATATCAGTTTTATAGCGTCTATCTAAATTACGTGTCATGTAAATGGCCAATAATGCAAATAGCAAAGGCAAGATCAAAAGCCACCATTTGATCCTAAAGATAGCACGAAAAATATAATGGAAAATATTCATAATGTTATTGGCTGATTATTTTGGTCCTGCTCAAAATCTCTAATGTGAGAATCTCACTTATAATATTTGCTTCACTAGTTTTCAGTAACTCATATGCTTCAGTTTCCAATTTCTTTGCAGCATTTAAATCACTGATAACTGCATTTCCAGTTTTAAATTCATTTTCAGTCATTTTATAATTGGTTAATGCAACATTATGGTCTTCAACATTCTTTTTCAACATCGCTAATGCAGTTTTTGCTTTCACATAAGCATTGACAATACGAATGCGTTGCTCATCCAGCCATTTCCCTTTTTCTAATTCCGCGAAACGCTGTTCAGTCTGTTGCCGCTTCACTTTGTTCTTACGATCAAAGATATCATCTATAGGAACACTAACCCCTACCGTACCATAATAAGAACTTTGGGATTGTCCTGACGATTGAAAAAAAAGGGGCGTATTTTCATTTGTAAAAGACGAGTTGATAGCGATATTGCCGTATTGCCACGACCCCCCAACTTTAAAGTATTTTAACCAATTTCTTTTTTCCGTAAGTACTTTGCTCTCTTCTGTTTCGACTTTTGCCTGATACATTTCAACACTTGGACTATTCTTTGCATTTTCGTAAAGCGTTTCCAAGGGAGGTAGGATCAACCGTGTAAAATCAATCATATCCATGTGATCAATCGTGGACTGAGCCCGAGAGAAAATCCCTATTGACATTAATAAACTAAACAAAAAAAACCTTTTATATACTTTATTCATTGAAATAATTATTTATTGGTATAGTTATACATCTGCTTTTTGAATAAAAGCAGAAAATGTCTTAAACAATATCTTAACATCCATCCATACAGAATAGTTTTTCGCATAATCAATATCCAATTTAATTCGTTCCTGATCGGACATACTTCCGTTATCGCCTCTTTTCTCTACTTGCCAAAGTCCGGTAATTCCAGCTGGAGCCATAAAGCGCTCCACACTGTCATCTGTAGTCAGCATTTCGGCTTCGTACAAAGGTAGCGGTCTATTGCCAACAATGGACATATCGCCAAACAAAGCATTGAACAATTGCGGTAACTCATCGATACTATATTTTCTCAGGATCCGTCCTACTTTGGTAACACGCGGATCTTTCTCTAACTTAAAAAAAGCCGCTTTCTTTTGTTTCCCGCTCGTATCTGTACCTTTAACTATCGTATTATCGTCTATCAATACATCCCTGAGTTCATCGATCGTAAATTGCGGAATATCTGCATTGGAATAAGATGTCGAGTTGGTTACCATGACACTCTCCGGTTTTGCATATTGATTATGCATCATATACTCTTTAAGCCGCTTATCGGCATCGGCATACATAGATCTGAACTTATAAAAGTCAAACATATAATACCCTGCTCCAATGCGCTTGGATCGATATACTGCAGGCCCTTTACTTTCAATAATGATCGCCAAATATACGGTGATCAGTAAAGGGGATAACATCAGTATCAAGAAAGAAGAAACGGCAATGTCAAAAAGCCTTTTACCAATAGGAATACGAAGTTTAGGAAAAGACAAAGCCGGATTACTGAATCTTTCGGTCTGTGCTGTAGCTTCAAAATACAGATGGATATATTTCTTTATCGATTGAAACACGTCCTTATTGGCATTTGCACTGATACTATTGGTTACCCCAGCTTCCAAATATGATTTTTTTTCCAGCAAAGTAAAACCGTTACCCACTAAAAAAAGAAGCGTTTCTTTACCATATGAATTTAGTTTGGTTAATTGCCGTATATCGGTCATCAAACTTGGGCTTTGCTCGTAAAAGATAATAGAAAGAAATTGCCCACGATGGTCTTGAAAATATTGATCCATACTTTCGAAAGAACTGAAATATTTTAACTCGACTCCCAATGTATCAAGCACCTGGAGTTTGAAATAGTCAAAATTTTGCAAACTATTACCAAAGTATATATAATCGCTGTATAGTGGCATTATTTTAATGCTTTTTTAATTCTGAGTTTTAATTCCAAAGGATTAAAGGGTTTTAAAATAAAATCCTCAGCACCTGCTTCTAATAGTTTAATCCGTGTACTGGTACTATCTTCACCTGAAAGCATAATTACAGGAATATTCTTTAAAAATTCATTTTGTTTGACCATGACTAGCAATTCATAGCCATTCATCTCGGGCATGGTATAGTCAGAAAGAATCAGATCCACAATATGACCATCTTTAAGCCAGTTATAAGCATCTATCGCACTTGCAAAATAATGAAAATCGTAATCCGCATTTAAGTATAAAGTTATTAATTGACCTATCGCTGGTTTATCATCAATTATTAGGATCTTCTTTTTCATGAATTATTTAAGTATATCTCCGTATATAAAGGTATCTATTTTCCTAAGATCTATCAAATGAACTTATCTGAATAGATTTTGGTACAAAAAAATTAAGTACTCCTAATAATTGGGAGTACTTAATCATTAATATAAGGAATATTATTTCAATTATTTTTTATTTAAATACCAGTCCGCATTTTGAAGTCCGCCACTGAGTACCCAATCTTTAAATTTAGGATAAGCATCCGAGATTTTTTGACCTTCTGTCGGATATTGGAATGAAACAGGTACTGCTAAAGCAAATGGTTCATTATTTATCGTTTTAAATGGATCTGTACCCGATAAAAGCTTACCGCTTTCCCGTGAAATTAAACTTTTATTGATCTTGTCTGTTGCTGCATAACCCACTAAATGAATTTCGTTTCTGCCACCAATGTTTTGCGCATAGTTTACAATGAACATATTCAATGTACTGTAAGTAAAATTATCTAATGCTGTTGTGAACTCGATGGTAATGATCACATCAATAGGAGTATAAGCTCCATTTTGTGTCGAGATAAAACGGGTATCGGTAACCCCGAAAGCTTTATGGGCATCATCACAGATAGAAACTACAGCATTAGCCTGTCCAGTTTCTGTACCATTGGCTGCTAAGGTTAAACTAGAACCAACCAATTCTTTTTTCGAATAGGTGACAGATTTTACATTTCCTGCCGGAACGCCATCCAACTGAATTGCAGCAGCTAAACGTTTTGATGCACCTACAGAGCGTAATTTACCTTTCAAAACAACTTTCGTAACCTTATTCGCTGAATTTTGGAATTTTGAAATATTCATATCAACAACAAAGTCGTTCATGTCATAATCTCCTTTATTTGGCCAGTTGTCTTCGAACGCATAGGAGTAAGTACCCAGATTAACTTCTGTTACCGTTTGATCATTTGGATTTCCACCAGTGGCATTATTTCCTCCAGCATTACAAGCAGTTCCTGCGATAACAACCGTTGATTTATCGTATGCAACTAATTTTGCAGGACTATTGAGTACGTAGTAGGTATTCCATTGTCCATTTGCAGTATGATCTGAACAAGCTACTTCTAAATTACCAGAATAGGTAATCGCCATATGTTGATTGTTTACATCAACCTTTTTAAGACGAGCAACTGCCTGACCAGATGATGGACCTTTCATTGTACTTGCTTGGCTATTGAATTTAGCTAAGGTCTTAACATCTAAAATAGCTGAAGCTTCTAGATTTAGCGCTGTACCTCCTGCATCTAATTTATCAAGACTCAACAATGCTCCAGAAAAAACCGAGATCTTAGCTCCATTTGTAGTTAGCGATTGAATCGTGGTATGGCAAACCGCTTCCAGTACCGCATTGGTTAATGTTGCATTTTTTACTGTAAGCGTACCTTCATTTCTAATTACCGTACCATTAGTCGTACTACTCAAATTTTGAATAGTTGCTACACCATAGTTCGTAAAACTGCCATTTGTAATATCAGCTTTATCGGCATCTAAAATACCGTAATTGACATATAAGGCATTATTTCTTGTTTCCATTTTAGACAAAGAAGCCGTCCCATAGTTGACAAAGCCACCTGTGGTATTCTGTGTCACATTAATTAAGTTAAGGGATCCTGTCTGTGTAACCGTTAAATTGTTATTGTTACCCAGATTAAATTCATAGCCTGAATTTTTCCAAGTACCCTGAACATAAATCTTCACATTACTTGTACCATTGTTTGCATTAATGGTACCCGTAAAGGTAGTTCCGGACTTAATAACATAAGATTTATTTGCCTCAACTGTAACAGCGGTATTTCCAGTGATTACAATCGCATCATTAGGAACAACAACAGTAGGACTTGAAAAAGTATTAGCTGTAGTAGCTTTTGTAGTTGAAATCGATGAATTGGACGATGCCCGTGTAATGCTCGCTTTGTTTGAAGATGAATTAGCGGTCACATTGATACTATTTTTCGCGGCATCTACTGGAATCATCGTAACAGAAGCAACTCCCAAAGGTGAAGTTTCTCTCAGATACAAATAGTTAGCCATAGTCGGCAACATCAATTTACCCACAAAATCCTGTCCTTTTTTTGCCTGACCTGCCGCCAGTAAGTTGGCACCAGCTACAAGCATCGGATCGTTATCAAAGATTTCCACGCGGTAAAAATACTGACCATTGAAAATATCGTCAACAGCTATGCGAATATCCATCGATTTGGCAGAATTCCATTTAAAGTCGCCTGATACATTACCCCCATCTGGAAATAATGTTGAAGAGCCAGCTTCTGGTTCTTCGTACAAGTCCTTCACTTTTGAACAACTTGCGGCAGTAACTGAAATTGCAACTAGACTAACTAAAAAAAGATTAGATCTTTTACCTTTATACATAATAGAATAGATTAATAAGAACAGGCTCACAGTGTATAATATAACTGATTTTGATAACTGATCTCTGATGAGAATCACTTAACATCAACCTATTTAAGACAAAAATAGAACTAATTTTAGATACATACATTTAAAAAATAGAGATATTGAGCAATAATCTAGTAGCTGTAGCTGTATTACTACAAATTTGTAGCTATACAGCTACAAGCCGTAGAATTACATACAATTCAATGCATTTTTGTTAGGCAATAATTTAATGCAAAACATATTAATCAGCAAACATCAACATCTTATTAAGAGAAACTTTTACCGTTATTATAAATATTACACTAATAATTCCATCTTTCCACACGCTTAAATTAAGCTTTTCTTTGGGATCTTTCTTTTTATATCTCAGCATAAACAAAGTGAATCTGCCGTATTAGTTGTGATATGGTGCACCCAACTTTATTGGAACTCAACATGAAAAAAAATGCTAAAAAAATAATCGATAGATGTATAATTCACTCAACAAAATTTACACACGTACCCGAAAGAATTTTACTGCTAAAAAAATGGGAACCCCCATATTAGTAGATTCCCATTCATGCATCAATATAAAAAGCCGTATGTTTTTAATAAAACGTGATCTTACAAAAAACACATAACGCTTTTCAGTTTGTCGTATATTTTTAATCGATCAGTTTGGACTGGTGTCTTTCCAGCGTATTGTAGATTTTCTTCACATCCTGAGAGCTTTCTTTTTGTAGCACCAAAATTGCATCTTTAGTGTACACCAAGATTGTGTTTCTCAAACCAACAAAGGCGCTGTAAATATCTGTTCCGATGACCATATTACCATTTTCATCCGTAGGATGTCCCGTATGTTTCAGATAATCATACATCGATTCAAATGAACCCAGATCAGACCAGTTAAAGTGTGTTGCCACAACGCGAATTTTTTTGGAACGCTCCATCACAGCATAATCAATACTGATCGATGGAATCTCCTTGGATAATGTTTCATCTAAAATACCATCTTTCTTATGTTGCCATGCGGCTAATGCTGTTGCATAAACCCGGGGCTCAAACTGTTGCAGTTCGTGCAATAACGTGTCCGCACGAAAACAGAACATACCTGAATTCCATAAGAAATTACCCCTTTCAATAAAATCTTCTGCCGTTTCTTTATTAGGTTTCTCACGAAAAGAAAGTACCTGATCACCTTTATATTCAATATAACCATAACCCGTCTCCGGCTTAGTTGCCTGAATACCAAAAGTAACAATATATCCTTGGTTTGCCTTTTCAATTCCTTCTTGAATAGCTTTATTATAACTTTCGTCGCCCACGATAACATGATCTGAAGGAGTAACAACCAAAATATCATCGGCATTAGCTGCAAATGCAGCAAATGCAATCGCCGCAGCTGTATTACGAGGAGTAGACTCCACGATATCAATATACTCCACCCCGCCGTTCTCCATGACTTCGCGGCTTAATTGATTATTATCTTTATTCCCCACAACAATAACCTGGTTACATAAATCCCGATTACGGTTGACAGTCATCTCAAACAAAGATCCCTCTTTAAACAAGGATAGATATTGTTTAGGAAAACTTTTACGCGACAGTGGCCATAAGCGGCTACCCACTCCACCCGATAAAATCACATGTACGATATTGCTCATTCTATTTTTATAAATTATTTTCTTTTTTAGTGACGTAGTGACTAGTAAAGTAGTGACGATAGTGAACTAGTGACGAGTTATCTGCTACCTGTTACCTTCGTTACTCGATTACTTAACTTTCTCCGCTTCTTTCGCAGCAACTTCTTTCCGTAAACCTGTACTTGAAAAACGGTGGCTACGTTTATTATAATAGATGTCGATACCTTCTTCCACACAATATTTCTTTCCGGTGAAATCCATATCGCGATATTCTTCTCCAATAATACGCACCTGAATAGGCAAAGCTTTGATCATATCAATCAAGTCCTGCTCGGTCTCGTAAGGAATAATCTCGTCCACATAACGGCAACCTTCTAATTGAATATAACGCTCCACAACAGTTTGTGTCGGTTTGTTCTTCTCAGGTGAAACTTCTGAAGGATCCGTATTGAGTCCAACGATCAGATAATCGCAATTGCGGCGTGCTTCCTCCAACATCATGATATGTCCGGCATGCAACAAATCAAATACACCAAATGTAATTCCTATTTTCATGTAATGTGTTCTTTCTTTTTTTAGTGACGTAGTTTTTTTAGTGACGTAGTGACTAGTGATCAGTAATGCAGCTCTTTCTTTTGAAGTAACGAAGTCCTTTTTAGTAATGCAGTAACTAGTGACCAATAATTTCTTTACTCCGTTACTGCTTTACTCTGATACTTTCTAACCTTTTTCTACCTCATGTTCGGCAACGATACGGCGTAGACCTGAACTTGAAAAACGATGATCGCGACTGTTAAAATACAACTCGATACCAGATTCTTCACAATATTGGCGTCCCGTAAAATCCCGTTCCCGGTATTCATCACCAACAATCCGAACGTCGATCTTAAACGAACGCAATACATCTTGCAGATCCTGTTCGGTTGCATATGGTACTATTTGATCTACATATTTACAGCCTTTGAGTTGAATATAACGCTCCACAACAGTCTGTGTCGGTTTGTTTTTCTCAGGACGGTCCAACGTAGGATCTGTCTGCAGGCCGCAGATCAGGTAATCACACTGACGTTTAGCATCTTCCAGCATTTTGATATGACCTGCATGTAACAGATCAAACGCACTGAAAGTAATGCCGATACGCATTTCTTTAGCAGGTATGGTAATCATATTTAAAATAATAACAACATGAATTAAGCACAGTTTTTTTACTATCTCAAAGATAGATATTATTTATAAAACAAAAGCTGTCGTGAAAAGTTCTCGAAGAAAACGTATTGAATTACAATAACCAGCTGGAAAAACCATTCCTTATTTTACAACAGACAAAATAACGAGCTCTTTATTAATTCATTAAAAAAACATCAGACATTAAATCCTTGCGGTATTACCCTAAACCAGCATTAAAATTAAATTCTAAAGATGAAAAAAATCAAGCAATTGTTTTTAACTTCACCTCAATAATATTGTATATCAATCACAATATCGCTAAGTTTGTTATCATTAAGCTAATTATAATGAAATGTGTACCCTTTAAATTGCTGTGTATAGGTGGAGCAATCACTTTGCTGTCCATAGCATGCAATCCGAAACCGAAGTCTGATCAACAGGATCATGCAGAAGACAAGAAAGCCATCGTCTACACCGGTGCGGACAGTGCAGTATTGAGCTACTGGGACAAAATTGATATGCAGGATACCGCAAAAATTAAAGATCCCAATATGGGCGAGCAGAAATTAGCTGACTTTATCTCGGCACTCAAATCGGTATCAGATACTGTAGCGGATCATGCTGTAGCACGCATGTTGGATAAAGCAAAAGGAAACAAAGTAACTTTTGATCATTTTATTAAATTATATGAACACTATCTTTACGAAGGCAATTCGCCTATGCGTAATGATAACCGATACGAATCTGTACTGCGTTACCTTATAAAAACCGATCAGCTGACAGACCTTGAAAAAGAGGCCTACCGCCCGGTTTATAAATTGGTACAGCGGAATAAAGTAGGTCAAGTAGCAGAAGATTTTAGTTTCGAAACCAGCGATGGCAAAACCCAAAAGCTGTCGGATGTGAAGTCAAAATATACACTACTGTTTTTCTACGACACTGAATGTCCACACTGTAAGCAAATGATTGCGGCGCTTAAAGATACACCACAAGTTGTCGATCTTTTTGAAAAAAAACAGATCCAGATGGTAACCATCGAACCTTGGGGTGACCGTAATAAATGGAAAAACTTTCAAACGCATCTGGCAGAAAATTGGATCAATGGTTTTGATACCGAATCCGTTATTCAGAAAAAAAGACTTTACGATACCAAAGCTTCGCCGACAATCTATCTTTTAGATGCCGACAAAAAGGTGATCTTAAAAGATACCGAACTGCAACAGGCACTCCAATATGTAGTCCAGCTCACCTAGGTTAGGAAAGATGGATAAAACAGAACCACGTATCATCACGAATGAGCTGTATTTTGAAGAAGTACAACGTTTACTCCACGAAGGAAAAGAAGTTTGCATCCGCATAAAGGGCAATAGTATGTTACCTTTTATCAAGAATGGAGACCGAGTATTGCTTGAAGCTTATCGTGGAACTCCTTTACCCTCAGGAGCAAACATCCTGGCTAAGCATGAAGGAAAGTTTGTTTTTCATCGCTATGTGGGTAAAAAGAATGGAAACATTGTTCTTGCCGGGGATGGAAATATCGCATTGCACGAGTACGTAACATCATCTGATATTATAGCGATTGCCACAAAGCATTATTCAGGAGACAGTGATTTTGCAAAAGATATCAGCAGCAGCTGGTCACGGTTTAGAGGCATGAGCTGGTACCGGCTAAGAATCCTTAGAAGGGCAATCAGTGCACTAAAAAGAAGGTTTCTGACCTAATTTCTTAGAATGCGAAGGATTGATTAACTTTGATTTTACTAATTTTTTAACTTTAACATAAATGAAATTAAGAGCAGATTTAGTTTTAAGAACAATAGGTTCGGATCATATGATTGTAGATCCTAGTCAAGATATGGTCGATCTTTCTACAGTATATACGCTGAATGATTCTGCGGCATGGCTTTGGGAACAGTTGCAGGGTATTGAGTTCTCAAGCGCAACTGTAGTTGATCTGCTATGCGAACACTATGAAGTAACAGAAACACAGGCACAAGCTGACGCAGAAATTTTAATTCAGGATTTCGAAAAACAAGGTTTACTGCAAAAATAAATGTCAAAAAACACCACCAGCTGTGACCAATAATAATAACTTGAAACAGCATATCCGCTGGGCCTGGTCGATAAGCCAGGGATACCGATCGAAACTGCTCCTATATTTTATATTGGAGCTTATAGCGATTGTACTTTCCCTACTTTTTGTGTACCTCTCCAAAAAAGCGGTAGACATGGCCATCTCTCCGGAAGATCTTCCGCTGAAGTGGACACTGATCGGAATTGTGACAAGTGTTGCTGTCGGGATCGGTATCCGAGCATATACTAGCTGGCTAAATGAGCGGATCAAAATGATGATGACCTTCCAGCTGCAACGGAATATGCTCGACGCACAGATGCTATCCGTCTGGAAACTTATCAAAAACTGGCATACAGGTGATATCCAGATCCGGATCCAAACAGACTGCGAAGAAGTAGCCACTATGATCGCAAAATCGGCACTTTCATTTCTACTGACCGTTATACAGTTACTGGCATCTCTTGCATTTCTATGGTATATGGATCCGATGCTGGCGCTCATGATACTGGCCATATCGCCCCTATTTTTATTTTCGAAAATATACTTCCAAAAAATGCGTAAGCTGAGCCGGGAAGTAAAAAGCGAAGAAAGTAATTTTTCGAACATCCTACAAGAAAATCTTCGCTTTCGTCTATTGATCCGTGCTATGGGCATCTTCCCAAAAAGAAGGCAAAAACTTACCGCCAGCCAACAGGATCTTTTCCTGTTGAAAATGAAACAGCTCAATTTTTCGACCTATACGCAGAGTGCCATGAAAATCTGTATCAATGCGGGCTATCTGCTTACCTTTATCTGGGGTATCTATAGATTGCACAGTGGGCAGATCTCATTTGGTACCATGACAGCGTTTTTGCAGTTGGTAGCACGTATACAAACACCGATTCTCGCACTGATCACCTATATACCCGGTTTTGTGCGATTCAGAGTTTCTGCGGACCGCCTCTTAGAACTTAAAGAAGGTGAAATAGAACCGCAGATTGAACAGCAACGGTTATTGGGGACAACAGCCTTAAAGATCCAGGATCTATCTTTTAGATATGAAGACAAATGGGTTTTAAATAACTTGAATTTAAACCTAGCCGCAGGTCAGCCCACCGCTATAGTGGGGCCAAGCGGTAAAGGAAAAACAACCCTGATACGCTTACTGCTGTCGCTGATCAAAGCAGAAAAAGGCCAAATATTACTCACGGACCGCGAGGGTACAAGACCTTTAACTGCTGCACACCGCATCAATTTCGCTTATATTCCACAGGGAAATTCACTCTTCAGTGGCACCATTCGGGAAAATTTAATGCTCCATGTTAAAGAAGGCGAGCATATTGCTTTAGAAAAAGCACTATGGATGGCCTGTGCAGAATTTGTACTGGAACTCCCTGATGGTGTAGACACCGTAGTCGGTGAATCGGGAATGGGCTTATCCGAAGGACAGGCGCAACGCATTGCGATTGCACGAGCGCTGATGCATAATGGTGATATCTGGCTATTTGATGAAGTGACTTCGGCACTGGACAGAAATACGGCCGACACACTGATCAAAAGACTTTTAGATTTTGGGCATGATAAATTATGCCTTTTTGTAACACACGACTTAAATTTGGCCGATACATGCGTACAGCGTATCTATCTCGACTAATGAACGCGCTATGATTTTAACAAACCCTACTGAATTATCGAAAAAATGGTATAAAATAGCCGATCTAATATTGGAGATCAACTATCCGGCTAGCCTAGATCTGGAAAAATTATTACCCTCTTTCCGTGATTTTCAACACAATACAACAAAAGAAAACAGAACCATCCAAGTGAACCTGAGTATGGAGCAAGCTCCTCAAGGTGAAGACCTCGGACAACTCTTAAGTGATCAGTCCATATCATGGGGCGACCGTTTCTGTTTCTACGAAAAAGGAAATACATTTATCACGACAATAGCCAATGATCGGGGTACCGATTTTTGGTATCTGTACAGTGAAAGAGATTTTGCTCAGTCGACCATTTATATTCCAGAAAGTACCGAAACAGAACAGAGTGCAGTTATCTGCTGGATGTTGATGATGCTTTTTGGTCAAGCCGCTCTCTTGCACGATGTCATTGTGATCCACGGATCGGTCATCAACCGAAATGGTCAGGGCATAGCTTTTTTGGGTAAAAGCGGCACAGGAAAAAGTACGCATAGCCGTCTGTGGTTAAAACATATCCCAGATACATCATTGCTCAATGATGATAATCCGGCGATCCGGATTACAGAAGATGGCGTGATTATATATGGTACTCCCTGGAGCGGTAAAACGCCTTGTTATAAAAATGAAGCTATACCATTAAGAGCATTTGTACGTCTGCAACAGGGGCCTGAAAATATATTTGAACCATTAGCAGGCGTAAAAGGTTTCATTGCAGTATTGCCAAGTTGTACAGCTATTCGATGGAATAAAGATCTTTTTGCAATGATGAACAGTACATTGGAAAAAGTAGTAAGCCAAGTTCCTGTTGGTTTTCTAAAATGCTTACCAGATGAAGCGGCTGCACAGCTCTGTCATAAAAATATTTTTGCCACAACATCTTAAGTCAGAATAACGCAGATTAGGATCATGGTTACCGCATCATAATTCAATATTAAATGAGGTGCTATAGCTGATTTGTTACTACAAAAAAGAGCATTATCGAAATCGATAATGCTCTTTTCATTTATAAAATTTTAGTGATCAATTTAATGACTCTTTCTAACGACGACACGACTAGTTCTTCAAAAGACCTCTTTCAGGTAACGTATTCACAGCACCACCGAGTGACATACGGGCATGTTGGCTAGCGCGCACACGGGCGGAGGTTTTCTTTGTACTTCCAGGGACAGCATCTTCCAAAGCCGTCTCTAACATCGTCTCTTGGGTATCACCTGTTGGTAAAAAGATATAATCATTTACATTCGACTTATCGGCCACTAATCCATCCCAATAATCTGCGAAACCTGCAGAATTTTTCAACTGAAAAGAGGCAGGCCAGAAGGAGACACGGTTTTCAATAATCTGTTCAAAAAAACCAACAGGTTTACCATAAGTATGTGTTCCTGTCGCAATAATCTGAACGTTCATATAAGGTTTAAGGACATTAATCAGCATCTCTGCCGCTGAAGCCGTTTTTTCACTTACCAAAAAATACACTTTACGCAGATTCAACGTACTTGTCTGACTGAAGTATGTATCTCTGAACATACCATTGGTACCTTTCTGAGTTCGCTCCATATAAGCGTTACAGATATAGGTCACCATCAGCTTCTTATCTGGAACTTTTGTTCCCGCTATTTTGTTTGCAATATATACCGCAGCATCAACATAACCTCCTGTATTATACCGCAAATCAACGATCAAGTCTTCGATATGCTTGTCCTCAAAAGTTTTAAAAGAAGCATCTACACGTTGCTGATTATAATTATTACGTTCTATTTCTTCAAATGAAGAAAGGGCAAAATAGCCCACATTTTTACTTGGATATTCATAAACCTCCTCGTGATAAATGGGATCGATGGTATATGATCCATAAGATAGGCTTACATTATAAGTAGTTCCATCCTGACGCAAAAGCGCGAGCTGAAGACCACCACCTTCCAGCGCATTGGCAACACGGTTTCTCATGTTTGTCAGCGCATTGGGATCAACAGGTTTACATCCTGAAGCATCACAGTTGATCGCAACAGTAAAGTCGGTCTCTCCATTGATAGCTGTTACCATATCAGATCGTTTTAACCCAGCTTTATCAGCAGGTGAACCACCTTCAACAAAATAGATAACAGGTCTTGCGACTTTCGAATCGACAGTACCCATGGAAATGTATAAACCGTAGCCATCATTTCGATCCATTTTTAACTTTGCCGTAGCATTGATATTATAACCGTTAAGTCCATCGATAAAAGAAAAACGATCATACACACCACCATACTGGGCATAGTTCGCATAGGCAGGAGTCATACCTTTCAGAGCATTGAGAACACTACTAGCAGAATTGTACTTATCTGTGAATTCGGATGGAAGCTCATATTTTGGAATGGATTTCTCTTCCCATATGGAGTACAGTTTATAATAATAATAGATACTATCCCGAATTTTTTGATCCGTGGTTCGTACAATAGGTTCAGGTTCTGGCTCTGGATCTGGTGTATTTTTTTTACAACTAACGAAAAAAAATGCAACCAGAATAAAAACAACCCATTTTCCGTAAGGTTGCTGTAGCGCTATCTTCATATTTTTTAATATAATATTAAACAAACTTAGATAAATAGTATCTCATAAACAATAACATGACTCGGAATATAACACAATTATTTAATCGGCTAATGAAGTGGCGGCGTAGCCAGTGATCGAGTAAAGTAGTAACGGAGAAGAATTCTAACTTACCAATCCATAAATAATAAGAGTGGGGAGCACGTGCATTACCGTGTGTCTCCCCTTCTTAAGTATGAATGTAACAAAAAAAAACGAACCTATAAAGTAGTGATGGAAGTAACGGATGCGATAAGAACAGGGTAACGCACTAACTTTCTACCCCACAGACAAACTAACTTTCTAAAATCTAACTAATAACTCCTAAAATCAAACTTGACTAACCTGCTCCGCCTCAAGCATCCCAACTTTAATGCGGAAAGGCACACGCCCTGATTTTTCAGAAGTAATATAACCGATAACGGTTGCATGGTGATGGCTTAGGAAATCAGGTTTACGCACCGCACCCCGTATTCTAAAACGTACAGAAGCCTCATAGGCTTGGTTTGAATCGGTAGGAAACGTGATCATAATAATCTGATCCAAGCTAACACTGAGACAAGCATGATCCATGATCACATCTTTTACAACAATATTACGTGTGTCCTGATCTGTTCTTTCAACTTTAAGTAATAATGCCCCGTTTTTTGATTTACCGTATTCTCGCTCATCATTTTCTAAGTGGTGAAAGCGATAGTGGACCTGTAAAACAGCGCGTTTTAAAAACTCAGCAGACAAGCGCGATCTGCGCCAGTAATAAAAACCAGAAACTAAAATTAAAGCAGTAAGTAAAAGATAGACGTAAAACATATTATTAAAAAATAAGAACCATTTGCGACAAATCTTTTCAAAAGGCAATTTTTAAGCGTTTTTGAATTGACAAAGGCAAAGATAATTCTTAGCTACTGCAAGAACGAGTTTTAAGGGGGGACAAAAGGTGGACAAAAAGGTGGACATCGTTCACTATGAGCTAAAAAACCTTATTTATCAGCAAGGTAATGAAGGTACTAGTTATGAAGTGACGAAGTAACCAGTAACGGAGTGACACAGTGATCGAGTAACGGAGTAAAGTAGTGACGGAGTAACGTCATAATTTCTCAAATCTAATTGCTAACTTCTAAGTACTAATTACCCTCCTCCACCAATGTTGCTACAAAAGGATGGCGCAGATATAATTCAGCACAGGCCTTAGCGTCGGATAATGCTTCGTGGTGATTGAGATTGATTCCCAACACTTCACAGCAGGCATTTAAGCGAGCAGGTTTAAAACCTTTGTTACGATAGATCTTATAAGTACATTCCCACATCTCGGCAAGCTGCAGTTCCTCGTAAGACAAACCATAATGTACCATTGTTTTACGTAAAACGTTGCGGTCGAACAATTCGTTGTGCGCAATCATCAATTTATTGGTAAGCAAGGATTGAATAGAGGGAAATAACTCTTTAAAAGTAGGAGAATGCTGCGTATCCCTAGGCTTGATCCCATGAACACGGGTCGTCTGCCACATATATTCATTGCGAGGTGGCTGGATTAAGGAATAGAACTCATTTGTAATGATACCCGATTCCACTGTCACGATACCAACTGCACAGGCACTATTTTGATGCCCTGTTGCTGTTTCAAAATCGATCGCTGTAAATGTTAAATCTGATGTCATGCTATACTCCTATCCGAGCAAAGGTAAACAATATCCGCTGAGATTTAAAATATCGCAATAAAAACAGGCCTTCCCCCATGATTTTAGGGAAAGGCCTGTTGTATACCGCAAGTAAAATTACTTCGTTAAATACTGATTGATCAATTCTTTCAGCTTTGGATCGCTCGGACGTGGACTATCTGCATTGATCAAATTACCCGCCTTATCAATTAAAATATAGCGTGGAATACTATTAATTTTATATGCTGTAGAAAGGTCATTTCCAGAACCCGCGTGCAATTGGATCCCTTTCAAGTTTTTAGTTTTAAGGTACTCCTCCCATTTTGGTTTATCCTGATCAACAGAAACACCAACAAATGCAACAGCCTTATCCTTATACAGCTCATTCAACTGTTCCCAATGCGGTTCTTCAGCACGACATGGGCCACACCATGTCGCCCACATGTCCACTAAAACAACTTTACCTTTTAAATCGCTCAAACTGGTATTCTTACCTTTTAAATCCGAAAAGCTAAACTGAAATGCAGGGACACCAGTTTTGGTCTCTACTAATTTTGTTTCTACCGTTTTGGCGCGTTCCAGTTGTTCTGGTAATGTAAAATACTTCTTATACGTCGTATTCATTTCCTGAAAATCCTGATAAGAACGAGCGCCTTCCAAACGTTGCAATACATACTGACCCTTCAGCTCATCTGGACCTATTGCTTCCACCATTTTATCGAATGTAGGCTTACTGCTTAAATCCACTTTACGAAATACCAGATTACCTAAGAAACGATCCCCATAAGGAAATTTTAAAAGTTCTAACGTCAAATATTTATCCGATTTGAATTCGGTATAATAGTCGCTCATTTCCTCTTTGCTTGGGTGCGCACTGCGGGGCATCTGTAGAAATGAAGTGGCATAATACGCAAAATCATAATCCACTAATTCAGGGAAGAATTGGTCAAATTTCGCATTCCCAGTTTTGACACCCTTCTTGATGCCATCAAGTTTTACTTTGAATGCTTCTACCTCAGGAAAGAAATCCACATAAGTACTCATCCCTCCAGGCGTAAGACCTTTGTCACGGAAAGTTTTGCTCTGCTTATCCCAAGCATAAAGCGCTTCATTTTCAGGGGTATTTTTTTCAACCAAAGTATAACTATCTTTTTCCAAATGTACATTCAACACTTCATCGCCTTTAAAATAAAAACGGTAAAGCCCTTGCTGGCTCAAAGGATTGCCAGCACCAACAGCATATAAGCCCTCATACTCGGGAGTGAAACGAAATGCAAAACGCCCCTTGGAATCTGTCATTGACGTAGCGATTTCAACAAGACGTCCATTCAAAACTTTGAACAAACCCACTTTTTTGGTTACAGGAGTGACTAAAGTACCATTGATATTACTCGGTTTTTGCGCTAGAGCAAATAAGGATGTCATTATTGCTGCAACGATTAAAATTGTTTTTTTCATTAAAATTTATTTTCGATTTATGATTAGTTTTTTATTCCCTTAGCTTAAATGAACTGGAATGTTTTTTTTAATATCTTTAACTTGGATGTTTTGTGTATTCTTACCCGCAATCGCCTGTTTCAATTGTTCAACATCGGCCTTTTTTGTTGCGAGATATGGATCTGAGAAGTCCGATTTCAATAAGACATCCATCGCTTTTTGCGCTTGATCAAAATCCTGCAGATACAGATACAAGGCCACCAGTTTATATTGATCAGGAATATCTAATGCTCCTTTCTTCTGCTCTTCCAAAAATTCTTTTAGAATAGATTTCAAGATCGCAGGCTGTTGTTTCTGACTAAAAATTACCTGCCCCAAGGCATTGCTCCTAAGTTCCCAATTTGGGTAAAGATCATATTCATCCATTAATTGTAGATAGCTTGCCGCATCTTTGGATTGCTCATAATAGCTGGTGACCATAATGGGAAGAAAGACAGACCACATGCGCTCATTGTATACCGGGCGAATGTAGGTGAGCAATTGACGCAAGCTATCGGCCTGTTGTAAACTGCCAAATTGCTTACTTTTGACTTTAGCAATTGCATTCACTTTATTTAACAACAGCGAACCGCCATAGAGATCAATCATTTGCGGTAAATGATCATAGATCCAGTTGGTATATATCGGAAAATTGGTCACGGTGTTGGCTAAAAATGCGGTTTCCGATGTCAGATCTTTTTGTTGTGCTAAATAAGACTCCAATTCCGCAAAATCATGTTGTTCACCTGTTTTGATAAAGCGTTCGCTATACGCAGCAGGATAAGCATGATCCAGATTGGTATCAAAAGCCAAATACTTCCGTTGTTTTTCCAATGCTTTCCCTTTTTGCAATAAGGAAACAAAACGGTCAGCTCCAAAATATCCAGCTTCGGTCAATAAAGCTTTTCCTTGCGCATTTAACAGGACAAAAGTTGGGAAACCGGACGCACCATATTTACGGGCCAGTTTTTTACCATCCATTTCCTTCATGACATCGGTTTTAAAGACAATGTAATTGGAAGTGATCTCTTTCACTACTGCAGGATCTGGGAAAACCTTTTCGTCCATCTCTGCGCAGGGCATACAGCCGACAAAAAAGAGGTCGATCAAAATTAATTTATTTTCTTTCTGAGCCTGCGCCTTACAAGCCTCAAAACTTCCCTTAAAAGAAGCTACTTCCTGTGCATATATACATGGTGCACAAAGGACCAGTAGCAAAATGATCATTAAAAATCTATAATTGGGTTTCATACGAGTTGAGATTTAGATGGAAATAATACTTTTATCTTCCAATTGTACATTGATCGGGTTTTCTTTTTCTTTTTCCTGTATTTCCGCAATCAAAGCTGGCTTTTTTTGAATTTGATCAACAGAATAACTCCCGATAGCGACTATATGAGCACCGGGTTTCAATTCGGAGGACGCACCGCCTCCAAGTGTTCCGAGCATCTTTAGTTTACCTTGATTATCCCAACCGAACTGATACGTTTTAAGGATAAAATCCTGCGGACACCCATGGAGTTTATTGGGACTGAAATGAATTTCATTTGCTGCCAGATTGATCGTCATATTATAACGACTGATGAGACGTACACCAATGGAACCATCAGCACCAGGATTCCAGTTTTCATTTTGGGAACTGCCCCCCATCAAGGTAATTGGTAAACCAGACATGGCAGGTAAGGGAGAAATTGCAAACTGATGGCTTCGCCCAATAAAAGTAGGGGATGAAATCCCCATGCTTACGGTAGAAGCCTGTGCCTCGGGTTTAAATCCACTCACAAGCAGTTTATTTTTTCTTACAAATGGTCGAAAACAAATCAGATCATAAGATGCACCCGTATCAAAAACAAATTGACCTGGGTGACTTTTCCCTGCTACAATATCGAGTTGCCCCGGAACGATCATCACACCCGAAGGCATGCTGACAGGAACCGTTGTTCCTTTCTCTTTGTAATCGAAATCGCCGAAATCATAAAGCGAAATCACATTCTTATCGTAGTCAATGTGCGTGATGTACTGACGGATCAAACTATTGCCGATCAGTCCATCGCCTTCCCTCCCCATTTCCGGAAAAATTGCGATCCCCTGTCCTGACAAATGAAGTGTGTCCAGTTGAATCGTATTTTGATCCGAAACTTTGATTTTCGCATTTCCACCTACCATCGACGCATTGTTTTCACGCGTTACTTTTAATCCCAGCTCGTCCGCCAGTTGCTGGCTAACAGCCATTCCATCTGCTCCGGTATCAAATAGGAGACTTAATGGACGTGGAAAATCATTGATTTTGACCTGCAGATAGATCGATCCATTTTTATTTTCAAAAGGAATGACCGCCCGCAATTTGGGATTAGTAGCCCTTTTCATTCCATAAAGCTGATCAAATAATGTAATACGAACCAGCTTGCCTTCATTATTGAGCAAAGCATCAGTTTTTGTTTTCTTCCCGCCTTTTTCGGTTATTTCCACCGCATAAAGCTGCCCTTTATCCGTTTTCTTATTAGAAATTAAGGATATCGATTCAGCAGGATAATTTTTAATGATCTGCTGCAACCGATACTCAGCCCCCTTACCCGTATGACCAGCCACAGCGAAATTGTCTGCCAATGCAGCGGCGAGATCCGTATGATCTTTTTTAAGAAAAGCATTCTGTAATTGCTGATCAAAAGACCCTCCGGATTGTGCGAATCCTATACCTATGGTGAAAGTCGCGAGAATTGTTAATATGTATTTTTTCATCCCTATCCTTTTTTATTCGCGGTAGGAAACATCTGCAATTTTGCCAAATCCAGTATAGGATTCGGTCAATTTTGCAGCTCCACCTAAACTGATTTCATAAAACTCCATCTTGCCAGAAGTATTGGGCTGACTGGGATCGTAGCTGCAGATCATCAATTTTTTTGAAAAATCAATATACCGTGGATCCACCTTATTTTTGAGCAGTTTTTGATACTTCAATACACTGATTTTCCGATTTCCCAAATCAAGTAACAACGTATATTTTTTGCCGAACGGATCATATTGATATACTTGACTTCCGATCGTATAAATAAGCGATCCGAATACTGGATCAACAGCATAGCTTGTCGCTTGATCAATCTGATGGGTATTATTTACAACATCAAATGCCAGCGGTGTAAAGGTAGAGCTGCTGTGTACAAACCGTAATAACTTGATCTGACTGGTATTGCTATTTTTTAATAAGGCATAGAATTGATTGGTGGCGGTCAATCCTCTTTCCATATACAGTAAGTCCATACCGACTTGATCGGGCGTAAAAACTTCGGGTTGCGAAGAACTAGGTTGCAATAGGGTATAGTTTGTTCCAGAATGTACGAGGAATCTTTTGTTATCTTGATCAAAGACTACTGCATACGCGCTTGATGCACCGTAAAACTCGGCAATATATTTGGATATATTGAGTCGGACTCCACCGCCAACCCGGTTTAATGTTGGACCATATAAAAAATTCTGTGTGACATTTTCACCCATTAAGATGCCATCACTATCTAAAATATAGCAGAGAAAGGGATTTTGCGATCGAATGACTTCAGCATGATATGTTGCAGATGTAGGATGGTTGACCTCAAAACGCAGGTTACGATAATCCGTCCAAGTTTGGATCTCATTATTAAAACTCAAGGTCATTTGATCTGTCCCAACATAAACACGGTTTGAATATTTCCCGTTGAAAGGATCACGATTATGAAGATAATAGACCAGCTTTGGTTTTCCTTCCAGTTGCGCATTACTAAATGTGCTCAGAATATCGAGATAAGGCACATATTTTTGCTGACTGCTGTTGTAGTTCAGCATATCCAAACGAGCCTTACCATCTATATCATTCAATACAAGCCAGCCATTACTCAATTCGGATGTGACGCTCAGCTTGGAGATGTGTTGATAACGATAGTTGTTTTTCTTATTTTGTATACGGAAATATAAATCATACTCACCTGGAGATAATGTAATCGTCGTATCTAAATTGAGTTGATTCCCCAAAAATTTCTTTTTATCCGCATTCAATACATTTGTGGCGGGATTTATAGTAAACCACTCGAAGGTATAGTCATCAGCCTTAAATGCAGCACCATCCAAAAACTTAATGTCGGGCTTAATAACAAGTTCCTTTTGGTTATAGGCTTGATAAACGGAGTCTACGCCTGTGAATTGAATTTCACTTAATTCGCTGTAGGAATAATTTCCTAAATCCTTATTACAGGACAGCAGACTGAATGTAAACAGGAGCATCACTAATATCGCTTTAAAATTCTTTTTCATAATTCGATTTTTTACTGTAAATAAACCCCAACTGCCATTGGGAGGCCATCTTCATCAAGAATAGGTGTACCTGCTGCCTGCATTTCTTCAAAATAAGATTTGAGACCATAGCCCCATGATAGGACGGCTGATGCAGAAGGCTGATAACCAATTGCGGTTATTTCTTCGAGCACTAAACCATACCGATCCACCAGTAATTTTAGTTTTTTCCCGGAGAACTTTCCGAGATAGCCATTGATAATACTTGATGTTGAAGTTTGGGAAGCATCCCAGAACCAGGGAATACCTGCGATATCATTGGCCCAAAAAGTGAATTTGTTAAAATATTTAGTTTGTTCATTTGCTCCCGTCCCAATCAACTGACTATTCATTGCCGTCGTAAAATTGGCGTTGTCCTCCAATTGCAAAAAGACCGTTAGGTTTTTCTCTTTCAGTTCTGCTGTTCTGTTTAAAACTAGGAAAAGGGTATCATTGACCTGCCCACCTTTAATAGTGAAGCTACGGTCCATAAATTCAAAATCCCGACCTTCCTTTAAATCACTACTGGGATCGATAGACAATTTATAGGGCCGGTCTGCATTCTGTACAGGCCCCATGGATGCTACAATAATTGAATAAACCGTATTTTTCTCCGCAGGGTCCATGTATCCGAAAGAAAAATTACCGTTATCTTTTGGTTCATAAATATTATTTCGGATGGCTCCTTGAAAATAAATCGCTGGATTTCCAGAGTACAATTCCAGAGGTTCCTGCTTACATGAGTACAAAAACAAAAGTGTTCCCATGCATAAAATTGTATGTAAATTTTTCATCATTTTAAATTTATCTAGGGTCTGTTTCAGATAGCGGTACAGGAAACGTATAGTTGTCTTTACTAACTGCTTTATTGGTGGTCGTCGCTCCGCTAATGGTCCGTAAGTCATTGCGTTTATAATAATACCAAAGCTGACCTTCTCCATAAAACTCCTTGCGGTATTCTTTTTTAATATTATCCAGCAGGTTGACCTCGCTTGTCAATATTTCGCAGTTTCTGTTCTGCCTTAATTCGTTTAAATAAGCGAGTCCCTTTGTCGTATTAGGTTCGCATTCTGCAGCAATCAAAAACACTTCACTAAGACGGATTCCAGCGATCGTATAGCGATAATTACGGTAATTGATATTGGACAGGTCTTTGTACTTTAGAAACACCGGATAGGTTTTTCCACCGTCAACCCGCCAGGATGAAGAATAGCGATAATCATTTTCCCAATTTTCGTAAACCTGATTAATAAAACGGGTGGTCGTGCCGGCACTTAAAATGGTATTATCAGCGAGTGATGGATTGAAAAGAACATCATAACTGTTATAAAGAAGCGGACTTTCAAATGCAAAAAGCAGTTCCATTGAAAAAATACGATTGATGATCGATAAGTCACTTAAATCACTGGATTTTACCCATGGAAATTTACTTTTAGCCTCTATTACCGTCGATGCAGCTTTCAGTGCTTCGCTCTTATTTCCGGCATACAACTGAACACGTGCCTGTAAGCCTTTAACTGCAAAATAATTAAAGTGATAGTTTCTAAATTGAAGGAATGGTTTATTGCCAACATCAATTGTACCTACAGTTTGATCAACCTTCGTTAAATTTAATACGGGGTCATGCTTTAACAATAACGCTTCAGATACTTGCAGATCGGTTATTATTTTTTCCATTACAAACGAACTCTTCGAAAAGGGAGCTGCTTCATAACTGGTATTGGAATAATAAGGGATCAATTCTGCGTCGGGTTCTAAGGTATAGGCGGGTGCAAATAAGCGCAGGATATCAAAATAGATGTATGCGCGTGCTGCCAATGCTTCGCCACGCATCAAGCTTAAAGTCTGCTCGTCCAATATTGAACCGTAGGTATCTAAATTTTCTAAAAAACGGTTAATATTGGTTATATTGACATACAAGTTTGACCAAATACCGTCTATACGAGATTTTACATCTTTATCGCCATAATTGAAGTTGTTCAATTGCTTCCGCACTTCCAAATGGGTGGTGGAAATGTAATAGGTCTGCGCTAAGATATCAAGTGTTTCTAAACTTAATGAGTGTCCATATAAGACCTTGTCTGCCATATTGAGATAAATACCGTTTAGCGCATCATAAAAACCTTGTGGGGTTTTAAAGACTTCTTCCTCAATAAATTTATCTTCGGGCTTAACGTCCAACCACTTTTTGCAGCTGCTGAAAAGAACGCTTAGTGCCAACAATGGAATTAATATTTTTTTCATGATTTTATTTGAATGTTGCGTTGAGACTCAAGGATACCGAGCGTGTAAAAGGATAGGAAATTCCCCGCTCTCGTCTAACTGTGGACGTGTAGAAAATATCATTCATGAGTGCATTAATACGTAGGTTAGATAATTTTACCTGATTAAGCCATCTTTTATTTCGAAATTCATAACCAAAAGTGATGGACTCACCACTAAATGAATTTTCACGTTGTATAAAGCGAGAGGATATTGGTGTTGTGGTGGTAATAGCAATTCCTTTGAATTGGGCTTCATCACCAGGCTGTTGCCAGCGATCGTAAAGCGCACGTTTATCTTGGTTACTGTTGACTATTTCTTCTTCAGACATGTTCTCCACTTTATTAAAGAGTGCAGTATTGAAGTTGTCTTTCCTTAAGATATAACGGATCATCACATTGGCGGTAAAACCTTTATAGGCCAAACTCGTCCGAAGAATTCCTTCAGCGAGCGGCTGTGCATTTCCAATCGCCTGAAGATTGTCTATGTTGTAATTAAAGGTTTGCTCTCCCGCTTTCGTTAAGAATACTTCTCTCCCCGTACCCGGATCAATCCCCAAAGATGGAACAGCCCATAAGGTATTGGGGCTATAACCATCGCGATAGCGAATCAAAGCATTGCTCTCCCGCATTTCTTGATTTAAAGAATTTAACTTATTATCGAAATGATCATATTTAGATTTTAACATCGATCCTGTCAATCCAAAAGTCAGAACAAAACGATCTTGTGGTCTGTAAATAGGAGAATAATTGACTGTAGCTTCTAATCCTTTATAATCTAATGTCCCCGCATTAAAAGGATAGGCTGATAAACCGGTCGAAGAAGGAAGAGTCACAGCTACGACCAGCGGGTCGGTGAACTTATCATAGGCATTTAATTGAACATTCAATTTATTGTTGAATAAGGTTAAGTCCATCCCGACACTTGTTTGTCGCGTACGTTGCCATTCCAGATCCGGTGCACCCAGTGCAACAAGTGAAATTCCCTGGCCAAAACGGTTGACATCGGAATTATAATTAAAGACCGACTGGCTGACATTCCCGAAATTTTGATTTCCGGTCACCCCGATATTTCCTCTTAAACGTAAGACATTGATCCAGGAAATACCCTTCATAAAACTTTCATGATGTGCATTCCAGCTGGCACCGAAAGAGTAATAAGGCGAGAATAGATTGTTTGATCCAAAGCTGGTCGAGCCATCCACATTATAATTGACATCAAAATTATATTTTTGAGCATAGGAATAATTGACAGAACCGACCAGTGAAGTTCTCCTTGTTACACGGGTAGAAGCATTCGGTCTGGAATCTGTTTCAAAACCAAATGCAAAACTTGGGTTTCCATTACTTGCGGCGGGAAATCCAATAGCAGTATACCCATTCAACGTATTTTGGGTTTCACTGATCTCAGCTCTTAAATTGGCCGTAATGGCGTGAACTTCATTTAGGACTTTTCCGTACGTCATCATCGCATTGGCTGTATAACCGAATGTTGATGCTTCACGATGGGTCAAACTTCCTTTTTTACGGTTCTCTACATTTTGAAAGGAACTGTGTAAGGGTGAAAGAAACTTGTCTGTGTTCGTTAACCCTTTACTGATCTGACCGCTTGCTGTTAAACGCAATGCTGAATTAAAATCATAGGTTAGCATCAAATTATTATTGACAACATAGTTCTTGCCTTCATCAAAACTGGCTAGGTGCGCATCATATAGTGGATTGAAAACTGACCAATAATAGCCAAATGTCCGGGAGTTATCTTGATAGGCTAAATATTTTTCTGAGGCAGGAAGAAATTCATAATAAGGGTTGGTATTCACCCAAGTTGAAAAGCTACCGTAAGGTGATTCATTACTTTTATACCCCGTTACAAAAGCTCTATTAGCGATGTTTAATTTTCCGGTTCGATAATTTAGATTCAGGTTAGCCCCCCAATCTTCTCTACCCGAACCTTTCATCGCTCCTTTGGTATCCTTATAATTAAGGCCAATATCAAAGACAACCGCACCTTCCCCACCTCGCGCACTTAAAGAGTGCCGATGAGAAAATCCATTTTGAATGGGTTTATCTAGCCAATAAGTATCAACACCTCTCAATACTGTTGCTAAACGTTCGTTATATAACTGATCCAGTTCCAATTGCTGGGATATGATATTGTTACTCGCCGTAAAACGCCCTGATAATCTTTCAAACTCCAGCTTTTCAGTCGCATTCATCATGTTATAACTAGACAGATCTGGAACCTGCGATTGCATATCTGTCGTATACGATAAAATAACCTTTCCTGCTTTTGGCTTAATTGTTTCCACAACAATAACTCCATTGGAAGCGCGCGAACCGTAAATAGCAGTGGAGGCCGCATCTTTCAAAATTGTTACCGATTGGATAATATTCATATCCAGATCCATGATCGTTCTTAAATTTGTTTCGAACCCGTCTAATATAAATAGTGGCTGGTTGGGATCAGTTGAAAATTCATCCCGCAAATTAGAAGATGCAATACTGGTCTGTCCGCGAAGCTCAATAGTAGGTAACATATTGGGATTTGACCCCATAGCATTATTCTCGATCTGAATAAAAGAAGGATCGAGGGCACGTAAGCTGGCAACAATATTCTGGTTGTTGACCATCTTAAGTTCTTCACCTGTAAAAGTTGCTGTTGCACCAGAGAAACTCTCCTTTTTACGGGTCATCATACCCGTTACCACCACCTCATCCATGGCATTATCTTTCTTCTTTAACTTGATCAGCATATTACTGCCGTTCAGGTTAGCTTTTACCTCCTGGTTTTCAAATCCAACAAAAGAAACAACAAGTGTCTCATTCAAAGCGGTAATAGGAAGGGTAAAGGAACCGTCTTCAAGAGAGTTAACGACTTTTTTAGGATCATCCTTTAGACGGATTGTGGCACCTGCAATAGCTTGATTGTTATCATCGATGACTTTACCTTTAATGAACTGCTGTCTAACTTGATGAAAGGGATCATTAAGATGAAATGTAGCCGAAGGGGAAATGGTTCTGACACGATCTTTTTTCTTGATAACCACAGTCTTATCAAAAAAATGATAGGTTAAATTAACATCCTCCAGAATACTGTTCAGGGCTTGGCGTAAAGGGATATTCTGGAGATCAACAGAAAGGTTTTCCAATGGAGCGACTTCAGCTTTTTTGTAAAAAAAGCTATAACCGCTTTGCTTCTCAAGGTCCTTTAAGATGGATTCAAGGTTTACTTTTTGCTTCTTTAGGCTCACCTGCTGCGCATAGCTATGTGCATCCACTTGGGACAAACCTAACCCTAAAAGTAAGGCTATTAAGTTGATTCTCATTAGGGATTTGGGTAAAGGCCGCGCAAAGAAAGGGACTGTTTTTTCGGTCATCCAATATTTCGGACTATTTTGCAAAAGCCACGAAGTAAGGCACCGAAAATCTTTCTCCCCTTTGCTAGACGGAGTTCGCGTAATTTTCATTAAATTCGTTTGTTTGGTTAATGTTGTTAGTTTTTCACAAAATCGATACGTAAAGCCAAATCTTATTGCGGGTTCTGTTGGCGCAGAATCCGTTTTTTATTGACTTATACTTAAAAGTATCAGGTTATCATGTCCAGGTTTTTCATATTGATTTTAAGTTTAATTAAGTAATAATTAGGTGAATGCGGTTTCCAGAACCGACAACTGCTTTAGTCTTTAAATCAGCAAAATTTAAGAGTTCTATTAATTTATCTAAACTGATATTTCTTGGAATTTTCCCACTGTACTGAGGTCCTCGGTCAATACGCTGATAGCTGACATCAATATCATACCAGCGTGCAATCTCTTGCATCACTGCTGCCGTGTTCGTACCATCAAAACAAAACTGACCTCTTTTCCAACCGAGCACATCTTCCATATTTACAGCAGCAACAACCAGCTTTCCTTGTACTATCTGTGCCTTTTCATTCGGTTTCAGATGAACAGACTGCCCTATATCTTTACGCGAAACAACAACAGATCCTTCTTCTAAAGCGATTTGTACCTGCTCTTTTGCATATGCATTAATATTAAACTTCGTTCCTAGGACTTCGGTCTGCTCTAGACCAGCTTTAACGATAAATCGAGTTTTATTTTTTGTTTTCTGCACATGGAAATAGGCTTCTCCTTCTACCTCCACCATGCGATCTTTACCCTCAAAAGAAGAAGGGTAAATTAATTTAGAATCTGCATTTAAACTCACGAGCGTTCCATCAGATAACATAAGGTCATAAGTAGCCCCTTTGGGAGTATATAATGTATTTCGCTGTACCTGCTGTTTTCCTGTGACAACATCCCGATAACTAACTTTGCCTTGAGCATCTTTACTAATAAGCGTTCCCCCAACCTGCACACTTTGATTTAAGGCCAATTGATCTAGATTAATCTGTTGCCCATCAGCCAAAGTTATTATAGCTGTTTCATGGCCCGGGGGAATGGAGGCTAGTAGAGATTTTGATGCTTCTTGTTCTGAAACAGGCCAATAACGGACGGCAAGAAATGCTATCATCAAGATGGCCGCCGCCACACTGCTGTATCGTACAATACGTGAAATGCGAATACTTTTCTGGGTCTTATTAATCGTACTTAATAACCGTTTTCTGGTATTTTTACGCATTTCGATCAACTCGTGTTCACCTCGTTCTTGCTCAGAAGGAAGCGCATCCATCCAGTCAAAAAGTGCTCTTCGCTCCTGCGGGCTCTCTTGCCTGTTTAAAAATAACGTAATTAACTTATAGATATGCTTCACTTGTTTCATAAGGGGCATCAAATTGATGGTCAGTTATTATACAAGTGTCAAAAAATAGGGGTAGCTTCTACTCGAGAAATGATTTTTTTTTAAAAAATTAAAAAAACATGAAACAGATGACTTGTAACAGCCCTCAATCGCTTGATAGCCTTATTGATATGTTTCTCTACTGTAGACTCAGAAATATTCAATTTTGCGGCAATCTCCTTATTGCTCAGAAACTCTTCCCGGCTTAATTTGAAAACTTCGCGACATTTTTCTGGCAGGTTTTCAACCTCATTGGCCACGGTATCCAACATATACCGATAGTATAATTGATCTTCTAAGGGCAGGCTATCATCGAATAGATCAACATCACGAATATCCTGCTGATTGCCCTGTTTGAGCTGCTGTCTAAAATGTGCAAGCATCAAGTAACGACAAGAGGAATACAGATAAGCAGGTAAAGAAACTATTTCAACAATTTTAGCTCTGTTGTTCCATAAGGAGAGGAAAAGGTCATGCAGGATATCTTCTGCTGTCTGAGGGTTTGAAATTTTTTTGCTAATGTGCCTGATCAAATCTGCCGAATAGAAATCATATATAATGGCGAATGCCTGTTGATCTCCTTCTCCAATACGAATCAGAAGTTCTTCAAAGTTATGTCCATCAATATGTTTCATAGTAAATGTAGTGGCAGTAAACATACAAAATATTTAACATTTCCTTAACAAAAACGGTTCAGGTAAAAGTAGAAATTGCATTTTACTGCCTGTTTTATTTTAATTCAATAAAACAGGCATATGCACTTCTGCTGCCACTACATAAAGATTAATACCGATATTTTTCCTTCCACTTATCCCGTAATCCCTGTCTTAACTTTTCTTCCTGTGGGTTTTTACCGGGATCGTATAAGGTCATACCGCTTAGTTGATCGGGCAAAAATTCCTGCAGAACAAAATTTCCCGGAAATGCGTGCGCATATTTATATTCGGCTCCATAGTTAAGCTCTTTCATCAATTTAGTCGGCGCATTTCGCAAATGAAGGGGTACGGAAAGGTCTCCCGTCTGCTTCACGATAGCTTGTGCCTTGTTGATTGCTTCGTAAGAGGCATTGCTTTTAGGAGAGCTCGCCAAGTAAGTAACGGCCTGCGCCAAAATAATCCTCGATTCGGGCCATCCGATGACATTAACAGCCTGAAAGCAGGTATTCGCTAAGAGTAACGCATTGGGATTGGCATTACCGATATCTTCAGAAGCCAATATCAGAAGACGACGCGCAATGAAAGAAGGATCTTCCCCCCCTTCGATCATACGTGCCAGCCAATAAATTGCCGCATTGGGATCTGATCCACGGATTGATTTAATAAAAGCAGATATAATATCGTAATGTTGCTCACCTGTCTTATCATAAATAGCCATATTCTGCTGTACCTGCTTCAGCACAAATGCATTGGTAATCGGTTCATGATGCAGTACCGCAGCATTACTGACCAGTTCGAGCACATTTAAGAGCTTACGGGCATCACCACCTGAAAGACGTAAAATAGCTTCATACTCTTCAATCTCAATATTTAATGCTTTCAGGTACTCGTCTTCATGCAAGGATTTCTCCACTAAACCAATCAGGTCTTCGGAACTTAAGTGTTCAAGAACATAAACTTGGCAACGCGATAATAGTGCAGATATGACTTCGAAAGATGGATTTTCCGTAGTTGCACCGATAAGCGTCACTAAGCCCCGTTCAACAGCCCCTAATAAAGAATCCTGTTGTGATTTAGAAAAACGGTGGATCTCATCAATAAACAGAATGGGTTGCTCCTGATTAAAATTCATAGCCGCTTGTTCCTGATTTAAATTCATCAGTCGCTCTGCTTTATCAATAACTTCGCGAATATCTTTCACACCGGCCTGAATAGCACTTAAGGAAAAGAAGGGACGCCCCAATTCTTTGGCCATCAAGAGTGCAAGGCTGGTCTTACCAACTCCCGGAGGTCCCCAAAGTAACATGGAGGGAATATTTTTTTGCTGGATGGCATGATATAATACCGCATCGTGACCGATAATATGTTGCTGTCCAACATAATCTTCCAATTTCTTGGGACGCATGCGCTCTGCCAGTGGAATTCGTGTAGCCATAGATCAAAAGTAAGAAGATATTGCCAAATGTCCATTTACTTCACAATCAATTTATGGAATTCAAAAATTTGGTTATTTTTGAATGAGCATTGAATCGATACAACCCACATGAGCTGAAACAGCTCTTTAATACTTGGCTTAGGATAGCTTCATTGCCCGAAAAATAAACCGAGTGAAACGAGCTCATTTAATGATTAATTTTAATGAAAAAAAACCGCATTTATATACAGGATTGGCTAGGACAGCACCCTTATCAAGGAAGATCGGATGCCGATCGTTTTTATTTAGAAGTAGCCAATGATATACAGGATGCCTTAAATACACTTTGGTTTGATGAAGAAGAAACCGATGCCCTGATCAGACCTGAAATGATTAAAACACTCAGTGTTTATTTGACCTGCTATCTGGAGGATGTGGTTTCTGGAACAAAACTTTTCGATGCTTTCCGAAAAGAGCACCAGGCACTTTATGGAAAGATGCTCCCTTTTTTCGAAGATGCGGCATTGACAGACTATTATCCGGAAGATATCAATCCACAAGATGTATTAGTCCTTGCATGGCTGTTTTTCAGCGAACGTAACCCACATCTTTTCTTGGATAAAGAAGGTCGTTTACTGGCTTTGGTGACCGACCTAGCTTATGCTGTTTTGGAAGAATATTATGAGACTGCACCGGAAAATACGCTGTTACAAAAAGAGTATACACTAGCGACAGATGCCAATTATCTTGAAGTACGCAACTATGCTGAGAAGGTAATTGCGACCAATTATATCACTGGTGGCTATTACTATAACAGTTTGATGCAGCATATGGATATCGCTGACTTAGGACGCTATCAGCACGATCCGGCCTACTTAAATCAAATGACTTTCCGTGTTCGTGACAATCATTTCACTTTTTTCCGCCTACACCTACTAGCACTCAGATCCTGTGAATTTGTTGCTTCGACTGTAGATACTAACCATCCGAAACATGAGAATCTAAAAACCATCGGCAACAGAATTGATAGCTTTTTTGAATTTAAAAAAGTGGAAGAGGGCCGTTTAGAATTGAAACACCTGACAACTGGAGAAATTTTCTTGGTCAATCAAAATTCGATTCAGAACTTTCAGGAACCTACTGCTGATCAACTCTTCTATATGGAGATTGTACCATGGGAAGGGGCCTGGAACCTATCGGGTATGATGTCTGCTGTCGAGAGGGATCAGATTGACCTAGCTTCCGATCAGGAAATGGATCAAGCATACGTGGTCGAAGCATTGCACGGAAAAACAACACTTATCGAAAAGGCAGCACAACAAGTTGCTGACCTAAAGGAGCTGTTTGTTAAAAAACATCAGGGTCAGCTGGCATTTATGGAAGAATCTGAAATCAGCAGCTATATCCGCGATCTGACCAATACGTACCGCGAGCAGGTGGGATTACCGCCAATCGAAGAGGTTGCTAATCCGAATGAGGCAAGAGCTATTCCAGTTACAGCATTCTATAATTCGAAAATAGGTCTGGAATTTTTCGGTGGAATCGAAACGCTTTTCCCGCTTCAGAATAATCCATATTTTGTCGAAAATGAAAACGAACCGATCAGTTATGCGCAGCATCTATTGCAGCTCCTGGTTCAGAAATTTTACTCCGTTGGGCTTGTACAACATTATTACGAATTATACGAAAAGGAAATCAATGAGCAGTTTTTCTATCCACTAAACAGTGAAACGATTGATTTTCTGATCCGTTTCTATAAAAGCGAAACCTATCATCAACAGCCACATGTGATGATTAGATAGTAAAGAGGTGACAAGTAAAACAGTAACGAAGTAGATAATTACTTCGTTACTACGTCACTATTTATCTCGTTACTTAAAAAGTAAAGGAAAATCACTCGTTTCTACATGTGCTTTTGCGATGATTTTACGTAATTCTTCTACTTTTTTCGCGTTATTCGTCGCCAAATTATTTTGCTCTTTAGGATCTAATTTTAGATTGTAAAGTTCAGCAACAGGATTTCCACTTCTCACTTGCTGCAAAATCAATTTCCAGTCACCTTGACGCACTGCTTGACGGCCGCCATCTTCATGAAATTCCCAATATAGGTAATCATGCTGTTTTTGCTTTTTAGGTTTTCCCAATAATGTCGGAACAAAAGAAAGACCGTCTGTATATTGTGGCTTACCTGCTTTTGCCACTTCAGCTAAAGTCGGCAGGACATCCCAGAATGCTCCTAAATAATTGGAGGTAGTGCCAGGAGCAACTTTTCCTTGCCAATAAACAATGAAAGGAGTTTTTACACCGCCCTCATATAGATCACGTTTATAACCCCGTAAACCTGCTGAACTGTTGAAAAAATCGGGATCTGCACCACCTTCACGATGTGCACCATTATCACTTGTAAAAACGATAATCGTATTATCTAACAAATTTAAGTCCTTCAGCTTAGCAACAATCTGTCCAACCTGTGCATCCATGCGGCTTACCATACTGGCATAAGTAGCCCTTGGCTTAGCGACCGAAGCATATCCTGGAATCGTAGCCTTTGGTCCGTAGTCATTTCCTTTATGGGCTTTTTCTTCAAACTTGTTGGCATATTGATCATAATATTGATCATCAGGACCAGACAACTCGGCATGAGGCAGTACGGTGGGGACATATAAGAAAAATGGTTTATCCTTGTTTTTATCAATAAATTCCAATGCTTTTTCTTGGATCAATTCAGGAGCATACTGCCCTTTTGCTAATAAACCATTACCCTCAAGCTCAATACGTTCTTGATTATGCCACAGGTGTGTTGGATAATAACGGTGCGATTGACGTTGGCAGTTGTAGCCATAAAATTCATCAAAACCTTTATTACGAGGTGATCCATAGGTATCCACCATTCCGAGGCCCCATTTCCCAAATGCACCAGTTGCATAGCCTGCTGTTTTCAGCAACATGGCGATCGTTTGTACCGAATCGGCTAAAGGTTGCTGCCCTTCTGGCTCCAACTCTTTATTCCCTCGGACAGGCGTATGGCCGGTATGTTGGCCTGTCATCAATGCAGATCGGGATGGGGCACAAACTGAAGTTCCTGCATAAAAATTGTCAAAACGCATCCCCTCTTTTGCTAAGGCATCCAGGTGCTTCGTTTCAATAATCTGTTGCCCATAAGCTCCTAAATCACCATAACCCAGATCATCTGCCATTATAAATACAATATTGGGGCGATCGGTTTTCTTTTGTGCTATTGCGATACTGCTCAGTGCAAAAAATAACGCAAATAATGCTGGTTTTTTCATTTTAGTGGTTTTTATAATTCTTGTCCTTAGTTTTATACAGAAACAAAGACGACATATTAGACATAGATAAATGGTGGAGCAAAAGCCATACTGCTCACCTACATTGCAAATCATCAATATAAATTAAAATCCCTATAGATGATCAAGATCCGAAAGTAAAAAATAGATATGAAAGCTTAAAATAGGATGCTGTAAAAGAGATCGGTTACTATCAAAAAGTTACAATCAACATCAGATATCCTAAAAAGCTATTCAAAATTTATTCCTCTTCCCTAAAAATTCATAAGGAAGAGGAATGAGATTTTTACCAGTCCGGATTCTGTTTCAAATTGGTGTTTAAAACCAACTCTGCAGCTGGTATAGGATATAAGTAGTAATGTGGTAAAAAAGGACCAGGTGTCTTTCCTTCATATGAAATATACCCCTGAGTCTGATTATTTTCAATCGGTATAGGCGCATTTGCAGGTACGTCTACACCTTTTGTAATATAACGTCCCCGCTTTAAGGCAACCGCATAGTCCATTTTCTTCCAACGGCGCAGATCATCAAAACGAAAACCCTCTCCCATAAGCTCTACAGCTCGTTCCCGACGTATCTCCCAGAGTGCAGGAGCAACACTAGCATCGCGTGTAGGATCGACAGGGATACTGCCCAACTGTAGCGCCGCAACCCCGCCCCTCGCGCGCAAAGGATTGATCGTTTTATCCACCAACGACTGGTCCAATTCACCCAGTTCATATTTCGCTTCAGCGTAAGAAATCAATACTTCTCCCATTCTGAATATGGGCGCATCATTGATGTCCTGATTTTGAATACGTTGAATTTTATTACTGAATTTATAGAAGCGATACCCCGTAAAACTCACACTGAACGGTTGACCTAGATTGTTGTCGACAAAATGAGGCTCTTGCTTTAAAATAAGACCTTCCCAGTTCATCCAAGGAAGCGTCTTCCGCTTATCAACGGATAATTGTGCCATTAGGTCAATATATTCACGGTCTTTAACATCTGCTGTTTGCGTCCAAGTATAAGTAGGATGTTTCGCTTCAACTTTATAAGGAGGCGGTATTGTAAAATACAGTCTCCGGTCACGATTACGGAACTCGTCATAAGGGTTTTTATCGCCATCAAATTGCGGACTTGACCAGCGTGTCTGTCCATCATTCATCAGATATAGATCGACCGCCGCCTTTGTTAAATCCCAACGTCCAGCAGAATTACGCGCAAGAGAAGCTAGGGAATGCGTAATCTGATTCTGCTCGTACTGCTTATAGAGTAAAACTTCAGGAACTTGAGCTAAAGACTCGCTATTAAACAATTGGTCATAATCATTGAACAAGGGAATATTAGCGCCCATCAATTTCGCTCCTGCATCTGCTGATAAACGTAGATATTTATCTGCTTGAGTAAGCTGATGATATTTACGCCAGGTACCCTCTCGTAGACCAAAACGAACAGTTAGGGCAAGCACTACATTTTTATTAATAGTATTCGGACCATCACCGTTTACTTTAATATTCTCAGAGGCATAATTGAGTAATCCTTCAATTTTTGTAGCCAGTTCATCCCGTGTACTTGGAGTACCATAAAGCACTTCTTTGTCACCGTCATTGATCGCATGCTCTACCCAGATCGCTGTTCCATATTTATTTAACAGGTCCATATACTGGTAAGCTTTAAAGAAATAACCAATACTGCGAATATGTTTTTTTTCTACTTCAGTCAGATTTTTTGCTTGATCGATATTATCCAAAAGAATATTGATCGATCGAATCTGTGTAAAGGGATCACTGTAATCACTCGATTTAGAAGGCACGACCACCCTTTGCCATAACCAATCGGAAGTCGCATTGGCATTGGCATTAGCAAAAAGATCGCCGTTGACCTCTGCGTTGGGGGCTGATCCATTATACCCCGGGAAAGTACCGTAGAATTGCCAAGCGTAAGAAATAAAATTATTATAATTAGAAAAGGTGCTATTCTCCGTTAGACTCCCCTCGGGCTCTAAATCCAAAAGATTTGAGCAGCTCAGCATAGAGCCACTAAGACACAGCCCTAATGTATATAGTATGATTCTTTTTTTCATTTTATGATCTGTATTAAACCTTAACATAAGCATTAAAAAGTGACGTTAACTCCAAAACTATACTTCTTCAAGAAAGGATAGATACCACCTGAGCCTAAATCCTCGCCATCTGCTTCCATCCCTTTGATCATATGATCAGCTTTGAAAAGGTTTTCACCCGATACAAAGAACTTAATATTGTCAACAGCCTTTGACCGCAGTATTTTACTGTCTAAAGTATAACCCAAGGTAATGTTACGGACACGTAAATATGCTCCATTTGACAAATACTTGGTTTGCACACGCCGATTAGCGCCTGTATTTAAACCAGCATTAGCATAAACACGACCATACTCGGCATCGGTATTTTCCGGAGTCCAATAATCTAAATTATGCTGATAAAGTGTACCAAATTCATTATTGTAAGGCCACATCAAAAAATTGCTCAACCACAGATCTCGCTTTCCTACCCCTTGTAAGAATACTGATAGATCAAAGTTTTTATAATTGACAAAACCGTTTAATCCAAATTGATAGCGTCTATTGTTATTTCCGATCACTTTCATATCGCCCGGATCACTAACGGTACCCGTTCCAGAAAATATAGTCCCATCTCCATTCAGATCGGCATAAAGCATATCGCCTGGATTTTGCTTCACGCCCTTAAAAAATGGAAGGCCAGGTTTTAAAGTACCGTTCATCAATTTAGCATCGAGTGAGTTCGCTTCAAAATCATTCGTGTTGTAGTAACGATCAGAAACGTAGCCCCATATTTCACCCATTTCTTTACCTTGATAATGTCCTGTAATAAGACCCGAACTATTTTCCATTCTTGTAATATAAGCTCTATTATCAGATAGATTAAATGTAAATCCGTATTTAAAATCTTTGAACTGATCCTTCCAGGTGATTTCCCATTCCCAACCTTTAGATTCTAAATCTGTTGAATTTTGGAATGGTGGCGCCGATCCTAATACCGCAGGTAAATCGGCTCCCTGATATAACATACCAATGGTTTGACGACGGAACCAGTCGAAGCTTGTATTCAATCGGTTATTGAAAAGTGCAATGTCTACGCCCACATTTAATGTTCTAACTTTTTCCCAGGTAAAAGTAGAGCTGATCAGATTGGGCGCACCGATAGTCAGATAACGTACTCCGGTATTGGGATCAATCCAATTGGAGTTATTCGTTTCCATCTTAGGAATTACCGGAAAATATACTTGAGATCGATCGGGATTTAATACAACCTGATTTCCAATTTCACCAAATGATCCTCTAAACTTCAATAAGGGTATTGTATTTTTAAGATCTGACATAAAACCCTCCTCAGTAACATTCCATCCTGCTGAAACGGACGGAAAGAATCCAAATTGACTTCCTTTCAAAAAGCGTGACGAGCCGTCCAATCGTCCATTGACCTCCAATAAATACTTGTTTTTAAAATCGTAATTGATACGACCAAAATATCCTAAAACAGCATATTGTCCAAAAGAATCCGCTGTCGTCTGTGTTCCTGTACTGGTCCCCAATGATGGAGAATCTGGGCTAAGGATACCAAAACGTTTTGCAGAAAAACTTTCTGAATAACTTTTCTCATAATTGACACCTGCTAGCCCTTTAAAATGATGATCTTCGATAGCATGGGTATAACTAGAATAAATATTTAAAGCATTGTAGTTAATCAAGGTATTACTCCGTTCATAAAAATCGTTATTAAACAAATATTCAGGATTGAAATTATTTGGATTCATATAGCGATGCTTACTCTGCGCATACTTATAATTATTATTTGTCTTACTAAATGTATATTCAGCAGTGATATTCCAACCAGGAAGCGGATTATAATCTAATTTTCCAAATAATCTCAAGTTTTCATTATAGTTTCGACTTGGGTCTTCATATTTCAGATAATTATTAGGCGTTCCAAAAGGAATCGCATTTCCTTCCGCATCTGTTGTCTCCCCCGGATCGAGGTAAGATCCAAAACTCAACGCTCGGTAGAACATCTCCCCCATATTGGCAGGTGTATAGCGGTTATCATTTTTATACAAAATATTGGCACTTAAGTTTAGATTTTTCTTCAACTCAGCTCCGATATACGCATTTAGATTATAGCGCTTATAGCTATCTTTATCCGTTGTCATGATACCATCTTCATCACCATACATACCCGATAGACGGTACGCAATTTTCTCCGATCCCCCCATAATGGAAAGATTGTGAAGATGTTCGAAACCAGTTTGAAAAACTTCATGATAGAGATCATATTCCTTTAGCGGATATTTCGTTCCGTTAACCTCCGTAATACCATCAGGATATTGCCCTGGATTAGCTTGATAATCTTGCAAGGATGATAACCAGGTATCTACATTTTGTCCGGCCCAATTACTGGTATTTCCAAAATCTTTTAATGCCTGCACAAATTGTAAGGGAGTAGCTTTTTCCGGTAAAGTAGACGCGTTGCTCCAGCTCAGATTGCTCGAATAGTTAATTTTTGTCGGCTGGTTACGAGACCCCTTCTTTGTTGTCACCAGAATAACACCAAATGCCGCTCTCGCACCATAAATAGAAGCTGCTGCTGCATCTTTTAATACGGTCACATTTAAAATATCTTTCGGATTGACGTCGTCCATATTCATCGGAACATTATCGACCAAAATCAAAGGTGAACCTCCATTAATAGAAGTTGTGCCTCGAATATTGAGATCAGTATTCGTTCCTGGACGTCCGCTGCCAAAGGTAACCTGCAATCCCGGAAGTGCACCTTGAAGCGCTTGGGAACTACTGCTAATAGGTCTATCTCCTAAGACCTTGTCCATATCTACAGAAGAAACCGCTCCAGTTAGATTCGCTTTCCGCTGTGTGCCGTAGCCCACAACAACGACCTCTGCCAAAGCAGTAAGATCCTCTTGAAGCGTAATCGTCATAAATGATTGACTTGCCTTAATTTCCTGACTGCCATAACCGATATTACTGATGAGCAAGATTGATGACAGGTCACTAACTTTCAGGGTAAACTCACCCTTATCATTGGTACTTGTACCGCGGTCTTTGCTTTTCTCAATAACAGTTACACCAGCCAAGGGCAGTCCGCGACCATCGATGATTTTACCCTTGATTTCAAACCCTTGAACAGAATGCAAAGGAACGATTACATAGGTAATTCCATCATAACTTTTTAAAGTCAGATTGAATTGATTTAAAAGTGGAATTAGTGCATTATTCCAAGCTTGATTCTCAAAAGCAACAGAAGAAAGATTCTTGTTAGAAACCAAGTTATCAAAATAAACAAACTTCACATTTGTCTGTTTTTCAATAGTCTTTATTACTGTTTTTAAATCTGTATTTCTAATTTTTAAAGAAACTTTTTCTTGCGCACTTATCGTTATTCCGAACGCTTTCACAGTAAATGCAAAAGAGAGTGCAACTGCTAGCTTAGTCATTAATACATATTTAATGGTGCTTGATTTAGGTAAATAAAATCCCCGACCATGTAAATTTTTTTTCATAGTTTTAACTTTAGTATGGAACCATAGCGTACTGATCTTTCTCAGGGACACGGTACGCTTTTCTTACTTGCTAAGGATACACCTTCGGGTGTATCCTTTCCTTTAAAATGTGGTATTTAAGTATTGTTATATAGCATATGATTTAGGGTTTATTGTAATATAATTGATTCATTTTGTCTCTTAATTTCTATACTTGGATTGGCCTGCTTCAAAAGAGCCAGAACCTGATCAAGACTATATCCTTCCAAATTCCCACTGAAAGTAAATTGTTCTAATGCAGGGTTTTCAATCTGAATAGAAACATTATACCATTTGCTTAACTTAGACACAATTAATGACATTGGATCAGCATTAAAAGACAGCTTGTTATACATCCATAGCGTTTCAGAAGGAGCCTGTTCACCCTCTGAAATAATTAAAGTGGAGTGCTGTACCTGGATTTTAGGCTTGGGGTCTGTTTGAATGACAGGTCCTACTTTTGTTGGGAAAAGTGCAATCTTATCTCCGGGCTTAAGCATTAAAGATTTAACCTGACGGTCTGCTTTCAATTCAATAGAACCTTCCACAAGCGAAGTCTCTGTTTTGTCCTCATCGGGATAAGCACGGATATTAAAACGTGTACCCAGGACTTTTACCTCTGAATTCCTAAATTCAACAATAAACGGGTGTGAGCGATCATGAGCCACGGTAAAAAAGCCTTCTCCTTCTAGCTTAACACGGCGCTCCGCTTTCCCAAATGATTGTTCAAGAAATAGCTTACTGTCCCCATTTAACCAGACAGTCGTACCATCCGATAAATTAATAATTTTCTTTTCTCCTTTTTTGCTGCTATACTGCTCAGTAAATCGTGTTTGTGTCTGCGAATTATAAATCCACAATGAAAGGATCAGAAATAGTGGCAGCAGAACTGCGGCTATACTCCTATAATTTTGATACCAAGGTTTTTTAATGGGGAAAAGGTGGTTTTGTTCTCTAAAACTATTCTCATCGTGAGAGTTCATCGATAATGTTGTCGTTTCAGAACTTTCAATCTTATTTAAAATAGATTGAAAAACTAGTTCAGAGTTGTCTACTTGTTCTTTATGGCTTGGTTTAATGCGTAAAAAATCAAACAGGACCTGATTTTTAGGGTCAGATTGGAGCAGATACTGAAATTGGTGATTTTCTTCAACGGACAATTGCCTTTGAAGATACTTATTTAGTAAGGTAATAAATTGGTCTTGCTCCATAAACTTGCTGATCTTACTTTAATGATCCAGATCCAACAAGAAATCACCAATGGCTTTTTAATTTTTTTTACAAACCACTGTAATTCAAAGTAATATTTTTATTTCCTAATACTTCTCTTAATCTTTTTAGAGCAAGCTGCATATGCCGATCAACTGTATGGACGCTGATATCCATAATCTCAGCAGCATCTTTATAACTACAATCCAGATCTTTAACTAAAGTAAAAGCCATCCGACATTTAGAAGGCAATTGGGCAATTGCGGCTTCTATCAACGTAATATGCTCCTGGGAAATATAAACCTGTTCAGGAGTAAGAACATGATATTCAAAATTGATGATTTCAGATAGATCAACTTGTAAAGGTAATCTTCCCAGATACTTGATCGCATTGTTTCTGACAGCCTTATATAAATAGGTATTTATCTGATCAATCTGCATTAGGCCAGCCTCTAATGACCACACTTTTAGAAAAATATCAGCAATAATATCTTCTACCACAGGACCGGACTTGACCATACCCATTCCAAATATTTTTAAATCTTTATAGAATTGTAAGAAAAGTTTCTTGAATGCCAGAGCATCGCGCTCCATAGCAATTGCATAGCGTAATTCTTCCCAGGAAAATGGTGATGGAGAATGGCCTAACATATGGTTTTCTTAAATCTAGATTTCTATAAGTGATTTTAAAGTTAGAAATTTTTATCGGAAGGAAGAAATGGTAGCAACTTCCTATTATATCTCGACCATTTCATTGTAGATAAAAACAGACATCTGCACCAGAGTAATAATGACTTTAACAATATTTCACATATTTTTTCGTCATATTTGCAATATCCTCACTAACAGCAGGTATTATACATGAATAAAAAGAAAATTTGGAAAATTGCCTTTCTTAATAGTGCTTACATAGTAGCATTATGCTGTGTATCTTATGCGCAGGAATTAACCAAAGATTATACAGGATCAATAACGAAGTATAATAGTAATTTCAACGGAATTGGTCCAAAGGTATATTTTGTCCCTCCACCTAAGTCAAGAACGGAGCAATTGATTGACATTTTTGATAGCAATATGAGAAAAGATTATGCTAAAAAGATTGCTCAAGAACTTCGCTATAAAACGTTACTCACCCAAGTTAAAAGTCTACCGAATATAGGACGGTTTCAATATTTAATGAAACCAGAACCTACGGACTTAGCAACATGGAATGAACTCTTGAACCGCATCAGACAAAATTACGACGATCAAGTTAACCTCGCACTAGTAAATGAAGCAGGGCTATTTGCAATCAATAATAATTTACCCGATCAGGCAATTTCCTATTTTGAAAATGCAATCCTGATTGCGGCAAAAGAAAGCAATAAACTGGATCGTATTGTCTTACATCAAAACTTAGCGGCAGTGCTACTTTATTCCGGTAATTTTGAAAAAGCTGAAGTCGTAGCTCAGGAAAATTTGAACCTGGCAGTTCAATCAAAAGACTATCATGACCAAGCTAACGCCTGGATGCAAATAGCATTGGCCAAAAGCGGTAAGAAAAATTATAGTGAGGCTGAGCAAAATATTATCAGAAAAGCGATACCGCTCTATAATAAAGCCAAAGCTTATGAAGATAAAATAATAGCCTGGGAACAATTAGCGCAGGTTTATTTTGAGCAAAATAAATACACAGAAGCACAATGGTTTCTACTTCAAGCACAGCAACTAGCAGAAAATAAAAAGATCACAGATGAGTTGCCGGCAATTGAATATCTGCTAGCTTCATCAAAATTGTTAGATAAAAACTTTAAAATAGCCAAAAAAGAATTTTTATCTACGCTTCTACTAGCCCGCGAAAGGAAAAATGTACCACTTGAGCTCGCTGTATTAGATAAACTTGGCGAAGTGTACATGCATCTAAAAGACTTTGAAGAGGCTGATAAAACTTATCAAAACTTCACCAGCTTAAAAGCGACATTCAAGCAGGTTAAAGATCTATAAATTAAGCTGTAACCTACTTGAATGGTCTGAATAGATTTCAAGCTTTTATTTCAATATTTCCTGTAAGAATACGAGTAAATGTTTCCAGGAGCGTTGCGCTGCTAAAGGTTCGAAATCACCACTAGCAGGATTGGTAAAGGCATGTTTTGCTGCTGCATAATAGATCATTTGCCAATCGGCACCTGCGTGCTCCACCTCTTTTCGGAAGTTAGCAATCTCTTCTGGAGATACATGAGGATCTGCGGCGCCATGTAGAACCAATATTTTAGTTTTGATTGGGCCATCAGGGCGGTTACCTTTACCGAGGTTACCATGAATGGAAACAACACCCTGCACTTCCATACCTGCCCTAGCCGCCTCAAGTGCTCCGGTACCACCGAAACAATAGCCAATCACGGCCAAACGGCGTGGACTTGCTCCAGCTTTTACAAGTTGTTCTAAGGCTAAACGGATCCTTCTATGATATGCTTCTGGATCGTTCTTGTACTTTCCAGCCTGTTGCCCAGCTTCAGCGGCAACAGTGGGTTTATTTCCTTCTCCATAGATATCTGCAACAAATGTAATATAACCTTCCTTGCTGAGCTGTACCGCGGCCTGTGTCGCTTCATCGTCAATACCCATCCAGGCAGGAAGAATCAAAACCCCAGGAGCACCCTCGCCGGCATCTGTATTTACTAAACCAGCTAATGCCTGGTCTCCGTCGGAGTAACGTACAGGCTTAAGCTGACCGAAACTCGTTTCTGTGGCACAAAAACATATGATTGTCATTATTAAAGCTTTCATAAGAAAAAATTATTTATTAGTGTTAGTTTTCAATGGTATAAATGAGCTCGTTGCACTCGGTTATTTATTAGTGTTAGTTTTCAATGGTATAAATGAGCTCGTTGCACTCGGTTATTTATTAGTGTTAGTTTTCAATGGTATAAATGAGCTCGTGCACTCGGTTATTTATTAGTGTTAGTTTTAATGGTATAAATGGGCCTTCCTAAACAGTTTAATATATAGACTGAATCGAACATTAGCTAGACATAATGATGCTATCTTAGGAAATGATTGATCAGATAACATTATTATTACAGGAACGGTTGGTTTTTCAGAAAACATACTTAACTTCATTAAAATGAGTTATTATTAAAAGAAATATAAAATAGTGCATATTTTTCAATTAAAATATCAAATAAATTTGTTGATTTGTTGAAATTTATGAACTGAAATTATTTAAATTTAGCTCTTTGGATTTAAAGCGCTATCTCAATATATAAAAATGACTATTAAAATTATAGAAAATATGTTTAAAAAGCTAATATTCACCCTTTTTGTTATTTCAATTGTCTCCTGTGGCTCGAAGCCCCGTGTTAATTTAAGCGAAGTAGAAGGAGGTCTAAAGCCTAGCGCGCAACACGAAGTCATAGCAAAAGAAGTTGCAGGACTTTTAGAATCGACCAGTTATAAAAAAGTACAGCTGAATGATTCCATATCTAAAATCGTATTTGATAACTTAATTAAATCTTTAGACCAGGGAAAAAACTACTTGTTGCAATCTGATATCGACGAGTTTCAGCAATATCGAAATTCAATCGCACAGGATTTCCGTAATGGTGATTTATCTGCTCCTTTTCATATTTTCAATGTATACTCTAAACGCTACTTAGAACGCATGCAATATGCATTGAAGCAAGTCGATGTAAAACAAGATTTCACGATCGATGAAAGCTATTTACCAAGCCGTGAGAAGTTGGGCTGGTTCAAAAACACAGCAGAAGCAGATACACAATGGAAACATCGTGTGAAATATGATTTGTTAAATCTGGAAATGACAACTGTTAAAAAAACAGATAGTACAGAAACTAAACAGAAGGAAACCCTTCGCAAAAGATATAACAATTTAATTTCTCAGGGAAAGAAAATAAATTCAAATGATGCATTCCAGGTAATCATGACTTCATTAACTGATGCCGTAGATCCACATACTTCTTATTTTAACCCATCATTTGCACAGGCTTTCAATGAAGGTATGGCTAATACATTTGAAGGTATCGGTGCACGATTGACAATCGACAATGAAATGGTGACTATTAGTGAAATCATTCCTGGAGGACCGATCTTTAAAGATAAAAGCTTAGCCATTGATGACAAAATTGTAGGTGTGGCACAGGGGAAAGATGGAGAATTTGAGGATATCATCGGCTGGAGATTGGATGCAGCAGTTGCTAAAATTAAAGGTCCTGCTGGAACAATTGTTCGTTTAAAGATTTTACCTGCTGGTCAGCCGGTTGGATCTCACCCGAAAATAGTATCATTAACAAGAGAGCGAATTGTAGTAGCAGAAGAATCTGCGAAAAAAGAAATCTTAACTGTTAAAGGTGCAGATGGCAAGAATTATCGTGTTGGTGTCATCAACATACCAAAATTTTACATGGATTTTGAAGCATACCGTAAACGTGATCCAAACTATAAAAGTACAACCCGCGATGTGCGCTTATTGCTGGATACCTTAAAACAGGAAAAAGTAGATGCTGTTTTAATAGATTTACGTTTCAATGGCGGAGGGTCACTTCCCGAAGCAATCGACCTAACAGGTTTATTTATTGATAAAGGTCCAGTAGTACAAGTACGGGATGTCCGTAACACCATTGATGTGGAAGAAGATAGAAATGCAGGAGTATCATGGGATGGACCTCTAGGCGTCATGATTAATCGTTTCTCTGCTTCAGCGTCTGAAATTTTTGCCGGTGCAATTCAGGATTACGGCCGTGGTGTCATCTTAGGTTCTCAATCATACGGTAAAGGTACGGTACAGTCTGCTGTTGATATGGCACGCGTGATCAGTCCTACAAGTAAATTATTGTTAAAAGCACAAAACGAAAAAGATCCTGATACCCCAAATGGTGCGCCAGAATATGGTCAGATCAATATTACATTAGGGAAATTCTACCGTGTAAATGGTAGCAGCACACAACATAAAGGTGTAAGCCCAGATGTGACATTCCCGACGCAGTATTCTGCAGAAAAATTCGGTGAGAGTTCCGAGCCTTCTGCTTTACCTTGGGATCAAATCAAATCAAGTACGTATAAAAAAGTAGCAGATCTATCTGCATTGAACAAAAAACTTGAACAAGAGCACGAAGCGAGAATGAAAAACTCGACAGAATACAAGTTTTTACTGGAAGACATTGCAACCTTTGAAAAACGCGACGAGGGAACTAAAATTCCATTACAACTTGATAAGTTTAAAAAAGAGCGTGATGATTTCCAAAAGAAAAATAGAGATCGTGTGAATGCTTTGCTGAAACAAAGGGGTCTGCCGCTATGGGAAGAGGGTAAACCACAACCTAAAATGGAATTTGACTTTGTACAGGATGAAAGTGCTAAAGTGATGACAGATATGATCATCCAAGAAAAAAAATAAATGTATTTCTATCCATAATAAAAGGGGCTTATCAAATGATAAGCCCCTTTTTCTTTTAAAAGAATCGATTCCGCTATTTACCCGCAGCGTACTTGAAATATTTATTGATAGTGACCGGCAATTTCCCTGTAGCAATATTTTGTCCCAAAATTGTTTTTGCTGCAGCACGTTGCATAAAATCATCATTTTGATAAGCAACTAAAATAGTTTTACTTTTATGGACACCTTTAAAACCATCCAATGCATAAGGATTCGTGAAAAAAGTAACGATTGATTTCTTAGCCAATTTTTTAACCAAATTCTTTACCTCATTATTCGCTGGTACTTCAGGTCTTGGGCGAGAGCGTGTATCATGAATCGCAACTATAATCTGTTTATTTTTCTTGACCTCTTTGATGATATTCTTTAATTCCGCCTCACTTGTTTCATCAGTAACAAAATACTGCGTTTCATTAGTCAGCGCATCGGCCATTATCTGTTGAAAAGTGCCCGGAGATTTTAATCCGATATTGACAATTGCCGTTTTTTCTGAATTTTTAAATGATTTTATTTTATCCGTAGATTTCAAAACCGTGACCGATGATGCCGCCAATTGGTCTATCAGCTGCTTTGAAGAGGTTCTATTCAGATCCGAATATAGATTTACGGTATTCACATCACGATATTGATCTAAACCCAACCACAGCTTTGACGCGAGTACTTTTTTAACACGCGCATCCAAATCCGCTTGATTTATTCGGCCCTCCCCGATTGCTTTCAATACAAGGTCAATAGCGCGTTTACTATTTTCAGATACTTCCAACAAATCATGGCCTGCAATAATAGCCATTACGTCAGCTTCACCATGAGGGAAAAACTTTTTCACACCATTCATATCCATGGCATCGGTTACCGTTAAACCGCGGAAACCTAACTCTTCACGTAATATCCCTGTCACAATAGGTTTTGAAATGGAAGAGGGAATATTAGGAGTAGGATCTAAACTTGGAATATTCATATGAGCAACCATAATCGCAGGCGCACCAGAACGAATTAATTCTTTAAATGGAAACATTTCTAAAGCTTCTAGACGATCCTTTGTAAAGGTCAGTTGAGGCAAGTCATGATGAGAATCAACATCAGTATCACCATGTCCCGGAAAATGCTTGAGTGATGAAATAATGCCACCATTCATCATTCCATCCATATATGCTTTAGCCTTTTTTGCGACATTCTCTTTATTGTCACCAAAAGAACGGAATCCGATAACTGGATTTTTAGGATTATTGTTAATATCAACAACAGGAGCAAAATTAAAATGCATGCCAATCCGATGAAAATCTTTTGCAACTTCTTGGCCCATTTGATAAATCAATTGATCATTCTGTATAGCTCCCAAAGTCATCTGATAAGGATAAGATAGCGTTGAATCGGGAAGACGCATGCCTAAACCCCATTCTCCATCAAAAGTGATCAATAAAGGCACTTTTGAAAGATGCTGATAACGATTGAACATATCCACATGACGAACCGGCCCGCCCTGAAATACAACAAGACCGCCCAATTGCTCATCTTGAACAACCTGTGCTACAGAATCAATATAACGCTGTCCCAGATTGGTATGGGCACGCACCAAAAAAAGTTGGGCGATACGTTCTTTAGGTGTCAAGCTATTAAATACAGAATCAACCCAAGCATGGGGAGAATTAATATATTTCACAAAATCCTTCTTATCTTGAGCTTGTGAAAAAGAGATGGAAGATGCCAGTGCGGCAACACCCAAAGCTAGTTTTTTTAACATAATTTTTTGTTTAAAATAGAATACGAATAACGGATATTTTTCACACAATAAAAAACAGTTTGTGCAACAATTTTATGAAACATGCATAAACTTGCATTATTGAACAAAAAAATATAACCTATATCAAGTTATATTTCTCTTCCAATAATATGGCTAGCTCCATCGCATGATCAAGTTCACCATTAGCTTCCTTTTTCCATAAAGTATCGATTACAATCAATAAAAATTCGGTTTCCAAGTCCGGATTTTTATACCCCAGCTCCTTAAAAGCCCGCACAATAATCGCCTGCACGGGTTTCATAAACTGTTCATGCTGTTGTCTTGAAAAAGGATGATGGGAAAGACGCTCTTGTAATTTCCAAAAGATAGGTTCATCAGCGACCAGCTTACTAGGTAAATTGATCATCTTACGTAAAAAATCTTTAGAATCACGGTAAGTCATCATACCCTTATGATGTGTCAGCACTTTACGATAGCCAGCCTTAATAAGGTGAACCAATAAAGCATCCTTATTCCCGAAATGTTTAAAAATTAAAGCCTCAGACACACCTGCATTTTGAGCAATAGCTTTGGTAGAGGTATCTGCATAACCTTGTTCTGAGAACAAATTCAATGCCTCACGAACAATTTTCTCTTTTCTACTCAATACACTATCTTTCATTTTTTTATTCCTTTTTACAGCGTACAAACTTAGATAAATTTGCGTTTATACCCAATTATAATCGTCCTAAATATAAAAGCAAATTATTCAATCCATTCTTCTTAATTGATCACTGATAAATACTTCTCCATCTTCAGATCACTCCTTTAAATATACTTATTCTTTTCCTTACAGAGTCCCTCAATTGTAACTTAAAAATAATATTTTCAAGAGCTGACCAAAGTCCAGAAAACTTAGCCCTACAGAACGCCTTCAGAGCAATTCCTCAACAGAAAGCATATAACCTATACCTCGTATATTGCTAATCTTGATCCGTGGATCTTGATTCAAATATTTTCTGATTCGACTTATAAATACGTCAAGACTTCTTCCAGAAAAATATTTATCATAACTCCAGTAGGTCTTCATGATATCTTCACGAGGAATTACCTGATTCCTATTTTCATACAAGCTCCTTAACAATTCACTCTCCCGATAAGACAACTTAATGCTTTCGCCCTTATAGCTGAGTGTCTGTCTCAAGCTGTCTAAGACATAATCACCGATCATTAAATTTTGACTAAGCTGCATTTTAGGACTGTTCTTAACCAATGATTCGATACGAACGACCAACTCTTCAATACGAAAAGGTTTTTTAACATAATCATTCGCCCCCAAATGAAAACCTTTAACAACATCTTCTGTCTGCACGCGAGCGGTAAGGAAAATAATAGGCACCTGACTGTCTAAGGCTCTTACATGTGTAGCCAACGTAAAGCCATCCATCACTGGCATCATCACATCAATAAGCAAAATATCCGGCTTTTGCTTTTCAAATAAACGAAGAGCCAGTTGCCCATCCTGACAATGTCTTACTGAAAAACCGTTCATCTCCAGACTATCAGCAACAATAAGTGCCAGGCTCGCTTCATCTTCAACATATAAAATATCAATCATAAATTTGCTTATTTAGGTATTTTGATTGTAAAGGTACTACCTTTACCTGGACTACTTTTTACTGTAATTTTACCTCCATGTTGCAGTATCACCTGGCGCACATAGGCCAAGCCGATTCCAAAACCCTTTACTGGATGTAAGTTACCTTCAGGAACGCGAAAAAACATACCAAAAATCTCTTTCTGATACTCCGTAGCGATGCCCTTTCCTTTATCAGCAACACTAAACTCAATATAATCGTTATTGTCATGGACATCTATAATAATATCAACCGTATCAGCAGAATACTTGACTGCATTTTCTAGTAAATTATTAATAACATTGCGGAGATGCGATTCATCGGCATTTAATGCTAATTTAGGAATAGAACTGTTCACAGAAATTTTAACTTCCTTACTGACATTGATCCGAAAAGTGTCTGCCGCATTCGTTAAAACGAGCATCAGATCAATCTCTTTTTTTTCAAGTTTGAGACCTTTTCGTTCATCAACATCCAATTGAAGAACCCGATCAATCATATCCGACAAGTGATCAAGCTCACGACGGGAAATGGCTAAATAACGATCCATCTTCACCTGATCATTTTTTACCCCGTAAAGTTGAATCGCTTCGATAGCAGTCATAACAGTAGAGACAGGGGTCTTCAGCTCATGCGTCATATTATTAACAAATGCCTTTTGCATCTCAGCTAATCGATTCTGTCGAAAGATTGTTTTAAAGAGATAGAGAAAGGAACCGATAAAAATACTGATTAAAAGTATAGCAATGCCCAGCTGCCATCCTAAATCAAACAGGAGATTTTTCCATACCCGCTTAAATTTGACGATTAAAAAGCGACTGTCCGACGCATCTATCAATATCGGTCTTGTCCACGCTAACTTCTTTGCTCTATATTCCTTACGGATAGCGAACAAGCTATCCCTTGGAAAAATATCGGTCATAACATCATATTCTGCGCGGACTCCCTTAGCTTCTAAAGCAGAGGCAAACTTTTCATTTATTTCGTCGATCATCGCTGGTGTGACATCGATTTGTGAAAATAAATAAGGTGCCATCATTTCTCCTCCCGACTTTCCGTGCGGATAAGGTGATCCCATCGTCTTTCCTCCTCGATATGGTCCAGCTTTTGACTGTTTGTAATAGGATCCAAAATCTTTAAATAGCGAGTCTATCTCAGCTTCTGTATATCTTGCTTTTAATTCTTTTCGTAATTTTCCCAATGCCCCGCCCTGATCACTTTTTAGATCATTACTATGAGCTTGATACACATCTTGTACAACATTAAACATACTCCGTTCTGCCGAAGAAAGGAACAGATCAAGCCGGTTATTGTAACTTCCGTAAAGCCATATACCCAAGATACTAATCATCCCGATACCTGTTAATACCGAAAGTGTTATCAATAATTTAAACTTATTTGCCATAATTAAAAACAAATTTAAATTACTAGATTTGCATTCGCCTTGGTAATTAACCATATTTAACAAAATATAACACTGATTAACAATGCGCATTGATTACATTTGCAATATTCAATTTTTAAGCATGATAAGAAATTTTAAGAGACGTAGTATTCAATTTTTATTCTCAGCGTTATTACTGATAGGCATTTCAGCTTGTAATAAAGATATTTCGCTCTCTTTAGACAATTCAAGAGATGAATCCATAGGATTAGTTCCTATCGATACCTTTCAGGTGAATACATCAACTTATCTGTTAGATGATGTACCAACATCTGGAACAGGAATGATTCTAGCCGGAAAAATTTCGAATACCACAACAGGATCTGTCCTTTCGACGTCTTATATGCGCATGGCTATCGATAACATTATTGCTGGCTCAATTCCAACAGCAGCAAAATATGACTCCATTACTTTTGTGTTAAAACCTAACAAATATTTCTACGGAGATACAACGAAAACGCAAACATTATCTGTCCACCAATTAACCCAACAGATTACATTAAAAGAAGTAAATACTGGTTCTGGCACGAATGAATTGCCTTATTATGTTAATGGAGCAGCAGTTTATAATAATCAAAAATTTAACTACGAACCAACTGCTTTAGGATCCTTGTCATTTAAACCCTTTGTGAAAAAATTAGATTCAATCGCAATCCGATTAAATGACAACTTAGGAAATACACTCTTTTCTTATATCAAGGATGGGCATGGAAATATTGCATCAAATGACAATTTCAATGAATACTTTAAAGGGATAGCACTTGTTCCTGGAAATAATAACACGGCAATGATCGGTTTTAAAGATACCGTGAGTATGCAGGTACATTATAACTATATAAACGACGAAGGATTTAAAGTAAATAAATCTACTTCATTTAATTTGGGCAACAAAGCTTATCAGTTTAATAATGTAGAAGCTGACCGTACAGGAACAGCATTCAATACATTAAGTGTTACAAATCCAGAATTGAAAAGCAGTGCAACAAACGGCGATGTTTTCCTGGAAGGTAGCACAGGAGCAGTCGTTAAATTAACTTTTCCAACATTATTGGATTTAGTTAACGATCCAACTGTAGCGATCAATAAGGTTGAACTCGTTATAGAAACAGAAAATAAATATCGTAATTCATTTTTTATCCCGCCTGCTCGCGTCGTGCTGATGATCGCGAATGCTGGTGGAAATCCGGTAAGTATCATTACTACACCCGTATTTTTACAGCAACAGGGACAGCAAGATCCTATTCAATATGGATTTTTGGCAGGAGGAGATGAGTTTGGTGCGAATGCAAAATATACGTTTAATATGATCGAATATGTTAATAATATAAAAAAAGATAGCTACTTTAACACATCTTTATTCTTGAGTGTGCCGCAAAGTAGTTTATTCGCAACTACAGATCGACTTATTATTGCAAAGGATGCAAATAACAAACCAAGAATAAAATTAAACATCTTATATACTAAATTTTAACAGTTTATGAACAAGAAAAATTGGCTACTAATATTATTAGCGTGCGTCGTTACTTTCTCTACTTACTCTTGTAAATCAAAGGATGATGATACTACAGATGAGGTAACAGAATGGACTAAAGGTTCTGCTTTCGATGGTGGCGCAAGAAGTGGGGCAGTATCTTTCTTAATTAACAATATCGCTTATGTAGCAACTGGTCTTGCTACTGAAGGTCAAGTATCTGTGCCTAAAAAAGATATTTGGGCATATAATGCAACTTCAGGAACGTGGTCTCAAAAGGCCGAATTCCCTGGCTCAGCTCGTTATGCTGCTGTTGCTTTTTCAATTGGAAACAATGGATATGTAGGATCTGGTTATGATGGAGCAAATGCACTATCAGATTTCTATAAATATGATGTTTCAGCTAACACTTGGACTAAAATTGCAGACTTACCTGCTGATGCAGCTCGTTATGGTGCAATTGCTTTTTCAATTGGTGGTTTCGGTTATGTAGGTACTGGTTCTAAAGGAAACGATAACAATACAAACGTTAAATCATTCTACAAATACGATCCTACAGCTAATTCATGGACTGCTGTAGAAAGCCCATTAAAATCGAACAGAAGATATGGATTTGCTTTTGTTATCAATAACGTCGCTTACGTAGGTGGTGGTATCGATAATAGCTCATACCCTGAAGATTTCTTTAAATTTGATGGTACCAAATGGACTCCATTAAATGATTTAGATCGTAGTGATAACTCTTACACATACAACTTAACACGTTCAAGCGCATCTACTTTTGTATTGAACAATCTAGCGTATGTAGTAGGTGGTAGAAAAAACACGACAATCAACACGATCTGGGAATATAACCCAACAACTGATGTTTGGAATGCTGATAACCAAGTTTTCCAAGGTCAAGCTAGACAAGATGCTGTTGGATTTGGAATTGACAATGTAGGTTATATCACTACTGGTCAAAACGGATCAAACAAATACTACGATACTTGGAAATTTGTTCCGGTAAAATAGTCAAAGAAAAAATACTAAATAATAAAGGGGCTGTATTACGATACAGCCCCTTTATTATTTGAGAATGCTTTCCTTAGCACGTTAACAACTATAATAACGAGCATTAACGAACTATTGATTGCATTTTTGATGATTGGATTTAGTGCTAAAACTTCAGACTAAGTTGCGCTGCAAAATTACGAGGCATCTGCGCTACAATAACTCCATCTCCCGCGAAATAATTACTGTTGGTTAGATTATTCATCCGAAAGCCAAATCGATATTTCTCACGCTCCAGGGATACGGAAGCATTCACCAACGTATAAGCAGGGAAAGTAAATCGCCCTGTAATATTATTATCGACGGAAATCTGCTCACCAATGCGGTTAACGCCAAAACCCAATCCTAAGCCATGCAAAGTCTTCGTTTGAAAAACATAACTGATCCACGAATTAAAAACATTCGCAGGCCCAGCCGATGTCGGTCTGTGTCCATCAACTTCTTGATTAGCTTTTTGATACTTACTATCATTATAAGTATATCCAGCCATCATATTTAATCCTCTAACTGGATTAGTAATAAGCTCAAACTCCACACCTTTACTGCGTTGCTCTCCATCTTGTATCGTAACCTTATAACCTTTATCCCCCTCAAATACCTCGATATCACGGCTCATATTATTAACAACAATATCATAATAAGAAGCTGTAAAATTGAAGCGATTAGACCAAAAGTTAGATTTCAGTCCGGCTTCCCATTGATTAGCTAACTGTGGTTTCATAACCCCACTATAAGATTCAAGCTGTTGGCTCACTGGTGCCACATTTTTGAAGCCATTCATATAATTTGCATAAGCAGATAAGCGCTCTTTAAGAATCTGATAAACCATTCCAAATTTAGGAGACAAAGCCGTCTGCTTAAAATTACCCTCGCGCACATTGGTATTTAAATTCAACTGACCACGTGTATCAAAATGATCCACACGTAAACTTAATAGCGTAGTCCAACGGTCTGTCAAATAAACTACATCAGAAAAGTATGCGCCATAAACATTACTTGACGTATAGTTTCTTAACATATTTAATTTAGATTTCTGGATACTTGCTGTCGCTAGCTCCCTAGAAATAAAACCATAATCACTTTCTAAATCCTGTCCATTAATGGTGTCATACTTTACAATAGGTGAATGGTTATTGCGTAAAGATTGATTTAAATAATCAAAACCAATCAGTAACTTATTTTGAATACCCCCAATTTGGAAGGTGCCATTGAAATTCTGTTGTATGCTGGTCGAACTACCTTCGGAATTATTCCATTGTACATTCCGCTCCAATAAGGCATCACTAGTATTGCCACGAATAAATTGATATTGATACAGACCTTCGGTTTTTCTAAAATTTCTGGAAATTAGGGTTTGAGAAGTCCAGCTATCCGATATCTGGTAATTAATTTCTGACCTGACATTAATGGCAGGAGCTTTCAAAGTCATATCATTATTCGAGTAAGATCTGCTCCAATCAAATCCTAATTCTTTAGGCGTTCTTGCAAATAATTGACGGCTCCTACTTAAAAAAATAATTGGCGTATTCGTTCCCTCATAATTGTAGATCTGTGCTCCCAAATTAAAGACAAGACGGTCATTAACCTGATAACTAAAACTAGGTGCTGCAAAGAATGATTTTCTGAACTCAGAATCTCTAAAGCCATTCTGATATTGATAAGCAGAATTTAATCGAAAAAGTGTTTTTCTATTAGTTGTAACCGGACCATAAACATCTGCAGTAAGCCGATTAAGATTGAAGCTGCCAAATGTATAAGACACCTCTCCTCCAAAGTAATCCCTTGGCCTTTTGGTCACAACATTGATTAGACCTCCAAAAGATGTAACGGCCCCACCGTACAAGGTCCCTGACGGCCCTTTGATAATTTCGATGCGCTCCACATCAGCTGGATCAATTTCACCATTTGTATTAGCAGGAACACCATCAACCATAGATACTTTCGTAGGGAAACCACGTAAACTATAGTAAAAACTGCCGTCACCATTTCCACGACCTGGACTACCCTGCATTTTGACGATACCCGGAGCATTTTTCAAGGCATCCGACAAATCCGTCGTAATCTGCTCTTTCATAATCGTTTGATTAACGGTACTGTAAGATTGTGGATTCTCCATATACGACAATGGCATCTTAGCAACGGAAGTACTGTCACGATCTAAAAATTTATTACGGCGATAACCATATATGGTAACCCCGTCAAGATTATTCATCTTTTTGATCACATAGATAACAGGAAGCTCCGAATGGGTTTGGTCAATCAAAATGTTTTCCCTAATTAGCTCAACATCATTAATACTTGCCTGTAGGATATACTGTCCCGTAGGCATATCATTAAAATAGAATTCTCCCTTTTCATTTGTCCTCGACTGATATGCTGTATTTATTAACCTGAGGAGCGCATCTTTTGCAGGCATGCTTTCAGAAAGCATAATTTTTCCCTTCACCCTATCCTGCTTTTGTGCAAGTCCCAAAAAGGGTAAAAGACTACAAATAATAATTGATAAAAGTAATTTCATATTTGAAACAATAAATAAATAAAAATATATAAAAGATAATAAATTTCAACAAACGAAACACAAAGACCACAGTTTAGCACAGCTGCATGAAAACAGCTGCTTACACAGTACATATGTTTTACGATACTATTTCAGACGTGCTATATATATACCACTGCCACTTACAGATGTCACGCGATCAATAAAATCACCAGAGTCATCAAATTCTAGAAAATGGTACTTGTCATCATCTGCCCCAAAATTCGAGTAATATTGCTTTCCATCCACCTCCCCTACAGGATAAAGGGCGCCATAAGTATTTAAATAATCATTAGTTTCCACATTCAGTGTCTCCAAGTTCACCCTTGCAACCTGCGTTGGTCCACTATACCATTCTCCAGGATCTTTAGGTACATTCCAGTCATGCTCAATATATTGAACAAGAGCCTCTTTATTTCTAACATTGATCACCGAAAGAATACAATGTGCATTCAAGATCTTTTCCAGATCTATAAAAAAATCAGGATCATAAGTACCATCTGACCTCATACGTAATATACCACCTATCGGAGGATTGTGCTGAGCCGGAATATAGTCGCGAATACGGGCGATATACTTTGAAGGTCTATAATACAGCTCTCCATTCGCTACATCCTGAGCAAAATTATGATAGCCAATCGACATCCGGCTATCCATATTGTATTTAACTACCTTTGTTTTAGTATTGAATACTGCAACTGACGCACGATCAGGAAATCTGCCAAAATTACCAGGATTGGCTCCTACTGGTAAAAGAACTGTTGTATCATTGGTTATAAATGAATAGTAAGTATTTGTGCCAATTTTAGGATCGGGACCTCCAGGTAAAACATCGGTCACGACTAACTTTGAAACCTTCATCGTACTAGGATCAAACTGCACGACTTTGCCCTCCCCTAGAAAAAAAACATAAGCTTCGGTCTCAGAAATGAAGGCAACAGAACCAAAAGAACTGCGATTAGCTATACCTCCCAGATCTATAGAATCTAGAGCTTCAAGATTCATCTTATTATTTACAGCATACTTTTTTAATCGAGAAGTGGTACCATCCCACACATAGGGATGTTTACCGTAAGAGTAAATAGATACATCACTGCCCAACATAAGCATATCCTGTGCATCCACCTGCTCCGGAATACCAGCGTAAGCCCCAAGATAAAAAACACGTCCTTTTGGTGTATTAACCCGGGTGCCAATCACAATAGTTCCATCATCATCCAGTGGCCTATTGAAAGAATCGCAAGATGTCAGATAAGTAAAGAATAAAAAAAGCAACGTCCACATTCTTTGTTTTTCAATAATTCTCATCGCTCAATCCTATAGGCTAAATTGTCTCTGTAAAAACTTCAACATCACCAGTTACAAACCGCACATAATTATCCTCAGGAGAGAGTGTTTCCTCAGCAATTAAATAATTTCTGCCAGCAATCGTCTCCATATAATAAGTCTCTCCTGGAGCTAACGTATACTTCTCACCATTTGTACATTCAATAGACTTAGGTTCGTGCGATTTATTGATGATTTGAAGATATCCTGAAAATTCAATTCTAAAATGATTGCCCAAAACTTCCATAGGCCCCTTACCGGAAGTAAAGACAACACCTTCAGAAGTAGTATGATCTAATAAAGCCGAATTAAACTTATGATATATTCCAGCACTGAATAAAAATAATAGAACAGCGGCTGCCGCCACTTTAGTATAGAGGCGACTTATCTTTGGAACAGATCTTGAAATAACTTCATTTCCATTCTGAGTGATATTCTGAATATTACTCCAGACCTCCGATCTCATTTCCTGAAGTTCATCGGCCATAAGAGTGCTTTCAGCCTGATCGTCATTTTCAAGCCACAACTCCACCGCGGCATTTTCCGCAACAGTAGCAGTTCCATTATTATAACGCTCTAAAATTTCTGGGTTTATTTCCAAAATAATATATCTTTTAATAAACTAGTTGGCTAACTGGACAAATACCCTTAGTCGGATTTGTTTTTTTTAGACTTTTTTTTCGAGATAATATCTGATGGTCTTTAAAGCCTTTGTTAAATGAGCTTCCACCGTCTTTTCAGCAATAGCAAGTTTTTTCGAAATCTCACGGATGTTTAATCCCTCTTCCCGGCTTAATAAAAATACCGTTCTACATTTAGGAGGAAGTTGATCTGTAATCCCATTGATCTGAAACTTCAGATCATCAAATAAAATAGCGTGCTCTGTTTCCTGAGTTACGCGTACTTGTTGACCTAGAATCTCCTCTAGGTGATGTTTTCTTCGTGATGCAGTTTTTAGGTAGTCTAATGCGGCAAGTTTTGCTGATCGATTGAGATAGTGCTCTACAGGAAGATCCAACTTGAGTTCAAATCTTCTTTCCCACAATTTCAAATAGATATTTTGAACCAAACCCTGCGTAACAGATTTATCACCAGTCTGCCGAAAAATAATATGGAATAGTTGATCCGCAGTTCGTCTATAAAGGAGCTCAAATCCTTCAGAGAATCGAAAATCAATACCATTATTATTTTGCTCCTTCATCACTATTTAGAATAAATCTAATTTAATGCAAGTATAGGAAAGTCTAAGAAATTATCCTAATATTTTTATTCCTACATTTTAAAAGCTTGATTTGTTGGAGTATCTCCAAACTTTCATTCATGAGATATGGAAAAAGTTTCATCGCGACTTAAAAAATAAAAGGCAAATAAAATAGGTAGAATGAGCGGATTTTTTATTGATAATAAAAACGGAACACAAAAATAAATTACGAAATGTGAACACTAGCAGTAGAAATATTACTGTTAATGTAGACGTTAATCACATTTTCTTTAAAACGTAGCAATCCATTAAAAAAATGTTAAAAATAGGAAAAGTAGTTAGCTCTAATGAGTAAAAGAGAGGGCATCATTTTAAAGTGATTGATGTGCAATTAAGAAGAAATACAATGGAACAAGCCCAAAAACAAAAAAGAGCTATATCAATGTGTTGATATAGCTCTTTACGTATATGAAGATCAGATTAAATTAATCCCTTTTCTCTTAATGTTTCTGCAATTTGAATGGTATTGGTTGCAGCACCTTTACGCAAATTATCCGCAACTACCCACATATTTAATGTATTCGCTTGTGAGTCATCACGACGAATACGGCCGACAAATACTTCATCTCTACCATGTGCATCTTTTGGCATCGGATACTGCAAATTAGCCGGATCATCAACGACAATCACACCGCTTTGAGCAGCTAATGCTTCACGAACATCTGCTAAATCAAAATCACGCTCAAACTCAATATTTAATGATTCAGAGTGTCCACCCATTACTGGAATACGAACGGTAGTCGCAGTCACTTTAATGGAATCATCACCCATAATCTTATTTGTTTCCAAAATCATTTTCATTTCCTCTTTTGTATAACCATTTTCTTGGAATACATCAATTTGAGGAATAACATTTAAATCGATCTCGTAAGCATAAGCTTTCTCGCCATCCTTAATACCCGCACGCTCATTCATCAATTGCTCAACAGCTTTAACACCTGTACCAGTCACAGACTGATAAGTAGAAACGACAACACGCTTAATTTTATATTTGTCATGCAACGGCTTTAAGGCAACTACCATCTGTATGGTTGAACAGTTTGGATTAGCGATAATTTTATCTTCAGCAGTTAATACATCTCCATTAACTTCCGGAACAACCAATTTCTTGGTCGGATCCATACGCCAAGCAGAAGAATTGTCAATAACTGTAATTCCAGCTGCGGCAAATAATGGCGCATACTCTAAAGAAGTACCTCCACCAGCAGAGAACAAAGCAACATCAGGTTTTAAAGCAATAGCTTCAGATGGAGTAACCACCTTATACTTCTTTCCCTTAAAATCAATTTCCTTACCCTTACTACGCTCTGAAGCTACTGGAATTAATTCTGAAACTGGGAAATTGCGCGCTGCTAACACTGTTAACATCTCAGTACCTACAAGGCCTGTTGCGCCGACTACTGCGACTTTCATCTTGCTACTTTTTCTTTAATTTGTTATAAAATGTATTATAAATGTTCTAATGAGAACATTCTTATTTCTCAAACTTACGAAATTAAGGGCTAATATTTAATGATTATTGCAAAAAAATAGATTAATCAATAGTAATATCAATAGCCTAGTCCTATTTTAATAAAATATCTTAAAATAATATCTTGCTGAACTATTCTAAAATTAGAACTTTTAAGTATAAAATAGAACAAACTGATAGCACGACAGACGCTGCAAAATAAGCAATCGATTGCTCTCAAATAAAACCATGTTTAATCAAAAATAAAAGCAAATAAAATTTGCTAAAAAATCAGAAAAAAAACGCTAAAACGAAACAGCAAACGGACCGAATATCGTGACAATAAAGACTTTATAAGACTAAAAAAAGAATAACTGTTAATCATTTCAATGGTTTCGAAACATTGATTAGGATAATAAAAATACTATATTTGCATCGATGAAAGAAAGCATTATTATAATCGGTGCAAATGGTCAAATCGGAACAGAATTGGCCACAGCTTTAAGAGAAAAATTTGGTATTGAAAATGTCGTTACTTCCGATATTAGAGAACCTCAAAATTTAAAGGATGGGGAAATCTTTGAAACCCTAAATGTACTTGACAAAAGTGCAATAGAATCCCTATTCCAAAAATATAAACCAACACAAGTATATTTATTAGCGGCCATGCTATCGGCGACTGGTGAAATCTATCCACAAAAAGCCTGGGACCTTAACATGAACGGTCTGCTCAATGTGCTTGATCTTGCTGTTGAATATAAGGTATCAAAAATATTTTGGCCGAGCTCAATTGCAGTATTTGGACCTCATTCACCTAAAACAAATACAGATCAGTACTGTGTGATGGATCCAAATACCATTTATGGAATCAGCAAACTTGCCGGCGAGAGACTTGTAGAATGGTATCAGGAAAACCGTGGATTAGATATCCGCAGTATTCGTTACCCAGGTATTATCTCCTGGAAAGCAGAACCAGGAGGCGGCACAACAGATTATGCTGTTCATATTTTCTATGATGCACTTAAGAAAGGAACGTATGAATGTTTCTTATCTGAAGATACAGCACTACCGATGTTATATATGGACGATGCTATCCGCGGTACTTTACAGTTGATGGATGCTCCAAAAGAAAGTTTAACGATTCGCTCAAGCTATAATTTAACAGGTGTAAGTTTTACCCCAAAAGAACTAGCTGAAGAAATTAAAAAAATTCTTCCTAATTTTACAATCACTTACTCGGAGAATGATCCTAGACAAGCCATTGCAGATTCTTGGCCAGCTAGTATTGAGGACTCTCCAGCAAGAGCAGATTGGAACTGGAAGCCTGCTTTTGATTTAGCAAAGCTTACTGTCGATATGATAGAGAATCTTAAAACAAACAAAATATAACATGGGAAGAGCTTTCGAATTTAGAAAGGAACGTAAGTTTAAACGCTGGGCCAAAATGGCAATCCAATTTACGCGTTTAGGAAAAGAAATTGCAATTGCGGTGAAGGAAGGTGGTCCTCACCCAGAATCAAATTCTAGATTACGTACAGCGATAAACAATGCGAAAGCTGTAAATATGCCTAAAGATCGTGTAGAAGCTGCTATCAAAAGAGCTTCTGAAAAAGATTCCAAAGGCTATGAAGAATATGTATATGAAGGATATGGCCCTCACGGAGTACCTATCTTAATTGAAACAGCAACCGACAACACCAATAGAACTGTAGCCAATATACGTAGCTATTTCACCAAAGCTGGTGGAACATTGGGTAAAACAGGATCTCTAGACTTTATTTTCAACCGTAAATCTCTTTTTAGATTTCCTGCAACAGAAGATCTAGATGTAGAGGAACTAGAATTAGAACTCATTGATGGTGGTCTTGAAGAATTGTATGTGGAGTCTGATGAAGAGGGAAATGATGTAGTTGTTGTCCAAACTTCATTTGAAGATTTTGGAAATATGCAACGTTTACTTGAGGAAAAAGGAATCGCGGTATCTTCAGCAAAATTAGAACGTATTGCTTTATCTCATTCTGAAATTTCGGAAGAAGATGCTGCAGATGTATTAAAACTAATCGACAAGATTGAAGAAGATGATGATGTTCAAGCTGTATACCACAACATGGCTTAATATTTTTCGAACAATATAAAAAAAGAGCGCTTGTCGCTCTTTTTTTATACCCAAAATTATTTCAAAATAGCACTCAAGCTATTAAAGCTTAATAAAATAGTATACATTTGTAATAGACTAAATACTTTCAGGATGACTTTTGAAGAATTTTTCGCTAAAAAAAAGATTGACTTAAATGCTTTAAAAAAAGCGGACAACTCACTTTATGAAGAATTTAAAAAGCACTACGTGGCCATGGGTGCAAAAAGTTTTGACCATACCAAGAAATTTTGGTTCAATAGACTTCGAAAAAGTTATCGATTAGAGGAGGCAATAGTTGACAAGAAAGAAATACAACAACCTGCTCCAATTGTAAAAGAACAACAAGTTGTTGCGGCTGAAACGGCCACTCCATCTACAGGTTTTAAACCACGCTTTAAAACACTGGTAAAACCTGCCATAGCTCCTCCTATTGAAACAGAAGTGAAAGATGAGGATGTCGAAAAAACCCAGAATGCTGCCATATCACAAGAAGTAACAGCAAAACCGGCCGGATTCAAACCTAGATTTAAAGCCGGAATAACATCGTCCCCTGTATCTGAACCCTCGACCAGTACAGAAAGCGTCGACGATAAAAAAGAACAAGCTGATCCTACTGCAGATATCGCGACTAAACCTGCTGGATTTAAACCCAGATTTAAGGCTGGAGTAACAAAACCGGCGACTGCAGCAGAACCGACAGAAGCGGAACAAAAAGTAAATGCACAGCTTGCTAAAACGGATCAACAGAACACGCCTGCTGAAACAGCAAACAAACCTGCTGGATTTAAACCCAGATTTAAGGCTGGAGTAACAAAACCAACGACTACAGTGGAACCGGCAGATGCGGAACAAAAAGTAGATGCACAGCATGATCAAACGGATCAACAGAACACACCTGCTGAAGCAGCAAACAAACCTGCTGGATTTAAACCCAGATTTAAGGCTGGAGTAACAAAACCGGCGACTACAGCAGAACCGGCAGATGCGGAACAAAAAGTAGATGCACAGCTTGATCAAACGGATCAACAGAACACACCTGCTGAGACAGCAAACAAACCTGCTGGATTTAAACCCAGATTTAAGGCTGGAGTAACAAAACCGGCGACTACAGCAGAACCGGCAGATCCGGAACAAAAAGTAGATGCACAGCTTGATCAAACGGATCAACAGAACACACCTGCTGAAACCGCAAATAAACCTGCTGGATTTAAACCCAGATTTAAGGCTGGAGTAACAAAACCGGCGACTGCAGTAGAACCGACAGATGCGGAACAAAAAGCAGATGTACAGCTTGATAAAACGGATCAACAGGACACGCCTGCTGAAACAGCACACAAACCTGCTGGATTTAAACCTAGATTTAAAGCAGGACTAACAAAACAAGCTACTGCAACAGAACCGATAAATACGGAACATAAATCAGAAGATCAAAAGGATCAAACTGTTAAAGAGGATCCACTTGAACCAGCTAGCAAACCGACTGGTTTTAAACCGCGATTTAAAGCGGGAGTAACGCAGATAAAAAATAAAGATAACGGTTAAAATACTTTTATTTTTTATACCTTCATTTAATTACATTTGTATATAAATTATTTCGACTATAAACTATCTGTCATGTTAAAAGAGGAAAGACAAGCTTTTATTATACACCAAATAAATCTGCACAATAAAGTATTATCTTCAGATTTAAGCATTCAGCTCAATGTTTCTGAAGACACCATACGTCGTGATTTAAATGAATTAGCGGAAAATGGCAAAGTACTAAAGGTTTACGGTGGAGCCTTATCCAAATCTTTTCAATTTCCTTTTCAAGATGGAAATGTATATGCGAAAGAAGCTAAAAAGGAAATTGCTAAAAAAGCAATTACTTTACTTCAAAATGGCATGACTATTCTTGCTGGTGGTGGAACAACAATGATTGAACTTGCTCGACTAGTACCGGACAGTCTTCAATGTACCATATTTACGATCAGCCCCCTTGTTGCATTAGAATTAGCTGAAAAACCTAATTTAGAGGTTATTTTAATTGGTGGAAAACTTTCTAGAAATACAAATATCGTATCGGGATCTCAAGTAACCAATGAGCTCTCTGATATCAAAGTAGATCTTTGTTTATTAGGAACAAATAGTCTTTCCACTCAAGATGGCGTTACAGATTCTGATTGGGAAGTTGTCCAAATTAAAAAAGCCATGATTAAATGTTCAAGCAAACTAGTTATCTTAAGCATTGCCGAAAAATTAAACTCGGTTCAGAAAATGAAAGTTGTTCCAATTCATGATGTCAATTACCTTGTAACAGACCTTAATCCAACACACCCCAGCTTATCCGAATTCTCCAATACGATTAATGTATTGTAATATTACGGAAGGATTCTCATGCAAACCTCTAAAAAAAATCAGTAGGTTTGCATCATAATGAAAATACCGGCATTACCAGGATTTAATCCAGAGGCATTCGAAAAATATTTCAAAAACACGGGTTGGCTTTTAATGGCCCGTGTAGGATCCCTGTTTATCAAGATGTTGGTCACAACTGTTGCATTACCTTCCTATTTAGGTAGTGCAAATTTCGGTACTTACAGTTATCCCTTAGTTTTGCTTGCTTTCTTTACAGGCATTTCCACAATGGGTACCGATGGCCTCATTACCCGACAAATCATTCAACATCCTGAAAAGGAAAATGAGCTTTTAGGTTCGGCATTACGCATTCGTATCATAACGGGTCTACTCGTCTTGCCACTTATTTATATCACTTACTTTTTCATCGCTCAATACGCACCAGAAGCCCCAGCTGCTACCTTCAAACAAATTGTACTAGTCTCCTTTATCTGCATTATACAGGCCGTTCAGATCATCGACAGCTTCTTTCAGGCCAAAGTGAAAGGTAAGATGATTATGATCGTACAGGTAGGAGGAAACATTCTTTCTGCGGCTATAAAACTGATATTAATTCTTTTAAAAGCCCCACTAGATGCCTTCATCTGGACTTTAGTGATTGATGTTCTTATTTTACAAATCGGGTATTTAGCACTCTACCGTAAACTGGGGCATCATATTTCCAAATGGAAATATGACGCCACTACCGCTAAAGAATTGATCAAACAGGGCTGGCCATTGGCCTTCTCTTCTTTGTTTATTACCTTTTACATGAAGATCGACCAATTGATGATCGATGCGATATTGGGTAAATCAGCATTAGGAGTTTATACGGTTGTCGTAAATTTTAGCGAAAGTTGGTATTTTATACCTGTTGCTATTTCCACATCATTATTCCCCGCCATAATGAATGCACGAAAAGGGAGTCCTGAGTTATATCAAAAAAGACTAGGAAACTTATATGAGCTTATGGTTTTTGTTAGCGTATCTGTTGCTTTGGTTGTTACATTCCTTGCTCCCTTTATATTTAAATATTATAAGCCAGAGTACGCACCTGGATTGCATACACTTCAAGTACATATTTGGGCAGGAGTTTTTACGTTCTTAGGAACAGCAAGTGCGCAATATCTCATTGCTGAAGGCCTGACAAAGATCACCTTATACCGAACAGCTTTTGGTGCAATTGTTAATGTCGTGCTGAATTATTTCTTCATACCAAAATTTGGAATTATTGGAGCTGCTTACGCAACGCTGATCGCCTATTTTGCTTCGACTTTTTTCCTTCTTTTCATTAAAAGAACTCGCCCAAATGCTATTTTAATGATCAAATCACTTTTTCTTTTAGGGCTTTTATCTACGATAAAAGAAAGATTTTTGAAAATAAATCGCTAAGTTTATTTCCACTAATAAAATCTAAAAAATGGAAAAAACAGGTAGCTATCAATCATTATTCAATAGTAAATTAATTAAGGGGTTATTATCCTTGGCCTTTAAGGGATATTTCGTTCAGACAGGCTGGATCAACTCCTATTTAAACAAAGAATCATTAGATCCGAATGGGAATCCGATCCCTTGGCTCACTTACTCCTTTTTAGATTTTATTGATGGCCGGTTAAATAACAACTTATTACTTTTTGAATACGGAGCAGGAAATTCAACCTTATTCTATGCAAAACATGTCAAAAAAGTTACTGCTGTAGAACATGATAAAAATTGGTTTGAACGTATTAAAAATCAAATGCCAGCCAATGTTGCCATTAAAAACATTTCACTAGAAAAGGATGACTATATCAACGCAATAAAACAAGAAGAGCAACTTTTTGATATTGTTATTGTAGATGGCAGAAAGCGCGTTTCCTGTTGTAAAAGTGCCATTGAAAAATTAAGTACTGGTGGCGTATTGATATTGGACGATTCTGAAAGGGCACACTACCAACCTGCTATTGACTTTCTTTTACAGCAAGGATTTAAACATATCCCATTTTCAGGTATAGCAATCGGTGCTATACATCGAAAAGCCACATCCCTATTTTACAAAGAAAATAACTGCTTAGGAATATAACCATAATGTCAACAGCTCCCATTATCTTATTTGTTTACAATCGACCAGATCACACTTTACGCACGTTAAAGGCACTGGAAAATAATAATCTGGCTTCCGAGTCTGAATTATTTATTTATGCGGATGCTGCTAAAAATGAGCAATCAAAGGCTGCAGTAGAACAAGTGCGGGAAATTATCAATAGAAATTGGAGATTTAAATCTGTAACCCTTACTTTAAGGGAGTCAAATTGCGGATTAGCAGCAAATGTCATCGACGGTGTCACTAAAATTGTAGAACAATATGGTCAAGTCATTGTTCTAGAAGATGATTTAGTAACCTCCCCATTTGCTTTGGAATACTTTAATGATGCTCTAGAACTTTACCGACATCAAGATCAGGTCATGCAGATATCTGGCTATGGTTATCCCGTAAAAGATATTGAAACTCTACCTGAAACCTTTTTCTTTAGAGTAGCAAATAGTTGGGGCTGGGCAACATGGGATCGCGCTTGGAATCGTTTCAATAGCGATATTAATGCCTTAACAGATGATTTTACTGCTGAGCAAATTCACCAATTTAGTATAGAAGGCAAGGAGAATTTTTGGAAACAGGTGAAAGAATTTAAAACTGGAAAAATCAACTCTTGGGCCATCCGCTGGTATGCATCTGTTTTTAAAAACAACGGGTTAGTGCTTTATCCCCGCAATTCATTGACACAGAATATCGGTAATGATGGATCCGGAACACATACAGCCGCAGAGACGACCTACCAAGTTGTACTTGCAAATAAAAAAATAACACAATTTCCGCAAGAAATTCAAGAGCATGCACAAGCTTATCAATCAATTAAGTATTTTTATGCCCATAGAAAAGGTTCACTTTTACAAAGAGGGATCCGTTTTGCAAAAAAGAAACTCAACGAATTAAAAAAATAACATGTATAATAATCCCACGTTTTCCATCATTACAGTCGTTTACAATAATGTGCGGGATATTGAACATACCTTAAAATCTGTTGTGAGTCAAACCTACAAACATGTAGAGTACATTGTTATTGACGGTTTATCTACAGATGGAACTTTGGATGTGATCGAAAAATATAGACCACAAATATCCGTTATTTTATCCGAAAAGGATAACGGGATTTACGATGCAATGAACAAAGGTCTAGCGCTGGCCACAGGTGATTATGTCCTATTTTTGAATTCTGGAGATGAGTTGTACAGTAAGGAAACGTTAGCAAGCCTAGCAGAAGTAAGTGAAGGAGCTGATATTATTTATGGTGAAACTTTCTTAATAAACGAACAGCGAGAAATAATTGGTGAACGCCGGCATAAGGTTCCTGCATATTTTAACTGGAAAAGCTTTCGCTATGGTATGAATATCTGTCATCAGGCAATCTATATCAAACGCACTATTGCAGAACCTTATGACTTACAGTACAAATTGTGTGCAGATATAGATTGGGTCATTAAGGCCGCAAAAAAATCATCTATCGCTGTTAATGCCCATCAGCATGTTGCACGTTATTTAGTTGGTGGAATGTCGAAACAAAGACATCGCGAATCTTTGAAAGAACGCTATGACATTTTTCAAAAATACTACGGTACAATTCCCAATCTTTTCAACCACGTTATAATAGCATTGAAAATGATTGTATACCGTATCAAAAATGGTAATCCTGAAGACTAATGATGAACCCTGAAATACTTACTGAACTTGTAACCGTTAAAATGCCTTTTGGAAAATACCAAGGCTATACGCTCTGTAACTTACCCGAACCTTATCTGGTATGGTTCCACCAGAAGGGTTTTCCACCAGGAAAGCTGGGGATTCAGCTGGGTACATTATATGAAATAAAATTAAATGGACTCGAGTATTTACTAGAGCCCCTAAAGAAAAAGTGACGAATATCATTGATGTAACGGTTGTAGTTTTTTATGTTCCATCCCAATGATCGTCCTTCGAAGGCCGATGTGAAAAAGTTAAAAATTGTATAATTTCCAATTTTTAACTAAATTTGCCCTATAATTCATTTGCATTAAACGCCGTTTGCAGCGGTATCAATGAAAACTATGGCACAATATCAAACTTTACTGTACTATTGCTACAGTCCTATCGCTGACGCTGAAAAATTCGCGGCAGATCATTTAGAATTTTGTAAATCATTAAATTTAGTTGGACGTATTATCGTTGCTGACGAAGGTCTTAATGGAACGGTTTCGGGCTCACCAGAGTCATGCCAAGTATATATGGATGCCATTTATGCCGATGGAAGATTCAATCATACGGAGTTTAAAATAGACGATGTTACGGAACCATCTTTTATAAAGATGCACTGCCGTTACAAAACTGAAATTGTTCACTCGGGGTTACGGGATCCCAAAATTATTGACCCCACTCAGAAAACAGGAATACATCTTGAACCTAAAGACTTCATGGAAATGAAAGACCGAGATGATGTTGTTGTTCTTGATGTACGCTCAAATTATGAACATAATGTTGGTCACTTTAGAAATGCAGTTACTTTAGACATTGAAAATTTCAGAGAATTCCCTGAAAAAGTTAAAGAACTCGAAAAATATAAAGGTAAAAAAATCTTAACCTACTGTACTGGTGGTATCAAATGTGAAAAAGCATCAGCATTATTACTGGCAGAAGGTTTTGAAGATGTCTATCAACTACATGGCGGTATTATCAAATATGGTAAAGAGGCCGGAGGTAAAGACTTCGATGGTAAATGTTACGTCTTTGATAACAGGGTTACTGTTGATGTCAACTCTGTAAACCCTGTAGTAGTTTCAAAATGTAAAAACTGCGGAAAAGAAACACCGAAGATGATTAATTGTGCCAGCCCGATCTGCAATGAGCATTTCACACAATGTGATGCATGTGGTGAAAAACTTGAAGGCTGTTGCTCAACAGCTTGCCAAGAAGATCCGTTGAAGCGTACATATGATGGTACTGGATACTATGTCAAGATCCCTCAACCGGTCAATATCGAAAAAATAAGCAAAAGAAAACATAAAAACTTTCCGCCTAAAGCGCAAGTAGAGGCATAAATAAGAAGGCTCCATCCTAATCGGATGGAGCCTTCTTATTTATGAAATGCATTTCAGAAAAGAATTATATCTGATCGAATGACCATTTAACATAGTTTATATTTTTATCAACAGCCAAATATTTCTTCTCATAATATGTTTTAATAGACAACACCTCATCTACTAAATCAGAATGATACAAATCTGCTGTTTCGACATGTTTAGGCAGTCCTAAGATTTCAATCTGTTCTAAAGTGTAATTATAAAAACCATCGTTGTCAGTTTTCAGGTTCATAAATCCACCATCATTCAAAACAAACTTATAACGGCCTAAGAAAGTTGGATTGGTCAGTCTTTTTTTCTCACGGCTATCCTGCGGTTGTGGGTCTGGGAATGTAATCCAGATTTCGGAAACTTCATTCTCTGCAAAATATTCCAAAATAGTTTCAATCTGAATACGTAGAAATCCAACATTACTAATACCTTCTTCAATAGCAGTTTTTGCTCCTCTCCAAATCCGGTTACCCTTATAGTCAACACCAATAAAATTCTTTTCAGGGAAAAGCTTGGCCAAATTGACAGTATATTCACCTTTTCCACAAGCCAACTCTACAACAATTGGATTATCATTTTTAAAATGCGTTTTAGCCCATTGACCTTTAAGCGCTTTACCTGCATCAAGTTCTACGACATTGTCAAAAGTACCAATTTCTGCAAATTTTCTAAGTTTGTCTTTACCCATTATAATAAAATATCCTGCAAAAATAATCTTATTCTTGCAGTAATCAATAGTATACTAAAATTAAGTGGGGAGTTTAACCGATCAAAGTTTAGCCAGGGGTCATGAAATCTTAAATGCCAGTGCAACATTCAAAAGTTCATCTCATAAAATAAGAATTACTATTTTCAACGAAATAACTAAGTATTAGCGGCACTATATGGGCCAAAGTAAGATAGCTATCCCCAGCAGTTCGTTAATAAAGTAAACGGTAGCCTTGGCTACACCGACTCTGGGACTGGTATCGTACTAATAGGTTTCACTGTAGGAAGGTATACCATATTCATTCACCTGATCTTCAACTACGGGAAGCTTCTCCACATCGACCTGCTTTTTCTTCTTCTTTTTAGGTTTGATAAAATCTGTCACCTTCTCGATAATACTTGAAATTTTATCTTGATTAACCTGACCAAGAGCTTTTTCTGAAGCTAACAGAAGAAGAGCTTTTTTTAAAACACCAGCTTTTTTAAAGAAAAATCTATTCATAACAAAAGGTACACCAATGCGCAGGGCTTTTGTTACCCAATCTGAGTTAGGACTTCCACTATTTTTATTCGAAGCAAAAAGACCTGTTATGATATTTGCACCTGGAATGTTAGATTTAAGCGCATTAAAAATACGTACAGGCGTCTCTATTTTATGATTCAGTAATTTAACTTGAGACTTTAAATACGCTTCCTGTTCGTTTTTTAAAATCTTGAGACGCGCGATTTCAGCCTTAAGCTCTGCGAGGTTATGAATTTTGCTTTTTTTCGTCATCTTCTAAGTTTTCTTGTTTCAAATTATTTTCTTCTTCATCTGCTTCATCATCCCATTTTGCAGAGAATCTGCGGATAGACAAATCCATAAATTTAGTCTCCAATTTTGGTTCTAATACACGAATCAATAACAGTATCACCAAAAATATTACTGCTGTCGCTAAAAATCCTAAAGAATTACTACCTAGTACTTCTCCCAAATAAAAACCAAGGGCAAGACAAAGGAAAAATATAATAAATAAAGTTAAAATAATTTTTGCTCCATCGACAATCAAGCTTGCGATCAAACGGGAAGATCGCTCAACGGTCTTTAGCCGAATTAAATTTAATTGCGAATCTAAATATTCCTTGGTCTTTTGGAATGTTCCACTAAGCGAGAATTTTTCTTCTTCCATTTATTTTTATTTTAACAATCAGAGGCTTTTTAGCCTCTGATAATATGGTCTATAATATTTTTTTAAGCTCTAAAACCAACAGCCACTTACGCGTGTTCTGTTATTTCGTCTTCGAAGATTTCTTCCCCTTTATTGATTTTTGTTTTGAGGGTTGAAACTATTTTTTCTTTGAAGTCATTAAGCTGATCAAACTGCTCTTCTGCGCGTTCACGGATAGCATCTCCTAAATCTGCTAATGATTCATTTAACTTGTCTCTTGTCTCTGTTCCTTTATCAGGTGCGAATAAAATTCCTAAAGCGGTTCCTGCAGCTAACCCTGCCAATAATGCCACTACTACTTTACTAGTATCATTCATATTCTTAAACTTTAAATGTTAATTCTTTGCAATCCGTTCTATTCATTAATAATACAAATAGAGTAGCAAATCGTTTGCCAAAACCAATTATTTTTTGACATATGATAAATATCAATTACTACAATATAATGTATTTTATCTAAAACCACAACTTCATGCTGTTCCTCAAAGGAAAAAAATAATTCTCAAGAAATAGTTAAACCTTTTTATTAACTTTAATGATCAGTTAGACCAATTATATGTTAACAAAGACCTATAGTAGTGCAGTATATGGCATTGAAGCAACTAGTGTAGCTGTTGAAGTAAATATAACAGCTGGAACAAGATATTATATTGTTGGATTGCCCGATAATGCTGTCAAAGAAAGCTTACAGCGTATAGAAAGTGCCATTGTGTCTTGCGGTCTTCGCATGCCCAGACAAAAAATCGTTGTCAATCTTGCCCCAGCAGATATTCGCAAAGAAGGCTCAGCTTATGATCTTGCAATTGCGACAGCAATACTGGCTTCATCTAATCAAATTAATGTCGACAAATTAACGGATTACCTCATATTGGGGGAGCTCTCACTAGATGGTAAGATTCAAGCTATAAAGGGAGTGCTACCCATCGCTATTCAGGCGCTTAAAGATAATTTCAAAGGAATTATTCTTCCGATTACAAATGCAAGAGAAGCCGCAATTGTTTCTAATTTACAAATCTTCGGCGTTGATAATCTGACGGAAGTTGTGGATTTTTTTAACGATAAGCATGATCTTATGCCAACCGCTATCAATATTGAAGAAGAATTTTTAAAAAAAATCGATCATGCTGAAACTGATTTTGGTGATGTTAGAGGTCAGGAAAACATTAAAAGAGCTTTAGAAATTGCGGCGTCAGGCGGTCACAACGTCATTTTAATAGGCCCACCAGGAGCTGGCAAAACAATGCTAGCGAAGCGATTAGCGACGATCTTACCCCCATTAACAATAGAAGAATCATTAGAAACTACTAAAATCCACTCTGTGGCTGGACAGCTGTCGGCCAAGGAATCTTTGATGACAACTAGACCCTTTCGGTCTCCCCATCACACCATTTCTGATGTTGCTCTGGTCGGGGGTGGCGCAACTCCTCAACCTGGAGAAATCTCATTATCACATAATGGTGTTTTATTTCTGGACGAACTTCCGGAGTTTAAAAGAACTGTATTGGAAGTGATGCGACAACCATTAGAGTCACGGAATATTACAATCTCAAGAGCAAAATTTTCGGTCGATTATCCAGCAAGCTTTATGTTAATTGCTGCCATGAATCCATGCCCATGTGGATATTACAATCATCCCGAAAAAGAATGCATATGTGGTAGCAATGCCGTGCAACGTTATTTAAGCAAAATATCAGGACCACTACTGGATCGAATCGACCTCCATGTGGAAGTGACACCGGTGGCATTTAAAGAGCTTGTTTCTAATGAAACATCAGAAAAAAGCATAGTGGTGCGACAACGGGTCATTGCTGCTAGAAAAATTCAAAACGAACGTTTTAAACAGTATAGTGAAATTCATAGTAATGCTCAAATGAGCAGTACCCAGGTTCGTGAACGCTGTCAGATAGATCAGCAGGGAACACAGCTCCTTAAGGTCGCCATGGAGAAATTAGGTTTATCGGCAAGAGCATATGATCGAATCTTAAAAGTAGCTAGAACAATCGCCGATATGGAACAAGAAACCAACATCCAGAATCATCATCTTGCTGAAGCAATACAATATAGAAGCTTAGACCGCGAAAACTGGGCAGGATAGTGCTAAAATTGACTTATAAAATGCTTAAAAATCCATGGATAGAGTAACAAGGTTATAATCACTCCCGAGATTGCTCCAAATAAATGTGCATCGTGGTTGACACCGTCTCTTGAATTTTTAGATGCCCAAATACAGTAACCAAGAAAAAGTACAGCAAATATGTAAGCAGGCATTGGAATGATCATAAAGATACCGAGCATCATTTTAGGATCAAACATGATATAGCTAAATAAAACAGCACAGATTGCTCCTGATGCACCTAAACTATAATAGCCCGGATTATTTTTGTGCTGGAAAATGGTAGGGATATCACTCAATATTAAACTGGAAATATAAATGATTGCAAACTGAAGGTGTCCCCAATCACTGACCTGTATCAATATTTTTTCTAAGCCAAATCCAAAATAATAAAATGTGATCATATTAAAAAGGAGATGTCCCCAATCTTTATGAACCATGCCGCTGGTTAAAATAGTATAAATGCGTTTTTTACGATATATGCTGTAAGGATGTAACATCATCTCTCCCAATACTTGGGGATTGGAAAAACTATAGATACTTGAAGCCACTGTCAAAGCAAAGATAATACTCGCAACTGGAGTTAAAAAAAGGTATTCCTGTATCATATAATTAAAAACGATCCTCTAATAATAAAACATATAATTCTTTTGGCCCATGAGCCCCCAGGACCAGGCGTTTTTCGATATCTGCCGTACGGGAAGGTCCTGTAACTGTAGAAACCATTGTGGGCATTTCATTGCCATAGCGTCGTTGCATATAGGATAATGCATCTTTAATATCCCATACCATCTGCGAAGCTTTTGCAATCACAATATGGATGGGCGGATAAATTCCCAATCTACGTCCTGATGCATTAGCATTGCTGACCATGATACTACCGTTACGCGCAATCATAACTTCACAAGAAGTTATCCCTGCATCCGCGGCATCAAATTCAGTTTCATCAGTATGTATAGGAAAACCGTAAGGGTTTAAAAGGTCTTGCACACCTTTTTCCCAGGTAAATATTTTTTTTATATTATTTTCCTCCGTCAGGTTAATCAAATTCTCAATCAGTTCAATCTCGCCATCACAATACAAAAACTTACCCCCTACTGCTGTTAATTCGCGTGCAAAGGTCACATCAACAAGCTCATCTTCCTCCTGATATAAAGGTGTTTTCTGAAATTTGGGGTGTGGATTTTCTGTCTTTTCTACCAGAGCTTTTCTTATTTTACTAAGCATTTGCTCTTTGCTGCTGCTATTTTTAACATTCATACGGTGGAACTGATAAAAAATACAGCGCTTCTTTTCAGAAGCGCTGTAGAATTAAAATTTATACGTTTGGATTATCCTCTTCTTTAATACCTACTTTGGGTTCTGCGCTGCTCGCCTCTTCAGGTAACACATCTAACGGAAGATCTGTTTGCGGAACACCGCCACCATCTCCACTATTCACAAACTCATCATACGTTGTTTTTGTATCAAAAGGGCGTTTTCCCAAAATTTCTTCCAGGTCACTTTGAAATAAGATTTCCTTCTCTAATAGTTTTTCGGCGATCGCAATCAAACCTTCTTGTTTATCTAACAATAATTGTTTTGTTCTTGCATAAACGTCAGTAATTAAATTACGTACCTCAGAATCAATTAACTCTGCCGTTTTGTCAGAATAAGGTTTATGAAATTGTTCAGATCCATCTCGGAACGAAACATTCCCAACTTTATCATTCATACCATAGATAGCAACCATCGCGTATGCTAATTTTGTGATTCTTTCCAAATCATTTTGCGCACCCGTCGAGATACGTCCAAATGTGATATCTTCAGCTACACGTCCACCCATTGTCATACACAGACTATCAACTAACTGTTCGGTCGTATATAAGAACTGCTCTCTAGGTAAATACTGCGCATAACCCAGTGCAGCGACGCCGCGAGGCACGATAGATACTTTCACTAATGGATCTGCATGCTCTAAAAACCAACCTGCAATCGCATGACCAGCCTCATGGTAAGCAACAATTTTCTTCTCTTCTGGTGAAATGATTTTATTTTTCTTCTCAAGACCTCCAATAACACGATCTACCGCATCTTGAAAATCTTGCATATCAATTTCTGTCTTATTCTTACGTGCAGCAATTAAGGCAGCCTCATTACAAACATTGGCAATCTCTGCTCCAGCAAATCCCGGAGTTTGTGCCGACAGTTTTTTAGCATCAACTTCTTCCGATAACTTTAGCGGTTTCAAGTGAACTTTAAAAATATGCTCTCGACCGATTAAATCGGGTTTATCAATAGAAACCTGTCTATCAAAACGTCCCGGACGCAACAATGCACTATCTAAAACATCAATACGGTTGGTTGCGGCTAAAATAATAACACCTGAATCCGTTCCAAAACCATCCATCTCAACAAGAAGCTGATTTAGAGTATTTTCACGTTCATCATTACCACCCATCATGGAGTTTTTACCGCGTGCACGGCCTATAGCATCAATCTCATCGATAAAGATGATACATGGTGCTTTTTCTTTTGCCTGCTTAAACAAATCACGAACACGAGAAGCACCAACACCCACAAACATCTCAACAAAATCAGAACCTGATAAAGAGAAGAAAGGAACTTGTGCTTCACCTGCCACAGCTTTCGCAAGTAACGTTTTACCGGTTCCCGGAGGGCCTACTAATAATGCCCCTTTAGGAATTTTACCCCCTAGGTTTGTGTATTTGCGTGGGTTTTTCAAGAAATCCACAATTTCCATTACTTCTTGTTTGGCTTCTTCTAAACCTGCAACATCATTAAAAGTAATATTAATAGAAGACTCTTTATCAAACAGCTGGGCTTTAGATTTACCAATATTAAATATCTGACCACCACCGCCAGCGCCACCACCATTCATACGGCGCATCAAGAATAACCATAATAATACCATCACAACAAGAGGTAAAATAAAAGTCACAAAATAATTAGCCCATGGGTTAGAACGATCTTCATAACTTACACTCAATCGCGGTGTACCTGCAGGAAGATTTTCTTGCGCTGCTTTTAAGTTTGAAGCCAAAATATCAGCGGAAGCTTCAGTGAAGTAATATTGAGGGCCTACTTCAGGGTTCAATGACAATGCATTAGCTCCTGGAGCCACATTTTTATATTTTTCATCTTTTAAACGATCTTTCTTGATATAAACATCAATATGTACAAGATCATTTTTCTTAGTACCTTCTAATCTTTCTACATCACCTGTTGGTAAAATGGTAGATTCAAATTCACTGTACGTGATTTTTTTAGCCGAATTATCACTAAAAACGTATTGTAGGGCAAAAAAAACCAATATCAAAGCAAAACTAAGCCACATGACATTAAACTTGGGCGGTTTTGGGGTTATTTTACCAGTTGGTATTTTCTTCATTCTTTCTTATTTATATCGTTTTAATTCTATTTTTTCTATCTTAATTAAGCACTTTGAAAGTCTTGAATTTGAGCGTCGCCCCATAGATCCTCGATCGCATAGAGTGCCCTTTTTTCTTTCTTGAAGATATGAACAACTACATCTACAAAGTCAAGGATCAACCATTCGCCAAGACTCTGGCCTTCTTTATATTGTGGGTCTTGACCAAATGTCTTATAGACTTCATCTTCTACACTTTTCGCGATTGCTTGCGCTTGAATATGGGAATCTGCATGACAAATTACAAAATAATCGGAAACAGAACTGTTAATATTTCTCAAATCCAATCGCACTATTTCATTTGCTTTCTTCTCTTGCATTCCATATACCACCACCTCTGACAGTCGTGTTGACAATTCTGAACTTTTATTTTTATCCATTAAAAAAAATTATAGTTTTGACTATTGTATACAATTAAAAAATTATCACCTTGCAAAATAACACATTTTCAGGACTTATTATCGGTCAAAATGTAATTACTGTCGATCGAGTGGCATCCACAAATGATTATTTTAAAGAAAACTTGTCAAAATTCAAGCCACAGGACGAAGGTTCTGCCATTTTAGCAGTAGAACAATTCGCGGGGAAGGGGCAGAGGGGTAACATTTGGAAAAGCGAACCTGGTAAAAATATCATTACATCAATCCTCATCTACCCCCATTTTTTAAGAATAGATCAACAATTTACCTTATCGTGCGCCATATGTCTCGGAATATTTAACTGGTTAAAAACAAAAACCAACCAAAAAGTGCAAATCAAATGGCCAAATGATATTTATATAAATGACCAAAAAATAGTAGGTGTACTAATTGAGAACACGATAAAAGGAAATAAAATCGCAACAAGTATTATTGGGATCGGTATTAATATAAATCAGACTTCATTTGGCGACACGCAACATATTACCTCACTAAAATCGATCACCAAACAAGAAGAACCCTATCACATACGATCGCTAGCGACAGAACTTTATCAATTTTTAGATACAGAGTACAATCGCTTAAAAAATCTGGATCAAGATCAGCAACTATTAGCATTCAATCAAAATCTTTTTAGAAGAAATGAGATGAAAAAATATCTAATCAATGAAACAGAAATTGAAGGGAAAATAATACAAGTACTTTCAAATGGCCTATTACAGATTCAAATCGCAAATGAAATAAAAGAGTTCAATCTCCAGGAGATTAAATATGTCCTTTAAGCAACAAAATATTTACCCTGCTCCGATAAATATATTATACCAAAAAAGTAAATTTGCTAAAAGAAATTAAACTTTAGCTATTTTCGACGGTCTTATAGCAAGAGCATGATTTGTATAGAAAGTTTTTAATATTAAAATATTCTGATGAAACCATCAATGCCTATCGTTTACTAAAAACAATCAATATGCTAATGATAGCTTTGTAACAATAAAAAAACAAATATATTCCATGAAAAAATTAACATTATTAATAGCAGTATTATTTTTTGCTATTTCAGGAGCAGTAGCTCAAATCCACGATCCTGTTAAATGGACTGTTGCTTCAAAAAAATTAAATGATAAGGAAGCAGTTATCTTTATCAAAGCCACTATTCAGGACGGTTGGCACATTTATTCTCAAAATGTGGGTGAAAATGGTCCTATACCTACCTCATTTACGTTCCCTGCATCTAAAGATTATACGCTAAACGGTAAAACAGCTGAACCTAAAGCTGCAACAAAATACGAAGAGGTATTTAAAATGAATGTAGGCTACTTTAAAAAAGAAGTAATTTTTCAGCAAAAAGTAAAATTAAATAAAGGAGCAACAACTGTAAAAGGAAGTGTAGAGTACCAAGCATGCGATAAGACCCAATGTCTTCCACCAACAGATTACGCATTTTCTGTAGTGATCAAGTAAAAATATAACAACAAATATTTACACAAAACGCTATTCAGCGAACCTCAATATGGTTAGTTGAATAGCGTTTTCTTATTAGCGTGGAAATCCAAATCACTTCATGAAATGTTAATTTTCTGCGATTTACTATAAGTACGCCTGTGATGAAGGATAAATGCCTGTAAGATTACCTTTAGATAGTAAAATTGACTTTACAACTACTAAACAATAAGGTGATTCTCAATGTCTTTTTTTAATTTTACAAATTATCTTAGAACTCTATATATAATGGCTAAAAAGAAACTATTTTTAATCTACTTCGTTATTTTCAGTTTATTTATTCCTGTTCTTTCTTTTGCAACAGCACAAGACTCATTACTTAGTGTAGAAGGAATCGAATTTTCAGAATCAGCTGATACAACATCCCCTGTGGAAGTGACAGAGGATTTGGTTTTCTCTGAAAGTCCTGATACCCTCAGTCAGGATACAACTAAAGCCCTGACGCAATCAGCAATTGATCAAGCTCCCGAAGAAAAAAAATCACTCTGGGGTATTTTCATCGCAGGTTTAGTTGGAGGTTTTATGGCATTATTGATGCCTTGTATCTTTCCGATGTTACCGTTGACCGTCAGTTTCTTTACAAAACAATCAGGATCAAGAGCCAGTGGAATAAGTAAAGCTTTACTATATGGATTATTTATCATCATCATCTACGTTGCACTGGGTATGATCATTACCATTTTATTTGGTTCTGATGCTCTTAATGCACTTTCTACAAATGGTATCTTTAATTTCTTATTCTTCCTACTACTAGTCGTCTTTGCAGCATCATTTTTTGGCGCATTTGAAATCACACTACCAAGTTCATTTGTCAATAAAATGGATGCAAAATCAGACAAAGGTGGTTTGGTAGGTCTATTTTTCATGGCATTTAGCCTTTCTTTAGTTTCCTTTTCCTGTACAGGACCTATTATAGGTACGTTGTTGGTAGAAGCAGCCTCTAAAGGCGAGCGCTTAGGACCAGCAATCGGTATGCTTGGTTTTTCTATTTCATTAGCAATTCCTTTTGCATTATTCGCAATGTTCCCTTCATTATTAAAATCCCTTCCAAAATCAGGAGGCTGGTTAAATAGTGTCAAAGTAGTCCTCGGATTTCTGGAGTTAGCCTTAGCATTAAAATTCCTATCAAATGTTGATCTTGCCTACCATTGGAATTGGTTTGATCGCGAAGTATTCCTTTCTTTATGGATCGTTATATTCGGTTTAATGGGTCTCTACCTGATTGGTAAAATTAAGTTTTCTCATGATAGTGAGCTCAAATTCTTATCCGTACCACGTACATTTTTAGCGATAACAGTCTTTGCTTTTGTGATGTACATGATACCAGGACTATGGGGAGCTCCTTTGAAATCCATATCCGCATTTTTACCACCATCAGCAACTCAGGATTTTGATTTATCTGCTGGAGTAGCAAGTACGCCAACGCACTCGGACGGTAAAGTGAAAAAATATGCAGAGATATTCCACAAACGCGGTACTCCCAAAGGATTTGATCCTTACTATGACTATGACCAAGCCTTAGAAGCCGCTAAAGAATTGAATAAACCTGTTCTAATTGATTTTACAGGTTGGGGTTGTGTCAATTGCCGTGAAATGGAAGCAAATGTTTGGACCGACCCCGGAGTTGCAAAATTATTGAAAGAGGAATTTGTTATGGCGGAGTTGTTTGTTGATGATAAGACAGATCTACCGGCAAACGAGCAATTTGTATCTAAATATAGTGGCAAGAAAATTAAAACAATTGGCAATAAAAATAGTGATTTTCAAGCTTCGGCTTTCAATAGTAATTCTCAGCCTCTATATGTTATTGTAGATGCATCAGGCAAAGTATTAGTCCCGCAGTCAGGTGCCAATAGAAATATTGCTGAATATAAAGCTTTTTTACAAAGTGGTATTGATGCATTCCATGCAAAAAAATAAAGACTCTATGGGGCGTTGATTTTGTTGAATCGCCCGCAGTACGAGCAAAGAATAAACGCAATCGCAACTTATTTGGGTGATCAATTTACAAATAGATAACCCAAATAAGTTGTTTTTTTCATTCAACTGGTTTATATTGCAAATCGAAATAAGATTTATTAAGTTTGAATTATGAGTAATATTAAAAATATAGCAGTATTAACTTCTGGAGGAGATGCTCCAGGAATGAATGCTGCCATTCGCGCGGTAGTTAGAGCAGGTATATATAATGGTTTAAATGTTTTTGGTGTTAAAAGAGGTTATGATGGCCTGGTCAGTGGTGATATGTATGCCATGGACGTTAAATCTGTCGCGAACATTATACAACGCGGTGGCACCATTTTAAAAACAGCAAGAAGTGATGAATTCAGAACTATTGAAGGTCGTCAGAAAGCTTATGAAAATGTAAAAGCGGCTGGTATCGATGCTTTAGTCGTTATTGGTGGCGATGGAACTTTTACAGGTGCATCCAAATTTCTAGAGGAATTTGATATTCCTATCATTGGTCTACCAGGTACAATTGACAATGACCTTGCTGGTACTGACTTTACAATAGGTTACGACACGGCTATAAATACCGTTATACAGGCTGTTGACAAAATTAGAGATACAGCAGAATCTCATGACCGTCTTTTTGTAATTGAAGTGATGGGTAGAGACTCAGGATTGATTGCGCTAAGATCGGGTATCAGCACAGGTGCTGAAGCCGTTTTAATCCCTGAGTTTAATGTGGATTACGACGCCATCATGAAACGCTTAGATAAAACACGCAAAAGCAAATCTTCACGTATCATCATTGTTGCCGAAGGCGATTCGGAAGGTGGCATGGTTGTGTCAGAAAGAATCAAAGCAAACTTTCCTAAATATGATGTTCGTTTATCGATATTAGGTCATATACAACGTGGTGGAAGCCCAACATGTATGGATAGAGTATTGGCCAGCAGATTAGGAGTTGCCGCTGTGGAGGCCCTGCTAGAGGGACGCAAAGGTGAAATGGCAGGTTTAGTTCATGGCGAAGTACAATTTATATCTTTCAACAAAGCAATTAAACACATTGATTCAATCAATCAGGATTTATTAAGAATAGTTGAAATTCTATCTTTATAAAAGCTAACAACATAAAAAAAACCGGGGTTAAAATATTTACCCCGGTTTTTTTTATGTTGTTAGCATGATACGCGCCAAGCTTTATATTGATTTATCAAACCATTTGTCGACGAATCATGTGTCGTAATGATATCTTCTGACTCTAATTCAGGTAAAATTTGACCGGCAAGCTGCTTCCCTAATTCTACTCCCCATTGATCGAAACTAAAGACATTCCAGATAATCCCCTGTACAAATATTTTATGCTCATAGAACGCAACCAAAGTACCCAAAGAACGTGGTGTTACTTTTTTAAGTAAAATAGAGTTACTAGGTCTGTTTCCTTCAAACACTTTAAATGCTTTCAGCTTTTCAATTTCTTCTTCCGATTTACCCGCGGCTCTTAGTTCAGCAACAACAACTTCTTCAGATTTTCCATTCATTAATGCTTCTGTCTGGGCGAAAAAATTCGAAAGTAACATCTGATGATGCTTGCCTATCGGATTTAAGCTAATAGCAGGTGCAATGAAATCACAAGGGATTAATTTAGTTCCTTGATGTATCAATTGATAAAAAGCATGCTGTCCATTTGTACCAGGTTCACCCCAGATAATTGGACCTGTTTGATAATCCACAGCATTACCGTTACGATCCACACACTTACCATTACTCTCCATATCTCCCTGTTGAAAATACGCTGCAAAGCGATGTAAATATTGATCATATGGTAAGATTGCGTGACTTTCTGCTTCAAAAAAATTATTATACCAAATACCTAACAATGCCAAAGTAACCGGAATATTCTCTTCAAATGCAGCTGTTCTAAAATGCTCATCGGCCTCAAATGCGCCCGTTAATAATTCTTTGAAATGATCAAAACCAACAGCCAAACTGATCGATAAACCGATCGCAGACCATAGCGAGTAACGTCCACCAACCCAATCCCAAAATTGGAACATGTTTTTAGTATCGATACCAAATGCGGCAACAGCAGCGGTATTCGTACTCAAGGCTGCAAAATGCTTCGCAACATCAGTCTGTTGTGCCCCACTCTCTAAGAACCAATCCCGAGCAGTATTTGCATTTGCCATCGTTTCCTGTGTTGTAAAAGTTTTTGATGCAATCAGGAACAAGGTTGTCTCTGGATCAAGGTTTTTAATAGCCTCTGCAATATGCGTTCCATCCACGTTAGATACAAAATGCATATTTAAATGTGTGCGATAAGCCTTTAAAGCCTCTGTCACCATTACTGGACCTAGATCAGATCCTCCGATACCTACATTCACCACATCAGTAATTGTTTTTCCAGTATAGCCTTTCCATTCACCTGATAAAATGCGGTTCGTAAATGACTCCATCTGTGCCAAAACAGCATTCACATCTTTCATCACGTCTTGACCGTCAACAAATATTGCTTTACCAGATTGATTACGCAAAGCCGTATGCAATACCTGACGACCTTCCGTTTCATTGATTTTTTCACCCTGAAACATTGCTTCTATAGCTTCGCTTAATTGGCATTCTTTTGCCAACTGACGTAACAAAGCTAACGTCTCATCGTTCACTCTATTTTTTGAATAATCTAAGAGCAAATCATTAAATTCAATACTATATTTCTCAAATCTAAAGTCATCTGCAGCAAATAAATCTTTCAAGCTATGCTCGTTTATGCGAATATAATGATCGGCTAAATAGCGGTAAGCCGCTGTCTCAGTAAAATCTATTTTTGGTAACATATTTTTCTATTTTAATCAAACTTAGATAAATTTGTTTTATTTACAATGTTAATTGTACCATATCTATAAACAAAGTTATCGATTTCTCCTCTTCCAATAAAAACTATACTATTGAGGAAATATAAAAATTTATCGCGATTACCGAAGTTCATATCGCAGCTTTTTGGGCATTTCCTATAGAAAGCCGTATCTTTGTTATTATGACCAAAGAACAAATTCAAGATTTGAGGGATCGTGTAACTTCCCTGAGGAGGCATCTTTGACATCGATGTCAAAAAAGAACTGCTAGAAAAAGACCAAGAAATTACCTTACAGCCTAATTTTTGGGACGACTCAAAAGCTGCAGAAAAAATATTACAGTCTATCAAAGTACAGAAGGTATGGACGGATCACTTTGATTCGGTCGCGGCAGCTGTCGATGATACCGGTGTATTATATGAATTCTATCAAGCCGGCGACGCTACGGAAGCGGAGCTCAATGAACAGTATCATATTGCTTTAGAAGCGGTGGAAGAATTAGAATTCAAGAACATGCTAAGCGCCGAAGAAGATCAGCTAGACGCCATTCTGCAGATTACTGCTGGAGCCGGCGGAACAGAAAGTTGTGACTGGGCGGCCATGTTGATGCGTATGTATATCATGTGGGGTGAGAAAAATGGTTATAAAGTAACTGAACAGGATTCGCAAGAGGGAGAAGTTGCAGGAATAAAAACTGTCACACTCCAAATTTCCGGAGATTTTGCATATGGTTATCTAAAGGGTGAAAATGGTGTCCACCGTTTAGTTCGTATTTCACCCTTTGATTCAAACGGCAAGCGTCATACTTCATTTGCCTCTGTATATGTCTATCCATTAATTGACAACAACATTGAAATCGAGGTCAAAGATTCCGAAATTGAGTGGGATACTTTCCGTGCAGGTGGTGCTGGAGGTCAAAACGTAAATAAAGTAGAAACTGCAGTACGATTACACCATAAGCCAACTGGTATTATCATTAAGAATCAGGAATCTAGATCACAATTACAAAATAAAGAAAATGCCTTTCGACTTTTGAAATCACAACTGTATGAAATCGAAATGCGGAAACGCCAAGAGGCAACCGACGCAATCGAAGGTAATAAAAAGAAAATCGAGTGGGGATCTCAAATAAGAAACTATGTATTACACCCCTATAAATTAATTAAAGATTTAAGAACCAATTACGAAACCTCTAATACACAATCTGTGCTAGATGGTGACTTGGACGAATTCTTAAAAGCCTATTTAATGGAATTTGGAGGTTAAGCAGATTTCAAACGAAAAGAGCAAAGATTTTAAAGTCTTTGCTCTTTTTTATTTTAAAATGAGTTTTTCCACATCATAGACTCCACAGGCTTGGTCGTCTTGGTATTATATTTTGCATTACCCTTTGTATTATACAGAGTTTCCACCTCTCCCTCAACTACGAAATAAATAAGTTGTCCTATCGGCATTCCCGCGTAGATGCGAACAGGCTGTGCACAGGAAATTTCCAATGTCCACGTATTACAAAATCCAACATCACCCTTTCCGGCAGTAGCATGAATATCGATACCTAAACGACCCGTACTCGATTTTCCTTCTAAGAAGGGAACATGTTTATGTGTTTCGGTATATTCTAACGTAACCCCGAGGTATAATGTATTGGGCTCTAAAACAAATCCCTCTTCCGGAATTTCAAAATGATCAATCTCATTATGATGTTTCGCATCCAAAACACGGTTTTTATAGGTCGCCAGATGTTTACCTAAGTGAACATCGTACGAGTTTGTCCCCAAGCATTTACGATCATATGGTTCAATAACGATATTGCCATTTTCTATTTCTTCTAGTATACGTTTATCCGATAAAATCATGATTATTCAATATTTGTATAGGTTAAAGCTGACTCCCAATCGTTTAGAAAAGTGAACAGCAACCATTTTTTTCAAAAATACGGTAATCGTTGATATTTTACAGCATTTCCTAATATTTCTTATGGAAATATTAGGAATTAATTTTTATCATACTTCTTCAGGTCATAGTAAGTTCATATCAAAAAATAAAGCTGAAAAACCGCTTATTTACAGACGAAGCTCCTTTTAAATGAAAACAAATTTAACTAAGTTTGATTATGAGCTTAGTATACCTACGAGAATTGGATCAGCATACCAAATTTGCAATTTGGCGTATTGAAGAAGATGAACAAACATTGTCTAATCAACTGCAATTAGACGCGCTAGAAGAACAGAAACTCATCAGCCTATCCAATGGTAAACGTCGTTTACATTGGCTCGCTACACGCGTCCTTTTACGCACGTTATTAAACACGACTGCTTATATTGATTGTCCTTCTGATGCAAATGGAAAACCATACCTAGCTAATTTTCCTCAAAAAATATCACTCACTCATTCTTTTGATTATGCAGGAGCGATCATCAGTTCGGTGGGCGAGGTAGGTATTGATATGGAGCTTATCAAATCCAAAGTGGAACGCATTGCACATAAATTCTTAAAAGAAGAAGAACTGGACTTTATCACCTCAGGCGAAAACCGTATAGCGCAGCTCTACGCTTGTTGGAGTGCTAAAGAGGCTGTGTATAAATTGCAGGGTAATAGTGGCGTCTCCTTTCTACATAATATGACCATTGCTCCTTTTCAATATCAGGATGAAGGAATTTTGAAATTACATTTAAAAAGTGAATATCACGATTGTCACTTCGATGTTCATTATGAGAAGTTCAATGCGTATTTACTAGCTTATGTGGTCGAATAAGCTTGATTTATTCTCAAATAAAGACCTGGTAAAAAAATAATTTTATTCAAATTCAAAGAGTTACGTAAAAGGGGCCACATTTATTTTGCAAGAGTAAAAAATGCGCTTATCTTTGCATCACATTAATAAACAAATGGCCCGTTCGTCTAGGGGTTAGGACGTTAGATTTTCATTCTAGAAACAGGGGTTCGATTCCCCTACGGGCTACGAAAAGCGACTTCAAAAGAGTCGCTTTTTTTATTGATCAAAATTTGAGATGCAAATAATGCCACACCTCCCTCATGATAAGATTGCGTAAAACATCTTATCTTTATGCAGTTTCTTAAATAATATTTTTTCAAATTAATGAACATAAAATCTTTCCTAACCCTATTTGCGCTCATCATCTGTTATCGAGCAGTTGCTCAAAAACCAGCGATAAGCCACATTGTTACGCATAACCGTGCAACTATTATTTGCGATCCTATTAAAGGAGAAAATCCATACCCTGCATGGGGTCTATTTCCCAAAACAGATGCCTGCATCAGAAAAATAACCATGCACGTTACTCTGGGAAGCCCCGATAGCCTTCATACTGCCCACTGGGATTATTTAGATCATATTATATTGCGTCGCAAAGGCGGTGCAAACGCTCCTGAACTTTCCTATGAACTGGGTAGAATGCTCACGCCATATGGAAGTATTTACAACAAAGGATGGAATTGGAAATGGCAGGTCGATGTCACAGACTTCGCCCCGTTTCTCCGAGATAGTGTGGAAATTGTATATGTGCATTCAGGCTTTGAAGATAAAACAGTCGGTTGGGCGCTTACGATAGATTTTGAAATCTTATCAGGTCCTCCTGTTGTTACACCACTTGGTATAAAACCTTTATGGAATAAGGACTATAAATACGGAGATCCCAACGAGAAGATTGAGGATAATCTTTTACCGGTAAATTATAATTCTACAGCTGGAGCGGCATTAAGTAGAATACGCATACAGCACACCGGTCACGGTATGGACAAACCACGTGGCTGTAGTGAGTTTTGCAGCCGCTGGCGCGAAATTTCTGTGGACGGAAAAATCGTTGATAAACGTGATATGTGGAAAAAATGTGGCGACAACCCGCTCTACCCACAAGGTGGTACCTGGATATTTGACCGCGCGTACTGGTGTCCCGGAGACCTACAACAACCTGATGTGATCGATGTATGGACAAAGCCAGGTAGTCATCAAGTCTCTTTATTAATGGAACCTTATACAGCCACCGACAACATACAGGCTACTGAAAATATAGCGGCATATTTGTTTGAGTACACCGCCCCGAATCAAAAAACAGATGTCGCTGTGGAAGCTATAATGGTCCCCAATGATGAACAACGATTTTCCCGTTTAAATCCGGCTAGCTCAGACCCTCGTATAATGTTTAGAAACTTAGGATCAGACCCTATTCGTTCACTAACTATTGTATATGGAACACAGGGTTTTCCGACTAAAACATTCCATTGGAAAGGAAATCTTCCTTTCAATCAAGTTGCCGAAGTGATACTCCCCGGTGAGATTCAGGAAAAAGATGGCGAAAATCTATTTCTTGTCACGCTTAATCAACCCAACGGAAAGAAAGATGCTTGGTCCGGAGACAATAACATGCAAACGACCTTTACTGCTGCACAGAAATTTCCAGCAACTTTTGTCCTACAATTATTAACGAATAATAAGCCTAAAGACAACAGTATTTTCCTTTTAAATGCTAAACAAGATACGATCTTTCAAAAAACCGCGGCGCAATTAGAACCTGTAACCCTATACACAGATACGATACGCCTCTCGGAAGGTAAACATTCACTACGTCTTGTCGATACTGCAGGCAATGGGTTACAATTCTGGGCACAGCCGGCAAATGGAGATGGTCATCTTCGCATATTTGATCTGAAAGGAAATTTGATCCATGCATTCGAAAGCGATTGTGGGACCGGTGAAATGTTCAGTTTCAATGCTGTGAAGGGGTTAGAATTCAATACCACAACAGGCAGATACGCATTTTCTCTCTATCCACGATCAGTAGTGGACCACACGCAATTGAATGTCGTATCGAATAAAGCAAGCGATATGACCGTTCAGATTACTGTGGATGGCACCGTATGGCAGAAACATGAGTATAAAGCTATTAAAAATGCCACATTCGACTATGATCTTAAACACCTCCCTACAGGAAGAATAATTGTGGAAGCTTTTATGGATGGAATTAGCCAATTTAAAGGCCGCATCAACAAAAGATAATAGTAGGAAAGCACTTACAATCTTCAACTTCTCCATCTAAAAAAAGCGACCAAACCGTCGCTTTTTTTAGATGGTATATACTTTCATAACATTTTGTATTACTCTTTGCTAAGTCAAATATTCGTTCACAACTTTAAATATGCAATTAACTCTCTTGCAGCTGCCCCTCCAGCACGATTAGCTCCAATTGTAGAAGCTGACGGACCGTAGCCTGTTAAGTGAATGCGTGGATCCTTTGTAACCTGCGTGGCCAGTCTTCCTGATAGCTCGATACCACCCTTATCGTTGATCAGACTTAGTGGAGCAAGGTGATCCAGAGTATGCTTAAAACCTGTATTCCAAAAAATAACAGCAGCATCTAAAGTCGTCCCATCTTCCCATCTTACACCTGTTTCGGTAATCTCTTTAAACATTGGCTTACGATCAAGAACACCATCACGTAACATTTTTTCAATAGCTGGTGTAAGAGGCAAGCCTGTGACCGATACAACCGAGTTTGGAGCCAAACCTTCACGTACTCTTTTTTCTACGAGAGCAACAGCCTCCCTTCCCGCATCGGGAGTGAATTCATCTTTTCTAAAATTTACAGGTTTACGGGTTACCCATGTGGTCTGGGTAACCTGAGAAATTTCACCCAGTAGTTGAATGGCTGAAATTCCGCCACCTACAACGATAACATGCTTTCCAACAAACTCATGCGCATTTATATATTCTCCAGTGTGCAACTGTCTTCCTTTAAACTTTTCCCAACCTGGATACTTGGGACAATTGGGAGTTTTCCAGGTTCCGGTTGCATTTATCAATCCGCGAGCACTAAATTGAATACCATTCGTATGTATCATAAATCGTCCATTACGCGCTGTTACTTCACTCACCCGAACAGGACGAATAATCGGAAGTTCAAACTTTTTTTCATATAGTTCGTAATATTTCGGAATAGCGGTATTCGCTTGCAGTGTAGTATCCGTGGTATCCACGGCATCCGAAAATCCCATTCCCGGCAAATCATTAATCCCATTGACATTATCAAGCGTTAATGAATCCCAACGATGTTGCCAAGCTCCACCTGCAGCAAACTCATCATCCAATACGACAAACCCCTTCCCTGGCTCGATTCCCAACTTTTTGAGATAATAGGCCGCAGATAAACCCGCCTGCCCTGCACCAATAACAATAATATCGACCTTGTAGAAAAGATCAGGACGCATATTTTTAAGTGTTTTATGAGCTTCCATTTTAATTATTTTTGATTTAATTTGGTCACTTTAGCCATTTTAGGGCTCATCACAGTTTATCATCTCTAAATATACAGCATGTAAAATAGGATATTTAATTTTTTGGGACAAATTTCATCACTAGTATCATACCATAAAACCATGTTACCATTCCTAGAAAAGAAACTATAAGTATATATTAAGAACGCATTTAATTTCATGTAACCTTCATTTCGCGCTGTGGCGGAACGAATCTCCCGAGTGCCTGGTTCATTCCCCTGAGAGGCGAAATCGTTTCGACCTACGGCTGATTCATTTCCCCGCGTAGCAAAATCATTTCGACAACCAGCTGTGTCATTTTCCCGCGTAGCAGAATCGTTTCGACAACCGGCTGTGTCAGTTCCCCACATGGCAGAATCGCTTCGACCTCTGTCTGCATCAGTTCCCCAGGAGGCGAAATCGTCTCGACCTACGTCTGTGTCATTTCCCCACGTAGCAGCATCATTTCGTCCTATGCCGAAAGCTTGCCGCCATAGTGCGAAGACACGCTCCCGTTGCGCAATAACGTTTAGATCAACATCGATCTCGACCACCTTCAAGACGCTATCGGCCATCTCTACCTTGGCGCCAACTTGCGATCCTTGCATCTTTTAAATTACCTTGGCTTCTATTTGTTGAGATACGACAGCATGTTCATCATGGTCATACCTGTCAATACAAGATACCGCCACGCTATATGCCTATAAAACAAACTTCCACAGAGGAGAAGAAAAATACTCCTCCAGCAATGATCATTCAGTTATCCATCAAACAAAGACTGATCATCCAAGCAAACGTTTTATGAACTACAGGCAAGGCAATGATTAGTCTGGTAACAGACGGGATGGATAGAATGATGTGAGACGATGATCAATAAATATAATAGCTTAAAACGCGATATGAAGAAGCAAATAATAACTAGAAGTTTGGCTTTCTCTTGGTTAAAAAGGCATCAACACCTTCTTTAAAATCACGCGTTACAAAAAGTTCAGCAAAATGATTAATCTCCACCTGAAAGCCATCCCTTGTTTGTTCGTTTAATGCATTAACCGCATCTATTGCTGCTGTTACCGCCGTTCCTGATCTTGAAAATATACGTTCCAAAACCTCTTCCACTCGGTTCATTAAATGATCGGCATCCAGTACTTCATTAATAAGCCCGATTCTCAGCCCTTCTTCAGCACTGATCATATCGGCTGTCAGGATCATCTGTAATGCACGTCCACGTCCTACCAATTGCGTCAATCTTTGTGTGCCGCCATAACCTGGAAGAAGACCTAAAGAAACTTCTGGAAGACCCAATTTTGCGTTTGCTGAAGCAAAGCGCATATGACAGGCAAGCGCTAATTCTAAACCACCGCCTAGCGCAAATCCATTTATTGCGGCGATGACAGGTTTCGGTGATTGTTCGATCAATTCCGTAAAAATATAATGCCCCTTTTGTGATAGAAGTTTCGCTTCGGCCTCACTTAAATCTATAAATTCTTTAATATCAGCTCCTGCTACAAATGCTTTTTCACCTGCGCCGGTAATAATAATTCCTTTGACATCATGATCCTTCTTTGCTTCGACAAGCGTTGCTTCTAGCTCTCTCAATGTTTGTTGGTTCAAAGCATTCAACGCTGATGCTCTGTTGATTGTAATATAAGCAATATGCTTATCCACTTGATATAAGAGATGTTGATATTCCATAATTTCTAAAAATTTAAATGAAGTGATACACCATAGGTATCACGGGATACATTTGGATAATTTAAATACGTTAATCTTCTTTTATATTCAACTCGAAAAATTTTAAAAATATTGTCAATGCCTACTATTCCTTCCATGTAAGGTTGATTGCCCATAACCCGCGTTTTAACAAGACCATCGTCATCACGGTCAAACTGAAGCTGATTTTCATTAAATTCCGGATTATTTCGATCACTGATTTGTCCATAGTAAAACTTGAAACCTGTTACTTCGCGCCACTTTAAACGTTGCAATAAAGGTATCCTGTTGAATATGTAGCCATCCCAATGGTGATAATAAGCAAGCTTTACAAAACGATCTGCAACAAATTCCATATTTGATATCAAATCAAAATTTTGCAAAGGACCCGATTTATCCGTTTGAATATCTGGCATCTCTAATAGTGGATAATAGACCGTGCCCCATATCTTACCAGCACTAAATTCGATATCAGCTGTTCCTGCAGGAGACATAAATATCTTTTTAAAGATCTTAAACCTCAAAGCATCATAACGTTGATTTGCATTCCAGAAACCATCTAGTCCTTTGTTATATTGCAAAGTCAGAATCGGAAATTTATTCCGGATCTGCGTTCGCTCTAAATTTCTATAATAAAACTGTTCTCCAGGTGCCCAACGTAACTTGATCTGTATATCATTTGTGTTGATCGCTGCAATCGTATCTGGCGAAGCATTTCCTGTCACAAAAGACAAGGTCCCAGCGGCCTGTCTTTCATGTCTTGTCAACATGGTACTCACACTAAAATGATTTCCAAATTCAATTAAATGCTCAAGACGGTAGATATCATTCCATAACCATTTGGTCGGTTTATTCTTTCGAAAGGACTGAAAAAAACCATCGCCTTTCAGATAACTTAAACCTCGACCAGGTTCCATAACATCATGTTGAATCGTTGCAGATAGATAATGGGCAGGAAACTGTACGATAGATTTTCCATTTAAAGACTGCGCTACATTGAGGTAATATTTAAATTCCTGATCTCGTGTACCATAGGCAACATAACCCTCAAAAAAGAATTTATTCGAAAGCAATTCCGTTGTTCTACCCCCTAATCGAATTCTACTTCCTTCTATTTCATTAAAACTGTAGGTATATTCTAAAGGACCAAACTCAAATTTTCCAACATTATAATAACTTCTTACTAAAAAATATCCAATTGAGATTAATCGATTAATCGATTTCATTTCTGAAAGAGAATCAATATTGACGTAAGTCTTAGCTTCAGTTTCTGTAAGCGGCACTACTCTCACCCGATCCCATTGTACAGAATCTTTTTGTTCCAGATAGCGCTTCTCAATCGGAATGCCTTTAAATAGCTCATCATTTATCGCTTCATCTTTATATTTTGAGAAATAAGTCTCCTTTTTCCCGTACAGGGCATTCCCCTTATCTGTACCGAATAAGATCTGTAGGTTAGCGCGTTTTGGCAACATTTGTCCTGCAGGATGCTTTTCAAACTCAAGACCTATATTAATTCCATTGACCCAATTAATATTGGCCTCTTCACCAAGTTCCATTTCTGCGTAATAAACGGCATAACGTTCATCATCGGAAACCCATATTGATCCCTTAAACAACACGTCCATCTTTGATTTTGCTTCAAAATGTAATTCGATATAGCGTACACCATCTTTAACTAACGTATCCCTAATTGTATACTTATAATAAGAAGGAGCATTACCGGCTATCGGACTTAAAAAGGCTTTACTTATCAGCTGGATATTATTCTCGTAGAGATCAATATTTCGAAATTGATCTTGAAAATAGCTTTGGATATTGGCATTATTGATATAACGCTTGTTTAATTCTGTAACCTTATGTCCAGTAATAATTTTTTTCTTACGCGAAGGTTTAAATGTAGAATAGACTTCCGAGACACTTTCTTCTAAGAAAAAAGGTAAAATAGAACTACCAGGTATACTAACTGTATCTTTATTTTCAAACAAAAATCTTAATTTACCGGGCAATCTTCCTGGCTTTACTTTAAAATCTACCGTACCAAATTGTGATTTTTCATATTCCTCATATTGAATATGATTTAATCTAGAGATATGATTTTCATCCTTATGAGAAATGACATTTTCAATTAGTGCTAAGGCAGGATCTTTATACTTACGACCTTTGGCATTGACAACCACCTCTCCAATTTTATTGTCTTTGCCAAAAAGTAATACATTTAATACCGAATCTTGAACCGCATTAAGATCAATTAATTTAATCTCATAACCGACCGCCCGAAAGGCAATCTGGTCATATTCATTCCGGAGGACAATATTGAAATTACCAAGTGTATCTGCCGAAGTGCCTCCACTATGACCACTCCAGGAGATACTAGCTAAAGGAATTCCTTTTCCAGTTTTACCGTCAATGACACGACCTTTAACATTTCGCTGTGCAAATCCTAGGCTTGTTAAAATACCCAGCACAACAGCAATAATAAAAAGTCTTTTTATTGTAGTTATAATCGGTATTAAAAACTTCATGAATATCAGCAATTACTTATTCCTACTGACAATATACAATTTGTCTTTAAATTATAAGGCATGAAATCAAAATAAAAAATGCATAGCTTTTACAAACTATGCATTAAGTATATTAATTAACCTCCCTTTAAATTAACTCTATAAAGCAATTCGGATAGACTCCGATTAAAATCGTTAAAAAAGTAGTCACAAGAAATAGAATAATGTAATTGGAATTTATTGGAATACTTTTTCCCTCTGCAGTCCTGAAATACATCGATACAACCACTTTTAAATAATAATACACCGCGATCGCTGCATTTAAAACCGCAATGAGCAAAAGCAAAATATGGTACTGTGCCATTACTGAACTGAACATCATAAACTTACCAATAAAACCTGCTGTTAACGGAATACCGGCTAAAGACAGCATGGCAATAGTGAGGATTGCTGCTAAATAAGGATTCTTTTTCGCCAATCCATTGAATGATTCGAAATGATCAGAGCCAACAGCCCGTTTTACTAAAATCAAAGCTGCAAAGGCAGTAACAGTAGCCAAAGAATAAGAAGCTCCATAAACAAAAATTGAATTCGCAGAGCTAGCTCCAATACCAATCACAGCAAAAAGCATATAACCTGCATGTGAAATACTTGAGTAAGCTAACATTCTCTTAAATGAGGATTGCATTAAAGCTGAAAGATTACCAATAAATAATGTAAGCACGACAATTCCTAAAAATATAGGTGTCCAAAAATCTTGCAGTGGCAAAAGCGAAAAGGTAAATAATCTTAATAGGCCCGCGAAGGATGCTACTTTAACCACTGTGCTCATAAAGCACGTAATTAAGATCGGTGCCCCATCATATACGTCTGCCGTCCAGAAATGAAAGGGAGCGGCACCAACTTTAAAAGTCAGACCAATAATCATCAACAACACTCCTCCGTAAAATAAAGGTGATATCGCACCCGGATGCATCGTTACATAGTCTCTAATCATCATCAGATCAAAAGATCCGCATGCGCCATACAAGAGGGTTATTCCAAATAGTAAAAACCCCGTAGAGAAAGCCCCCATGATAAAATATTTGATCGCGGCTTCATTGGAAGCTGGATCTTTCTTACGTATTCCGACCAAGATGTAAAGCGCAACAGACATAATCTCTATTCCTAGAAATAATAAGGCTAAATTGTGATAACTACTAACAAGAACAGCCCCAAGTAATGAGAACAACAATAAAGTATAATATTCAGCCACATGATCGCTTGAAGACGTAAAATATCCTTTAGAAAGTATGAAAATCAATATTGTCACGAAAGTACATAATATTGAAAAAGCAATAGCATAGTGATCAAATAAGATCATCCCATTGTATAATGGAGACGCATCTATTTTCCAATCTTTAATTAATAGTCCACTAACAACAAGCAAGCCCACTAAACCTACTGGTAATAATGATTTATTTGCTTTAAATAATCCTAAGTAAAGTACCAATAATGCTAATATTGATAATGTAATAATCGCCCCCATAATCGAATCTATTATTCGTAAAGTTTAAGTCTAAAATTATCTCCCCAGGAACGTAGCCAAAACGGATACAGACGCTGAAGAAATATGCAATAAGCTGTTTGGAAAAATTCCTAAATAAATAATCACTGCTGAAATGATAATCAAAGTATACAATTCGACACCCGAAATATCAACAAAATGCGCTGTTCGTTCGGAGGTCGTGCCAAGCATTGTTCTTTGATACAAACGAAGCATGTAAACAGCACCAAGAATAAGTGTTAAGCCACCAAAAACAGCGAACCAAACGCCATATTCATAAATCCCTTTCAAAAGCAAAAACTCTCCAATAAAACCATTTGTCAGTGGTAAACCAATCGCGCCCATGATAATAATTAAAAATACGATCGCTAAGCGAGGCGCTTTCTTGGCAATGCCGCCTAAGTCTCGCAAATCTCTTGATCCGGTACGATCCTGAATAATATCAAGCACAAAAAATAATCCGACGACAGAAACTCCATGGTTGATCATTTGGATCATGGCACCACTCATTCCGGTCACATTCCAAGTAAATACCCCAGCACTAATTAATCCAACGTGAGCAATAGAAGAATAAGCAATAAGTCGTTTCGAATCTTGCTGTTGTATCGCAATAATAGATGCGTACACAACTGCAAAAACACATAAAATCATTGCCAGCTGACCATAAATAGCAACCGCTTCAGGTACAACAGGTAAAAGCCAGCGCATCAGACCATAAATACCCATTTTTAACATAATTCCGGCCAAGAGCATCGTTCCTGCCGCAGGAGCATGAGTATAAGTTCCCGGCTGCCATGTATGGAAAGGAAAAATTGGAATTTTTATTGCAAAAGCAATAAAGAAGGCCCAAAATATCCACCTTTGCGTAGAGGCATCTAAATCTAAGGAAACAAATGAATGCCATTCAAAGTCATTGGTCGCGACTTGCTGATGTAGATATAAAATTGCTACCAGCATCAATAAACTGCCAAAGAATGTATAGATAAAAAATTTCAAATTGACCCGGATACGGTCCCCGTCTCCCCAAAGAGCACAAATAAAATAGATCGGAATCAAGGCAACCTCCCAGCCCACATAAAATGTGAAAGCATCCATAGCTGAAAAAACCAACATCAAACCACTTTGCATGAAAAACATTAAAGCATAGAAATTGCCTTTAAAGACTTTCTTAAAAGTGGTCAGAACAATGAGTGGGACTAAAAAATTAGTCAGTGCTAGCAAAGGCAAGCTAATACCATCAACCCCAATATGGAAGTTAACACCAAAAGCAGTTATCCAAGGATAAGACTGTTCATAATTAAAGTCGCCTTCAGGATTGAATTGACAGATAAAAGGAATAGTCAGACCCAGCGTAATCAAAGACAATACCAGTGCTCCTCTTTTCGCTAATGTATGTTCACATACAAAGGACAAAAAAATAGCACCGATAATAGGAGTTAGAATAAGTAAAAATAGGTTATCCATTGATGATCAAATAGCTATTACAATGTTAAAAACTCAATAAACCGTATAAAAAGATGGCTATCGCTCCAACGACCATCAGTAAAAGATAGAAACCCACATTTCCACTTTGTAAAAGGCGAACTCCTTTTCCAGTCATAAAGGACGATTTACCAATTCCATTGACTAAACCGTCTATTCCTAAGCCATCAACTATTCTTGCTAGAAATACGGAAAGCCAATTAATCGGTTTTATAATTAATAATTCATAAATCTCATCCACATAAAACTTATGGTAAGAAAGTTTTGCAAGGCCTGTTCTGCTCACCTGATCATGTTCAGGAACCGATCCTTGTTTCACATATTTGTTATAGGCAACAAATGCCATAACCAAAACCCCTACTACAGAAACTCCCATTAACATATATTCAGTACTGTGGGTTATTGTATGCATGTGTTGCAAACTTGCTCCATCAGCAAAGACAGGAGACAGAAATGTTGCGAGCCAAGCCTGACCTCCCAATGCCTCAGGAAGATTAAGCATACCACCAAAGATAGACAGCACAGCCAACACGATTAATGGTAAAGTCATGGATTTAGGCGATTCATGAAGATGATGTTTCTGCTCCTCCGTACCCCTAAAAGAACCAAAGAAAGTTAAATAAATCAACCTAAACATGTAGAAGGAAGTCATCAATGCCCCAATAAACCCCAATACCCAATAAACTGGATTAGCAGCAAAAGCATGTGCTAAAATCTCATCTTTAGAGAAAAAACCAGCAAATGGAGGTATACCTGAAATAGCAATGGTACCGATCAGCATGGTCATATACGTGATGGGTAAAGCCTTTTTAAGACCGCCCATTTTTCGCATGTCTTGCTCATCACTCATACCATGTATCACAGAACCTGCACCCAAGAAGAGTAAAGCCTTAAAAAAGGCATGTGTTAAAACATGAAAGAAAGCACCTGTAAATGCACCAACTCCTAATCCCAAGAACATATAACCCAATTGTGAAACTGTAGAATAGGCTAACACCTTTTTAATATCGTTCTGTGTCAGCGCAGTTGCTGCAGCAAATAGAGCGGTACAAACGCCGATTATCGCAATGATCTGAAGCGTTAAAGGAGATAATACAAATAAGATATTTGAACGGGCAATCATGTAAATCCCTGCGGTGACCATCGTTGCTGCGTGTATTAAAGCAGAAACGGGAGTTGGACCAGCCATCGCATCGGGCAACCAGGTAAATAAAGGAATCTGAGCCGATTTACCAGTTGCTGCTACAAAGAGTAATAGCGTAATGGTTAAAATCGTCACATCTCCTACAGGAAAGCTTTTTGCTGACTGAAACACGCTGGAAAATTCCAAGGATCCAAAAGTATTTAAGATAAAAAAGATCGCAATTAGGAAACCTAAATCTCCGATACGATTCATCACAAAAGCTTTCTTAGCCGCTGCACCATAATCACTGTTTTTATACCAAAACCCGATCAGTAAATAAGAACAAAGTCCAACACCTTCCCAACCAATAAACATGACCAAATAATTGGATCCCATGACTAAGATCAACATGAAAAAGATAAAGAGATTTAAATAAGCAAAATACTTTGCAAATCCTCCATCATGTTGCATATAACCTATTGAATAGATATGTATCAAAAAGCCAATTCCTGTTACTACTAATAACATAATCGCACTTAAAGGATCCACTAAAAAGGAAAGTGAGACTTCCAAATTCCCGATTTTAATCCAATCAAATATATGTTGGCTAATCCTACCTGTTTCACCAAGTGCACGCGCCTCATAAATGGATACAAAAAGAGTACAGCTCAATAAAAACGAAATAAATACGGTACCGCTACCGATAAATCCAACTAAACTTTTTGAAAGCACCTGTCGTCCTATTCCATTGATGACAAAACCAATCAACGGCAATAAAGGAATTAACCAAATTAAATCATGCATAGCTAATATCTTTCTTTTTTTAATGCTTTAAATTACCAACGAAGTTTATGTAGTGATTCAATGTCTATCGACTTCGTATTGCGATACACCATAATAATAATAGCTAGACCCACCGCCACTTCGGCTGCTGCCAGAGCCATAATAAAAAATACAAAAACCTGTCCCGAAGCATCACCATGATGAACAGAGAATGCTGCTAATAAGAGATTTACTGCATTTAACATCAATTCAATTGACATCATCATAATGATAACATTACGACGTATCAATACTCCGATCACGCCAATGGCGAAAATCAATCCACAAAAAATCAGATAATGATTTATAGGAACACCTTGTAATTGTTGAACTGCTGTTTCCATTATATTTTTTTTGGTTCTTTTTTCCCCAATAATACTGCTCCAATAATAGCCGTTAACAAAAGAATTGAAGACAATTCAAACGGGAGCAAAAACTCTTTAAATAATACTTTTCCCAAATTTTTCACCAGCCCAATATCAGGATCTTTAGCGACCAATGGATTGGAGATGTCAAAAACTCGTAATGCACCAAAAAGAACAACAACAAGACAACAACCAGCAATAACACCCATCATTTTTACAAGATTTGATTTCATGGGTTCCGTATCCTTATTCAGATTCAGTAACATCAACACAAATAGAAAAAGAACCATAATAGCCCCCATATAGACGATAAAATTAACCGCAGCAAGGAATTGTGCATTAAGTAAAATATAATGAATGGTAAACGTGAAAAACGTAATCACAAGATATAAAACACTATGCACAGGATTTTTCGTGAAGATGGTCATCAGCGCGAAAAAAATCGATAAGAAAGCAACTAAATAAAAAACAGTCATAGGTTTGTGGTTAACTATTCAATTTTGTAATATCAAATTTTGGCTCTACCAATTTATCCTTACCATAAATAAAATCTTTACGAAGATAATCGGCAGTAACATGTGGACCATCCAAATAAATGGCTTCTTTAGGACACGCCTCTTCACATAGACCACAAAAAATACAGCGCAACATATTAATCTCATACACGGCGGCATATTTTTCTTCACGGTACAAATCCTTTTCTTCGTTAGTTCTCTCGGCAGCAGTCATAGTAATGGCCTCCGCAGGACAAGATAGTGCACATAAACCACATGCTGTACATCTTTCACGTCCCTCTTCATCTCGCTTTAAAGAATGTTGCCCTCGAAAGTTCTTAGAATAAGGACGCTGTTCCTCTGGATATTTAACAGTTGGTATTTTCTTAAAAAAATGCTTTAGAGTAATGGACAAACCTTTTATAATAGCTGGAAAATAGATCCGCTCCATAAAATTCATTGGTTGTTGTGCCAAAACTTTTTTTCTATTACTTAATGGTTGCATAACGGTTCCTTTCTATGAAAAATATGTATCCTTAATCAATGTAATTATTCCCGTCAACACAATATTTGCAATTGCTAAAGGAATCAGCATTTTCCACCCTAAATTCATCAGTTGATCGTATCGGAATCGTGGCAAAGTCCAACGCACCCACATAAAGAAGAAGATAAATGCAAATATTTTGACGAAAAATGCGAGAACGCCTATAATCGTTATCCAATTTTCAGACAGTCCTAAGTCGTGCATGAAAGGGAAGTTATATCCTCCGAAATATAATGAGGCCATCAATGCTGAAGACACAAACATATTGATATATTCTGAAAACATGTACAGTCCCAGTTTCATGGAAGAATATTCGGTATGATAACCTCCGACCAATTCGGTCTCACATTCTGGCAAATCAAAAGGAACCCGGTTACACTCAGCAAAAGCACAAACCATAAAAATGATAAATCCTAAAGGTTGTGCCCAAATGTTCCAATTCAAAAAACCTGATTGCTGGGCAACAATATCTCTTAAAGATAGCGATTGCGTCACCATCAAAAGTGCTATAATCGAAAGCCCCATAGCAATCTCATAACTGATACTTTGTGAAGCCGCTCTAACAGCTCCCATAAGCGAAAACTTATTATTGGAAGCCCAGCCACCTAACATAATACCATACACGCCAAGTGCAATAACACCAAACATATAAAGAATGCCCACATTGACATCGGCAACCTGCAGTGAAATAACGCGATCACCGATCGTTAACGATTGCCCCCAAGGTATCACAGCAGAACTAATGCAGGCAGTAATAATAGCGATCGTGGGTCCAAGAATAAACAAGGCTTTGTGCGCTCCGGCGGGAATTATTTCCTCTTTAAAGAAAAACTTACCACCATCACATAAAGGTTGTAATAAACCAAATATTCCCGCTCGATCAGGACCATAACGATCCTGCATAAAGCCGGCGATCTTACGTTCTGCCAATGTTGAGTACATCGCAATCACAAGCGTGATCACAAAAACTAAAGTAACAAGGACGAATTTTTCTATGACAAATGACAACTCCATATTATTTCAATTTTTCTGTTCTAGCCAACTGTTCTAAATTTTGTTCCTGCAGTACAGGATCTATTTTGATAACAGCTGGTGGATTAAAGCGTGTATAATGATTAGATGCAATCACGGACTGGTCACTAATTGGGGTAGGTTCCTCTAACTTCCAGTCGATGGTTTCTTTTTTATCATACCGACAGGTATTACAAATAAATTCTTCTACCTCTCCAAACTCATCTTTGCGTGCAGTGACACGTATCACGTCAGGTCCTTTATACCATAAAGTCACCTTGCCCGAACAAGTTGGGCAATCGCGATGAGCATCTACCGGTTTTGTAAACCAAACCCTATTTTTAAAGCGGAATGTTTTATCTGTTAAAGCCCCCACAGGACAAACGTCAATTACATTTCCTGAAAAATCATTCTCTACAACATTTTGAATATAAGTTGAGATTTCGGAATGATCTCCGCGGCCAATGATACCGTGCACGCGTTTATCAGTAATCTGATCTGCAACAAACACACATCGATAGCACAAAATGCATCGATTCATATGCAGTTGAATTTTATCTCCTATATCAATACGTTCAAATGTTCTTCGATCAAACTCATATCGCGTCTGCGCAGAGCCGTGCTCAAAACCTAAATCTTGCAATTTACATTCTCCAGCCTGATCACAAACAGGACAATCTAGAGGATGATTAATCAGTAACATCTCCACAATCGCTTTTCTTGCTTCCACAACATCTGGAGAAGTGATGTTCTCTACTTCCATTCCATCCATCACAGTCGTACGGCAGGATGCGACCAACTTAGGCATGGGACGTGGATCTTTTTCAGATCCCTTCGAAACTTTAACTAAGCAGGTACGGCATTTACCACCTGTACCTTCCAACTTAGAATAATAGCACATAGCTGGAGGAACGATATCGCCACCAATTTCACGTGCTGCATTCAAAATTGTTGTTCCTGGCGCTACTTCTACAGGAATACCATCTATAATAACTTTCAATTTTACCTCTTCTGCCATCTTCGTATCGCGTTTATCACAATCTAATTAAGAAACAATCGGTACTAAAGGATCTGCATAATGCGCCAATCCAAAATTACGAGTCAATGCATCCTCCGGATGATTGATATGCCATTCAAACTCATCTCTAAAATGCCTTATGGCCGCAGCCACTGGCCATGCCGCAGCATCACCTAACGGACAGATCGTATTTCCTTCAATACGTCTCTGAATATCCCAAAGCAATTCAATATCAGATAAATTGCCATGTCCCATCTCGATCTTGTGCAACACTTTCTCCATCCATCCTGTTCCTTCTCTACAAGGAGAGCACTGCCCACAACTCTCGTGATGATAAAAACGGCTAAAATTCCACGTATTGCGCACAATACACTGATCCTCATCGAAAGCAATAAAACCGCCTGATCCCATGGAACTTCCTGTTTGGAAACCTCCATCAGCCAATGATTCGTAAGTCATTAAGCGGTTATTGCCATTTGCTGTTTTTAAAATTAAATTCGTTGGTAAAATAGGAACTGATGAGCCGCCGGGGACTACCGCCTTTAACCTTTTCCCATTTGCGATGCCACCACAATACTCATCTGAATAAATAAATTCTTCTACAGATAAGCCTAAATCAATCTCATATACACCTGGCTTTACTAAATTTCCACTGGCCGAAATTAATTTTGTTCCTGTACTCCGCTCTATACCTATCTTCGCATATTCTTCTCCACCATCATTAATAATCGGAACAGTAGCGGCAATCGATTCAACATTATTCACTACTGTAGGACAGCCATATAATCCTGCTATCGCGGGAAAAGGAGGCTTTATCCTCGGATTTCCTCTTTTACCTTCTAAAGACTCCAATAAGGCAGTCTCTTCACCACAGATATAAGCTCCAGCTCCCGGCTGTACATAAATCTCTAAATCATAACCTGACCCCAAAATATTCTTACCCAAAAACCCTGCAGCTTTCGCCTCCTCAATGGCACGTTCAAGAATACGGATCTGAGGCATCATTTCACCTCGAACATAGATATAAGAAGTCTTAGCTCCTAAAGCATAGCTAGAGACAATCATTCCCTCCAACAAAGCGTGAGGAATATGTGTCATCAAATAACGGTCCTTGAAAGTACCTGGCTCAGATTCATCTCCATTACACACTAAATAACGAGGAACACCTTCCGGTTTTGCTAAGAAACTCCACTTCATCCCAGTAGGAAAACCAGCTCCACCTCTTCCACGAAGGCCTGATTTCTTAACTTCTTCAACAACATCATCAGGGGACATCGTTTTGAGTGCTTTTTCAACCGCCCGATATCCGCCATGTTGACGATAAACATCAAAAGTTTGAATCCCTGGAACATCAATATGTGTTAACAAAAGTTTACGCGCCATATTATTTAGTTTTTGAGCTTAAATCATCTATTAATTGATCAACACGATCTTCGGTTAAGTTTTCGTAGAAAGTGTATTCAGGTCCAATCTGTAAGACAGGCCCATAGCCACAGGCTGCTAAACACTCTACTCCTCTCCATGAAAACAATCCATCGGCCGTCACTTCTCCTTCTTTAACACCCAATTTATGTTCAAGATGGCTCATAATACGTTCCGCTCCGACCAGGCAACAGGGACCAGTTCTGCATATTTCCAAAACATACTTCCCTTGTGGTTGCAATAAATACATCGTATAAAAAGAAGCAACTTCATAAACTTCGATAGGCTCTATACTTAAATAATGAGCGACCTTATCCATAGCATCAGGACTTAACCACCCAAACTCCGCTTGTACTAAATGCAGTATAGGAAGCAATGCCGATTTTTGTCTCCCTTCCGGAAAACGTCCCACTACTTCAGCAAATTGATTTAGCAATGTTGACGAAAACTCAACATATTCATTATTTTTTATACTAAGCATCTAATTCTCCTGCAATAACGTTAAGACTACTCATATTAAGAATCGCATCCGAAAGCAACATTCCTGCACTCATCGGAGCAAACATTTGGTAATTGACAAAGGATGGTCTTCTGAAATGTAAACGATAAGGGGTACGACCACCATCGTGTACCAGATAAAATCCCAATTCTCCATTGGCACCTTCGACAGCATGGTAAACTTCAGCCTTAGGGGTATCAACTTCTCCCATCACAATTTTAAAATGATAGATTAATGCTTCCATATTGGTGTACACCTGCTCTTTTGGAGGTAAATAAAACTCCGGTACATCAGCATGAAAAACTCCCTTAGGTTCTTTCTCTATTTTAGCTAAAGCCTGTTCAATAATGCGTAAAGATTGCCACATTTCTTCATTACGCACCATGTAGCGATCATATACATCTCCTTTTGTACCTACAGGGATATCAAAATCGAATTCATCATAGGAACAATAGGGATTTTGAACCCGAATATCATAATCCACACCTGTAGCACGTAAAATAGGGCCAGACCAGCTATAATCTAAAGCTTCTTGCGGCGTAACGGCCGCAATTCCAGATGTTCGCTCTATAAAAATTCGGTTTCGGTCAAATAGCTCCATAAATTCTGTCAGAACCGGAGGAAATCTTTTTAAAAACTCTTCAATCTTTGCAAATGCAATGGCATTAAAGTCTCTTTCAAAACCACCGATACGACCAATGTTAGTCGTTAAACGGGCTCCACATATTTCTTCAAAAATTTCATATATAAACTCCCGCTCCTGCATAACATACAAAAAGCCTGAAAATGCCCCGGTATCAACACCGAGAATACCGTTACAGATAATATGGTCAGCAATACGAGCCAATTCCATTACGATAACCCGCATATACTGGACACGCTTTGGAATCTCAATTTTTAATAACTTCTCAACGGTCATATGCCAGCCCATATTATTAATGGGGGCAGAACAATAATTCAATCTATCGGTGAGAGGCGTAATCTGATAAAATGGTCGATGTTCAGCAATTTTTTCAAATGCCCGATGGATATAACCGATTGTTGAAACACCGCTAACAATACGTTCACCATCAATTTGAACTACATTTTGAAATACACCATGAGTCGCAGGATGTGTAGGACCAATATTTAAGGTTATTAACTCATCCTGGGGATCATTATCATCGTAAACAGGTTTATTTGGGGATATCTTGGTAATATAATCGTTCATAACTGGTTTCCTTTCTAACGTTAACGTCCAAAATAGAGATCTTTCTTGTCTACACGGTTGGGGTCTTCTAAAGGGTATTCCTTCCGCATAGGATAAACCTCCATCTCATCTACATTTAATATCCTCCTTAAATCTGGATGTCCTAAAAACTGTATACCATAAAAATCATACGTTTCTCGCTCCATCCAATTTGCACCTTTCCAAATGGTAGTTGCCGTAGGAATTTCCGGATTTTGTCCGTCTATTGCCACTTTAATCCGAATCCGAATATTATGCACGAGGCTATTGAGATGATATACCACTTCAAATGACTGTTTCTGCTGTGGATAATGAACTGCCGTAATATCTGTCAAGTGAATAAACTGCAATTCCGCATCATGTTTCAAAAAAGTCAACACAGCATGAATAGCATCAATATGTACATTCACCGTTAATAGATCATAGTCATCAACCAATTGTGACACATCAGCACCGAATGTAGAACCCAACTTCTCCCACAAATAGGTATTATCTAGCTTATTCATAAGTTTCAATTCCGTATTTTTCTAATAAAGCGCGGTATTCAGGTGTATTTCTCCTATTCAATGATTCGTTTTTAACAATATCCTGCAAGCGTAAAACGCCGTCTAATATTGCTTCTGGCCTCGGCGGACAACCGGGCACATATACATCAACAGGAATAATTTCATCGATTCCCTGTAAGACAGAATACGTATCAAAAATCCCTCCGCTTGAGGCGCATGCACCAACCGCAATCACCCAACGAGGTTCAGCCATTTGCATATATACCTGTTTTAAAACAGGAGCCATCTTTTTAGCAATGGTCCCCATCACCAATAACATATCAGCTTGGCGAGGAGAAAAACTTGGTCTTTCTGCGCCAAAACGAGCAAGATCATATGTTGAACCCATTGTAGCCATAAATTCGATCCCACAACAAGAAGTAGCAAAAGGCAAAGGCCATAAAGAATTTGAACGCGCCAAACCAATCGCTTTATCTAAACTCGTGGCAAAAAAACCAGCGCCCTCAACTCCCGGAGGTGCTTTGGCCAACTTAATATCGCTCATGGAAATATAATTTAAAGTGGTTTACAGTTGTGTGCTATCGCACATATCAAAACTAACATTTTCTAGATAAAAATCAAGCCGTTAGCGCAATTTAGAACTATTCTAATCCCAGCTTAAGGCTTTCTTTTTAATGACATAAATGAAGCCTAAAAGCAACATAGCCATAAAAATAAACATCTGGATCAAACCTTCAAATCCAAATTCTCGAAAATTAACTGCCCACGGATACATAAAGATAACTTCGACATCAAAAATGACAAACAAAATAGCAACAAGAAAATACTTAATCGAGAAAGGCTGTCTTGCATTTCCAACAACTTCAATACCCGACTCAAATGAACTAAGCTTATTTGCAGTTCTTACTTTTGGGCCAATGAGATGTGTGATGATGATCGTTCCAATACCAAATCCAGCAGCAACAATAAGCTGAAATAAAATTGGCAGATAGTCAATAGGTGCACTCGCACTAACTTGCTCCATATCAAAATGTTTATATTGGTAAAACCTAAATTTAAGAAAAATATAGCTAAAAACAAAAAAGGGGAGAACAAATGTCCTCCCCTTTTTCTTAAAAATAATACGCTTATTTTATCCCTTCTAAATAAGATTTAGCATTCTCATTTTCAGGATCTAATTTCAATACTTCTTGGAAACTAGCTTTTGCTTTAGCCATTTCATTTTTACTGTATTGGAAGAAACCAATATAAGTGTAAGCATCGATTAAATATGCTTTATTTTTCTCTTGTGTTCCTCTTTCGTTGATAACCTTAATTAATTTTTCGAAAGGAGCCACAAAATCACCCTTTGGAGTTTCCAAATTATCCGTACCTAAAGCAGAAAAAGCTTTGTAGTATAGCGCTGGAACCAAGTATTTCTCTAATACCTCAGGTTTATTCGCATTTTCGATAACAGTTAACTGTGCTTGCGATTTTACAAAAGCGGCAACAGCTTGATCTTTTAGAGCTTGATCAGTTACATTACCTTCCTCATCCTTACTTTCCTGATCCTTTTTGAAACCAATTTGGTAATTACCTTCTCCAGCATAATAATTAGAATCGAAGTAATAATCAGTATCAGGATATTTAGCAATAATCTCAAATAATGCTACTGCAGTTGCAGTCTCTTGATCTTGATATTTTGCAAATGCTGTTTCAGCAACCTCTGCTAACAATTCTTTATCTTGATCAATTGCTTTTTGAATAAATACAATACCCGATTCCACTTTATTATTAGCGACATCAGATAAACCTGCATACATATTATCCAAAGGAATTACACGTAGAGGATCCATTTTTGCAAACATCTTTTGGATATTCTCAGATGCTTTAGCGTAGTCTTTATTTCTAAAAGCATTGTATGCTAAATAACGATAGATCTTAGGATCTACATCTGGATTTTTCGCTAATTCTTCAGAAACTGCTCCTAACTCATCATATTGTCTAGCATAAACCAAGAAATCGGCATAACGGATCTTTGCTTCCAAAGAGTTATCGCCATTGACTTCTAAATACTTTTTATATTGCTCAACACCTTTTTTATTTAATTCCACATACTTCTCGTCAGATGTGCCGGGTGCTTTTGACCACATATTGTAAGTCTCCGCCAGTTCACGGTAAGTCGGAGCATAAGTAGGTGACGCTGTAGTAATCTCTGTCAATTGAGCAACTGCCTCATCAAAAGCTTGTGCACCACGAACAATTACTGCAAGTCCAATTTTAGCGCGAGTTGAATTCGGATCCAAATCAGTTGCTTCACTATAACTTGAGTAAGCGCTACTTGCTTCCTTCAATCCTCTATAAGCATCTCCCAATGCCAACGGAATAGCGGCATCTTTAGCATTCTTTGCTTTGGCTTGTGTTAAATAATCCAATGCTTTCGCATAGTCTGGCTCTGGCGCCTTAATATAAGCACGACCAATTTCCAACAATTCTTCGTAATCTTTTTTCTTTAAGTTTGCACTAGCTGCCGAAAATTTAGCTTCAGCGGAAGCTTTATCTTTTTTCAACAAATCAATGTAGCCTAAACCAACGTTATTAATCTGTGATTTTGGATCAGCAGTCAAACCTTGATTGAAGAAAATTGCCGCAGAATCAGGCTTATCATTGACTAAATAAATCTGACCTAAATAGAAGTAATTATCACCAACCTTAGCTTGTTTACTTACTAATTGTTGCAAAATTGTTTTTGCTTTACCGTAGTTTTCTGTTTCAATAGCCGCTCTAGCATCCTTTAAACTTTGTGCACTTGCTGTGCCAACAGAACCTGCTAATAACAGACTAAATAATAATTTACTGTTTGTCATAATCTATTGTTGTACTATTTTATACTCTAATTTAAACTGTTTTCTTCTCTAATAATAATATCACGTCCCGGCATTGTTGCAGGCAAAAGTCCAGCTTTTAAAAAAATACGCTGACCTCTATCTCCTGTCAAAAAGGCACTGAAGCCTAGGCCTAAGCCCATGTTCGGTTGATAATTCAATACATATATAGGCCGTGTAAAAGGATACACACCTAAAGATATATTGGATTGCGAAGGTTTGTAGAACAAACCGTCTTTCTTAGCTCCTAAAGCATTTTCTACGCTCAATGTACGAATTTTATTCAATAATCCAGATTTTTTTTGAGTCATATCCAATATCCAATTGAAACCTACAATTCCGATACTTCCTTTATTCTCACTCACATATTTGATCACATCAATATTATTCTCTAATGCAGAAATCGCTGTTGGATCAATTTTATCGATAGATAAATATTCCTTTAAAAATCGTAAAGTACTTGAGTTTGCATTATCAAAAACTACTTTGTACTTACCTTTAAGTGTGCCGTTTAACAATGATTTAACGTCAGAAAGTGTGATGATAGTATCTGCATCACCAACATTATTTATCAAAGCGATTGCATCACTCCCAATTTGATATTCCTTTGGAACAATTTTTCGGTCCTTAAAGTTTTTCCCCTCAGCTGCTGTCAACTTACGTGTTAAAATAATCACATTTGAAGTATCCGCCAACAAAGCATTTATGGCTTTAATTTCAGGTTTGGCCAACAATTGAATAGTAGCATCTGAGTATGAACTTTGAAATACATCAACCTGTTCTTTAATGATTGGATACAAGGTCTCATCAACAAGCACATTTACCTTACCACGCAAGATATCCTCGCTGGGAGCTGTTGGAGCTTGCTTCCCATTACGATTACAACTCACTAACATTAAAACTCCAAAAATTGAAAATAAAATTATTTTTAAGCTGTTTTTCATAGGGCAATCATTTAATAAATAGGTTGCAAAAATTAAGGCAATTCTAATTTCGTAATGAGACTAGTTAAAATTACTTTGCCACAATCTGACGAAACGAAGGAAAGAATAAACAATCAGAACAACTCCAAACAATGTTCTATACGTTGGATTGATGTCCAAGGGTAAATCTTTCCAAAAAATAACCAGTAAGCCCAGTCCAAAATATAGGCCAAACATAAATAGTCCTAAAATAGACAGAAATCGCTTTATAGGCGATTTCTGTCTGTAATTTGTATTATTCGAATTAAAGTTCGCCACTAATTACTGATTTTGTGTGTTTAAGCGAATAGGTAATGTATAAGCTACACGAACGGGACGACCATTTTGAATACCTGGTTTCCATTTCTTAGCTTTTTTCAACATTCTAACTGCAGCATCACCAGTTCCGTATTTAAGATCGCGTTTTACAGAAATATCTGTTAAACTACCATCTTTTTCAACAACGAAAGATACTTCAACTACACCCATGATACCATTTTCTAAAGCTCCAGAAGGATATTCATAAGTTTCTCCTACCCACTTCATAAAAGCAGCCATACCTCCAGGAGGCAATGGTTGAACCTCTACTGCATTGAAGGAAATTAATCCATCTGGATCACCATTTGGATCACCTTTCTTAACACCTGTAATAGCACCATCCTGTTTTTTAGTACCGAACTCACCACGAGCTACTGAAGAACCTGTTGCGCTACCTTTTAAAGTTAAACGAGCAGGAGTTTTTTTATCATCCTTAAACTCTTCTTGAGCAGCAACTTCTTCTTTCACTTGTGCAGCCGGAGCTACTTTTGGTTCTGGAAAACGTACCAAATCTTCTTTTGGTATGTCCATCGCCACTTGCTGAGGCTTCTCCTCCTCAATCGGAAGTGGTTCTTCTTCTTCTGGTTCAGGTGGTTTAATTTCCTCCAAATCCTCTAAAGTCACTTCAGTAACAACTGGAGGGGCTTCAACAGGTTTATCAGGAAATAAGCTACCTCCGAATAATTTCAGAAGACTCAATAGTACCACGGCAACAACTACAGCCAACAAACCTACGTTTGTAGCTTTAGGAGCAAGCTTACGAAGCTCGTAAGCACCATACTCCTTGTTTCTGCCTTGAAATACTACATCAAGCCATTCCTTTTTAAAAATATCTAATTTTGACCCAATCATATTTCTATAGTTTTCGTGATTTCTATAATAACTAACTTAGTCATTATAAATATTATCACGTTTTAAAACATCTATTTCTTCAGGACTAATCTTCGCAATCATATAACGCTTAATATCTACAATCTTCATCTCATCAAGAATATCAACAAGATCTTTTTGTGTAGACATATCACTAGGTCTGATAATCACGATTACATCTTTTCCGCCAGAAACACGAGGAACGTAAGCTTTTTTCTCAATTAAAACCTTGCGTATTCCATCTGCTCCGAAACCTGTAACCGTTGGACCTTCAATAGGTGCTTTTACCTGTCCATAATACCAAGAAACTTTGTTGTCAGATCCTAATAAAATCGTTACTGAACGGTTATCTGCTGTTAGTACTTCAGATTGTTCATCCTTAATTTTATTTTTATCAGGCATCGCAACGTCCATTGCTTGTGGTTTATTTAAAGACGTAGTTAACATGAAGAAGGTAATTAATAAGAATGCTAAATCTACCATGGCTGTCAAATCGACTTTACCACCGTTTTTCTTAGATCTTACTTTTCCGCCTTTGCCACCCTTACCACTGTCTTGATTTAATTCTGCCATTTATGTCTTTTTATTAAATCAACATTATTTATCTTCAGCTCGTAAACCAGTAATGAAACTGAATTTATTTTGCTTTTGATTACGTAATGTTTCGATTACCGCATTAATTGAAGGATACTTTTCCGTTGCGTCAGCTCTGATAGCAATTTTCAATGGTCCTGGATAAACAAAATCCTTTTCCCCTTCTTTTGCCTTATTTACCTCTTCTGCAGCTAAACGTGCTGTTTGTATCCATTGGTATAATTCATTAGATAATGTTTCTGTACTATCGACAGGAATACCATTCTGAACACCAGGCTCAAGACGTTTGCTTGGCTCCATTGCCAACACTTGCTTGATCGCTTTCATAGGAGTACCGACATTTTCCATCAACGCAAACTGGTCGTAATCTTGTTGAGAAAAGTTAACGCCATATCTTGATGACATTTTCTCTAAAGTTTTAACCCTAACATCGCGGTCTGTCGCACCAAAAAATATTTTACCTTTGTCTCCAACCGTAATAATACCTACGTTTGAATCTGGTAATTTATCTTTCGTGGTAGACGCCGGCGTATCAACCTCGAATGCTTCCGGTTGTTTCGCTGTAGATGTCATTACGAAGAATGAAAGAAGCAAGAATGATACGTCACACATCGCGGTCATATCAATGGATGTACTGGCTCTTTTTATTTTTGCTTTACCCATTTTAAACTTCTTTATAAATTAATTATTCAATCTCTTTCTATATGATGCTAATGAAACAATTATTCCATAAAATAATTTTCAAAAACATCATATAATTACTATTTGTGGTTCGCAGCGTATGTTTGTACGATTGAGAATCCAGCTTCGTCGATTGAATAAGTTAATTTATCAATTTTAGCTGTTAAGATATTGTACATTACAATCGCAATTGTAGAAGTACCGATACCTGTCGCTGTATTGATTAGGGCCTCAGAAATACCATTTGCTAATTTAGCTGAATCAGGAGTACCACCTGTTGCTAATGCACTGAAGGCCTTGATCATACCTGTTACTGTACCTAATAAACCTGTTAATGTACCGATAGAAACTAATGTAGCGATTACGTTTAAGTTTTTCTCTAACATCGGCATTTCTAATGCTGTTGTTTCTTCGATCTCTTTTTGAATCGCAATTGTAGCTTTTTCTGTATCTACAGCAGTATCAGCAGAAACTGATTTGTATTTTACTAAACCAGCTTTGATTACGTTTGCAACAGAACCTTTTTGTTTGTCACACTCAGCAATAGCTGAATCTAAATTACCGCCATTAATTAATACTTGTACTTTTCTTACGAAATTACCAACATTTCCTGTTCCAGAAGCTTTTCCAATTACAATGAAACGCTCAATAGAGAATACCCATACCATGAAGAATAAACCTAATAAAACCGGTACTACAGCACCTGCGTGATAAACCATTCCTAAATAGTTACCTGGTAAAGGTTGGTTCTCTGGATTATTATCAAGAAAGTTTGAAGGACTACCCATCACAAATTTCCATAAAAGGTAACCGAGAATGAAACAAATGATAATTGCAGCTTGTGCAAAGAAAGAACCTGAATTATTGCTCTCTTGTTTTGCAGCAGGACTTGTTTTAGGTGCGTTTGCCATTTTTCTAATTTTTTAGTTTTTTACTGTTGTTAAATATAATATGTTTTTTTTAATTATATGCTTGTTGTATGTATTCGTTTTAAAATTTGTCAAGCAAATATAGTCTTTTATGCCATATTTAAAATCTTAAAGCGAAATATATTAGAAATATAAAAGAGACTTTAAATTCCCTTTACAATTCCTTAATATTAAGTTATCACCTCAGCGGTTCCGACTTTCAATCTAATGCTACTAATCCCTTTTATCAGGAGAAAGCAATAAATTTTTTACAATGAAAACCATTTTTTTTTTGATATGCAAGAAAACAAACGATTTAATTGCAAATTCAAGTAACCGCTCACTCACCTATCCACATCAATCAAAAAACTTTCAATCTATGTTTAAACGAATATTACTTATTAATTTTCAACCATTTACAACGCTTACCCCTGCTCAATATGACCTGTTTGGGGCTAAAATAATGGAATACTAACCTCCCACCAATTTTACTTTGTATCCTTCAGAAAGTAACAGATCAGCAACTTTCTGCTTAAAGTCTCCTTGTACAACTATTTCAGCATCCTTAGCACTTCCTCCAACACCGCATTTCTGTTTTAAAAATTTACATAACGCTTCCAGGTCTTCCTGTTTACCTTTAAATCCGGTAACGAGTGTGACAACTTTCCCTTTTCGCATCTTACGATCCAATTGAACTTTGAGCTGTTGCTGTTGATTAGGAAGTGTTTCTAGGTCCTCTAATAATTCTGAAAATTGATATTCAAAACTGTTATCTGTTGAATATACAACGCCCTCATACTGCTGTTTCTTATTTTTACTCATAACTTTTTTTAACAAATAACTTTCAATGCCTTAGGAATAATGCCAATATCAAGACTTGAACCCAAGTCAACTGGCTCACCATCAATGTGAACTACCGATTTTACGATCGCTTCAATCTTAATATTTCTTCCCGGAATTATTTCGACGTAGTCGGACTGATCCGCTGACTTATTAAACAAATGAAATAACATTTTGGGTAAAATATACATTGGAAATTGATGAACAATACAGACATCTAATATCCCATCGTTAACAGATGCCTGCGGCGCGATGTAAGCGTTATTACCATATTGTGGTGAATTGGCGACAGAAATCATAAAAGCTTTACGCTCGTACTCTTTACCATCAATCCATAGTTTATAGTCGCACGGCTTATATTTACTAAGTACGTTTATTGCCGATTTCAAATATCCTAAAGGCCCACGAATATTTTCATTAGCAAAATTCTCGCTAACGGATGCATCAAAACCTAATCCAGCAATATTAAAAAACTTGCGATTATTTATCGTGCCACAATCAACCTCTACAAATTCAAATCGATTTATGCGACGAATTGCAGCAGTCTCATTTAAGGGAATACCAAGATATAAGGCAAGCCCATTCCCTGAACCTTCAGGAACAATACCTAGGGGTATCCCGCTCTCTGCTAACGCAGATCCTAACTCATTTATTGTTCCATCGCCTCCTACTGCTATCACTGCGTCATACTTTTCTTCAACAGCTCGCAAACCAATTTCGTACGCATGATTGGCATAGGATGTCTCCTGAAAAGTAGGATCAAACTTTTGTAAATCAAGCACATCCAACACCTGCTTCTTAAAAGATGTTTTGCGCTTCCCTCCCGAAATCGGATTGATAACAAACAGTATTTGTTTACGTTCTCCCATAAATCAAATATACGCTTATTCACTAATTTCTTGAAACAATGTCAAAATTCTTAAATACCATTAAGATTGATCCAGCTATTTTAAACTATTCTACAAGAAATCTTTAAACTTAACAGAAAGTATTGTAGTTTTGTGTCGACAATAAAAAATGTGGACTGATTTGCGTAGTATATTCTTAATGAGAATATAACAGGAGATTGCAACCACAGTAAAAAAGTGCTAAAACCATCATATAGCAAGGCTATTTAGTACTTTTCTATTGAAACAACCTCTCCTCGCAAATCCTTATAATATAATATTAAAAAAGGTAATATGGCTTACTTATTTACGTCCGAATCTGTTTCAGAAGGACATCCAGACAAAATTGCTGATCAAATCTCAGATGCACTGATTGACAATTTTTTAGCTTGGGACGAAGATGCACGCGTTGCAATCGAAACTTTGGTAACAACGGGACAGGTTGTACTTGCAGGTGAAGTGAAATCAAAAATATATTTAGATGTTCAAAAAATAACACGTGCAGTAATAGAGCGCATTGGTTATACCAAGTCTGAATATATGTTTGAAGCAAATTCATGTGGTGTATTATCTGCTATCCATGAACAATCGGCAGATATTAATCAGGGTGTAGACCGTAAGGCAAAGCAAGATCAAGGTGCCGGCGATCAAGGAATCATGTTTGGATATGCAAGCAATGAAACGGATAACTATATGCCACTGGCCTTAGATTTATCGCATCGCTTACTGTATGAATTAGCAGCGTTACGTCGCGAAAATAAGGAAATTACTTATTTACGTCCTGATGCTAAATCACAAGTAACTTTAGAATATACTGAAGATCATAAACCAGCACGTATCGACACCATCGTGATCTCTACACAACACGATGATTTTTCATCAGAAGAAGAGATGCGAGAAAAAATTACAGCTGATATTAAAAATATCTTAATCCCAAGGGTGAAAGCACAACTAAAACCTGAACTGCAAGAATTATTTAATGGCGATATCAAGTTTCATATTAACCCAACAGGAAAATTTGTTATTGGTGGACCACACGGTGATACCGGTCTGACAGGTCGTAAAATTATTGTTGATACATACGGTGGTAAAGGTGCACATGGCGGTGGAGCTTTTTCAGGAAAAGATCCGTCAAAAGTAGACCGTTCGGCTGCTTATGCAACACGTCACATTGCTAAAAACTTAGTTGCCGCAGGTATTGCAGATGAAATTTTAGTTCAGATTTCTTATGCGATTGGTGTAAAAGATCCCATGGGAATTTATGTCAATACCTATGGAACAAGCAAAGTGGAATTAAACGACAGTCAAATTGCCGATAAAATCACTGAAATTTTTGACATGACTCCTTACGGTATTGAAACCAGATTAGGCCTGAGAAACCCAATTTATTCGGAAACTGCAGCATATGGACATATGGGCAGAACCCCAAAAACTGTAACGAAAGAATTTGAAAATTCTAACGGTGATAAAAAAACAGTTGAAGTTGAGCTATTTACTTGGGAAAAACTGGACTTTATTGATAAAGTAAAGACAGCTTTTGGTTTATAGTCATTTAAATTTGGCTACACTCATAAAAAGACAACAGGCCCATCTTTGATGGGCCTGTTGTCTTTTTATGATACGTTAGTTTAATATCTCCACACACAGATTAGATAAGACCTCGTGCTTTAATCTCTAAGTATTTGTTAATGGAATTAATGGTCAGATTTTCTGGTGCTGTATAAATTGTTTGAATTCCGTTTCTATGCAATTCTTGAATAATGAGATTTTTCTCATAAATGAATTTCTCCGCAATAATTTGGTTATATATTTCAATCGTCCTGTGAGGAGAACTTTTCGCGAGTTCATCCAATTCAGTATTTTGAAATACGATAACCACTAAGATATGGGAACGATTGAGCATTCTTAAATAAGCTAACTGCCTATTAAGAGCGTCCAAAGTCTCGAAATTTGTGTAAATAAAGATAAGAGAACGTTTATTAATATGCTTATTCGCGTAAGTATATAAATTGCCAAATTCAGACTCCTGAAATTCGGTTTGAATATGATAGAGTGCCTCTGAAATCCGCATCATTTGATTATTACGTTTCTCTGCAACAACCTGATTACCGATCTCTTTTGAAAAAGTAAGCATCCCTGCACGATCATGTTTCAGAATAGCCGCATTTGATAAAACTAAAGTAGCATTAATGGAATAATCCAATAATGTCATCTCTTCAAACGGCATACGCATCGCTCGTCCAGTATCAATGAAACTATAAATGGGTTGTGATTTTTCTTCTTCAAATTGATTTATCATCAATTTCTTAACTTTAGCTGAAGCCTTCCAATTCATCCTTCTGTAATCGTCTCCTTGCACATAATCACGGACATGATCAAATTCCATGGCTGCACCAATTCTTCGAATACGCTTAACGCCCATTTCATTTAATCTGTTGGTCGTGGCTAAAAGCTGATATTTACGTAATTGAATAAAAGAAGGATAACATGGAATGCTTATGGTATCATTTGTTACAAACCTTCTTTCAAAAAAACCAAAAAAACGAGCCATAGCACAACATTTACCAAAAGAATAAATACCTCGACTTGTCAATTTCAGACTATAATGAATTTCCTTTTCTAAGAAAGGGGGTAATATAATTTCAAAGTCTTTATCTCGAACCTGCAATTCCACTGGAAATTCTTCTAATATGCGAACGAATACCCGACGAGGATACCGACTTTCGGCTCTGATAAAAAGTGGATTTTCATCACCATTAGAAAATTTTTCTGGATAATTCCTTATCACAGAAACACTCCCGTTGCCAGAAAACAAGAATAACAAATCCCAGATCATCACGGCAGTTAAGATCCAAAAAAGAATAGCTACAGGAATAAACAACACTTTCACAAAAAATGAAATAACAAAAAATGTTGCTATGGTCAGCAGACCATAAAAAAATCGATTTGTGAAATACAGTTGTTTGAGTTTCTTCATTATCTCGGAATTTCTATACTAGCGATGATTTGATCAATAATGTAATCTGTTGTGAAACCTTCCATTTCCTTCTCAGGAGTCAGCATAACACGGTGTCCTAAAACGGCAAAAGCAACTTTTTTAATATCTTCAGGGGTGACAAAATCACGACCATTTAGTGCCGCTGAAGCTTTAGCAGATTCCAAAATAGCAATTGAAGCTCTGGGTGATGCACCTAATGTCAAATTAGGATTATTTCTGGTCTTAGAAATTAAATGCGCGATATAAATCAAGATTTCATCATGTACATATATGGATTTGATCAAACGCTGAAAATCAGCAATTTCTTGCGAAGACACGACTTGTTGAACCAACGCTTCTTTATCTTGCGCCTTTTGTAAGTGATGCTCCTTTAAAATCAGCAACTCCTGATCTTGATCAGGGTAATGAACATCTATTTTAAAAAGAAAACGATCTAATTGCGCCTCTGGGAGCCGGTAAGTTCCTTCGTGCTCAATTGGATTTTGTGTTGCAAATACAATAAACGGGGTTGGTAAAAAATAAGTTTCTCCATCAACTGTTACCTGGCGTTCGGCCATAGATTCAAATAAAGACGCCTGAGTTTTGGCAGGAGCACGATTTATTTCATCAATTAAGATGATATTCGCAAAAATAGGCCCTCTCTTAAAAATAAATTCATTCGTCTTTAAATCCAAAATAGAAGAACCTGTGACATCTGAGGGCATTAAATCGGGTGTAAACTGGATTCGTTTGAAATCACTAGCAATTGTTTTTGAAACCAATTTAGCAGATAATGTCTTTGCCACGCCTGGCAAGCCTTCAATCAAGGAATGACCTGATGCTAGGATCGAAATCAATAACATATCCAAAAGTTGATCCTGACCGACAATCACCTTCTTTACCTCAGCTTTTACAGCCGCCATTTTATCATATAGAACCGTCAAATCTAAACGATTCTCAAAGGGCATATATTTTTCAAATTCACTCATTACATTTCTGCTTTAACTTTAAATTCTTCTATTTTAGTATTGACATTTCTTAAATCTTGCTCTGTAAAATGACTTCCTTTTTGGCATTCTGTTATCAATTGAATCATTTCTGCTGTTATTTCTTTTGAGACACCAGAGCGTTGAGACAAGTTCTCTAAAAATTCTTCTTCATGAATAAGCAATGTATCAACATGAAATTTTTTGCGAATATCATGTAAAAAATAATCAACTTTTTTGTGCACCATATTTCCTGGAGAACCATTTTCATAGTATAATGTTGCAATGGTTTCACAGAACTCCTTAGACAAATTAGGTTCTGGAAGAACTGTTTTAACAGCGCGCTGCTCTCTTCTGCTCTTAAAAATTAAAAACAATAGTAAACTGACGAGCAGTAAATACCAAGCTTGTCTCAATCCTGCATGATTTAACAGAACACGAAGCGGTGTTTTCGATTCATTATATTTACTCTTAAAATCATACCACCCAATAGTCTCTCCATCCAAATAGCTAAAAGCTCTGGCGACATATTGATATTGCTTTTGATTGTTTAACAAATAATAATTACCAAATAACTCGGGTGTGATATGTAGCATGATGCTCCCTTTACCTATTTTCAAAGAAATAAAGTTCGGCAACAAATGTTCCTTATAGCGCAAACCACCTAAAATCGTTGCAGACTTTGGTAGTTTGGTGAACGAATAATCCAAAGTACTTTTATTAAAAGAAATAGGTATCCCATCTTGGGTAAGCTCTACTTTTATTTCTTCCTCAATATCATCTTGATTATCATAGAAGTACTCATAATCAACCTGTAACGTATCTAACAATTTTTGATTGATCTGCTCGGCAGCAATAAAAACTTTGCCGCCATTTGTCGCGAATTTTAATATGCGATTATTAACAGCATCACCAAGGTCAAACGCTTCTGAAATAAATAGCAATTGTTCTTTTGGAGCATTAAGTTTATTGTCCGATTCAAAGTATGTAAAAAGATCTTCTTTAATATCGATAACCTTCGCCTGTTTGTCAAGCATATGCGGAAGCTCTGCATGGGTCACATAAAGTCCGAAGGGATTTTTATCTTTTTGATCAAATGTTCTATCCCAAATAATAGGTTTCTTACTCGTTAGATCAATGATACCGATTACAACGAATACAATTATAAAAATAAATATGCTAAATTTTAACGAGCCTTTCATGAGATTTTAGATTGAAAATTTTTAAAATCTTGATGATAACGCTCAAAATCGGCGGCAGTTAAATTAAAATCACCAAACCAAACATATTCAAACACTCGAGTGCATTTAATAAACTCCTTTTTTAAAACTGAGTCTGAAATTTCATTTGCAAAATCATTATTTGTTTTACTATACTTCCACTTGATCACATGAGCATGTGCTAGTTTTTGAATATTTAACAATTGCATGTAACGAATAGCGAGTGTATAATTTCTGTCCTTAATCGAATCAACGAGATAGGGCTTTAAATCGGTATTCATCAAATTCTGTTCTATATATCCCAAATTTTGACGACCTTCTGTTTCAGGCTCTTTATTGTCTTTTCTAAAGAAGCTGTCTCTTGAATAAATTAATTTATAAAAGATATAAATCAATACTGCTAAACCTAATATTCCTAAGAAGTAGAAAAACTCTTCATTATAATTAAAAGAAGAATTTGGTATCAAACTGCTTAGCCAACGATTGAAACGGGTCATTAAACGATCAAAAAAACCAATTTTATCTTTAATATTCTCAGAATAGATAAACTCTTCGGATTGATAGCGATCCAAGACACTTTTATAATCTGTAATCGTTACTGTAGCAGCACGATTATCTTTCTGAATTTCTTGAAACAAATTCTTGTTCCAGATATCGACGCGACTTTGTTTTAATGTATCTATACTGGGCATAGCCATACGCGTAGAGTCTTTATTTGCATAGCTAGCTGTCGTGAAAAATAAAAGAATAACAAAAAAATATCTATTCATCATTTTTCCCTCCCAAATTTGCAATCATCGCATAGATACGATCTCCATATTTAAAATCCTTCGCCGTTTCGTAGATGATCCCATTTGCCAGAACACCTCCCATATATAAAAAAATTGTCAGAAGAGTTACAAGGAGCGCTCCTAACGTCATTAACATTTTCCCCAAAGATCCATCGAAAAAAGAGCTATCAAATTCCAAGAAATTATAGGAAATTAGCCCGATGATTAAACCTGGAATGAAAGTCAACATCATCATTACTACTTGAAAAATGAAACTAACAATATAAGTGGCAATACCATATTGAATCATATTCTTTCGAATAACATTAAATGTCTCTAAAAAAGTCGTCGTCAAAGAAAAATATCCTTCCCGATAAAATAAGAACGAGCAGAAAAACCATAATCCAATTATTGAAAATAAGATTCCAATAGCAAAGCTGCCAAACAAAGGAATAAACATCAGAATAATCATGGCTATCCCTGCGGGAATGCCAATTATTACGACGACCAACAAAGAAGCGAAGAAAAACTTCAAGTACATACCGATGTGATTTCGAAATGCGTTCCATAAATCTTTACCTGTAAAGTCCGTATTTTTTTGATTCTTCAATAAAATAAAATATTCGATGCAGATACCGTAAATGTATAATCCTAATAATAGGATAGTAACACACAAAAGGCTTACCCATAAATACACATTAAGATCTTCAAACGAATCACTTTCGGATGAAAACGTAATCTTTGTAGACAGAAAATAATAGAGGATTGTCGTGATACTCAAGGGTATGATAGAAACACTAAAAACTGTTCCGACAAAATGACCCAAAACAATTTTTAACAAATCGATAAAACTCTGTAAAAAATCCCCAATTTTACGTTCCTTCTGAAATTCGAAATTTATTTCCATTGATTGATTTTAGCTAATTGAAAAGGACGTAGAGTATAATAATATAAAATCATCACCAATGTAATTATTATGATCAGCAAGCACATGGTCATAGAGATATGATAGTAACGGGTAACAAACCCCTCCAATGTACCTGCAAGTATAAAAAATGGAATTGTACTCGCTAAAACCTTCATTGATAATTTTGCCGCTCGAATAAAAGATTCCATTCTACTATATGATTTTGGGAACAAGAAACTATTACCTAACATCAAACCACAACCTCCTGCTATGATAATAACAGAAATTTCTATAGTTCCGTGTATCCAAATGGCCGACATCGCCTTTTGTAAAACACCGTATTCATAAAACATATAATGAAATGCACCTAACATGATACCGTTAGAGAAAAGAATATAACCCGTTCCCACACTAAAAAAAACACCAAACGTAAAAGCTAAAAAAGCTACCCGTACATTATTAATGGTGATCGCTAGCGCAGATCCAAAATTATTCCCTGATGCATAAATGGCAGCAGGATCCCCTTTTCGGATATTATCAATGGACTGATCGACATAGGCATCTCCTAAAATTAACCTCACAAAATTTTCATCATAGTGAGCAGACAAAAACCCAATAATGCTCGCCAAAAGAAAAATCAAAAAAGAAAACAACAACGGCCTCCGCATTTGCCAAACAGCATAAGGTATTTCATATGAAAAAAAATGCTTAAGTTTATTTTCAGAAGCTTTCTGATCTTTATATATTTTTTGATGTGCTAAAATGGCCAACTCATTTAAATAATCTTTTGTCCTACTTTCTGGATAGAAAGTTTGTGCATAGGCTAAGTCATTTGTGAGTTCAATATAATTTGACGCCAGTTCATCGGGATTAACATCAACATGAATGGATAAATTATTTTCAATTGACAACCATTTTTCCTTATTTCGCTCGATGAATGATGCTTCTCTCATGAATATAAATTTTAAACCGGCTATTTCAAATATATGAATAAACTATTAATAAATACTCCACAGAACGTAAAAATAGAATACAATTTAGCTTCATTAGGTTCTAGAATTATTGCTTTTGCTATTGATTACTTTATTATTCTTGTTTATTATATCTTAATAATTGTCATTCTTGACTCTTTCCATATTAATATGAAGGATTCCTGGTTATTCTTTGGTATTCTATCATTATTGTCACTTCCCGCTCTCTTCTATCCTCTTGTTATGGAAACCGCAATGTCAGGACAAAGCATAGGAAAGAAAATCATGAAAATTAAAGTGGTTAAGATCGACGGAACCCGTGCCAACTTTTATCAATATTTTGCCCGTTGGACATTTTCTCTGGTTGATATCTGGATGTGTATGGGCGGGATTGCAATTACTTCAATTGCCCTATCCAAATATGGACAACGTATTGGCGATTTATCCGCTGAGACATCTGTCATCAGTTTAAAAGCAAAATTAAACCTACAACAGACAATCTTTGAGGATGTCCCATCAGAAAAAGACATTATCTTTCCGCAAGTAATTAAGTTGAGCGATCAAGATGCAAATAAGGTAAAGGAGATTTACGATGGCGCTGTCAGAAGGAAAGACTACAATATTCTTTTAGCCCTTACTCAGAAACTAGAAAACATTCTGGATGTTAAATCCACTATGCATCCTAATGATTTTGTTAATCAAGTCATGAAAGATCATTATATCTTATTCCGTAATAAATAGAAAAAGTCGCCTATGGGCGACTTTTTCTATTTATTATCCAAGTAATTACTCCGCAATACTTGCTGCAGAAGTCTGTACCTGACGGTTTACCTTTTTCACCAAACCTTGTAACACATTGCCCGGACCTACTTCGACAAAAGCTTCTGCTCCGTCCGCTAACATATTTTGAACTGTTTGAGTCCAACGTACAGCGCCAGTTAACTGTGCGATCAAATTCTCTTTTATTGTTGCTGCATCTGTATATGGCTTTGCATCCACATTTTGATAAACAGGACAAATCGGAGTGTTAATTTCAACCGCTTCGATTGCTGCCTGTAGCTCAACTTTAGCCGGCTCCATCAATGGCGAGTGAAAAGCACCGCCAACATTTAATTTCAAAGCACGTTTAGCTCCAGCCTCTGTCAAAAGCGCACAAGCTTTATCCACTCCGGCGATAGAGCCAGAAATTACTAATTGACCTGGACAATTATAATTAGCGGCAACCACTACATCATCTACTTTTGCACAAATATCCTCCACAACAGCATCTTCAAGACCTAAAATCGCAGCCATAGTGGAAGGCTCCAATTCACAAGCTTTTTGCATCGCGTTAGCACGTTGTGACACTAATTTCAATCCATCCTCAAAAGACAAAGCTCCCGCTGATACTAAAGCAGAAAACTCACCTAAAGAATGACCTGCAACCATATCGGGTTGAAATTGATCTCCCAAAGCTTTCGCTAAAATCACTGAATGTAAGAAAATCGCTGGTTGAGTAACATTGGTCTGTTTCAGCTGCTCATCAGTTCCTGCAAACATAATATCGGTTATACGAAACCCTAATATATCGTTTGCTTTTTCAAATAAAGCTTTTGTTTCTTCATTCAGATTATACAGGTCCTGCCCCATTCCTACGAATTGAGCGCCTTGACCAGGAAATACATATGCTGTTTTCATATTTAAAATTATCTGTTCTAATGCACAAACTTAGATAAATTGTCTTTTATATACAATATCATAAAGTCAATATCAGAAGCTGTACGCGTTACCTCTACTTTAATATTTAATTCATGAAGTCGTATACAGTCAATCCTTTTATGCATCTTTTAAATTCCTGTATGGAATAAAAAAAATTAAACACTAAGATTCAGGAACAAAACTCAGCGATGTCATGCGAGCGGGATCTAAAATCTCCCGTGATGTTTCCAATAATTCTGTCGTTGAAATCGCTTTTATTTTATCAATAATAACATCCAGTTCAATGATCTGGTTGTAGTCCATCACATTCTTTGCCGCAGCAATGATCATGCTCATCCTGTTTTCCTCTGAAAGTGCAATTTGACCGATAAATTTGCGTTTTGCTTTCTGAAGCTGCACAGCACTCATCTCCTTTTCACAAAATTTATTAAGCTCCCTAAAAACAAGTTTTTTTGCTTTCTCTATCTTTTCTTCATCTGTTCCCAAATAAATACTAAATAAGCCCGAATCTGAAAACATGGTATAATTAGATTCGATGGTATACGCTATTCCATATTTTTCACGAATAGAAAGGTTCAATATCGAACTCATCCCCATTCCTCCCAGCATATTGTTTAATAACAATAAACCTGTTTTTCGGTCGTCTCTAAAACTATATGCATGAGCACCGACCATATAATGGACCTGATTAATTGGTTTAGGAATCTCGACATGCGATACCGGAACCGCAACAACATCATTCCTCTCCCGCTGAATTTTATTTTCAGCAACGGATGCGAAAATTTTATTGGCAAGTCTTTCGACCTGTTTAACCGTATAATTTCCTGTAATCGAAATCACGATTTCATTTGTATCGTAATTTGACTGAATAAAATCATGAATATCGCTTTTTGTAAGTGCCAACAATTGATCCTCAAGACCGAGTATATTATGCCCCAAACCAGCTCCTTTGAATAATAGATCTTCAAAATCATCTACAATAGATTCTTCAGGACTGTCCAGATAAGATGCCATTTCATCGACAATAACTGATTTCTCTTTATCTAATTCCTCCTCAGGAAAAGTCGAATGAAAAAAGATGTCCTCAAATAGATCTAAAGCTTTATCCAAATAGGGAGTCAAAAATGATGCATGAACACACGTATATTCTTTTGTCGTATAGGCATTAAGATCTCCACCAACAGCTTCCAAATGGTTTAAAATCTGATTCGTACTTCTACGTTCAGTTCTTTTAAAAAGTAGGTGCTCAATAAAATGTGCAACGCCAAATTTACCTTCTTTTTCATCTCTTGATCCTGCATTGATTAACATACAAGCATGTGTAATCGGTAGGTTTTGCGGTTGAAAAACCACACGGATACCATTGGATAAGCGTATTATTTCGTATTCCATATATTAATTTGGAGATTCTATTTAATTATTTTTAATGCCATATCGCATTATATTTCTAGGATGAAAACCAAAACCTTGACTTTCATATAATTTTTGTGCCGGTAAGTTATGCGGTTCAACCTCTAGCAGAACCAATTTACATCCCTTGTCCTGAACATATTCTTTGACAAACTCAACAGCCTTTTTACCTAAACCTTTGCCTCTTGCATCAGCATTTAAATATAATTCGTCCAGCAAAGCTACCGTTCCCTTAAATTCAAAGCTAAAGAAATAAACAACAATAATATACCCAAGGACTAAATCATTTTCTTTAATTAGCCAAGACTGCCCTAACTTTTCATCGTCAAGAAAAATTTTAAAATTTTCTCGGCTTACAATAGGATCGATATCATATCCATCAATTGCATAAAAATCTTGCATCATAGCAACAATGATATCAATATTTTCAGACGTTAATTTTTCAAATGTGATCATAATGCATTCGTTAAATGGCAAAAATAACTAAATAAAAACAGTCGAATTCTATAACAGCCAAAAAATGACGTGGATGGGATAGATCACCAAACAAAAAATGGTCCTGATCTTACGATCAGAACCATTTTATCCACTTGTTTTTCGATAGGTAGGTGGTAAGCTTACATGCGAGGCGGGCGCATGCCTCCATGACCGCCACCATCTCCTGTCGGAGAGCCTAATGCAAATTTTTGAAATTTATATGTGAATAATAGCATAAAGTAACGTCCCAATCTATTAGTACGACTATCGACAACCATAGATTCACTAACTGTTCTGGAAACATTTGTTTGCTCATTTAAGAGGTCAAATGCCTGTAAGCGCACTGTTCCACGCTGACCTTTTAAAAACTTTTGTTCAACATAAGTATTGATGATAAATGGATTAGCATTTATACCATCCCCATAACCCTGATTGAATTGTTTTGACAAATCCGCCCCGAAAATTGTGGTAGGGGTAATATTTACAGAACCAATTAAGGTTGGTGTCCAAGATGAAATATTAGTGGTTCTATTTGTTAATGAATTTTCAGTATGATTATATTGATACCTAACTCCAGGATTAATCTCCAGATTCTCTGAAGGATTATATCGCAACATTAATCCTTGATTGAATACAATATTTCTAGACACATTTTTCAAACCAATATTATCAAGACTATCTGTTGATGAATATCCTATTCTTTTGTTATAAGAAACACCTCCCATCAACATGATGTTATACGTCTTTTCTTTTAAAGATTTACCATAATGATAGAAGGAACTAATTCCAAATGGATGATCATTTGATTCATTGAGATAGCGCGTCTCAGAAATTAAAGTAGTATCAACTCCTCCTGTATTACTATTCTTTAAACGCCCCAAATATGATTTATTTAAACTTACAATTTTATTTTCTGCTAAATTTGCATTGACAAAAGCAAAGAAATTATTTCCCTTCTGAAAATCATTTTTACGAAATCTTATATTCATTTGATGATTAAACTCGGGATTTAGATTCGCATTCCCCATAACAATACTGGTACGGTTGGTACTCATATCAAACGGAAGAATCTGTGTTACTGATGGTTCAGTTGTTGATCCACTATAATTTAGGGAAATATTAGATTGGCGCGAAAATTTATATTCAAACCGCGCAATTGGCATCCAGTTCAAGTTGTTACGATGAATAGGTACAGATAAATCTGAACTCAAGGCACTACCTCTTAATTGAGACGGTTGCGCTGCCGCACCAATCGAATAAGTTACTTTATCTCCACTATACAAATAATTAGCTCCAACTCTATGCGTCGTGAACGAGTAGTCATAATTATAATCAAAGTTCAATTTAGGGTCGTTAAGAATCTCATTTTCATCTCTATCATAACCCTTTTGCTGGTTTGAATTATCATATTTGTTCTTATTGAAGTCATATGTAAATTCTAATTTACCGTTCTTTGACAAAGGTTCGGTGTAATTCAATGAACCTCCCGCATTCCAACTCTTATTTTTTGCTTCTTGGATAGTTTTCTCGTAGATTGAATTTAAAGAGGCATCAGCATTATTAGGATCTTCCAATAATCGTTGTAATATTGCATTTTGATCCTTGTCTGTTTTGGCGTTATTATAATTCATATTCATGAAAATATTACGGCCATTTTCATTCAACTTACGATTATATAGACCACTTATACCATAACGCGGGGCAGTTGAATTTGAAAAAATACTTTGATCTTGCGAATTATTAAATTCTTCATTTCTAAAAGTAATCGAATTTGTTACTGTATTCGCATCACCATCATCAAATCCAAACTGAGGTGTTATTTTAATATAATCCTTTGTCGATGGTTTCCATTCCAGATTGGCTTCGAAACGATGACTGGCACCAATATTATTTGAGTTTGACTTTATACTATCATTTTGAGTGATACCTCTCAAGGTATTCTCTTGAAATTGCTCGGACAAAGTAGTATTATTACTATGACTGTAGCTATAGCTTCCATAAACAGTCAGCTTATCCGAAAAATCTTTCCTTGCATTCAAACCAATTGAGCCCAATTTTGTCAAACCATCGGATCCACCAAACATACCGCCACCTCGACGACCTCCACCACCTTGTTGACGGCGAGCTCCCCCACCGGTAGTATTAAAATCGAATAATGGTGCATTTGTATTATTAAGATTTCCTAAAATAGAAATCTGCTCTCCTTCTCTCATACCCATCCACATTCCTGTTGCTTGATAACGATCTTCTGTACCATAGCCAGCACGTAATGTTGTCATATGGCCCTGGTTATATTTGGGATCAATCTGGATATTCAACACTTTCTCCGAATCACCATTTTTGTTCCCCGTTATATTAGCCATATCCCCATAGTCATCGACAATTTGCATTTTCTCAATGATATTGGCAGGAAGATTCTGTGTTGCAGTTTTGACATCACCACCAAAGAAATCTTTACCGTTTATACGTACACGTTTCACGGATTCACCTTGAGCAGTTACATTACCGTCTTTATCCACCTCAACTCCCTGTAATTTCTTCAACGCATCTTCGGCCACAGAGCCATCTCGTAGTTTTAGATCCTTCATGGTATATTCCAATGTATCACCTTTAACAACAACAGTAGGTACGCCATCAATAACCACTTCTTCCAATAATTCTGAAGCCGGCTTTAAAGTAAAGCTTGGAATAATATATTTACTTTCTCCTTCCGGATAGGTAAACTCTTGCTCAAATCTTTCAAAACCTAAGTTTGAAACAGAAATTTTAAACTTACTCGCCTTTACATTATTAAAAATAAATATACCGGCAATCGAAGAACTGGTTACCAGGGAATCTTGATCTGAAATCAATTTTACTGAAGCTCCAGCGACAACACGAATCTTGTCATCTTTCAACATCCCTTGAACGGATTTCGTCTGTCCTTGAGCACCCCAGCTCAATAACATACTGCAAAATAAAAGGAAAGTAATCCTCATCATATACATCTTTTTGTAATTATCGGTTCTTATTCTATGTGGATAATCCCACCAAGTTCAAATAGATCAACCCAATCTTCCCATTCATCTCATGATACGCAGTACTGAATCTTTCTAACATAAAGAATAAAGCCAACAGGTAAACAACGATCGTATACAGCACAGAGTTATATTCATTTGATACTTATACAAAAGAAGAAAATAGTAGTGTTAATAAACGTAAAACCTAAATTTTAACATAATAGTTACAATAAAATCTAATTTCACAACAGCTCGCGGGCTAATAAAAACTTTTTAAAAATGAATCAAAGTATAAAAAATCGTGTTCATTTTGTTCAAAAAATCAAATACCACAATTCATATATAAAGCTACTATAAACACATCCTTTTGCTATTAATAATATATTGTATTTTTGCTACTTAAAAATAAATAAAATGCTATTATCATATTTTCAAGATGAGTTTATAGAGGCGGGTTGTGATGAGGCTGGTAGAGGTTGTTTGGCGGGACCAGTTTTTGCTGCTGCAGTAATTTTTCCCAAAGACTACCATCATGAAGTATTAAATGACTCTAAGCAACTTAGTGCAAAAAAAAGAATGCAGTTGCGCAGTATTATAGAGGAGGAGGCTTTAGCATATGCAGTAGCTAGCGTTTCCGCAGAAGAGATTGATCGGATAAATATTCATAATGCCTCTTATGTAGCCATGCATCGAGCTCTGGATCTATTAAAATTAAAAGCCGAGTACATTTTAGTCGATGGTAATAAATTTATTCCCTATCAGGAAATCCCCCATAATTGCATTGTTAAAGGTGACGGTAAATATTTATCTATTGCGGCAGCATCCATTTTAGCTAAAACGTACCGTGATGACTATATGGACAATATTGCAAAAGATTATCCTGAGTATGATTGGTTAAACAATAAGGGTTACCCTACCGTCAAGCACAGAAGTGCGGTACTTGCCAGAGGAATAACACCACATCATAGAAAAACCTTTAGAATAACTGATCCACAGCTCAAATTATTCTAAAGGTTTTTAAAAAATATTTTTAGCAACAATCTTTTTAGATTGTTGCTTTTTTATTCTTTTTGATTGAAAAATAAATTGCGACAGCAATCCCTAATCCTAAAATTATGGACGCAATTAATGTCAGTATATTACCGAGCTTATGAGATGCCGGATCGAAAATAAACTCGACCTTATGATTCCCACCTGGTAATTGTAATGCTCTCAGAATATAGTCAGCACGTATAATTGGCACCTCTTTACCGTCAACAAAAGCCTTCCAGCCTTTTTCATAATACACCTCAGAGAATACAGCAAATGCATCTGTAGGGGTAGAATATTCATAAACCATTTTATCAGGATGGTAAGAAGTCAGCTTTATCGATGCATTAACGGGCAAACCTAAACGTTTACCGTCAAATTTATCTTTAAATTCTTCACTAACAAAAGCCTCTTTTGAAGGACTAAAACTACCGATCGCCTGCATCTCCTGCGCATTGTCTTTAACAAATGTTACTTGATCAACAAACCAGGCATTTCCAGCAGCAGAACTTCTACGTTGTATCCGTTGCCCCTTTTGTTCATCTCCTGTAATAACATAACGGACATTAAACATATCCAACACGTCTTCGTTTATAGCTCCATTAAATTGGTTTTCCAAAATCTCCTGAAACCGCATCAATTTCGCAGCATGGTAACCACCTAAAGATTTATGATAATATGACGCACGGGCATCTGAAAATGGATTTGTGGTTAAATCAATGACACGGTAACTCAAATCCTTGTCCATACGAATCAATTGATCTACCTCTCGCTCTTGAAAAGCCTGACCTGTTACCATGCGTTTCTCTACAAAAGATTTGTCGTTTAAAAAGCGCTTATCGACACTCCAGAGATCAAACAGAAAAACAACCGCCAATCCAATAATCAAAACATTTGCAGAAAGCTTCTTCTTAATAAAAAACCATACCGCTAAAAAGGTAATCAAAACGATGGCAAAAGAACGATAAGCATCTGCAGTGGCCACTGCTGAGCGATCTTTTATTAAATTATTTAACCACTGATTTGCGACTGCCTGATCACCTACCTGACTTGTCAGAGTCTCCAGCAATTGCACATCCTCTTTCTTTTTAAAACTTAAAAATAGATCCGGTACAAAAGCAATAAGCAAGCAAATACCCCCTAATCCAATAAAAGTATACAGTACTTTTTTATCTAATTTCTCGATTTTATCGGCCTTTGTGATCAACTCGTTTAACGTTAACACCGCCATCAATGGAATCAAGATTGCCGCGATAACCAATATCGACTCGACCGCTCTGAACTTATTGTACATCGGGAAGTAGTCAAAGAATAAGTCTGAAACCAATGTAAAATTCTTTCCAAACGACAGCAATAAAATAAGGACAGTTGTTGTAAGAATCCACCATTTTAGTCTGTTATTAACAATAAATAGACCTAAAATGAAAAGAAATAGTACACCTGCTCCAAAATACCAGGGGCCAGATGTAAAAGGTTTGTCTCCCCAATAAACAGGCATTCTACTTGCAAATTCTGCGGCTTGAGCATTACTCATTTGCGCTCCAAAGGTAGACATCAAAAACTTTGCGACATTAGACTTTTCATCCAAAATACCACTATTTCCTCCTCCATACGCATTCGGAATCAAAAATGTCAATGTTTCTCCTACACCTTGGCTCCATTCGTAAGCATATTGTTTATCTAATCCCTTTTCTTTCGAGGCATCCACTTTAGTAATATTGGCGTGACCACGTGTACTTAATTTACTGTACTCATAAGTCGGAATTAAAATAGAAGCATTCACTAAAATAGCGACAATTACTGCAGCCAACTGTAAACCCGAAGCAATAAAAAACTCCTTGATCTTTTTATCACGAATGGCGTATATCAAGGCAAAGATTACATAAACCATCAATGCGATAAGCATATAATAGGTCATTTGCAAATGGTTGACACGGATCTCAAGAGCCATAAATAAGGCCAACAGAACAGGGCCCCAAACTCTGCTCCCTCTAAAGCACATGATCACCGCTCCTATGACAGCAGGAATAAAAGCAATAGCATACGCTTTTGTGACGTGTCCAGCTTCGATATAAATAAAATTATAAGATGTAAACGCAATAGCAATAGCACCTAAAGCGGCTAGCCATGGTCGAACACGTAATACACTCAATAAGAAATACCCCCCCAATAAATAAAATAAAACGATATCAATGGGTTGTGGAAAAACGGTTTTGACCGCCGCTAAGATATAGGTTCCAATATTATTTTCACTTGCAGACCAGATTTGATAAGTGGGCATGCCACCAAACATTGAATTTGTCCACAACGGAGCTTTTCCATCTTGAGCTTTATAATCGAACATTTCCTTCTGTGCAGCTTGAGCCTGCACAACATCACTTTGTGCCAAAGTCTGCCCTTGCCACACTGGAGTAAAATAAAAGAATACAAGCGCTACAAATATCGCTATCACGATAAGATGTGCTGAATTTTCCTTAAACCAATTTTTCATTTATATTATTAGGTTATTAAAACTTACGAAAATCAAAAATATACATTTGATTTTACAATTTATATTATTTTCCAAACCCAAGACTTATTTCTCCTATTCCCCTTTTTGGATAAGCTTATTAATATTGGACAATTCACCAAAAAGAACCAATATATCCCCTTCTTCCAATAATGTTTCCGATGTCGCTATACCCGAAGCCTCCTTAATTTCTTTCTTTTTGATGCTATCTTTTACCTCGGTTATCTTGAGTGTTGTCATGACGATCACTTTAAAAAGATTAGTTAGGTTAGCTTCACGAAGGGTCATTCCAACATATTTTGATGGAACTTTTGTCTCAATAATACTGTATTTTTCAGATACTTTGAATGAATCTACAATATCAATATTGTCCAAACGCATCGCTAGCCTTTCTGCAGCCTCTTCCTCTGGCATAATGTATTCGGCAATTTCCATTGCTTCAAGCACTGTTTTCTGAAGGTCCGAAACAATTCTTCCTATGATTCGCTTTACTTTTAATTGTTTCATTAAAGCTACTGTTAGCAATGAAGCTCCTTCATCCTCTCCAATAGCAATAATAACGGCATGGCAGTCCTTAAGCGGTAAAGATGATACTGCCTCCCGATCTGTAGTATCCAAACAGACCGTATGTGTTACTTTATCTTTTAATTGCTCAACAATAATCAGACTTTTATCCGCCCCGATCACCTCATGCCCCAATTCTGTCAAATGAACTGCAAGTGATCGTCCAAAATGCCCTAGTCCTAAAACGATATATTTCATACAAATTCGATTAATAGAGTATCTTTTCCTCTGGAAAAGTGTAATTTCTTCGTGTTATATTTTTAATAAAAGCCACCAATAATGTCAACGTACCGACACGACCGACAAACATCGTCATCATTACAATAAATTTACCTGCAACACTCAAAGATGGTGTAATTCCCAAGCTCAGCCCACAGGTTGTATAAGCAGATACTGCTTCAAATAACAATGCTTTAAAACTCTTATCAGGATCTGAAAAAACCAGCAACATAAAACTCACACCGATCGTAAATAGCGACAATAAAATAATAGCAAATGCTTTATGTACAGATTCGCCTGCGATCCGTCTTTTAAAAAGTTCAATATGCTCCTTTCCTCTTGCCAAAGCAATGATATTCATTATAGACACCGCAATGGTCGTAACTTTAACACCACCACCTGTGGAACCAGGAGATGCTCCTACCCACATGAGTAGGATAATTAACAAGACTGTGGGCATGGATACAAATGAGAGATCTACACTATTAAATCCAGCCGAACGGGAAGCATTAGCCATAAAAAATGAGGTGATCCATTCGCCCATCTGCCCCTGTTCCAAAGAAAGAGTCTTGTTTCGCTCTAACAGAAAAAAGAATATTGTTGCAAACACAACGACAACCGCATTACACGCGAGCACTAATTTTGAATTAAAACTGAAGTTCCAAGCTTTATGCTTATAATTCTTCTTCGTCACCAACCGATGATACCAGTAAATACAAGAATCTTTTACATAGGAATAAATATTCAATACGATCCCGAAACCCAATCCACCTAGTATAAATAATACAGACAAAGCCAATTGGAAGTTGTAATTAAATTTATAGCCATCATTGGTGATTCCATCCGTTAGGATCGAAAAACCAGCATTACAAAAAGAAGATACAGAATGAAAAATAGCGAAAAACACCTGATTTCCCAGAGAAGGAAAAAGAGCTGCATCTAGCGTGCTAAAGATTAATAAAGCACCGAGAAGTTCAAATAATAATGTAATAAAAATTATCGTGAGAAGTGTTTTAACCACCGATCCCACTTTATTTTCACCAAGAATTTCGCCAAACATCAATTGATTCTTGAACGAAAAACCACCTGAAAAGAAGTATCCGAAAAAACCGGTAAAAGTCATAATTCCCAATCCACCAATCTGGATCAACACCAGAATAATTGTTTGTCCAAAGAGCGAAAAGTTAGTTGAAATATCTGTCACCGATAGTCCCGTAATACATACAGCACTTGTCGCCATAAATAGTGCATCAATAAAACTCAAAGGCGCTTCTATAGTTGTTCGGGGCAACATCAACAAAACAGTACCGATAAGAATCAATGCAAAAAAACTGATAACAAATAAAATCGTAGGATTAAAATAGAAGTTATCAAAAAACAAGGTACTCTTGGAAAGCTCTGCAATAAACACCAGATAAATACCCAGATAGATCCACTGATCTTTACCAAAAAGATCAACCGCGGGGACACTTGCAAATCGCGCTATTATAATTAAAGCAAAATAGCTTAGGATAACCAGCCCCGAATAATGTTCTACTTCAACTCTTTTCAACGCAAAAATAGAAGAAGCTGTACGAAGTCCCGTCATGATGAACAAAACATAGAACATCGCATTGATAATATGATCGAGTAGATTTGCAAGATTTGGATCTCTTACATAGCCCACATTGAAAATAACAGCAAAAGCACAGATCATGCTGACATAAAACATGATTTGATCTACAATGCCATTCTTATACTTAAAAACGAATTTTAAAAAACTCAATATTGACCCCATCTGTCACAAACATACTGATAACTTAGGAAAAACAGAAGTTCCTGACCCGATGATCATATTTCACGTGAAACCCTCTTTTTTATTCGGCGACTTTGCTTTCTTCGTCACCTTTTTTCTTCTTAAAAAGCTTCGATACGAAGCTTTTCGTTTTACCAACAACTGTATTGGCTTTCTCTACCGTATGTTGTGCGCGGTCAGCAGTACGCATTAGTTTAGCTTCCCGCTCCTTGCTAAGCCCCACACATTGCTTTATTCCATCCAATAGACTTTGCCAAAGGGTCTTAAAAAAAGTATGGTCAGCATGCCTATGCCAATTAACCTTTCCGATAATATATTCTCCAGAAAGGTTTGGATTACTACCGTTAACCAAAAGTTCATTCACCAGTAAAGAGATAAAACCTTTTCTTTTAACAGTTCCATCTTCTTTCTTTTCTAAAATGGTGATTTTTAGATCATCATAATCAAAATTAAACTTTCCCCAATTTCTGTGATCGGTTGCGTCCATATCAAAAGCTATTTTTTTGATATTTCCAGAGGCTAATTCTACATTTAAAAGCGGTTTTAAAATTTTATTAAAGGCAGGTGCCTGCATTGCTCCTACTGTTCCTTTATACGTATGAAAACCTGTTTTCGATGTCATATCAAATCCGAATAAAACATGTAAACGCCCGCTATTCATCACTTTTGTCAGAACATCGACACGCATCCACTTATTTTTGGCCAGACTTGAAACATCATTGGTCATGTTACTAATGGTCGCATAACTCTTATCGAAGGTAATCTTCCCGACCTGGTTGTATTTATCGCTTAACTCCGAATAGCTTATATCAGCATTTTGCACCAATACCGTATCTATTGCTAATTGCGTTTTCATATGCATTAATGCTTGATGCGGAGATCTTCCAACTTTATTTACAGGTGTTGATTTATAATGCTTGTCCGAATAAATATCCAGAAGTCCATTTTTCAGTTGCGCTTTTGCTGCATAGATCTTCTTATTACGCAACAAACTATTAAAATCAAAAGATTCAAAACGGACCGTGTCGAATTTCATGACAACGTAGCTACCTCCTTTACCCTTTGCCTTATAATAGGCCGACTTACCCAAAATAGGCTGGTAAGCCACCTTTGTCAACATGATATTACGATCCCTGGTATTGATTTTTAGTTGATCAAAATCAACCTTATAAAATCCATCAGGAGTTTTATAAGTAAATGCAGGAACCTCTATATCAACCATTTTGGTATGATAGAAACGTGTCGCATCGGAAATTGATGTTGAGTCGACCAAAACATCCTGAATCTGTATATTGACTTTCTTGATCTCAAAATCTTGGTAGATGCTTTTTTGAATCTGCGAATATTTAAAATTGACCTTATTCAAATCGATTCCGGTTATGCGGATTCTTTTAAGGGTATTCTTTATTTTATCGTATAAGGGTTTACTCTTTTCTGTAGATGCTGTATCATTATAGGAATGATACTTATTGATCATATGGACACTTGGGGTATCCAAAACGACATTCTTTAGATAAAGCTCTTTATTCAGCAGCATATCCCGTATAGAGAAATTACGAAATTTTAATTTGGCGACTTCGATTTGAAAACGATTATCAGGAGCTTTATTTATTCCTTCTAGTCGCGCATAAACATTGCTGTCCGAGCGTAAAACCAGATTGCTTATCGTTACATTTCCCAAAGCAAGATTAATATCCAAGTCATCATAATCAACCGTGTACAAACTATCGGTCGATGCGAGCACTATTTCTCTGAATTTTTGGTCAACAATTGGCTTCCAATGCACACTAAAGTACCAAACAACCCCACCAAGCACAATCAACAGTATTACGAAAATACCGATTATCCATTTCCAAACAGCCTTCATGTAAAACGCGCTCCTCTTTTAGTAAATTTATTTGGTTATTTTTATCTTATACAAAACAACTTATTAATACTTTTGTTTGATTTTCAATAAAAGTAGATTAATAACGATTCTTTCACTTGGTCCCAAATTCATGACACCATATAAAATAAAGCTGTTCTTCTGTATCTCGCTTAGTATAATATTACACATTTCCTGTCAAAAAAAAGAACCCTCCATAGGCTTTTATTATTGGAAGACAAACTATAAGTCCGACACCTTATCACAAAAGATGATACAAGATCTAAAATCAAATACATTATTTGTTCGTATAATGGATATTGATTTTAATGAAGGGGGTATTGAGCCCGTTCCCATCTCTCCAATTTCTTTTGAACAAACTCTTCCATCAAATCAAGCACTTGTACCTGTTGTATTTATCAACCAAAGAATATTTACAGAATTAGATAGTCTCCAGATTAGAGGAATTGCTCATAAAATGATACCTTTTGTATCTGAAAAGGTTAAACAATCTGGAAAAGAAGACTTTAAAGAATTACAAATTGATTGCGACTGGACCAAAAGCTCCCGTGATAAATTTTTCTATCTGCTAGAATACCTACAAAAGATACCTGAATTAAATGAAGTGACGATAACCACGACATTAAGGCTTCATCAAGTTAAAAATATTCAGTCCAGTGGTATACCTCCTGTAAAAAGAGCAACACTGATGTGCTATAATATGGGAAATTTAAGACAATTTGGAGATCATAATTCTATTTTAAATCAGCAAGATTTAACAACTTACCTGAGTGGAACTCTTAAAGACTATCCTTTACAATTAGATATTGCTTTACCCCTATTCGATTGGTATGTAGCCTTTCGCGATCATCAATATATTGGTATTTCTAAGTATATCGACAAGAGCGATTTGGATGATAAATTACTCTTTACAAGAAATCCAAAGACGGAATTATTTATTCTGAACCAGGACTTACAAAAAGCGAATCTAAAAAAGGGAGATGTGATCCGTCATGAATTTATAACGAAGGAACAGTTAATAGCAACCGCCAAATTTTTAAATAAAGAACTTCAAGGAAAAGAGAAAAGAATCATCTTCTACCATTTGGCCCCAGAAGTTTTATCTAACTATAATTATGCAGATTTACAAGAAGTTATTGCTGCTTTTTAGCGCTACATTTATGCTCTATTTCAGTGAAATTGCGATTAATATCGCTTGTGGTCCCGAAATAGACCCTTATGACAATCAACAGACCTATTTCCTGCCAAACCTGGAAGATAATAGCTATTCCGCTTTTCAGTTTATTCCCTATCAATTTCTCTATACAGAACAGGAACCTGTACTGGAAGCGTCTGTTAATGTTACAGACTGGGTAAATCATTTAGGAAAAAATGTGAAACCAAATGATCTATACGCAGTCATGTACCAATCAAACCCGGAAACAATACAGGTTTTAAAGAATACAGCAACCCTGGATAATCTTCCAGATTCACTTCGAAATAACACATTTATTCAAAGTCTATTTCTTCCTAAAAATAAAAAGGAACTCGCTTACTTTTACTTTACAAAAGAGCAAGAACCTGTCACCAATATTGCGCAAGACCCTTGGAGTCCTGATGAGCGTAATTTTGATGAAATAAAGCAATTTGCGCTTGAGGCAGAAAGTAAAATTTCGGCTCATAAGAACAATAGTTTCTTGTGGTTACGTTACGCATATCAAGCGGCAAGATTATTTCTTTTTGCTAAAGAATATGAAAAAAGCATCACCGTTTATGATAAATACATCGCTCGGTCAAAACTGAAATCTCCCGTATTAGGTTGGGCATTATCCAATTATGCAGGTGCTGTAAGGAAAAATGGTGAACCTGCAAAAGCTGCCTTTTTATTTTCTAGCGTATTTACGATATCGCCCGAAAGAAGAGTACTCGCGTACAACAATTTTCATTATATACAAGCAACTGATGCTGAAATTTTTGCCTATACCAAAACTAAAGCAGACAAATTCAATATCAATGCAATCATTGGTTTCAATAACCCAAATAGTACTATTGAATATCTCGAAAACTGTTATAAGCTGGATCCTGCTAATACTATAAATGCAGTACTCCTCACACGGGAGGTTAACAAAATAGAAAATTTCTTCATTAAAGACCATACATTAGGTTATAATATATCGCAGTGGTATCATGATGAAAACAAAGGAGAAATTCAAAAGCACCTCCAAAACATTCGAGAGTTTGCGCTAACCATGTACAAGGATAAAAAATATATTCAACCACAATTAGGCTTAGTTACAGCGGCCTACTTGAGTTGGCTCAATGCCGAAAATGATCTCGCAAAAAAATACTTGAAGATGGTAGAGCCCAAATCTTTAAATGAAAATCTGAAAGATCAGTTACGCATTACAGAAATGTTAACCTTATTGACAGATTGGGAAAAAGAAAAATCCTTAGATGAAAACCAGCTGATTGCAACACTGAAGTGGTTGCAGGAAAAAGCAAAGAAGGAAAAAAACATGGAAAGCAATAATTCATGGAGTTCTTTTGAGAATGGTTCTTACAGTCTTATTTCAAAAAACATCATACAAAATATCGTTGTTAACCAATACCTTATTAAAGGAGATACCGCACTGGCAAGTTTAGCTGCAGTAAAGGGAGATATTTTTTATAACAACGGATACGTTAATGACACACTTGAAAATAACATGCAATACAGTACCATTCGATTTTGGCAAGAAGATTTAACTCCTAAGACCTTAGTACAAGTTCAAAGGTACATACAGTCTCCTGAAAAACAGCCGAAAATGGTCCAGTTTCTACTTGAAGATATCAAAAAAGTAAACAGTAATTATTTAACTGAATTGATCGGGACAGCATATTTAAGAGAATTAGACTTTACAAATGCCGTAAAAACGTTCAAAAAATTGCCAGGAACTTATAAATCAAAAGAATACAGCAATTGGTATGCGGAAGAAACAATTGCTCCAAATCCATTCATCGTTACGATCAATGATTATCCTAAAAAGATTGGACAATCAAGTATGACAAAGCTTGAATATGCAGCTCGTATGCTCAAGTACCAAACATTAATAAAGGATGAAAAAAACAATGGTAAAAAAGCCGATTACTATTTTCATATGGCTAATGGCATATATCAAACAAGCACCTATGGTAATGCCTGGTCCTTAGTATCGTACAGTTGGTCATCGTATGACAACAATGCCAAACCAGACAGGTATTGGGAAAGAAACTACAAACAGGCAAAAACTGCAAAAGAGTGGTACCTAAAAGCTCGAGAATTGGCTACAAGCCTGGACTTTAAAGCCAAGTGTACCTTTATGCTAGCAAAGTGCGAACAGAAAGACTTCGAGTTAAAAGACGACATGAGATGGACATACTATGAAAATAGTAGTGAAAACCCATTTTACCAGTTCTCATTACATAATAAATACTTTCATCAATTAAAATCACAATACAGTAAGACTGCATTTTACCAAACTGCGGTCCATGAATGTACTTATTTAAGAGACTTTATAGCCAGTAAATAATACATTTACATCCGATTGTTCTCGTTATGGTAGATACTTAAATAACTATCATAACGAGAGGATTCGATTTCACCCTCTTCTACAGCTTCTATAACAACACAACCTGGTTCATTCACATGTCGACAATTGTCAAATCGACATTGGTTCATTAGCGCTCGCATTTCTGGAAAGAAATGTGATAATTCCTGCTTTTCGATATCGACAATTCCTAACTCACGTATCCCAGGAGTATCGATTAATTTTCCACCAAAAGGAAGGTCATACATCTCTGCAAAAGTTGTGGTATGCTTTCCTTTATCAGACCAGTCTGAAATATCACCTGTTTTAACGGCGTACTCTGGAACAATTGAATTCAGTAATGTAGATTTTCCTACTCCCGAATGTCCAGAAATTAAAGTGGTTTTATCTTTAAGCACTTCCTTTAATTGATCTATATTCACGCCGTTCAACGCTGAAACTTCGTAGCATGGATAACCGATACGCTCATATATGCTCTTATAGTCCTGTAAAATAGCTAGTCCCTCATCACTGAACAAATCCAACTTATTGAAAATCAAAACAGCAGGAATACCATATGCTTCTGTAGTAACTAAGAAACGATCGATAAAACCAAGAGAAGTAGGAGGAGAAGCCAATGTTACAACTAAAAAGGCTTGATCCAGATTCGCACCAATAATCTGTGTTTGCTTCGAAAGGTTGACAGATTTACGGATAATATAGTTACGTCTTGGTTCCAATTCATTGATAACAGCACTTTCAAGATCCGGTTCCACTTCAAAATGCACCCAATCTCCAACAGCAACAGGGTTAGTACTTTTAATACCCTTGGTACGAAATTTCCCTTTTATACGACAGTCATAACGTTGTCCATCCTCACCCAGCACCTGATACCAACTACCCGTAGATTTGGTTACTAATCCTCTCATATAAGTTCCTTTTGTGCATATATCATCTTACAAAAATCGTAAAAATTTATTAAACTTAAGGTTTATCGTTTTTATTATCTTTGTAAGAGTTACCTTAAAATTAGCATTCGTGAAAAAACTATTTCTTCTAGATGGAATGGCCCTGATTTACAGAGCCTATTTTGCATTAAACAAAACACCTCGTATTACCTCTAATGGTTTAAATACCGGTGCGATAATGGGATTTACTAACACTTTGTTAGAAATATTAAAAAATCAGAAACCATCTCATTTAGCAGTAGTGTTTGATACTGAAGCACCCACAGCACGTCATATCGAATTTGAATCGTACAAGGCACACCGCGAAAAGATGCCTGAAGATCTTTCAGCATCAATCCCCTATATCTTCAAATTAATCACCGGTTTTAATATCCCCATTATTACAAAGGACGGTTACGAGGCCGATGATATCATCGGAACGCTTGCAAAGAAAGCAGAAAAAAAAGGCTTCACAGTTTACTGTATGACGCCAGATAAAGATTTTGGACAGCTTGTGTCTGAAAATATCTTTATCTACAAACCTGCCCGTATGGGTAATGGTGCTGAAATACAAGGGGTAAAAGAAATTCTTGAAAAATGGGAAATAACTGACGTCAATCAGGTGATCGATATATTAGGTCTTTGGGGTGATGCTGTTGACAATATACCAGGAATACCGGGTATCGGTGAAAAAACAGCTAAAAAATTGATCCAAGAATTTGGCTCAATGGAAAATATCATTGCAAATGCAGATAAATTGAAAGGCAAACAACGTGAAAACGTTGAAAACTATGCTGAACAAGGTTTGATTTCAAAAAAATTAGCCACTATCCTACTGGATGTTCCGGTGGAACTTGATGAAGAAAATTTATTAATAGAAGAACCTAATAAGGAAATACTAGAACCCTTATTCAACGAACTAGAGTTTAGAACAATTGGTAAACGTGTTTTTGGAGAGAACAATAGTGTTACCGACAGTTCAAAAAATACAAATGGTCAAATGGATTTATTTTCATTACCACAACAGGCCGATATAGAAGAAGAAGTACCGTACTCAGGGCCAGTCAATAACCTTGAGAACACTCCACATGATTATATTTTAGTGAATACCAAAGAGGAGCAAGAAGCACTAGCAGAACAACTCGCAACACTTTCTGGCTTCTGTTTTGATACTGAATCAACGGGTTTAGATGCTAATTTAGCTGCTATTGTAGGTCTTTCTTTTGCATTTGAAAAAGGAAAGGCATATTATGTGCCAACCCCTGCAGATCGTGACCAAGCACAGGAGGTGATCAATATTTTTAAACCTGTTTTAGAAAATGAACAAATAGAGAAAATAGGTCAAAACATCAAATACGACATCTTGCTACTAGCGAGATATCAGGTAGCGGTAAAAGGTCCTATTTTCGATACGATGCTTGCTCACTATTTAATCGATCCGGACACCAGACACGGTATGGATGTACTTGCCGAAAATTATCTTAATTACAAGCCCCTTTCTATTACCGAACTAATTGGGAGTAAAGGAAAAAAACAAGGCAATATGCGCGATGTTGAGCTTGAGATCATCAAGGAATATGCTGCTGAAGATGCGGATATCACCTTACAGCTCAAAGAAATTTTCAAACCACTACTGGAGGAAACAAATACGCTAAATTTAGCAAATGAGGTCGAATTTCCATTAGTATATGTTTTATCAGAAATAGAACGTAACGGTGTTCGGATCGATACCGATGCATTACAACAGTTCTCCCAAAATCTTGAAATAGATATTCGACAATTGGAAGAGACTATCTATGAAAAAGCAGGTGTGAATTTCAATATCGCTTCACCAAAACAACTTGGAGAAGTACTTTTTGATAAATTAAAATTAGATCCAAAAGCGAAAAAGACCAAAACAGGTCAATATAAAACAGGCGAAGACGTTTTATTGGCTTTAGCTTATAAATCAGATATCGTACAAGATATATTAAGTTTCAGGCAGTTACAAAAACTAAAATCGACCTATGTAGATGCACTCCCTGGTTTGATCAACCCCGACACCGGTTTAATTCATACTTCATACAATCAAGCTGTCGCTGCGACCGGCCGTTTAAGTTCAACGAACCCCAACTTGCAAAATATTCCGATTCGCACAGAAAGAGGCCGTGAGGTTAGAAAAGCATTTATTCCGCGTCATGAAAATAATGTTATACTTTCTGCCGATTATTCTCAAATTGAACTGCGTCTCATTGCAGAGTTGAGTAAAGATCCAAATATGATGGAAGCATTTACTTCCGGTCATGACATTCACCGCGCCACAGCAGCCAGAGTTTATGGTTTAGAGCTAGAGGAGGTAACATCAGATCAACGTAGAAATGCAAAAGCAGTAAATTTTGGTATTATCTATGGGCAATCTGCATTTGGGCTATCCCAAAGTCTTGCTATTCCCCGGAAAGAAGCGGCAGAAATTATTGATCAGTACTTTAGTCAATATGCCGGTATAAAAAAATACATGAGCGAGGTTTTAAACTTTGCAAAAGAAAATGGATATGTGGAAACAATCCTCAAAAGAAGACGTTATTTAAGAGATATCAACTCGGCCAATATGACTGTTAGGGGCTTTGCTGAACGAAATGCCATTAATGCTCCTATTCAGGGATCGGCAGCAGATTTAATTAAAATAGCCATGCTTGGAATCCAGAAAGAGATTACCAAACAGGGATTATCCGGTAAGATGATTATGCAGGTACATGATGAGCTTGTATTTGATGTCCCAGAAAATGAGGTAGAAATTTTCAAAGAAATCATTCAAACAAAAATGACGACCGCGATTAAGACAGAAATTCCACTGGTAGTAGAGATTGGACAAGGTAAAAACTGGCTGGAAGCGCATTAATAACATTTTGTAAACAAGAATTATGAAAAAATTTCTGTTCATATTATCATCCTTGATTTTTTTGCTAAATTTTGCCTTTGGACAAGATAAAGCTATCTATTATGAAAAATTAGATAGCAATATGTTCCGATTCTATTTTGATAAGAATTATTATTTAGCTGACAAGTCTTGTGAGTTTAAATCCATAGAACGTGTTGCTACATTAAATCCGAAGACGCAAAAATTTGACGGTGCATTTAAAGACTTTAATAACAATGGTCGTTTAATTCTAGAGGGATCCTATATTAACGGAAGTAAAGAAGGTATTTTTAAAGCATATCATCCAAATGGAATCGTGAAATGGGAGGCGACATTTAAAAATGATATGCCGATGGGTGACGTTATACATCGTTACCCAAGTGATAAAGTGGCGATGAAACTTTTGTATACCGATAGCGTTATCTTAATTCAGGATTTTTGGCTTCCAGATGGAACACAGAAAGTAAAAAACGGGGAAGGAAACTACTCCTTTTCCATACCATTTGAAGGCTACAATCAATATGGTTTCGAATATTATCTTGGAAAAGGAAAAATTAAAGATGGTAAACAAGAAGGAAATTGGCAAATTTTAGGTCATGACAAAGGAGGTAAGCAGACATTAATTGCATTGGAAAAATATCAAAACGGCAATCTACTGATCGGAGAGGATTACTTTTTGGACAATAATTACCGACATAGTAAATTTGGAATTATTCCTTATGATGTTTTTGCTAGAGGAGAATTTCTTACATTCAAAGCATGTAACTTTGACGATTTTTCCAATTTCAATATGTTCATTAGTAAAGAATTAACAAATTCATTGATCCGAATCAATGCAGAAAACTTTACAGAAGATAGTTTTGAATACAAAACTAAATTAGATAAAGAAGGAAATCCTTCAAAAGTAGATTTTATAAAAAAGACATCCTCTGAAAATCTTAATCATATACTAGAACAATTAATTGTGGATATCAGCTTCTATTATCCTTCATTAGAAAATGGTAAACCAATAGCTGATATACTTACAGTGACAGGTAAAATGTACAAGAATTCGGAAGGAAAAATTATAGTCCTACCGATAATAATTCATAGAGAAAAAGGACAATAGGACTATTTGATTATATTTGCAAAAAACTTATAGACATGAAATTTCACAAAGAAGGATATACAAGTCTGGCAATTACTGTTTTAGTGATATTTATTGCTAACGCAATCGCGGACTACTATGATGCTCCTGGAGTTATTAAATGGATTATTTACATCCTTTCAGCATTTCTTTTTATTACGATTGTTCAATTTTTCCGTAGTCCAACAAAACAAATCGTTGTACAGGAAGGAACGATCTTATGTCCTGCAGATGGAAAAGTTGTTGTGATAGAGGAAACAGAAGAGAACGAATATTTTCACGATAGAAGATTACAGGTTTCCATCTTCATGTCACCTATAAATGTACACGTGAATCGTAACCCGATTTCTGGTATGGTCAGCTATTTCAAATACCATCCAGGAAAGTTTTTAGTCGCTTGGCATCCAAAATCTTCAACAGACAATGAAAGAACAACTGTAGTTGTTAAAAACGCTAATGGCGTAGAAGTTCTTTTTAGACAAATCGCAGGAGCACTTGCCCGTCGTATTGTTTGGTATGTAAAAGAAAATGATCATGTAACGCAAGGTTCGGAATTTGGCTTTATTAAATTCGGATCTCGCGTAGATTTATTCCTTCCTTTGGGAACACAGATCGATGTCAATATTGGCGATAAAGTAGTGGGAGGTAAAACAATCATAGGAAAATTATAACAATTTATTAATAAAGGAATCACTAACTTAGGCTTTGGTATTTTTACTAAAGCCTTTTTTATTACATACATGAATTTTAGACAGCTTGTTTTAAATTGTTCATTAGCCGTAGGATTAGCTATTTCTGCTGTTAGTTTTTACTATCATTCGGACTGGAAATCTTTCCTCATTATTTTCGCCGTTTCTACGCTGATCAGTTTTCTCATGTTCAACTTTGTATTTGAACGCTATATTTATAAAAGGATCAATACCATGTACAAACTGATTCATAACCTAAAATTAGGTAAGGATCTAAAGGACGCATTGGGTGAACATGTTACAGCAGATCCTATCGGAGATGCAGAAAATGAGGTCAAGGCATGGGCAAAAGCAAAGAAAATAGAAATAGAACAACTTAGATCACAGGAGAAGTTTCGAAGAGAATTTTTGTCAAATGTGTCACACGAGTTTAAAACCCCCTTATTCTCTATACAAGGATATATAGAAACATTACAGGATGGGCTGATGGAAGAAGATATCGAGATGGCTAAGACATTTCTAAACAAAGCATCTAAAAATGTAGATCGTTTGAATTACCTCATTCAAGATTTAGACGAAATCTCAAAACTTGAATCTGGTAAAATGGTTTTAAATATCGAAAAATTTGATATCGTAGAACTTATTAAAGAGACAAAAGAATCTCTAGATGACAAGGCAAAAGCACATAATATAGAGATTCAACTAAAAACTAAACCTGGTACTCCCTACTGGGTGAAAGCCGACAAGCATAAGATTAGTCAAGTACTTGTCAATTTAATTGAGAATTCCATTAAATATGGTAAGAACGGGGGCAAAAGCCAAATCAGGATATTCCCGCTATTTGAACAAGTTTTGGTGGAGATAACAGATGATGGTTATGGAATTGAAGAGAAAAATCTAAGCCGTGTTTTCGAACGATTTTATAGAATCGATAAAAGTAGATCTAGGGGAATAGGTGGTTCTGGCCTTGGTTTATCCATTGTTAAACACATTATTGAAGCGCATCAGCAAAATGTAAATGTAAGAAGTACAGAAGGTATAGGTACAACATTTGGGTTTACTTTAGAAAAAGTTTCGCAGATCTAATGTTAGCAAAACGCAACTTATACATTCCTCAAAACTTAACATTAACTTAACATTAACTTAGTAATTTCGCAAAAAATAATTAATAATGATATGTCTTTAAATAGCATTTTTCAGTATTTCGTTCCTAAGGATAAAAAGTTTTTCCCTTTATTTGAACAAGCAGGTAGTAATTTGATAGAAATGTCTAAGCTACTTAAAGAAGCCGTTAACGCTAGTGACGCGGAAAAACGTAAAGAAATCGTTCGCAAAATCGAAGATTTAGAACATAAAGGTGACAACATCACACACCAAATACACTTAGAATTAGGTAAAAATTTTATCACTCCTTTTGACCGTGAGGACATCCACGCATTAGCAAGCTCACTAGACGACGTTGCTGATTTCATTAATGGTGCTTCTAATAAAATGGATCTATACAAGGTTCAAAAAGCAACTGAACCCATGATAGAAATGGCGGATCTAATCGTTGAGGCTACTGACCATGTTGCAAAAGCAATTTTTGAATTAAAAGATTTAAAAAATATTCGTAACATCACAGATTCTTGTGTTCGTATTAACAGTGTTGAAAATAAAGCTGATTATATATTTGACAAAGCGGTAGCTGACTTATTCGAATTCGAAAAAGATGCGATTACTTTAATTAAACACAAAGAAGTATTATCTGCAATGGAAGACGCTACAGACAAATGTGAAGACGTAGCAAACGTATTAGAAAGCATCTTGGTTAAAAACGCATAATTGCGAATTTAGCATATTAACACATTCATATTATGATGTCAACATTATTAATTGTTGTAATTATACTAGCGATTGCTTTTGACTACATTAATGGTTTTCATGATGCGGCCAACTCAATTGCTACAGTTGTTTCAACAAAAGTACTAACCCCCTTTATGGCAGTATTGTGGGCCGCGATTTTCAACTTCGCAGCTTACTTTTACTTTACCGACCATAAAGTGGCCAATACGGTTGCAAAAACTGTATTAGAAGAATATATTACATTAGAAGTTATTTTTGCTGGTTTACTAGCCGCAATAGGTTGGAACCTTTTCACTTGGTACTATGGTGTACCATCCAGCTCTTCTCACACACTTATTGGTGGATTTGCAGGTTCAGGTATGGCTTATGCTTTCATTGTAGGTGGAGATCCAATCCATGCGATTAATATTGATGCAACATTAAAAATCATTGCATTTATTGTCCTTGCCCCCATTATTGGGATGATCATATCCATTATCATCACCCTTGTCATTATTAACATTGCCAAAAACTCAAGACCTGCAGTGGCAGAGAAATGGTTTAAAGTATTACAACTCGTTTCTTCTGCGGCATTAAGTTTTGCTCATGGTGGTAATGATGCACAAAAAGTAATGGGTATCATCTTAGTAGCTATGGTTGCAGGAGGTTATTTACCAAACACAGAGCACATGCCAGAATGGATTCCATTAACATGTTATCTAGCAATTTCACTGGGAACAATGAGTGGTGGTTGGAAAATTGTAAAAACAATGGGTACTAAAATTACGAAAGTGACTCCTCTAGAAGGTGTAGCAGCAGAAACTGCAGGTGCCTTGACTTTAGGACTTACTGAACATTTCGGTATTCCAGCTTCTACTACACATACCATCACCGGTTCAATTATCGGGGTAGGTATTGTTAAAAGAGTTTCGGCAGTAAGATGGGGGGTTACCATTAGTTTATTATGGGCTTGGGTATTAACTATTCCTGTCTCCGCATTGCTTGGGGCGATCACATTGTTTATTATACACTACATATTGTAATAATTTAAAGTATTTTCTCAAAAAAATATAAAGTAAAACAAAAATTTGGTACATTCGTCCGGATTTTTGTTTTACTGCTTTGCAATAAAAGCGGGAAAAATGAGTTTTTATTATAGTAAGAATTAAAACAATTGATCCTTTTTTAATTTCGGCACGGTGTTTGATTATTTCAAACCGTGATTGCACTTTAAACAATTGCATACAAAACAAGAACAATTAAAATTTAATAATAACCTTAAAACAAGAGTATGAACTATTCTACAATTAAAAAAACAGCTGTTGCTGCTTCCTTAGTTGCCGCTTTAGGCTTCGCTGATGTAGCACAAGCTCAAACTGTATTTGGTGGAAGATCACAATACAGAACTTGGTCAATCGGTGTTCAAGGTGGTATCACTACACCTAACGCTTTGATCGGTGGTAACAATGCTTTCGGTCAGAAAGTTGGTTACTTCCAAAATAAAGTAGGTGAGTACTACGGATTAACAGTTCGTAAACAATTTTCTCACTTATTTGGTTTAGAAGTTGAAGGTAACCGTGGTAAAATCAAAACTTTTAACAAAAATGATGTTTTTGAAAACGGTTCAGGTTCAAATGGAAAATTAGCAAAATCTGCTGAAACTGAAGTTAACTGGGCGGCTAGCTTAAATGGTGTATTCCAATTAGGTACTATCGATTTCTTAAGAAGAGAAAATGCTGTAAACTTCTACGCTAAAGTTGGTTTAGGTGTTATGGCTTATAACCCTGTTCAATATGCTAACAACGAATTCGGTGGTGGAGAAGTATTCCAAAAGAAAGGAAGTTGGGGTGAAGATGGTGTAGTTGGTGGTGATCGTGAATACAAAGGTGACAAAGATTTCCGTTTAGGTATGTACGTTCCAGTTGGAGTTGGTGCTAAATTCAAATTATCTGAAGTTGTTGCTTTAAACTTAGGTTACACAATGAACTTCACTGATGAGTCTTTATTATACGGACCAAGCAGACAAGGTGATAAAAAACAACGTTTCTCTAACGTATATGGTGGTTTAGAATTCACTTTAGGTTCAAGAGACAAACAAAACTTGACTTTTGCTAACCCAGTTGCTACAATGTATGATGAGTTGAAAGATCCTTCATTACGTAACGAAGTTGAAGCTTTAAAACAACGTGTATCTACTTTAGAAGGTACAGTTAATGCTTTAAATACTGATTCTGACGGTGACGGTGTTTCTGATAAATTCGATAAAGAGCCTAACTCTCCTGCAGGTGCAGTAGTTGATGGATCTGGTCGTCAAATCAAATTCCCTGAGCCAGTTGCAAATGAATTCACTTCATCAAACGGTTACGTTGCTCCTATTCAATTTGAATTTGATAGCTCTGTATTGAAAACTCAATCTTACGCTACATTAGACAAAGTTGCTAAAGAAGTACGTGATAACAACTCATCTGTTACTTTAGATGGTTATGCATCTGCTGAAGGTTCTGAAGCTTATAACGTTTCTTTATCTAAAGACCGTGCTAACGCAGTAAAACAATACTTAGTTAACGCTGGTGTTGCTTCTTCTAAAATCACAGCTAACGGTTACGGTGAGGCTAATCCAGTAGCATCTAATGCAACTGAAGAAGGTCGTGTTCAAAACCGTCGTGTTGAGATCAAAAAATAATTATAGCTAACATATAATTTAGAAAGCCGATTCGCAAGAATCGGCTTTTTTATTTTGCATACTTTAATCCGTATCTTTGTATTGTTAAATTAATTTTATTAGTAAATTAATTAGACATAGTTATTAAAAATCACTATTTTCAACTAAGTTGGGTTTATTGATAGATTAAACAAGGATGATGGAAGAGGAATTTGATTTTGAATCCCCTGAGGAAAGAAAAATCTCGGTGGATCGGTACGAAGAAATGATTAGGAACGAAGACCAATATTTCTTTGATTCCAAAGCATTTGAAGGGATTATAGACTATTACATTGAAAAAAATGATCCTATAAAAGCATTACAGGTTGCCGATTACGCAATTAATCAGCACCCTTTTGATATTACATTTTTACTCAAACAGGCACAACTCTATTCTTCAACACAGCAATTTGATAAAGCATTGCATGCACTTTCAAAAGCGGAATTGTTAGAACCCTCTGAAGGAGATATTTTTTTTATTCGAGGCGGAGTCTATGGTTCTAGAGGACAATTTAATGAAGCCAAGGAACAATTATTCCAAGCATTGAGCCTTTCAGACAATAAGGATGAAATCTATTTCCACATTAGCGTAGTTTATCAGGGAGAAGGTGATTTTGAAAAAGCGATTTACTATTTAAAGAAAACGCTTGAACTCAATATGGAAAATCAAGAAGCACTTTATGAACTTGCTTACTGCTATGACATATTGGACAAACAAGAGGAGAGCGTAGAGTTTTATAAAAAATACATCGATTCTGAGCCTTACTCTTATTATGCCTGGTATAATCTAGGTAATGCTTATCACAAGCTTACGCAATATCCGGAAGCTATTGATGCTTACGATTATGCTATTTTAATTAAAGAAAATTTTTCTTCAGCATATTTCAATAAAGGCAATGCTTTAGTAAACCTTGATCGTTATCAGGAGGCTCTAGAAGTCTATAAACAAACTTTTGAATATGAAAAACCTAGCGCCGACACCTATTGTGCTATAGGGGAATGCCTAGAAAAATTAGAGCAAATGGAAGAAGCTCGAGTTTTCTATAAAAAAGCAGTCAAAATGGACGGTGATTTAGCAGATGCCTGGTTTGGGATAGGCGTTACATTAGACTTTGAAGAAAGACACTTTGAATCACTCCATTTTTATAAAAAAGCACTTGAACTTGACGATGCTAATCCAGATTATTGGTTTGCAATCGCGGATGCGCGATATAAATTAAAACAGATTGATCTTGCACAGGAAGCATATGCTAAAGTTGTCGCATTAAATCCGCTAGATGTTGATGCCTGGTTAGATTATTCTTCTATTTTCTTTGAACAAGATAAAGTAGATGAAGCAATTGAAATTGTATCGGAGGCTATTACGAATAATCCAGAAGCTGCCGAATTATATTTTAGAATGGTAGCCTATTTATTTGCTAATGGCAAGTATAATGATGCTATTGTGTTTCTTGAATTAGGATTGGCAACCGACCCTGAAAAACATTATATTCTTTTTGACTATCTTCCGCAATTGCAAGGAAATCATATTATTTCAGAAATCATAAAAAAATATACTCCTAAATAAATGAAGAAATTAGGACTCATCGGTTTTCCATTAGGACATTCATTTTCTAAAAAATACTATCTCGATAAATTTGACAAAGAAATTATTACAGATATTAACTATGATCTATATAGTATAGAAGATATTCGGGAATTTGAACGGATTTTTAACGATCAAAACTTTTATGGTGTTAATGTAACAATACCACATAAGATCAATGTGCTACCTTATCTTCAGGAGCTATCTCCTGAGGCCCAAGCTATTCAAGCGGTCAACTGTATTCAGATTAAACATACGCCGTCAGGACCTTACTTAAAAGGCTTCAATACGGATGTTTACGGCTTTAAGGAATCGCTAAAACCACTGCTGGAAGAGCAACATACAAAAGCATTGATTCTAGGCAATGGGGGTGCAGCGAAAGCTGTGGAGTATGCATTAAATGAACTTGGAATTACTTATAAATTTGTTAGCCGGAATAAAAGTGAAAATAATCTGATCTACAGCGAACTTGATGCCGACATCCTCAATGAACATTATATTATTATTAACTGTTCGCCTGTTGGAACTTTCCCTAATATTGAAGATGCACCCAATATTCCCTATGAATATATTGGCAATAAACATTTATTATACGATCTTGTTTATAATCCAGCAGAAACCGCATTTCTTAAAAAAGGGAAAAACAATGGTGCAAAAATTAAGAATGGACTGGAAATGCTTGAGCTTCAGGCAGAAAAAAATTGGGAAATTTGGAATGAATTGTAATTACAATTATTCATTCACAGTGGCCTTATAGAAGATCAGTTGAATACCTTACATTCGAAATAAAACTTTATTTTTACAAATTATGTTGCAGATCAAGACTTTTACCTTTAACCCTTACCAAGAAAATACGTACGTCATTTATGATGAACAAAAAAACTGTGTCATCATTGATCCCGGCATGTATGGACCTGCTGATGAAAGAACGTTGACAGACTTCATTGAGCAAAATAGTTTAAATCCAAAGATATTATTAAATACACATTGTCACATTGACCATGTGCTAGGTAATAGATTTATATTTGACACTTATGGTCTTTATCCCCAGTTTCATGAGGGAGAACTTCCGGTATTGATCGAGGTACAGAACTATGCTCCACAAATGGGTTTCAGGTATGATATCTCCCCGATTGGAGAAACATTTCTTACTGAAGAAAATGTGATAAAGATTGGTGATCATGAATTGAAAATTATATTTGCTCCTGGTCATTCCCCTGCTCATTTATGCTTTTATAGTGAGCCGCAAAAATTTCTGATTGGCGGCGATGTTTTATTTAAAAACAGCATTGGTAGAACAGATCTTCCAGGAGGTAACCATGATTTGTTATTAAAGAATATCAAGGAAAAAATATATATACTTCCCGATGAAGTTACTATTTATCCTGGGCATGGACCTACTACGACTATCGGTTTTGAAAAAGCGACCAATCCATTTATTAGAGGCTAATCACAATGAACTTACCATACCTTTTTGCTAAAAGATACTTATTTTCAAAAAAATCTGTTAATGCGATCAACATTATTTCAGGTATTAGCATCGTTGGCGTTATGGTAAGCAGTGCAGCACTCATTATCTTACTTTCTTCTTTTAATGGTATGGAAAACCTGATAATTTCCATGTACAGCCAGTTTGTGCCAGAAATAAAGATAGAACCTGCCCAAGGAAAGCTGTTTGATGCTAATCAACCTCCTATCCTTGCGTTAAAGAAAGATTCCAATATAATCGATTACACCGAAGTACTGCAGGAAAAGGTACTATTGGAATATGATAACCGCCAGTATATTGGTACTATTAAAGGTATTCAGGCAAATTCAATAGACCATAAAAGCAAAGATAGTTTATTAATAAGTGGAAGTTATACCTTGCAAACTGACAGTATTCCATCTGCGGTTATTGGAGCAGGTGTTCAAGCAAACTTGGGCGTATCTATTCACAGTGGCCTCCGTAATATTGATGTATATTCCCCTAGAAAGGGGGCTAAAAATGCAGCAAATCCTGCCGATGAATTTAATATCAGATCTATACAGCCAAAAGGAATATTACAAAGTCAACAAGATTTTGACAATTTAATTATCACCCCAATTTCATTTGCACAAGAAGTGCTTGGAGAATATGATCGCGTTTCAGCAATTGAATTTTATGTAAAAGACAAAGCAAATCTTCAACATTTCAAAAAGAAACTACAGACGGATCTTGGAGAAAAATATATTGTAAAAAACAGAGAAGAACAAAATCCGACTCTTTATAAAAATGTTCGCGTTGAAAGATGGGCCGTATTTTTTATTTTGACATTGATCAGTATAATTGCCCTTTTCAATATTGTAGGATCCTTAACCATGCTCGTACTAGATAAAAAAGAAGATATGAACATCTTAAAGAATCTCGGTGCTAACAGCTCCTTAATACAAAGAATATTTTTCTATGAAGGACTAATGATATCCTTAGTGGGTTGTGTAACGGGCTTGCTAATTGGTTACATCTTTTGTTATTTACAAATAAACTATGGTATCATAAAAGTGGAAGAGGGAGCTAATATGTTAATTGACAGCTACCCCATTGCAATCCGTTGGACAGACTTTGTCATCGTCTTCTTTACCATAACAAGTATAGCCGGATTAATTGCCTATTTTACTTCGAAAATAAGTGTACTGGAATTAAATAAAGCAGAAGCGACAGAATAAAGGATAGTTACTTCCCTTTTTTCCCTTTGGAAATTTGTTGAATTAAGCTGCCCCAAGCAAAAGGGTTTAATAGAGGATTCGCATACCGCTGATTAATAACTTTATTATTCATACTGCGATGATTATCATTTACATTATAATTATGCATCTCATCGGCAGTTCGAGGTACTCTAGCTGCCAAAGCATCTAAAGATTCCTTCGACAAATTTCGCTTCGCACGAATAATATTGTCTGAATCAACCTCCAGATTCATAAATGCAATGTTAAATTCCTCAATACTTGCCCAAGGATAAGGTGTCACCATCGGTAACTCCGTAATCAGATTTTTCATAACGATCGCAGTGGACAAACGATCACCCTCAATATTTGGAATAACATACCTTAAGGTCTCATAACCGACAGATGTAAAACGAAGCGTGTCTCCGACATGCGCTACAAAAGAGAAAAAGCCCTCGTTATTGGCCATATAGGCTTCATTGCGAAAGCTTTCATTCGTTATAGTTGTATAGCCCACAGGAAGACCAGAGCTAATCGTTTCTACAATACCACTAAACTGCAAGATTTTGCGCTCTTGGGAATATGAAGCATACCCCGAGAGAATGAAAAATAGAACAAAAATAAAGTGGTAGTTGAATTTCATAGCACAAATCTAAGACATTAACAGTTACACTGCTGTTAAATTGTGTTAATTAAAGCGGTCAATTATAATGCCTTAGGTGTCGGCAAACTAGCATTAGGGTCATTCATGTCCGTAATATTAATCGCTTCCACAGCAGTAATTTCAGGTACAGCCTTTCTAATAGCTTGTTCAAGACCAGCCTTAAAAGTCATAATACTCATAGAGCATGAAGCACATGCTCCTAATAATTTCAAACGAACAACATTATCTGCAGTGATTTCTTCCACACTAACATCACCACCATCAGTTTCCAAATACGGTCTAATTGTATCCAATGCTTGTTCAACTCTTTCTTTTAATGTCATACTAAAAACAATTTGAATGTAAATATAATCAAAATTTACTAAAATGATAAGAAGACTATCCGATTGATACTGTTTTTAAACAAGCAAATGACAATAGTATAAACATTCTAGAATTTATGGTTAAAAAAAGTTAATATGATTAAATTCATTGTATAGCTTCCAATATTGCACTATATTGCAACATAAAAATTTAATTGATTAGTATTACAAATTCACTTATCTTTGTAAAATGTTTTTAAATAGGCGTATAGCGGCTTTATGTGCCGGAATTTTGTTATTGGTATCGTTCAGTAGCTGTAAGAGTAAGTTTGAGAAGTTGCGAGCAAGCAATAATATCGCTCAGAAGTACGAAGAAGCGGTAAAACTATACGAAAACAAAAAATATAGCAAGGCTTTAATATTGTTCGAAGATTTAAGAACTAAATTTAGAGGACAGGCCGAAGCAGAAAATTTATATTATTTCACAGCTTTTGCAAGCTACAGACTAAAGGATTACACCTCTGCACGTTATCATTTTAAAGATTTCGCAGATGTTTATCCCAATAGTCCTAGAGCCGAAGAATGTCGTTTTATGTCTGCATATTGTTATTATCTAGATTCTCCAAAGTCAAGTCTTGACCAAGAGAATACAAGGAAAGCAATCGATGCACTACAGTTATTTGTCAATTTGTATCCTGAATCTGAAAGGGCAAAAGAAGCTGGTGAATTAATTCAAAAGCTGCGTGATAAATTAGAGCTTAAAGCATTTTCAAATGCTAGGTTGCTCTATGACATGGGATTAAACGATGACTATAGAGCTGCTGTGATTGCATTGCAAAATGTATTGAAAGCCTATCCTGATACCAAGTATGCAGAAGAAATTGAGTACCTTACGGTAAAGTCTCAGTATAAACTTGCAACTCAGAGTAGTCCTGTCAAGCAAGCAGATCGCTTTTCTGAAGTTATTGACTATTATCGCTCATTTGCAATGTCATTCCCGAATAGCAAATATATGAAGGAAGTTGAATCTCTTCGTGATAGCGCCGAGAAAAAAATGAAAACTGCGGCGACCTACATGGCAACTGTTAATAAAGCCATAGCCGAACAAGAAAAAGAAAGAAAAGCAGCAATAGCCGCTAAAGAAAATAAAGATAATAAAGATAATACCCAAAAAAATGAGTCAAAAAAATAACAGCACTGTAGCAACTTCAACTGTAACTCGTGATTTAAGACAATTAGACACCGTTACCGACAATATTTATGAGTCAATCGTAGTGATCAGCAAACGTGCTAATCAAATTTCTGTTGACATCAAAGAGGAGTTGAATAGCAAACTTGCAGAATTTGCTACTAACAATGATAACTTAGAAGAGGTATTCGAAAACCGTGAGCAAATTGAAATCTCAAAACACTATGAGCGTATGCCAAAAGCTACACTTATTGCGATTGATGAATTCTTACACGATAAGGTTTATTTCAGAAATCCCGCTAAAGAGCAAGAATAATTTGCTTTATCTCAGTTGATATGAGCTTAGCTAAAAAAAATATTGTGATTGCTGTATGCGGTAGTATTGCCGCATACAAAATTGCACATTTGACTAGACTGCTAGTTAAAGAAAAAGCGAATGTTCAGATCATTATGACAAAAGAAGCGGCTGAATTTATTACGCCACTAACGTTGTCAACCCTTTCAAATAACCCCGTTTTAATCGATTATTTCGATCCTAAAACAGGGGAATGGAATAATCATGTCCATATCGGATTACAAGCTGATCTGATACTGGTTGCACCAGCAACTGCCAATACTATTGGAAAACTCGCAAATGGAATCTGTGATAGCTTGTTAACTGCGGTCTACCTATCTGCAAAATGTCCTGTGTTTATAGCTCCTGCGATGGATCTAGACATGTGGAAACATCCCTCGACTCAAAACAATATCCGCTTAGTCCAATCCTATGGAAACAGAATAATTCATCCCGGTAATGGAGAACTAGCTAGCGGCTTAATTGGAGAAGGAAGACTTGCAGAACCTGAAGAAATTTTAGATTTTATTACGCAAAGCTTTTCTCCTCAACTCCCTTTAAGCGGAAGGAATGCATTAGTCACTGCTGGACCTACATATGAAGCGATAGACCCTGTACGATTTATTGGGAATCATTCTAGTGGAAAAATGGGCTATGCTTTAGCAAAACAGCTTGTAGCTCTTGGTGCTAAGGTAACCTTAATCAGTGGACCTACCGCTTTAGATGCCCCGCAAAACGTAGATCGTATTCAAGTTACTTCTGCACATGAAATGCTTGAAGCTGTCGTACAACATTTTTCACAATCAGACATTATTGTTATGAGTGCTGCTGTTGCGGATTATACTCCGATCGAAGTTGCTTCGCAGAAAATAAAAAAGAAAGAAGATCAATTCTCCATTGCACTCAAGAAAACGACAGATATTCTAGCATCTATCGGAACTAAGAAAACAGAAAAACAGCTCTTAATCGGCTTTGCTTTAGAAACAAATAACGAAGTTGAGCATGCAAAAGATAAATTAATGCGTAAAAACCTGGATTTCATTGTCTTAAATTCAATGCAGGATAAAGGAGCAGGTTTTGCAACAGATACCAATAAAGTAACTGTAATTGACCGTTTTCAGCATATTCAAGAATTTACATTAAAATCAAAAGAAGATGTTGCAAAAGATATTTGTCAACTGATCGTACAACACCCTATTTTAACTCAAAAATAGTACTATTAACTATAGCTTCTCCTCAAAAGCTGAACAAGATACTATTCCATCATAATTAAAACTGATCAGATATTGCACGATCTCTTACCAAGCTGTTCCCTGTTAGATCACCCCATCATAAAACAAATAACAGTTTTCTAAATATTTTCCAAGAGCCTTTTTCATTCAAGAAAAGATTAAAATAGATGAAGGCACTCTTTCATAATTAACGTATTTTTGTGCTATGAAAGATTTCAAAAAATATTATATAATACCTGCAGAGCCAGAAGAAATATACCTAGCACTGACGACGGACATTACCATACGTCTTTGGACAGGTGATTTAGTAGAAATCGATCCTGTTATCGGTGGTGAGTTCTCGATGTGGGATGGTGCTATCACAGGAAAATTTATCGATTTGGTTCCCAATAAAACGATTGTTCAGCAATGGTATTTTGGAGAAGAAGAGGCTGATTCCATTGTTACCATCAAACTACATGAACACAAAAAAGGAACTTCAGTCGAGATAAACCACGTCAATATACCTGATGAAGCTTATGATGATATTGTTGATGGATGGGATGATCCATACATGAGCTCTTTATTAGACTTCTATACAGAAGATGGACGTTAAGAGCCCTTTTAAGGCTCTTAGCTTATTTATAAAAGAGTTAGAGGTCCAAGTTACCGACTAATTCTTTTAAACCTATCTCAGACAGCTTAGCCTGATAGCTAGCCTCTTTAAGCCTGCTCATAGCATTTACATAGTTTTCTTGAGCATCTCTAAATTCAACTGCACTTATCGTACCTATCTTATACTTGTCTAAAGTTATATTTAAATTTTGCTTTGCGATTTTTTCATTTCGCTCTTCCAGTTTAGCTAAGCTGATATTTGTCACATAGCTTTGATATGCTTTCAAAATAGTGGCATTAATGAGTTCTTTGGATCTCTCAATTTGAATCGAGGCTTTTTCCACCATTTGTTTAGCCACTCGCTCACTCCTCCGTTGATTAAAACCGTCAAAAATATTCATCGATGCCGTTACACCATAAGTCAAACCTCTTGCATTAGATTGAGAAACAAATCCCAAACTAGATTCTGATGACGAAAAGTTATAGCCAGAATTAAGTCGAACAACAGGTAAGCGTTTCGAGCGGACATCCTTTTGCTCCAGCTCGGCCAAACGTTTATCCAATTTGATTAATTGAAGCTCGATGTTTTGATTAGTAGCCTGTTCTAATAAAGCATTAATTTCCAAATTCTCATTGAATTGAAACTCATATTGAACCTCAAAATCTATCGTTAAATCCCGAGCCATCAATCTATTTAACTCCGTTTTCAAATTGGCAATAGTTTCCAATTTTTTTAATCGCAAGGATTGGTCCGCATTTAAGTTCACCTGTACATTGAGAACTTCCAATTTAGAAGCTTTTCCAATTTGAAAACGATTTTCTGCCGTTTTTAAACGATCAGTGGAAATAACTATTGAAGAATCTATGGTGTGCAAAAGATTCTCTTCCAGAACAATTGTATAATACATATTCAGCACATCGCCAACAGTTGTTAAAATGATCGATTTCAACTCGAGGTCACCCCTTGCTTTCAGTTGATTCAATTTCTCGTACCGCGCAAACATACCAAAGCCATCAAAAATGGTCCAGCCTAAACTAACACCATAATTCATGCTGTTATTTTTTGCGTTTTCCAACTCTCTCACCTCACCTGTACTTTGTGTTTGCTTGGAATTCTGATTACTGTTGCTCTGGCTAAAATTTGCAGTAAGATTTGGTAAGATTCCAGCATTCCCATATGTTGCATTTTCCTTAGCGATGATCACATCCTTCTTTGTCAGCAATACATCAAAGTTATTTTCCATAGCTATAGCAACTGCATCGTGAGCAGTAAGCACATTTTGTGAGAAAGCACTGCCTACAGGAATAAAAAGCAAGGCTAGTAGATAAAAAATCTTATTCATATTAATCTTCAATATTCGTCAGTTCAGGATTGTGTTTCTTTATTCTAGACCACATTAAATAGATTGCAGGAATCACAAATAAAGTCAATACGAGTGAAAACATAGTTCCTCCTACGATAACAACGCCCATTCCTATACGACTTGTAGAGGCTGCTCCCAATGACAAGGCAATCGGCAAGGCTCCAAGTGCGATTGCTAGAGACGTCATTAAAATCGGGCGTAATCTCCCAGCAGAAGCCTCAACAATTGCATCATATTTAGATTTCCCCTCTTCTCTTAACTGATTGGCAAATTCTACAATTAGAATACCATTTTTCGTTACCAGTCCAATCAACATAATCGTTCCAATCTGACTAAATATATTCCAAGACTGACCAAATAACCAAAGTGAAAATAATGCTCCTGCAACGGCTAGTGGTACTGTAATAATAATGACGAAAGGGTCAATAAAACTTTCGAATTGCGCTGCTAAAATCAAATAAATTAAAAGTAAAGCCAAACCAAAGGCAAACATTGTATTGGATCCACTCTCTTTAAAATCTCTCGACTCACCACCTAAATCTGTCGTAAAAGTCTCATCCAGTACCTTGGCCTTAATCCGGTCCATTGCTTCTATTCCTTCTCCTAAACTCTTTCCTGGGGCTAAACCAGCAGAAACAGTAGCAGACATGTAGCGATTATTATGATAGAGCTGAGGAGGGCTACTCCGTTCCTCAATCTTTACAATATTATCCAGCTGAATCAATTGTCCATCCTTGTTCTTAACAAAGATCGAGGCAAGGTCGAGTGGCGTACTCGTATCTTTTTTATCAAACTGACCAATAACTTGGTATTGACGCCCATTCATCATAAAATACCCAAATCGCTGTCCAGAAAGAGACATTTGTAATGTTTGAGCAACATCTAATATAGAAACACCTAAACTTAGGGCCTTTTCACGGTCAATATTGACATAAAGCTCAGGTTTATTGAATTTCAAATTAACATCAGAGATTGAAAAAGTTGGATCATCATTCACCGCGTCCATAAATTCAGGTATTTTCTCTTCCAACTTCTGAAAATTAGGAGCCTGTATAATATATTGAACAGGTAGCCCCCCTCGTCTATTCACAGAGATAGTCGGTTGTTCCATAACTGAAACCTTAGCTTCAGAAGAAGATCGCGTTAAACGGGACAAATCACGTGCTATTTCCGCCTGCGTACGCTCTCGGTCCTCCTGCTGTACAAGACCAAGACGAATCATACCACTATTAGCCGCGGCTGACCCAAATCCTGGAGAAGTAATCACCAGACTGACATCTTTTTCAGGAACTGAATCATTGACAAGAGTTGTTAATTCAGTCATAAAACGATCCATATAATCATAAGATACACCCTCAGGAGCAGTGACTCGCACTGTCAGATAGCTTCTATCGTCATAGGGTGCCGTTTCCTTTGGTAATAAGCTAAAGAAAAGATAAATAAGACCAAAACAAGCTAAAACAATTGGATAACTGATCCATTTCTTTTTCAGAAATTTTATCAGAGAGCTTGCATATCCATCTGTTAGCGCCACAAAATAAGGTTCTGTCCGATCATAAAACTTAGTTTTCTTCTGTTCTCCGCCCTTCATTAAATAAGCATTCAACATCGGAGTCAATGTTAAGGAGACAAATGCTGAGATAAGTACAGCAGCTCCAATAACGATTCCGAACTCCCTAAAAAGCCGACCTACGAATCCCTCTAAAAACACGACTGGTAAGAATACAGCGGCAAGTGTAATAGAAATCGATATAACAGCAAAGAAAATCTCATTAGAACCTTTAATAGCCGCCTGAATAGGGGACATACCTTCTTCCACTTTCTTAAATATATTTTCTGTGACGACGATACCATCATCAACAACAAGTCCTGTGGCAAGAACGATCGCTAATAACGTTAACACATTAATCGAGAACCCACAGAGATACATCACAAAAAATGTAGCAATTAATGAAACAGGTATATCAATTAAAGGTCGAAATGCAATCGACCAATCCCGAAAGAATAAGAAAATGATGAGGACCACCAGTACAACAGAAATCAATAATGTTTCCGCGACTTCTAGAACAGCACGCTTAACAAAAAGCGTATTATCAAGTGCTATTTTCATGACAATATCATCAGGAAGGTCCTTTTTCAACTGATCAAATTCCTTGTAGAAACTTTTTGCAATTTCCAGATAATTCGTGCCGGGCTGTGGGATCACAGCCATACTCAACATGGGTAATCCTGAGTCAGACATTTTAGTTTCGAAATTTTCAGCCTCTAGCGCAGCTTTCCCAACATCACTCAGACGGATAATACTATTTCCTGTCGATTTAATAATAATATTATTAAACTCTTCTTCCGAAGCCAAGTTACCGATAGTCTTTACTGTCAGCTCCGTGTTAGAACCCGTTAATTTACCAGAAGGTAATTCAACATTCTGTAGGTTTAAAGCAGATCGCACATCCAGAACAGTAACACCATAAGAATTCAATTTGACTGGATCTAGCCAAAGTCGCATAGCATATTTCTTCTGCCCCCAGATTTGTACCGAACTAACCCCTGGAATTGTTTGAAGACGCTGTGAAATCGTATTTTCAGCATAATCAGACAATTCCAAAATATTCTTTTCAGAACTTTGCACTGTCATGGTAATAATAGGTTCAGAGTCTGCATCAGCTTTTGATACCACAGGTGCTGCATCAATATCCTGAGGTAGACTTCGAACAGCCTGTGACACCTTATCGCGCACATCATTTGCCGCTTCCTCTAGGTTTTTACCCAGATTAAATTCCACCGTTATATTACTAGTACCTTGATTACTCGATGAGGAAATATTTCGGATCCCATCGATGGAATTAATAGCCTTTTCCAAAGGTTCCGTAATCTGAGACTCGATAATATCGGCGTTAGCACCAGCGTAACTTGTCCTAACCGATATTTGAGCCGGGTCAATAGAAGGGAATTCTCGTACACCCAAGTAGGAATAACCAATGATACCAAATAAGATCAACATCAAATTCAGTACAATAGTTAATACTGGGCGTTTAATACTTGTTGTAGATAAACTCATATAACACGATTAACGTAATGTAACCTTCACTTTAACATCATTCTTCAGCGACATTACTCCTGTAGTCAAAACAGTATCACCGTTCATTAAACCAGACAATACATTCACCTTATCCTTAGTTCTTCCTCCTGTTTCTACAATCACCTCTCTTGCTTTCCCCTCTTTTACAACAAATACTTTCTTTCCATTCTGTATAGGAATTAGTGCTTCGGAAGGAACCATTAAAGCATCATCAATGCTCTCCAGTGGTAAGATCACATTCACAAAGACACCAGGAACAAATTTATTATTTGAATTATCAGCACGAGCTTTTATTAGTAAAGTTCGAGTTGTCAAATCAACAGCAGGATCAATAGCAAAAATTTCTGCTGCAAAAACCTCCTTAGATTCAGGAATTGTAAATGAAATCTTTTTACCCACCGACACTCTGCTTACATACTTTTCTGGGATCGCAAATGATAATTTAACCCGATCTGACTTTACGAGTTTGGCAATAGGGGTAGTAGGAGTGATATATGCGCCTTTAGATACAGATCGCAAACCAATTATTCCAGAAAATGGTGCCCGTATGTATGTTTTAGATAATTGTGCTTCTATATATGCGATTTGCGATTTCGCCGTTCTATAATCAGCACTTGCAATATCATACTCCTCTTGACTAATCGCCTCTTTCTCCAGTAGCAGTTTTGCTCTTCGTTCATTTTCCGAAGTCAATTGCGTTCTTGTTTTAGCTTGCTCTAATTGTGCTAATAAATCTGAGGCAACGATTTTCACCAGTATAGCACCTTTGTTTACGCGACTTCCTTCAGAAAAATTTAATTGATCTATTAATCCAGAAACCTCAGAACGAATTTCCACTTGTTCATCTGGTTCAATGGTACCTGTCAGATTAAGGTTATCAGCGAACGATTCAGCAAAAATAACAGCACCATATACAGACATGGTACCCGCTTTTCCTTTTCCGGCTGTCGGAACTTCATTCTTCTCTTTATTTGTCGTTATTCTTTGCCAGATCAAGTATCCAAATACAAGAATTATTAGCGCAATGACAATATATTTAATTTTCATAATCCAGTATAGCATATAGAAATGCGTAAAATACATTTCAATATTCAAGTTTATAAAAATTTAACGACTAAATAAGTAGAACTTCGTAATATTGTTATGATAATAACAGAATAAATAATACCATTATAAATTCCAATTGTACAATTACAGATCTATAAAAAAGCATTATACAGCAAAAAGCCTCTAGAATATAATTCTAGAGGCTTTGTATAAAAAAAGGCATCGACCTACTCTCCCACCTGTTACGGCAATACCATCGGCTCTGGCGGGCTTGACTTCTCTGTTCGGAATGGGAAGAGGTAGACACCGCCGATATAGACACCTAAAATATTTTGAATCAACAATGTTGATGTAAACAAATCAGATTAAAGCAAAATAGCCTTGTTAAAAGGCTATTCTGTATAAAAAAAGGCACCGACCTACTCTCCCACCTGTTACGGCAATACCATCGGCTCTGGCGGGCTTGACTTCTCTGTTCGGAATGGGAAGAGGTAGACACCGCCGATATAGGCACCTAA